>Ga0209675_1000042_pt1 | contig 235989 bp, 203 predicted proteins | sample AraplaCol_mLB_r2_2_FD_184280 | JGI IMG/M metagenome (GOLD analysis project Ga0209675, IMG submission 184280) | Arabidopsis root microbial communities from North Carolina, USA - plate scrape MF_Col_mLB_r2 (SPAdes) (version 3) | ecosystem: Host-associated > Plants > Roots > Endosphere | place...
ATATTTAATAAGCAAAATACTTCATTCAAATTCATTTGAATCTTAACTTTCCTTATAATCTAAACCCCTCTTAATGGTTTAAAATCATATTCAATATTAAATTATTTCGTACACAAATCAGATTCTAAAAACACAAAGATGAAAAAAGCTTCACAATCTGTGAAGCTTTTGTGTTTTAGGCAATATCAAACGACATAAGAAACTGCAGCTTTAAGGAAATGAATTCTGTGAACATTAAAAAAACTCTACTGTCTGAGTGCGGAACAAAATATGATTCTAAACATAGATCGTTTCCGCACGAGTGCAGAGTTTTTAGAGAACAGATTTCATTTTTAGCTGAAGTTTCTAAGTCTTGAACTTTTGATTCTTTTGTTTCAAGATAAAAGAATATTAATTTTAAACCATTAAGAATGATAAAGTTTTTAAGAATAGTGAAGGGAAATATCTTTCGATATTTATTAAGCAAGGCGCTTCATTCAAATAGATTTGGATCTTAACTTCCTTATGTTTTGGGCAATATCAAACGACATAAGAAACTGCAGCGTTAAGAAAATGAATTCTGTGAACGTTAAAAAAACTCTACTGTCTGAGTGCGGGACAAAATATGATTCTAAACATAGATTGTTTCCGCACGAGTTTAGAGTTTTTAGAGAACAGATTTCATTTTTAGCGGAAGTTTCTAAGTCTTGAATTTTTGGTTCTTTTGTTTCAAGACAAAAGAAGTATAATGAAAAAAAAGTAAACCATTAAGAGTGATAAAGTTTTTAAGAATAGTGAAGGCAAATATCTTCGGATATTTAATAAGCAAAATACTTCATTCAAATTCATTTGAATCTTAACTTTCCTTATAATCTAAACCCCTCTTAATGGTTTAAAATCATATTCAATATTAAATTATTTCGTACACAAATCAGATTCTATGATGAAAAAAGCTTCACAATCTGTGAAGCTTTTACGTTTTTTTTATAGAATGAAAATTATTTTTGAACCATTAAGGGTGATAAAGTTTTTAAGAATAGTGAAGGGAAATATCTTTCGATATTTATTAAGCAAGGCGCTTCATTCAAATGAATTTGAATCTTAACTTTCCTTACAATCTAAATTCTTCTTAATGGTTCAGTTTTTTTATTTTATCTTTCAAGCGAAAAATTAGAAATCACCTTCGGACGTTCTGTTTCATTAGCCACTTTCCAGGATGTTCTGTACATCCATTCCGTCATTTTATACAGCTTTTTATAATTGATATTTTCAGATTCATCCTGTGGGGTATGGTACTGATCATGCAGTACACTGGTGAAAAATATTGCAGGAATACCAATTTTAGCATACGGAAGATGATCACTTCTGAAATAGAAATACTCAGCGTGGCTTGGAGAGTCCCAATCTTTCAGATATTTGAATTTTGTACTTTCATTATTGGCATCTTCAGCCATTTTTACAAGCTCTTCAGAATTTTTATGCGGTGCATTTCCTCCTAATAAAGCGGCTTCATTATTATCATTTCTCCCGATCATATCACCATTCAGAACGGCTACAATTTTTTCTTTTGGGACAACAGGGTGGGCAGCATGCCATCTCGAACCCAGCAAACCTCTTTCTTCAGCACCGTGGAACACAAAAAGAATGCTTCTTTTTCCGGGCTGTTTTTTGTAAGCTCTAGCCATCGCCAGCATCGCAACACAGGTACTTGCATTATCATCAGCACCATTGTAGATGGTATCATTCTTTACAGGATGTCGGATTCCGTCATGATCCTGGTGTCCGCTTAGCAAAACATATTCATTTTTAAGAACAGAATCTGTACCTTCTATTTTTCCGATGATATTCACTGAAGGATATTTGTAAGTTTCAGTGATCAGGTTCAGAGAAGCTTTGGGATTATTTTTTACCCAGCCTGCATTTTCTCTTTTGATCCATAAAACAGGAATATTATTCGTGATTTTTTCTCTTAATCCTTCTACGCCATAACTTCCTCTTGTCATTTGAGGCAGCACTTCCACCCAGCTTTGCTCGGAGGTATCATCGGTGATGAAAATAATGGCTTTCGCTCCCAGTTCAGCAGCTTTATTGTAATATTTATTTCTTACGAATCCGGGATATCTTCTTACGAAAAGGGTCATATCCTTAGAAATATTTTTGTCAGATGCGTTTATGGCAAGAACTTTTCCTTTGATATTCAATTTCGCAAGATCTTCAGGCTCTGCATTTCCGGCATATACTATTTCAGCATCTACAGCAGCATTTACAGGTTCAGCAACCAGGAAATCTTTCCATAATTTCAAACTGTTATCTCCAATTTTCAGACTGCTTTGAGGAATCACCTGATGTCTGTACATATCAAAGAACTGGAAAAATGTTCCGTTATCTCCGGCAGGTTTCATTCCGGCTTCTTTGGCTTTGTCGGCAAACCACATGGAGACTTTCAGTTCATCCAGCGTTCCGGCTTCTCGTCCCCAGAACTGATCTGCAGCAAGCTGATACATATCGGTGCGGAGATCTGCTTCTTTGATGGCAGAAACCAGAGGTTTTTTATAATTCTGAGCATTTCCAATAGTAAAAAGGAAAAGGCTTAACAGAGAAAAAATGTAATTTTTATTCATAACAGTGTTTAATTAAATTCAGCTAATTTTTCTGAAAACTGTTTTGAAAACTCTTTTCTGTCTTCTTCCAGTTTTTCCCTGGTGGAAGGTAGAATATAATTAAAAAGGATCTTGTCTTCGTTGTCTAAAAAGATAATTTCCTTTTCATTTCCATCGATCATCTGTGAGAAAATTTCCCACATCGGAGTGTCTTTTAATTTTAATAATTCAAAAAACTGTTCTGCTTTTATTTCGATTTTCTGCATGTTCTTTTTTATATAGTATCGTTGAATATTTCTGAATTCTTATTCAAAAATAAAGATTTTGTATTTTCCGGACGATTAAAACTCCAGAAACTTCAGTTTAAACTGGATGGCAAAATTTTCTCTGAAGTGTGGTGTCGCATAATAACCCACTCTGTAGAATACACCGAGATTGAAATAGCTGGAAAGGAAATTATTCCATTCCACGCCGACTTCCTGATACAGGTGATCCAGTTTTCTGAATTTAAACTGATGGTATTCCGGATGTTTCATATCTCCGATAGTTCCTCTTAAGACAAAATCAAAGCTGGAAACATTGTGTCCGAAACTTTTTAAATACCAGGGAAGTTTGTGTGTGAAGTAATAGGCTACGAATCTGTCATTATAGTATTTTCCTCCCTCCAGTGTTGCAAATCCAAGGTACGATGTAAGGTTAAAATTAAAATCTTTACCTGGAGAAGCCAGTCCGTTCATCGTAAAATTTTTCCAGATCGGCGCTCCACCCAGGACAAGACCTCCATACAATCTGAAACCTGTAGTCCCGATTGGTGTTTTGAAATTATGAACAAACAAGGCGTCAAAGCGGGAATAATTAAAATCTGCCTGCAGGATTTTGTAACTCTGCTCATAATTAAAATAGAGTTCAGGGTATTTCTGATCAATCAGAGATTTTCCCTGTGGAGTCATGATATTGGTAGAATTCGGAGAATATTTTAAGGTGAAAAGAGTATTGAAATTGCGGTATGAAGTACCTCTGTCCCTGAACTGATAGTCAAATTCTGCTTCTTCTGTATTTCTTCTTACAGCAAGAGCAACGGTAAGCCCATTAGTGACATCGTTGAGGTAAGATAATGACATTCCTTTAAAGTGAAAATAACGGTCGTTATTCAGATTATTCCCGAAGTTCATCATTCTCATCTTGAAATTCCAAAGCTTTCGGTTGAATTCTCCTGAGGCTGTTACATCATCATACACCTCAAATCTGAAAAAGGAGTTCTTTTCCAGAGTGGTTTTCATGTCAAGCCCCATTCCATACTTCCATTTTCTGTCTTTTACTCCGTAAGCAAAGTAGTAATCCGGTGAAAAGTAAGGGTTGAAATTTTCATTCAGCTTGGCTTTTAAACCTAATCTAAAACCTTCGTAAGAGTTATAGTTAACAATTTCATCTACGGCAAAATCCACAGAACCTACTCGGATCTGTCCGTTCAGTAATCCTGATAAAATCTGTGCCTTGCTGTCAATTTTATATTTTTTTCCTAAACTGTCGATCGTTTTATAGGTATTTTGTTCCCTCTCGGTAAGCGGATCCGTTCTATATTGGTCCAGCGAATGGCCGTCAATATTTTTTACAGAAAAAGTATAGCCTTTGAAATCTTTTGGATCTTCTTCAATGGGGGCTTCAAAATCAAAATATTTTGAGGTAAGAAAAGCGTAGGTTCCAAAGCTTTTTTTGTCTTTTTTATCATCAGCATGCACTTTGTCATCCATAGCCATTTTACCCATTTTAAGTTTGGCTTTTTCGTGGGCAAGAAACCATTTGTTGTTATAAAACACCCAGGTACTGGTGATAATTCCTTCGTTTTTGTTTTTACTGAAATTTTCAATTTTTTTGACTCCGTAAGTTTCAGTATCTACATAGATTGCACCATTATACTTTCGTTTTCTGTCCGGTTTTTTGTAGTTCACCTCACGGAAACGGATCACAAAGTTTTTTCTTCCGTCAAGGGTAATAGTATCCGAAAGGAAGAATCGGTACAGTCCTCTGTTTTCCGGTTTCAACTGCTCGGGAACAACATCCCTGTTACTTTGCTGAAGGGCAATCATTTCGTAGATTGGCTGTTTCAGACCCGAAATCCTGTTGTCCAGAATATTGATTTTCTCCCCATATTTTTTGGAATATAAAAACTCCTGAGCCCTTTCCCACAGGAAGAGTTTGCTTTTTGAAAATATTTTTCTTGCGTTAATATTATTCAGGGAGTCTTTTTCTCTTTTTTTCTTGAAAATGTTTAAATCACTAAAATACTGGTTAAACTGGGAAAGGCTGTCTTCATCAATGTCCAGAGAAATTTTTTCGTAAGATTTATAAGAATAAGAACCTAAGCTTTTCGGGGAATTTTCTTTGTAGAGTTTATTAACTTTTCTAAGAATTTCCAGAGCTCTGGGATCACTTTTATCTTCAATAACAATGGCTTCAATGTTGGTTGTCTTAGATATTTTTTTTAGTAAGGAAACCTCCATACTGCTTTCCACAGTAATGGTTTCTTTCTGATAAGAATCTGCATCAATATCAATGTTTTTACATCCTGTTTTAAACTCCAGAATACCTTGTTCATTGGTATATCCGATAACTGCATGGTCACAGGATATCTTTGCTTTAAAGACAGGTTTTTGACTGGCGTCATCCACAACCTTAATTTTTGTTTGTGAATACCCCAAAAAGCAGATCATAAAAAATAATAACAGTAAACCCCTTTTCATGTAAAAAAACTACGTCAAAAATAATGATATTTATTATTGTAGAAAAGTTTTTAACAGAGTATAACATTGATTTAATCTAATGTTTTTATGGACTTTTCAAGAGCAACGTCAAATGAAGAATTGCACCAGATAGTCTTTGTGTATTTTACCGGAATTTCCAAATAAAAAACTTCTTAGCAGTTAAGCTTCAGGAGTTTTAATTTGAATGTTTCAAAAAATTGGTGTTTTAAAAGAAGGCATTCTATTCAGTAAAAAATGCAATCATTTCATGGCTGAGTGTAATGTCTTTGCGAACGAAAATATTTATGACGGGTATGTTTTTTTGTGATCATTAGGATTTAATGATTAAAAACGAAAATAGGCTGTCTCAAAATGAAACAGCCTGTTCTAAAATTTATAATAGAGTTTTCTATTTTAGATATTCAAAGCTTTTTGGTAAGCGTTTTCTATACCTTCAAGGTTTTTACCACCTGCCGTTGCAAAGCCTGGGTTTCCACCACCGCCACCTTGGATTTCTTTAGCAAGGTCTTTTACGATAGCTCCAGCCTGGTAATCTGCAGCAAGATCATCAGAAACTCCAACAGTAATCATTGGTTTTCCGTCTGCATCAGAAAGAATAATCGTTACCGAAGTTGGGATTTCTCTCTTCAACTGGAATACGATGTCTTTTACAGAACCAGCATCCAGAGAAGTTTTCTTTACTAAAAGCTGTTTGTTGCCTTTCTGCTCATAAGCATTCTTCCATTCTCCGATTTCTCCTTTTGCCTTTTCCTTCTTAAGAGCATCTACTTCGGCCTTCAATGAAGTATTTTCTTCGATTAGTTTTTCGATAGATCTTACCACATCTTTAGACTTTAACAATTGAGAAAGCTCAATGATCTGTTTTTCAAGATTGTTGAAATACTCCTCAGATTTGTCTCCTGAAATAGCCTCAATTCTTCTGATTCCCGCAGCAGCAGAACCTTCAGAAGTGATTTTGAAATGACCAATTTCGCTGGTGTTTTTTACGTGAGTTCCTCCACAAAGTTCTTTTGAACTTCCAAACTGGATCATTCTCACACTGTCACCATATTTTTCACCAAACAAAGCCATTGCCCCTTTTTCCAGAGCTTCCTGAATAGGAATATTTCTGAATTCCTGTAAAGCAATACTTTCTTTGATCTTTTTGTTTACTTTTTCTTCAATTAATGCTAATTCTGCTTCAGTCATTTTGTTGAAGTGAGAGAAGTCGAAACGAAGATAATCAGGACCTACATAAGAACCTTTCTGTTCTACGTGAGTTCCTAAAACATCTCTTAAAGCTTCATGCAGAAGGTGAGTCACAGAGTGGTTGGCCTGAGAATTTTTTCTGTCAGAAGCGTTTACTTTAGCATAGAAAACAGCACCGGCATCTTTTGGAAGACCGTTGATCAGGGAAATAATCAATCCGTTTTCTTTTTTAGTTTCCAACACTTCAAAACTTTCAACTGCATTTTCAAGAACACCTTTGTCACCAACCTGTCCACCGCCTTCAGGGTAGAAAGGAGAGCTGCTTAATACCACCTGGTAAAATTCTCCGTCTTTGTTTTCTACCTTTCTGTATCTTGTAATATAGGTTTCAGATTCAATCTGGTCATATCCTACAAATGTTTCAGGCTTATCTTCAAGATTTACCCAATCATATACCTTTTGAGCAGAATCAGCTTTTGAACGAAGCTTTTGTTTCTCCATTTCAGCTTTGAAACCTGCTTCATCAATAGTTAATCCTTTTTCCTCAGCAATAATTCTTGTTAAATCATCAGGGAAACCATACGTATCATACAATTCAAAAACTTCTTCGCTAGGTAATACTTTCTGATTATCTGCAATGGTCTGCTGGATCAGTTTTTCTACTCTGATCAGACCGTTTTCAATTGTTTTTAAGAATGAATCTTCTTCACTTTTGATCACTTCAGCAACCAGTTTTCCTTGTTTTTCAAGTTCAGGAAAGAAAGCTCCCATTTGTTCCTGAAGTACAGCAACCAGCTTGTAAAGGAAAGGCTCTTTCATATCCAGGAATCGGTAAGAATAAGAAATTCCTCTTCTTAAAATTCTTCTGATTACATAACCTGCTCCTCCGTTTGAAGGTAACTGCCCGTCTGCAATAGCAAACGAAACCGCTCTGATGTGGTCTACCACAACACGAATCGCAATATCTTTTTCGTCTTCTAAAATTCCGGTATATTTTTTACCTGAAAGTTCTTCAACTTTAGCAATAAGCGGAGTGAAAACATCGGTATCATAGTTGGAAGACTTTCCTTGAAGCGCCATACAAAGACGTTCAAAGCCCATTCCCGTATCTACGTGCTGAGCAGGAAGTTTCTCTAAAGATTTATCAGCTTTTCTGTTGAACTCCATGAAAACCAGGTTCCATACTTCTACAACTTGTGGGTGGTCATTATTGACCAGTTCAAGTCCTGAAACTTTTGCTTTTTCTTCCGGTGTTCTTAAGTCAACATGGATTTCTGAACACGGTCCGCACGGTCCGCTTTCACCCATTTCCCAGAAGTTATCTTTTTTATTTCCGTTGATGATTCTGTCTTCTGAAATGTGAGATTTCCAGAAATCATAAGCATCCTGGTCTCTGTCCAGATTTTCTGAAGCATCACCTTCAAAAATCGTTACATATAAATTTTCTTTTGGAATTCCGTATACTTCAGTCAGTAATTCCCAGGCAAAAGCAATAGCCTCTTTTTTGAAGTAATCCCCGAAAGACCAGTTTCCTAACATTTCAAACATGGTATGGTGGTAAGTATCTCTACCTACATCATCCAGGTCATTGTGCTTCCCTGAAACTCTCAGACACTTTTGTGTATCGGCAATTCTAGGGGCGGTAGGGGTTTTGTAGCCAAGGAAAAAATCCTTGAACTGCGTCATTCCGGAGTTGGAAAACATAAGGGTAGGGTCGTCTTTCAGCACAATAGGAGCTGAAGGAACAATAAGGTGCCCTTTACTTTTAAAATAGTCTAAAAATTTTTGACGTATTTCTTGTGATGTCATAGTATTGCTTTTGCTTTTTTAAATATCAAATTTTTGATAAGATGCAAATTTAAGATTTTTAAGCGATTTGTAATAATTTTATGCTATGTTTTGAATGGTGCCGGATTTGGGTAATGGATGTGTCGTAAACCTTGTAGGTTTTCAAAACCTATAAGGTTTGAAATGGTTATAATTAATAATAATCTATCTGGTTTTGCAATTTCCGTTTAACTTACTACCTTCGTTGTAATTTGAAATAAGACAAAAATCCTTCAATGACAAAAGATGAAGAGCTGAAAAGCTGGATAGAACAGTATTCAGGGCCACTTTTGAAGCGGGCGCTGTATGTACTTTCCAATAAAGAGGATGCACAGGATGTGGTTCAGGAAGTTTTTCTTGCTGCCTATACAGGTTATGATTCCTTTGAAGGAAAAAGCCAGCCTCTGACGTGGCTGATGTCTGTTCTGAACAGGAAAGTGGCAGATTTTTACCGGAAAAAATACAAATCGGAACCCAATATAAGATTGGATCATTTTTTTGATGAAACAGGATCATGGAAAAATAATGATGTTTTGAATGACTGGAACATTTCAGGGGAAGGAGATGAACTTTTAGACAGTACGGATTTTAATAAAACATTGGAAGAATGCATTGAGGAATTGCCCTCCAAATGGAAGATTCTGCTGAAAATGTATTATATAGAAGAAAAAAAAGCACCGGAAGTAAGTCAGGAATTGAATGTTTCTACGACTAATCTATGGAAGATTTTGCAGAGAAGCCGGATGCAGCTCAGAGAATGTCTTGAGTTTAACTGGTTTTCAAAATCATAAGGATCATGATACGAAGAATACTACATATATTATTTTTACCATGCAGTGAAGCTACTTTACTGATGGAAAAAAGGAATGCCCAATCTATTTCTGCCAAAGAAAACAGGATGCTGAGCATGCACCTGATGATCTGTAAATGGTGCAGAATGTACAATGAAAAGCTGGCACTTCTGGATAAAGCGTTTAAAAAGACTTTTTCTGAAAAAGAAACTGAAATTAATGATTCTGAAATTCAGGACTTTAAAAATAAAATGATCGATAAATTAAATTTCTGAGAAAATTTTTGTCAGGATTGTAAAATTGCTCCGACTATACTTTTGAAAACGATAAAGTATTAACTAAAATCTTAAAATATGGTCGGAACAGTACAGGAATCAAAAAATCAATTAACCCGAACCGGGTATTATATCTCCCTTTTCGGAGCAGCTCTTATTTTGCTGTGGATTGGCATCTTCAAATTTACCCCTACAGAAGCGGCCGCAATAAAACCCTTGGTGGAAAACCATTTCTTAACTTTTTTCGTATATAAGATTATGAGTGTCCAGGCAGTGTCAAATCTTATCGGAATGATAGAAATTATCATTGCATTACTCCTCATATTTAGTGCGAAATTTGCTGTATTGAAAAAATATGCAGGGATAGGAATGGTCGTAACTTTTCTGGTAACATTAAGCTATTTATTGACAACACCGGGAATGTGGAAAATAGTGGACGGAGTGCCTGTGACAGATTTCTTTATTCTGAAAGACCTTATGTTTTTAGGATTTGGATTAATGATCATTCAAAATAATAAGTAATGAATAAAAAAGTAAAAATGAAGAATATATTAATTGTACTCGGAATCATTCTGGGTATAGCAGTATTTGCTGCTGAATCGGGGCTTTTCAAGAAAACGAGGTCCAATGTAGTGGAAATAAAAAAAGAAAATGAGGAAATTATGGATAACAAAAACGTTAGAGAGATTTATTTTGCAGGTGGATGTTTCTGGGGAACAGAACATTTTTTTCAACAGATTCGTGGAGTTGTAGGAACAGAAGTAGGGTATGCCAACGGAAATACCCAAAACCCTACTTATGAAGAGGTGGTAAGTCATACAACAGGTTTCGCAGAAACCGTAAAAGTAAAATATGATCCTGAACAGGTAGATTTGAAACTGTTGATAGATTTATATTTTAAAACTATTGATCCTACAAGTAAAGATCAGCAGGGAAATGACAGAGGAAATCAATACAGAACCGGAATCTATTTCACCAATAAAACAGATGAAGCTTTGGTAAAAGATGAAGTTCAGAAGCTTGCAAAGAATTATAATAAACCAGTAGTCGTAGAAACGATTCCATTGAAAAATTTTTATAAAGCAGAAGATTATCATCAGGATTATCTGGATAAAAATCCAGGCGGTTACTGTCATATTGAACCGGGACTTTTTGAAATGGCTAAAAAAGCCAATCCACTTCCAAAACCGACTTATCAGAAACAGGATAAAAAAGTTTTAAAAGAAAAACTGACCGCAGAACAATATAATGTTACCCAGGAAAATGGTACGGAAAGACCTTTCCAAAATGAATACTGGAATGAAACCCGCGAAGGAATTTATGTAGATATTACAACAGGAGAACCATTGTTTATCTCTACCGATAAATTTGAATCCGGGTGTGGATGGCCAAGTTTCTCAAAACCTATTACCAAAGGTTTGATTGATGAAAAGCTGGATCGTTCCATTGGTATGGATAGAGTGGAAGTAAGAAGTAAAACGGGGGATGCCCACTTGGGACACGTCTTCACAGACGGACCGCAGGATAAAGGAGGACTTCGTTACTGTATCAACAGTGCTTCTCTGAAATTTATTCCAAAAGCTGAAATGGAAACAAAAGGATACGGAAAATATCTTCCGTTGTTAGATAAAAAGTAATTTGAAAGAAGGCTGCCATCTGGCAGCCTTTTTATTTTGAATTCATAGTGAAATTAAATTCTACCAATCTCTTTTTCTCAGAATCCAATATGATCCGAAGATGAAAACAGCACACCATACCAGACAGGCAATAAGACTTTCCGTAGGGTAGTGGAATTCATATTTTAAGCCCATCATTTTAGCCATATTTAATCTCATCATCGGGTTAGGAATCAGGCTGGACATACTTTCCAGCGGTAAAAGATGAGAGATAAAAAAGTCATTCTGAAGAACCTCGTTTCTTTGAGGCCCCTGCATTCCTTTTACTTTTGAATACGTTTCAAGAGCTGTTAAAATTCCTTCGCCAATCCAGAATACGAAAAGAGCAAGAAATACAAAAACAGATTTTCTCAGTAAAATAGAAAGGAACATTAAGAAGCAAAAGAACGTAAATAGCTTCACGAAGTAATTTCCAATGAAGAATATCTCAGCAAAAACCTTTGCAGATTCCGTTGTATTTGAGTATTGATATCCGAGGAAAATAGTAATCCCGAATACAATTGCGGTAGAAACAATAGTGAAAATACTTATCGTCAGCAATTTTGAAGTGATGAACTCTTTTCTGCTCAGTCCGTCGATCGTATTCTGCTTGAACATTCTGTTACTGAATTCCTGAGAAATAGAGAAAACAATGATAAGCCCCAGGAAAATTTTCAATAAGGCAACAATCCATGTGGTGAAATTCCAGATTTCCGGGAAATTATAAATCCCCTGTTCCTTTAAGTTGATTGTTCCTCCAAAAACATCAAAGTCAACCAATCCAATGAAAAGCAAAGCAATAAGAATGGCAAAATATAATATCGTAAAAACTTTGAACGGTTTATAGTTCAGGTTTTTGTAGTATTCAAGTTTTAATAATTTTATCATGATTAATTGGTGTTTTTTACAAGTTCAAGGAATTGAGATTCAAGAGATAGTTTTTTCCTGGTCAAATGGGAAAGATAGATTCCTTTCTCTGCCAGTTTCTGATTCATTGCTGAAGCTGAAATGGAAGCGTCATCACGGATCTTAGCTTTGATGAGATCACCTTCCTGATTGATGGATGAGAACCACTGAAGCTCGTTTAATGCGTTTAATAATAGTGTATTGTTATCGGCTTTCAGTTCAAAATATCCATTGTTGGAAGTCATTTCATCCACTCTTCCACAGTAAATGGAATTTCCTTCCTTTAAAACAATCACGTGACTGCAGATTTTTTCAATTTCATCCAGAAGATGGCTGGCAATGATAATGGTGATTCCCTGCTCGGCAATATCGCTGATAATTTCCCTGATCTGAATAATTCCCTCAGGATCAAGTCCATTGGTGGGTTCATCCAATATCATTACTTCAGGGTTATTCAACATCGCAGAAGCAATGGCAAGACGCTGTTTCATTCCCAAAGAAAAAGTTTTGAACGTATCTTTTCTTCTTTCATACAGATTCACTGTTTTCAGAACTTCATCAATTCTTGAATAGGGTGCATTTTTAATTTCTGCGACAATCTTAAGGTTGGTTTCTGCACTGAGGTAAGGATAAAAGTTAGGCTGTTCGATAATCGCTCCTATTTTTTTTAATGTTTCCGGATCAGTTCCCTTCTTCCCAAACCAAAACCAGTCTCCACTGGTAGGATTGATGGTTGAAAGCAACATTCCGAAAGTTGTAGACTTTCCGCTTCCGTTCGGACCTAAAAGGCCATAAACATTTCCTCTTTCGACATCAAAAGAAATATTGTTGACCACAACTCTTTTGAATTTTTTTGTCAAATTTTTTACTGATAAAATCTTTTCCATGTAATTTGTTTTACATAGTAGTAGTCTATATAAATTAGAGAATGTTACAGAATTATCATAAATCAATATTAATTTATGGACAAATACATTAAATTTGATAGAATTAATCAACAGTTATGAAGCTAATTGAACTGGCAGAAGAATTAAATGTCTCTGCAGAAGCCATCAAACAGTTTATTCAGGATTTTGATCTTGAACTGGTAGACTGTGTCAGTACGAATTTTGAGGTAAAAGAAGATTTTGAAAAGTTTGCCCGCGAAAACGTAGATTTTTTAAGGCTATATGAAAAAGATCTTGATAAAAATAAAACTCTGGAGCAGATTGCTGAAGTCATTAAGCAGCCAAAAGATAAGGTTGAAAAAGTGATTAAAGACAATAATCTTAATATTTTCGATAACGGTTTTTTCAAATCTTCCATATCAAGCTATGGAATTGATAATAAACTGGGAGGGAATTACCAGTTTGTGTATGATTATTTCGGACATAAAACCAGCCTGCAGCAAAGAGATTTTATAGGATACAGAGACCTGTTCTTTTATACATCCACGGTTCTGGAACCCTTCCTGAATCCACAGCAGATCAAAGACTGGGGCATCAACAAGCCTGCAGGAATTATTCTGTACGGACCTCCCGGAAGCGGTAAGATATTCTGGGCCAACAAAATTGCTGAAATTATCGGATATCAGTTTAAAGAAGTCAAAAAACATTATCTGGGAACTTCGCTCATAGATGGCAATGAGATCAATTTCAGTGATTTCCTGCTGAGTATGATGAAGGAAAACAAAATGCTGCTTTTTATGGATGATTTCGATGAAATTATGATGCAGAGAAGGGCGGAAACAGATGTTGCTTCCTGTAATCTTGAAGCACAGGAACTGATTCTTCATTACATCGGAAAATTTGAAAAAGAAGGCGTTTTGATGGTTGGTTCTGCTAATTCTGTTTCAGAAATTGACGAAGAAATTCTTGCTCCGGGAAGATTTGATGTGATGATTCCAATATTTCCACCCAATGCTTCCGAGCGTTCTGAAATCATTCTGTATGCCATGACCAGAGGATTGGAAGAAGATTCTTTACTCTACAAAATACTTAAAAATAACAAGGCTGATAAAGTTCCTTTCTGGCATGAAATATCTTCAAAGATGAAAGCATTCAGCAATACAATGCTGATAGACTTTACCCAAAGTCTGAAGAAAAGAATCAAAAACCTTTATCAAAGAACCAGAAACGAAAAGCTGAAAATTGATCAGAAACTGTTAGACAGCGCATTAAGAGATGCAGGATCAAAACTTACTGAAGAATACCTTGACCAGGTGGCAAGATTTCTTACAGATGCTATTATCAATAATTTTGATGACTTTCAGTTCAGAATCCAGGCATTGAAAAATGAACTTGAAACCTACAGAGTTGTTGAGGAACCACAAAGAGCCATCGGATTCCAGCATAATGATGAAGGGGATAAGGGATAAACCGTTTAAAGTTCAAGGTTTAAAGTTTAAAGTTTAAAGTTTAAGGTTTAAAGTCTAAGGTTTTATAAAAAATTACTTATTACTCATTACTCATTATTTATGAACAGCGTCTGGGAACTGGATACTTTCTATAGAAAGCGTGACATTATCATAATCGGTGCCGGATTTTCGGGACTGTGGACCGCTATATCTGTCAAAGAGAAATATCCTGAAAAATCTGTTCTCATTATTGAACGAAACGCAATCCCATTGGGTGCTTCTACGAGAAATGCCGGCTTTGCCTGTTTTGGAAGTCTTACCGAAGTTATTGCAGATTCTGAAAAAATGGGCTGGGAAAAAACACTGGAACTCGTTACAATGAGATATAATGGACTTCAGAAAATCCAACATTATTTCAAAAATAGTGAAATTGATTTCGAACTTAACGGAGGCTATGAAATCGTAAATAATGAAGAACCTTTATCCCGGATTGAAGCAGTCAATGAAAAACTGAAACCAATAACCGGGCTGGATCAGACTTATACTTTAAAACAGAATAAAATACAGGAATTCGGACTTGGGAAATCTGAATTCCTGATTGAAAATCCCTGTGAAGGAAGTCTGCATTCAGGAAAATTATTACAAAAGCTTTTAGAAAAGTGTCATGAGCTCAAAATTGAATTTTTATTTGGTACAGAAGTTCAGCATATTAACGAAACAAACCAAGTTGAGGTTCAGCTTTCAACGGATCTTTCTGTAACTGCAGACCAGCTCATCTATTGCACCAATGCATTCACTTCAAAGTTTCTGAAAGAAGAAAATATCGTTCCCGCCCGCGGACAGATTCTTCTGACTGAGCCGATAGAAGGATTGAAGCTTAAAGGTACATTTCATTATGACGAAGGTTACTACTATTTCAGAAATGTAGGAAACCGGATATTGCTAGGTGGCGGAAGAAATCAGGATTTTAAAACCGAAGAAACCACAGATTTTGAAACCACAGAATTTCTGCAGAATCACTTGGAAAACTTTTTAAGAGAGGTCATCCTTCCTTATAAAGACTTTAAAATTGCCCTTCGTTGGTCAGGAATAATGGCTATGGGCGAAGAAAAGTCACCTATTGTGAAGCAGGTTTCAAAGAGACAGTTTTGTGCCGTAAGACTTTCTGGAATGGGAGTTGCTCTGGCTCCGAAGATAGGGGAAATGGTGGCAGAAATGATATAATTATAAAGTTGATAAACATGAAATACTTGCCCTTTGAACGTATTACTTACAAAACAAACTTGTCTGAACAGGAAGTTTTAACAAGACTTTCCGGTTTTGTAGAGCCTAAAAAATTCGGTTTAGGGAGAAATTATATAAAAGAATATGAAGGATCTATCCATAATAATAGCTTTGAAATAAGTAAAGTTATTCAGTACAGAAACTCTTTCCTTCCTCAGATAAACGGTAGAATTCAAAATGAAAATAATGGAGCACAAATACAGGTGACCATGTCCCTACATGCATTTGTCTTCTTTTTTTTAATAGTCTGGTGTTCATTTGCCGTGATTTTCTTCATAGGCGTTTCCATAAGAGCTATAAGAGAAAAAGAAATATCGGTAGAGCTTTTTCTTCCTTTAGGTATGCTTTTGTTTGTCTACGCTTTAACTATGATAGGGTTCAAATCGGAAAGCAAACAAGCAAAAGAATATCTTAGAAGAAGTTTTGACGCTGAAATTATCAAAGAGTGATTTAACTGTTTTCCCACCACTTTAAAATATCTCTTGCAATATCTTCAGCAATAAACTCAGATCTGTAAAGACCATAACTGACTCCCAACTCGGTTTCTATAATATTTTCAAGCTTTTCCTGATCAGCCCCTTTTTCCAGCTGTTGAAGAAGTTTTTCTGTTAAGTGATCAAAACTGTTTTTAGAAAGACCGGGCATTAAATTCATTGAAATGATAAGCTTCTTTAACTGAGCAAAATTTCCATTACGCTCATTAATCCAATCATTGATATCCATTTGAACCTGTTTTAAAATATAAATATAAAGGAAAATTTAAATTCCAAAAATTCAAACCTGAACTCTGCACCCTGGAACCCGAATCTCGGATTCAAAACTTTACCCCAAAACTTTAATCCCGAACTTTAAACCCGTATCTCTCCACTCTAAAAGAATTCCTTATTTTTGTAAAAAGAAATATTCGTGATAAACAACGATCAGATAAAAGAAGTTCAATCCAGAATTGAAGACTTACACAGATACCTTCAGATTGAAAAAAAGAAGATTGAAATCGCCAATGATGATGAAAAAACTGCGGCACCCGAATTTTGGGATAACCCGAAAACTGCTGAAGCATTTCTAAAACAGCTTCGTTCCAAGAAAAAATGGGTAGAGGGCTATGACGAGATTCAGACACAGTTTGAAGATCTGCAGGTATTAGCTGATTTTGCTAAAGAAGATCCGGATTCTGAGAAAGAACTGGACGAAACTTTCCCGCAATTGGTGGAGAAAATTGAAGATTTGGAATTCAAAAATATGCTTTCTAACGAAGGTGATGAGCTTTCTGCAGTGCTGCAGATTACCGCAGGAGCCGGAGGAACAGAAAGTTGCGACTGGGCAGCTATGCTGATGAGAATGTATACGATGTGGGCAGAAAAACAAGGATATAAAATCCGTGAACTGAACTACCAGGAAGGTGATGTAGCCGGGGTGAAGACCGTTACGCTGGAAATTGAAGGGGAATTTGCTTTTGGATATTTGAGAGGTGAAAACGGAGTACACAGACTTGTAAGGATTTCCCCTTTTGACAGTAATGCAAAACGCCATACCAGTTTCGTTTCGGTATATGTATATCCTTTGGTGGATGATACTATTGAAATCAACATCAACCCTGCCGATATCAGCTTTGAAACAATGAGAGCTTCCGGAGCAGGAGGACAGAACGTCAACAAGGTAGAAACCGCTGTACGTCTTCGTCACGCTCCTACAGGAATTATCATTGAAAACTCAGAATCCCGTTCTCAGCTTCAGAATAAAGAAAAAGCAATGCAGCTCCTTCGTTCAAGACTCTATGAAATGGAATTGGAAGAACGTATGAAAGCCAGAAATGAGATAGAAGCTAACAAAATGAAAATCGAGTGGGGAAGCCAGATCAGAAACTACGTCATGCATCCATACAAATTGGTAAAAGATGTACGCTCCGGTCATGAAACTTCAGATGTGGATGCTGTAATGAACGGAAATATTACTCCTTTCCTGAAAGCATTCTTAATGGCTGATGGAACTGCGATTTCTGATGATGATATGGACCTATAAAAATCATGTTTGAATTTTAGTTAAAATCTTATAATTAATTTTTGTTTCAGACATTTTAGACTTACTTTTGTTGTTCATCGATATTTATGGAAGATTTCAATAGCTGGAAGGATTTATTAAACCCGGAGTTTTATATAAAAATGGGAGGGTTTTGGCTGATTTTGTTTATTGTTTTTGCTGAAACAGGTCTTTTTGTAGGATTTTTTCTACCTGGGGATTCACTACTGTTCGTTTCAGGAATTTATGCTGTTGAAATCATCAAAGAGACTTTTGGATCTACAGGAAGCGATTTCTTAGATACCACATTACTTGCCTCGGGAGTAGCTCTGGCGGCTATTATTGGAAATGAAGTAGGCTACTATTTCGGAAGAAAAGCAGGACCTGCTTTGTATAAACGACCGGATTCAATGCTTTTCAAGAAAAAATACCTGTATCAGGCACACGATTTCTTTGAAAAACATGGAGCATTAGCTGTTATTATGGCAAGATTCTTACCTGTTGTAAGAACTTTTACTCCCATTGTAGCTGGAATTGTAAAGATGGATAAGAAAGAGTTTTTAAGAGATAATATCATTGGCGCGGTATTATGGTCATTCATTTTGATCTTTGCGGGCCATTATCTGGACAAACTTTTCATGGAGCAGTTTGGAATCAACCTGAAGCAAAAGCTGGAATACATCATTATCGTCATTGTATTGGTAACTACACTTCCGGTGATCATCAAGTTTGTTTTTGGGAAAAAAGAAGATCTTTCCAAATATGAAGATCAGGACTTTGAATAAATAAGAATTTCAATCAAAAATATAGAGCCGTCTCAACACTGAGATGGCTTTTTTATATATAGGATAGGAGATGTTTTTTACCATGCAAAGCTCGCAAGGTTACTATTATGATCTGTTACTTTTCGTTCTTAGAGACGTTTCACTTAGCTAAGTAACCTGCCTCGCTGAACGAAGTGCCTTTGCGACCGATAGAATATAAGCTTTACAATTTCTTTGCGGACATAGCGTTTTAAATAGATCTATCAGGCAAAAATTGTTTTTGTACTAGATGTTTAAAAGATTCTTAAAAATGATTGTTTAAAGTAGTTGTCTAATTATTTATTCTTTGCATTAAAGAGGTAACTATTCTTTAATCCATTCCAGAATATTTGGATAGATAATGCTGTCTCTTTTTCTTTTACTGAAGAATCTTGGGGCATGTCCGGCACCTTTCATGAAAATGAATTTGTGTGGAATGTTCATCTTGGTAAGCGCAGAGTCCATCGCAATTCCCTGATGCTGGTTGACCAGTACATCATTGTTTCCCTGAAACAGCAAGGTAGGAACATTCGTAATATTAGCAATAGGACTGGCTTCTTTGAAGGCTTCAGAAACATTTTTCCGTTCAAACTTAGTTCCTACTACTTTTTGAAAAGTTGGAGCAGTATATTTTGAATAAAAGGATTTAAGATATTCAGAGCTGTAAAAATCTGTCGGTCCACTTAAAGAGATGATTTTTTTGATCTGCTCAGGATGCTGGTATCCGTAAAGTAAGGCGAGATGTCCACCGGCACTTTCTCCAAGAAGAATATAATTGTTGGGTTGAAGCTCTGCTTTTTCCGCCAGGGAATTGAATTTTTCAATGGCGAGCGCAATATCTTCAAGCTGTTGTTTATACGTGATTTTTTTCTTGGAAGAAACCAATCTATAGTTCATATTGATACTTGGAATCTTGTTTTCAAAAAGCATTTTCTGAACCTGGATCATATGTTCCTTTTTGCCTAAAGTCCATGCTCCACCATGAACGATAAGTACTACAGGAGAATCTTCAGCATAATCTTTGGGAAGAAAAACATCCATTTTCTGCCTTTTATGCTCGCCATATTTTAAATTATAGATCTTCTGCTGTCCTCCGGGACCTACCCAAACTCTGAATTTCGTATTACACGACTGCAAAAGGAAACCAATGCATCCCATGACGAAAAAATGATACCGGAGAATGAGTTTTTTCATTATTTAAATTTACGGAAAATTCTATTGATTATGACGTAATCAATGCTTAATTACTGCTTTTCTGCTGTTTTTGATGAAAGTCCTTTTTTGATGGTAATAACACCCTTTTCACCTTCTTTGAAAATAAAAGAGATCTCAGTGTCATCATCCTGCACAAAAAATGTATCCTCTTTTTCAGCCAGTATTCTTACTTTAGGATCTTTGTTGTTCTGCATAAAAAGCTGTCCATTTTCGTACAGAATATGGATAATGCTTTCCTCTGAAAGCTGATAATCACCCATGTATTTTTTTAGGATACCGGCACTTAATATGGCTTCTTTCTTCGGTTGTGGAAGACTGTAAGGTTGTTCTAAAAGCGCTGCTAAAATAGTATTTCCCGCTTTCTCAAGTTTTTTACTGGTGATATTGTTCAGAAGAATAATGCAGAGATCATCCTGTGGAAGCATCGCAAAATAACTTGTGGAGCCCTCTATATTTCCGCCATGGTTAATCAGTTTTTTCCCATAAAGATCATCAATGAACCAGCCATAGCCGTAGCCGCTAAGATAAGGAGTGGTTGCTTTTTTAAATGCTTCTTTGGAAACAATTTTATAATCTCTCAATCCGACATAGTAATTGTAAAGATCTTCAACGGTACTGTAAATTTGCCCGGCAGGGCCGGTTAATGTAGAATTCCAGACTTCTGTTTTTTCCTGTTTTGTGTTTGAAATATAGGAATAAGGAACTGTTTTGTAAGGACTTTTCAGAGCCATATAGTTAAACCCGGTATGGATCATTTTTAAAGGAGTTAAAATATTTTTTTGTATCGCATCCTCATAGGAAAGCCCTGTGATTTTTTCAATGATGATTCCCAATACAATATATCCTGAATTGGTATATGAAAACTGAGTGCCGGGTTCAAAAGCCAGAGGTTCATTTTTAAAAAATGAAAGCTCTTTATCTTTGCTAATACTTTTTCCGGTGTGAAGCAGGCTGAAGTATTCTTTATTTTGTAGTACTTCATAGATTCCTGAAGTGTGGGTAAGAAGATGTTCGATTGTAATTTCATTTCCTCTTGGATAATCAGAAATAAATTTTGAAACAGGATCTTTAACCGAAAGTTTCCCTTCTTCATTTAGCTTTACAATCATCAAGGCTGTGAAAGATTTGGTTAAAGATGCAATCTGATATATACTTTTATCCTGATTGGGTATCTTTTTTTCCGCATCTTGCCAGCCATATGATTTTTCGAAAATGTTTTTATTCTGATAATGGATCAAAGCAGTTCCATTAAATTTATTAATACCAGCAAATGCCTTTATAATCCTGTCTATTTCTTCTTTTTTCTTTTCCTGGTTAATCGTGTTGAAATGATTTTCTGTCTGAGCTTTTAGAGTAGAACAGAATGAACAGAACAGAGAAAACAAACATCCTAAAGCTAAAATATGAAATTGACGTTGCATAGGTATCAGATTTTAAAAACGGTTAAAATTACAGGTTTTCAGCGTAGCGGGATAGAGAATTATTGTATCTGGGTAAATGTTTGGAAAGGGCTTTCAATGCTAACGACAGCGCCTCTTTGTGCTTTCCCGCTGAAGAAAGGGACAGTGCTAAAAAAGAATCTACCGCATCATCCAGTTCATCAGAATAATTAGATTTCTCTTCCCTTAAAATCTGAATGCTTTCCTCTATTTTCCCATTATTTCTTAAGGTGCTTGCCAGCTGAATTCTTGCTCTTCTTCTTCGTAAGCCTGTTAATCCTTTATCTAATGCTGACCTGTACAAAGGTTCTGCTTCTTTTTCATGTCCTGTGGAATCAAAAGCACAGGCTCTTTCAAAATCAGCAATAGCCTGGGAATCCGTAATTGTAAGTAATTTTACATGATTTTTGATGAGCAGGATAAACGCTTCATTGCTTATTGTTCCCAGTTTCAGCCATATACTTTGTAATTGGGCTTCCCAGTTTTGATCCATTGAATAGATTTTAAGCAAAGATATAAAATATTGAAACTGAAGGACTGTTTAACGATTCTTATAATTTTCAAAATTATTGTTAGATTATGAATCCAAAAACGGAATTAAATAATTATTTTTGCTGAACTTAACAAAGATTAAAAAATTATTAAAATATGGCATCAGGCTTTTTTGCAATTTTGGATGATATTGCAGCATTGATGGATGATGTAGCAGTTACCAGTAAGGTCGCTACACAAAAGACAGCAGGAATTTTAGGAGATGACCTGGCTGTAAATGCAGAAAAAGCTACTGGCTTTCTTTCTTCAAGGGAAATTCCTGTTTTATGGGCAATTACGAAAGGTTCTTTTATCAACAAACTGATCATTCTGCCTATTGTTTTTTTACTCAATTGGTTGTATGCTCCGGCTATTAATTATGTATTGATCCTTGGAGGATTCTATCTGGCTTTTGAAGGCGTTGAAAAAGTAATAGAATTTCTTTTTCACCGTGACAAAAAGGGTCATGAAGTGATAGAGGAAATTGAAGAAGACCAGAAAAGTTCTGAAGAAATTGAAAAAGAGAAAGTAAAATCTGCAATTACAACTGATTTTATTTTATCCATCGAGATCGTTATTATTGCTTTAGGAACGGTATTGGAAGAAAGCCATCCTTTCATTACGCAGATTTTAGTAACGAGCCTGGTTGCATTTATCGCTACTGTTGGAGTTTATGGAATTGTAGCTTTGATTGTAAGAATGGATGATGCAGGGTTTAAATTAATAAAGAAAAGTAAGGATAAAGGCTTTTTCGGAGGGCTTGGACATCTATTAGTGAAGGCTTTACCTATTGTTATTAAAATATTAGGAGTAGTAGGAACCATTGCTTTAATAATGGTTGCTGGTGGAATTTTTCTACATAGAATTGAATTTTTCCATGGGATACTACCAACCTGGCCAGATGTTTTGAAAGAGCTTACACTTGGTGTTGTTGGGGGATTGGTAGCCGTTGCGGTATTTACTTTAGGAAAAGGAATCTATTCCTTAGCCACCAGAAAATAAAAACAGAATTAGAATTAAATAACCAAAAGATCCTGTATTCGAGAGAGTGCAGGATTTTTTATGATCAGGTTCAAGATTTAAACCTTGAATTTAAAACTTTGAACTTTAAACAAAAAAAGAGACTTGTAAAAAGTCTCTTTTTTATATTAATTGAATAAATCTTTTACTTTATCAAAAAAAGTTTTTTCCTTTCCGGAGGGTTCTGCAACCATTTCTCCGCTGGACATTTGCTTTTCAAAGAAGTCTTTCTGATCCTTCGTAAGCTTTTGTGGAGTCCATACATTGATGTGAATAAACATGTCTCCTTTACCATAACTGTCGATGCTTGGAAGCCCTTTTCCAGCCAATCTCAAGATCTTTCCGGATTGAGTTCCCGGATCAACGGTAATTTTTACTTTTCCGCCAACGGTAGGAATTTCTTTTTTCGTTCCTAAAGCAGCTTCAGCAAACGAAACATATAACTCCTGGTGAAGATTATCTCCTTCTCTCTTGATCACCTGATCTATTTCCTCTTCAATGATCACCAATAAATCTCCCGGAACACCTCCAAATGGGGCATCATTTCCTTTTCCTCTTACATTAAGCTGGATACCGTCTCTTGCTCCTGCCGGAATGTTGATCGTGATTTCCTCTTCATCTTTAATAAGACCTTGTGCGTTAGCTCCTGCCGGAATTTTGTCAGCAACTTTTCCTATTCCCTGACAGGTACCGCAGGTAGTTTGCGTCTGCATTTGACCGAACATGGTATTCATTACTTTTAACTGAACACCAGAACCGTTACAGGTAGGACATGTTTTTGAAGTGGCACCTTCCGCCATCTTCATTTTCTTTACTTTGATGGTTTTCTGAGTACCATTTACCATTTCCTCAAGGTTCAGCTTGATCCTGATTCTTAAATTAGAACCTTTCACCTGCTGACGGCCTCCACCGCCACCACCGAATCCTCCGAAACCGCCACCGAAAATATCTCCAAACTGGCTGAAAATATCTTCCATGTTCATTCCGCCTCCGAAGCCTCCGCCTCCGAAACCACCATTTCCACCTACTCCGGCATGACCAAACTGGTCATATCTGGCACGTTTCTGATCGTCGCTCAGAACTTCGTAAGCTTCAGCTGCTTCTTTGAACTTTTCTTCAGCCTCTTTATCCCCTGGATTTTTATCCGGGTGAAATTTGATGGCCATTTTACGGTATGCTTTTTTTATTTCGTCGGCAGATGCAGATTTGCTGATCTCAAGAACCTCGTAATAATCTCTTTTTGACATGACAATTTTATAATTGATTGTTGATAAATGATAAAAGATATTGTAAAGCTAATAAGTGAAACATTCATCAATTATCACTCACCATTTATCATTTATGAATTTTAATTTCCTGTTACTACTTTTGCAAAACGGATCACTTTATCATTTAAAGTATATCCTGTTTCAATAACGTCTACGATTTTTCCTTTCAAATCTTCCGATGGAGCAGGGATCTGAGTAATCGCTTCATGGAAATCAACATTAAAGCTGTCACCAGCCTTTACTTCCATTGTTTTTAGTCCTTTTTCGGTAAGTTTATTCTTGAATTTCTGATAGATAAGCTCTACACCCTGCAGGTCTGCTGGATTTCCGTTTTTAGCGATTTCTTTTAAAGCTCTTTCAAAATCATCCAAAACGCCTAACATTGAAACCATCATTTCCTGGTTAGCATACTGGAAGAATTCTATCTTTTCCTTGCTTGTTCTTTTTTTATAATTTTCGAATTCAGCATACAATCTGATGTAACGGTCTTTTTCTTCTGCCAAAAGTTCCTCCGGAGAAGGTGTAGCTGTCACATTGTCCTGAGATGTTGCGTCATTCTGAACATTGTTTTCTTCCTGATTATTGATGCTTTCTTCGTTAATATCCTGGTTTTCCATAATTCAATATTTATTTACTGATTGTTTGACAAAGAGTCTGCCAAATCCAAAATCTGGACATTAAGGCAGAAAAAGAAGTAACGGTGAATCGTGAATACGTCAATGCGCTTCGCATGTGAATTATGAACATGAGTGTAGCTTCAAAAAATTGACTTTACGAAGCAAAAATTGACTATTGACCATTCACTTTAATAATGCCCAATAGTCAATCTGAAAACTATAGTTGTATTTTTTTATTCTCCTGTAAACGTCTGGTACAGCAGGTATAGATTTAAAACAATGATGATGATCGAAATAATCCATACACAGACTTTCAGGAATGGTTTATTGGCAAATTCACCCATTTTAGCTTTGTCATTGGTAAACATTACCAGAGGGACAACGGCAAAACTAAGCTGCATTGATAAAATAACCTGGCTTAAAACCAATAGTTCGGTTGTTCCCTGTTCTCCGTAAAGAATAGCTACAATAAGTGCAGGAATTACAGCAATAAGTCTGGTAATTAATCTTCTCAGCCATGGTTTTAATCTGATATTCAGAAAGCCTTCCATTACGATCTGTCCGGCAAGAGTTCCTGTTAATGTAGAATTTTGTCCGGAAGCCAATAAAGCGATAGCAAACGCAATACTTGCCATAGAAGCGCCTAAAATTGGGGTCAACATTTTATAAGCATCATGAATGTCTGCTACATGTTCATTTCCTGTAGTATGGAATGTAGCAGCAGCCAGAATAAGGATTGCAGCATTGATGAAGAAAGCCAGCATCAATGAAACGGTACTGTCTATGGTGGCAAACTTGATGGCTTCTTTTTTTCCTTCTTTATCACGGGTGTAATCCCTGGTCTGTACAATACTGCTGTGCAGATACAGATTGTGTGGCATTACCGTAGCTCCCAAAATTCCGATTGCAATATAAAGCATGGCAGGATTCTGAATGATTTCCTTTTGTGGAACCAAGCCTCCCAGAATCTCATTGAAAGCAGGTTGCGAAATGACAATTTCATATACGAAACATGCCAGAATAATGAAAATAAGTCCTCCTACAATACTCTCAATCCATCGGAATCCTTTGGACTGAAGCAAAAGAATGATTAAAACATCTACTGTTGTAATGACAATTCCCCAGGTCAGCGGGATATGGAATAACAGATTTAATGCAATAGCTGAACCGATGACTTCAGCGAGGTCACAGGCGGCGATGGCTATTTCACAGAATACCCAGAGAATAAAATTAGTGGTAGGACTGAAGTGGTCTCTGCATGCCTGAGCAAGGTCTCTTTCGGCCACAACTCCCAGTTTCACAGATAAGTGCTGTAAAACCATTGCAAAAATATTGGAAATAAGGATAACTGAAAGGAGGGTATAGCCAAACTGAGCTCCTCCCGCAATATCAGTTGCCCAGTTTCCGGGATCCATATAACCTACTGCAATCATCAGCCCTGGTCCTGCAAATGCAAGATACTTTCTCCAGAATGTTGCATTTTTAGGGACTTTGATTGATGAATAAACCTCTGATAAGGAATGGTTTGTTTTATCTTTTCGCCAGGCGCTTTTTATATTGAAATTCATAAATGTTAGAAATGACTAACAAATTTAATTAAATAAATGTAAACAGAAAAATCATGGCATAAAAAAATCCCGGAAATTGCTTCCCGGGACCTAATTTTTATTGACTCTAAAGATTATTTCGCAAATCTTACAGCCATTTTTCTATCTGCAGCTCTTTCAGCATCAGAAGCTTTTGCATCTACTTTCGCAAATTTACTTCCGTAGCCTTCAGCTTCCAGAACCTGAGCACCAACACCAGCTTTTACTAAAGCAGCTTTGATAAATTCAGCTCTTGCTTTTGACAATTTTACATTGTTAGCCTCATTTCCTGTTTTATCAGTGTAGCCTCCGATTTTGATTTTTGCATCAGGGAAAGCCTTAAGGATAGCCACTAAGTTATCCAATTGCCCCTGTGAACCTGCTTCAAGTTCAGTAGAACTTCCCATTTTGAAATTGACATGATCGAAATCGTACCACTTATCTTTCAATGCTGCATCATCAGCGGCATTTTTATACGATCCGGATTTCAGGAATGTAATCATCTGATCTTCCATTCCTCCTTTGTAACCTTTTAGCATCACCCCGTTAAGATCAATATCTTCATCGGTTTTAGCTGTTGCAGGAGCAGGGGTTGCGGTTCCTGTCGTAGCAGCAGTATCTGTAGTTGAACTGGTTGCTGCGGAATCAGATGTTGTGGTAGTGGTTGTAGTAGTCTGTTTTTTCTCACACTGTTTCCATAAGAAATAAGCAGCTGCTATTAATAATAAAAGCGGAAGCAACCATTTCCAGATTGAGCCTCCGCCTTGATTATTATTGTTATTATTTTCAAATCTTTCTCTTACTTCTCTGGCTCCTTCTGAAACATTTTCTCTTGCTGTAGCAACACCTTCAGCGATGTTATCTTTAGCAGTAGAAGTTACGGAAGAAACTGTTTCTTTTGCCTGGCCAAACCAATTTTCAGCTCCTAATCCAAAGGAAGCCAAAGAAAGACCTGCCGGCAATAAAGAAGAAATAACGCCTTTCTGATCATGCAGTAAGCTGGAAATACCTGAAGCACCCAAATTATTGTCTGCTGCATATTTCCCAATAGTGCCTACTGTAGCCCCAGTCACCAGGTTTAACAAAGAACCTGCAGAGGTATTGCTGACTCCTGAAAAACTGGCAATGGAATTCACTAATGCACTTACTTTGTCTCCAAAAATAGAAGACAACAAGTTTGAAATAATAGGATTGCTGGACGAACCACCTAATAAATTTCCTAAAATTCCACTTGAAGAGGCTTGTGTAATAGCATCCACAACGCCAGGCTTATCTGCATTATTGGCCAATCCACCTACTACAGCAGGTAATAATCCGCCAATTGCTTTAGAAATACCGGATTCACTTTCTCCAAACTGCGATGCAGCCTGTGAAACCAAAGCGGGACCTAATTGTCCTTTAATTAAATCAATGACATTTAAAGACATAATAATAAATTTTTTTGATTAATGTTGAGATAAATTTAAACAAAAATCCGTCCAAATGTCACTTTTTTTTGAATATTTCTTTGAAAATTAACGATTTTTTTCTAAATCATTAAAAATTTTAATAAGCTTTTGCAAATAACACACGTCTCTTAGATGGTTTTCCTGATATTAGTGAAATTCCTTCTTCTATGTCATTATCCAAAGGAATACATCTGATGGTTGCCTTTGTTTCATCCTTGATTTGCTCCTCTTCTTCAGCCGTGCCATCCCAGTGAGCATAGATGAATCCACCTTTCTCTTCCAGCACTTTTTTGAATTCTTCATAAGTATCCACTTTCGTGATATTATTTTTTCTGAATTCAAATGCTTTGTTATAAATATCCTGTTGGATCGTTTTCAATAGATCCTCGATATAAGAATCAAGTCCTTCAATAGAACGAACTTCTTTAGTCAGGTTATCTCTTCTTGCAATTTCCACAGATTTATTTTCAAGATCTCTAGGTCCCATTGCGATTCTTACAGGAACTCCTTTCAATTCATATTCTGCAAATTTCCATCCTGGTTTGTTCTGAGTATCATTGTCAAATTTCACAGAAATTCCTTTTGCTCTCAGTTTAGCCTGAATATCTAAAGCAACTTCACTGATTTGTTCCAGCTGTTCTTCTCCTTTAAAGATAGGAACAATCACCACCTGAATTGGAGCAAGCGTAGGAGGCAATACCAATCCGAAATCATCAGAGTGCGTCATAATTAAAGCGCCCATCAGACGGGTAGAAGTACCCCATGAAGTAGCCCATGCGTGTTCTATTTTTCCTTCTTTGTTGGTGAATTTTACATCAAATGCCTTGGCGAAATTCTGACCTAAGAAGTGAGAAGTCCCGGCCTGTAAAGCTTTTCCGTCCTGCATTAATGCTTCAATACAATAGGTTTCATCAGCTCCTGCAAATCTTTCAGAAGGTGTTTTCAACCCTTGGATAACCGGAATTGCCATAAAGTTTTCTGCAAAATCTGCATATACTTTATTCATTTTTTCAGCTTCTTCAATTGCTTCATCTTTTGTAGCGTGAGCAGTGTGCCCTTCCTGCCATAAGAACTCGGCAGTTCTAAGGAAAAGACGTGTTCTCATTTCCCAACGAACAACATTCGCCCACTGGTTGATTAATATCGGTAGGTCTCTGTAAGACTGAATCCAGTTTTTATAGGTATTCCAGATAATTGCTTCTGAAGTAGGACGAACAATAAGTTCTTCTTCAAGTTTTGCATCCGGATCTACAATCAGTTTAGATGGATTGTCCGGATCGGTTTTTAATCTGTAGTGGGTAACAACAGCACATTCTTTTGCAAAACCTTCTGCATTTTTTTCCTCAGCCTCAAACAAGCTCTTGGGCACAAAAAGCGGGAAGTATGCGTTAACGTGACCTGTTTCTTTGAATTTTTTATCCATTTCATCACGCATTTTTTCCCAGATTGCATAGCCATACGGTTTGATCACCATACATCCACGCACGCCTGAGTTTTCAGCTAAATCAGCTTTTACAACCAGCTCATTATACCATTTGCTGTAATCTTCGCTTCTTGAGGTTAATTTTGCCATTATTTTTTAAAATTTTTTTAACTTTTGTACATTATTGTTATCTAAAAATAAAAATCTATTTTTGATAGATTTTTTTACCAGTATTTTGGTACATTTTTGGTACAGATTGCAAATATAATTTAAATTAAAAATTTTTACGTTATCATGAAAAGAAATATACATAAAAATTTGCTTGGTCTGCTAAGATCCAAAGGGATATTGGCTATATCAGGCGGATTATTACTTGTGTCTTGTGGTGCTCAGATGGGAGGGTATAGCGAGACGGATGGGGTGTATTACGACCCCAATAAGGATACGCTACCTGAAGGAGTTATCATTAATGATAGCGGAAACAGAGTAGGAGAATATTATGACTACTATCAGGATTCCAATGTGATTCAGAATGCACAGACGAATTCCAGAGAGCAGCAAAACAGATATAATGACTGGAGTGGTACCAATACCAATTGGAACTCTAATGCTACAGACTCGGATTGGGGACTTTATGCAGGTTCTCAGACGAACTACTATGATAACTCATGGGGATGGGGATCTCCGTGGGGATGGTATGGTGGTTACAGCCCGTATTGGGGTTGGGGTATGAACCGTGGCTGGGGCTGGGGTGCAAGTATGTCCTGGGGTTGGGGCGGATCATTCGGCTGGGGCTGGGGAGGCTCTTACGGATGGGGTAGTCCATACTGGGGATACGGCTATGGAGGATACTATGATCCATTCTGGGGCGGATACTACGGAAACCCATATTGGGGATACGGAGGAGGTTACTGGGGTGGTGGTTACTACAACAGACCTGTTTCCAGAAGAAGCGGTATCAGTGGAGGTGGATTCCAGAATACAGGGGTAGCCAACGCAGTGTACAGAACGAATACTGCTAATTCAGGTTTCAGAAATACTAATGGAGGCTTCAGAAACACTAATAATAACGGTGGTTTCAGAGATTCTAATTCCAATGGTGGTTTCAGAAACAGCAACGGCGGATTCAGAGATAGCAATTCAGGAGGCTTCAGAAACGGTAATTCAGGAGGTTTCAGAAATACACAATCTAATGGTGGATTCCGTAATTCTTCGTCACAAACAAGACCCAATTATAATTATCAGCAGCCACAGCCAAGATATAACAACAATAACGGAGGCTTCAGATCTAATGACTCAGGAGGTTTCAGATCCAGTGGTGGTTTTAACTCCGGTGGAGGCGGCTTCAGAGGTGGCTCTTCAGGAGGCGGTGGCGGAATGAGATCCGGCGGCGGCGGAAGAGGAGGCTTCAGATAATTTTTCAAATTAATAAACTATTAAAAAAAAATGTTAAAAAAATCTTTAGTATTAATGAGCATTTCTGCCGCATTTTATGCACAGGCTCAGGATGTTTCTGTCATAAGAAATACGGTAGAGGTTTATTCAACTACTCCTATGGTGGGATCAGCCAAGTTTAATGCGATGGCTGGAGCTAATGGTGCGCTGGGTGGTGATGCAAACTCTTTGCTTACGAACCCGGCAGGTTTGGGAGTCGCTATTTCAGGAGAGGTTTCAGGAACTTTATCTGTTTTAGGAAATAAAAATAAAAGTTCTTTAGGAGGATCTACAATAGATTATAGCAAAACCAAAGGAGATCTTGGAAATGCAGGAGGAATAATTGCTTTTCCTTTGATGACAGAAACCGGATGGAAGTTTATCAATATTGGTATTAATTTTTCTAATCAGACTTTGGACAATGTAATCCAGTCACCAGGAAATAATAATGTTGTTTATGCTTTTGATAAAGATGATATTACCAAGGATGCGGCGTTGGCAGGACATATGTATGAGAGATACGGTAACTTGTCAAAGATGAGTTTCGGAGTAGGTGCCAACTATAATCATAATTTATATTTAGGAGCAGGTTTCAACTTTTTCAATGCTTCATTGGATCAGTATGATACTTTATTGTACCGAAATCTTGCTAATGGCTCTACAGAAGCATTCAGTAAGCAGGATACTCCATATTCGGAGAGATCATCAGGTTTTTCTGCTTCATTAGGGGTAATTGGAAAGCTAAGTCCTAATTTCAGAGTGGGAGCATCTCTAGAAACACCTACGTTCTGGACGATAGACAGAAATTATTATTTCTATAATGATCCTGTTTATGGGGATGATATGGGAGCTGAAAACAGAAAGTTCACTTCACCGCTTAAAGCAACAGTGAGTGCTGCCTTTGTAGCGAGTAAAAACTTCTCATTGAACGTTGACTATACTCTGGGACTTACAAAACCTGATTATAAGGTCTACGGAGGTGCAGAAAGAGAATTGAATGATTTCTTCAAAGATAACTATAAGAATCTTTCAGAAGTAAGAGTGGGAGCTGAGTACAGAGTACAGCAGTTCAGACTGAGAGGAGGATACTCATACCAGTCAAGTCCTTTTGATGCACTTACAATCAGCAGATTTAATGATGCAGGCACTGTGGGAGATGAGTCTTACAACAATCTTATGTTAAGTGACAGAAATACACTTTCTTTCGGTATTGGATATGATTTCAAATCATTCTATATTGATGCATCTTATCAGAATATTTCTTCCAAATATGCAAATCCTTTTATGAGAGGATATATGGGTGATAATTTTGATTCATCATATTATTCTTCGAGTAAAATTTTTGAAAGTCCGGATTATGCTGTAAGTAATGTGAAAAACAACAGAAATAATTTCTTCCTTACTTTGGGATGGAAATTCTAATCTGATGCTTTAAAAAATATCAAAATATACAAAGAGGCTGTCCAAACTTTCAGGACAGCCTCTTTTTTTGCCGATTTTGTTTCGTGCCTTTATACAATAAAAGTATACATGTCAATTTTTAATCAGGATTCTGCACCAGATTCGGCTGGATCTGGATCTGTTGTTCTGGAATATATTCTACGACTCTGTTATGAGTATAAGGTACCGTATAAAAGACATTATTTCCGCTTAAATGGGTGCCGGGATATTGTCTGTCGAGATCAAGTTTGTTCCTGAAGATATCATATCTTCTATGCCCTTCAAAAGCCATTTCCAGCCTTCTTTCCTGTAGAACGACATCCAGTGCAGTCTGTCCTGCAGGAGTTGAATTGTATACAGGTATTCCTGCTCTTGTTCGGATGATATTTACATCTGTGAGTGCTGAAGCAGTATTTCCTTTTTTTGCATAGGCTTCTGCTCTGTTAAGATATATTTCTGCCAGTCGTACAATAACCGGCGACCATAACTGAGGAACTCCTTCCTGTAATGAGCATTTTAAAACATAAAATTTAGGATACCCATTTCTTTTATCCATATCATTATCAAGGTAAACATAAGTTTTCCCACCGGTGGCATTAACAAAATAATAGTTTGTTTTATTGGGTGCTGCCTCAGATTGTACCTGGTAATTGATGTTATTCATAGTAAAGTAAGTATTTCCATTCTGCTGGAAGGTCTTCTGGAATTGATAACTGTAGGTTGCAGTACCGGATGAGCTGGTTCCTTTTTGTACCCAATACGCTACGGGAACTGCCGGGCTGCTGTATTTCGGAGAAATAAACTTCAGCCTTGCATCCTGAGGATTCTGATTGATAAGATCCAGGTAAGAAGATGAAGCGTACATTTCACCCCAGCCTACATTCTGTATGGTGGCATACATAGAACCTACAGTATACCAGCCATCACTATAGTCTCCATCTTTATTATATTTAAATGCAAAAATGGTTTCTGTATTGTTTTCTGGAGTTTTAGTAGCATAAGCAGGCAGTTCTGCTTTGGATAAGAGTGTATGTTTTCCGGAGTTGATGACTTTATCCGCATATTCTATCGCTTTATCATTGTTTTCCATGTAAAGATAGACTCTGGAAAGTAAAGCCTGTGCTGCTTCTTTGGATGCATATATGTTAGTTTTATCCAGTGTCATTAGTTTTTCTGCTTTCAGAAGATCGCTTACCACCTGATTGTATATTTCTCCTACAGTAGCTCTTGCGGGCAAATCATTGACGTCATCAGATAATTTTAGAGGTATTCCGGAATTGCCCGTCCCCTGATTATACGGTCTTCCGAATACATTGACCATAGAAAAGTATACATAAGCTCTCAGGAAATAATTTTCACCTATCAGCTGGTCTGTTTCTGTGTCTTTCCCTTCGGTAACCTTTGATATCACTCTGTTGCACCCAATAATGGCCTTATATCCGGAGTTCCAGATGATATTAGTGCGGTAATTGTTTTTAATGCTTTTATAATTGTAGTAATAAAAGAAAGAATCGCTGGTAGTCCCGCTGATGTCGATATTATCACCACCGTACTCGCTGATCCTGTACAGGTTGTTGTAAAAACCACCCCCTTCAGCATCTCCTTTAAGCAATGCGTAATTTCCTAAGGTTATGGTCTTCAGTCCTGTTGCGTCCGCAAGAATAACATCAGATTCCTTTGAATCATATGGTGAACGGTCTATGTTGCATGCCGTTAATGATAGTATAAGAATGGGAATAAGTATTTTTTTCATAATTATTTTTTTAAAAAGAAAAGTTTAAACCTAAGGAAAATCTTCTCGGAATAGGGTAGATAGCTCCTGCATTACCTGAATAGACGTTTTGGGTGTCTGCATTACCAATTTCCGGGTCCACGCCGGAGAATTTGGTGATAGTAAATAAATTCTCACCCATAATGTAAATATTCGCCGATTTTATTTTCATCTTTTCTGTTAGAGATGCAGGTAAATTATATCCTATTCTCAGGGATCTTAACTTGACAAAGCTGGCATCCTCAAGATACCGTGATGATGTCTTATTTGTTAATGAATTATTGTTGTACACAGCAGCCGGATGGGTGGCGATATCTCCAGGCTTTTCCCATCTCGTCCAACCATTTTCTAAAACCATCTGGTTGTAATAAGGATAGGCGCCGTCTGAATCATATAATTCTCTGTACGTATTATACACTTGCCCACCTTGCGAGAAATAAAGATTTGCAGCAAGATAGAAGTTTTTGACATTCAGATTGGTACTAACAGAGCCATAATAATCCGGTGTTGTCGCGCCTGTCACCTGTACGGTAGCCAGATTGTATTTTGAGGTTGCACTTCTGCTTCCATCCGGGTTGATTACTTCCCATTGTCCTTCACCATTGTCCGGATTTACGCCCAGCCACTTTCTCATATAGAAAGAGGAGACGTCATATCCTGGTATTGCAACGTGATAGTTATCCAATATTTGTGTGCCATTATTTCGGGTGGAAAGTACACTGTTTTTATAAGTGCTGATATTGAATCCAAGCTCCCAGCCGATCTCTTTTGAACGGATAATAGAATAATTTACGTTGAATTCCCAGCCTTTGTTTCTGACATCGCCAATATTAAGGTATTGTCTGTCAACCCCTGTCAATGATGGCAGTGGAACAAGCATAAGCAAGTCTTTCGTTTTGTTATTAAAGTAATCAATATTTAAAGTAAGTCTGTTGTTAAATGCCCTGATATCCGTACCAATATTATTTTGGTAGATAGACTCCCAGGTTAGCGCAGGGTTTCCAAGCTGGTACCATGTTGCCCCTATCTGGCCGTTGTATTTTTGTGTCAGTGAATATAAGTCCTGCCATCCGTAATTAGGGCTGGGCGTATTTCCCACAAGTCCTCTGCTTGCTCGTAATTTCCATTCATTAACAGGTTTTACCTTGAAAAAGCTTTCTTTATGAATGTTCCATCCTGCACTATAGGCATAGAATAGGCCATTTCTTTTGTTGGCACCGAATGCAGAAGATGATTCGCTCCTTAAAGACCCCTGTACAAAATATTTTTGATTAAAGATATATTCAGCATTGAACATAAAAGCATTATAAGCTCTGTCTGATTTGGTTCCCGATGGTTTTTGGCCTGTGGTTGCTCCGGTATTAAAAATATCTGTATCAGGTACTACACCGTAAACACCTGCTTGTGATGCCTTATAGAATCTATCGGTATATTCATAAGCAGCTAATGCATTGATGTTATGGTTTCCAAAATCTTTATCAAATCTCAGCATCTGGTTAAAAAACTTGCTGATATCCTTTTGGTATCTCTCTGTTAGCTCACCCTTATTACTTGTCCCACTGACTGATCTTGGATCGGTATAGTACATATCATCATAATTTTTGTAGGTAACATTGTTGGTGGTGATGAATTTGAGATAATCGGTAAACCGGATTTCAGCATCCAGATTTCCTATGAGGTCCAGCTGATTGCTTTTACCATAGTTCCATTGAAGATCATACAGATAATTACTTTTATCTCTGCCATACCAATCTGTGTAATCTTCATCAACCCGGATCAGGTTTCCGTTAGCGTCCCTTGGATTATCCCATGGCATATTAAGATACATTTGAGAAAGTGAAGCCTGAGTATCTTTTCCCGTAGTGTAGGATAAGCTCACTTTGGGTTTCAGGATCAGCCACGGCTTTATGGTCTGTTCATGATTGATTCTGAATGAAAGCCTGTTGTATTCATCTCCCTTTATTGTTCCTGTTTCATTATAATAATTTCCTGAAATATAGGTTTTGGAATGGTCTGATCCACCTCTGAAATCAATAGTATAATTTTGTACAGTTCCGGTTTGTGTACCGCCTTTCAGCCAGTTGTAACCATCATTTCTAAGGGTTGCAGGGATTTCAGGGGCTCCTTTTAATGAGGTGAAATAGTCATACAGCTGCGTTCCGTTCATAAGTTTGAAACGTCCGTTATTAAACACATTAAAAGAATTATTAAGAGAAACGCTTAATATTCCCTTTCCGGAATTTCCCGATTTGGTAAACACCTGTACAATACCATTGGCTGCTTTGGAACCATACAAGGCTGTAGAAGCAGCATCTTTTAAAATATTGATACTTTCAATCTGGCTGGGATCCAGATTGGGGGCATAGGGCATTACTACGCCATCTACTACCCAAAGGGCAGAGCTGGGACCATTGATCGTAGATGTTCCCCTGATTTTTACCGTGGATACAGAACCTGCAGAACCTCCGCCAGGTAAAATCTGAACTCCTGCAGCTTTCCCCTGAAGAAGTCCCGATACACTGGGGGTGTTGGAATCCTGAAGTTTTTTGTTGGAAATAACAGAAACAGCAGCTGTAAGGCTGGATTTTTTCTGGGCTTTGTAACCGATAATTACAATGTCATCAATTTTTTTTTCTTCTAAAGAATCTGTTTTCTTTGTAGTCTGGGCCGTTATAAAACCGGTCATTAAAAAAAAGCATACTGATGTTGTTAGGTTCTTTTGTCTTTTCATACATTTTTAAGTGATGGTAATGTGGCTAAAGTACAAAAAACAACGTATGGTTATTAAGTGTGTGTTAAAAAATGTTAACTACTGTGTTTTGTTTCATATTTTAGTTTAAATATTTAATTTCTATTTATTTTTTAACGTAAAATATTTTTAAAAAAGCAAATTTTAATTTATTTGTCTAAAATATTATAAGTAAAGATTAATGGTAATGGCCTCGGGAAACATATACTAATTCAATAAGCTAAAATAAAGATGCCCCTAAAAAGTGTCTATCTTTTTGGGGGCAGTCTGACTCCGAAGCTTTTTTATACTTAATGAGAATGAGTAACGGGGTGTTGATGGAAAAGATGCATCATTAATGCAAGTGAGACTCCTAAAACAACCAGTCCGATTTTTACCCAATCGATATTGTGATTTTTATTGCTTTCAAAAATGATTACGGATGAAATATGAAGGAAAATTCCCCCTACGATCGCCAGAAAATAAGGCTGAAGATCCGGGTTGAAATAATTTCCTAACAACATTCCCATTGGAGAAGCCAGGGCAAATAAGGCTACAATGAGAATAGAGGGATAGGACGAAGAACTTTTTGATTCTCCCTTTCTGTTAAATAAAAAGGCTCCCAGAATAAATGAAATGGGAAGATTATGAAATACAATTCCCCAAAGGTAAGGCGACATCTCGTGCTGTTCGTTAGCTAAAGGAATCCCCTCAATAAAAGCATGGATAAACAATCCTACCATTAAAGCAACGGGAAGAATATTATGTTCACTATGATGATGGAAGTGTCCGTGTTCAAAACCTTTGGTAAGTGCTTCCAGAATCATCTGAAGCAGAACTCCTGCAATTACAAATATCCCAAGACCGCTGCTCCCTGAAGAGGTATAAACCTGCGGAAACACTTCATTAAGACAGATTGTAATCAAAAAACCGGCACTTAATATCAGTAGATTTTTAGCCAGTTTCTCTTTTTTACCAAAGTGTTTTCCCAGAAATACTCCTGTTACGACACTTAAAATCAGTAAAAGTACTGTTGTCATTATTTTTTCTTAAATAAATTGATGCATCGCGGGGAACTTTCTTTCTTAAATTCATTCAGCTGATAATCTCCCCAGATTTTTATTCTTTCAAATCCACATTCAGAAGCATATGCATGAATGGCTTCCAGAGTATGAAGTTTTACTTTTTCAAAGAAATGAAACGGTTTACCGTCGGCTTCAAAACGGATGTCTTTGATGACATGTCTTCCCTCAATTTTCTTTAATATTCTGAATTCAATATCGCCGCGGGTGATGGTAGTTTCAGGAACTAAGGTACTTCTTACAAATTCCTCGTTCAGATAGTCCAGTACAAAATATCCTCCTGGCTTTAAAGCATTGTAAACCGATTGGAATACTTTTTTATCATCACTTTCATTGTCAAAATACCCAAAACTTGTAAATAAATTGAATACAGCATCCATAGGATCAGAATCAATAGGGTTTCTCATATCATGAACTTCAAAAAGCAGCGTTTGATTTTCGTACTGTTTGTTGGATTCAATACTTTGTCTTGAAAGGTCAAGTCCCAAAACATCATACCCTAATTTGTTAAGGAAAACCGAGTGTCTTCCCTTTCCGCAGGCAAGATCTATGATTTTCGACTGAGGCGGCAGCTGAAGGTCCGCTGTGAGCTTTGTAATGAAGTTTTCTGCTTCAGTATAGTCTCTGTTGCTATAAAGCAAATGATAATAAGGGGTATCAAACCAAGATTCAAACCATTCCATAATGCAAAAATAACTAAATTTGTGCGGTTAAAAGCAAAGTATTTTACAACATTAAGAGATTGAAAAATTCAATTGAACAAGGAATTGGATGGCTAATCTTTTAATTATTAAAGCTTTAAATCTTTTAGCAACTACTTATGGATACAGAAAATATTAAAATACAGATAAAGACATTCTTCGGATTGGAGCAGATTCTGGCAGAAGAAATCAAAAAATTGGGCGGAAGAAATGTCGAAATTAAAAACAGAGCGGTAAACTGTGAAGGAGATCTGGGTTTCCTATACAAAATCAATTACTCTGCGAGAACAGCATTGAAAATTTTGGTGCCGATTCATGAGTTCAAGGCCTTTAACCAGCATCAGTTTTATGACAGACTTTTCAAGTTTGAGTGGGAGAATTTCATGGATGTTGATCAGTCTTTCTCTATCGATTCAACGGTGAATTCAGAAACATTCAAACATTCGCAGTTTGTTACTTTAAAAATGAAGGATGCTATCGTAGATTATTTCCAGGAAAAATTCAAAAGACGTCCGAATGTAGAAACGAGAAATCCGGATATCAAATTCCACCTTCATATTGACAGAGAATTGGTGATGATCTCAATGGATTCTTCAGGAGATCCTTTGTTTAAAAGGGGATACAGAAGAGAACAAGGCGAGGCTCCTATCAATGAAGTACTGGCAAGCGGAATGCTTCAGCTGGCAGGTTGGGACGGAAAAGGAAATTTCCTTGATCCGATGTGTGGTTCAGGAACATTATTGATTGAAGCGGCAATGATCGCTATGGATCTTCCGGCTCAGATTTTCAGAAAGAGATTCGGATTCCAGAACTGGAATAATTATGATGCAGAATTGTTTGCAAAAATTAAAGAATTCAGAATCAACAGAGTCAGACAGTTTGATGGAAAAATTGTTGGCTATGATATTGATGCAAGAATGCTGAACGCTGCAAGAATGAATGTTGAAGCGGCAGAAATGGAAGATGTTATTGAGATTAAAAAACAGAATTTCTTTGATTCTAAAAAAGAACTTTTCCCATTATTAATGGTATTCAATCCACCATACGATGAGAGAATCTCCATCAATGATGATGATTTCTACAAGAAAATCGGAGATACCTTTAAAACGCATTATCCGAATACACTGGCCTGGCTGATCTCTTCCGATCTTGAAGCGGTGAAGAAAATAGGTTTGCGACCTTCGAGAAAAATCAAACTTTTCAATGGAAAGCTGGAAACGAGATTTTTACAATATGAAATGTATGAGGGAACGAAGAAAGTACATAAACTAGAGGAGAATAAGTAGGATTTAAAATAATAAACTGATGTTATTAGATCTATTGGGAATAATTGTAGATGCGCTGGGGTTGCTTAGTTCGGGCTTGGGGCCGTCAAGTTCAACCTCTGACAGAATGAGTCTTAATTATGATGAAAAACCTCTAAAAAAGGAATCAAAAAGATCTAAATATTTTACTGAGAAAGTAAGTACTGTAGTTTTGGTGTTAGCGGCACTTGGGCTTTTTATTGTTTTTAAAGATCCTTTACCGGTACAAAACTATACACAAACCTTAATAGTAGCTTCTCTAATAGGAATCGGTATTTCGCTGTTAGTGTTTTTTGTTCTCTATGTTTTGGAGCTTTATTACTTTAAAACACTGTTCAAATTGCTCCTTTTCAGTTGTTCAGTAATAATTTTCTTTATTTCTGTAGTGTTATATGGCTACTTTAAGTCAGGATGGTTTATATAGCCAAACAAAACTGGAAACGGGATTTTTACAGTATGAAATATATGAAGGAAAGAAAATTCATAAATTGGAAGATAAAAATTAATAAACTCTGAGCGCAAAATGTCCTGGAATTTTTTAGATCTGTTTGATGTGGTTTTGGATGTGTTCGGCCTGTTGGGATCCGGATCAAAATCATCAAAATTATCAAATTCAAAGCCTATAAAAAAGGCTTTAAATCACAATGTAATATCTCAAAAGAAAGAGCTAAAAGATTCGGATATTCCACAGAAAAAATAACTGCAATAGAATTCAGTTAAATCAAAATAATAAAAACAGGTTGTACATATTAGTACAACCTATTTTGTTTTATTGTGCCAGTGAAGGAGCAAAGCCATACTGTTTTTTAAAGGCATGTGAAAAATGCGAGAGGTCTTCAAAACCTACTTCCAGAAAGACATCAGAAGGCTTTTTGTTTTTTTCGGATAAATGATAATAGGCCAGTTCCAGACGCTTTTGGGTAAGCCACCGCTGTGGAGTGGTTTGGAAGATCTTTCTGAAATCCCGGTTAAAAGTAGACAAACTTCTTCCTGTCAGATACCCGAACCGTTCCAGTGGCATATTGAACATATAATTTTTTTCCATAAAACTGATCAGATCAACTTTTCCCGGCTCATCAAAATCAGCGAGTACAGAATCTATATTCTGATCAATTTCTCTTAAAATACTAATGGCTTCGGTGATCTTTAAATGAGCAATGCTTTCAGGAAACGGACCTTCAATATCAAAATAAGGAATGAGAGAGGCCAGACAGCTGTTCAGAAGCGGATGGCTGCTGAAACTGTGAATGCTGGGTTCCCGAAGACTATTTTTCTTTTGATAATCAACAGCGCTGTAAAATGCTTTCAGACGTTCTGTGGTAAGATGCATCACTACTGCTTTGTGAGGAAGTCCATCCTTCGGATAATTAATGATGGTGGCCAGATGATTTCTCGGAATCAGAAAAATATCTCCTGCTTTGAACAGATAGGTTTTGTCTGCCTGGATAATTTTCGTTTCTCCTGATATGAACCAGACCAGCATATGATATTCAAAAACCGTTTCTGTTTTAAACAGCTTATCATCATAACTGGAAAGCTTGATATCCGGTGTCAGGTATTGTATCTGGAAATCCATTGTCAAAAGTTTTTCATTACAAATGTATTTAAAAAACAATTATTTGGTGTCAAAGGTAAATCCCAGCATCTCTTCACTCAGTTTCCATAATTGCTCTGCATTGTTTTTGTCAATGGAATAGGGCTGTACTCCGCGGATCGTAGCCGGTTCATCAAACCTGTGCTCAATTTGCCCTCTGTCGATTTCTGCAATATCGCAATTTTCACAATAAACTCCACCGATTTCGTTAAGCTGAGGGCTTACAGCGCACCAAATTGTAGTAGCAGCTCCTTGTTGAATGGTTTTTAAACGTGCTTCAACTTCCGGTTTGATATTTCCGTTTTCATCATGCGTTCCGAGCTGTTTAAAAAGCTCGATGGGTTCTTCTCTGCCCAGATCAGTGCCATAGACTGAACCTGGATGAAGGGAATATGCTCTGATATTGAACTCTTTTCCTTTTTCATCGAGTTCTACGGAAAATAAATTACAGGCCGTTTTGGATTGTCCGTATCCGGAAAGGGTATTGTAATCTCTTTTTTCAAAATTGGGGTCTTCAAAATTAAACGGAGCCATCTGATGTCCATAAGAAGAAACACTGATAACCCTTGCTCCATTTGCTTTTTTCAGAGCTGGCCATAATTTTGAGGTAAGATGAAACTGTCCAAGGTAATTGGTTGCCAATTGAGACTCTATACCTCTGCTGTCCCTGCGGAGCGGTACCCACATAATGCCTGCATTATTAATAAGAATATCCAGACTTCTGCCTGACGATATAAATTTTTCTGCAAACGCGTCAATAGATGCCGGATCCATCAGATCCATTTTTTCGAGTTCAATATTTTCAATTCCTGAAAGATTTTTTCCTGCTTTTTCAATATCTCTCGCGGGAATGATGACATGGGCTCCTGCTGAAGCAAGTACTTTTGTAGTTTCAAGACCGATTCCTGCATAGCCGCCGGTTATGATCACTGTTTTTCCGGTAAGATCAATTCCCTTTATTACTTCCTGAGCTGTTGAGAAAGCATTAAAACCTGATTGAATAGGTTGTTGCATTGTGCTGATAATAGGTTCCATTTTTTATTGTTTTAAATTTCTATAGCAAAATTAGGAGGGATTTTCTGTGTTTATTTTGTTTAAAATGTCAAATAACTTGGCTCAGAATTTCATTTGTAATCTCCATGAAGTAAAGCTGATAAAATTCTCTATCGTTAATTTCTCTGAATAAGCTGTTAAACTGTTTGTAGGTTGTCCTGCGAATAAGTAATTTTGAAAAATTTTCAATTTGAAGCCTACTATTTCCATTGTCGTTGCCATTTACAACCGAAAAGACGAACTTTTTGAGCTGCTGACCTCCCTTACTCAGCAGACAGATAAGGAGTTTGAGATGATTATTGTGGATGACGGTTCTTTAATCGATCTGAAACCTACTATTAAAAATTTTGATGGAATCCTGGATATTAAATATTTCAGAAAGGATAACTCAGGACCGGGACTGACGAGAAATTATGGAGCAGCAAGAGCCGCTAACGAATGGCTGGTATTTGTAGACAGTGATGTCATTGTTGAAAAAGATTATATTGAACATATCAAAAACGATATTCTTACAATTCCTTGCGATGCATTTGGAGGAGCAGATAAAGCACATAAAGGATTTAATCTGATGCAGAAGGCTATTTCCTATTCCATGACTTCTGTTTTTACAACCGGAGGAATCAGAGGAAGTAAAAAAGCAGTTTCTAAGTTTCAACCCAGAAGTTTTAATATGGGCGTGAAAAAAGAAGTCTTTAAAAAAGTAGGCGGATTTTCCGAAATGAGAATAGGAGAGGATCCTGATCTTTCTATGACCCTTTGGGAAAATGGTTTTACTACTGCTTTTTTTGATGATATTGCCGTATACCATAAGCGCAGGGTTGATTTTGGAAAATTCTCCAAACAGGTCTATCAGTTTGGCTGTGCAAGACCGATTCTTAACCAGAGACACCCGAATTATGTAAAGATTTCCTTTGCTTTTCCTACTTTATTTATGCTGGGATATGTGATGGGCTTTCTGGAGTATTTTATGATGGGTAGAGGAATAATCCTTGCCTTTTATGGATTGTATACTTTTTTGGTATTGTTTCACGCTTTATTGCTGACAAAAAATATCAGTATTGCCGGAATGGCGGTTATTTCCACCTATATTCAGATGTTTTCTTACGGATACGGATTCTTAAAATCCTGGATTTTGCTGAATGTTTTCAGAATGAAACCCGAAGATGCTTTTCCGCATCATTATTATAAAAAGTAATTTAAGTTTTGGCTAAAGCCGATCGAAAGAATTCTTTTTTGATAAATGGGCTAAAGCCCATTCCTATTGATTTTTTTGCTTGTAATTATACACAATCTTTGTCATTCCGCAGGAATCTAAGGGGCTGGAGTTATCAATTAAGAAAATAAAAAAAGGCTGTTTCAAAACGAAACAGCCTTTTTACAATAATAAATTTAGATGATAGAAATGTTTTCATGGTGGTTAAGAACTCCTACTTTCTGCATACATTCTTTCATTTTATGATAAGTTCTTTTGATATCGTGGTCAAGGCCGATGGAGAATCTGATCAGCCCGTCGGAAATACCTATGGAAGCTCTTTCTTCTTCAGGAATTTCAGATGAGGTAGACTTTCCTGAGCATGAGAATAAAGTTTTATAGAACCCTAAACTCACCGCAAGATACCCCAGATTTTCTGTCTGCATCAGCTCCATCAGTTCGTTTGCTTTTTCTGTAGTTCCGGCATCAAGAGTAAGTAATCCTCCATATCCGTACTCTTCATGAATCATGCTTTTCATTAATTCATGATTTTTATGGGATGGTAAACCTGGATAAGATACTTTTAAGCCATCTTTTTCGAATCTTTCAGCAAGGTACATTGCATTATGACTGTGCTGTTTGATTCTGATATGCAGGGTTCTCAGATTTTTTAAGATACTTGAAGATCTTAAGCTGTCCATAGTAGGTCCGAGAAGCATACATGCTCCGGAATTTACATTTTTGGTGTCATCAATAAAGGCCTGTGTGGCACAATATACACCTCCTACCGTATCACTGCTTCCGTTGATGAACTTTGTTAAACTGTGAATCACCACATCAGCCCCGAATAATGTTGGAGAGATGGAAAGAGGGGAGAAGGTATTGTCTACAATCAGTTTCAGGTTGTGTTTTTTACAGATTTCAGAAAGCTTTCTAAGGTCTGCTACTTCAAGAAGCGGGTTGCTTACACTTTCACAGTAGATTACTTTAGTATTGGGAGTAATAGCATTTTCTATAGACTCAAAATTGTTGATATCAACAAAGCTGGTCGCTACATTAAACTGAGGCATGAAGTTTTTAAGAAAGGCATACGTACCTCCGTAAATGGTTCTGCTCGAAATAATATGGTCTCCACTTTTGCACACCTGCATCAAAACAGAAGTAATAGCTCCCATTCCGGATGCTGTAACGTTGGCAGATTCTGTGTTTTCCATCTTGGCAAGAGCCTGGGCCAGATAAAGATTCATTGGTGATGAATGTCTGGAATACAGGTAGCATCCTTCTGCATTTCCTTCGAAAGTATCAAACATCGTCTTTGCAGAAAGGAATGTATAGGTAGAGCTATCTGAGATAGAAGGATTCACTCCTCCGAATTCACCAAAATACTGAAGATCCTGGATCTCATTGGCTGCGTTAAAGTTTTCCATAAATATTGTTTTTATTTTATCGTTCCAATTTGCATTAATTTCCTAATAATTACAATATAAATTTGAATTTATAGAATATAAAACTGTAAAATATTGTTTATTTAGAAAAATTATTTAGTATCTTCGATATTATTAAATTTTTACCAAAAAAATATCTATGGAACTTGACGAAACTGATAAGAAACTTTTATTTTTTTTACAGGAAGACTGTAAACAAACCACCAAAGAGCTGTCCGGTAAGCTTGGATTGTCTGTTACAGCAATTTATGAGCGTGTAAAAAAGCTTGAAAATGCAGGTGTTATTTCAAAATATGTAGCCTTACTGGACAAGAGTAAAGTTAAGAAAAATTTTATCGTTTTGTGTCATGTGAAACTAAGCCAGCATAAAAAGGAATTTGTCCTTCAGTTTGAAAAAGAAGTGATGGATCTTCAGGAAGTTACGGAGTGTTTTCATGTAAGTGGAGATTATGATTATATCCTTAAAATAGGAGTGAAAGACATTGAAGATTACCGCAGTTTTATGCTGACAAAACTTACAACGCTTCAGCATATCGCAAGTACCCACAGCTCTTTTATGATTTCCGAAGTAAAAAATACTACGGCGATTGTGTTGTAGCTTATCACAGCCATTTGATCTAAACTGAATGGAAGATTTAGGGTTGTGAATCTCCTTTGGTCATTTTGTCGATAAAATAATGAAGCCTTTTAATCTCGGTTCTGCCTCTGTTTTTGTCATTCAAAAAGCAGGTTGTTACGATTACTATTTTTAAATCAGGAATGATGCAGATAAGCTGGCCACCATAACCGGTGGCTACATACGCCTGATGTCCGTTGGTCTTTCTTCGCCACCAGTAATAGCCGTATCCGTTGGCATCCGGCATGACATCCCAGGAGTTCAGTTTTGCATGTTCCGAAGTAGATTCCTGAATCCATTTTGAAGAAACAATCTGTCTGCCGCTAAGCTTTCCATTGTTCAGAAACATCAAACCAAACTTAAGCATGTCTTCAGGTTTCATAAACATCTCTGAACCTGCAATATTTCTGTTCATGGAGTCTGTATCCCATCGGGGAGTATTCATCTTTAATGGTCTGAAAAGATTTTCTGTGGCAAACTGTTTCAGGTTGGTCTTCACTATTTTTGCCAATGCGGCACCAAAGAGATGAGTTTCACCGCTGTTATAATTGAATACAGTTCCTGGATATTCTTCAAAAGGAAGATCCAGTACAAATTTTACCGGATCACTGGAAAAAGACATGGCTGTTGAAATTTTCGAATTTTCAACCCAGTCAAAACCACCCTGCATAGTCAGCAGATTTTTCAACGTTAATGTATTTCTGATAGAGTCATGGGCTACTTTTCCTTCAATATTGGAAATATTTTTGAAACTGCTTCTTGAGACATTATATTCCGGAAGAATTTTTAAAACCGGAGTATTGAGATTGGGAAGTATATTTTTATCCTGTGCAATGCCTGCCAGAACAGAGACGATACTTTTGGTTACGGATTTTATACTGAAGATGGTCTCTTTGTTGGCTCCGTGGAAATACTCCTCATAAACTACCTTGTTGTTTTGTGAAACAATAAAAGATCCCAAAGAAGGAATACTGTCGTTAATTTCTTTGGTGAATTGGTCTGTAAACTCTTTAGGTAATTCTTTATTAAAGGCCGCCTGCGACTTTACTTTAGAGTAGAATAAGGTAAAACATAACACAGTTATAACCTGCAGGGGTTGCTTGAATTTCATTGTTTAAAAGAAGGGATAAATTATTAGCTGATGAAAAAAGGAAAAGCTAAATCGATTCTGATGAATCAACATAGCTTATGCTTTCAATGCCTCTAAATTATGAAAAACAATGAAGTTTTAAAGTATATTTTACTTCATATTTTTATCGCAAATCTGAAATTTTGTTTTTAACGAAGTAATCCTCAAAAATTACACTAATACTCCGTTTTTGGAAGCAATAGGATCAGGAAGATCTGTTTCTCCACTCATTTGAAGAAGATCTATTTCAATTGTTCTGCATATAGAAAGCATAGGAACGTCAAACATTAATCCCGCAAAAGGATTCTCAGAATAATCACCCACCAGCTCCATAATAATGTAAATCCATCCGATAATGATACAAAACGGAATAGAGGTCCAGATTCCCCAATCACCAAGTTTTGCAAACTCATTTACTAATCCTAGCGGAAGAAGCATGATGAAAAGAATATTGAAAACAAAGGCTGTGCTGGCAAACTGTCTTGGAGAAGGAAATTTTTTGATTCTTTCTGCCTGCCCCTGGAAATTGTAGAATTCATTCAGGCTGTTTTGAAGCTGAGTCTGATTGAACTCCGTAATGGCATTCATGTTTTTCAGCTCATTGATGTCTTTTGCTTGCTGAGCAACCAGATACGTAGCAAAGTTTTTATAATCATTTTTAAGCTCATACTCTTCTTCTGACAGATATTTGTGCAGGAAAATAGGAGCTCTTCCATAATCAGGGAAACCCGCTTTAATTAATCTGTTTCTTCTCAGGTTGATATTCCCGAATTTATTATTTTCTGTACTGATGTGTTCCCATTCTGTAGGCACCAGAAGCTGTTCACGGAAAGTATATAACCATGCAATATGACGGTAAACGATTCTTCTTTTGCGGTCTTCAAGATCAAAAACACCAATTTCTTCATTTTTGGTATCGAAAGCATACACCATAGAAGCAAACGAACGGCTTGAATTCACTATTCCTCCCCAGATTTTTCTGGCTTCCCAAAGTCTGTCATAGGCCTGGTTGTTTTTAAAACCCACAAGGAATGCTTCTGCTGTACCAATCAATGCCACAGGAACCCAAGGAATTGTCATCCACTGCCAATTGAAAAAATAGAACAGGACAGCGATCAGGGTACACCAGATTGAAATCAGTATAAGATGAAAACCTGATAAATTGAGAACCTGCTTATAATTGACGTATTTTGTTGTGATCATAAAGATGGATGTGTTTTGCGTGTATAGACAAAATAAATACCAAACTGGGATAATATTATTTCAAAATACTTCTCGGATAATGGATAATTGTGTTTTGTTGTTTTGTAATGGGTTAGAATTGAGATTGATAATCTTAAATAAAAGTAGTGAAAAAAATGCATAAAAAAACCTCTAAAAATTTTTAGAGGTTTTAATTTTATATAAAATTAATATTTCAGCATTTCTTCGATCTTACTGGAAAGCTTCTCTGCATTCGGAAGCATTTCTTACTTATCTAAAAATATTAGAAAGGCTGAAATAATTATCTTTGCAAAAATTTTTTAAACCATGAAAATATCTAAAATTGCTTGTTTCACGTTGTTTTTGAGTTTGCTAAATAATAGCAATCTTATGGGGCAAAATTTGCAAGCAACAGCTAATCTATTGGAGACTAATTTTAGTGCTGATAGTAAGCCTTTCCGAATGAATTTTATCACTCCTGATAAATTGATATTCAACACAAAATTTGGAATTACGATAAAAAATTCTGGAAACGAAAATAGTCGGTTGTTAATTAAAGTAAGTTCAGCATATAAAAATTATGTCAACGAAGATAATACATATACATATGATGCTACCAAAGCTTTATACATTTCTGTAATTGATAATAATGCCTATTTTTTTATAAAAAAGAGCTCAAAATTAAGTTTATGGAAGACTGATGGAACAGATGCGGGAACTAAAATGATTAAAGAATTTCCTAATACTAACTTTTCATCATCAGATTTTATCATTACTTCATTTACAAAAGTCAATGGGAAACTTATTTTTGATGTTTTTCATCAGTATGGATCACCTACTAGAAATGAGTTGTGGGTTTCTGATGAAACTTCTGTAGGAACAGAGCTCGCGGATACGATAAATAATAACTTTAACAGTGGGACTAATAATTATATAAAAGTTAACAATATCCTTTATTTTACCAAGTACAATTCAGCTTCACAAATGAAGTTGTGGAAGTCTGATGGAACAATAGCTAATACTTCGCTTGTTTTTAGTGGTATACAAGATGATTTTACCATAGATGGAAAGATGGTTAATTTTAATGGTTTTATTTATTTTATAAAACGGAAGAATAATGTTTTGTCTTTATCGTATTATGATTCTAATAATAATTCGGTTATAGATGTTTTAAATCTTCCTGGTACTTTTAGTGGGAATGAGGACTTATTTTTACAAAATAATTCTTTAGTGTTTTTCAATAATAATTCTTTATGGAAATCAGACGGGACGAGTGTAGGAACTCACATAGTTACTTCTAGCTCATATCCAAACCTTCAAAATATCAATAGTGCTTACTCTTTTAAAAATAAAATTTACTTTAGCTGTTATTTAGGAAATAATTTATATACAAAATTATTTTATGATGGTAATACATTGACTAAGCTAGGTGACGTATTTCCTGAACTTGAAGCCGGATCTATCGTAAAAAAATCAAACTCGAATTTCGGTGAAAGTAATTATTTGATTTTTAATACATATTCCAATAATAGTAATACTTTGATAGCGTTTAATGGAACTTCACTAAAACCTATTCAAAACTTATTATTCGATTATGATTCTGGTTTTGAAATGGAGATTACAGATACATCAGACAATAATTTTATTATCAATGCGGGTAATAAAAAGTATGGTCAGGAGATTTTTAAGTTTAATTTTAATAATGGGCTTCCGTATTTATATGATAACGCGAATTCTGCTACTGGATCATATTTATTATCTCCACAGGAGTTCAATAATAAGCTTTTTTATTTTGGCACTGATGAATATGGTTTAGGACCAATGATTTCAGATGGTACAATTAGTGGCACATCTAGAATAAAAAACGATGTTAACGTAGGTTTCTATGGTTGGCCCGTAATTGAATATGTTCCTAGTATACAATTGAATAATGAAATCTATTTTCCATGTTCAATAGGAGGTGCGCCTGTAGTATTATGTGCTAGTGATGGTACAAGTCCTGGTACAAGAATGGTTAAAAATATTAATCCAATTGGAAAAGATGGTTCAAATTCTTATGATCATCCATCCTTTGCTAGAGTAGGGAATACAAATAAATTTTTATTTAAAGTAAGTGAAAATGATTTCTCTTCTAAACTTTGGGTTTCCGATGGTACTGAAAATGGGACTTATAATTTAAATGCTACTCCAGGTTCAGAAAACAAATACGCTTCTATTAACAATAAATCCTATTATATAGTCTTTGATAGTACTTTAAATAAAAAAGTCTTAATGTCTACAGATGGTACTCAGAATGGTACTCAGATATTTTATAATATGGACGGAAACAAAAGTTTTTCTTCAATTTTAGGGAATACTAATAATAAGTTTTTCTTTTTAGTGAATAATCAAATAGATTATTGGACAAACAAGACAGAGCTTTGGGTTTCTGATGGATCTGTTATTGGAACATTTATGTTGAAAACGTTCAGTAACCCTCATTATTCTAATCCAGGGTTCAATAATAATATAGATGTTCTAAATGATAAATTATATTTTTTTGCTTGTGCTGAGAATACTGCTAATTTAACACTGCATTCCCCTTATATTTCTGATGGGACAATTAATGGTACCTATAAAATTTCAAATAATGAATTTAATAACGGAGCTTATCCTGTAGCTTCACATAGTGGAAGTTTTATAACACATTGTGATAATAAAATTTATTATATGAGTACACCTAATTCTAGCGGGAATAGTATGTGGTTATATAATAATGGGCAGTTTAGTAATATATATACTGCCGTAAATAATTCTACATTTTTCCCTGATAATTATATACCTTATAATAATGTTTGTATCAATGGAAATTTGTTTTTTCTTAATAAAATGTATTCAGAAAATGAAATATGGGTTACTAATGGTAACGGAGGAGTAACACCACTTTCTATTCAGTCTAATAATATACCAGTAAACAACAAAATAATTAATTCTATCTCAAAAGTAAATAATAGAATATTTTTAAATGCTCCATTTAACGATTCAAATAATTTTAATTTCTATGGTGATGAATTATATGTAATGGATTTTGATCAAATTACTTTAGGAGTTAATGAAACAATTGGAATTGTAAAAGACGAAAAGGATTTGTCAGTCATTGTTTATCCTAATCCTGCTGTTTCCGAGGTTAATCTAATGTCAGCCAAATCTAATCAGATTAAAGATGTTGAAGTATATAATATGAGCGGTCTTTTAATCTTGAATAAAAAACAAATCAATACTACTAAAGTTTCTTTGGATGTAAACAGCTTTATAAACGGAGTTTATCTCTTAAAAATTAAAACAGAAAAGGGAATATTAATAAAGAAAATAATTAAGAAATAAGATAAAAAAACCTCTAAAAATTTTTAGAGGTTTTAATTTTATATAAAATTAATATTTCAGCATTTCTTCAATCTTATTGCTTAGTTTTTCAGCATTTGGAAGCATTTCTTTTTCCAGGATCAGATTGATTGGAACGGCAGGTACATCCAGTGATCCCATCGTTTCTACCGGTGCATCAAGATACTTGAAGCAGTTTTTGGAAATACGGTGTGCAAAAGCTTCTGCAAAAGAATTGTTAAGTTGCTCTTCAGTGAGAACGATACATTTTCCATGGGCTTTCACTCTTTCAAAAACTAATTCTTCATCCAGAGGAATTAATGTTCTTAAGTCAATCACTTCAACTCTTCCGTTGAAATTCTTAGCTGCTTCTTTAGCCCAGTAAACTCCCATTCCATAGGTAACCACGAGTAAAGTTCTGCCTTTTTCGGTTTCTTCTTTATCTGCTTCAATAATTACTTTACCTTTTCCAAACGGAAGAACATAATCTTCAGCTGGCTCTATCGTCTTAGCATCTTCTGTTCCCGGAACTTTACTCCAGTATAATCCTTTATGTTCAAGCATTACCACCGGGTTCGGATCGTAATAAGCTGCTTTTAATAACCCTTTAAAGTCTGCAGCATTACTTGGGTATGCTATTTTAATTCCTTTGATATTGGCTAAAATACTTTCAACACTTCCACTGTGATAAGGACCGCCGCCGCCGTATGCACCGATAGGAACACGGATAATATTACTTACAGGGAATTTTCCGCCACTCAAATAGTTGGATTTTGAAATCTCGGTGATTAGCTGGTTGATACCAGGGTAAATATAATCTGCAAACTGAACCTCAACAATTGGTTTTAGTCCAACAGCACTCATTCCAGCTGTAGATCCAATGATGTAGGCCTCCTGAATTGCCGTATTGAAAACTCTTTTACTTCCGAATTTTTTTCCTAAAGTCACCGTTTCACGGAACACCCCACCAATTCTTTCTCCTACATCCTGTCCGTAAAGAAGAGCTTCCGGATGTTTCCACATCAATTCCTGTATCGCGTGGATGGCAGCATCTACCATTACAATTTTTTCTCCGTTGGCAGGTTCACGTGTTCCTGTTTCCTCCGTGATAGGAGTAGGAGCAAAAACGTGCTGCATTACAGTTTCAGGTTTTGGATCTTCTGCATTTTTAGCTTTTTCGAAAGCTTCTTCTGCTTCAAGACGCGCTTTTTTGGTAATTTGTTTTAAAAGATCTTCGTCAACACCAGTTTCCAGTAAGTGTTTTCTAAGTATTTCTCCCGGATCTTTAGCTCTATGTTTTGTTAGATCTTCTTCGTCTCTATAGAATTCTCTTCTTACTCCAGAAGTGTGATGTCCGATCAATACTGTCTTTGCACAAACAACCAAAGGTTTTCTTTCTGTTCTTACAAAGTCTACAGCTTTTTTCATGGCCTCAAAACTTTCCACAAAATCAGTTCCGTCTACTCTCATTCTGCTCAATCCGGTAAATCCGGCTACAAAATCATAAGCGTCACATGTTCTTGCTTCGTCTTTAGTTACAGAAATTCCCCATTCATTATCCTGAACCAGGAAGATGATAGGAAGCTGGTGTAAAGCGGCAAATTGCAAAGCTTCACTCACTTCTCCTTCTGTAACGGAATTGTCTCCAAGACTACAAACCACAACAGGATTGTTTTCAAAATTCTGAAGGTTAAAATCCTGAATATATTTGATTCCCTGTGCAACACCTGTCGTAGGAATAGTCTGCATTCCTGTGGCTGAACTCTGGTGAACAATTTTGGGTTTATTTTCATCCCTGCTCGAAGGGTGTGAGTAATAAGATCTTCCTCCCGAAAAAGGATCATCAGCTTTTGCCAGTAATTGAAGCATTAATTGGTAAGGTTCAAAACCAATTCCTAAAAGAATACTTTCGTCTCTGTAATAAGGAGAAACCCAGTCTTCTTTCTTTAACTGATAAGCTGTTGCAAGCTGAATAGCTTCATGACCTCTAGAAGTGCTGTGAACGTATTTGCATACATTTCTGTTTTCTTCGTAAATGTCAGCCATCGCCTTAGCCAGCATCATATGATTATACGCTTTGAGTAATATATCCTGAGAAACTTTTTCGTGAAGTGCATTTTCCATAGGAAGCAAATATACATAAAAAAACAAAATACTAACAACTGTTAGTATTTTGTGAAAAATCTTTGTTTATAAAGGTTATTCCTTGATCACTTTTTTAGAAATAACATCTTTGTCTGTTTTTACTTCAATGATGTAAATTCCTTTTGTGTAAGCGGATAAATCTACTGCTTCTTTATCATTGTTAATGATACCTGTTTGTAGTTTTTTACCTGAAAGATCATAAACATTAAAAGTCGACTTTTTAGGAGCTTTTAATATATTCGTAAAGTCTTTTACAACAGTTGGAGCAACTGTTACCGCGTCCATTGCAAATCCGGTTTCTTTAGCTCCTAATACTTCGGTAAATCCTGTTACAATCACAGAGTAGTTTTGAGGAGAAGTTGCACTTGGAGAAGCATTATTTTTTAATGTTCCTTTATGAGAAATTTCAATTCTATAAACAGCTCCTGGTGTAGGATTGTCAATAACTACCTGTTCTACGTTGTCTACTGTGTTATCTCCTTTTGTTGCAGGAGTCATAGGATTGTTTGCATCCAGTTTCCAGGGAAGGTAAGTTGTATTGTTTGCTGTATTGATAATCTTTACATCTAAATCATTAATTAATCTTGAAGTTCTGTTGTTGTATAAATTATCCCATTGATTCGTAATATTGGTATATTCCGGATCAATCCAGGATATGGTTACTTTTAAAGGTTCAGTTCCTGATGCTTTAACTGTTTTTGTGTTAACTGCACCATTGTTTAATGTTTCATCATTAAATATGATGGTGTTGTTGGATTTTCCTACAAGAAGTTCAGCTCCTTTTTTTGCATTGATGTATCCCCAGCCGTACCATGGATCTGGACCTATCTGACCAGCTTCAAGCGCTGAATGTACCATTAGAGTTTTTGACGCAGAAGCAACAAGCTGAGCATTGTTGAATAAAGATTTATAAATCTGCATCCAAAGCCCAATAATTCCCGCTACCTGAGGAGCTGCCATTGAGGTTCCGCTATTAATTTGCCAGGTTATACTTCCTGTTGTATTTTCTGCTGTAGATGCCATCCACACATCGGTACCCGGGGCAGAAATATCTGGTTTAATACCACCATCATCTCTGGGGCCTGCGCTGCTGTAATCAGACTTTAAAACATCTGTAGCTGCAGTATATCTGCTGTTATTTGTTGTAATAGGATCTGTTGCACCTACTACAATAATGTTTTTAGCTAATGAGCTATACCCTATACAGTCATACCCTTGTGCACAGTTAGCAGGTGGTTCTGTACCTGTTGCATAGGTTGAATATCCTGATCCGTTATAATAATAAGCTGTTGTAGTGCTCCCTGAATATCCTGGTCCGAATCCGAAATAATTTCCGGCAGATTTCACGATAGTATAAGTTGGGTTATTATACACGATAGCATCATATGCACGGTCATTGGTGTAATAGGTTCCCATTAAATCATAATTAGTTCCGGAAATATAATTTCCTCCCCAATACCATCCGTTGGCAGGATATCCGTTGGCTGTGGTTTTATAATCCCAGGCAGCGTTGATACCATAAGAGTGATTGGATATTTTAGGTTGAGCTAACAAGATTTTATCAAATACAGTACTTGTAGTTGAGTTGCCCGGCAGTGTTGTTGTTGCAAATCTGTAAGAATCCATTGTAGAATTTAATGCGATTCCCATTGCATTTCCTGTGATTGTTACTCCATTACTGGTAGCTGACAAAGGCGAGGATTTCGCACCAATAATACTTGCTACCCCTGTAGAATGGGCACTGTAAGCATTCGTTGCTGCTTCTTTATTGGAAATTCTGCCTGCTGCATTATTAAATGCGGTATGAGCTTCATAAATTCTGCCTCCATCAAAAATTGCATATACAATACCTTCACCTTTAAATGATCCGGATAGTCCATTAACGCCTCCCGCAGTTGTTAAGGCATCAACATTGTTATTTAAAATCTGAGTTTGATCTTCTGACTGATAAAAGTTCGGAACATTTCCACTAAACCCTGCCAGATTTTCTCTCATTTCCTGAATTATTTTTTGAGTTTCAGGATTTCTATCACTACCAAATCTTCTAGAAACATAAGAGTCAAACTTTTCGTTATTCTCTTTGTTTTGCCTTTCAAATTCTCTCTTTAAACCATCGTTGTTTTGTGCACTTACTAAAGCTATTGCTAATGTGCTGATGAGAAGTAGATGTTTCTTCATTTTAGTTGTTGAAATATTAAAATTGTAATTCTTCAAATATATGGTAAATATTTAGTAATTAATAGTTTTGGGTGAATAATTCTAATTTTTTTAATTACTTTTTAATATTTTATTTCAACATTGTTTGAGTTGGTTGTATTTTTTGTAAAATAAAACAGTTTGACTATTCTGAATATTGTACGTTTTTGTGTTTTATCGTAAACTAATAATTGGAAAAAATGAAGTAACTTTACATTCTCTTTTTATAAAAAAGTTAGAACATTATATGTATTTAATTTTTGACACAGAAACAACCGGTTTACCAAAAAATTTCAACGCTCCGCTTTCAGACTCGGATAACTGGCCAAGAATGGTTCAGATTGCATGGCAAGTGCACGATGATGATGGGAACCTGATTGAAAACCAGGATTATATAATAAAACCTGAAGGGTATGATATCCCCTTTAACGCAGCACGTATTCACGGAATTACCACCAAGATTGCCAATGAAGAAGGACGGGATCTCCAGGAGATTCTTGAAGAGTTTTCTAAAGTCCTTGAAAGGGTAAGGGTAGTGTCCGGACATAATGTAGAATTCGACTATAATATTGTAGGAGCAGAATTTTACAGGAAAAACCTTAAAGATAATCTTCAGGAAAAGCCTAAAGCGGATACCATGATTTTGGGAACCGATTTCTGCCAGCTTGGCGGAGGACGTGGAGGAAGATTCAAACCTCCGAAGCTTGAAGAATTGTATGAAAAACTTTATGGAAGCAAATTTGATGAAGCCCATAATGCTGCTGCTGACGTAAATGCTACTGCCAGAGCTTTCTTTGAAATGGTAAGAATTGGAGTAGTACCCGCTGAAACCTTAAAGATTTCAGAAGATCAGCTCGCTTATTTCAGAAGTCTTTATCCGGATCCGATCAAACCCTTCAATATTGTTATCAGAAGGCAGGTCGCTGATTTTCATAATAAGAAAAAACAGCAGGATTTTGGAAGTATTGATGAAATTGATTTAGGTAAATATTTCAATTTTGATAATCACAGTGTTTTCTCTACACTTACCGCTACTTCAAGCATTAATGATTTGATTAAAAAAGCTTCTGATGAAAATTTCCCGGCTGTAGGCATGGTGGATCTTGGAAATATGATGGGTGCTTTTAAGTTTGTTTCAGCAGTAGAGAGTGCTAATAGTGACCGAGCAAAGAAGCATAAAGAATACCTGGCAAAAAAACAGGAAGCTGACGAAAACGGAACAGAATTTAATGAAGTTGAGCCTGTTTCCGAACCGCTTATCCCGGTTGTAGGCTGTGAATTTTATATTTCAGAGCGCTATGAGCAAAAGCAGTTTACGAAAGATGATCCGGACAGGAGAACGCAGGTAGTGCTTTTAGCGAAAGACTTTAATGGATATAAAAATCTGGCAAAGCTTTCCAGTATCGGATTCCTGAAAGGGTTCTATTTTGGAGTTCCAAGGGTGAGCAGGGAATTGATAGCCCAATATAAAGAAGGAGTTATTGCTTTGACTTCCGGAATTATGGGAGATATTCCGGATGCAATCTTAAATACCGGAGAGCAGAAAGGGGAAGAGCTTTTCAAATGGTGGAAAGATACTTTTGAAGATGACTTTTATGTTCAGATTCAAAATCATAAACTGCCTGAAGAAGAGCATTTAAATGATGTTTTACTTCATTTTGCAGATAAATATAATGTTAAAATCTTAGCCCAGAACGAAACTTTTTATACCAATAAAGACGATTCCAATATTCAGGATATTGTAAGCTGTATTAAAGATGGTGAAAAACTGACAACACCTGTTGGGAAAGGATTTGGCAAGAGAAGAGGGCTGGCTACAGGCGAATATTACATCAAGAATTCTGATGAAATAAAAGAAGCCTTTTTAGCGTATCCGGATGCTTTTGATGCTTATGAAGAATTTACGGCAAAGTTCAAGCCTTATACCTTAAAAAGAGACGTACTTCTTCCTAAGTTTGATATTCCGGAAGAGTTTATTCATGCAGAAGATGAGGTTGACGGTGGAAAAAGAGGGGAGATGGCTTATCTTACTTATCTTACCTATGAAGGAGCTAAGAAAAGGTATGTGGAAACTGGGATTACTGATGAAATTAAAGAACGTCTTGACTTTGAGCTTGAGGTAATTGCCAATACCGGTTATCCGGGATACTTCCTTATTGTACAGGATTTCTGTAACGAAGCCCGTAATATGGGAGTTTGGGTCGGTCCGGGAAGAGGTTCTGCTGCAGGATCTGCTGTGGCCTATTGTATCGGAATTACCAATGTAGACCCCATTAAATATGATCTCCTTTTTGAGAGATTCCTAAACCCGGAAAGGGTTTCCATGCCTGATATTGATATTGACTTTGATGACGAAGGACGAGATAAAATCATCAAATGGGTAGTTGAAAAATATGGTAAAACTCAGGTAGCGCAGATTATTACTTACTCAGTATTGGGGGGTAAATCTGCTATTAAAGATGCCGGAAGGGTTTTGGATGTTCCGATTCCTGACACAAATAATATTGCTAAGCTGATTCCTCCAAGTCCCGGAATGAATATCGCAAAAGCTTTAGCAAAATATGATAAATTAAAGCCGGAAGAACAGATGCTTGTTGATGAAATGAGATATGTTCTTGATAGTCCTGATGATGCAAGACATGGAGTTTTGGCAAGTGCTAAAAAGATGGAGGGCTGTATCAGAAATACCGGAATTCATGCCTGTGGAGTAATCATTACGCCGGAAGATGTGAGTAATCTGGTTCCGGTGACAATTGCTGCAAAAGATGCTGATATCCTGGTATCACAGTTTGACAACTCCGTTGCGGAAAGTGCAGGGCTTCTGAAGATGGATTTCCTGGGGTTGAGAACGCTGACCATTATTAAAGATGCATTGAAGCTGGTAAAGGCAAGATATAATATAGATATCGATCCGGATCTGATTCCACTTGATGATGCCAAAACGTATCAACTGTTTAAAGAAGGAAGAACGGTAGGGATTTTCCAGTATGAAAGTCCCGGGATGCAAAAATATATGAGGGAGCTTAAGCCAACGGTTTTTGCCGATCTTATTGCCATGAACGCACTGTACCGTCCGGGCCCGATCAAATATATTCCAAACTTCATCAACAGAAAGCATGGAATTGAAGAAATTGTCTACGACTTACCGGAAACAGAAGAATATTTAAAAGAAACATACGGGATCACCGTTTATCAGGAGCAGGTAATGCTTTTATCTCAGAAACTGGCCAATTTTACCAAAGGTGAAGCCGATACTTTGAGAAAAGCAATGGGTAAAAAACAGATCGATGTTCTTAATAAAATGTACCCGAAATTTATTGAAGGAGGTAGAAAAAACAACCTGAATGAAGAGAGGTTAGAGAAAATCTGGAATGACTGGAAAGCCTTTGCGGAATATGCATTTAACAAATCTCACTCAACGTGTTATGCCTTTATTGCTTATCAGACAGCCTTTTTAAAAGCCAATTACCCGGCAGAATATATGGCGAGTGTAATGAGTAATAACATTAACAATACGGATTCAATTACCATGTTTATGGAGGATTGTAAAAGTATAGGGGTTGATGTATTGGGACCGGATGTGAATGAATCTCAATACAAATTCTCCGTAAACGAAAAAGGACAGATCCGTTTCGGACTGGGAGCGATCAAAGGAATTGGGGAAGGACCAAGTGAGGCAATTACAAGAGAAAGAGAAAACGGAAGATTTAAAAATATTTATGATTTCTTTGAAAGAATAATGCCTTCTCAGATGAATAAGAGGGTAGCGGAAAGTTTAGTACTTGCCGGTGCTTTTGATGAACTTGATAGTTTCCATAGGGGTCAGTATTTTGATATTGACATGGCAGGAAAGACAAATCTTGAAAGATTAATCAGATATGGACAGAGTTTCCAGGAAAGCAAAAATGAGATGGAACATTCTTTATTTGCAGATTTTGCGGAAGAAGTTCAGATTGAGCAGCCAAAACTGGCACCTTGTCCGGAATGGCCCAATATGCATAAGCTTAATAAAGAAAAAGAGATCATAGGTTTCTATCTTTCTGCGCATCCGCTGGATGAGTTTAAATATCAGTTCCAGTTTATGCAGGGGCAGCTTTCTAAAAAATCTGTTCTTGAAAAAAATGATGAGGGTAAAGTTGTTACAGATGAAGCACCTGTTTTGGAACAGGATACTCCGGATGATGCTGTAGATCTTACGGAAATTATCTCAGATGATGTGGTGGCAGGTGAAGAGGAAGTAGTGGAAGAGGTGACTAAAAAAGCAGAGCCAAAAGGAAATTTCTTATTCCTGAATCTGGATGAGGTAGATGCCTACAAAGAGCAGGCTTTTTCCAATAAACAGGAAGAACTTTTTGAGGAGAAAAAGAAAGACTGGAAAACCCTTCAGAAAGAAAGAGAAAATGGCGGCGGCGGAAAAGAATATACTGTAGCAGGCCTTATCACTGAATATAGAGTTCAGGATGGTTTCAGAAGTGGTGAGAAAGTAGCTTTTGTTACGTTGGAAGATTATTCCGGTTCATACTCATTCAGGTTGGGAGACAGGGATTATATGAGGTTGAAAGAAAAACTGGAAGTTCAGAGATTTGTCATTTTTAAAATAAAATTCGCTCAGGTAAAAGATGGAAGAGTCTTCGTTAATGTAAATGATGTAATAGAACTTCAGGAAGCATTTGAACGATTTGCCAAAAGTATATCTTTGGTAATGGATGTAATGGATGTAAGACCTGAAGATCTCGACTTTTTCAGAACGGTTCTCGATAGAAACAAAGGAAATCAGAAATTGAAATTCTTTATCAAAAACCTGGAAGATGACTCTCATATTGAAGTGCAGTCTATGAAACATTCAGTGGATCTCAATGGAGATCTGATTAAAGAAATTCAATTGCTTAATAAATATGAGTTTTATTTAAATTAGAAAAACTATGTTATACTATAAAGAGTGGCTTATGCCACTCTTTTTTTTGTTTATATATTTTCAATATTGATGAAAAATTTTAAATAGTTTTTTATGTTAAATAGAAAAATTTACTGAAGTCTATTTTAATTGTATGGTATTTAAGTATTTGATAATTAGAATTTTAATATTTTTCATCATATTGCGAAATAATTATTTAAATTAAATAAATGTTTAGTTTTGTTATGTTTTAATGGTGATTTTGGTTGTTTTCATGTAAAAAATTATGATAATTTTTAATATTTCGTCTAAAAATTAAATTAATATTTATACATTTACCTCCCAAACTATTATTATTACTATTTTATGAAGAAATTACTACTTTCGTGTTTAGCCTCCCTGAGTATGGGAGTCTATGCACAAACCAATGTTGCCAACTATACTTTTTCAAAAAGTATTGGGGTAGCTTACACCTCGATTACAGGAGGTACAAAATTATTTCCTACCGGAACCAATACTACTTATGACAATGAAGTATCCGCGGCAATTCCTCTGTCTTCTCCTTTTAATTTCGGCGGCGTTTCTATGACTACATGTTATATAAGTGCCAATGGATTTATAACTTTTGGAGCTGCCCCTTCAGGGACAAATTATACTCCAATGTCATCTTTAGGAACAACCACCGGAGCAATTTCCGCTTTTGGACAGGATGGAGGTTTCTCATCATCGGATGCAACACAGCCGCCTGGAAATCATGAAGTAAGATATGAGGATCTGGGAACTGAATTTGTTGTGCAGTGGCAGGATCATGCTAATTATAGTAACCGGTCTACCGAAAGATTGAACTTTCAGATCCGTCTGGTGTATGCTACAGGTGAAATCAAAATTATTTATGGAAACTGTACAGACCCGGGAACCAGTACTTCAAATAGTACTCCTCAGGTAGGAATAAGAGGAAACAGTACTACTTACGCATCCAATGTAAATTCTCTGATGATTGGAAATGTACCGAACGGAACTACCTGTGATTGGTCTAAAGCAGTTACTGGTAGTGCTAATAACAGTACTATGCTTTTCTCCAGTACAACCAATGCAAACGTTAAAATTCCGGCTGGTTTACAATATAAATGGACTCCCGGTACTCAGGCGCCTGTAAGAACTTTTGCTGCTGCAACCGCAATCACCAATAGTGCTGCAACTGTAAACTGGACTGCTCCAACCGGGGCAACCGGCTATAATGTTCAGTATAGAGCAGTTGGAAGCTGCGATTGGACAGATCTTGTGGGCAATCCCGTTTCTGCTGCTTCTGCTACAATTACAGGTCTTACTCAGAATACTGCCTACCAGGTTCAGGTACAGGCTTTAAATGGTGCGGTACAATCCGTGTATTCTCATATTCCAAATGCTGCCGGATCCGGAAGCGGATATGCGTCTGCAGGATCTTTTTCAACTACACCGAACTGTGCAAGTACAGTAACCGGCCTTTCTTCTGCTGCTCTGACTCCTGAATCTGCAACGATAAGCTGGACGGCCTCAACAACACCTCCGGGTAATGGATATGAATATTATTATTCTACCAATTCAACTGCTCCGATTTCAACAGTTACTCCTTCGGGTTCTGTAGGTGCAGGGGTAACAACAGCTAACTTATCAGGTTTGACTCCTTCAACTCAGTATTACTATTGGGTGAGAGGAAACTGTAACGGAACAGATAAAGGGGTATGGTCAAGCTCGGCTAACTTTACAACATTAGGTCTTTGTCCTACAGTAACCGCTCCGGCTTCCAGCGCTACAGGAGTAAGTGTAACTCCTACCATTACATGGAATGCCATAAATGGAGCTGCAGGATACAAACTAAAAGTCGGAACCACTTCAGGAGGAAATGATGTTCTAGATATGGATATCGCGGGTGGAGCTAATAATTCTTATGCAATCACTACACCTCTCAACTATGTTACTACATATTACTACTCTGTTACTGCGTATACTGCCAATATTGCAGGTCCTGCGACAGCATGTACAGTAAGGTCATTCCAGACAGTGTGTAGCTCAACTGGCTTACCATATACTTTAGATTTTGAAAGTGTTACTACTCCTGCTTTACCGACTTGTACAACAGTTATTAATAGCGGTTCAGGGAATTTATGGAAAACAGCAACTGCTCCAACCGGATTTACGGGGAAAGTGCTTAATTATTCATACAACAGTAGTAATGCAGCCAATACATGGTTTTTTACACAAGGTTTAAACCTTACAGCGGGCGTTAGCTATAGAATTAAATATAAATATGCAAACGCAACCGGTACAACACAATATCCTGAGAAAGTAAAAGTGGCGTACGGATCTTCTCCTTCAAGTTCGGCAATGACGAATACCATAGCAGATCATGGTAATATTACCGGTGGAACTGTTACAAATACTTTTACAGACTTTACCCCAAGCGCAACAGGAGTTTATTATATCGGATTCCAGGCATATTCTCTTGCAGATATGAATCAAATCTATGTTGATGATATCAATATAGATGTTACTCCTACTTGTTCAGAGCCATCTGCTGTGACAGTTTCAGCGATTACAACTACTGGAGCAAGTGTTTCATGGACAGCTCCTGCCACAGTACCTGGAAGTGGATATGAGTATTACTATTCTACAAGCAGTACAGCTCCTACCGCTTCTACAACAGCTTTGGGAACCAGTACTACAACTTCAGCTCCTCTATCCGGACTTTCTCCTTCCACTACCTATTATTTATGGGTGAGATCGGTTTGCAGTTCTTCTGATAAGAGTGCATGGAGTTCTACCGTTGCTGTTTTCAATACACTTTGTGGAACAGTTATGGCACCTTTTGTTCAAAACTTTGACAATGGAGCAGCACCAAGCTGCTGGAACAATGTAAACCCTACAGCAACAGGTACGGATGCGACTCTTTTCTGGAAATTTGCAGGAAGTGCAGATTATGGTGCAAGCCCGGCTAATAACCAAAAAGCAGCTGGTACCTATGCATGGGTGGATGCGAGTTCACCATATGCAGGAGCTGGTGTAAACACTGTACAATTAGTTACTCCTTCTGTAAATTTAACGGGATTAACTGCGCCAATTGTTTCTTTTGACTGGTTTAAAAACCATTCTACGTCAAGTGGTACTACAGTTTCCCCTTCTACTTATGATAATAATAAACTTACGGTAGAGGTAAATGATGGAAACGGTTGGGTAGTGATCTTTAGTGATAATACCAACTTAAATCAATGGAGAACAGTTGCTGTTCCTTTAGCAGCTTCTTATATCGGAGCAACTATTCAGGTGAGGTTTACTGTAGATAAAAATGTGAGTGGTAACGGATACTTCTATGATGATGTTCTTTTAGATAATGTGGAAGTAAAGCAGAACCCTAATTTGGCAACTTCTGAAACTGCAATAAAAGAGAATAAGCTTACTGTATATCCTAATCCGTTTACAGATAGATTAACGATCTCTGATGTATCCAAAGTACAATCTGTTTCAATTGTTGATGTTTCCGGAAGATTGATTAAAACAATAGAAAAACCTTCTTCTGAACTTCAGTTGAGAGATCTTAAAGAAGGATTGTATTTAGTAATCCTGAATATGAAAGACGGATCTAAACAAACCGTTAAAGCAATTAAAAGATAAAATAATTTCTTACTAATAATGAGAGAGAGACTGTTCAATTTGAGCAGTCTCTTTTTTTACAGACAGAATTATCTTTTGTTGAAAGAAAATTTATATTTGTTGTCATATGATGAAAAAAATATTTTTTTTATTGCTGATTTTCACTAGATTTGAGTAACTAATATTGATTTATATGAAAAATTTTTTACTCGTTGGTTTGTTAATGACTGGCTTTTTATCCTCTGCGCAGACGTATTGTACCCCTGCGTTTGCCAGTGGCTGTAGTGGTGGGGATATGATAGATACTTTTGCAATTCCGGGTGCCGGATTTGATCATTCTAATACAGGATGTTCCGCTAACTCATATGGAGATTATACTTCTATGACGATCAACCTTAGTGCAGGTTTAAGTTATGATTTTAGCGTTAAACATGATTATAGTGATCAGAATGTCCGTATCTGGATAGATTTTAATAATGACGGAACTTTTGATGATGCAGCTCCTGAGCTGGTAGCTTCTGCAAGTAGTACTCTTGTGGGGGCAAACAATATTACTGCGGGACTAATAACAATTCCTTCTACCGTTACTCCTGGTACTTACAGGATGAGAGTAGGAGACAGATTCTCCGGAGATCCTATTCCGTGTAATACAGATGGGTATGGAGAAGCTCATGATTATACGGTAGTAATCGGTGCGGTTCCAACCTGTTTTGCACCCTCTGCTTTAACGGTATCTGCTATTACTGCCAATTCTGCCCAGGTAGGGTGGACGGCTCCTGCTTCTGCACCGGGAAGCGGCTATGAATATTATTATTCCACTTCCAGTACGTATCCTACTGCTGCTACAGTGGTTTCCGGGACAAGCAGTGGATTAACTGCCAATCTGCCTTCACTTGCTCCAGCTACTATTTACCATGTGTGGGTGCGTTCTGCATGCAGTTCTTCCAATAAGAGTGCATGGTCTCAAATGGCAACATTTATGACGTCATGTGTTGCTGTGGGAGTGCCATACGCATTGGATTTTGAAAGTATAACGCCGCCTGATATGCCAAGTTGTACCTCAGTACTTAATGATGGTGCAGGAAATATTTGGGAGACAGGTGATCTGGATGCACAGGGATTCACCGGAAATGTTCTTCAATATTCTTACGACTATGCCGATAATGCTGATACGTGGTTTTTCACCAACGGTATTAATCTTACTGCAGGAGTGACCTACAGAATAAAATATAAATATGCCAACGCAGAAGGAACTGTATATGCTGAAAAGCTTAAAGTGGCCTATGGGACTTCTGCTACTTCAGCGGGAATGACCAATACTTTAGCAGACCACTCGAATATTGTTATCAGTACTGCAACAAGTGCTTTTGTAAACTTTACTCCAACAACTACAGGGGTTTATTATTTTGGATTCCAGGCCTATTCTGATGCCAATATGAATAAATTATATGTTGATGATATTAATATAGATGTAGCTCCGGCTTGTAGTGAACCTAATGCATTAGCTATTTCAAATATTACTGCTGCGGGAGCTACGGTTTCCTGGGCAGCCGCCAGTCCTGTACCAGCAAGCGGATACGATATTTATTACAGCACAACCAATACAGCACCTACAGCAACAAGCACACCTAATTTTACAGGAGTTACAGCAACCACTTATAATATTCCTGGTTTAGCTGCTTCTACTGCTTATTATGTGTGGGTAAGATCTGCATGTAGTGCAACAAGTAAAAGTATATGGAGTGATCATGCTACCTTTACCACATTGTGTTCAAGCGCGAATCTTCCTTATACGATAGATTTTGAAAATGTGACTGTTCCGGATCTGCCTGGTTGTACAATGAATGTTAATGCTGGAACTGGAAATGATTGGGAAACCACGGATCCTCCTTCTGATAGTCAGGGATTCACTACCAATGTGTTGAAATATCAGTATAACTCTTCCAATTCCGGTAATGCATGGTTCTTTACACAGGGACTGAACTTAACAGCAGGAGTACAGTATACAATCAGTTATAAATATGGTAATAATTCATCAACCTATGTTGAAAAATTAAAAGTTGCCTATGGAACTTCAGCAGATGCAGCTGCTATGACAGGTTCTATCGCAGATTACCCATCAATCAATGATGAAACTGCCCATACAGAATCTATAACGTTTACCGTTCCTGCAACAGGCGTGTATTTCTTCGGATTTAATGCTTATTCGGATCCGGATCAGTATAATCTGTATATTGATGATATCAGTATTAACAATGCTAACCTGGCAACATCTGAGGTGGCGATAGCGAAAAATAATATTCAGGTGTATCCTAATCCATTTACGGATGTATTGAATATCTCGGATGTGAAGAATGTAAAAAATGTATCTGTGACAGATGCTACAGGAAGATTAGTCAAAACAGTCACCAACCCGGAATCTACGATCCATTTAAGAGAATTAATGCAGGGAGTTTATTTGGTAACACTTGAAATGAAAGACGGATCTAAGCAGACAATCAAAGTCATTAAAAAATAATTCATCATTTAAATAAAAAAAGGAAGGCGGGTCATCGATGATCCGTCTTTTTTTATGGAGATTGAATACAATTTGATTTAAAAGGAGGTATGAAAAAAGATGAGCGAAATATTCACTCATCTTTTTAATTTTGTCGTATAGTTCTTTTTGATTAGAAAAGATTTTCCATCACTCATTACTCATTACTCATTACTTATTTGGTACAGGCTGTATTTCTCCTTTATTCATAAGGTCAAAAACAGTAGGGAAGAACATTACTAATATAAAGTAGATAATGATCATCAGTACGATAAGTGCAAAAAGAATAATCACTAAGCTATTGGGTCTGTTTTTCTTTTTTGGTTCCATGATTTTGTGGTATTTGGTGATTAAATTTTGTTTATACCAGATATTAAGCTAATTTCTTGCCACATTTCTTACAATACCTTGCGTCATCATCAATGTCTTCATTACCACAGCGTTCACATATCAATTCCAGATTTTGTCTTTTGTTTCTCATTTCTGCTGTTACAATACCGGTAGGAACCGCAATGATGGAATAACCTGCCAGCATCAGAACAACAGCGAAAAACTTCCCTAGCGGTGTAATAGGCGATACATCACCATATCCCACAGTAGTTACTGTAACAACCGCCCAGTAAATAGATTGTGGTATTGTTTCAAAACCCTGCCTTCCGCCTTCTACCATAAACATAAGTGAGCCTACAATAACCGAGAAAATGATCAGGAACAACAGGAAGATGTAAATTTTTCTTGAACTGTTTTTTAAAGCTCTTACAATTAAATATCCATCGTTCATAAAATCCAGCAAATTGAAAATCCTGAAGATTCTCAACATTCTCAGCATCCTGAAAATCAGGAAATACTTAGTAATGGGAAAGAAAAAACTAAGGAAGAAAGGAACAAGAGCCAGAAAATCAATAATTCCAAAAAAACTGAATATATAACTCCGTTTATTCTTTACCACTGCAATACGCATAGAATATTCAACGGTGAAGAAAATTGAGATCACCCATTCAAGAATCAGAAAGGTATAATGGAATCTTTTATCAAGCTTAGGTACACTTTCCATCATAATGATAGCCGTACTTGCAAGAATTAACGACAATAATATGATATCGAACAGTTTTCCAAGCTTCGTATCGGAGCGATAAATTATCCGGTAAAGGAATCTTTTCCAAAGAGTGTCCTCAGGAATCAGATTATGTTCTCTTTCCATTTATATGGGGTTATTTCACAGCGAAGTTAATAATTTATATAAAGTATACGGTAAATATATGATTGTTAAAAGAATCTCGCAAATGTTAATGAAAAATCTATCATTTAAAAGTGAATTATTTTATATTAATTATATGATTTTCAATGTATTATATTAAGTAAAATACGAATAAAATATGACATATAAAAATGTTTTTTTTAACATTTTTAATCATCAAGTTTGTAATTTTATTCTACAAAAGCTTTATATCATGAGAAAAATTTTAACCTTGTTTATTCTGTTTTTCATAAGCAGTTTTGTGTATGCTCAGGTTGGGATTAATACTTCAGCACCGAACGGAGCTTCAGTACTGGATATAGTGTCCAACCAGAAAGGAATTCTTATTCCTCGTCTTACTGATACGGACCGGGATAACAACCTGGCTGATAATGACGTTTCCACAGTACCTCCTGCAGGTGTAGTAAACGCTAACCTTACTGCAGGAACCCTTATTTTTAATACGACAACGAATAACTTCCAGTACTGGGATGGTACCCTCTGGAGACAGCTTTTTGTTCCCACATCTTCTCAGGCTGGTAACGACGGTGTCGTTAAAGTAAATTCTGGAAACGCAAATGTAAAACCCTCATTCAGTTTAAGTGCTGCAGGCAGCGGCTATGGACCAAGACAACAGGTGCTTTATAACGCTCCGTTAGTCTTTGCTGCAAGCCCTACCACAAGCTGGCCGGAAACAACCGTTCCCTTTCCAGGTGTTACCAGCAATATCTATATCGCAGCCACCGGTAAATGGAGAGAAAATGAAATTAACGGGCAGGTTCATTTTTGGAGAGCAATCGCTACAATCACTCCAGGTTCCAACTCTTCAGGATCCATAAAAGCTACTTTTAAAAATCCCGATTCCGGTTTTGAAATCAATTCTATCCAGTTGGTTCCAAGCGGCTCCAGTGGAACAGGTAACATTCTTACCTTTTATTTCTATACCATTGCGGACCCTGCGAGTCTTGATCCGGGAAAAGGCTATCAGCTTTTTATGGAATCCGATATCAACTGTGGCGTAGTAGTAGAATCCTTTACAAGAGTATCACTTTTCAAAGATTAACAGTCTATTTAGTTCTTTTTAATATCAAAATGAAACCGGTTGAAGAAAGCCGGTTTTTTTATTGCTGCAGAATTTTTTTAGAAATTTTGGTAAAATTAATATCTTCGCTCTAACCGTAAAATATAAATTAATGAAGCTAAAAACTGTAATTGCAAAGATTGAGGAGGAGATCAGCATCAGACAGGCAGAAGATTTTGATAATGTAGGATTGTTGTGTGGTGTTTATGACCGTGATGTATCAGGAATTCTGGTTTGCCATGATGCGCTGGAAAATGTAGTAGATGAGGCCATTGAGAGAAACTGTAATCTGATTGTATGTTTTCATCCCATCATATTTTCCGGACTAAAATCTTTAACAGGGAAGAACTATGTAGAGAGAGCTGTTTTAAAAGCTATTGAAAACAAAGTAGCCATCTATGCCATCCACACTGCGTTTGATAATGATTTCTATGGGGTGAACTACGGTATATGCAGTCAGTTGGGACTAAAGAATATGAAGATTCTTCAGCCGAAGGAAAATAATTTAAAACAGTTGACGGTTTTTGTTCCCGGAGAGTATTCAGAAAAAGTGAAAGAAGCCATGTTCTCAGCCGGAGCAGGAAATATTGGATTTTATGATGAGTGCAGTTTTACAGTGAATGGTAACGGAACATTCACGCCTAAAGAAGGCTCAAATCCGTTTTCAGGACAGCAGGGAATTCGCGAAAATGCAGATGAAGATATGATCTCTGTGATTTTTGAAGGGTTTAAACAAGGACAGATTGTGGGAGCCATGAAGGCAGCACATCCGTACGAAGAGGTAGCCTATCAGGTTTATAATCTGGATAATAAAAATCATCATGCCGGATTAGGAATGTATGGTGATCTGGAAGAGGAAATGGATGAAAAAGATTTCCTTGGGTTTGTAAAAGAAAAATTTGGTCTGGAGGTGATAAAACATTCCTCTTTTAACAATAAAAAAATCAAAAGAGTAGGGGTTTTGGGAGGCTCCGGGGCAAGTGGAATAAGATCTGCAGCTGCCAGAAAATGTGATGCTTACCTTACCGGAGATCTTAAATATCACGACTATTTTCTGGCTGAGTCTAAAATGCTGATCTGTGATATAGGACATTATGAATCAGAACAATTGGTTACACAACAATTATTTGAAATTTTATCACAAAAATTTAGTACATTTGCAATTTCAAAATCTATTGAAAAAACAAACCCAGTAAATTATTTCATTTAAATATGGCAAAAACCAACGATATTTCAGTTGAAGAAAAATTAAGAGCTTTATACGATTTACAGATCATTGATTCAAGATTGGATGAAATCCGAAATACTAGAGGAGAATTGCCAATTGAAGTTGAAGATCTTGAAATTGAAATTGAAGGTCTTGAAAAAAGAGCTGAAAAATTTCATGCTGATATCAAAGATCAGGACGATCAGATCAAAACGAAGCATGAAGTGATTAACCATGCTAAAACTTTAATTGAGAAATACAAATCTCAACAGGATAATGTAAGAAACAATAAAGAGTTTGAAGCATTAGGGAAGGAAATGGAATTCCAGGATCTGGAAATTCAGCTTGCTGAAAAAAGAATTAAAGAATTCGCAGCTAAAATTGCTCACAAAAACGAAACTTTAAGCGAACTGAACGCTAAGATCGATGATTTGAAAAGCCATTTGAAATTCAAGAAAGAAGAATTGGATGGTCTTATTTCTGAAACACAGAAAGAAGAAGAATATCTTTTAGAGCAGTCTAAAGAATTCGCCGCTAAAATTGATGAGAGATTATTGGCTTCTTACAACAGAATCAGAACCAACTCTATCAACGGACTTGCTGTAGTAGGATTAGAAAGAGGAGCTCCAAAAGGATCTTTCTTCACTATCCCTCCTCAAAAGCAGATGGAAATTGCTCAGAGAAAGAAAATCATTATTGATGAACACTCCGGAAAAATCCTTGTTGATGATGAATTGGTAATGGAAGAAAACGAAAAAATGAAATCTGTAATTAAATTCTAATTATTGATTTTAACTTATACGAAAGCTGTTTCAGAAATGAAACAGCTTTTTTTGGATATATGTAGTATATAATTTTTTTAGTTTTTAAATAAAAGATAAAATTATACTTATTTTAACTGTTTATTGTTTATATTTTTCAATCAAACCTTAAAGTGTTAAATTATTGTTAATATAATGTATTTATTTGTATATTTGTTTTAATATCGACTGTTGAGGTGTCGTTTTTAAACAAACAGATTTCAGCAGTAGATAAACAGGCAACTAGATTCTGTAGATTATACCAAAAGTAAATATCTATTAATTATAGCTTCATTAATATAATCAAAAATGATTTTTATAAATAATATCATTGGGATATTCAATTTATATGAAACCAAAAAAATTATATATAATGAAAAAATTATTGATGGGATTTTTATCTCTTTTAAGTTACTGTCTCCTGGGACAGCTGGGTAATGTTGGTATTAATACAGTAACACCCGGAAGTACATTGGAAATTAACGGAAGCCTTGCAGCACAGTACCGGTTAGTATCAGCGGATTACAATATGAGTATTACAGATTATTATGTAGCTTATAATGGTAGTTCTGCCGGAACCATAACACTACCTGGAGCTATTGCTGCCTATCCCGTACAGGGGCATATCAAAGGACGCGTGTATTATATTAAAAACACAGGAAATTTCAATGTCACCATAGCAGCCAATGGAAGTGAACTGATAGATAACCAGCCAGGTGCTGCCGTATCATCCATAGGATTGGGGCAGGGATGGGCTGCAATCCTGATTAGCAATGGTAACGCGGGTGCCGGGGTAACGTGGGAAGCAGTAGTCATCAATCCAAATAATGCCATTAATACCATTATCGGCATGTCATCAAGCTCCACTTACAGCTTACCTTCAACGGCGAACTTCAATTCCGGTATTCCACAGGTGCTGCCTTTTACTGTGTCTGAAGTACAGATTAATCAGGGATCAACTGCTTCCTGGGATGTAGCAAATAACCGCTTTGTCATTAATGAAACAGGGGTTTATGAGCTGGATGCTTTATCTTATTTCGGGGCAGGAGGAACTACAGGATCAAGTAATTATATTGGCGTTAATCTGGGTATTACAAAAAATGGAACGGCTGCAGCCAATATTATTGCCGGTACCCGTTCAAATATCGGACAGCTTATTGCCGGGGCAGGGAATACACCTATTTCATTTCATTGCCTGGTAAATTTAGTTGCTGGTGACGTTATCTATCTAACAATCTATAGAGGGTCGTTTGACACTGCTACAGGAACAGTGCAGTCACAGGCACCTTCGGGAGTGTCTGAATCCCGTCATTTCACTCTTAAAAAATTGTAAAGGAATGAAGAAAAAATATTTTCCACAGATGAAAAACCGCTTCAAATGAAGCGGTTTTTTTATTCATGATGAGCATATATCTTATTGTATAAAGCAATAAATTTTTCTTTTCTGGCTTTCTCTTCAGTTTTAACGTTGGAGTAAGCAGTCCGCTTTTGGTGTTCTGTGCTTCGGGAGTTTTTGGACAAAAGGTGAAATCATACTTGTTTTTAATCGTATCGTCTGTATTTTTTTAAAGTATTGTAGGTAATATTTAAAATATTATTAACATATTGTATTTATTTGTATATTTGTTTTAATGACGTATGTGAAGCTTTGTGTATTTTAAATGAATAGACAAGTTTCAGCAGGAGATAAACAGGCAACTCAGTTTTATAGATTATCACCAGAGAAAAATACTATTAATTATAGTTTCATTCATATAATCAAAAATGATTTTGTATAAAATAATATCATTTGTACATTCTGATATTCAAATTATACACAACCAAAAAATTATATATCATGAAAAAATTATTAATGGGGTTTTTATCTCTTTTAAGTTATTGCCTTCTAGGGCAGTTAGGGAATGTTGGTATTAATACAGTCACTCCCGGAAGTACATTGGAAATTAACGGAAGCCTTGCAGCGCAATACCGTCTGATATCTGCGGATTACAATATGAGTATTACAGATTATTATGTAGCTTATAATGGTAGTTCTGTCGGAACCATAACACTACCGGCAGCTACGGTGGCTTATCCCGCACAAGGTCATATTAAAGGACGGACATATTATATTAAAAACACAGGCAGTTTCAATGTTATCATAACAGCCAATGGAAGTGAGCTGATCGATAATCAGACAGGTTTGCCCGTATCATCCATTGGTTTAGGACAGGGATGGTTTGTCATGTTAATAAGTAACGGAGCTACAGGAGGTGTGGTCACCTGGGAAGCAGTAGTTATAAATCCAACCACTTCTATTAATACTATTATCAGTATGTCATCAAACTCTACTTATAATTTACCTTCGACCGCTAATTTTAATTCCGGTATTCCACAAGTACTGCCTTTTACTGCCGGCGAAGTACAGGTTAATCAAGGCTCAACCGCTTCGTGGGATGCTGCAAACAACCGTTTTGTTATTAATGAAACAGGTATCTATGAACTGGATGCTTTGTCCTATTTCGGAGCTGGAGGTACTACAGGGACCAGCAGTTACATTGGAGTTAACCTGGGTATTACAAAAAATGGAATAGGTGCAGCGAACGTTATTGCTGGTACCCGTGCAAATATAGGACAGGCTGTGGCTGGTGCAGGAAATACACCAGTTTCATTCCATTGTCTGGTAAATTTAACAGCAGGGGATGTTATTCATTTAACGATGTATAGAGGGGCTTTTGATTCTGCTACAGGAACAGTGCAGTCACAGGCGCCTGCCGGTGTTTCTGAGGCCCGTCATTTCAGTCTGAAGAAATTATAAGGATGAAAAAAATATTTTCTGTAAATGAAAAAGACCGCTTCAAATGAAGCGGTTTCTGTTTTTTTATTCATGATGATCATACATCTTATTGTATAAAGCAATAAATTTTTCTTTTACGGCTTTTCTCTTCAGTTTTAACGTTGGAGTAAGCAGTCCGCTTTCGATGCTCCATACTTCAGGAGTAAGCTCAATTTTTTTGATTTTCTCCCAGTTTCCAAGGTGTTCATTGATCCCTTCGATTTCTTTTTCAATTCTTTGTTTTAATTCAGGGCTTTTTGCAATCTCTTCAGGTGTAGCACCGATATTCAGATTATTTCTCATAGCCCAGTTTTTAGCAAACTCAAAATCAGGTTGTACCAAAGCACATGGCATTTTTTCACCATCACCCACAACCATAATCTGCTCTATAAATTTTGAAGCTTTTGCCAGGTTTTCAATAGTCTGAGGGGCAATATATTTTCCGCCGGAAGTTTTGAACATTTCTTTCTTACGGTCAGTGATCTGTAAAAATCCGTCACTGTCAATATGCCCGATATCTCCGGTTTTGAAAAATCCATCTTCAGTAAAGGCTTCTTTTGTCATTTCTTCATTCTGGAAATACCCTTTGAAAACTGATGGCCCTTTTACTGTAATTTCCCCGTCTTCCTGAATTTTAACCTTTAAATTATCCAATGGAATCCCTACCGTTCCCACTTTCATTTTATCAAAGCTGTTTACGGAGATTACAGGAGAGGTTTCTGTTAAACCATAACCTTCCAGAATTGGAATACCGGCATTCTGGAACATCAGGTTAAGCCTTGTAGATAATGCTGCAGATCCTGAAACCAAAGTCACGATTTCACCGCCTAAACCTTCTCTCCATTTAGAAAATACAAGCTTGTCAGCAATAATTTCCTGAAGTCCGGATGGCTTTGAAATGGTTTTCTTTTTGGTGATCAGATTCAGTGCCCAGAAGAAGATTTTTGATTTTAATCCTCCGGCTGAAGATCCTGTATTATAGATTTTATCATATACTTTTTCTACCAGTCTTGGTACTACAGTCATATAATGAGGCTTCACTTCTTTTACGTTTTCACCCATTTTTTCAATGCTCTCAGCAAAATATAGAGAAAAACCGTTGTACTGATAAAGATAGAACAGCATTCTTTCAAAAATATGACAGATAGGAAGGAAACTTAATGCTCTGGCTTCCTTATAATCAAAACTTCTTTTCTTTGGAATTCTTGGAATGGCTCCCAGGACGTTTGAAACAATATTATTATGCGTAAGCATTACTCCTTTCGGTCTTCCTGTCGTTCCGGAAGTATAGATAATCGTTGCAAGATCTTCTGTGTTGATCGCATTAGAAAGGTCATCTACTTCAATTTGGGTAGATTCATCCTTACCCAGATCCAGGATTTCTCTCCAGTTGGCTGCTCCGCTGATGCTATCAAAAGTAAAAATTCCCTGTAAACTCGGGATATTATGTTTTACTTTCATTACTTTATTCAACAGCTCTTTATCAGAAACAAAACAATACTGAATTTCAGCATTATTGAAGATAAATTCATAATCTTCAGGGGAAATACTTGGATATACCGGTACTGAAACAACTCCGATCTGAGAAAGCCCGAAATCCATAATTGCCCATTCTGTGCGGGAATTGGTTGTAATCAAAGCAATTTTATCACCTGGCTTTATACCAAGCTTCAATAATCCTCTGGATATCTTATTTCCCTCATTAATAAACTCCTGTGTAGAAGTTTTTTTCCACTCACCATGATACTTTGTGACAAACATATCCGTTTTAGGATATTTTTCTAAAGCATAGTGCGGAATATCGAATAATCTCTTGATCGTCATGATTTTTTACGTAATTTATAAAGAAATTTAAATATAAGCATTTTTTTTAATTGAAACCCTCAGAAGGTAATAATTAGGAATTAGTTAAATGCTTACCATAACAGTTCGATTCAAAAAGGGCGTCTGAAGCCCTGAAATAGAGATTTTATATTTAAAGTTAATCTTTAGTACAGATTCGCTTTTTCTGACATATCTTAAATTGGTTTTATAACTCTTGATCCCGAATCCCGAAACTCGTCTTCATCATCATTAAACCTCCCAAAACCTGCCTTTTTTCCACTTTTAATTTATTTTTTCAGATTTGCTTAAAAAGTGTAAATTTACGGCTATCTAATTATTTTTTTTATGGACTTTAATTTATCGGAAGAACAGCTGATGATTCAGCAGGCAGCAAGAGACTTTGCACAAAACGAACTTTTACCTGGAGTGATTGAAAGAGACCGTGACCAGAAATTCCCTGCAGAACAGGTGAAGAAAATGGGAGAAATGGGACTTTTAGGAATGATGGTAGATCCAAAATACGGAGGTGCAGGGATGGACAGCGTTTCTTACGTGCTTGCCATGGAGGAAATTGCAAAAGTGGATGCTTCTGCAGCTGTTGTAATGTCTGTAAACAACTCATTGGTTTGTGCCGGTCTTGAAAAATTCGCTTCTGAAGAGCAAAAAGTAAAATATCTTACTCCACTGGCTAGCGGACAGGTCATCGGAGCATTTGCATTATCTGAGCCGGAAGCAGGTTCTGATGCAACTTCTCAGAAGACTACTGCTGAAGACAAAGGAGATTACTACCTTTTAAATGGTATCAAAAACTGGATCACTAATGGTGGAACAGCTACTTATTATATTGTAATTGCACAGACAGACCCTGAGAAAAAGCACAAAGGAATCAATGCTTTCATCGTGGAAAGAGGATGGGAAGGATTTGAAATCGGATTAAAAGAAGACAAATTAGGAATCAGAGGAAGTGATACTCACTCTTTGATCTTTAATAACGTAAAAGTTCCAAAAGAAAACAGAATTGGTGCTGACGGATTCGGATTCAACTTTGCTATGGCAGTATTGAACGGAGGAAGAATCGGTATTGCTTCCCAGGCTTTAGGTATTGCTTCAGGTGCTTACGAACTGGCATTGAAATATGCTAAAACAAGAAAAGCTTTCAAAACTGAAATCATCAATCACCAGGCGATTGCATTCAAATTGGCTGATATGGCTACTCAGATTACTGCCGCAAGAATGCTATGTTTCAAAGCAGCTTGTGAAAAAGATGCAGGAAAAGATATTTCTGAAAGTGGAGCTATGGCAAAATTATACTCTTCTCAGGTGGCAATGGATACTACTATTGAAGCAGTACAGATCCACGGTGGATATGGATATGTGAAAGAATACCACGTAGAAAGATTAATGAGAGATGCAAAAATCACTCAGATCTATGAAGGAACTTCTGAAATCCAGAAAATCGTGATCTCCAGAAGTATCGCAAAATAACATTTATAAAACACACTACCTATGAAAAAATCTTTGTGGATCACCCTTGGTGTCGTACTGTTGTTACTGGGCGTGTTTGTCTGGTATAAGTACTATTTCGTTTTCGGAGAAGGAGTAAAATCCGGATACCTGAACTATGCTATGAAAAAAGGTTATGTCTTCAAAACGTATGAAGGTAAGCTGATTCAGGAAGGCTTTGGAAGAGGAAAAACAGGAACTATTACAAGCTATGAGTTTGAATTTTCTGTAGATGACCCCGAAGTTTTCAAACAACTGGAAACCAACAGCGGTAAAACTTTTGACCTGCATTACAAAGAGTACAATGGTGCCCTTCCCTGGAGAGGAAACACAAAGTTTATTGTAGATAAAGTAGTGAATATGAAATAAAACAAATAAGGCTCTCAATATGAGGGCCTTATTTTACACCAAATCACAAAATATTAATATATGAAATAAAATTTCCAAATTGATCTTTAACCTCGTGTTATCGAAGATTCTTTACATTTTGCTTATACTTAAAGTTAAGAGTAATTTTTATAATAAACAACACTTTCGTTGAATATTTGATAAAATTAAATATAAGAATCGAAAATCAATTCCAAACCTCATTAAAAAAATATTAAAAATCTAATGAGAATCATTATCAACGATGTTTTTATTCTTCTTTTTATAGAAATAATATCCAATACCGGCAATCAGGAATAAAGGCCATAAGGGTAGGATAAACAGGAATATGGAAGTAATAACATCCCAGCCGGATTCAATGGCAGCAAGTGATTTTCCACCGAAAGTTTTAAGCTCTGTTTCTGTTTTAGCTTTTTCACTGATATTTACATTGATCGTACAGATCGCATTGTCCATATAGTTACGCCCTGAAACCTGAATATCTTTTGTATCAATATCTCCAACATTGCTATTGATATCCTCCATTAAGCCATCAAAATGCTGCATAGGAACTTTGATATCCAGACTGTATACTTTTTGATTTTCTCCATCAGGGCTTGCTGATTCCACATAGGACAGATTTTCACTTTTGATATAACCGTTATTTCTGTTAGCTTCCTCTCGGATAATTTCCTTCACCGTTTCAGCATTTTCAGCTCTTATCACCAAATATCCTGATTTTACCATTTTATCTTTGGATATATTCAGTTCATAGCTGTCATTTTTAGGCTTTTCTCTGTAAATAATTTTGGTTTCTTTAATAACCTTTGGAGCTGGAGCTTTTACTGCAATTTTTTCAGATCTTTTCTCCATAGAATCCTTTTTCTCTATTTTGGATTCCAGTTTTGTAGCAGCTATTTTATCAGATAAAGAGTCCACCATTTTGGAGGTGTGTTCTATCTTTTGCCGGATGTCATTTTTTGTATTTTCAAAATCTTTTATTTTAATACTGGCCGAATCCAGAACTTTGTCTGCTGTTTTACTGACATGATCAATGGTTTCTGTAGCCACTGTGGCAGCACTGTCTGCGGAATGGATTGCTTCATTTATTTTATCCTGTGTAGCTTCTGCTTTTTTACACATAATGAAAGTGCCCGATACGGCAGCGAGTAATATGAACTTTTTCATAACATTAATTTTTTTGATGAAGTAAAATTAGAAGGGAAGTTCTTGTAAAGATTGTAAATAGAATGTATTGTGCTGGTAAAATAGTAACTGTTATATTTTCAGTGTTTTGTATTTATTTTACAAAAGATTTACAAAGCGTTTTTCTGAATTTGAGGTATTGAAATGATTCTAAAGCTTTGTCTTTTTACTCAATAGCAGTTTGGAAATCTAAAAATTCCCATCCTCTGGTGGGGTGGCGAAAATTCAAAAGAATTTTTGACGGGGTGGTTTCATACCCTATCATAAAAAAATCCGCAGAAAACTTCTGCGGATCTATAGGATAAACAATTTCGACTTTTAGCGATTTTGTCTGTTTACTTTTTTAATTTTCTCTGAACTCACTGATGAAGTGTAATTTCACATTCGGGAATTTCTCCTGCGTCATATGAATCGTGAAAGAAGAGTCTGCAAGGAATACCAGTTGATTGTATTTATCTCTCGCCAGGAATCTCTGCTTTAATCTTGCAAATTCTTTGAATTCTTCAGACTTCTCATCAGCTTCTACCCAGCAAGCTTTGTGCATAGATAGCGGTTCATAAGTACATTTTGCACCATATTCATGTTCTAAACGATATTGGATAACTTCATACTGAAGGGCACCTACCGTTCCGATAATCTTTCTTCCGTTCATTTCAAGCGTAAACAGCTGTGCAACTCCCTCGTCCATCAGCTGATCAATACCTTTCGACAATTGCTTAGCTTTTAACGGATCATTGTTATTGATATAACGGAAATGTTCAGGAGAGAAGCTAGGAATACCTTTGAAACTTAATTTTTCTCCACCAGTCAATGTATCTCCGATTCTGAAACTTCCGGTATCATGTAAACCAACGATGTCACCAGGGAAACTTTCTTCCACCACTTCTTTTTTATCTGCAAAGAACGCGTTAGGAGAGGAGAATTTCATTTTTTTGCCTTCTCTTACCAATAAGTAATTTTCGTTTCTCTTGAAGGTTCCTGAAACAATCTTTACGAAAGCAAGCCTGTCTCTGTGCTTAGGATCCATATTCGCATGGATTTTGAAAACAAATCCTGTGAAAGTGCTTTCTTCAGGTTTTACCAGACGCGTATCACTTTCTTTGGGCTGTGGCATTGGAGCAATATCAATAAAAGCATCCAATAATTCACGTACCCCAAAGTTATTTAAAGCTGATCCGAAAAATACCGGCTGAAGATCTCCTTTCATATAATCTTCACGGTTAAACTCAGGATAAACAGACTGGATCAGGTCCAGCTCTTCTCTTAAAGTTTTTGCCGCTTTTTCACCAATAACATCATCAATAGAAGTGTCATTGATATCATCAAACTTAATAGAATCTCCAACTTTCTGCTTTTTCTCTTCTAAGAATAACTGAATATTGTCTTCCCAGATATTATAAATTCCCTGGAAATCACTTCCCATACCAATTGGTAAAGAAAGAGGACAAACCGTTAATCCTAATTTTTGTTCTACTTCATCCAAAAGATCGAAGGCATCTTTACCTTCACGGTCCAGTTTATTGATGAATACCAACATCGGGATATTTCTCATTCTACAAACCTGAACCAGTTTTTCAGTTTGTTCCTCAACCCCTTTTGCAACGTCGATTACAACGATTACAGAGTCTACGGCAGTTAATGTTCTGTAGGTGTCCTCAGCAAAGTCCTTGTGACCAGGAGTATCGAGAATATTGATTTTGTGGTCTCTGTATTCAAAAGCCAATACGGAAGTTGCTACAGATATTCCTCTCTGTCTTTCAATTTCCATAAAGTCGGAGGTAGCTCCTTTTTTTATTTTGTTGGATTTTACCGCACCCGCTTCCTGGATCGCTCCCCCGAAAAGAAGTAACTTTTCTGTAAGAGTTGTTTTTCCGGCATCCGGGTGGGAAATGATCCCGAAGGTCTTTCTTTTTTGTATTTCTTTGATTAAGTCTGACATATCGTATTTTGAAGTTGCAAAAATCGTGATTTTTTACGAGGTTTTCAAATTTAAATGACAACAATGCTTATCAGGTTGTAGAGTAGGTGAATAAAAGAGTTTTAGAAACAGTGGTTTTCCATTTATAATGACTCATTTTTTCTTCTTAAAAGTTACAGAATCTGAAGTATACTATACATGGAAAAGTACATGGATTAAGGATGAATTTCTCACTCTAAATCAAAATCTTTATGACTAAAGTAAAAACGTAAATCAAACCTGCTGCAGCAAGGATAAAAATGGCAGACATGACATATTCAAACATCCCAAATTCGGTTTTTTGCGGTTCTGAACTAAGATTGTACTGCTCAATAGTCTGCAGACTTATTTTCAGATCGGGACGAAAATGCTGAATGCCTTTAAGAAAATGACGGTACAGCTCATATTGGTTACTTACAATAACCAGTTGCAAATTAAGATCTACAGGGGCTTGTATAATTTTACCTGCTCTGTCTTTCCGGTAAATTTGCAATGTCGTTTTGCCGTACTTTACGGTCTGAGTGTTGAGGACAAATACATCGTCAGAAGAACTTTGAGTAGACTGAAGTTCCTCATATAATAGGGTGTCAATGATTGTATTCTGATTGTTATAGAAAGTAACTCCTTTTTCATCCACAACTGCTTTTCGGATTCTTTGTTTTTTTCTGTACGTTAAAGCCATTATCAAAGCGATAGCACAAAATATAAGAAGAAGCAAGGCAATAATTAACGTGAAAAAAATCCCGGGATCATTTTCCAAATATTGTCTGAAATGATTGTAAATATGACCGAAAATGACCCCGATTACCACAATAATCAGAATGATAGCGATACAGATAATCCCCATTAAAAAATAGGTAACAGGTTTATTGATTTTGGATTCTATGGCCTGAAATTTTTCTGTCATTTTAATTTTTGGTTTCAGATAATAAAAAAACAAAACCGCATATAAGCGCAGTAATAACAAGGGTAGCGAGAAATAAAAGCCAGCCTCCCGGAGAAATTCCTTTGCTGTTCACTTTCCATGTTTCCGTATCAATAGAATAGCTCCGGAAAACAAAAGGATCTATCGTTAAATCAGGGCGGAAAGTAACAATACCCTGCAGGAAATGGGCATACAAAGTCGATTTATTTCTTACCACCTTCAAAGGAAGATTCATATCAATACGTCTGGTAGTTTCTTCCTTTTTCTCTGATAAGATTGTTATTTCCAGTAAAGGAGCAATACCTGATCCTACCGGATTGACTGTATAAATATCAAAATTCTGTCTTGAAGGCCGGAGATCTGTATAGAGGATCTGATCCACAATTTCATTTCCTGAATTATAAAATAAAAGTCCGGTGTCATCAACCACAATTGTATGGGCCAGTTTTTTCCTTTTAATAATATAATAACGGATAACAGGAATCAGAATCAGTAATGAAAGTCCCCAGCCGATCAGAGCAGGGTACAGCATAGCTTCAAATCCTCTTTTATAAATTCCGTAAGCAGGACCTGCAACGAAAATCAAAGCGAAAGGAATAAAGATTACAAAGAAAAGCCCATTCAGAACGACAGTCATTATTCTGTTGGTTGTAGACTCAATTCTTTGAAAAGGAGATTCTGTATTCATTTTGTGAGGTTCATGGATAAAGGAACGAAAATAAGAAAATCCTTTTTTAGTTGCCTGTAGCAGTCAAAAAAATTATCTTTGTTTTTCATAAACTTTTTACAGAGAAAGGATGGAAAATAGCAAATATCCGAAGTTTACGTTTACATGGTTGGGCGGTGTTGTCTTGGTAGTTGGATTATTCGTGGGAACAATGGCTGTTTCTTTATTCAGTACTTTTTGGAAAGTGGTTTTCAGGGAAAATATTGAATTGAAAGACTGGTTTCTGATGGTGGCGAATTCTGTAGGATTCCTTACTGCCATTGCCTTTTTTGACTTTTTCATTGTAAGACGTACTACGCAAAAGAGACTTAACTTTAACTTATCATCAGTTAATTTTTCAACCTATCTCCTCATCTTTCCAATGATGGCGGGAATGATGTTTATTTCCGAATTTGTAGCCGCTCAGATCCCAACTACAGGGCCTTTTTTCGGCGATTTTTATGAATATTTTACCCAGCTGATGAGCCAATTGACAGATAATCCTGTTGTCATGATTATCATGACCGTAATCATGGCTCCGATTTTTGAGGAAATTATATTCAGGGGAATTATTCAGAAAGGACTGATTAATAAGGGAGTAGAACCCTGGAAAGCGATTCTGTATGCTTCCATTATTTTTGGAGTAGTTCACGGAAATCCATGGCAGTTTATCAGCGCTGTAATGTTGGGCTGTGTACTGGGATTGGTCTATCATAAAACAAAATCTTTACTGATGCCGATATTGCTGCATGCATTTAATAATTTAACACTGTCGTTATTGGTTCTGTATGGTAAAGATGAGAGTTTTGCAAAAGTGCTTCATGTTTCGGAATGGCTTGTATTAGCTGTTGGAATTGTACTTTTCTCTCTGTTCTATTATCTCTTTATGAAAAAGTATAAAGTGCATTATGCTGAAATGTAAGTAATCTGATTAAAAAAGTAAAATTGAAAATGACTATAGAAATGGAATTATTAGTAGCTACACACAACGAACACAAAAAAGAAGAAATTCAACAGATCCTTGGAAGTGATTGCGTGGTGAAAAGCCTTACCGATTATAATATTCACGAAGAAATTGTAGAAGATGGCGATTCTTTTCATGCTAATGCCCTGATCAAAGCGAAATATTGCTTTGAAAAGACCGGAATTCCAAGTCTGGGAGATGACAGCGGCTTGGTAGTAGAAGCTTTGGACGGAAGACCCGGGATTTTTTCTGCCCGTTATGCCGGAGATCATGATTTTGCAAAAAATATCGAAAAGGTATTGGAAGAAATGCAGGGCATTGAAAACAGAAAAGCTTATTTTGTGACGGTTCTGTGTTACTATGATGAAAATGGGGCTCAATATTTTGAAGGCAGAGTTCACGGAAATTTACTGACAGAAAATAAAGGTTTCAAAGGCTTCGGTTATGATCCGATTTTTGTTCCTGAAGGTTATGAAAGAACTTTTGCTGAAATGGATCCCGAAGACAAAAATAAAATCAGTCACCGTAAACAGGCATTAGACCTATTTATGGATTTTTTAAAAGTAACTGATTAAATTTTAATATCAGGGTGAAATCCCTATTTATATTTTCTGTTGTACATTTGTTATCATAAATTATTGATTTGAGTACTTATTTAACAATATTAGGCTTTAACTCTGCGATTCCGACCATCAACACATCACCCACAGCACAGCTGCTGGAAATGGAAGAAAGACTCTTCCTGATCGATTGTGGAGAAGGCACTCAGGTACAGTTGAGAAAGGCAAAAGCACGATTTTCAAAAATCAATCATATTTTTATCTCCCATCTTCATGGAGACCATTGTTTCGGGCTTCCGGGACTTATAGCTTCTTTCAGGCTTTTAGGAAGAGATATGCCTTTGCATGTGTATGGTCCTAAAGGAATTAAGAAGATGATGGAAACCATTTTTCAGATTACAGAAACCCATCGTGGTTTTGAAGTGGTTTATCATGAACTGGATAAAGATTATTCTGAAAAAATATATGAAGACAACAGAATAGAAGTATATACTATTCCGTTGGATCACAGGATTTACTGTAATGGGTATCTTTTTAAAGAAAAACCAAAAGACAGGCATCTTAATATGAAAGAGATTGCGAAGTACAGTGAAATTGAAACCTGTGATTATCACAATATCAAAGCAGGGAAGGACTTTGTATTAAGCGATGGCTATGTTCTTAAAAATGAAATTCTGACTGTTGACCCGGCTCCGTCGGTATCATATGCGTTTTGCAGTGATACCCGTTATCTGGAAAGTGTGATTCCTATTATTAAAAATGTAACGGTTCTTTATCATGAATCCACATTCCTGCATGATCTGAAAGAAATGGCAGATTATACCGGTCACACTACGGCTTTGGAAGCTGCTACCATTGCTCAGAAAGCTCAGGTTGGAAAGTTGATTTTAGGTCATTTTTCCAATAGATATGGAGATCTGACAGTATTTACGGATGAAGCGAGAGAAATATTTCCCAACACATTTTTACCAAAAGCATTGGAGAGTGTAAAGATTTAGAATGAATATGTTGAAATTTGAAGAACTCAGAGATTTTCTCAACGAAAAAGCAGATCAGTATAACGCTCCTGATTTTATTGAAAATGACCCGATACAGATTCCGCATCGTTTTTCCTTAAAACAGGATATTGAGATTGCTGGATTTCTGGCCGCCACAATTTCCTGGGGAAACAGAAAGTCGATCATTAATTCTGCAGATAAAATGCTTGATATTATGGGCAATTCTCCCTATGATTTTGTAATGAATTATGGTGAAAAAGATCTGGAAATGCTTCAGGATAAAAGTATTCACAGAACGTTTAATGGGCAGGATTTTTCTTATTTTATCAGACAGTTTAACAGAATTTATAAAGAAAATGAAAGTCTGGAAAGTTTATTTGAAGTGAAACAATCTGAAAATAATTTTCTCCATGCCATAGAAAGATTCAGAAGTGGTTTCCTGGAAACGGAAAAACACAGAAGTCATAAACATATCAGTTCACCTTATAAAAATTCTTCTGCTAAAAGAATTATTATGTTTTTAAGATGGATGGTGCGTAAAGATAAACGGGGAGTAGATTTTGGAATATGGGAAAATATAGATCAGAAATATCTTTCCATTCCTCTGGATGTGCATACCGGAAATATCTCTAGAAAATTAGGGTTGGTTTCGCGAACGCAGAATGACTGGAAAACGGTAGAGGAACTGGATATCGCCATCAGAAAATTTGATGAAAAAGACCCTGCAAAATATGACTTTGCATTGTTTGGATTAGGAGTGACAAAGGAACTGTTGTAAAAATATAAAGGATGAAAAAATATAATGAAAAAACAGAAGTTCTTGAGAAGATAGCCGACAGCATTACCTCATGGATAGGATCTATTCAGTCCCTGATTGTCCATACATTGCTGTTCGTTACTTCGTTTTTACTTCCGATGCTGGATATCGTTGATTTTGATAAAATGCTTCTTATTCTGACTACGGTACTTTCTCTGGAAGCTATTTATCTTGCGATCTTCATTCAGATGTCTGTGAATAAAAGCCACGAGAAAATTGAAGATATTCAGGAGGATATTGAGGAGATCAGTGAAGATATCGAAGATATTCAGGAAGATCTTGAAGAAATCAGTGAAGACATTGAAGAGATCAACGAAGATATAGAAGATATCCAGGAAGATATTGAGGAAATCAACGAAGACGAAGATGAAGAAGATCATAATGAAAGAGCAAAAAATGTAATACTCAAAAGCAATGTAAGCTCGAACAAAAACGAAATAAAAGCCTTAAAAGATATTATCTCTCAGTTGCAGAATGAAATAGACCAGTTGAAAAAAGATGATAAAGAACCGGAATAATGGCAGTTAAAGTTTAAACAGATCAATACGTTGGTCTGTTTTTTTATGGGTTAATTTCTGTTCAAAATGATTTGCGGAAAATGTAATAATAAGAAAAAAATGTTGTGAATCTACCTGTCAGATTATAAAATAGTAATGTTAAAGGCTGATTTAGTATAATTATTTTTGCTACATTTGAACAAATGAAAACAAAATGTTAATCTATAGACTAAAAAACTATTTTTTCCTTTTTTCTTTTTTATTGATTTCCGTTTCTGCATTTTCTCAAACGAGGCCTGTCAGAAAATCAGAAAGAATAAAACCTTCTGCTGCGGCGCTTAGGGCTGGAGCATTTATAGATGTGAATGTACCACCTTACACCCCTTCAAATTATACTCCCGAGCAATTGGTAAAGAATATTTTGATCAATGGCGGTACCAATTGTACAACAGCCAATGTTACCAACGTTACGGTATCTCCTAATCATGATGTAACAAACAGCAACAGATTCTGGGGTTATTTTCATAAGGGAACAACCAATTTTCCTTTTACGGATGGGATTGTCCTTACTACAGGATACGCTTCAGAAGCTGGTAATAACTATGTATCAGCTGTAGGACAATCAGTAGGAACAGGAAGTGATGCTGATCTTGTAGCCGCTACCGGAGCCAATGTAAGCTTAACCGATGCGGTAGCCCTTGAGTTTGATTTCGTTCCGAATTCAAACCAGGTGAAATTTAATTACATATTCGTTTCTGATGAATATACTTCGGATTATCCTTGTCTGGGGTATTCTGATGCCTTTGCTCTTTTATTAAAGAAAGTTGGAGATCCTACCTATACTAACCTGGCAGTATTGCCGGGAGGTGCCGGACCTGTAAGTGCAACCAATATTGTTCCTGCAGGAAATGGATTCAGCTGTGGGCCAATCAATGCAGCTTTTTTTGGAGCACTGGCAAATCCGCATTTAGTAATCAATTATTTTGGAAGAACAACTCCTTTAACAGCTGTAGCAGATGTAATCCCAGGACAAACGTATCATTTCAAAATGGTATTGGCAGATGCCAAAGACCCGTCTCATGACTCTGCAGTTTTCCTAGAAGGAGGATCTTTCGACGTAGGAATTAAAATTGTAGACGAAACAGGAGTTGTGTTACCAGGTACTATCAACATGTGTGATAATACACCAAAGCAGTTAAAGGCACAGGTCGCAGCAATTCCGGGAATGACTTATCAGTGGTATAAAGATGGAGTGGCTATTCCAGGAGCAACCAGCGCTGTTTATGTAGCTACCCAGGCAGGAGTTTATACTGTAAAAGTGATGGTTCCGGGGAATCAGTGTCCAAGTGAAGCCTCTATTACCATTATTGGAGGAACGAGTCCTACTGTGCAGAATGCTGAACTTAAACTCTGTACGACACCGGCCATTACCAGTTTTAATCTGGAAACAGCAAAACCTCTGATCAGTACAACACAAGGAGCAGTATTCCGTTTTTATGCGAATCAGGCCGATGCACAGGCTCAAAATAACAGTTATATCACCAATCTTACCAACTATCCCGGAACAGATGGTCAGATATTATATGTATTGGTTTCCAATGGGGCTTTCTGTAGTAAAATTGCGACCTTAACATTAAGAAAAGAAGAAACACCAACAGCGCTGGTTACAGCACCGAGATTGAAAATCTGTGCCGGTGAATCCGTAGTATTAACAGCTACCGGCGGTGTAACGTATGAATGGAGTGATTCAGCGGCCGCTACCGGAGGAATCAGAACGGTAAGCCCGACTCAGACAACTACATACACGGTATATGCTATTGGAGCACAGGGATGTAAATCTCTTCAGCCGGCACGTATTACCATTGAAGTAGTTCCGGCTATAGTTTCCAACTTAAAAGGAGGACATATCTGTCAGGGTGATAAAATCATTCTGGATGCAGGTTCAGGCCCCGGATATACGTATCAGTGGAGTTCTGGTGAAACCAGTCAGAGTATTACAGTAGCTACTCCGGGAGTCTATTCGGTAACGATCAGTAACGGAGTGTGTTCAAAAGAATTCAAAACCGAAGTTATTAAAGCCGTAATCCCTGAAGTGATAAAAGTGGATTATAATGAGAGTGGAACAATGATCATTACAGCAAGCAATCCAAGTAATGGTATCCTGGAATATTCAGTAGATAACGGAGTTACATGGCAGTCTTCCAATGTGTTTAATAATGTACCTAAAAATAAAATCATTTCGATCAGAGTTAGGGTCAAATTTACCAGCTGTGTAGGTTTCCTTGAATTCTTTACATTCGTGATGAAAAATGTAATTACTCCAAACGGTGATAATATTAATGATACCATTGATTTCAGCGGGGTGGTTAACTATAAAGATTTCAGCGGACAGGTTTTCGACCGTTACGGAAGAGAAGTGTTCAAAGCATCGAAGATCAATCCATATTGGGACGGATATTTCCAGGGCAAAAAGCTTCCTACTTCTACCTATTGGTATCAGGTAACCTTCGAAGATCCTGCAAGTAAAGAACTTACTGTAAAAACAGGATGGATATTACTTAAAAATATAGAATAATTTAAACTATAACTGAAAGACTGACTATTTTGTCAGTCTTTTTTTATTATTTTAAAATAAACAGAGTTGATATTCTAATATAAATAAATTTGCGTTAGTAATAATGTAAATTGTGTTAACTTGAATTTCAATCAAAAAAAATAGTATTTTTGTTCAAAATAATATAAAATGTTAAATAGGAGGAGAGGAAATTTATTTTTAGCGTTATTTTTAGCTTTCATGGGAAACTTTATTTTGGCTCAAAATAAAGGAAGGGTAGAAATTGCTGCAAAACCTAAAGCTGCTTCTTTAAGGGCAGGTGTTTTTATAGATGTAAATGCACCAAGCTACCCGGAATCCGGCTATCCTATAACTCAGCTGATCAATGATGTTCTTATATCAGGAGGTAGCACTTGTACGAGTTCAACGGTAAGCAATGTAACCGTTTCTCCCAACGTGTCTGCTACCAATCAGAACCGAAGCTGGGGATATTTTAATAAATCAAATACTAATTTTCCTTTCAGTAAAGGAATTATACTTTCAACCGGTTATGCCAATAAAGCCGGGAATACTTTTCAGGGAACTTTAAGTGATGATCTGGGAACAGGAGGAGATGTAGATCTGGCGAATGCCTTATCAATCGGTAATAATAACCTAACCAACGCTACTTCTATAGAATTCGACTTTGTAGCTGCTTCTACTGAAATTACTTTCAGATATTTGTTTGCTTCTAAAGAATATCAGCAAAACTTTCCATGTACTATTACAGATGGTTTTGCCTTACTGTTAAAAAAAGCATCTGATCCTACGTATACCAATCTTGCAGTGCTTCCGGGAGGAGCAGGGCCTGTAAGTGTAACCAATATCCACCCTCAATATCAAAACTGCGGACCTAAAAATGAAGCTTATTACGGAGGTACCAATACCGCTCAGATCGAAACCAATTTTAATGGACGCACCATTCCGCTTACAGCAAAAGCAACTGTAATTCCTGGAGAAACCTATCATTTTAAAATTGTACTTGCAGATTATCAGGATCCGAACTTTGATTCAGCCGTATTTCTTGAAGCAGGATCATTCGATATCGGAGTGAAAATTCTGGATCCGGCTGGCGTGCAGCTTCCTGACTCTGTTAATATGTGTGATAATACACCACAGACTTTTACAGCTTCTGTACAGGGGCCTAATATAACGTATCAGTGGTATCAGGGGACCACTCCGATTGCAGGAGCTACCAGTGTAAGTTACACGGCAACAGCACCAGGGGTATACACCGTTAAGGTTTTCATCCAGGGAAATACCTGTCCGGGAGAGGCCACTATCACTGTGGTAGGCGGAACATCTCCTACAGTCCAGAATGCTACACTGACAGCCTGTTATGCTGCCGGAAATGCAACGTTTAATTTAACATCTGCACAAGCTTCCATAAGTACTACTCCGGGAGCCGTGTTTTCATATTATACTACTTTGGCAGATGCCAATGCAGGAAATGCCAATACAATTCCTAATCCAACAGCTCATCAGAGTGCGGGTGGAACGGTGTATGTAAGAGTAGCCAATGGTTTCTGTGCAAAAGTAGCACAACTCCAACTGGTAAAAGCTCCACAGATGGTACCTACCATTGCCCCTCCGGCAGTGCTTACCTGTAACAACTCTCAGACTACATTGGATGCATCAGCCTCCGTTTATCCGGCAGGAGCTACTTTCAACTGGACCACTACAGGAGGAAATATTGTTTCAGGAGGTACTACTTTAAATCCTGTGATTAATGCTGCCGGAACCTATACTTTAACCATAACAAAAGTTTATCAGCCTGGAAATATCAGCTGTACAGCGGTAGGAACTGTCACCGTAACAGGAAACAGCGCTCCGCCTGTTACCGGGCTTACAGCCAGCAAAATAAAAATCTGTAAAGGAAATTCTACAACACTTACCGCTTCAGGCGGGGCTACCTATAACTGGGGTAATGGTCTTACAGGAAACGGAAGTACACAAGTTGTTTCACCTACTGTCACCACTACTTACACGGTAACAGCAGTGGGCGCCAATGGTTGTATCTCTCAAAACCCTGCAACGATAACAATAGAAGTTTCGGAACCTTTTACAGCACAAAATGCAATACTTCATAAGTGTTATCAGCCAGGATTAACTTATAATCTTACTGAAGCTCAGCCTCAGATCACAACTACTGCAGGAGTAACTTTTACTTACTATATCAGTCAGGCTGATGCCAACGCGGCTAACGGAAACTTTATTGTAACGCCTACAACGTATACACCTCCGGGAGGAAGTCAGACTATTTATGTATTAGTAAGTAATGGAGGCTGCAGCTATGTAGTATCTCTTCAATTATTAAGTACGGCTCAAACGACTCTTACCATAGCAGCACCACAGACAATTACATGTACAACTCCACAGATTACGATCAATGCTTCAACATCTGTTGTACCTGCAGGGTCTACCATTGCATGGACAACGGCAGGAGGAACTATTGTCTCAGGAGGTAATACACTTACCCCTGTTGTAAGTGCTGGCGGAACATATACTTTAACAGTTACTAATGTATCACAACCAGGAAACCTAAGTTGTACATTTACTGCAACAGTAACAGTTCAGGAAGATAAAGTACAACCGGTTGCTGCATTAGTTTCATCACAACCGCGTATTTGTATAGGAGAATCAGTAACATTAACTGCTTCCGGAGGGGTAACCTATAACTGGGGCAATGGTCTTACAGGAAATGGAAATACTCAGGTTGTTTCACCTACTACAACTACTGTGTATACAGTATTTGCTGTCGGAGCAAACGGATGTATTTCTGCAACACCGGCAACTGTTACAGTTCAGGTTGGTCCGCCAATAGCTGGCCTTACCGCATCTAAATTAAAAATTTGTGAAGGTGAATCTGTGACATTAACTGCGACCGGAGGAATTACTTATAACTGGGTAGGTCTTACAGGAAACGGAAACACACAGGTTGTTACTCCTACAGTAACCACAGAGTATTCCGTATATGCATTAGGAGGAAACGGATGTAGCTCTGTGAATCCGGCTAAGGTTACCATTGAGGTGGTTCCGGCAATTGTTTCTACATTAAAAGATGTATTTGTCTGTGCCGGAGATAAAGGAACTCTGGATGCCGGGGCAGGACCGAACTATACTTATGTATGGAGTACAGGAGCAACCACTCAAACCATAACCACTAATATTCCCGGAACATATTCTGTAATAATCAGTAATGGAGTCTGTTCTAAAACTTTCTCTGCACAACTGATCAATCCGGATCTGCCACAGTTTACCAATATTGTTTATGACAACCATATTCTTACGCTTACTGCAAGTAATCCTACAGGTGGAACTTTAGAATATTCTATAGACGGAGGGTTAACATGGCAGGCATCCAATGTGTTTACAGGTGTTTTGAATAACACCATGTATTCTGTAATGGTAAGAGTGAAAGGTGCCAAATGTGGTACTTCACTGGATTACTTTACATTCATTATCAGTAATGCCATTACGCCAAATATGGATGGGGTAAATGATACAATTGACTTCACTGGAATAAGCGGATACAAAGATTTCGCAGCCTCTATTTTCGACAGATACGGAGCTGAAGTATTCAAAGCCAGTAAGGGTAATGTTATATGGACAGGATCTTTAAAAGGAATTAATCTTCCTACTGCTACTTATTGGTACAGGGTACAGTGGGAAAATCCTGCAAGCAAAAAAATGGAACAGCGCTCCGGTTGGATTCTTTTAAAGAACAGAAACTAAATATTTATCAGAATAAAAAATTAACAACAAAATCTTTCAGTAATGAAAGATTTTGTTGTTTTTAATAATAAACACTATGGTGTTTTGTGAATTATTTAAAATATGCATGCACCATGGTAAAATAATTTATAATACAATGCTACCACACTATTTAGGGTTGCTTAGAATATCAATAGATTAATGAAAATTTGCTTTAAGACGTTCTTATTTTGTTTTTTTGTAGTAAAAAATATAAATATGTATGTGAGATATTTAAAAAAAAATTAAATTTGTTGAAACAAAAATATTATGAGAAGATATCTACCGCTTTGTTTATTTTTTTTAGTCATCTCGACTTTTTTATTTTCACAAAATCTGCCGCCACGAAAACATGCAAAAGAAACACCTTCAAATCTGTCCGCAAGAGCTGGTGCTTTTATTGATGTGAATGCTCCGCAGTATCCTGAAACCGCTTACACAATTGAAAAGATGGTTAAAGATGTATTGATCTCATCCGGGACCAATACCTGTCTTACACCCAATGTAACCAATGTGAAGATTACACCTAACCACGCTCCAAGTGATGCCGACAGAGCATGGGGATATTTTCATAAGGCTGCAACCAACTTTCCCTTTAAAGACGGACTTATTCTTTCCACAGGGTACGCAAGAAGAGCTGGTAATACCTTTGAAGGTGGCCTTAGTGACGTCAACGGTGGAGGATCAGATGCTGACCTTGCGCAGGTGATTGGAGTAGTGGAAAGCAGATTGAATGATGCTGTACTTTTGGAGTTTGACTTCGTTCCAACAACCTCTCAGATTAAATTCAATTATCTGATTGCCTCAGAAGAATATACAGGCTCGTTCCCTTGTACCTTTGCAGATGCATTTGCCATCTTATTAAGACCTACTTCAGGTGGACCGTATGTAAATATGGCTGTACTTCCGGGAGGAGCAGGACCTGTAAGTATTACCAATATTCACCCTGCAATTGCAGGTAGTTGCGGTGCCGTAAACGAACAATATTTTGCAGGATATAACACCGGGAATGTTGAAACAAATTTTAATGGGAGAACGATTCCATTGACTGCTACAGCAACTGTAGTAGCAGGACAGCAATACCACTTCAAAATGGTAATTGCCGATTATAGTGACCATAGTTATGACTCTGCAGTATTTCTTGAAGGAGGATCTTTCAATATCGGGGTAGACCTTTTAGACCCTGCAGGAACAAAATTACCTTCAGATATCAATGTATGTGATAATGTACCTCAGGTAATTACAGCGTCTGTAAATGATCCTAACCTTGTTTATCAGTGGTTTTTTAACGGTACTCCAATACCTAATGCAACAACAAATACAATTACTGCAATACAGCCTGGTACCTATACCATTGAAGTAAGTGTTCCCGGTAACCCATGTCCGGGTAAAGCTTCCATCCAGATTCACGGAGGTACAACACCTCAGGCTCAGGATGCAACATTGCTGCTTTGTACTACACCGGATATTACTACTTTTGATTTAAGTACAATTATGCCTACCATCAGCCCAACGCCTGGAGCTATCTTTAAATTCTATGAAAATCAGGCGGATGCCATTGCACAGAATAACAGCTATATTCAGACTCCTTTAAATTATAATGGTAATGATGGGCAGATTCTGTATGTGCTTGTTTCCAATGGAGGATTCTGTAGTAAAATTGTAGAATTGACATTGCAGAAAGAAGCAACACCAACTGCTAAATTGAAAGCTTCCAGAATAAAAATATGTCCGGGGGAATCTGTAACACTTACTGCCGAAGGAGGAGATACTTATCTTTGGAGCAATTTCATGGGAACAGGGAATATGCAGACCGTTACACTATATCAGACTACAACATTTACAGTATACGCACTGGGAGCAAAAGGTTGTAAATCGCTTAACCCGGCAACGATTAGAATTGAAGTAACACCGGAAATCACTTCTCCATTAAAAGATGTTGAAATGTGTATAGGTGATACCGTAACGCTTGATGCAGGAGCTGGTGATGGTTATAAATATCTTTGGAGCACAGGTGCTACAACGCAGAAAATTAATGTCAACCAATGGGGCATCTACTCAGTGGAAATTGATAACGGTATCTGTAAGAAAGTTTTTGAAGCTAAAGTAATGGGCGCTGCAACTCCTTTTGTTACCGCTTTAAATTATGAAAGCATCAAAAAGTCAGTAACGATTACAGCCGAAAACCCGCCAATGAACAATACCCCAAGTACTTTGGAATATTCTCTTGACGGTGGTATTACATGGCAGGCTTCCAATGTATTTACGAATCTTTTGGATAATACCAACTATACTGTTCTAGTAAGAAGAGTAGGAACACATTGTGTGGGATCTCTTGAATTCTTTACATTACAGATCAACAATATCATTACTCCGAACGAAGACGGAATCAATGATGTACTGGATCTTAAAGCTCTTGGAGACTTTAAAAACTTTACCGGTTCTATATATGACAGATATGGAGTGGAAATGTTCAGATTCTCGAAAGAAAATCCTATCTGGGACGGAACAGTAGGGGGTAAGAGACTTCCTACAGCTACATACTGGTATAAGTTCAACTTTGAGTATCCAAAATCAAAAGCTCAGATGAACTGGTCTGGATGGATCATGTTGAAGAACAGAAACTAAAATTGATAATGTGATATAAAAGAAAGCCTTTCAGATTTATTTGAAAGGCTTTCTACTTTTTAACGAATAAGGTTGTCGTAATTTTTTCAAGAAAAAAAGCTCCCGGTAAAGGAGCTTTTATAGTGATTGTTTTTATTGATTTTCTTTCCAAAGATTCGCGAAGTGTATAAAATCTGCTACACTGAGTTCTTCCGCTCTCTTATCTAAAAATTCATGTCCTTTTAAGGCTTCAGGAATATTAAGTGATTTTAAAGCATTAGACAGCTTTTTTCTTCTTTGATTGAAGCCTGTTTTTACAATCTGTTTAAACAGAACTTCATTGCCTGCAAGCCCTTCCTTTGGATTTCTTGTAAGCCTGATCACTCCCGATTTTACTTTTGGCGGAGGGTTGAAGACATTCTCATGTACCGTAAACATGTAAGATACATCATAATAAGCCTGTATCAGAACAGAAAGAATACCGTAATCTTTAGTTCTGGGAACAGCAGCCGTTCTTTCAGCAACCTCTTTCTGGAACATTCCCACCATTTCCGGGATCAATTGATAATGATCTACAATCTGAAACAAAATCTGTGACGAGATGTTATAAGGGAAATTACCAATGATAGCAATCTGATCGTCTTTGATAAAACTGAAATCCTGCTTCAGGAAATCGCCTACAAAAGTCTCTTCAGTTACCTTTGTATAGTTGTTTTTCAGATATTCGATAGACTCTGTGTCTATTTCAGCAAGATAAATCTTCTGATCCTTTTCAAGAAGATATTTGGTAAGAACGCCCATTCCGGGACCTACTTCCATAATGTTATTATAGTTCTCAAAACTAAGACCTTCTACGATTTTTCTTGCGATATTTTCATCTGTCAGGAAGTGCTGTCCAAGATGTTTTTTTGCTTTTACACTCAAAGTTTTTTATGATTTTATTAACAGTGATTTTCTTTATTTCGTCCCAAATTTCGGAAGATTTTTTCTATTTTAGCCAAAAATTTTAATATTAATGGCTAAATCTGTAGATGAATTTAATAAGAAAAGGCTTCGGTCCAGCAATATTACAGTAGTGATAAGTATTGCCTTAGTGTTATTTTTGTTAGGATTAATGGGGCTTATTCTGATTAATGCCCAGAAGTATTCTGACTATATCAAAGAACAGTTGGTGGTGAACGCCTACTTTGATGAAAACTATGATGCTAAAGATTCTGTAAAAATTGCAAAACTTGAGGAAGAAACTTTTAAAAAGGTACAGTTATTAGCTCCTGTAAAAAAAGCGACTTATATTTCAAGGGATATGGCGGCTAAAGAAGCCAAAAAGACTATGGGAATCGACAGTGATGCATTGTTCGAAGAAAATATTTTCCCTTCCTCTATTGAAGTGGCTTTAAAACCGGAATTCGTGGATCCTGCAAAGATTGATGAAGCAATTAAAGAGATCAAGTCCGTTCCCGGAATTATCGATGTTAAGAATGACAGTACTTTAATGGTGGACGTCTACAATAACCTGAGCAGAATTCTGAAATGGATCTTAGGATTTTCAGTGCTGTTTCTGATATTGGCGGTTGTATTGATCAACAACTCTATCCGTCTGAAAATATTCTCGAAGAGATTTATTATTAAAACTATGCAGCTTGTAGGAGCGAAAAGAAGATTTATCCTTAAACCTTTCATCGTAGAAGCCATTATTTTGGGAGCTATCGGTTCTTTAATAGGTCTTATTGCGTTAGGTGGAGTGTGGTACTATTTCACTAGCCAGATTGGTTCAGCTTTCGTACAGGACAATAACCAGTATTTCTGGTTGGTTATCCTGGTACTTGGTGTTGGAATTTTTATTTCTGTCTTAAGTACGATTTTCGCTACATGGAGATTCTTAAAATCAAACGTTGACGATTTATATTACTCTTAATAATGAGCAAAAAAACAAATAAATTTTCCGCTTCAGACTTTGGACATGAAGCTGAAGTACCACAGGAAAACGCTTTCTATTTCGGACAGCAGAATTTCAAATGGATGCTGGTCGGATTAGCATTTATTGTAGTAGGATTTCTACTGATGATGGGACACGATGCCAATACTGTAGATGGGAAATTTGATCCTAATTCATGGAATGACGATATCTTTTCTATCAGAAGAATCAGAATAGCACCACTATTTGTTGTGATAGGATTTGTGATAGAAGTGTACGCGATCTTAAAAAGAAAATAAATAAATTTTTATATTTTGAGATTAAGAGATTAAGAAATTGAGAATTATGCATTCTGAGTTTCCGGATCTCTTAATCTTTTAATTTTTTAAAGGAATATGGATTTAATTAAAGCAATTATTATTGCCATTGTAGAAGGATTAACAGAATATCTTCCGATTTCTTCTACCGCACACATGGGATTTACTGCAAATCTTATGGGGTTGGAGGAAACAGAATTTTTAAAAATGTTTCAGGTGTCTATTCAGTTTGGAGCTATTTTATCTGTGGTAGTAGCCTACTGGAAAAAGTTTTTTGACTTAAATAATATTCAGTTTTATTTCAAACTTGCATTTGCTGTCGTTCCGGCTTTGGTGCTGGGATATTTATTCGATGATAAAATTGAAGCCGTTCTTGGAAATCAGATTGCGATTTCTTCAGTATTGGTTTTAGGTGGTATTGTTTTACTGTTTGCCGATAAATGGTTCAAGAACCCTAAGATTGATGATGAAAAAGGAATTACCATAAGAAATGCTGTTACCATCGGTTTCTGGCAGTGTCTAGCGATGATGCCGGGGACAAGCCGTAGTGCAGCCTCTATTATTGGGGGAATGGCACAAGGTCTTACCAGAAAAGCAGCAGCAGAGTTCTCTTTCTTCCTTGCAGTTCCTACCATGCTTGCAGTAACGGTGTATTCCGTTTTCGTAAAAACCTGGGGAAAAGAAACCCCCAATCCGCAGAAAGGATATGAAATGATTATGGCTTCACAGGATCACATTATGATCTTCATCGTAGGAAATGTTGTAGCATTTATTGTAGCACTTATTGCAATCAAAGCATTCATTGGAGTGCTTAATAAGTATGGATTTAAACCTTGGGGCTGGTACCGTATTTTTGTTGGAGTTGCCCTGTTGATTTATTTTTATTTCTTTAAATAGGAAATCTTTTATACCCATTCATGACTGCTGAAGAACTGAAATCAGGATACATTTTTTTATTGGATAAGCCTTTGGACTGGACTTCCTTCCAGGCTGTCAATAAAATGAAATATAAACTTAAAAGGGAGTTTGACCTTCCTAAAAAATTTAAAATCGGACACGCCGGAACTTTAGATCCCAGAGCAACGGGGCTTCTTATTGTTTGTTGTGGAAAATTCACAAAGAAAATTCCTGAAATTCAGGATGCTCCCAAAGAATATTGGACAGAGATCAAGATTGGTGTACAAACGGAATCCTACGATACCGAAAAACCTGAAATTCTTCAACAGGAAATTTCCCATATTACTGAAGAACAGGTAATAGAAGTTCTGGAAAAATTTGTTGGAGAAATTGAACAGAAGCCACCTGTTTATTCAGCGATTAAAATTGATGGCGAAAGAGCTTACAACCTTGCCAGAGCTGGTGAAGAAGTGGAAATGAAAGCAAGAAAAACAACGATCCATTACATTAAAGATATTAAAATTGATTTTCCTTTGGTGAGTTTCATGGTAGGCTGTTCAAAAGGAACATACATCAGAAGTCTTGCCCATGATATCGGACAGGAATTGGGAGTAGGAGCTTATCTGACCCAATTAAGACGTACTAAAATCGGAGACTATGCTATTGAAGATGCTACAGATCAGTTTTTGAATAACGAGTACAGATTTGAAGGCCTATAAAAATAAAAACTATCCCGGTTACGGAAAAGACTAATGGAAAAAACGCGTATCAATAAATATTTATCAGAAGTAGGATACTGTTCAAGAAGAGCAGCAGATAAACTTTTGGAAGAAGGCAGAATCAAAATAAACGGGAAAATTCCTGAGTTAGGAACCAAAGTTTCTGATGAAGATCTGGTAGAAGTAGACGGAAAACCGATCAGAGAACCACAGGAAAAACCGGTGTATATTGTTTTTAATAAACCGGTGGGAATCGTTTGTACTACAGATACAAAACGTGAAAAAAATAATATCGTAGATTATATCAACCATCCCAAAAGAATTTTTCCTATCGGAAGATTGGATAAACCAAGTGAAGGACTTATTCTCTTAACAAGTGATGGTGATATCGTCAATAAAATTCTGAGAGCGCGCAATAATCACGAAAAAGAATATCTTGTTCGCGTAGACAAGCCTATCACTCCAAGGTTTCTGGAAAAAATGAGAAACGGTGTTCCAATCCTTGATACGGTGACTAAAAAATGTGAGGTAGAGAAGATTGATGAAATGAATTTCAGAATTATCCTTACTCAGGGATTGAACAGACAGATCCGTAGAATGTGTGAATATCTCGGATATGAAGTGAAAAAACTGAAACGAATCCGTATCATGAATATCAAACTTGATTTGCCAATTGGGAAATGGAGAGATATGACGGATGAGGAACTTAATACACTCAACTCCTTGCTGGCAGATTCCAGTAAAACAATTGATTAGAAATACCTAAAATACTTTAACGATTTTAATTTCATGTTTCCTGATAGTAACTCATGGAAGCATTACCTGCTATTGCTATATTGTTTTTCACATATTGGTGTAATATATTTTATTTTTCATTGAAAATGTTTTATATTTATAATACCAACAATAATAACCTGAAAATCATGAAATTAAAATTTAATTCAGTTCTAGTATTTATTACTTTGGTAATAGTGATGAGTTGTCAAAATGATAATCATTATCCGGATTACCCGCATGATTCTTCGTTTTACATTGATTACAGAAGTTTAAAAGGATTGCCAGACGGAATCGCCGTTATTGAACTTGATCCTGAAGCTCCCAATTTTGGAAATATCAGCAGCAAACTTGAATTAGGTGTCGGTGTATTGCCTCACCATATTTATTACAATCAAAATGCCAATAAAATGTTCACAACCGCTCTGGGAGGCAGCTACCTTTATGAAGTGAAAACAGGAAAAGATAAAAACGGACAGCCCATATTAATCAATGCAACGCCTATTGATACCGGGGAAAATACCGTTGGTGAAAATTTATTCTTTACTAATGATGGCCGATATTTTATGACCTTTATGGGTGGAGCAGGAGGTCCAAAAGACGGCAGCATAGGTGTTTTTAACGCGGCTAATAATCAGCTTATCAAAACGATTAAAGCTCCGATTCAAGCCAATCCCAACAAATTTATCATGTATCCGCATGGTATTTCAATTAATGAGGAAAAAGGATTAATGATGGTGTCATCCACTATTCACCCGGATCTCACTACCGGAATGGGAAATACCTGTACCTTATTAGACCTGAACACTTATGAAATAAAAGAAACTTATCAGGTCGCAGACTCCCCAACGGATTTATCTGCTCCTGTAGAAGTATTGCTATTACGAGGAAAATTTCCGCAATATGCACTTGCTACAACAATGCTTGGCGGAGATATCTGGATCGCTCCCTATAATGCTACGACCCAAAAATATGATGCTTTTACTAAGATTTTTGATGGAAGTACAAAAGGTTTAGGCTGGGCACTCGAAATGTATATTGATGATTCCAGCAAATTGTATGTAAGTTTTGCGGAACCTGGAAAAGTACTTGTTTTTGATATTAATAATCTTCCTCAGCTAAAGCTTTTGAAGACTCTTGATGCAGACAAAGGCGCACACCATATGGCTTTCTTTAAAACCAAATCAGGAAAAGACGTTGTGGCAGTACAGAATAATTTATTGGATCTTCCCAATCTAAATTCCGGTACGATTAGTATAATTGATATTAATACAGAAAAAAAATTAGGCACAGTAGATTTACGGGATAAATACGGAATACTACCAGAGTCCATCGAAGGAACTAACGGGCCAAGCAATTATATGCATCACTAAAATGCAGGATATTATTTACAGAACATCACTCTTCCAGAATATGATTTGGAAGAGTGTAATCTAATTTTAGGCTTTATATTATTTTACGTATAACTTCATTCTTTCTTCATATTCAGGTTTGAGCTTTAAAAGTTTCCATATTTTTTTATCATCAGGATTACTGATGCGGTAGAATATGATTTTGTCTGCCGAGTATTTGAAATAAGGATGATTTTTAAGCCATTCCTCAGGGGCTTCTACTAATGAATACCGAGGAACATCTGAAGTGTTCAATGGTGCAATTGAAATCAGTTTCTGAACAAGATCCTGATCTATGTTGTAAGTGCTTAGAATTTGCTGCTTATTCATAAAACCTCCCAGTTTTTTTCTGAAACCAATGATTGAACCGGCACTTCTTTCATCCAGTCCGAACTCAATAAGCTGTTTGAAGGTAATGGTATTAAGGTCTGTTTTTGAAAAGTCTGTTTTTTCTTGCTGTTTTTCCTGAAGTTTGATATAAGGTTTTATTTCCTGAAATTTCTCAGCAGAAATCACAAAACATTTCTGCAGATCATCTAAGCTTTTAAAACTTCCCCGTAAATTTCTGTCCCGATAACTGATGATAGTGACGGCTTGTTTTTCGGAAAACCCAAATGCTTTCCAACCTTCTAAGTCCAGCTGATTAGGATCAAACGGATGATATTGAATTTTGGATTTTACAGTATTGGTCTTTCCGAAATTCCTGATGTTTTCCGGAGTTTTTTCCGGAAGTAAAAGATAAGGAGCAAGTTTACTGTAGTTTTCCGGAGAGATGATGAAGCATTCTTTAAACTTTTCTTTACTGATAAAACTTCCCCCGAGATAATTTCTATACTTTATAATAGCCTCGGCCTGCTTTTCACTGAAACCGATCTTAAGCCAGTCATTGGCAGAAAACTGATCAGGATTGAATTTTCCTGAAATCATAATTCCTTTCTTTCCATATGAATTAGTGAATCCTTTTGAATTTCCTTTTTCACCTATCTCAGGAAGCAAAATGAAAGAGGCCAGTTCACTGAATTTCTCTTCAGAAATAGCATAGCATTTTTTCAACTGCTCTTTTGAAGTAAATTTTCCTCCTACAATATCTTTATACTTCAGAATGGTGGCAGTTTGTTTCTCTGAAAATCCAAGTTTCTGCCACTGGTCTTTGTCCAGCGTATTAGGATCAAAATCTGATAAGTTTGCTGGCATTGCAGCATTTGTAATGAACCTGACTTCAGGAAACGGTTCTTTTTCACGGCTGGTATATTTCTGAAATGCCAGTAAAACAGTCAGCAATGTGACCATCAATGCCAATTTTTGATAGTAGCTTTTTCTCATCATGCAGTAAACTTATTGATAAAAATAAACCGTAGCAATAGTTGATAATGAAATAGTTAAATATGATATAGAGAAAGTGTTTTATTGTGTATAAGCCAATGAGAATATTGTCTTTTGGGCGATATAATTTCGTAATTGATACGAAATATCCTTATTAGTTTTTTATTTTTTACTACCATAAGTTTTGTCGCAGTGGGTAGATATTTTTGCATCATAATAATACTAATTGCAATACAATATAGAGGAAATTTGATTATTAATAGTATGATTTATAGTATATAGAAATATGGTGATTGTCGTGTCTTAAAAAAAATTAAATTCGTTTCGTTTTAATAAACTAATTATTAGTATTTTCCTTCAAACGGCTTGGTTTTTGTAATTTTTTTATCATACCTATTAACCTTATTAATCAATAGAAATATGAATTACACTGAAGCATTGAAATACAAGGAAGAAGCATTGAAAAAAGCTGACAATACAGTGGTTGACAATTACCATATCGTTATAGTTCCGGCTGATACAAGTGAAAGTGCAAGGTATATAGAAGAGTATACCAAAAAACCTGAAAACTTTAAGGATGATAGCTGTAAGAAATATTGTTCAAACGGAGAATATCTGGTGGTGAGTTTTAAGAAAGAAGAGTAGTTTTGAACAAAAATAATAATCAGTCATTGTCTTCCAAAGGTATATCCATCAATAAAACCTCCGCTGCAAATTAATTGCAGCGGAGGTTTCTATATGTTCAAAGAAATTAGTCTTCTTCTCTTTCTCCTAAAGATTCTTTCAGTTTGATCAACTCAGCTTTTACAAACTCCAGGCGGTCAATCAGAGTAATCGTTTCGGAAATTTTACTGTTGGTGGTCAGAGCGACACGGGCTCCGTCAAGGGTATATCCTTTTTCTTTCACGAGATGGTAGATCATCTGAAGATTTTTGATGTCTTCAGGAGTGAAATATCGGTTTCCTTTTCTGTTTTTTTTAGGCTTGATAATCGGGAATTCCTGCTCCCAGTAACGTATTAATGAAGTGTTTACATCGAATGCTTTCGCAACTTCTCCTATAGAATAATACAGCTTATCAGGTAAATTTATTTTCATTTTACAACTCCTAAACCTCAAAGATAAAAATTTTTTAAAGTTTAATCCAAAATATATTGTAAAATGTGCGGTCATACTTTGTTTCAAAGGTATTGATGTGGTTTAATTCATGATTCAAAAGCAATGTTTGTTGTCGCAGATATAAAGGATCATGATATACTGGATCTTTTTTGTCTAAATTTGTAAATTCTTATGATATATAAATATAGATGAATCCAATCTCCGTTCTTCATATCGACCTTTTTCAGGCGGGTAAAAACACTTCAGATTTTTATTTTAACACGATGAAGAATCATTTGGTGGTGGGACATCGCCATATAGAAAAACCTCATAGACATGATTTCTATGCAGCTGTTCTTTTTACTCAGGGAACAGGAGTACATGAGATCGATTTTCAGAGGTATGAAGTTTCGGAAGGAAGTCTTTTCTTTCTGTCGCCGGGACAGATTCACAGCTGGGAACTTTCCGAAGATATTGATGGGTACATTTTCTTTTGTTCACAGGAATTCTATGAAATGCATTATGTAAATCAGAAACTGAGAAATTTTCCCTTTTTTGGATCTGTATCTTTTCCCAGAAAACTACAGTTGGATGCTGAGGAGCTTGTGAAAAATATCAGTTTATTTATGGAACTCGGAGAAGAATATCAGACTAAAAATATCATGAAAGAAGGGCTGATTTTATCATTGATGTCTCAGATTTTTATCAATGCTAGCAGATTGTTTTCAAGGGACTTTGATACAACGGATTCTGCTGCCGGACTTTCTTATTTTAAACATTATCAGGATTTTGAAAACCTTATCGAGCAAAATTTCACAAAACATAAATCTATTACCTATTACGCTTCTTTATTAGGTATTTCATCCAAACATCTGAACAGGATTGCGCAGACGGTTGTTCAAAAAACGGCTACTGATGTAATTACAGAAAGGGTAGTGCTGGAAGCCAAAAGAATGCTTATGTATCTGGACGAAAGCCTCGTAGAAATTGCTTTTCGTTTAGGATATGAAGAATATTCCTACTTTGTAAGAGTATTCCGGAAAAGCTCCGGAATGACTCCTACGCAGTTCATGAGGAAATATAAGGCTTAATGAGTCTAAAATTTATAGTGTAAGGTTCAAAGTTTGGGAGAGAGACTGTTGAAAACCACCCCGTCAAAAATTCTTTGAATTTTCGCCACCCCTCCGGAGGATGGGAATTAGGGAAATATCAACTACTATTCTTATCCCTGCCACCTATGTCTGCAACCTGCCACCTGCCATCTGCAACCTAAAGCGCCAGCTTAAACGGTCCTTCAAAAGTCGTTTCAAACGAATCTACAAGTTTTCCTTTTTCATCAAATACGCCGATGACCATGTTTTGTTTTGAGAATTTAATTTCGTCTTCGGGGAAGGAAATGTTGATGTTTCCTTTCAGAATCTGATCTCCTTTCAAAATAATTTTTTCAGAACCGAAATAAGTGATTTCCGCATTCGTTGGAGTGATCACTTTAATGGTAAGGATCTTTTTCTCGTTTGATTTATTCAGAAGAGTATAAATAAAAGTATTGGTGATTTTACCGTTCTTAATGAAAAATGTAGAACCAGCGGGTTTAATGAATTTGGCTTCCATAGAACCACGGTCATACATTAAAAATCCAAGGAATCCAATTAACAAGGCGAGGATAACGGTTGTTGCTTTCATTCTTGGGGTGAATCTGAATGTATCACGGTTTTCAATCTCAGCTTCTGTAGCATAACGTACCAACCCTTTAGGTAAGCCGACCTTCTCCATGACTTCATCACAGGCATCGATACAGGCTGTACAGTTCACACATTCCAGTTGCTGTCCGTTTCTGATATCAATTCCTGTAGGACATACCACAACGCATTGGTTACAGTCGATACAATCTCCTTTTCCTGCCGCTTTTCTGTCTTCGTTATTTCTCCATTTTGCGCGGCCTTCACCTCTTTTAAAATCATAGTATACATTAATGGTCTGTTTGTCAATCAATACACCCTGCAGTCTCCCGTAAGGACAAACTAACGTGCAAACCTGCTCACGAAGCCATGCAAAAACAAAATAAAATGTCATCGTAAAGAAGATCATAACGATAAACTTCAGTGAGTTGGCTTCAGGTCCTTCACTCATAATACGGAAAACCTCTTCGTAGCCCACAATATACATGAACATAAAGTGAGAGATAATCAATGAAATAAAAAGGAAAACAGACCATTTCGTCAGTCTTTTCCGAATTTTCTCTGCATCCCATTCCTGTCTGTCCAGCTTCATCTGTTTATTCCGGTCTCCTTCAATCCAGTATTCGATTTTGCGGAAGACCATTTCCATAAAGAGAGTCTGCGGGCACAGCCAGCCACAGAATATCCTTCCAAAAACCACAGTAAAGAGCATCACAAAAATGACTGAGGTGACTGCCCCTAAAGCAAGAATGAAAAAGTCCTGCAGGTAAAACGGTTGTCCGAGAATAAAGAATTTTCTATCGATGACATTGATCAGCAGAAAAGGATTATTATTGATCTTTACAAACGGCAATCCAAAAAATAAAGCAAGAAGAAAATAGCTGGTGTAATTCCTGTAGTTGGTATATTTTCCTTTGGGTTTTCTGGGAAAAATCCACTTCCTTTTACCGGTTTCATCCATGGTTCCCACTGAATTTCTGAAATCTTCATTTTCAATTTCCAAAGACTTGATATTGTTGGACTCTGCGCTCATTGTTGTATGCTATAAAGTATTTTGGTACAATTTTCATCCTGACCGGTCTTGTTTTCATATTGATGTTGCCATGAAAAAGTGATCGATTCTGGTACTGCAAAGGTCCGGATTATATCTTTTTATTACTAATATGATCTACTTCCAAAATAGGACAATTGGGACATTTTGTGTCTGATGTTTTTATTGTATCAAAACGGGAAAATATTTTGAAACCTGTGGACCATATCGTAAATTGCAGCCTTAAAAATGAAGCATGAAGAATATATTTAAAATAGGTATGATTGGTTTGGTTTTCGCATTGGTAAACTGTCAATCAGTAAATTATAATAAAATGTTTTATGAGGGAGTGCAGCCGGAAAAGGTTTCAGATAAGTTCAGTTTCACAGAAGGTCCATCAGCAGATAAAGAAGGAAACGTTTACTTCACCGATCAGCCTAATGATAAGATTTATTATTGGGACTGGAAAAGCAATCAGGTGATAGAGTTTTTAAATAAAACAGGAAGGGCAAACGGAACTCACTTTGACAAAGATGGATATTTGATTACCTGTTCAGACGATCAGGGTGAGATATGGAAGATATCCAAAGATAAAAAAATAGAAGTTCTGCTAAAAGGTTTTGAAGGGAAAAGGCTGAACGGCCCCAATGATGTCTGGAATGATGAATTTGGCGGAATGTATTTTACAGATCCTTTGTATGAAAGAGATTACTGGGTTGGTTTTAAACAGGAGATTCAACATAAAAGTCTTTATTACAGAGATAAGTCAGGAAAAGTTACAAAACTGGAAACCTTCACACAGCCCAATGGAATTGTGGGAAGTGAGAAATTAAAGAAATTGTATTTATCTGATATTGATGCCGGAAAAACCTATGTGTATGATATTTTGGGTGAAGGAAAACTGTCTGAGAAAAAACTTTTCTGTGAAATGGGTTCAGACGGAATGACGATGGATAAACACGGAAATCTGTACCTGACAGGAGATGGAGTGCATGTTTTCAACAGTTCCGGGAAGAAGATTTATCATATTCCGATTCCTGAAGACTGGACATCCAATGTTACTTTTGGTGGTAAAAATAATGATATTCTGTTCATTACTGCCTCTAAGTCAGTGTATACTTTCCCTCTGAGAGTAAGAGGAATTAAATAATAGTATGTCATTGCGGGGAGTGCAGATTGCTTCGGCACTATGCTCCTCGCAATGACAATAAAGGATAAAGTGGAGGGTTTAATAAGCTACCTCCATTTTCACTTTCTTACCTTTCAGTTTTTCGTTCTGAAGTTTTCTTAAAAGGGCGTTTACTTTATTTCTGGAGACAGCAACATACGATGTCGTGTCTTTTACTTCGATGATTCCTACATCTTCTTTTTGAAGCTCTCCCTTCTTTAGCAGATATCCTACAATATCCACCTTGTTCACTTTGTCTTTTTTTCCTGCACTGATATAAACAGTCTGGAAAGGAGTTTTCTGCGGAACTTTGGTAAATCCGGCCACACTTTCTTCAGGAGTATTATTTTTAATGAACGGGAAATTTTCTTCTTCAGTCATGATCAGGTATACAAAACCTTTGGCATTCATTCTTGCGGTACGTCCGTTTCTGTGAATGAAGGCATCTTCTTTTGGAGGAAGCTGGTAATGAACGATAGATTCTACTTCAGGAATATCAAGTCCGCGGGCTGCAAGATCTGTAGTAATAAGAATTCTTGCGGAATCATTTCTGAATTTTAATAAAGCACGTTCCCTCTCATCCTGTTCCATCCCGCCGTGGAAGGTTTCTCTGTCGATTCCCATCTGATGAAGCAGTTCAGAGATACGGTCTACGGCCTCACGGTGATTGCAGAAGATCAAAGTTCTTTTATTTCCTATTTTACAAACCAGATTAAAAAGCGTATCCAGTTTTTCCTCAGGAATAGTCATTACTTTTCTCAGTTGGAGATCTGGTTTTACATCATTTTCTTTAAGGAAACTGATTACTTTTTCATCTTTTAAGCCTGTAAAAGCCGGAATTTCATCCATGGCTGTGGCAGAGGTTAAAATTCTTTGAGAAAGCCCTTTTAAAGAATTGGAAATGAATTCCATATCATCCTGGAAACCCAATTCCAGAGCTTTGTCGAATTCATCAAGAACCAGAGTCTTGATCGTTTTCGGATCAAAATTATTATTTCTTAAGTGGTAAACAACTCTTCCCGGAGTTCCGATCAATACAGCCGGAGCTTCAATTAAATTATTAACCTCAATTTTTTTGTCATGCCCACCATAGCAGACAGAAACTTTAAAATCTGTCCCCATGGATTTAAAAACCTGCTCAATCTGTAAAGCAAGCTCCCTTGCCGGAACGAGTATCAATGCCTGAACTCCCTGAACATTTTTTTTCAGATTTCTGAGAACAGGAAATAAAAAAGCAAGAGTCTTCCCGGATCCTGTGGGAGAGAGTAAAACAATGTCCGTATTGTTTTCAGATGCATTATAAGTAGATTTCTGCATTTGATTCATATCCTGAATCTGCAGTTTTTGATAAATCGGCTGTAATTCCATGCTGCAAAGGTAATGAATTTAAGCGGGTGATGGGTGGGAGAGTTTGAGAGTGTTAGGGTTTTAGAGTAGGAGCGTTTGAGAGGGATAGGGATAGAAAGAACTGTTTTTTTTAATTCTGAATTACTGTCATTCTGAATGAAGCGCAGCGAAATGAAGAATCTCATTTTGTCTTCTATTTATTATATGATAGATACTTCGTGGACTGCCTTTCGTAAACTTTCATTGTATGCTCAGCATGACAGTGGATATTGCTTTATTCTAACATTAAAACAGTTCATATCGGAATGTCATGCTGGGCGGAGTCGAAACATTCTTTTAATAAAATATTGATTTTTAAATATATAACTTAAATAATAGCATATTAGAATCTATTGTTTATCTTAAATAAAATTCATATCTTTGCACCCACTTTTGTGGCGAAAAGGTTTGACGAGTAAATTACTTAAAATTAATTACTTCCGTATTTTTTAATCCGCATTTATTCAAACCGTTAAAAAAGAAGGAATACAAATTTTTATTAGAAAATGTCAAAAGAGACAAATTCAGCAGAGGTTTTATTAAACCAAAACGTAGCACCAGAACAATTTGATTGGGATTCATTCGAATCAGGTCTTGATGCAGATGCGAGAAAAGAAAAAAGCGATTTAGAAGAAATTTACAACGGATCTTTAAACAACCTTGACGATAACGACGTTTTAGTTGGTAAAGTTGTAAGATTAACTGATAAAGAAGCAATCGTAGACATCAACTTCAAATCTGAAGGTGTTATCTCTCTAAACGAATTCCGTTACAACCAAGGCCTTAAAGTAGGTGATGAGGTAGAAGTAATGGTTGACAAGAGAGAAGACAAAACTGGACAATTACAGTTATCTCACAGAAAAGCCAGAACACTTAAAGCTTGGGATAAAGTAAACGAACTTCACGAAACTGGAGAAATCGTTAACGGTTTTGTTAAATCTAGAACTAAAGGTGGTATGATCGTTGACGTTCACGGAATCGAAGCATTCTTACCTGGTTCTCAAATTGACGTTAAGCCAATTAAAGATTACGATCAGTTCGTAGGAAAAACTATGGAGTTCAAAGTTGTGAAAATCAACCCTGAGTTCAAAAACGTAGTAGTATCTCACAAAGCATTGATCGAAGCAGATATCGAAGGTCAGAAAAAAGAAATCATCGCTCAGCTTGAAAAAGGTCAGGTTCTTGAAGGTACTGTTAAGAATATTACTTCTTACGGTGTATTCATTGACTTAGGAGGTGTTGATGGATTGATCCACATTACAGACCTTTCTTGGTCTAGAGTGAACCACCCATCTGAAATCCTGGAGGACGGACAGACTGTAAAAGTTGTAATCCTTGATTTCGATGATGAGAAAACAAGAATCCAATTAGGTATGAAGCAATTAGAAGCTCATCCTTGGGATGCTCTTTCTGCTGACTTGAAAGTAGGTGACAAAGTAAAAGGAAAAGTAGTAGTTCTTGCTGACTATGGTGCATTCGTAGAAATCGCTCCAGGTGTTGAAGGATTAATCCACGTTTCTGAAATGTCTTGGTCTACTCACTTAAGATCTGCTGGAGATTTCGTAAAAGTAGGTGATGAAGTAGAAGCTGAAGTATTAACTTTAGATAGAGAAGAAAGAAAAATTTCTCTTGGTATCAAGCAATTGTCTAAAGATCCATGGGAAAACATCGAAGCTAAGTATCCGGTAGGATCTCAGCATGTAGGAACTGTAAGGAACTTCACTAACTTTGGTGTATTCGTAGAGTTAGAAGAAGGTATCGACGGATTAATCTACATCTCTGATCTTTCTTGGACTAAGAAAATCAAGCACCCATCTGAGTTCTGCGCAGTAGGTGATAAATTAGACGTTGTAGTTCTTGAATTAGATATCCAAGCTAGAAGATTATCTCTAGGTCACAAGCAATTGACTGAAAACCCATGGGATAAATTCGAAACTAAATATGCTGAAGGAACTATCCACGCTGGTAAAGCTGTAGAAGTTCACGATAAAGGAGCTTCTGTTCAATTCGAAGATGCTGAAGTAGAAGCATTCTGCCCTTCAAGATTATTAGAGAAAGAAGATGGATCTAAAATCAAAAAAGGTGAAGATGCTCAGTTCAAAGTAATCGAATTCAACAAAGAATTCAAGAGAGTAGTAGTATCTCACACAGGTATCTTCAGAGACGAAGAAAAGAAAAACGTTAAAGAATCTTCTTCTAGAAACGTAACTTCTTCTTCTAACAACGAAGAAAGATCTACTCTTGGAGACATCGATGCATTAGCAGAGTTGAAAAGAAAAATGGAAGAAGGTAAATAATCTTTGAACCATATATAAATAGGAAGCCGCTCATTTGAGCGGCTTTTTTTATGCATATACATAGGATAGCAGAATTGTATGTAAGGTCTTGAAAAGGAAGTTTCTTAGAATCAGACATAATATTGTAAAAATAATTGAATCTTGTTTCTATGAGAAATTTATATCTAAAATTCATTTATGTTGCGAAATATTTAAACTAAAAAAATCAAAAAACAGAATAAGAATAATATTGAATATCTAAGTATGTTATGCTGTACTATTAATTGAGAAATATGTAAAATAATTTTAATTTTTTGTTTTATATAGGTATTTATTTACATATTTATTTTTATTAAAAAAAATCGTAAAGTTTTGTGAATTATTTGTAGATTAGCGCCTTTAATAATGGATATGAAAAACAAAGCTCTACCTATTTTATTTGCAGTATTTTCTACATTTCCTGCAATATTATTCGGACAGGATAATGAAAAACTCATTAAAGACTATATTTCTCAAAATAAAATAAGGGAATATAAAAAATCTGATCTTAATAATATCATTGTTGATAATGTAGATCCATCAAAATCATTGAATGGTAATGTGGTTAAATTTTTACAGACTTATAATGGTTTGCCGGTATACAGCTCTGTAGGAACAGCATTGATCAGGGATAATAAAATTATTTACTACACGGATAATTTTGTTAAAGATTATACTGCATCTACTTCAGGTATAGCCGCCATCAATAAAAATACAGCTCTTCAAAAGATTGCTGAAGATCTGAAGAATCCGGATATTGCAAATTTTACGATTCTCGGATACTTTGAAAAGACTCAGAAAAGAGCTACATCAGCTAATCAGAGACTGGTTTATACGAATGACGAGAATGGAAACCTTCGTCTGGCGTATGAGTATACATTAATGGAGCCAAAATCTCCCAATTACTGGAATATCCTAGTAGATGCTAACAATGGAAATATCCTGTTGAAAAACAATCTGACACTATCATGTAATTTCCATCATGATGCTTACGGTTCAGAAGTAGGAGAGAGCCATGCTGATCATTTTGAAAATACATTAGCAGGGCCTCAAAATAATGTAGCACAGAATAATAATATTCCATTACTTGTGCCGGATAATGCATCATATAATGTATTCCCATTGCCTATCGAAGCAGCGACATTTGGTTCGAGATCAATCATTAACAACCCGTGGATTCTGAGTGCTTCGCCTGAAGGATGGCATTCTGACGGAACTAACCATTATACTGTAACAAGAGGAAATAATGTTTTTGCCTATGAAGATGCGGATGGAACAGCTTTAACAGCACCTGATTATCTTACAGGGGCTCCGGCAGAAGGAGGGGCAACAAGAAATTTTGATTTCCCTTTTAATATCAATGAAACTCCATTAAATAACAGAAATGCTGCCATTACGAATTTATTTTATCTGAATAACAGAATTCATGATGTTTTCTACAAATTCGGATTTACAGAAACCGGAAGAAACTTTCAGCAGAATAATTTTGGAAATGGAGCTGTAACAGGAGAAGATGATTCTGTATATGCAGAGGCTCAGGATGGAAGCGGCTTAAGCAACGCAAACTTCTCTTCGCCACCAGACGGATATAATGGTAAAATGCAGATGTATCTTTGGTCTTCAGTAGGAAGAATATTTTTCTATAATGCACCTACTGCTGCTGTTTCCCGTACACCGGGAGCCGGAACCGCACAGTTTGGAAATCCACTCCCTATCAATGGAATAACAGGAGATGTAGCACTGTCTTCAGTGTTGGATGGATGTACAGCGTTACCTGCAAGTTCATTGGTTGATAAAATAGGATTGGTTGAAAGAGGTACATGTGCTTTTACCGTAAAAGTGAAAAATCTTCAGGATGCAGGAGCTAAAGCGGCTATTGTTTATAATAACAGTGTAAACGGTTCTTCTCTAGGAAATATGGCAGGTGATGATCCGGCAATTACAATCCCTTCAGTACTTATTACCAATACGGAAGGAGAATACATCAAAACTCAGCTTGCCGCAAGTACAACAGTAAATGTTACCTTAAAAAGAAATATGACCCCTGACGGAAGTTTTGATAACGGAATCGTAACTCACGAATATGGTCATGGGATCTCAAATAGAATGACCGGTACAGGATATAACTGTCTGAATTCAGGAATTAGCAAAGAACAGATGGGAGAAGGATGGTCTGATTTCTTTGCTCTAATGCTGACTAATAAAGCTGGAGATAATGCTACAGTGGCCAGAGGTATAGGTACTTATGCAATAGGACAGCCAATAACAGGAGGTGGTATCAGACCTGCAAAATATTCTACAAGTCTTGCCGTTAACGGATTTACCTATGGAAATACCAACGGAATGGAATACAATAACGGATCAGCGATTGTTCCGGATGTACACTCTATTGGTTTTGTCTGGGCAACCATGTTATGGGACCTTCATTGGAAATATGTTGAAAAATATGGTTATTCTTCAGACGTATTATCAACAACACCTAACGGAAGTACAAAAGTATTGCAGTTAGTAACAGATGCACTTAAACTTCAGGGATGTAATCCTAGCTTTATTGATGGAAGAAATGCAATTTTAGCAGCCGAACTGGCAACTACTCAGGGACAGGATAAATGTATGATCTGGGGAGTGTTTGCAAGAAGAGGTTTAGGAGTAAATGCATCGGCAGGAGTTAAAAATAATATTAATGATCAGGTTCAGGACTTTAATGTTCCCGAAGCATGTTTATTAGCGACCAATGATGTAAATGCAGAAAAGAACAATAATATTTCTATCTATCCAAACCCTGCTAAAGACGAATTTTATATTAAGTTCCCAAGCAACACTCTTGGAAAAGTAAGTGTAGAGCTTTATGATATGTCTGGTAAGCTGGTTTCTTCAGAAGATAAAATCTCACCGGATGCCAAGAAAGCAATTTCTACAAGCAATCTTGTCAACGGAACTTACATGGTTAAAATTAAAGGACTAGGCTTCGAAGCTGCTTCGAAAGTAATGGTTAAAAAATAATTTACTTTTATAATAATCTCAAAATCGCCACAAGCTTGCTTGTGGCGATTTTATTTATCTATCACCATCACACTTCAGAATGATTTAATTTATATGTCGTACCTTTGCAGGTTGTTAAAAAAATTATGAAGAAGAAAAATATACTAAAAGGTGTTTTATTTGTAGGGATTGGAGCTAGTATATATGGTATGTTGGCCACTTTTGTAAAAATGGCTTACCACGATGGTTTTACAACCTCAGAAGTAACTACTTCCCAATTCGTATTAGGTTTGACGGGACTTTTGATCCTGAACTTTATTCAGACCCTGACCTCAAAACAGAAATTATCGATGCCAAGTTCTAAAGAAGTAAGAATGCTCTTGCTTGCAGGGACTTCGTTGGGGGGAACAAGTTTATTCTACTATATTGCTGTACAATATATCAATGTGTCCATTGCCATCGTTTTATTGATGCAGTCGGTATGGTTCAGTGTAGTGATAGAAAGTATCCTTACTAAAAAATTACCCAACGCAAGAAAAGTGGTTTCCGTAGTTATTGTATTGTTGGGGACAGTTCTGGCAACGAATCTTATTAATATGGAAATAGAACTGGACTGGCATGGGGTTTTCTGGGGGCTTATGGCAGCAGCTTCATATACTTTGACGATGTTTACCTCTAATACACTGGCTACCCATCTTCCGGTTTTCAGAAAGAGTTTTATAATGCTGGCAGGAGGTTCTGTTGTCGTTTTTGCATTCTTATTCTTTGCTCAGATAGGACCAATGTATTTTGATGGTTTAAAATCATTATACCTGAATTTTACAGATAATACAGAACATATCCACTCATTTAATTATTCAATATTTCCCACGTATGGATTGGTGCTGGCTCTTTTTGGGACAATTATCCCGCCGGTTTTGTTTAATGTAGGATTTCCAAATGCCGGATTAGGGCTTGGAAGCATTGTTTCATCACTGGAGCTTCCGGTTTCCGTTACCATGGCTTTTGTTTTACTGGGAGAGAAAGTATTTTTCATCCAGTGGGTAGGAATTGTCCTGATTCTTTTTGCAATTGTTTTGATGAATTTGCCTTCAAAAAAAGGAAAAAATGTTTCAATAGCATAATTATCTAAAAAATATTTAACTAAAAATAACAGTTGAAACCGTTCCTTTTGGAGCGGTTTTTTTTAATTTTAATCTCTAAAATAAAAGTTTCATGAAACATTTCAGAAATATAATGGCCGCTTTTACTTTAACGGTCTCTGGTTTTATATTTTCACAGGTAAAACCTCTGGATGCAATGCTGTCTGATTATCAATATCCTTACGAAGTTCATTTCCTCGACTTGAAGTCTCAGGGTGAACATTTGAAAATGGCTTATATGGATGTACAGCCGCAAAAATCCAATGGAAAAACTATTATACTTCTCCATGGTAAAAACTTTAACGGAGCTTATTGGGAAAGAACAGCCAAAGATCTTTCTGCTAAAGGTTTCAGAGTAGTGATTCCTGATCAGATAGGATTTGGAAAATCATCAAAACCTCATGCATATCAGTTTTCATTTTCACAGCTGGCAGAAAATACAAAAGCGGTTCTGGATGAACTGAAAATTGACAAAACGATAGTACTGGGACATTCAATGGGAGGAATGGTGGCAACCAGATTTACATTATTATACCCTGAAAAAGTAGAAAAACTGATTCTGGAAAACCCGATAGGATTGGAAGATTATAAAGCTTTTGCATCGTACCAGACCATTGATCAGGCCTATCAGTCTGAACTTAAAAATACAGCAGAAACCTATAAAAATTATCAGCTGAAATTCTATTATGACAACAAATGGAAAGAAGAATATCAACCCTGGCTTGACTTAATTGCAGGATGGACTCTTCATAAAGATTATCCTCAGGTAGCATGGGATGCAGCACTTACTTCAGATATGATTTACAACCAACCGGTATGTTATGAATTTAAAAATATCAAAGTTCCTACCTTGCTTATTATTGGAACAAGAGATAGAACAGCAATAGGAAAGGACAGAGCCCCTAAGGCACTTCAGTCAAAAATGGGGCAATATCAGGAATTGGGAAAGAAAACCCAACGTGAAATTGCAGGCTCCAAACTTGTAGAAATTGAAAATGTAGGGCATCTTCCACATATTGAAGTATACCCTAAATTCATGCAAGCACTGTCTGATTTTATACAATAACTTAATGTTTAGCTATAAAATATTTGAAACATTAAGTTTTATAAATGATTAATTATCTTGCTTAACTTTTCATCTTTGATGAAACTTAACCATTCTTATCATTTTCTTTAGACTTAATGTTTCAAAATTATTTTTCCCTGTGTCTAAAGAACAGTAATGTACAAACCCCGATTCCTGAAAATAAGACACACGAAATTCCCAGGTTTTGTATAAATCCAATAGCTATCAGCCCAAGACCTATTTGTACGTAATAAATCAATCCTAATAAAGCACCTGCACTTCCTGTTTCACTCTTATAATGGATAAGCGCTGTACTCAGTATATTAGGAATGGCAATGCTGAACGCCATCACAATGAAGAAATAGGGAATTAAAAAATATATTCCTGTATCTATCAGAAACCATACAAAAATAGAGGCGATAAACGAGATACATATACTTGCTTTAACTAAATACTTAGGTTGTATATTTCTCAACAACAAATAACGATTAAGTTTTGCACCCGCAAATGTACCGCAAGCTAATATTATACTGCTGTATCCAAAGACATAAGAAGAATAGTGATTTTCTTTAAAGATAAATGGAGCGAGTGAATAGTATGAAAATAACAAGACATTAAAACTCATGATCAGTAAGCAACATCTGATAATTTCCTGATCACGAAGCATCCGCTTGAGCAAATTTCCCAAAATACTGATACTCATTTCTTTTGGAGAATGATGTGTTTCAGAAATTTTATCTCTGGAAACCATGAAGAATAATACTGCCAGCATGCATAATGTTATAAATACTCCCTGATGTCCTGCAGTAGAAGCTAATACTGAACCACTAATCATTCCGACTACAGGACTGATGGATAAACCGATTCCGATCCAGGAAAATACTTTGCTGATATGATCTCTGTCATAAGTGTCCCTTAGAATGGTCTGTGTCACAATAGAGCCCACGGAAATTCCGAATGCTGAAATAACCCTGGCAGCAAGAAGAAACATGAAATCAGGAGCAAAAACAGCAGCTAAAGTTCCTATTCCATAGGTGATGAGACCGTATTCCAATGATTTTTTCCTGCCGATTCTGTCGCATTGAACGCCCCAGAATGCAACACCCAACGCAAATGCTATAAAATATAAACTGATTGTTAAAGTAGCCGATTCTTCATTCACTCCAAACTGTTTCTGTACCATTGGTAAAACAGGACTGTAAATGGTTTCTACAAACTGGGGAAGCATCACAAGCAAAGTCAGCAGCCAGATTGGATTTGTTTTTTTCATTTTTTTTGTGCAAAGTTTCCAAAAAATCAATGTATATTTATAATGATATAAAAACAAAAAATATCAAAAATAGGACATGGCTTTAATAGATCAGAATGAAAGCTTTGATGCAGATGCTATACCTGAAAAAATAATCGGAATAGCCTCTGATATGGTATTGCATGACTCCGGCTTTCATTTTCATAAAACCAAGTCCCAGCTGTTGTATGCGCCATCAGGTTGTATGACGGTAACTACTTCTGACAGGCAGCTGGTTCTCCCTCCGTTTAGAATGCTTTGGATTCCTTCCCATGAAGTCCATCGTGTGAATTTCAGAAATATTGTAGCTTATAGATCTGTCTATTTTGATGAAGGCTATTCGAAAAAATATATAAAACCGGACCTCAAGGTTCTTCATGTCAACGCCTTGTTAAAAGAAATTATAGAAAGGATTTGTTTTTGGGAATGGTCTGCACTCAAAAATGATCAGGTCCATCTTTTAAAGGTGTTCTGGGATGAAATACAAAGGGCTCCGGAAGAAAAACTGGAACTTAAAATGCCACAGGACAGACGTTTTAAGAGATCAGTTGAAGAATGGACACTCCGTGATTCCATGCCTCCAAGGCTGAAAGATCTTGCAGCAAAAACCGGAGCAGTAGAGAAAACAATCAGCCGTATTTTTAAAAAAGAAACCGGATTGTCTTATCAGGATTGGAGGCAGCAATGGCGGCTGCAGCGATCTATCGAGCTTTTGGTGGAAGGCAATTCAATAGGAGAGGTATCTCATATGCTGGATTTTTCTTCAGACAGTGCTTTTATTGACTTTTTTAAAAAACAAACAGGTTCAACACCTTTGCAGTATCTCATGAAGCATGAATAGCCCTTTTGCAGCTTATAAAAAGTACGATTGTGATGTAATAATATATTATTTTCTTGTCCTATGAAAAGTCCGGATTATAGTAAATTTCATAAAATTGTACTACCAATACAATAATTATGAAAACGATTAATACAAATAGTGTTGAGAACTACGTACATACACTTGGGATCAACACGACTGCTGATAAAGTGTATCAAGCTTTAACTGATGAAATTCCTCTTTGGTGGACTGAATGGTTTGAAGGTTCATCTTCGGAGGTTGGAAACCTTTTCACCATAAGATTTGGAGATAACATTCACAAAACAATGCGTGTGAAAGAATTAACTGCCAATACAAAAATTGTCTGGTTGGTTGAAGATTCACTGATTGCCCTTCCTGAATTAAAGAACCAGACAGAATGGATCGGAACAACAATCATCTGGGAAATAGAGGGAAATAATGAAAGCACTCAGATAAAACTTACCCATATCGGTTTGAATCCGGCTATTGAATGCTATGAGATCTGCTCCAATGGCTGGCTGCAATTTCTTGGAAGCCTGAAGAAATTTCTCGAAACCGGCGAAGGAGCTCCCTATAAAAAGTAAAATATTTACAAAAAAAAAAAGAGACTGTTTATAAGTAAACAGCCTCTTTTTGTATGTATTGTTGTCTGAATTATTTCTTCTTGTAAGCAGCGTCTTTGATTCTTGCTTTCTTACCTCTAAGGTCTCTGAAGTAGTAAATTCTAGCTCTTCTAACTCTACCTCTTCTATCAACTTCGATTTTTTGAAGTGCAGGCATGTTAATAGGGAATACTCTTTCTACACCTACATCACCACTCATTTTTCTGATAGTGAAAGTTTTTGTAGAACCAGTACCTCTTAATTGGATAACTGTTCCTTTGAAGAACTGAGTTCTTGTCTTTTGTCCTTCTTTAATTTCGTAATACACAGTAATTGTATCACCTGCTTTGAATTCAGGGAATTCTTTTTTCGCAATGTACTTGTCTTGTACGTACTTTAATAAATCCATTATTAATAAAATAAAATGTTAAAGCTAAGCAACTTACACGTTCTTCGTCAGAGGTTGAATAACAGGTTGCAAATGTACAAAATAGTTTTTGAATATGCCAAATATTTACTGTACTAAAAACTATAATTTTTTCACTCCGGTTTTGTTAAAAAATTAACGGTTTCTTTAAAATACCATCAGACAGAGTTTATATGGGAATTCTACTTTTGCCCGAAGTGAAAAATCTTAACACCGATTTTTAAATTCCTGATTCACAACTTAAAACTATATGTTATTTTAAAACGAAAACGATTATGAAACATTATTTCTTCTTTTTTTGTTTCGCGGTCCAGATGGCTTTCGGGCAGGCTTTGTATCCTTACTTACAAAACCCTACTCCGAATTCTATGATCGTCAATTGGAAAACAGCCTCCAATAATGAAACAACGGTGATCTATGGAGATTCTCCAACAAACCTGAATGTTACGGTAACGGGAACTACCAATATCTTCTCAGATACAGGGTACAACAACAATTATTATTATCATACAGCAAAGGTGACCAATCTGCAGCCGAATACAAAATACTATTATAAGATAAAAACAGGTACCACTGAGTCTGCTGTATACAATTTCAGAACACTTCCTTTGCCGGGACAGGCCGTAACGGCCAATGGAAAGATCCGTTTCCTTATTATGGGAGATAACCAGATTAAAGCTGAGCCCAGATATGATACGCTTACTTTGAATGCCTATAAAAAACTAAAGGAAAAGTTCGGGGCCGCTTCAGATCCGTCAGATAATATTGCGCTTACTTTTATGGTGGGTGACCAGGTAGACGTAGGTACATTGGATCACTATGAAAATGTTCACTTTAAAAAGAATATCAAATTATCACCTTATCTGCCCATCCAAACAACAGTAGGAAACCATGAAACCTATGGAACGATGGGAATGAATTCTTACTATGCCCATTTTTATATTGATGAAATCAGTTATAAAGGAATAAGCTCAGGAAATGAAAATTATTATGCCCAGCAGGCAGGAAATGTATTATTTGTGAGTTTAAGTTCTGAACATACCGGATCAGCACAACAGTTATGGCTTCAGCAGATCTTAACGGCAGCCAACAATGATGCTACAGTAGACTGGATTATTTCTTTGAGCCACAGACCGTATCAGGCTGAGCAGTACGTAGGCGATATTTCTACCTGGGTAAGAGAAAATGCCGTACCGCTTCTGGTTACTTCTGATAAATATTTAATGCATGTGGGAGCTCACCATCATTTATACCACAGAGGTCAGCTTAAAAATACACCGAATTACCAGATTATTTCCGGAGGAACAGCCTGGGATCAATATTGGGGAATGTCTAATGAACAGGATTTTGATGATGTTCAGAAAACGTTGACAGACTGGACTTATCAGATTGTGGAAGTAGATATTCCAACCGGAAAAGTGGATATCGAATGTTATTCAATTGGTGGAGTGTACAACAAGAAAAACAATGTGCTGGTAGATTCTTTCCACAGGTATAAAAATCAGCCCAAACCGGCAAAACCATCCATTACAAATACTTTTTCAGGACCAATTAGTTTACCATTAACATTAAACGGAAGTGCATTTTCATCTTCCAACGGAGAACTTTTAAACACAACACAGTTCCAGATCAGTAAAACCCCAAACTTTTCTGTAATTGAAAAGGAATTCTATCGCGATTTTGAAAACTGGTTCGGAAAAGACGGAAACGGAACTCCCGATAAAACCAAAAACCTGAATGATGGAGTAGACATCACCAAAGCAACCTTGGCTGCGAATTCTATTCCCAACGGGATCTATTACGTAAAAATACGCTACAGAGACAGAAACCTGGAGTGGAGTGAGTGGAGTGATGTGAAGCAGTTCGAAATTACAGGAAGTGTGGTTTCAAATCCTACCTTTACTTTAAATAAAACAGAATATGCCCAAAATGAAGCTATAACAGCTACATTCACCGGAGGTCCGGGAAATCAGCAGGATTGGGTAGGAATCTATAAAAAGGGACAAACTCCGGCTTCTACCACTTCACAAGGATATATTTATACGAATGGGCAGACTGCAGGAACAGTAACGTTCAATAATGGTCTGGCTACTAAAGGTCAGTATTTTGCAGGATTCTTTGCCAATGGGGGATATACAGAAATCACTCCAAGGAAAAATTTCTATGTAGGACCAAAAGTACAGCTGCAGACGACGGCTGATACATATCCGGTAGGAGGAACGGTTACCATCAATTTTACAGACGGCCCGAACTTACAGAAAGACTGGATCGGAATTTATAAAATGGGACAAACTCCGGGAACGACTGCTTCCATCAAATGGAGCTATGTAACAACTGCTTCAGGAACTCTTAATTTCACAGGACTTCCGAAAGGATATTATTACGCTCAATATTTATTGGAAGACGGATATAACGGAATCGGGGAGAAAGTATTCTTTAAAGTAGGGGATATCGTTACAGATCTTTGGATCAACAAACCTGTATATACCTTGGGTGAAAATATTACCGCTTCATGGACAGATTCTCCGGGAATCATCAAAGACTGGCTTGGAATTTATCCTCAAAGTGTTCAGACACCGGATGATAATTTTGTTTCTTATACCTATTTTGATGGAGTAACTCAGGGAACAAAAACCATTCAGGGAACAGCAGTACCTGCCACACCGGGAAATTACTATATGGTAATGTTTACCAATGATTCCTATACAGAAGTGTCAAACAGAGTACAGTTTCAGGTAACTTCACCTACTTTGGGAACTGAAGAAATAAGAACTACAGAGAAAAATGTAGTGTTGTATCCAAACCCAACCAAACCGGGACAGCCTACTTTTATTAAAAGTGATTACCCGATTGAAAAAATCGAACTGGTTTCAGCTTCGGGAGAATTACTGTATGTATCAAAAAATATCAATAACCAACGTTTCTCTTTGGTGAATGAAAACCTTCCGGCAGGCGTTTACTTTGTAAAAGTACACGGAAGAAAATTATTTACTTTAAAGCTGATTATTCAGTAAAGTAAACTAAACACAATTATAATCAAGAGGCTGTCAGAAATGATAGCCTCTTTTTTATGGATGTAAGTAATCATAAAATTACCCATATTATCTGTGAAAATCTGTGCCCTCTGTGGTTAAATAAAAAGCGATTCCAAAAAATGAAACCGCCTTTGATATATAGTTGTGGTAATTAGTCAAATAGATGATGCAGATCATCCTCACTGATCAGTGTCTGGTTTTCAGCAGAAGCATTTTCCTCCTGACCATCGGCCAGCGTTTTAGTTTCCTGAATGAGCTTTCCATCCATATTATAAAGTTTTAACAAGATCCATTTTCCGCTGCGTTCAAGTTCTTTAGCTCCATCCCATGTTTTTATTCTGATTTTTCCGCTTTGAATGACACCTGCTTTTACAGAAGACTTATTGGCAGGTTTCCCTTTTACATACTGTGTGATTTGTGCCGTGAAAGAATAATCTTCCCCGTCTTCACTGATAGGTTGTGTAAATGTATACAGAATAGTGCCTTTGGGATCATAAACGGTTGTATCATAGCCTGTTTGTTTAGCGTTCAGCTTTTTTTCAAAACTCAGCTTCGTGTTATTACCTTCAAAAAAGCTTTTGATATTTACGATAATACCTTCCTTATAGACTGTTTCATTAAAGCCTTCATAAGTAGTACCATTATAAGGGATACCATCTTTATATGTTAATGTAGATTTCAGCTTTCCCTCCAGGGAATAATATTTAATTTCCTGGATAAGATCATCTTTTAAAAATTGCTCGGAGGATAACTTTCCGTCTTCATCAAAATATTTACTGGTTACCTTTGAGCCTTTTTCATAAGTATCAATAGAGGAAATCTGTGAATATTCATAAGCCAGATGATAATCATCCCCATCCATTGGATTATAAATATCATTTTCCTTATCATATTGGTAGACCAGATGACCTATTTTTTTACCCGACTCATCATAAGTGGTTTTATAGCCATCTTTTTTATTCATTTTCTGTTCCTGTAAAATCTTTCCGGTTTTGCTGTAGACAACACCTTCCTTTACACTGCCGTCCTTTCTGTATTTTTCTATCTTGGAAATCCTCATTGGGCTGGAATAATAATCCACCACCATATTTTCACCTGAACTGGAGGTAGTATTGCTGCCCAGGTATTTTCCTTTTTCACCGTAATATTTTGTTTCGGTGTTGCTGTCCTTATCAATGATGGTTTCATTTCTGATCCCTTTAATATCATCATCATAAACGGTTGTTTTTACGGGCGTTGAGTTTTCATATTCGACCAGAATATTAAAATCCATCCCATCCTCAGCATCCTTATAACTGAACATCTTTCCTGAAAAACTTCCGTCGGCTTTATAAACGACATCTTCTGTCAGCCTGCCATTCATATCATAAGTCTGGGCAGGGCCAACCTGTTGTCCGTTGGAATAGGTGACAAAATTTAAAACCTTCCCTTCCTCAGTATACCAGGTTACTTTTCCTTCAAAAACTTCATTGTTGGGAGTGGTGTCTGAAGCCAATCCTTCCATTTGAAGTTTTCCATCCTTATAGAAATCTTTGATAAGGGTAAGTTTTCCTTTTGAACTCGTTTCACGGTAATATTCCATGTTGTCCTGAGTGGTTTTTTCCCAGTTTTCATCAAAATAAGTTTTCTCCTGTGCGCATACATTGATGCTGAGTACCAGTGCAAGTAATGCTGAGGTAAATAATTTTTTCATGTTTTTTTGTAAGCTTTGATATTTTTATATGATTAATGTGACGAAGATTGTTGAAAGAGATTTTCGTAGCGATCCAAAGAGAAGCGAAAAGGGCAGTAATTGTCCGCCATTGAAATAATTTCTACATTAAAGTTGTGTTTAAGTGACAGCCGGAACTAAAAAAATACAGTGTTCCAGGCTTTGAGAGCGCAAATATATATGAAATTCATGAGAAATAATACAAAAAATGAACAGACTTGTTCAGTTTTTAAAGTAATGGTCTGATTTTTATGTTTTTAAATGTTGCAAATGATATTTTAAAAATGCATCAAATTCAGCACTGTTTCCACTCACTGGATATACAAGAAAATTTATTAAATTTAGCCAACAGAAAAATCTAATATTTCATGATAGATAAAAGAGTAAAAAATGCAAAGGAGGCCATCGAAGGAATTAATGATGGAATGACACTGATGCTTGGCGGATTCGGACTTTGCGGAATTCCTGAAAACTCAATCAATGCTTTGGTAGAAAGCGATGTGAAAGATCTTACTTGTATTTCAAACAATGCAGGTGTGGATGATTTCGGATTAGGATTACTGCTTCACAAAAGACAGATTAAAAAAATGATCTCTTCCTATGTAGGAGAAAATGCTGAATTTGAAAGACAGATGCTTTCAGGTGAATTGGATGTAGAACTTACTCCTCAGGGAACCTTAGCGGAAAAATGCAGAGCTGCTCAGGCTGGAATTCCTGCTTTTTACACTCCTGCAGGCTACGGAACTGAAGTAGCAGAAGGGAAAGAAGTAAAAGAATTCAAAGGAAAACCTCATATTCTGGAGCATGCTTACGATGCAGACTTTTCTATCGTAAAAGCATGGAAAGGTGATCATGCAGGAAATCTTATCTTCAAGGGATCTGCAAGAAACTTCAATCACCCAATGGCAGGTGCTGCAAAGATTACCATTGCTGAAGTAGAAGAATTGGTAGAACCGGGACAATTGGATCCGAATGAAATTCATATTCCGGGAATCATGATTCAAAGAATTTTCCAGGGAGAAAAATTTGAAAAAAGAATTGAACAGAGAACTGTAAGAACTAAAGAATAAGTTCAAAACAATAAAAATAAAAAGCGCTGAATATTTCATCAGCGCTTTTTTTATGCTTGAGGAGTAAGTGTTTTTCTTTCTCCGATTTGTTGTCTCCACATGGCATAGTAAAGCCCCTTTTCGTCAATAAGATTGGCATGAGATCCGGTTTCTACAACCTGTCCGCGTTCAAGAACATAAATTTTATCTGCATGCATAATCGTACTTAAACGATGCGCAATGAGAACGGTAATCTGTTCTCTTTCTTTGGAAATATCCTTGATGGTAGTGGTAATTTCTTCTTCTGTAATACTGTCCAGTGCAGAAGTAGCTTCATCAAAAATTAAAAGATGAGGTTTTCTTAAAAGCGCCCTGGCAATGGCAATTCTTTGTTTTTCACCGCCACTCAGCTTCAGACCGCCTTCACCAATAACGGTTTCAATTCCCTTTTCTGCTCTTTCTAATAAAGCTGTACAACTTGATTTTTGGAGCGCAACGGCCAGTTCTTCTTCAGTAGCTGAAGGATTAAGGAAAAGAAGGTTTTCTTTAATCGTTCCGGCAAACAACTGAGTATCCTGTGTGACAAAACCAATCTGATTTCTCAGTTCGTCAAAGTCAAATTCCTTTCCATTGATACCATTGTAAAAAATATTCCCTTCCTGAGGTCTGTACAATCCAACCAATAGTTTCACCAAAGTACTCTTACCTGAACCACTCGGTCCTACAAAAGCAATGGTCTCACCGTTTTTAAGATCAAAAGAAATGTTATTTAAAGCTTTATACTGTGCAGACTGATGCTTGAAAGAAACATGTTTGAATTCCAGTTCCTCAATAGCTCCGATTTGTTTCGGATGAAGAGGTTTTTCTTCTACCTCTTTTTTCATCAAACGGTCAAAATTCTGAAGTGAAGCTTCTGCCTCACGATAAGAAATAATAATGTTACCAATTTCCTGCATTGGCCCGAAAATAAAGAAACCGTAAAACATCAGCGACAGATATTGGCCCGGAGTTACAATGTTTTTAAAAATTAAAAATAAAAGGGTCAGGGTAATCAACTGTTGAAGAAAATTAACCATGGTTCCCTGGATAAAACTCAAAGAACGGATGCTTTTCACCTTTCTCAGCTCAAGGCCAAGAATCTTATACGTATTGTTATTTAAACGGATCACTTCCTGATTGGTTAATCCTAAACTTTTGACAATTTCAATATTTCTTAAGCTTTCAGTCGTGCTTCCCGCCAAAGCTGTGGTTTCAGTCACAATATTTTTCTGAATTACTTTGATTCTTTTACTCAATAAATTGGTGACAATGGCTATAAAGAAAATCCCGCAGATATAAACCGGCATAATAGACCAATGTAGACGGATCGCATACACCGAAACGAAAATAATACTTACCAGAATTCCGAAGAAAATATTAATGAAATTCGTGATGAATTTTACCGTATCTTCTCTTACTTTCGTCAAAATAGACAAGGTTTCACCGCTTCTCTGATCTTCAAACTCCTGATAGGGCAATGCCATCGAGTGTTTTAATCCGTCGGTAAATATTTTTGCTCCAAACTTTTGAGTAATCACACTGACCACATAATCCTGAAAAGCTTTGGCAATTCTGCTCACCATTGCAGTCCCGATAAGCAGCCCCAAAAAGTAAAAAGCACCGTGATAGGCAGAGCTTCCGTATAAATATTCATTCAGGTTTCTGGGCAATAGCTTTTCCTTATCAAAAAAGTTGGGATGAGTAACCAGCTGATCCAGGATATTTCCTGTGATGGCCGGAGCAAATAAAGAGAAAACCTGGTTAATAGTAGCCAAAAATAAAGAGATGATGATCAGCCACTGATAGGGTTTAAGATATCTAAAAAGTATTTTCATTCTATTAAAAAATAATGGAACAAAATTACAGATATTATTTTAACTAACAGTGTTAATTGTTGAATACAACAAAGCCCTTTTGTATTCAAGTGAAAATAATTAAATTGCAGTCTAAGTTTTTATTATGCTTACAAAAGAACAAATTGCCAAAAGAATTTCAAAAGAACTGAAAGATCGTTATTATGTAAACCTGGGAATTGGGATTCCTACTTTGGTTGCCAACTATGTTCCGGAAGGTATTTCCGTAGAATTCCAGAGTGAAAATGGAGTTTTGGGAATGGGACCTTTCCCTTTCGAAGGAGAAGAAGATGCGGATATCATTAATGCCGGAAAACAGACTATTACTATTCTGGAAGGAGGTTCATTCTTTGATTCTGCCTTTAGTTTCGGGATGATCCGTGGTCAGAAAGTAGACCTTACCATCCTTGGAGCAATGGAAGTTTCAGAAAACGGAGATATTGCCAACTGGAAAATTCCGGGAAAAATGGTAAAAGGAATGGGAGGTGCAATGGACCTTGTAGCTTCTGCTGAAAATATAATCGTTGCTATGATGCACGTGAACAAGGCAGGAGAAAGTAAAATCCTTAAGAAATGTACACTTCCTCTAACAGGAGTAAACTGTGTGAAAAAAGTAGTTACTGAATTAGCTGTTCTGGATGTAACTCCGGCAGGTTTTAAGCTGGTAGAAAGAGCACCAGGCGTTTCAGTAGAAGAGATTATTAAAGCTACAGAAGCAGATCTGATCATTGAAGGAGAAATTCCTGAAATGCAGTTCTAATCTGATGATCAATATAAAAAGTTTCGGCCTCACAAAGTGAGGCCGAAACTTTTATAAGACATAGCAAATAAACCGACATAGGAACCCGGAGCGTTAAAAAAATAAGTCCTGAGAACGTTAAGAAAATTCTCCTGTCCGAAGCGCGAGACAAATTCAGAACCGATTAAGCAATAATGATTTCGCGCAAGTTTAGAATTTTTAGAGAACAGAACTTATTTTTAGCGGAGAGATCCAGGTCTTGAACTTTTGTTTCTTTTGTTTCAAGACAAAAGAAATTAAACATAAAAAGCACTTTTACTATCATTAGGTTCAGACAAATAGTTCTGTAGATACCTTTAAACCCGACATTGGAACTCGGAGCGTTAAAAAAATAAGTCCTGAGAACGTTAAGAAAATTCTCCTGTCCGAAGCGCGAGACAAACTTAGAACTGATTAAGCAATAATGAATTCGCGCAAGTTTAGAATTTTTAGAGAACAGGAATTATTTTTAGCGGAGAGATCCAGGTCTTGAACTTTTGTTTCTTTTGTTTCAAGACAAAAGAAATTAAAACAGTAACAAAACAGAGCCCTTGTCATGTATGCTCAGACAAATAGTTCTATAGATACCTTTCACCCCGACATCGGAACTTGGAGCGTTAAAAAAATAATTTCTGTGAACGTTAAGAAAATTCTCTTGTCCGAAGCGCGAGACAAATTCAGAACCGATTAAGCAATAATGATTTCGCGCAAGTTTAGAAGTTTTAGAGAACAGAACTTATTTTTAGCGGAGAGATCCAGGTCTTGAATTTTTGTTTCTTTTGTTTCAAGACAAAAGAAATTATAACATAAAAAAAGCTGCCTCATCATGAAACAGCTTCTATATTTAGTCTATCTTATTTATTTCCCATCCTGAGCTCCAAACACCTTCTGCAGAATACTCGTAGTCCTCATAGCAGGCGTATTCCTGATTCCGCTTTCTTTATCGGCAACCATTTTGAAAACACCGTTGATGGTTTCTGTAGTAACATATTCGTTAAGATCAGTAGTTACAGCTTGTCCGGTAAACGTATTATATTTTGAAATCAGATTTTTCCAAAGGGTGTCAGCACCTACTTTACCTAAAGAAGCTTTTACTTTGGGCTGAAAGGCATTAAACAGCTGAGTCTGGGTTTTTCCCTGCAGATAACTTGTTGCAGCATTGTTACTGCCTAACAGGATGTTTTTGGCATCTGTAATCGTCATAGAAGTAATAGCATTTGTAAAAATAGGTGCAGCTTCTGTTACGGCATCTTCGGCAGCTCTGTTCAGCAATTTCACCCCTTCATCAGCAAGGCTTCCCATTCCGATGGAACGTAGCGTTGTATCGATCTTTCTTAATTTTTCAGGCATTAAAATCTTTACTGCTTCATTTTTGAAGAAGCCATCGGTGACCGCCAGTTTTTTTACACCATCTGTTACTCCCATAGTTAAAGCTTCTTTTAATCCTGAAGAAATCTGACTGGAAGTAAGGTTTCCAATATTGGCAGATGAATTGCCTGAGGTGGTAGTGGTTGTCTTGGTAGAAGTTATTGTACCATTATTTTTTACTGGAACATTAAGATCTACACCAGTTTTATCTTTAACAGCAGATTTTATAATATCAAAAATTTGTGCCTGAGCTGATAAAGAAAATAATAAAGCGGCTGCCAGAAAAATGTTTTTTTTCATCCTATTTTTTTACAAATTTAAACCTTTAATTTTTTTAAGTCGACTAAATTGATCAAAAAGCAAACCATAATATCCCATATTTAATAGAATAATATCTATATAGAATGATTGAAAAACGGTAAATTATTCATTTTACAAGAATCTAAACAATTAACGTATTTAATTTGTTTTTAAAAAGGTTCAAAGATTTTTGAAAAATAATTATCTTAGCTCAAACCTTAACCCCATCTCATGATACGGACTTTTTTAGTACTTTTTGTATTGATTTCAAACGTTATTTTTGCTCAAAATAAATTACATCTAATCCCTTATCCTCAAAAAGTTCAACTTTTACAGGGTGAATTTGTAATCCCAAAAACTTTTGTATTAAGTGGTGATCTGCCAAAAGAGGAAACTACCTATTTTAAAAACCGAATGGGTTCTCAGTTAGAATTTCAATATGCTCAGAAAGGTGGTGGAATTCATTTAACAAACTCTGTAATTCCTTCGCCTTCGGAAGCAGAAACTCAGCAGAAAAAAGAATATTATTCATTAGAAATCTCTCCAAAGCAAATCCATATTAAGTCTTATACGAAGCAAGGTTATTTTCTGGCTGTTCAAACTTTAATTCAGATTTTCCAACAATACAAAGAGAGTAAGAAAATACCAGCAATGAAGATTGAAGACCAGCCAAAATTTGCCTGGCGTGGAATGCACCTGGATGTTTGCCGTCACTTTTTTACAGTGGATGAAGTAAAACAATATATTGATTATCTGGCAATGTATAAGCTTAATACCTTTCACTGGCATTTAACGGATGATCAGGGATGGAGAATTGAAATCAAAAAATATCCGAAGCTTACCCAGATCGGCTCAAAACGCAAGGAATCCATGATTGGAGCTTATGTAGACAATACGTTTGATGGAAAACCTTATGGACCTTATTTTTATACACAGGAACAAATAAAAGAAGTAGTAAAATACGCTCAGGACAGACATATTACTGTGGTCCCGGAAATTGAAATGCCGGGACATGCATTGGCCGCTATATCAGCATACCCTGAACTGGCATGTACCAAAGGACCTTTTGAACCCGCTACGAAATGGGGCGTTTTTGATGATGTTTTCTGCCCGAAAGATGAAACCTTTGCTTTTCTTGAAAATGTTCTGGATGAGGTCATCAAATTATTCCCTTCCCGGTACATTCATATTGGCGGTGATGAGTGTCCGAAAACACGATGGAAAGAATGCGCGCACTGTCAGGAACTGATTAAGAAAAATAATCTGAAAGATGAACATGGTTTGCAAAGCTACTTTATTCATCGGATAGAAAAATATGTCAACAGTAAAGGCCGAAAAATTATTGGCTGGGACGAAATTTTAGAAGGCGGTCTGGCTCCGAACGCAGCCGTAATGAGCTGGACAGGCGTGAACGGAGGTATTGAAGCCGCAAAATCAAAACACTTTGCCGTAATGACTCCCGGTGCCTACTGTTATTTTGACCACTATCAGGGAGATCCGCAGTCTGAACCAAATGCTTTCGGGGGATTTACTCCTTTAGAAAAAGTATACTCTTATAATCCTATCCCTTCTGAGCTTAATGCTGAGCAAGCCAAATTTATTATGGGAGTTCAGGCTAACCTGTGGACAGAATATATTTTAGATTTCAAACAGGTACAGTACATGATTTTTCCAAGATTAATGGCACTTTCTGAAGTGGGATGGGGAACATCAGATCCTAAAAATTATAAAGAATTCGAAAACAGGGTGATCAGTCAGTTTAAGGTTCTGGATGATATGAAAGTAAATTATGCAAGAAGCATTTATAACATTACAGGAAAAGTAATTCCTTCCCAAAATGGAATTGCTGACGAGCTTTCCACTTCGCAGAATTCAAATGGCATCCGATATACACTTGACGGAACAGACCCTTCCATCAATTCTAAAACGTATCAGAATGCAGTTCAGATACCTAATTCTTTAACAATTAAATCGGCCTATTTTGAAGACGGACAATTAAAGAGCGCTGTTTCATCACAGCAATTTACAATTTCAAAAACCACAGGGAAAAACATAACATTAGAGCAGCAACCGAGTGAAAACTATTCTTTCGGAGGAGCTTTCACCTTAGTAGACGGTATTGTGGGAAATGTAAAACAGCTGGGTAAAACATGGCTGGGTTTTCAGGGAAAAGATGTTGTGGCAACCATAGATTTTGGTCAGAAAACAGCTTTTTCAGAAGTGTATTTCAATACCCTTGAGAACAAAGGAAGCTGGATTCATCTGGCCAGATCTGCTAAGATTTTTGTTTCTGATGATAACATGAATTTTAAACTGATCAAAGAAATTGAGACATCTGAAATTCAGAAAGCCAAGGGAAAGATCAAAGTGAATGTAGGAACGCAAAATGCGAAATACCTGAAAGTAAGTATTGAAAATGCAGGTATTATTCCCGCAGGAAATCCCGGAGCAGATTCCAAAGCTTGGTTATTTGTTGATGAAATTGGCGTAAATTAGAATAAAAAATGCAGGACGACACCGTACTTTCTTCCGAATTCTCATCTTCACCGGAGCTGGTAGAAAAGCTGTATCAGTATGGTACAACAAAAAACTATCAGGAAGGAGATATCATATTAGACGAAAATGCTTCCATCCGTTCCATTCCTATTGTGATGAAAGGAATGCTGAAAGTAATCAGAACCGAAGAAGACGGACGTGAAATCTTATTATATTACATCAAAGCTGGGGAAAGCTGCATTATGTCTTTTCTGGGCGGCATGCACAATGAAAAAAGTATTGTAAAAGCTGAGATTGAAGAGGATGCTGAAATTCTTTTTTTACCGGTAGATAAAGTATCTTTATTCATCAAAGAACACCCGGAATGGCTGGATTATATTTTCAGATTGTATCATAAACGATTTGAAGAACTTTTGGATATCATCAATGCCATTGCTTTCAAAAAAGTAGACGAAAGGCTTCTCAATCTGCTGCAGAAAAAATCTGAACTGACCCGTTCTGAAACCATTCATACCACTCATGAACAACTGGCCAATGAGTTGGGAACCGCAAGGGTAGTAGTTTCAAGGCTCCTCAAACAGTTGGAAGAAGACGAAAAACTCAAATTGGGTAGAAACAAAATTACTCTTTTGAAAATCTTGAACTCATAAACTCCACTTCAATTTAATCAAATGTACTCATATTCCCCTCCTCCGGAGGGGTGGCAAAAATTCAGAGAATTTTTGACGGGGTGGTCAACCTGTCATTGCGAACCGTAGGTGAAGCAATCTCAATATCCCTCACAATAGCTTATTTGTGTCATTTGTGAAACCATTAGTGTTCATTTGTGTTAAAAAAGCTCCTTATGTAACAAAAGTAGCTGTAGACTTTCTTTCATCTTTCCATTTTTGCATCAGAATTAGTTGAATAAAAATGGAAATTATAGGATATACAGCAGCAATTTTAATTGGTGTTTCTCTAGGTTTAATAGGAGGTGGAGGAAGTATTCTCACGGTTCCTGTACTCGTTTATCTCTTTGGAATCGATGCTTTTCTGGCAACAGAATATTCACTCTTTGTAGTGGGGATTAGCAGTTTGGTAGGTTCCGTGTCATATTTTAAAAAGAGACTGGTCAATTTTAAAATGGCGCTGGTGTTCGGAATACCTTCAGTAATTTCGATTTTTTTGACAAGACAATATATTCTTCCTTTGATTCCTGAGGAAGTATTTCAAATACAGAACTTTATTATTACCAGAAACATTCTTTTATTATTGATTTTTGCCGGTTTAATGATCCTGGCTTCCTATAAAATGATCAAAAGTAATTCCTCAAAAGAATCTTTAGAAAGTACTGGAAACAATGCTTATCTGGCAGCCGGACAGGGCTCAATCGTAGGTGTTTTAACCGGATTGGTGGGAGCAGGAGGCGGTTTTTTGATTATTCCTGCATTGGTTAACTTGTTAAAAATTCCCATGAAGATGGCGATAGGAACTTCATTAGTTATTATTTCTATCAATTCTCTGATCGGATTTTTTTCCTCTGTAAATCATATGAAAATAGAATGGAAGTTTCTCATTTCTATTACAGGCATAGCCATAGCCGGCATTATAATAGGCTCACAATTATCCGGAAAGATTGACGGTAAAAAGCTTAAACCTGCATTCGGGTGGTTTATCCTGATCATGGGCATTTATATTATTACGAAGGAAATCTTCCTTTAATTTTCTTATGTAACAAAAGTAGCTGTACAGGAAAAAGGAATGCAGGAAATTTGTATCAGATAAAATAATCAAAAAATAATATACAATGAAAATAGAACAGATTTATACAGGGTGCCTCGCACAGGGTGCTTACTATATTACCTCAGCAGGAGAAGCTGCAATTATTGACCCTTTAAGAGAGACACAACCTTATATCAACAGACTGAAAGAAGATGGAGTAGAGTTGAAATACATTTTTGAAACCCACTTTCACGCAGATTTTGTAAGCGGGCACCTGGACTTAAGCGATAAAACGGGAGCTCCGATTGTTTATGGCCCGACAGCTCACCCTGAGTTTGATGCCATTATTGCAGAAGATCAGCAGATATTTGAAATAGGAAACAGTAAAATTAAAGTTCTACATACACCAGGACACACCCTTGAAAGTTCGTGCTACCTGCTGATTGATGAAAATGGTAATGAAACCGCTCTTTTTAGTGGGGATACCTTATTCCTTGGGGATGTTGGACGTCCTGATCTCGCACAGAAAGGAACTAATATGACTCAGAAAGAGCTGGCGGGACTTTTGTATGATAGTCTGTACCATAAGATTTTGCCTTTAGATAATGGTATTACTGTTTATCCAGCTCATGGAGCCGGTTCAGCCTGTGGTAAAAATATGCAGAAAGAAACCGTAGATACATTGGGAAATCAAAAAAGAACCAATTATGCTTTGAATCAAAAGGATAAACAGAGCTTTATACGAGAAGTAACAGATGGACTTTTACCTCCGCCGGCTTATTTCGGAATGAATGTAATGATGAATAAAAAAGGGTACAGCAGTTTTGATGAAGTTCTTTCGAAAGGATTGCACGCTCTTTCCCCGGAACAGTTTGAGGAAATTGCTGAAGCTTCAGGCGCCTTGATTTTAGATGTAAGAAACAACCATGAATTTGCCAAAAGCTTTATCCCACAGTCCATCAATATAGGTTTGGATGGTGATTTTGCTCCCTGGGTAGGTGCTTTAATTGCTGATGTCAACCAGCCTATTCTGCTCGTTAGTGAAAAAGGATCTGAAGAAGAAACGGTAACCCGGTTGAGCAGGGTAGGGTTTGATCATATTTTAGGTTTTCTGGACGGAGGTTTTGAAAGCTGGAAAACAAGCGGAAAGGAAACTGACTTTGTTAACCGTATCTCTGCAGAACAGTTTGAAACTGAAATCAAAGAGAAAGAAGCAAAAATTATTGATATAAGAAAAGAGAGTGAGTACCATGCAGAACATATTCACGAAGCTTACAGTAAACCTCTGGCCTATATCAATGAATGGATTCATAAGATAGAACCAACAGAACATTTCTACATGCACTGTGGAAGCGGTTACAGAAGTACAATGGCAGCGAGTATTCTTCAGGCAAGAGGGTATAGAAACTTTTCAGAAATTGAAGGTGGTTTTAAAGAGATTGCGGCTACAGATATTCCCAAAAGCGATTTTGTATGTCAGACTAAAATTTTAAGTACATTAGATTAAAAATAAAAAAATGCTGGAGATTATAAAAGAACCCTGGCCGTGGTATATTGCCGGCCCGTTGATTGGGCTTACAGTGCCTGCTTTACTGATAATGGGAAATAAATCCTTTGGAATAAGTTCCTCACTAAGGCATATCTGTGCAGCCTGTATACCTGCCAATGTGAATTTTTTTAAATACGACTGGAAAAAAGAAACCTGGAATCTGTTTTTTGTCCTGGGAATCTTTTTCGGAGGAATGATTGCTGCCCATTTTTTGGTAAACCCTAACGAAATAACAGTGAATCCCGATCTTAAAGCTGAACTGGCAGGCTACGGAATTACCGATTACAGCAATCTGGTTCCGTTACAACTGATGAATTTCGAAAGCCTGTTGACCCTTAGAGGATTTATCATGATGGTTGTGGGAGGATTTTTGGTGGGTTTCGGAACAAGATATGCAGGAGGATGTACCAGCGGACATGCTATTATGGGACTTTCCAACTTACAGTGGCCGTCTTTGGTGGCAACAGTCTGTTTCATGATCGGTGGATTTTTAATGGCAAATATTATTCTGCCTGTTATTCTGTCCCTGTAAATAATTTAAAAAAGAGAAGTTTACATTATGATAAAAGAAAAAGAACACGATATACGTCATGAGGATGCTGTTTGTGTGAACGAAAGTACCCTTACTCACAAATGGTATCACAATCTGAAATACCTCGCTGCAGGAATTATTTTTGGAATTATTTTCGTAAAAGCAGAAGTGATCAGCTGGTTCAGGATACAGGAAATGTTCCGTCTTCAGTCTTTCCATATGTACGGAATCATTGGAAGTGCCGTATTAGTGGGAATGATTTCAGTAGGGCTGATTAAAAAATTCAATATAAAAACAATATATGGAGAACCTATTACATTGACTCCTAAAAAATTTAATAAAGGTCAGATTTACGGAGGATTGATTTTTGGCTTTGGCTGGGCGATCACAGGTGCATGCCCGGGACCTCTTTTTGCTCAGATCGGAACAGGAGCTTTAGCAGTATCCGTTACCTTGTTGAGCGCTGTTGCCGGAACATGGGTATATGGATATTTCAGAGATAAACTGCCTCATTGACACTTGATAAAAAAGACTGCAGAAAATAATCTGCAGTCTCTCAAGTATAAAAATTATGAATAAATGAAGTTCTCCGCACCTAAAGCCATATAAAGATTTATACGCTCTATTCTGTACTGAAGTTCCAGATTGATGAGGTTCATTTCATTTTTCAATAGGTCCCTTTGTTTACGGATCAGTACAAAACTGTTGCTGGTACCGACCTTTATTTGTTTTTCAGTAAGAGAAATATTATTTTTCAGTTCATTGACAGCGTTGGTTGTATACGTCATCTGCTTTTCAATAGAACGGAGATTTGCTAAAGAAGATTCCACCTCGTTCAAAGCATTCAGAACAGCTTTTGAATATTCTTCAACAACCTGCTTCTGCTGTGAGTTTTTTACTTCCACATTCTTTTTAAGCTTTCCACCGTTGAATAGGGGAGAAACCAATCCTCCGCCTACTTTTAACATAGGATTGGAAAATAAAGAATTAATAGCTTCCACATTACTTCCGGCACTGCCAAGAGATGAGCTTATACTTAATGAAGGAAGTCTTGCCGCTTTAGCTTCCTGTACTTCATAAAAAGCTTTTTCGATCTGAAAATGACTGGCCTGAATGTCTGACCTGTTCTCAAGAAGTTCCAGAGGGAAAGATTCAGGAATGTTACTCTTTACAGGAGTAAAGAAATTCTGGGTTGCCAGTTTTCCTTCCGGATATTTTCCGGTGAGAAGTTCAAGGGATCTTCTGGATTGCATATTGGCATTTTTAATCTTTTCCAGATAACCCTGCAGGGAAATAATTTCGGCAGAAATATTGGAAATATCCAGAGCATTTGCTGTTCCTACTTTCTTTTGAATGATATAAAGCTTTTCCAGACCTTTGGTCTTCTGAATATATTTTTCAATCTTATCTTCCTGAATGTTTCCTGCAATATTCAGATAATAAGCTTTTGCAATCATTCCGGCAATGGACTGATGCAGCAGTGTATTCTGGTGTTTTGCAGAAAAGTAACTGCTGGTGCTTGCCATCTGTGAAGATTTATTCTTACCCCAAAGGTCAATTTCCCAATTGGCTTTTAATGCAAGACGTTGTACCTGGCTGCCACTGACCAGATTATTGGAAGTATTGGCAACAGCACTTACGCTGGGATACAGGTCACTTCCGGCAATTTCCATCGCCAGCTCAACCTGATTAAGCTTTTCTCTGGCAATAATCAGATCCGCATTATACAACATGCCTTCATTAATCAGTGCTTCCAGTTGAGAAGTCTTAAGATCATTGATCCAGTCGTAGGAAATTGATTTTGAATCTGCTTTTCTGTCAAAAATCCAGTCATCCGGTATTTGTAGATGAGAAGCAATCTCACTCTTTTCTTTAAGCTGATTTATGTTTTCCTGCGTAGCTTCTTTATAACCAATACACGAGCTTAAACTTACCGCAAGTACACTCAATAAAATTAACTTTTTATACATGTTAATGAAGTTTTGGAATCAGGAAGTTGATTTTACTGTTGATTCGCACCATTACTTTTCGGATAAGATGGAGAGGTTTAATATGATCAGAATAAATCACTGCTGCTCCCCTTGCTCCCACTGTGAGCTGTTTCTGACTGTCTTCCAGTACAAACTTGGCAATAAGCTTTCCATCCGTCTCAGGTAATTGTCTTGCAGTATCAGGAAGTCCTGCTGTAGAACCATTTCCGCCCAGCATTCCTCCTGCATTATTCATGATCCCCTGGCTTGTAGCATCAATTACATATTCAAGTCTGGCTTTCACCACTTTTCCCGGTTCTGTTTTAAGAGCAAGTTCCACTTCATTTCCGTTTTTTACCGATTCCAGCTCGTTCTGAGCAAAAAATCCAATAACTGACTGCTGTTTCTGAATCAGAACAAATGCAGATTTGAAAGGGGCCATAATGGCACCTTCATTCAGCTGAACATTCGGAATCACACCATCTGTTGGCGCCAGAACAATGGTTTGGGAAAGATTCCATTTGGCCTGATCCAGCTTGGCCTGAATCTCAGAAACAGATGAATTTTCACCACCATAAGAGGCATTGGATTTTGTTTCCAAAGATTGTTGTTGCGACTGTGCAGCACTTATTCTGGATTGTAGATCACGCACGTTGGTTATAGCCTGTTCAAGATCAAATTTGTTGGCAGCTCCTGCCTGCACAAGCTCCTGGTACTGAGATACTCTTTTATTGGCAAGATCAAGCTGTGACTGTAAGGCAGAAATGTTTTTTCTGGAAGCAGAAATGTCTGCATCATAAGAATGTACCGTAGCTTTCATACTGCTCAGTTTAGCTTCCAGTGATTTAATTTCCTGTAGATAAGGCTCTCTGTCAATGACAAATAATGTATCTCCCTTTTTTACTTCCTGGTTGGTCTTCACATATACTTTTTTTACCTTTCCCAAAACCTGAGTGGTAATATCCACACTTCGGTTTACTACCTTTACATCCGAAGTAATAGGACAAAAGTAGTTCAGGCTTAATATTAAAGCTATGGATCCAAAAATAGGAAGTGAATAGACAACAACCTGTGTGGTAAATGTCCACGGGATCAGTTTTAATTTTTTAATGAGAAGCCAGCATATTCCGGCATATATTGCGACTAGTAATTCCAGCATGTTTTTTAATTTTCGATGGGTTTAAATTCTTCTTCAGGTAAATCCTTGTTGTCTGTTTCTTCTTCAGTCGTCGTCTGGTTTCCATAATTATAGTTGGCCCAGATTAGGGCAACCGGCCATAAAAGACCACCAAAGATCAGAGAAAGAAGACACATGCTTTTAATGGCGTTCAGTTGAGGATGATTTTTCTTTTCTGCTACTTTTTCCGGATAAATATGAGCTTTCCAGAAGATATAAATTCCCGCAGCAGGCAGTACAAGCAGGATCAGCCAGGATGCTCCGTCGGCTATTTTGTCTTCAATATTGCCTGTAGATGCCTGAACGAAATTGCATGCTAATAACAGGCAGAGAATGGTGGTTATTCTTTGCATAAATTGGTATAAAATGATATAAAAATGTTGACTTTAGAAAATACAGAGTATGTCCGGATGAAAATCCGGAAAATCACATAGTATTCCTGTTAAGATGTAAAGACTATTCTATAAGATGAAATGCTTCGAAGATGATTGTATTTTTTTTCATTTGGTTTTTTTTATTGATGAAGAACAAGTTTTTGACCGGACAAAATTATAGTGAACGAAACAATTAAAAATATTCTTAAGTTATTTTTTTCTTTGATTATTTTTTTTATTGTCGCGGGCCGTAATGCGGGAAAGGGAGTTTGGAGTAATACCCAGAAAATTAGCAATATACTTTCTGTTTGCATTTTGACAGACAAACGGATGATTGTTCAGGAAATCTTCATAGCGGGAAAGCGGTGAGCTCCTGCAGAACTGCTCTGTGCGGGCAGATAAGATGCTGATAATCTGTTTTAAAGATTTTAAATATAAATTGTAAATTCCTTTATGCTGAAATGCGATCTGCTCAAATTCGCCTTTATTAAAAAGAAAAATTTGAGAATCGATGACAGCTTGTATGGTATACTTTTTTGTACCTTCAGGGGAATAAGATTCCGGACTCTCCAGAAAGGCAACCTCTTTTTCTGAGGGCAGAAAAGTATTGATTTCAACTCCGTTTTCATCGTCGAAGAAAAATCTTAGCAGGCCGCCGGTCAATATAAATAAATGATTAAACGGCTGACCGGGCTCTAATAGTTTTTCTTTTTTTCGAAGAAGTTTGGGAGTACTGATGCCTGCAAGGATCTGGATTTCTTCATCCGATAATTCCTTAAAGCAATCCATTCTTCTAAATGTTTTAAACATAAATATTAATTAAAATAACCTTTATAAAAATAATAAAAAATAGCAAAGAAAAATAGTGAGAAAACGACACCATTTTCAATGGATTTTTTTAAGATATTTGCTTTGTATTAAATAATTCTTACATACAATGAACAATAACCGAAGAAGTTTTATCAAGAAACTGGGAATTGCAACCGCAGCACTTACCATTAACCCTTTGGAGCTAATGGCCGGAGAACTGCCTGAAAACAAAAAAATCATCAACAAACCTATCGTACTTTCCACCTGGAATTTTGGATTAAAAGCCAATGAAGAAGCATGGACTATCCTTGGAAAAGGAGGACGAGCTTTGGATGCGGTAGAAAAAGGAGTACGTCTCGTAGAATTAGATCCAAAAGAAAGAAGTGTTGGATATGGAGGACGTCCGGACAGAGATGGTAGAGTGACACTTGATGCCTGCATCATGGATGAGAATTATAATATCGGTTCTGTAGCATGTCTGGAACATGTTAAAAACCCCATTTCGGTTGCCAGAGCTGTTATGGAAAAAACACCCCACGTTATGCTGGTAGGTGACGGAGCATTACAGTTTGCCCTTTCACAAGGTTTTAAAAAAGAAAATCTTCTCACTCCGGAATCAGAAAAAGAATGGAAAGAATGGTTAAAAACCAGCCAGTATAAGCCCATTGCCAATATTGAAAACCACGATACCATAGGAATGATCGCCTTGGATGCACAGGGGAACCTTTCCGGAGCCTGTACTACCAGCGGAATGGCTTTCAAAATGCACGGCAGAGTAGGAGATTCCCCCATTATCGGAGCAGGTTTGTTTGTAGATAATGAAGTGGGGGCAGCTACAGCAACGGGCCACGGTGAAGAGGTCATAAGAACAGTAGGAACGCACCTGGTGGTTGAATTGATGAGACAGGGCAGAAATCCACAGGAAGCCTGTAAAGAAGCAGTGGACAGAATTGTAAAAATCAATCAGCGAAGAAACAAAAATCTGAAAGATATTCAGGTAGGTTTTATTGCCATCAATAAACAGGGAGAATATGGATCTTACTGTATTCAGGACGGATTCAACTTTGCTGTGCATGATCAGAAAGGAAACCGCCTTGAAACTCCCGAATTTGCTTTGAAATAATTAAAAATTCAATAGGAATGGGCTATAATCCTGAGCATAGACGAAGGAGGCCCATGTAAACAAATAAAAGATACCCATTGGCTTTAGCCAAAACATAAAAACAAATATGAAAAGAACGATCGTCGCTTCCTTATTTCTTATTATTGCCTGCAAGGAAGAAAAGAAGGAGATAAAAACAGATGCCCAATCAGTGCAGACAGAAGAAAAAGTAGTTTTGCATAATGAATCCAATGAAGCTGAAGCTGCTAAAAAATGGTTGGAAAAAAGTATTGTCGATTATTTTAAAGCAGACATCGGAAGTGAAGAAAAGAATATTCGGAAAATCACAACCAAAGACTACCTCGATTATAAAATGGATGCGATGAATGTTGATCTGGATGTTGATGGAAGTCTTACCGATAAAGAATTTCAGGATAAATGGAAAACCAGATTTGATGTAAGTAAAGCAGGTGTTGGAGCGGGCTTCCTGATTACAGCACAGGACTGGGATAAAATTGAAGTTGGAAGCTGTGATTTAGAACTCTCCTCAAAAGATGAATATCTATTCAATGTAGTGCTGACAGACAAAAATTTTAAAGCAGAATATCCGTCAGTAATAAAAGTAGTAAAAGAAAACGGTTCCTTTCTGATTGCAGATGTACTGCAGGACGAACCAAAGTCAAATTAAATAGATACAATACAATGTCAAAAATAGAAATAGCTTGTTTTAATCCTGAATCAGCGATCATTGCTTTTGAAAACGGGGCAGACAGAATAGAATTATGTGATGGCCTGAGTGAAGGTGGAACTACTCCGGACTTAGAAACCATGAAAAAACTTCGTGAAAAAATTACAATCCCTATGTTTGTAATGATCCGTCCCAGAGGAGGTGATTTCACGTATTCGGATTCAGAATTTGAACAGATGAAAAATGATCTTGTTCATTTGAAATCTTTACAGGCAGATGGTTTTGTATTCGGTATTCTGGATGAAAATGATGAGGTTAATATTGAACAGAATAAAGCCTTAGTAGAATTGGCAGCGCCACTTCCATGTACTTTTCACCGTGCTTTTGATCGTGCTGCGAGTCTGGAAGAATCGTTGGAAAAAGTAATTGAATGTGGTTTTACCACCATTCTTACTTCCGGCCAGAAACCGAATGTATCTGAAGGAAAAGAAAATCTTAAGAAACTGGTTAAACTTTCCGATGGAAGACTAGAAATCCTTGTAGGAGGCGGACTTCGCTCATCCAATATTGAAGAGATAAGAACAATTACCAATGCGGGTTACTTCCATTCTTCAGCCATTACGGATGGTGGTGCTTTTGCCAACGCGGATGAAGTGGTTGCGTTGAAGAATAAATAATATAGTTGTATTTTGGCAGCTGTTTAAACGCAAAGTTTAAAATGAAATTGTAGTATAATTTGAGGAAGCAAAGAGATGTAGCAAAGCCACTGACTAAGCTTAAGAATAAATACATTTGCTTCATCCAATCGATTGAAAATCGATTCTTTCTCAGCTCGCTTAAATATTGCATAACGTAAATAAATACTTTGCGTTTAAATAAAATAATTAAAATAAAAAAACACAAATGAATGACCGAAAACGAATTATCTTACAAAATAATAGGAGCTGCTATAGAGGTACATAAAAACTTAGGAGTGGGTTTATTAGAAAATGCATATGAAACAGCTTTAGCTTATGAATTAAAGATGCATGGACTTAATGTTAAACAACAGTTATCCTTACCTTTAAAGTATAAAGAAGTGTTTATAGAAAATGCATACAGAATCGATTTGGTTGTAGAAGATAAAGTTATTGTAGAAGTTAAATCTGTGCTGGAGTTACACCCTATTTTTCACTCACAGGTGTTGACGTATCTAAAACAGACTAATATAAAATTGGGATTAATAATGAACTTATTAAGTACGGAATCCATAGAATTGTAAACAAATTTATTGATGAATAGAACGATCCTTTTTGCTATTCTTTTCACACAGAATATCCTTTTTGCACAGTTTTCCCAAAGGAGCCTGTCTTCAGAGAACTGGCAGTTTAAAAATTCAAAAGATCAAAACTGGCTTCCTGCGAAAGTTCCGGGAACCGTTCATCTGGATTTGATGGAGAATAAGATCATTTCTGATCCTTTTAAAGATGAAAATGAAAAGAAAGTACAATGGATTGAAAATGAAGACTGGGATTATCAGACAGCATTTACAGTTTCCTCTCGGGATTTAAAGAACGATAATATTGACCTTGTTTTTAACGGATTGGATACATTTTCCGAAATCTACCTTAATGGTCAGCTGCTGAAGAAAACAGACAATATGTTCAGGAAATGGAATATTCCTGTGAAACAATATCTAAAACCGGGTAATAATGTATTGCAGATTAAGTTTCAATCTGCTGTCAATACCGGAAAAGAACTTGCTAAAAAAGTTCCGTTTACCATGCCGGAATCCCCAAGAAGCTTTGTAAGAAAAGCACAGTATCAGTTCGGATGGGATTGGGGGCCAAGACTGGTTACGGGAGGAATATGGAAAGACGTTCAGCTTGAATTCTGGAATAATGCTAAAATTATTACGGTCAAAGATATTCAGAAGAGAGTTTCTGACACTTCCAATGATCTACGTTTCGACGTAGAAATTTATGCTCAGAATGCCGGTAATTATATCTTGGATCTAAATAAAATTCACAAAAAAGTATCTTTAAAAAAAGGAAGCAATACAATATCGGTTGCTTACAAAACAGCCGGAATGAAGCTCTGGCAGCCAAACGGACGCGGTGAAGCTCACCTCTACGATTTCGAGGTAAAGCTTTCCAAAGATCAGAAAAATATTGATGCTAAGAATATCAGGATAGGATTAAGAACCGTAGAATTAATTCAGGAAAAAGATGAAAAAGGAAAATCATTCTATTTTAAGGTAAATGGGCAGCCATTGTACATCAAAGGAACCAACTGGATTCCGGGCGATAGTTTTTCACCAAGAATGACCTGGGAAAAATATCAGAAACTGATCAAAGATACAAAGGACGCTAATATGAATATGATCCGCATCTGGGGTGGCGGTATTTACGAAGATGAAGAATTTTACAAAGCCTGTGATGAAAACGGAATCCTGGTCTGGCAGGACTTTATGTTTGCAGGAAGTTTTTACCCTGCGGACGAAGCATTTTTAAACAATGTAAAAGAAGAAGTAAAAGATCAGGTCAGCAGACTTCAGAATCATCCGTCTATTGCTTTGTGGTGCGGCAATAATGAAATTGATGAAGCCATTGTCAACTGGGGATACCAGAAACAGTTCAATTATTCAAAAAACGATTCACTGCAGGTTTGGAAAGACTATAAAAAGTTGTTTCATGAAGTCATTCCCAATGCATTGGCAGAAAACCTGAAGTCAGATAAAAATATATATTGGCCAAGTTCGCCGTCTATCGGCTGGGGACATAAAGAAAGCCTTACAGAAGGAGATTCTCACTATTGGGGTGTTTGGTGGGGTGAGCAGCCCTTTGAAATTTATAATGAAAAAGTAGGACGTTTCATGTCTGAATATGGCTTTCAGGGTACACCTAGCCTTGAAACGACAAAATCAATGTTTTCCGGAACTCCGGATTTAAGCCTTCAGAGTCCAACTATCAAAGCTCATGAAAAGCATGCCCGCGGCTGGGATATTATCAATGAATACCTGAAGCGTGATTATAAAATTCCTACGGATTTCGTACAATACAATTATGTTTCACAGCTTTTACAGGCGAGAGGGATGCAGATCGCCATTGAAGCCCACCGCCGTGCAAAACCTTACAATATGGGAACGCTGTATTGGCAGCTCAACGATTGCTGGCCCGTAGTTTCCTGGTCTTCCATTGATTATCTTGGAAACTGGAAAGCCTTCCATTATCAGGCGAAAAGAAGCTTTGAATCTGTTTTGGTATCAATTGCCGAAACCGATAAAAGTTATGACGTTTATCTGATCAGTGATCTCGCGAAAGGATTTAATGCAGATATTAATTTTGAGCTCATTGATTTCAAAGGGAAAATACTTTGGAAAGCCAATCAGTCAGATATTATCAATGCTGATGTGAGTAAGAAAATCCGAAGCATCAATAAGTCAGAGCTGGCTCAGTTTGATTTGTCGGAAGCTGTTTTAAAGATCACTTCTGAAAAAGACACAAAATTCGAAAAGTTGTACTTTTTTAATAAACCAAAAGATCTGAAACTCTTGCAACCTGAGATTAAAATCAGGAAAATATCACCAACTGAAATTGAAATCTCAACAGACGTGCTTGCAAAAGACATTTATTTGATTGGTGATACTCATTTCAGCGATAATTTCTTTGATCTGTTGCCGGGAACTTCAAAAAGAATAATACTTTCAATGCCCTTGGAAAATATAGAGGTGATGAGTCTTTGGGATGTTATAAAGAAGTAAAATATATTCTGAAAAAATTATTTCAAACAGTTATAAATTTCCGGCAGGTAGATCTCTAAACCTTATAGGTTTTTGAAACCTATAAGGTTTAAAGCAGAAAAGTTTTATAAGAAATTCTACCAAAAAAATATAAATTTTACCCTTCCAACTCAAAAATCAGCCGTAAATTTGCCTCATATTTTATTACAGTTATGGTAAATTTTGTTCTGATTGCAGTGTGTATCATTGCAGGAATGGTATTCAAAGCAACAAAATCTATCCACCCCGATGCTCACAAAGGCATCAATACCTGGATTCTTTATCTTGCTCTTCCGGCAGTTTCGTTTAAATATCTGCCCAAAGTAAAATGGACAACAGAAATGCTGTTCCCGATTGCAGCCACATTTTTAATTTCTGTGTTCTGCTTTTTCTTTATGATGTTTTACAGTAAAAGCAGGGGATATTCAAGAAGGTCCAGAAGTACGTTGGAATTGGCAAGCGGGTATAGTAATACTTCATTTATCGGATTTCCCTTAATCAGTGCCTTTTATGGTGAAGGGCTTCTGAGTATTGCGATTATCTGTGATCAGACCATGTTTTTTGCCCTTTCCACGCTCGGAATTATTGCTGCCGTAAAAGGAGGCAGTAAATCCGGAAAAGTAAGTGCTGTTTTTATTTTAAAAAGACTCATTACATTCCCTCCATTAATTGGCTGTATATCTGCTTTGATTTTGTCTCAGTTCATTGACTTTACCGTTGCGGAACCTTTCTTTGATAAGCTGGCAGCAACGGTAAGTCCGTTAGCTCTGTTTTCAGTCGGGTTACAGCTGAAATTCAACGGATGGAAAAAACTGATTCCTCAAATGTCTATGTCTATGCTTTATAAATTGATCCTGGCACCTGCAATTGTTCTGGGCATGGCTTTATTATTGGGAATAAAAGGGAATGTGGCAAAAATTACAGTATTTGAAGCAGCTATGCCAACATTGGTAACTTCAAGTATCATAGCAGAACAGTTCAGGCTGAATACAAAACTGACCAACCTGATTATCGGCGTCAGTATTATTGTAGGATTTATTACTTCCGCATTCTGGTATCAGATTACAGAACTTCTTTTTTAATGATGAGTTATCGTTTATTAATATGAACGGAGGAAATATCTTTGCTGAGTGGAACGCCCTTGCGCACGAATTACAACGATTCATCTAATCTTTTGCGGACATTGCGTTTAATCCATGTTTTGACTAAAGTAGATCGGGATTTTGATTATTAATTAAACGGACTAAAGTCCGTTTCTATTGATTTTTGAAGCTGACTATCTTTCCATCTCCTGATATCCTGCTGAGTGTAACACCTTAGCGCACGAATTAAAAATGATTCGTCATACCTTTGCGAACATTGCGTTTAATCCAGGTTTTGACTAAAGTCGATCGAGTTTTTGATTATTAATTAAACGGACTAAAGCCCGTTTCTATTGAATTTTGAAGCTGATTATCTTTCCATCTCCTGATATCCTTGCTGAGTGTAACGCCTTAGCGCACGAATTAAAAATGATTCGTCATACCTTTGCGAACATTGCGTTTAATCCAGGTTTTGACTAAAGTCGATCGAGTTTTTGATTATTAATTAAACGGACTAAAGTCCGTTTCTATTGATTTTTGAAGCTGATTATCCTTCAAGCTCCTGGTATCTTTGATGAGTGTAACGTCTTAGCGAACGAATTAAAAAGGATTCGTCATACCTTTGCGAACATTGCGTTTAATCTGTTTTTTGGCAGAAGCCGATTGCGATTTGATTATTAATTAAACGTACTAAAGCCCGTTTCTATTAATTTTTGAAGCTGATTATCCTTCAAGCTTCTGGTATCTTTGCTGAGTGTAACGCCCTTGCGCACGAATTAAAAAGGAATCGTCATATCTTTGCGAACACTGCGTTTAATCTGTTTTTTGGCTAAAGCCGATTGCTATTTTGATTACTAATTAAAACGGATTAAAGTCCGTTCTATTGATTTTTTTTCTGACCTGGGTTTGACGGTCTGTTAAAGGAATACGAAAGAATCTCCACAAAGTTGCAGTTCTCTCAGGAAAAATTTAATTTTACATTTTAAATATTTCCCTTGCAATACGCTCAAATTGTTTTACCCCTAAACCTGAAAGGATCTTTCACTTATAAAGTTCCTGAAGAAATGATGTCTGAAATCCAGCCCGGAATGCGTGTTCTGGTACCATTTGGCGGAAAAAAGATCTATACGGGAATTGTATTTGAGCTCCATGATAATGCTCCGGAAAACTTTGTGGCCAAAGAAGTTATCAGCATGCTGGATGATCAGCCGATTCTGCCTCAGGAACAGATTGATTTCTGGAACTGGCTGTCAGAATACTACTTGTGCAGTCTTGGGGAAATCTACAGGTTTTCATTTCCTTCTTCTTTAAAACTGGAAAGCGAGACGTATTTAAAATTAAAACCAGGAGCTGTTGTTGACTTTGAAAATCTGGATGTTAACGAAATGTATCTGGTTCAGGCACTGGAAGTTCGACAACTGATCAATCTGACGGATATTGAAGCATTTATTCCTAAAAAAGATATCATCAGAACCATCAATTCATTGATTGATCTTCAGTACATTGAAATTGATGAGAAAATTGCAGAAAAATATAAAGCTAAAGAAGTGGCTTATGTAAGAATTAATGATGAGGTTCTGGCCAATCGGAATCTTACGGATATTCTTTTAAAACTGAACAGAGCACAAAAGCAGAAAGATCTTTTCCTGCTTATTCTGGAAAAACAGACGGAAAATCCTGATGTTCCCATTAAAAAATCGGAACTGTTTGAGGATGGTTACTTTGGAAGTTCCCACTTCAAACCTTTGGCGGATAAAGGTTTTGTGGAGGAATACTTTATGCAGAAAGACAGAATTGAAAGCTATGAAGGAGAAATTGAGGAGCTTGAAGAACTTTCTGAACAGCAGAAAACAGCAAAATCTGAAATTGATGAAGCTTTTGAAGAAGGGAAGAATGTTCTGCTTCATGGTGTTACTTCATCCGGGAAAACCCATATTTATTTAGAAAAAATAGATGAATGCATCCGCGACGGAAAGAATGTTCTGTTTTTACTTCCCGAGATTTCACTGACCAAGCAGATTACCCAAAGATTAGAGAAAAAATATGGCAGGCAGCTAGGTTTTTATCACCAGAAACTGACTGATTTTGAACGAGTGGAAGTATGGAGAAGAATTAAGCAAAATGATATCCGCATTCTGATCGGGACCCGTAATGCTTTGTTTTTACCTTACCGGAACCTGGGCCTTATCGTAGTAGATGAGGAACATGATTCTGCTTACAGACCAAGAGAGGTTTCTCCTTATTTTAATGCTAAAGATGCGTCTCTGGTGTTAGGAAAGATGTATAAGGCCGGAGTTATTCTGGGATCGGCTACTCCTTCTGTCGAAAGCTACTACAGCGCCCGGAAAGATAAGATGAAATATGTTTTCCTGAATGAAAGATTCGGAAATGTCAATCTGCCGGAATATGAGCTGATCAATTTCAAAGAAGCTCAGGAATCTAAAAAGGTTTCGGGAAACTTCTCTTTGAAACTTATTGAGGAGATTAAGAAAACGGTGGATGAAAAAAATCAGGCCATTGTTCTCCATAACCGTCGTGGTTATTCAAACGTTATAGAATGTGAAAGCTGTGGCTATGTGAACTACTGTTCGAATTGTGATGTGGTCATGACGTATCACAAAGCGGCAAATGAAATGAAATGCCACTACTGCGGACAAAGAGCTTCAAAACCGAAGACCTGCCCGAAATGCAATTCTGAAAAGCTGAATGAAAGAGGAGTGGGCGTAGAGCAGATTCACGAAGAAGTTACCAGGCTGTTCCCTGAAAATGAAGTAGACAGAATGGATGTAGATTCCATGCGTAAAAAATTTGCCTACGAAAAACTGTACGAGAAGATTGAAGATCGAGAAACAGATATCATTGTAGGAACTCAAATGATTTCCAAAGGACTGGATTTTGATCATATTGAACTCGTTACCATTCCAAAAGCGGATTCCTTATTATATGTACAGGATTTCAGAGCAGAAGAAAGAGCTTATCAGCTGATCACACAGGTTTCAGGAAGGGCCGGAAGGGTTTCCGGAAAAGGGAGAATCCTTATTCAGACCTTTAATCCTGATCATTCCGTATTTCAGCTGATCAAGATGAATAATCCTGCAAAGATCTATAAATATATTCTTACAGAACGTCAGAAGTTTCATTATCCGCCTTTCACCAAGCTGATCATGATTGAGCTGAAACATAGGAGAGAGGATAAAGCCGACCGTGCTTCTCAGTTTCTGGGTTCTATCCTCAGAAAATATCTTCCTGAAGAATGTGTTTTAGGTCCGGAAAGAGCACAGATTGCAAAACTGAATAACTTCTATCAGTTCCAGATTATGCTTAAGCTTCCCCGGGGAAAAAACTATGACAAATTCAAAAATATGGTTTTGATAAGTTTGAAAGAATTTGATGAAATCACTGCGTATCAAAGCATTAAAAAAGATGTTTTTGTTGATTTTTAACAATTTTTAACAAACTTTACACTCTTTTATAACGGGTCGGTGGTCCGTTATATGACAATAATTTCTACTTTTGGACGTTGATTAAGTGTTTGGCTCTTTTACTGAATGATTTAACCTTTCATTTTTTATAGAGTCAAAACTACAGAACAAAAAGAAGATAGATGGTAAATTTCAGAAAATATATTTCAAGTGCGGCGGTGTTGGCTTCTGGTCTTTTCCTGGCTCAATCTACCGTTTCTACCGTTCTCTATTCCCAGAATTATGACAATCAGAAAAGCAGTTTAAATCTGCCTTCACCCGTTAGCACGATGGTGGAGAAAACTGTTTTGTCAGCAAAAGAACTGGTAGACATTAATGTAAACACAATGATGGCGGATCCTGTGCTGAAAAATGCAACCTGGGGATTCGTAGTGTATGACCCGAAAACGAAGAAGGTCATCTCTTCGTACAACGAAAATACTCCTTTAGTACCTGCTTCTACGACCAAATTACTGACAACGGAAACGGCTTTAAATATGCTGGGTGAAAATTACCGTTGGATGACTCAGCTGGAGTACTCAGGTACTATAGATGAAAACGGAGTTTTGAATGGAAATCTTTATGTAATAGGAAGTGGAGACCCTTCTTTGGGAACCAACAAAGCGGGTGCAGCATCGTATAGAGATATTATTTCAGATTTCGTAGGCGGTATTTCAAGAGAGGGAATCAAAAAGGTAAATGGTGATATTATCATTCAGACAGCGCTTTTCAAAGGCAATATTTCAGTGCTTCCGGAAAATGTTGTATGGTTAGAAAACAATAATTATTATTTACCGGCAGGAAGTACCCGAGATATCAACCCGGCCAACGAAAAACTGATCGTTAAAAAAGGTGGTTTCTCTACAGAAAAGAAATTCTTCTACGTTTCTCCTTACAATCATCAGATGGTATATGCTGATAAATACGAAGGAAACGGAGCTTTAACAACCAAACTTCCTGATGCTCCGGCTTATCTTGCCAACTCTTTCAGAACAACACTGGTAAAAAGCGGAATTCCTGTTACCGGAAAAGTAACCCCGAAAATGACAGATGCAGCACCGGAAAACAGAAAAATGCTTTCAGCGTATAAGTCCCCAACTTTAAATGATATTATTTATTATACCAATCAGCACAGTGACAATTCATTGGCAGAAGCTTTGCTGAGAACGGTAGGATATCAGAAAATGGGTGATCAGACTTCAGAATCCGGAAGAATTGTAGTGACTAATCACTTGAAAGATGCAGGTTTTGATATGATTGGACTTAACTATATCGATGGAAGCGGATTGTCAAGAAGTAATAATGTAACTCCCATTTCTCAGGTGAAGTTTCTTACTTCTCTGATGGATCAGAAATATTACAGATCTTATCTGACTTCTTTACCGATCGGAGGACAATCCGGAACTTTAAAAAGAATGTTCAATATTGGAGGAAACGGACAGGTTTTTGCTAAAACAGGAACTTTGAATAAAGTAAAAACATTAGCCGGTTATCTGAAAACAAATTCAGGAAAAACATTGGTTTTCTCTTTAATGGTGAATAACTATTCCGGATCGGTAGATATGGTGAAGAAAAGAATGGAAAAAATTCTTGAACCTGCACTGGATTTGTAATTTTTTTTTATTTTATATATTATAACAGCCTTTTAATCATGGATTAAAAGGTTTTTTTTATATTTGATTAAATTTTTCTAAACATGACAAAATTGTACCTTTTGGTGTTGGGATTTTTATTATCTCAGCAATTTTATGGCCAGAAGCAACGGCAGAATACGGATATGAAAGGATTAATCGAAAAAGAGAAAAAATCCTTCACCCAAAAGATGAATATCGGGAATATCAATCCCAATACCCTGAATTACGACTTACAGTATCAGAGAATGGACGTCAGCCTGGATCCTGCGGTATATAATATTTCAGGTTCGGTAACTTCACATTTTAAACCTACACAAAGTATGGGAAGTATTTATTTTGATCTTTCCAATTCATTAACGGTTTCTCAGGTGAAATACCATGGGACTAACATTACAAGCTTTCAGCAGCTTCCTTCAAAAGAACTGAAAATTGATTTTCCAGCTTCCATTCCTGCCAATACATTAGATTCTCTTACTATTTATTATGCAGGAGCACCGTCTACAAGTAATGATGCTTTCAAAACTGCTCTTCAAAGCGGAACTCCGGTACTTTCTACTTTGAACGAACCTTATGGCGCCCAGGACTGGTTTCCGACAAAGCAAAGTTTAAATGATAAAATTGAAAGATTTGATTTTAAAATTACCACTCCATCCAATTATAGTGTAGCTGCCAACGGAAAGCTGATGTCTGAAACTTTTCCTACAGGAAACACTAAACTTACGTTCTGGAGAACAATGTATCCTACACCGGCTTATCTGATTGCGCTGTCCATTACCAATTTTGTTAAGCTTAATGATACCATCGGAAATCCTCCTTTTCCTTTTGTGAATTATATCTATCCGTCTACAAATTCAAATGCCACCAGTATAGCCAATATTAACTGGACAAAGCAGGTGATGGATACTTTTGAAACGTATTTTGGATCTTATCCTTTCCGTAATGAAAAATATGGTCACATGGAGTTTATGTATGGAGGAGGAATGGAACATCAGACCATGTCTTCTATGGGAGGATGGAGCAAACAGCTGATTGCCCATGAGCTTACTCACCAATGGTTTGGTGACAAGGTAACCTGTGGCGCATGGAATGATATCTGGCTGAATGAAGGTTTTGCAACTTTTGGAGAACATCTTGCCAACGAAAAGCTATTGATGACCAACACAGAATTTCTGAATTATTTACAAGGGCAGTCCAACTACATTACTGCAAGTACAACAGGAAGTGTATATGTGCCGGATTCCGGACTTTCCAGCATCAATAGAATATTCGACAGCAGATTGTCTTACGCTAAAGGAGGATATGTACTGAGAATGCTGAAGTGGATCTTAGGTGATGCTGCATTTTATCAGGCACTTAAAGATTATCATGCGAGACCGAACCTGGCGTACAACTATGTGCGTACAGCTGATTTTAATGCTTCTTTGCTTCAGTCTACCGGAACAGACTTTACGGAATTTTTCAATGACTGGGTGTATGGCGAGGGATATCCTACTTACACCATCAAGTGGATGCAGGGCGGAAATCAGGCTTTATTTAAAGTTTCTCAGATACAAAGCAGTGCTAATGTTAGCTTTTTTGAAATGCCTTTACCCATTAAAGTGACAGGAACTGCAGGCCAGACTGCTTATTTTGTCCTTAATAATACATCCAATAATCAAAGCTTTTTACAGTCGGTAACATTTCCTATTGCAAGTGTTCAGTTTAATTATGAATACCAGATTCTTGAGAAAAACTCCACGGTTGTTCAGGATAATACGTTAAGTGTTTCTTCTGTTGAGAAAGATGGTTTTGGCTTGTATCCGAATCCTGCAAAAAATGAAATTAATCTGAAAGGTATTAATAAAGCAGTAGATTTTACAATTCACGCAATAGATGGAAAATTGGTTGGAAAAGGAATTTATCAGCCGGGTAAAGCGATTGGAATAGCAGAATTGGTTCCGGGAGCTTATTTCATTACTATTGATGAAAAGAATATTAAATTTATCAAACATTAAAAAACAAAAGGTAAAGTACAAAAAATTACATTTACCCATAACAATTATACTATACCAAAAGAAGCTTTCAGATTTGAAAGCTTCTTTGTTTTCTTGCAGCTCTGGCACCTCGTTTTCTGGCTGTTTTCACTTTGTATTCAAACCATTTTTCTTTGAATATTTTACGCATCAGATTATCAAAATGTCTTGTGATGACTAAATTTTTGAAGCCACGCCATTTTTCAAGCGGACTTGACGGAAGTGCCCTTACTGATATGGAATAACCTTCTGTGTCATATTGAATATAATGCCACCAGCCGGAAGGAATATAAAGCGTTTCTCCGGGTTGGATGACCGCTTCATACCCATTTAAATAAAGCAGCGCCGGATATTTTCTGTAATCAGGATTTTTAATCTGAGCCAGACTGTGGAAGTTGTAGGGGAGTTTATACATGAAGTCGGACTGTTCCCAAGGAAAAAGCCATATTCTTTTGATTCCCTGGAACTGTGTGATAAAAACATGAGACATGTCAATATCAATATGATTTCTGGTGACAGATCCTTCCCCTCCAAAAAACATAAAGGGCAGCCATTTCAGTATTTTACCATTTGTGACATCATTGTAGATGAGATCATTCTTTAATTCTGGTTTTATTTTCAATAAATTAAATAAAAAAAGTCTGTGTTCGGTAGGAGCTGACTGAATCAGATCCAGATATTCCGAAAACGTAGTCTGTGCAATGGGGTCACTTGCCACCCTGTCCAGAGAATCAAGCTCACTGCCGTAGATATTCACCCTATGATCTCCTGCAATTTCTTTGAAATAGTCATAATTCCACTTTTTGAAAGCGGGACTTTCAGGATGAACAAAGTCTTCAATAATAACTGGAACTCCCGGCTTCATATGGTTGTTGATAAAGGTTTCTGAACTGGTCGTCTTTATTTTTTGTACCGGCTTTAATCTCATACGCTCGAATTTTAGGCAAATATAAATATTATCCTACTAAATTTGTAGACTAATAGTGTTAAAAGTGAAAGCCCTGTCATTTTTTTAGAATTAAACTTATAAAAGGTTTTATTTTACTGCCTTTTTAGTAAATTAGCACATCTAAAAAATTACTAAAAATGATCTCTGAAAAATACCTTCAACATTTACAGAACGAACTTCAGAATATTGAGAATGACGGACTTTACAAAAGAGAAAGAATCATCACTTCTCAACAGAGTGCAGAAATAGAAGCTAATGGAAAAAAGCTTTTGAACTTCTGTGCCAATAATTATCTGGGATTATCCAACCATCCGGAAGTGATGAAAGCTTCTCAGGATATGATTCAGTCTCACGGATATGGAATGTCTTCTGTTCGTTTCATTTGTGGAACACAGGATATTCACAAGGATTTGGAGAAAAAGATTGCTGATTTCTTAGGTCTTGAAGACACAATCCTTTACGCAGCTGCATTTGATGCTAACGGAGGTGTTTTTGAACCTCTGTTTACAGAAGAAGATGCTATTATTTCAGATGAACTGAACCACGCATCAATCATTGATGGTGTTCGTTTGTGTAAAGCAGCGAGATACAGATATAAAAACAATAATATGGCGGATCTGGAAGCTCAGCTGATTGCCGCTTCTGAAAAAAATCACCGTTTCAAAATTATCGTTACTGATGGAGTATTTTCAATGGACGGTATTGTTGCAGACTTAAAAGGAGTTTGTGACCTTGCCGATAAATATGATGCTTTGGTAATGGTGGACGACTCTCACGCAACAGGTTTCATCGGGAAAACAGGCCGTGGAACTCACGAAGCTAATGAAGTAATGGGTAGAGTAGATATCATCACTTCTACCTTAGGAAAAGCTTTAGGAGGGGCGTTAGGAGGTTTTACTTCCGGTAAGAAAGAGATCATTGATATGCTGAGACAGCGTTCAAGACCTTATCTGTTCTCAAACTCTTTAGCACCAGGAATTGTAGGGGCGGCATTAAGAGTTTTGGATATGATTTCTGATGATACTTCTCTTCGTGATAAAGTAATGGAAAATGCAGAATACTTCAGAACGGAAATGAAAGCAAAAGGTTTCGATATTCCTGAAGGTGATGCTGCTATTGTTCCGGTAATGCTTTACGATGCACCACTTTCCCAGAAAATGGCAGAAAAGCTTATGGATGAAGGAATCTACGTAATCGGATTCTTCTATCCTGTAGTACCGAAAGGAAAAGCAAGAATCAGAGTACAGTTATCTGCGGCTCATACCAGAGAACATTTGGATAAAGCCATTGCTGCTTTTGAAAAGGTTGGAAAAGAATTAGGAGTTATTTCTTAAGATAAAAAAGTTCTACGTTTGTAGAATAAAAAACAGGATTTCTTATTTAGAGAAATCCTGTTTTTTTATGAAAAAAATATTCAGTGCTCTATTTTTTGTAATTAAATGAATGCTATTGCTGAATAAATGATAATATAATATATTTGGATCACTAATTCTAATAGCCGTTTTGTGAAAAAATATTTACTTCTTTTCGCTTTTTTTAGCTTTTTCAATACAATTTATGCTCAATTTAATGATTACAAATCAATACTTACTGTAAGTGCTTTTGCTCCTTTTAGTGATCAACGCTATAATATAGGGTATATGCAGAAAATAAATGAAAGATGGTGGGTGGGAAGCGAATTGGCCTATGGAACAGACAAAATAACTCCTGTAGATACTGGCAATTTTGAAGGGGAAAACAGGGTTTTTGAAATAAGGCCTGAAGTTTTTTACAGTCTGGCACCTCAATCAAGATTAAAGCATTTTGTATCAGCAGAAGTTTTCTATTTAAATCAGACAGGGAAAAATATTTCAGGAAAATATTATGACGAAAATGATGTTTATTATTCCTTTAGTTCAGCAGATTATAAAAGAACCAAATATGGATTAAATATCAACTACAGCATTTTGCTTCATAAAGAGTCTTCCTGGTTTGGCTTTATGCCTAAAATTGGCTTTGGTATCAGACAAAAAAATGTTTCCTATACTAATATGACAGGAAAGGCAGAAGAGTATGCTCCTGTAGATGGTCTTCCTTTTGATTATCATTCCAATCGGCAAGGCTCCAATTTGGGTTTCAATTTTAATGTTGATATGAAATTCATTTTCAAATTCTAAAAAATATTGAATCTTTATTATTTTAAGCTAAAGATTTTAGATTAAATTCTCTTTTTTTCCGAAATAAACTATCTTTGCAAACAAATTTTTAGGATGCTGTATACCATCATCAAAGCTTTGCATATTATCTTCATGGTAAGCTACTTTGCGGGAATTTTTTACCTCGTAAGGATTTTCGTTTACTATAAGGACACCGATGAATTTCCGGAAGAAAAGAAAAAAATTCTGAGAGAGCAGTACACTTTTATGGCCAGAAGGCTGTGGAATATTATCACAGTTCCTGCCGGAGTAATCATGGCGGTGTGTGGATTGGTCATGATCTTTTTAAATACCGGGCTGATGAAAATGCCGTGGTTTCATCTGAAACTGACCTTCCTGATCGGACTTGCCATTTACCATTACTGGTGTTGGAAAAAAGTCCTTCATTTAAAAGAATTACATGGGGATACACTGCCCATTGCCAATATCAAACTGAGACAGGCGAATGAAATAGCAACATTCATTCTGTTTCTGGTGGTATTTACCGTTATATTAAAATCAATGGTGATCGAATACTGGTGGCAATTAATTGCAGGATTTTTCGTTCTTGTATTTCTGATCATGATGACTGTGAAACTGGTTAATAAAAATAAAAAAAACAAATAATTGTAGAGTAGGTGTATGTCTTAAACATTCATCCTTTTTACATCTTACAAAAAAACTATGATTGCAATTTTAAAGAAAGAACTTTGGAGTTACTTTGGAAACTGGAGTGCATGGGTGATCATTGCTGCTTTCAGTTTGATAGCAACTCTTTTCCTGTTCTTTTTCGACAACGATTCTAATATTTTTGAGATCGGAATGGCCTCATTGCAGAGCTATTTCGTATTGGTTCCATGGCTGTTGATGTTTATCATTCCGGCACTTTCCATGAAAACATTTGCGGAAGAACAGCAAACCGGAACATTAAACTGGCTTTTCTCACAGCCGTTAAAGGTTTCAGAACTGGTAGCCGGAAAATTTCTTTCCGTATGGATTGTAGGAATTTTATGCCTTATTCCTTCTTTAATTTATCTGTATACGGTATATGTTTTGGGAGTTCCCGCAGGAAATATTGACCTTGGAATGACCTTTGGGAGCTACTTTGGACTGATCATTTTAATTGCTGCGTTTGCTGGAGTGGGAATCCTGGCTTCATCATTATCACAGAATCAGATTATGGCTTATCTGCTGGGCGTTTTCATGTGCTTCATCATGTATTTTGGAATTGAGCAGCTTGCTAGTTATAAACTATTGGGAGGTGCAGATTTTATCCTTCAGAATATTGGTTTCTATCAACATTTCTTAGGCTTTACAAGAGGACTTATTGATTGTAAAGATGTAGCGTATTTTGTACTTGTTGTCGGTGCTTCATTAGTATTGTCTAATCATTTTATTAACAAAAAGAAGTAGAATCATGAAGAAGTTCAATGCTAAATCTCCACTGGGAATTTTCTTAATTGTAATTGTTCCTTTAGTGATTATTCTGACCTATTCGGGAATCAGATTAGACTTAACAAAAGAAAAAAGATATACCCTTTCTGATAACACCATCAAAGTACTGGAGTCCGTAAAAAAGCCTCTGACTGTTGAAGTATATCTGGAAGGAGATTTTCCGGCAAGTTTCAAACAGCTTCAGAGTGAAACGAAATTCATGCTGGAAGAATTCAGAAAAATAAATCCGAAGATCGATTTTAAATTCATCGATCCGATTAAAACAAAAATGTCTCAGGATACCCTGATGGCAATGGGAATGCAGCCGTCTATTCTTCCGGATGTAAAAGATGGAAAAATTTCACAGATTACGCTTTTCCCTTACGCTGTGATCAAACATGGCAATGATGGGGTTTCTATTCCTTTAGTGGTACAACAGGCCGGAATTGATGCAGATCAGCAGTTGACAAGATCCATTGAGGGATTGGAATACAACCTTATCTCCAATATCAAAAATATTGCAGCTGCCAAGAGAAAGAAAATCGGGATTCTGGTGAACCACGATGAATTGAACCCGGATGAATTCCAGGGATTTGTACAATTGGCCATGGAAAACTATGATGCAGGGCCTATTATTCCTAAAAATCAGACTGAACTTTCATTGGAAGATGTTCCCTTGTTAAAACAGATGAGTGCTTTGGTGATTGCAAAACCAAGAAAAGCTTTTACAGATAATGAAAAGGTAATTCTTGACCAGTACATCATGAACGGAGGAAAAACCCTTTGGATGATTGATGCCGTAAATGCTGAAATGGATACACTTACACGATCCAAAAAAGTAATGCCTTTCCCGGTTGATATCAATATGACCGACTTCTTTTTCAATTACGGACTGAGAATTAATCCTGCGTTGGTAAAAGACGTGAAGAAGTTTGCCTTGCTAAGACTGGTTACAGGAGAAGTAAGTGGAAATCCTCAGTATACAAGCTTACCTTGGCCTTATTATCCGCTTGGAATTGCTGAAAATAATAATCCGGTTACCAAAAATATCAACCCTGTAAAATTTGAATTCCCGACTTCTATCGATACTTTAGGAGGAAGAAAGAATATCAAAACAAAAGTTCTTTTCGAATCCAGTGAAAGAACATTATTGAAACAGGTTCCGAACTATGTGGACCTGAAAGAAATTGCAAGTGTAGACAGTCTTGGACAAATGGAAAAACCAAGTACACCAAAGATCTTCGCTGTAGCTTTGGAAGGAAAATTCAACTCTGCCTATGCATCCAGAATTGAAAGAAAATCTTACCCTGGATTCAGGACATCCAGCCCGGAAAACAAAATGATTGTGATTGCAGACGGAGATGTAGGAAGAAATAAAGTAATCAAAGGAAAACCTCTTCCATTAGGTGTAGACCTGCTGACGAACGAGCAGTTTGGAAACGAACAGTTCCTGAGAAATGCTTTAGACTATCTGCTGGATGACAGCAACCTGATGGAACTGAGAAACAGAAACATCGAAGAAAGACTTCTCGACAGACAAAGAATCACCGAAGAGAAATCGACCTGGCAATGGATCAATTTACTACTTCCATTGGCTATTATCGGCCTTATCGGAGGACTGTTCTTCTGGTTAAGGAAAAAGAAATTTGGATAAAATATAAAACTCCCGAAAGATTTCTCTTCCGGGAGTTTTGTTTATATTGATGTAATAATAAAAAAATCTATCTGGACTTCAATTTTTTATTCTCTTCCTTCAAAGCTTCCACCTGTTCTTCCAAAACTTTAATATAGCTCTGCAAATTTTCTACAATAGAATTAGGAATGTTGTAATATTGATTAAAGTTATTGTTTGCAGATTGATCATTGAAAGTTAAATTATCATTATTGACAACTCTTGATGGTTTTTCTTCCTTTATTTCTTCTACAGGAACATCAAGTGCTTTAGCAAGCTTTTCCCATTCATCATCATATATTCTTACTTCATCATTCTCTTTTCGGGAATAATTGGATACGTCTGTGGATATTATTTTAGACATATATTCTTGTGTGTAGCCTCTTTGCTTTCTTAGATTTCTTAGCTTTTCCATAACGACTTTTATATTTGTGTCTTTTTACAAATATAATTAAAAAGGAGTGAAATTTTAAACCTGCTTATTGAAAAAGCTCTGCTCCTTCTCCAGCACATTTCGAATCCCATAAAAAACATCATTTTTCTTATTATCTGTTAAAGATATTTCTATCTTAAAAATCTACGTTATCTGGGAAATTTGCGTGAGATTAAAACATTTTATAGCTTACGTAAAATAAAAAAGAGAAGCACACACTTCTCTCTATTATTTTATCCTTCCAATACAGGAATAAGATGTTCCCAGTTCAGCTGTTTCGCATAATCTAAAGCCGTTTTTCCTTTTTTAGACTGGATGTTTCTATCCGCTCCAGCTTTTAAAGCAACCTGTACAGTGGTTAAATTTCCTGCGATGGTTTCTTTGTGAAGAAGCGTCAGTCCGTCTTCATCGGCTTGGGTTAGTTCATCGGGATATTGTTGTAAGAATTTTACAAATTCCTCCTTCATATTTTTGCTCATTGGATGCTCAATAAGATTTTCCGGATTTTCTTTCTGGTTATTCACAACGAGGATATCATTAAAATCTCCGAAATCCAGCTGCCAGGCATCATCATGTTCTTTTCTTTCTGCAGCAGACATATCAGCACGCATTTTCTGGATCGTAAATCCGCCGTAAGCTTTCGGAAGTGGAGTAGAAGAGGAGGAAAATAATTTAGAAAGTCCCTTGGGTTTCTGTACACTCGGAGTGATAGCAAAAAGCCAGTCACTGATATTTTGTAAAGGGATTTCAACATAATCACCCACCTGAACGTTCTTAAGACTATTGGGTTCATTAATCAAATATCCTCTCACGTGATCTCCATCAAAGAATATTTCATTAATCCACATATGTTCTACCAAACTCTCTCCGGTTTCTTCATCCTGTTCTTCAAAAGCCGTTTTAACGCATGCTACATTAAGTCCGGGAATGATTCTTCTGTATTCCCAGGACTGTTCCCGCCAGAAGTACTTAAAGGTTTCCTGAGCTTTTCTGTAAGCTTCAATCATTGCTGGATCATCTCCATCTGCAAAGAAAATTGGGTTCTCTTCCATTTAATAATTAAGTGTGGTGTGTTAAAGAATATAGATTACTGCTGATAGGTTTCTTTAGGGAGTAATGCAGCTGTTTTGTAATAGCTGATATCGGTAGGGATCTGTGCCTGAAGGTCCTGGAAAGTGTCGTAATCATAATGGATCCAGTTTTCTTCATTGTCCGGGTCTGGAGTTTTGTCTACAGCCAGTTCCAGTTTTCCATCTTCCTGGTAGCTGCATTCTATGGCAGCATATTTTTCACCGTTTTCGTCGTTGGTATACCAGCATTTTATGGTTCTTTCAAGCTGTGGTTGATGGGTTTCATTATCGATCACCTGTGAACAGATAAAATTTTCCGGATCTTCTGTTTTGAAAACAGTTTTGGAAATTAGGGGCAGATCGTCTACGGATAATGAATACAGTTTATTGGTAGAAATAATAAAGCCATCGGTGGTTTCTTTTTTTTCAATATCAAAAAAGTCTGACTTTTCTTTAAGATAATTGACTACCTGAGTTTCGTCTTCTTCGTCACTTAAAAAATAATTGATGTTATAAACACTGTCTTCGTTAATAAATTCAATTTCTTTCAGGAAATCGGAACCTTCCTCATAATAATACAGATGATATTCGCTCAGCTTCACAGCATTACTTTTGGAAATGACCTCTCCAAAAATGTTTTTGTACACTTTTCTCATTTTTAATCATGTTAGTTTGTTTCATCTATTAGTTTAAGTGGTATGGCAAAGATAAGTTTTCTTTTTTTATCTCAACCTGAGGCATAAAGTAGTATTTATTTCGTAAGTATTCTATATATCCTTTATAAAATCCTCATATTCGTAGTAAAACCGTTCGAAACCGTCCATTTTGTCCACAAAAAATTCAAAAATTTCTTGCCAGGTATTTTTGTTAAAAATAGAAATATTATGTTTTTCAACCCATATCCTGCTGATTATCTTGCCGTTTTCAAGGGTGAAATGTTCTTCTTTCTGAAAATCCCCGATAAAATCTTTTAAAATATCTTCCAGAGACCAGATCTTTTCGTAGTAAGCATTTCTGAAGATTTCATCTTTCATTTCGATATCCAGAGAAACTTCTGCTTTTTTGTTGTCGGCAGAAAATTTAAATGCCATGTCCTTAATTTTGGTGTCATAAAGAATCCATTTTCTGGGAAATGATCTTCCAAAAGCTGTCCAAAATTCCTTTTTTAGTTGCTGTGCTTCTTGTTTACTGAACATATGGCAAACATAATGATTTAATAGGAGAAAGGCAAAAGTGTGGTACCTAAAACCGTAAAATTACGGATGGATAAACTGGCGTTTTTTATGAATCCGGTTTTATGTCCTTTTCAAATATTAAACAATTTTCGTATTTTTGCTTTAATGCTTTCAAAAAAATCTCAATATGCGTTTAAGGCGCTTTCATATCTTGTAGAAAAAAGAAATGAAGGCCCGATTCTTATTTCTGAAATTGCGGAACATAAAAAGATTCCTTTAAAGTTTTTGGAAAACATCCTTCTTGAATTGAAAAAAGCGGAAATCCTCGACAGTAAAAAAGGAAAGGGTGGAGGATACTTTTTAAAAGAAAACCCTGAAAATGTGAAACTGGCGAAAATCATTCGTCTGGTGAATGGCCCTATTGCAATGCTTCCCTGTGTAAGTCTCAATTTTTATGAAAAATGTGATGACTGCAATGAAGATCACTGCGGACTTCATGATGTTCTGATAGAGGTTCGGGATGCTTCACTGAATATTCTGGAAAGTAAAACTTTAATGGATCTGGTTGATTAACCTGATCCTTTTTTTTGAATTAATAGTCTACTTGTTTTGTAGGATAAATATTTTATCAGATATTTGCACTACTTCAAATGAATAAACTATGATTTCAAAAGAAGAGCTAAACCAATTACAAAAGCTTACACCCTCTATTATGGCAGTACATTCACTAACTGTCGGAAAAACTTCCTCGTACAAAGCTACAGAAAACAGCCTCAATGTAAATGTTGGTGTTTTTGGTAACACTGATGGTGAAGGAGTATGGACTAAAATGGTAATGATATGGTGATTACGAGAAAAATTCAGGTAAGGCTTAATGTCCTTTTTGTAACGGCTGCAATTCTGTCCATCGCTGTTTTTTCAATGTATGAACTGGGATATCTGGAAGAATTACAGGTTATTCTGGCCAAAGATAATTATATTTTCTACTGGATGCTTCTGGTTGGGGTTTTTGCGGAAATTGTTGCAGGATCCATGGGAATGGGGTATGGTGTGATCTGTACCACCACACTTATGCTTCTGAATATTCCGCCGCATATTGTAAGCGCAAGTATTCATTCTGCGGAAAGTTTTACCACTGCTGCAGGAAGTCTCAGCCACATCAAATTAAAGAATGTAAGTAAGAGCCTGGTGAAAAAGCTGGCCATTCCGGCGGTAATCGGTGCTGTAATTGGTGCGGTTTCCCTTACCTATCTGGGAGAATATTATGCGAAGATCACCAAAACACTGATCGCTTTTTATACTTTATATCTCGGCGTCCAGATTTTATCAAATGCATTCAAAGAAAAGCAAAGTAGAGCATTGAAAAGAAAAACCAATCTGACCAGGCTGGGCGTGATAGGCGGTTTTATAGATTCTTTTGCCGGGGGAGGCTGGGGACCTTTGGTAACCGGAACATTGATTAAAAATGCATTCACCCCAAGATTTGCCGTAGGAAGTTCTACCGTAGCTAAATTTATTCTTACCATCACCGCTGCCTTTACCTTTTTCCTTACCCTGGGAATCCAGCACTGGAATATCATTCTCGGACTTTTGATTGGCGGAATCATTACTGCTCCGTTTTCTGCAATGCTTACAGCAAAGCTTCCTGTGAAAAAAATGTTTGTGATTATCGGAACATTGGTTATTGTAATGAGTTCTATAACTATTTATAAATCAGTTTTTAATTAAAAATTATGTTGGGTGTGGAAAAATAAAAGGTTTAAAAAGATATTCGGTTTTGAAAATATTTTACTTTTACATCACTAAATATTAGAACATGAATTTACATATCATTGCACTTTTTAAGTTTAATGAAAATTATCTGATGGACGCTGTAGAGCTATTTCAGAACCTTGTGAAAGAAACAAGAAAAGAAGAAGGCTGCCTTCAGTATGATCTTATTGAAGATAAAGATAATAAAGGAACTTTCTTCCTGATCGAACTTTGGGAAAGTGTAGAACACCATAACAGACATAACGGTCAGGATCACCTTTTAGATTTTCGTAAAGATGCTTCCAAAATTATGGAAAGCTCAGTAGAAGTTTATAAAGGGTTTAAAATATATTAATGGTATTGAAGGATTGAAAGAATAGTGATATAAAACTACTCTTTTCATGAATTTTTAAGTTCTTTACTAAAGAAAAAATAAAAGGCGGTTTCAATACTCTGAAACCGCCTTTTTATTAGAAAAAATAGAAAGTATTAAAAATAGAAAGTTTATTTCACGATAAGCTTTTTCGTCTCCGATTGGCCACCGTAAGTAATTTTTACAAGATAATTTCCTGACGGAAGAGTAGAAAGATTCATATCCTGCTTGTAGAAACCTGCCTGATTAGTCAGTTCAGCTGAATATACCTTTTTCCCGGTAAGATCATACACTTCTACATTCCCTTTGTTGCCTGTTTTTTCTTTAACATCAAAAAGAACAGTTACCTTTTTATCCGCAGTAGTTGGGTTAGGATAAATACCGAAAGACGCTTTTTTTCCTACTTCAGTAATTCCTAACGTTTCCGTGATCTTTTTGTATTTGAAATACATATTTCCTGTACTTGCCCCACCATTGGTTGTGAAATACATTCTGTAGTAGTCGTTTCCTTTTTTAACGTAGTATACAACATCACTTTTTACGGTCCCGATTCCTTTCCATGAATGTCCTACTGTTGTAATAGCGGATGAGAAACTTGTACTGGCAGGAATAGAGCTGGCTGCTGTCTGCTGTGTTTCAGGCTGTACCATTGCTACTTTTACATTTGGACTCTGGATAGCTCCGGAAAGCGGGTACATCTGCACTCCCATATAGAATGTGTAATATTTAGTAAATACAAAATCCCACGCTGTTCTGGAAGGCTCCAGACTTGGAACTTTTTCTCCGGTATCAAAAGAGAAATAATTGAAATAAGAATCATCTGTTCCGTTAGCAATAGTTCTTGTTTCCGTAGCTCCCCATGAAGTACCGTTCCATTTTGAATATCTGAAAGTATATCCTGCAAAGGCATCTTCAATAGCAAACTTGATATAAGTTCCTGAAGCATATTTTAGAACAAAAATAGCTTTCCCCTGAATATGATGATTCACCGGGTTGTAAACACCCCATCCTGTTGATGGGATATTGGGGTTTGGAGAAGTCACGGGTCCCTGCTCGAAAGCTCCCTGGCTCCAGTCAGTGGTCTGATCCGGATTATAGAGAGGGGCTCCCCATGAAGATTCGTTGCTGATATTGATATTATCCCAGTCGGCTAGATTGGTTGATGCGGTGAATACTTCAATATCTTTAGCATCATTTACTCTTGATCCGAATGCGTAGTTTGAGTTTCTATAAAAAGCAATATCCCAGGTATTGGCTGGCTGAGAAACCATATTACCATCTGCAAGGTTCACAAACACACGGTTTTGATATCCGTTCCCCATTGTCATATTGACCTGTGAATATCCCAACGCGTCAGTCTGCGCCAAAACAGTCTGCTGAACAGACATTGCGAGTACTGAAGCCAATAATAGTTTTGTTTTCATAATTTATTTTTTAAATCCTTATTTAGAATGATTCCACAAAAATATATAATTATTTTTAATCAGTCTAAATAAAAACATGATTTTTATCGTGTTTTTATTTTAATCACACCGGAAAATGATAAAAATCCGAATATAGAAAAGCCGGTAAGAATAGTCCTACCGGCTTTAATAAAGGCAAATAATAGTCTAATAAACCTTATTTTTTGATGAATTTGGACTGAATTGTTTTTCCTTCCGCAGTTTCGATATTCATATAATAGACACCGGATTGAAGGGAACTGATATCAAATCTTTGTCCGTTAAGCTTTCCTTCTGCTGCTTTCTGTCCTGCTGCAGAATAAATCTGAATGTTTTTAGGATCCTTTTTTACAATGAATTCTAATGCTGACTGATCAGAATTTAAAGCAAACCTGAAATTCTCTGTTGATTTATTGTTGTCTGATACGCCCAAAGAAGCAGGCGTATTATACACTACATTATCTATCTGAATCGCTACGTGAGTAGCTGTGGGAGTGAATTTGAATACAATATATGACCCTGCAGATGCCGGAATATTAACACTGATGTTCTGAACTGTACCAACAACCGATACATTAACAGGACTTCCTACAGGAACGAATGTTGACATATCTGCAGGGTTGGAGGCTACTCCTATCTGAATGCTTCCCGGTCCGGGAGATGGAGATACCAATGTAGTATCAAAAGTCAAAGTTTTATTTCCTGTTGGAGTTTCAATCTGTGGGGTGATCAGGTACGAAGAACCTGTTGCATTGTTTCCTGCGTATGACTGAATGAATCTGTTAGAATCTCCTGCTACAATCATTCTTGGAGGTACAGGAGGAAACTCACCGGTTAAGGGTGCAACGATGGCAGACCATCCAAATTGTGGGAAAGTGGTGTTCCCAGCTGTAAAATTGTTGAAATTTTCATTGATGTTAGATACCTGAGCATTCGCCGTTAAGGCTGTAAACATCAGAGCTCCTAAAAGTAATTTTAATTTCATGAGATTATTTTTATTTAGAATTATTCCACAAAAATATATAATTATTTTTAATGAGTCTAAATAAAGTTTTATATTTGTCGAAAATTTGTACCCTTATGAAGAAGAAAGTGCTTTCCGTTCTATCGTTATCCGTGGCCTTATGGGTAAATGCACAAGAAAAGGATTCTCTTAATCAAAAGAAAATTGAAGAAGTTGTTATTACAGGACAGTACATGCAACAGTCCATTAACAAATCGATATATAAGGTTGATGTAATTGATGCAGAGCAGATTAAAAATATGGCAGCTACAAATGTTGCCGAGGTTTTAAATCAGAGTCTTAACATACAGATCACTCCGGATTCCCGTTCAGGAAATTCCACTGCCAAGATCATGGGACTTAATGGTGATTATGTAAAAATCCTTATAGACAATATTCCGGTAGTAGGGGATACAGGACTGGGAAGTAATATAGATCTTACTAAAATTACTTTAAGCAATATAGAAAGAATCGAAATTGTAAAAGGAAGTATGGGTGTTGAGTACGGAAATGGCGCTGTTGCCGGAGTCATCAACATTATTACAAAAAAAACCAGTACAAAAAAGATCAGTGTAAGAGGCTCACTGCAGGAAGAAACAGTGAGAGATAACTACGATCTTAAGAAAAAAGGAAACGGAAGACATATCCAGAATCTGAATGTAGATTATAATATCAACAATGAATGGTTTGCAAGCATCAATTTCAATCATAACCAGTTTATGGGCTTTGAAGGAGAAAGCAAAGGTTACAAATATTTCGGACAGGATAATAAAAGAGGATATGAATGGAATCCGAAAGATCAGTATGATGCCTCCGCATTGCTGAGATATACCAAAAACAAAACAACATTCTTTTACAAGCTGTCTTATCTGAATGAGAAATTCAACTTCTACAATCCGGAGGTCAACAGAAATCCTCTTAATGATGGGTTGGGTGGAGTTGCCTATGAAAGTAGAGACAAAAGATACAATACCGATCGTTGGGTTCACCAATTCAATATTCAGACTAATCTGGGGCATATCCGGTATATGGGAGATTTCTCTTATCAGAACCAGGACAGAAAATATTACGACTACAATTACGATATTCCCAACAGAACCATAAAAAGCCGCCAGGACGAAAAATCATATTATAAAACAGACGTTATCTATTCAAGAGGGATGTTCAGCAACTTCCTGGATAGTAAAGTTTTTGATTTTCAGTTAGGGTATGAGTTAGACTATACCAATGGTTATGCCGCTCTGATTGCCGGAGATTTCTTTGGCGAAGCGGTAAAAAGAAAGATTTTTACCTATTCCAATTTCCTTTCTGCTGAATGGAATGTGTCAGACAAATTCTCTTTAAGACCGGGAGTAAGATTATCTCTTAGTGAGAACTTCAGCAATCAATACAATTACTCTTTATCCTCAAGATATAAAACTTCTGAGAATTCAAACCTTAGAGCCGTTGTAGGATCGGCCAACCGTTATCCTAAATATGAAGAACTATACACCTATTTTGTAAATATCAATCATGATGTGCAGGGGAATCCTGATTTGAACCCGGAAAAAGGATTCTCTGCAGGACTTTTCTGGAACCAGAATTTTGCTGTAGACAATGATTGGAAGATCGCTTATGGAGTAGATGCACTATATCTGGATGTACGTGACAGGATTGAAATGGTGATGGTAAAAGAGCCTTCAACCTACAAATACATGAATATCAATAAATTTAAAAATCTATTGGTTTCAGCTAATGTAGATTTCAGAAAGGATCAGTTTGCTCTGTCTTTAAGGGGATCCGTAAGCGGAACATCGGTATCGATGATTGATTTAAAATCCTCTTCCCCTACAGATTTCCAGTATCTGGTGCAGGCAGGAGCTTCAGCAACCTATAAACTGAAAAGTACCGATACCAATTTTGCCCTTTATTACAAGTTCACAGGTCCGGACAGACTTTATGTATCCGATAGGGCAAATGACTTCCGCCTTGGAAAAATAGATAGTTTCCATATGATGGATTTTATTGTAAGCCAGCCTTTCTGGAACAAGCATTTTGAAATTTCAGCCGGGGTGAAAAATATATTCGATGTAACAAGATTAAACTCTACAGCAGTAGCAGGATCAGCCCATACCGCTGCAAACGGGTTTGTTAATTTATATTATGGCAGAAGCTATTTTGCCCGATTAATGTTTCAATTTTAAATAATAAGTTACGATTATGAAGTATCTAAAAATATTGTCTGTTCTTTCTGTCATGGCTGCTACACAGTCTTGTCTTTCAGCAGACGAAGATCCGGTTCCGGTTCCTCCTATGACAGGATCTGAAGTCAGTGTGCAAATTGGCGGCCCTACAGAACCTAATCAGGTTTGGATCGACCTGAGTGACTACACCAATCCGGCGGTTAATAGCAGAACAGACTGGGATCTTGGTTTTTATAGCGGCGATGCCTACAGAGTGATTATGAACGGATCTCTTGCCATGACGGTGATTAAAATACCGAATGCTTCAGACATCAGTAAAGTAAAAGAAGCTGATATTTCAAGTCTGAAAGACATTGCTCAGGTAGGAACATTTGATGCTGCCAACATGCAATATGTTGACAATCCGAACGGAGACTTCCTGAATCAGACTTCAGGAATTGATGCCATCAAAGAAAATGATGCTGATAATCCTGTATATCTGATCAATCTGGGAAGAGAAATACCTTCTGCTGCCAATATCGGAGCTGGTTCGGTTTCATTGTCCGGTGATCCGAGAGGATGGAAAAAAATTCAGATCCTGAGAGCTCAGAATGGATATAAGATACGTTACGCTGACGTGAATGCAACAGAAGCAGATATCAAAGAATATATCATTACCAAAGATACCGAATACAACTTCTCATTCTTCAACCTGAAAACAGGAACTCCGGTAAAAATTCAGCCTAAGAAGAAAAAATGGGATCTTGTCTTCACAACATTTACCAATGAAGTATTCATGGGACCTGCAACCAGTGCGGGAAGCTATTTTTATGCAGATTTTGTAGCAACCAATAGCCTTAATGGTGTGGGAGCTTATCAGGTAAGTGTTACAGGGAGTCTTGATGCAGCTTACAGTGCATTTAAACTAAAAGATGTGGAACCTGCAAAATTTGTTTTCAATGACCAGCGGGCGATCGGAGATAAATGGAGAACCACTACCGGTACAGTATCCAATCCTGTTCCTTTTGTGTATGCAGACCGTTTCTTTGTATTGAAAGATGCCGAAGGCTTTTATTTCAAACTGAGATTCAATACGATGAAAAATACAAAAGGTGAAAGAGGGTACACCAATTTTGAATTCGAACCTTTATAAATAATCAAATAATAGTATATCATGAAAAAATTCATCCTTGCAGCTTCTGTTCTTGTAGCAGTATATTCTTGCAAAAAAGCAGAAGCGGGAGCAAAAGAAAATACCACAGAAGCTACTTCTGAAGCACCAAAAACCAATAATAAAATAGTAACACTAAACGGAGGAATTACTGAAATCGTAGCTGCCTTAGGCCACGAAAAGGAAATCGTAGGAACTGATGTTACCAGTACTTATCCTGCCTCTTTAAAAGCTACAGCTAAAGATTTGGGGCACATGAGATCAATGACGATTGAGCCAATCATGGCTGTAAATCCTACCTTGATTCTTGCTTCTGATAAAGATATCAATCCTGAATTAATGGGGAAAATCAAATCTTCAGGGATTCAAACTGAAGTTTTCAAACAGGAATACACCGTTGAAGGAACTAAAAAACTGATCGGGCAGGTAGCAAAAGCGATTGGAAATACAGACTATCAGAAATTAAATGATAAAATTGATGCTGATCTGAAACAGGTACAGCCTATCGCTAAAAAACCAAAAGTATTGTTCATCTACGCAAGAGGAAACATGCTGATGGTAAGTGGTAAAAATACTCCAATGGCTTCATTGATTACCCTTGCTGGTGGAGAAAATGCAGTAACGGATTTTGAAGATTTCAAACCATTGACACCGGAAGCCGTTGTAAAAGCTAATCCTGATGTACTATTCTTCTTCGAAACTGGTTTACAGGGCGCAGGAGGAAATGAAGGAGCGCTAAAAATGCCGGGAGTATCTCAGACCAATGCCGGCAAAAACAAGAAAATCATTGCAATGGACGGAGGTTTAGTATCAGGTTTTGGACCGAGAGTAGGAGAAGCAGCAGTAGGATTAAACAAACTTTTAATTGAAAGCACAAAGTAAACTATACTTTTATCTTATCATAAGTGCGGTACTGCTTGTCATTATAGCAGTACTGTCACTTAATACAGGAGTTTATGATTTCGGAGAAAACTCTCCGTTCAGGGCACTGTGGCAATTTGTAAAAGGAGATCCCGGTTTATCGCTGAGTGATAAATATGTGATTTGGGACGTAAGAGCAGCCAGAATTATTATGGCCATTTTAGTAGGAAGTATGTTGTCGGTTTCCGGGACAAGTCTTCAGGGGCTTTTCAAGAATCCTCTGGCAACAGGAGATTTAATAGGACTTACATCAGGAGCAACGTTGCTGGCAGCCATTGCGATTGTTTTAGGAGGACATTTCAAAGAATATCTTCCTGAAGCTGTACAATTTTCACTGGTAGGAATAGCTGCTTTTATAGGTTCTTTTCTATCAATGATGTTGGTCTATAGAATTTCAACAAGCGGAGGAAAAACAAATGTGGTGATGATGCTGCTTACCGGAGTTGCCATAACGGCTATCGGATTTTCGATTACCGGATTTTTGATCTATATCTCAAAAGATGAACAGCTTAGAGATCTTACTTTCTGGAACTTAGGAAGTCTGGCAGCCGCAACATGGACGAAGAATATCATCCTGACCGTTGTAGCGGTCATTGCTTACATTATTTTACTTCCAAAAGGAAAAGCATTGAATGCAATGATGCTGGGAGAGAAAGATGCTCAGCATTTGGGAATTAATGTGGAAAGACTGAAAAAGCAGATTATTATTATCGTAGCTTTAATGGTGGGTAGCTGCGTGGCATTCTCAGGAACCATTGGTTTTGTAGGTCTTATTGTACCTTATATTTTAAGGCTTTTATTCAAATCCAATTATACGTTTATTTTGCCATTATCGGCAATGTGCGGAAGCATTTTGTTATTAACGGCAGATACCTTCAGCAGAAGTATTGTAGCACCGTCGGAACTGCCGATCGGGATTTTAACAGCCTTAATGGGAGGCCCTATTTTTATCGCTATTTTGGTTAAATTTAAAAAATCACTGTAATGATCAAGGCACACCAGATTAATTATAAACATAAAGAATTCAGAATTCTGGATGGGGTAGATGTCTCTCTGGAATACGGTGAATTTCTGGCCATTGTGGGACCGAACGGAGCAGGGAAATCAAGTCTTCTGAGCGTACTGGCAGATGAAGTGAAATCCGGAAATAATAAAGTCTTGTTTAAAGATAAACCTATCAGAGATTGGAATATCACAGAACTTTCAAAACACAAAGCAAAGTTCTCACAGCATAACAGTAACGATATTCCGCTTGAGGTAAAAGATGTGATCATGATGGGAAGGTATCCTTATTTCGATGCCCAGCCCGGAAAAGAAGATCTTGAAGCTATGAATATGATGATGTATGAAACGGATATTTTTCATCTGAAAGAAAGAGAATACAATACCCTTTCAGGAGGAGAAAAGCAGCGTGTACACCTATCAAGAGTAATGGCTCAGCTTGAAAATGATATCGCCCACAAACTGGTTTTTCTGGACGAACCGTTGAATAATTTAGATATAAAACATCAGTACAAAGCACTGGAAATTATCAAAAATTTCACCAAAAAAGCCAACAGTGCCATTGTAGTTTTGCATGATCTGAACCTTGCTGCACAGTTTGCAGATAAGATTTTGTTAATGAAATCAGGACAGGTTTCCGCCTATGGATCCCCACAGGAAGTTTTTACTGAAGAAAATATCAGCCATGCTTATAATTTTCCCTGTACCATCTGCGGACACCCTATTACCAATAACCCAATGATCATTTTTGGATAACCATGGAAAAAGACGAACTCAAAATCCTCGCACAGAATCTTGCCAATCCTCAAGGGGAAAAGGGCATCGAGATCGGTGAAATGATGAATGCTACTAACATCAGCATGACGTTAGAAAGCATCAAAACACTTGTGATAGATGACGGCCAGCAAATCCTTGAGATAGGACACGGGAATGCCGCACACCTGAAAAGTATAATGAGTCTTGCCAAAAATCTCAGATACACAGGAATTGATATTTCTGAAACCATGCACAAAGAAGCCAAAAGGCTCAACAAAGAATTTGAAAGCGAAGCAGATTTTGTTCTCTATGAAGGTAAAAAACTGCCATTTCAGGACGAATCTTTTGATAAAATATTTACCGTAAACACAGTCTATTTCTGGGATAACCCGATTGAATTTTTAAACGAAATCTACAGAGTTTTGAAAGATGACGGAACATTCGTTCTTACATTCGGACAAAGAGAGTTCATGGAAAAACTACCGTTTACGGAATATGATTTTACGTTGTACAGCAACAGCGAAATGGAAGAACTGATCTCTAAAAGCCATTTTAAAAGAATGAAAACTTCTGAAAAAGAAGAAGAAATAAAAAGTAAAACAGGAAACGAAACCATACAAAGAATTTATACAATTTTAACCATAAAAAAGTAAAGTAATGAGCACATTAGTTAATGATTTAAAGGAAAAATGGGAAGCTCTGAAAGCAGAAAATCCACATATCAGAATAAGAAATGCAGCGGCACAGCTAGAAGTAAGTGAAGCAGAATTGCTGGCAACAAGCATTGGAGAAGGAGTAGTTGTCCTGAACCCGGATTTCCAGGGAATCCTTACAGAAGCTGAGCAATTAGGGAAAGTAATGGCTCTTACGCGTAATGACGAATGTGTTCATGAAAGAAAAGGAACTTACCTGAACGGAGATTTCAGCAGTCCTCATGCACAGCTTTTTGTGGGTGAAGATATTGATCTCAGAATTTTCCTTAACCACTGGAAATTTGCCTTTGCAGTATGGGAAGGAGATAAAAAAAGTCTTCAGTTTTTCGGAAAAGACGGACTGGCACTTCATAAGATTTATCTGACTAAAGACAGTAATGGAGAAGCTTTCGATGCTATTGTAGAAAAATTCAAAGCAGAAGATCAGAATCAGACATTGGCGTTTGAAGCAGTAGCTCCAAAACAGGCAGAAAAAGCTGATTCAGATATTGATGTGGAAGGTTTCAAAAAAGCATGGACAGAATTAAAAGACACTCATGACTTCTTCATGATGACCAGAAAATATGGAGTAAGCAGAACACAGGCATTAAGATTGGCTCCGGAAGGATTTGCCAAGAAAATTGATAATGCCAAAGTAGTCAACATCCTTGAAGATGCTTCTGAAAAGAATACTCCTATCATGGTTTTCGTTGGAAACAGAGGAATTATCCAGATCCACACAGGAAATGTGAAGAAAACACTTTGGCATCAGCAGTGGTTCAATGTAATGGATCCTGATTTCAACTTACACCTTGATGTAACGAAAATTACAGAAGCCTGGATCGTTAAAAAACCGACTGAAGACGGAGAAGTAACCGCTATTGAAGTATTCAACAAAGAAGGAGACTTTATCGTTCAGTTCTTCGGAAAAAGAAAACCTGGAATTCCTGAGCTTCAGGAATGGAAGGACCTTGTAGCAGCTTTAGAAAAGTAATAATTAGATGATTTGAATGAGACCGTTTTGTTGTAAAATTCAAAGCGGTCTTTTTTATTGCAGGCGATCTGCAAGTGCCGGAATATTTGTGTAATTTGTGACTAAATATATAATAAAATGAAAAATATTTTCATAGCGATACTTTTTGCCGGTTTCTGTTCATTAAAGGCACAGGGCTTAAAAGCGTATCAGTTTTATGATAAAAAGGGAAAAGAAGTAAATACAGAAAAGCTGGTAAAAGAACTGGCAGATTATGATGTGGTCTTTTTTGGAGAGAATCATAACAGTTCCATCAATCACTGGCTTCAGCTGAAAATTACAGAAGCGCTGTTTGCCAAAAAGAACGGACAGCTTATCTTAGGAGCAGAAATGTTTGAAAGAGATAATCAAGCGCAACTGGATCAATATTTAAATGGAAAATTTGATGCTAAGACATTCAAAGATTCTGCCCGTTTATGGAATAATTATGCAACGGATTATAAACCTTTGGTAGATTTTGCCAAAGATAAAAAGCTGAATTTTATTGCCACCAATATTCCGAGAAGATATGCTTCTCAAACCGCAAAAGAAGGTCTTGAATCCCTGAATAAATTAAGCGAAAAAGAAAAGACATACATTGCCCAGCTTCCGATTAAAGTAACCTTAGACACTCCGGGATATCCGGAAATGAAAAAGATGATGGGTGATCATGCAGAAGGAACCAAAGTGATGAATTTCGTTTCAGCCCAGGCAACGAAAGATGCTACAATGGCTGAATCTATCCTGAAAAATTTCCAGGCCGGGAAAACATTTATCCATTACAACGGAAACTATCACAGCAAAGAATTTGGGGGAATCTATTGGTATATCAAACAGAAAAATCCTAAACTGAAAATGGCAGTGATCTCTGTTTTTGAATCAGATGATCACGAATTGAAAGTACCAGCTAAAGATTATATTCCGACAGACTTCAATCTGATTATCCCGGGAGATATGACAAAGACTTTTTAATTTTTTACAAAAGTGTTATTCTGACGAAGGAAGAATCTCACAGTTACTTAATTATAAGATTCTTCACTACATTGCATTCCTTTCAGAATGACAAAAACCAAACTTACATTGAATTCAATAGGGTCGGGCTTTAGCCTGGCCATTTTTATATCAAAGCTTCAATGGCATTAGCCAAAACATAAAAATCAGCGTTCCATAATCATTTTTATTCTACAATATTTACCTTTGTATCACATTTCAAAAAACATGAAGAAACTACCCATCCTGCTGATCTTTTTTATAGGCCTGTTGAACGCCCAGAAACTCACAGCCAAAGAGATTTCAATTATTAATCAGGGAGATATAAATACAGCGTTGCCGATCTATCAGACAACGGATACCAGTCAGCATCAAACATTGCTGAACACTTCTTCAGAAGCAGATCCTCTTGATCCGAATACGGCTGTTTTGGTAAAAAGAATGAAAGAATCTCTTCTGTCAACAGATGGTGGAGTAGGAATCGCAGCTCCACAAGTGGGAATCAACAGAAAGATCATCTGGGTACAGCGTTTTGATAAGGAAGGAACTCCACTTGAGTATTTTATCAATCCGGTCATTGTATGGCGTTCTGACCTGCAGAATCTTGGCCCTGAAGGCGATTTGTCTATTCCTGAATTCAGGGATCAGTTTTACAGAAGCAAAGTCATTCAACTGGAATATGTGGATCTGAAGGGCCAGAAATATTCAGAAATTGTAGAGGGTTTTACAGCAGTTATTTTTCAACATGAAATCGACCATCTTTTCGGCATCCTGATTTCCGATAAAAAAGAAAAAGAGAAAAATGATTCCTATAAAAAAGTAGATGCCTATCAGAAAAGTGATGTAATGAAAGACAGGAGGTAATGATGAGTGATAAATGATGAGTGATGGGGAGTTGTTATAAGGCTAAGTAAATTTCTGTTTTTACCCATATTTTACAATGAAATCTTCTCCATCTTCATAATCTGCGGGATTCACATAAGTAATTACCCCGATATCGGATTGTAAAACTTTCTTGAGCTGATCGAAATACATGTTCTTTTTGTCTTCAGTAGTATCCATTGTTAAACTTATGACAAGTTTATCATCATCGGTAATATTGGCACCTACCATTATTTTATCAGGATTATCGTGGTATTTATTCCAGTAAAAAGTTTGATCAAGGCCAGGGTTTTCGATGAAATAACCAATCATTTCGTCTTCTGTTTTAAAAATATAATTTTTATCATGCCTTGGGTAGGTATAATTGAGATTTAATTTTTCATAGCCGGGAAGGAATGTGTTCAGAACAAGATCTATTGTTTTTCTTGATTTTTGCCCTGCATACACCTGACAAACGATCTCCATAATAATTTCCATAATACAAAATTACTGTATTTTTACGATAATAATGATGGATGATGAATGATGATGACATTCTTAAATATTATATACATAAAAATATCCTCAATCATCCGTGTCATCTGCGAAATCTGGGGGGAAAATAAAATAAAAAGGAGCTGTTTCCATGGAAACAGCTCCTTTCGTTATAACTATGCTTAAAAAAAATTGGATTAATCGTTGTTGGTTACTGCAAGTTTCACCTCCATATTATTTCTGGTAGCATTAGAATAAGGACAGATCTGGTGTGCCTTTTCTGTCAGAGCCTGTGCTTCTTCAAGAGAAACACCGGGAATATTCACATCCAGCTCTGCTGCCAGTCCGAAACCTCCATTGTCAATCTGGCCAATACTTACCTTTGCCGTTACCGTTGTTTCTCCCGTCTTTACTTTAGAAAGACTGATCACTCTGTTCAGAGCGCTGTCAAAACAAGCGGAATATCCTGCTGCAAAAAGCATTTCAGGATTGGCAAAATCATCATTGGCTCCTCCTAACGCTTTCGGCATTCTTACATCAAGTTCCAGTACTCCGTTTTCACTTTTCACATGTCCGTTTCTGCCTCCTTGAGCAGTGACCTGAGTGGTATATAATATTTTCATTTATTTTCTATTTTGTTTAATATTTTTAAGACGGTGTCTTTAAGGTGCAGCAGCTCTTCCGGCTGTATTCCCAGTTTTTCCTGAATTTTTCCCGGAATTTCACAAGCCTTCTGCTGAAGCTGTTTTCCTGCTTCGTCTAAAAATACTTCAACCACTCTTTCGTCCTCTTTTTTTCTTTTTCGGATGATAAATCCTTTAGACTCCAGTCTTTTAAGAAGAGGTGTTAAAGTACCACTGTCCAGAAACAGTTTTTCTCCGATATGGGTTACCGTAAGTCCGTCGCCGTCCCATAATATCATCATCACAAGATACTGCGGATAGGTAATGCCCAGTTCATCAAGAAAAGGACGGTAAAGCCCGGTAATCTCTTTGGCAATTACATACAGTGGGAAGCAAATCTGGTTTTCCAGTTTGGGTGTTTTCGGATTTTCCATAATTTTTGAGTACGAAAGATTCGATGAAGGTATTACTTTTTTATGATAAATTCATCCATTGGAATTCTGACTTTTTTCATAGAAGAAAGCCAGTCATTAGCCTCATCACGGTATCCAAGATATAAAAGGCTTACACTTTTTAATCCCAGTTCTTTTAATCCCAGTACTTCATCTACCACCTCATTGCTGAATCCTTCTGCCGGTGTACTGTCGATTTTAAGTTCTGCTGCCTGTGCAAGAGCAATTCCTAAGGCAATATAAGTCTGACGTGCAGTATGGGCAAAATGTTCTTCAGCAGTCTGTGCTCCATACATTTCTTTAATTTTATCAGTATAGCTTCCGAAACGACCTCTTGGAAGATCTCTTACATCAGTATGATAATCGTAAACTTTGTCAATTTTTTCATTAGAATAACTGTCCCATGCTGCAAAGACCAAAACGTGAGAAGAATCTCTCATTACTTCAGGGTTTAAAGCACCTGCTACCATTTTGTCTTTCAGTTCCTGGTTTTCCACTACTATAATTCTGAAGGGCTGCAATCCCGATGAAGTAGGAGCCAGTCTAGCTGATTCTAAAATAGTATTAAGATCTTCCTGTGATACTTTTTTGGTCGGATCATAAGCTTTTACCGCATGTCTCCAGTTTAAATTTTCTATTAATGACATTTTTCTTTTGTTTTAATTAAACTACTTGTTGATTATTAAATGTCAGTTTTATTAGCTGACTCGATTAACAATACAAATATATGGCCAATTTAATTGTGTGCAATTTAATTTTGAAAGATTTTATTGATAGCAATTATTGATAAACTTTAAAAAAGGTAAAATAATGCAGAAGCAAATAAGAAATTTATTATTTCTATTTTGTTTATTTCAGCATGATTCGGATTTTTTTAAAGTGTTTGTATTCTAATCTTTGTAATAGAAATTTAAACAAAAATAATGCAGAGATTTACAAACAAAACCGCTTTAATTACAGGAGGAACCAATGGGATGGGCCTGGCTACTGCTCATAAATTCCTTGAAGAAGGAGGAAAAGTCATTATTACAGGCAGAACTAGTGAAACAGTGAATAATGCTTTGGAAGAACTTGGAGAAAATGCCTTTGGAATTGTATCCAACGCAGGGAATATAAAAGATCTGATGAATCTTCAGCAGGAAATCAGAAAATATACAGAACATATTGATCTTGTATTTGCCAATGCAGGATACGGAAGATTTGCTCCTGTGGAATATGTGGATGAGAACCAGTTTGATGAACTTTTTAATATGCTGGTTAAAGGACCGTTTTTTACGGTACAGCAGGCGTTACCACTAATGAAAAAAGGGAGTTCCGTTATTTTCAATACTTCAGTTGCAACTGATATTGCGATGCCTAATTTTTCGGTGTATTCTGCAGCAAAATCTGCGGTGCAGTCATTCATCAAAACGTTTGCGGTAGAACTTACAGAACGTGGTATTCGGGTCAATGGGGTAAGTCCCGGGCATATTAAAACCAATATTTTTAATAATACAGGTTTAACTGGAGAGCAGATAGAAAGTGCCATTGATGAGATTATTCCTACAATTCCTTTTAAAAGACAGGGGGAACCTTCAGAAATAGCCAGTGTAGTTCTGTTTCTGGCTTCAGAAGAATCCTCCTATATTCATGGGGCAGAGGTAAAAGTGGATGCCGGAATTTCTGTGATCAGATAATCAGGATTATTTGACTTCTTTAATTTCTTTGATGATATTGGTTTTATTTTCAATACCTATATTATAGGTCTTACCTTTTTTAAAGCTTTGGGTTGCTTTTTCCATAAGGCTCTTGTATTCCGGTGATTTTTTGGAAAGATAAAAAACCTGAGCACTGATTCCAATAGCGACACGTACCACTTCATTCGGTTTATCAGGATCTTCCATGATGTTGGAAATGGTGGCATTATTATACCAGGTTAAATTCTGTGAACTGGAATTACCGGAACAGGATGTAATCATAATAAATAGTAATAGTAGATAGGACCAGGCTTTCATAGCAAAAAAGTATTAAGTAAAAAGCTCCTGCAATGTATCAAAATAAATGCAGGAGCTCTCTATAAATTAGTTAAAATCCACAGCTTGCAACACTAGGTGCAGGGGAAGGAGAACATCCTGAAAGGGATGAGAATATGTTCAGTACACAGTTGGTATTTACATAATTGTTATCATATAATAAAGAACCGGATGGGCTTCTGTAGTATACATTTCCTGCTGTATTGGCAAAAGAAGATACAGATGCAGAACCACAGCCTGTATTAGTACATGCAGCTCTCCATGCACTGTCTGTTACAGGTCCGCTGGAGAATAATGATGGGTCAATAATTCTTTTTTCAACAATTCCGGAAGCATTTTTGAAGCTTACCAAAATTGCCACGTGATATACCCATGATACACAGCATGTTCCTGTAGATGCTCTAAGATTACCATATACGAATTGCTTTTCACAGTCGTACCCTGCATTCAAAAGGATTTGTCTCATTTTGTGCGCTCTGGCATAGCATCCATCCACAGGATATCTGAATGTGATACACGGTGAAGATGCGGTAGAAGTTCCGCAAGCCTGGTTTTTGATCTGAGTAAAAAGACTGTTTAACGTAGCAAGATTAGGGATTACACTTACTGCCTTATTACTTTCTCCTCTTTCTTCTTTGTTGAATACTGATTTGAAATAACGGATGTCGTCCGCTGTTGCTTTTTCAACCTTTGCAATTTCATTTGAATTGGCTTTCAGGAAAACCTGAACAGGAGTTTCATTTTGTACAGCTTCTTTAATCATGGAAATAAATGCCGCATTGTCTTTTGTATCCTTAATGTGATACGGCTGTGCGGAAACCATAAATGAAACTTTAAATTTTCCATCCTCTTTTTCTATCCCTACCGGAACAGTTTTGCCAAAGTCTTTCATAGCAATTTCATTAGACTCCTTAGCAACAAGATTCGGATCCTGATTGGCACCTGAATCCGAGCAGGAGTTAAATGACAGTACCGTCACGAATACCATCATGGATAAAAGGAATTTTTTCATAGTTTTTATATTTTGTGGTTAATTTTTTGTGAACTATTAATTGTAATAGTTCACTATTTTGTGACATTAAAAGTAATAAAATTTAAAATATGCGCAATATTTTTTTAGAAAAAAATAAATTATTTTGTTGTTTTATTGGTTTTATGATATTGAAAAGACTGATTGATCTATTGATTTTTATGGTAAATTAAGGAAAACAGGAAATTTTTAAAATTGTAAAATATGTTGTTTTTTGCAATTTGGATTGCTATAGAATAGACAAGATGAAGTAAACTAAAAACCAGTCTCAACTATTGAAACTGGTTTTCTCATATCTTAGTGAAATTATTCCGATTATTTATAAATCAATTCTGCCTGAAAAACGTCTGCAAAATGTTTTCTGATCTTTGCTTTCAGATCTTCCATTTCTTCTGGTGTCAATTCTCTTTCAAGCTCTCTTTTTAACGAAGTAACCTGTTTATCCTTAATCCCACACGGAATAATGTATTCAAAATAACGCATATCTGTATTTACATTCAATGCAAAGCCATGAAGAGTTACCCAACGGGAAGCTTTTACTCCCATAGCACACATTTTTCTGGCATAAGGTTTTCCTACATCCAGCCATACTCCGGTTTCTCCCGGTGAACGTTCTCCTTTGATACCATATTCGGCAATGGTTCTGATGATCACTTCTTCCAGATTTCTCATATATAAATGAATATCGGTGAAAAAGTTTTCAAGATCCAGAATAGGGTAGCCTACAACCTGTCCGTAACCATGATAGGTAATATCTCCGCCACGGTTTACTTTCACGAAAGTAGCATCAATTTCCTTCAGTTTATCAATACCGGCAAGCATATTTTCTTCGTGACCGCTTTTTCCTAACGTATACACGTGGGGATGTTCTACGAAAAGTAAGTGATTGGGGGTCGTGGTATGCTGTTCTGCAGGAAGATCCCTGTTTTTTATTTTGGTGTCAATGATATTTTTCATCAGCTGTTCCTGATAATCCCAGGCTGGCTGATATTCTTTGACTCCTAAATCTTCAAATTCTACTGCTTTATTTTGATTTGTATTCATTTCAATTTTTGATATACAAATTTAGTGAATTTTACCCTTTTATGGAATGGATAAAATCTATAGCCTTTTTCTTCCAGTCTCTATCCTGAAGCAAAATATTCACAAAAGCTGTTCCAATGATACCGCCATCCGCATTTTCTGTTACATTTTCAAAATCTTCTTTCGATTTAATCCCGAATCCGATCATTACCGGATTTTTTAGAGGAAGGGAAGCTAACCTGGAAAGGTAGTTCTCATTTTTTACAACTGCATTTTCATTTCCTGTAGTAGAAGAAGAACTTACTGCATACAGAAATCCTGAACTTAAAGAATCCAGATAGATCATTCTCTCATCAGATGTTTCCGGAGTGACCAGAAAGGTGAAATTTAAATTATATTGCTTTAAAATCTGCTGGTAATTTTTCTCAAACTCAATAGGAGGAAGATCGGGTAGGATCAATCCTGAAACACCACTTTCCGAGCATGCTGCACAAAACTTCTCAAATCCGAAGCTCAAAACAGGATTAACGTAACCCATCAGGATAATCGGGACCTTGATTTTATCTTTGATGGCTTTTAATTGAGAGAACAGCTTTTCAATAGTCATTCCGTTTTGTAAAGCCAGTTCGTGAGCTTTCTGGATGACAGGTCCGTCTGCCACAGGATCAGAATAAGGCATTCCGATTTCGATCATATCTGCTCCGGAATCCTGAATCAGTTGTATAATATCAGCGGTATCTTCCAATTGCGGAATTCCTGCTGTGAAGTATATATTTAGTTTTTTCATTTCTTTACTGTATTAATGTATTCATGTAAAATGTATTTAGGAGTTGATTTTATCCCTTAAAGTCATTTTATATATCTACTTTTTGCATTTTACAAATTTTTCAGATACGTTTCCATATCCTTATCTCCACGGCCACTCAGACAAATAACTACCACATCATTTTCATTAAATTTCTTCTTGTCTAAAACTGCCAGCGCGTGAGAACTTTCCAGTGCAGGAATGATTCCTTCCAGTTTGGTAAGCTCAAAGGCACATTTCAAAGCTTCATCATCATTAATACTAAAAAATTCTGCTCTTTTTTCTTTAAATAAATGGGCATGAAAAGGTCCAATTCCAGGGTAATCCAGTCCTGCGGAAATAGAATGAGGCTCAATAACCTGTCCGTCTTCCGTCTGCATTACAAGGCTTTTGCTTCCATGAAGAACTCCAAGGGTTCCTAAAAATGTAGTTGCAGCAGATTTTCCTGAATCTACTCCCAATCCTCCTGCTTCTGCAGCGATGATTTTCACTTCTTTTTCCTCTACAAAATGATAGAACGTTCCGGCAGCATTACTTCCTCCACCTACACAGGCAATCACATAATCAGGGTTCTCTCTTCCGGTTTTCTCTTGCAGCTGTTCTTTAATTTCTTTTGAAATAATGCTTTGGAACCTTGCTACAAGATCAGGGAAAGGATGTGGACCTACCACACTTCCAATCACATAATGCGTGGTCACAGGATTGTTTATCCAGTCTCTTAATGCCTCATTTACCGCATCTTTCAGTGTTTTTGAACCTGAAGTAGCTGCCACCACCTCAGCACCCAGCATTTTCATTCTTGCTACATTCGGGGCTTGCCTCTGGATATCAATCTCTCCCATATAAACAATGCACTCAAGACCAAGCAAAGCACAAGCTGTAGCAGTAGCGACGCCGTGTTGCCCGGCACCAGTTTCTGCAATAATCCTTGTTTTTCCGAGACGTTTTGCCAGAAGAACCTGTCCCAGAGCATTATTGATCTTATGGGCTCCGGTATGGTTGAGGTCTTCCCGTTTTAAATAGATCTGTGTCTGATATTTTTGGCTTAAGTTTTTAGCAAAATATAAAGGAGTAGCTCTTCCCACATAGTTTTTAAGCAAATCCTGATATTCAGCCTGAAAATCTTCAGATTCTATTATTTCAAGATAATTTCTTTGTAACTCTTCTACATTGGGATAAAGCATTTCGGGGATAAAAGCTCCTCCAAACTCTCCATAATATCCGTTTTCATCGGGGTTTTTATAATTCATTTTTTTATTCTTTAGTCATTAAATAAGCATTATTTTGTGAACTCAGCTGGTTGAGCAGTTCTTTTCTTTCCTGTGTGGTATAAAAAATCAGAATATCATCATCTTCAGAATTCACCCATTCCGAGCCGACACTTTCTTTGATCATTCTGGCTTTGTCGTGAAGAATTTCGATATCACACTTTTCATAAAAAGGACGAAGATCCGAATGACAGAAACCAATTGTTTCAAGATTTCTCTGAGTAACATTTTCTTTGAAATGGCGCACCAAAACGGCTCCATAACCTTTCTTTTTATGAGCTGCCACAAGTCCTACAGCTTCTGCAAAGGAGTAACCGGTGTCTGCTATCTGTAAGGTAAAATCAAAATTCACCCTCATCACAGCCAATATATTTTCATCTGTGTTCATCAGGAAATGAAACTCTGAATCTTTGAAAAAAGACCGGAAATAGGATGATTTCATAGTATTCCACTCAGAGATATCCCAAAGTTCCAGAATGTGTTTTATCTCGGCTTCCGTGAGATCTTTCGTTGATTTTATATGATATTTCATGGGTTTAAACTATTAATAAATGTGAGGTGGTAATTATGCTGCTGTTTGGTAATCAGTTTTTTATAATGTAATAATTCTATTTTATGCATTAAGTCAAGTAAGGTTGCTTTATCTATTTTCGACTGATACATGGTAATCGCAATTTCAAGATTATCAATTAAATAATAAGGATCAGAGTCTTCGTACAGCAGAAATATTTTTGCATAAATCAGCCCTAAGTCATACTTTACACTTGATCTGACATGGTTTTCCAAAAATTTATCGGAAATAATAACCAGATAATAGCTGTTCCATAGACTGATTCTTTCAAAGAAATATTGGATATCGTTTTCTTCAAAATCTTTAATAATACAGATGAAATCAGACAATAATCCACCCACTTCCCAATGTTCTGTATTACTGTCGTTCTGTGCAACAAAGTGGTACAGATTCTGGATTTTTTCATTCCCGAATTTGGGTGGAAACAATGTTTTATAAAATGTCTTCTTTAGCAAATGTATATTCATCCTTGTGTGTTTTTATATGTTATTTATTTTATTGAAACAGATTTTTAAACTTTTTTATTCTTTCTATATTTTTACTGCCAGGTTCTGTTTCAAATTTTGAATTGATATCCAAAGCCAAAGGCTGTTGTTGCAGTGTTTCTATATTCCTGATGTTATCTTCTGAAATACCGCCGCTTAAAAAATAGGGCAGAGGAATTTCAAATTCATTCAGAATATTCCAGTCAAATTGTTCTCCTGTTCCTCCAAAGGCCTTACTGTCTGTATCAAAAAGGTAGTAGGTGACAGGCTGCAGATTGGAGGTAAAAGCTTGTGTTATTTTATTTTTGTTTTCAGATGCATCGTTTCCGACTCTGATTACTTTAATGATTCCAACCTCAGGATTCAGTTTTTGTTTTAGTTCAATAATGTAATCATTATTTTCATCACCATGAAGCTGGACGAAATGCAATCCTGCCTGCTGAACGATTTTTAAAATGACATCTGTTTCTTCATTAACAAAAACACCTACTTTTCCTCTATGCCCAATAGCTGAGATCTCTTCCAGACTCAGATGATTCAAAACATATCTCGGTGATTTTTCATAGAAGATGAAACCGAGAAAATCTACACTCATAGCAATCAATTCCTGAATCTGATCCGGTTTTGTAAGACCGCAGACTTTGAGTTGAGGTGACAGGGTAAAGGTTGTAGGTTGCAGGTTCATTGTTATCTATTTTAAATTTGAGAAGAAAATTCTTCAAAAGCTTTGGCTGGATCTGTATTTTTCATAAAATATTCACCCATCAGGAAACCGTCAAATCCTTTTTCTTTTAAAAATTGAAAATCTTCAAGGCTGTAAATACCACTTTCTGCAACGGATAAAACTTCTTTCGGAAGCTGATTTTTCAGCTGAACGGAATGTTGCAGATCTACTTTAAAATCCTTAAGGTTTCTGTTATTGATTCCTACTAAGTCAATTTTTGAATTGAAATGTTTCAGTTCGTCTTCGGTATGGATTTCCAGTAAGACTTCCATTTTCAGCTGATGAGCAAGATCTGTGAATTCCTGTACCTGAGCTGGAGAAAGACATGAAGCGATCAGTAAAACAACATCAGCACCAATACTTTTTGCTTCATAAAACTGATATTCATCAATCATAAAATCTTTTCGCAGAACCGGAATGTTAATCTCATTTCTTACACTGAGAACATCATTTAAATCTCCTCCGAAAAAATCATGATCAGTCAGGATAGAAATTCCGCTGGCTCCAAAATTTTCGTATGCTGAAACAACTTCTAAGGGTTCTACATTGTTATTAATGATACCTTTTGACGGAGATTGTCTTTTAAACTCAGCGATAATTCCGCTTTTATTTTTGATGGATGCTTTCAGTGAATAGGTTGGCCGTCCAAAAAAAGCTGTGTTTTTTAATCGGTCAAGAGAAATGCGTGATTTTGCTGCTGCCACTTCCTCTTTTTTTCGTTCAATAATTTGATCCAGTATCGTCATTTTTTGTGTTTAAGTTTAGTCAATGGTGAATTTTGCTTCGCAAGCGAATAATGAATTTAATTAATCAGGAGATTAAAACTGTTTAATGCTTTTCCGCTTTCCAGACTTTCTTTAGCCAGAAGAAGACAGTCTTCATACGTCCCGAATTTATGGGTATTATAAAGAGCTACTGATGCGTTGGCAAGAATCACAGAATTTTGTTGCTCCGTCCCTTTTCCTTCAAGAATATTCAAAAATATTTTTGCTGTTTCCTGAATAGAATTACCAGCTTTAATATCTTCCAGTGTTACCGGGTTAAAGCCTAAATCTTCTGCAGAATAGATTTCTTCTCCATTTTTTGTGATGATTTTGCTGTCGTCAGTCAGACTTATTTCATCATATCCGTCAAGACCATGGACCAGAATAAAATCACGTTCCTCTTTTTGTAGAAGGTACTGATAAATTCTTGCAATTTCCAGGTTATATACTCCGATCATTGAATATTTTGGCTTTGCAGGATTAACTAATGGCCCCAAAAGGTTAAAAAACGTTCTTAATCCCAAAGATTTTCTCAATAATCCAACAGATTGCAATGCAGGATGAAAATAAGGTGCATGCAGGAAGCAGATATTGGCTCTTTCAAGATCTTCATTCAATTGTTCTGAGCTGTTTTTAAACTGATATCCCAGTTCTTCCAGTACATTTGATGAGCCCGTAATTGTGGAAGCTCCATAATTGCCATGTTTTGTTACTTTCTGTCCGGCTCCGGCTACTACAAAGCTTGCCAGAGTGGAAATATTGATGGTATCCTTTCCATCACCTCCCGTTCCTACAATATCAATAGCATCACTGGCATCCATTTTTACGGGAACAGCCATCTGTAATAATGCTTCTCTGAAGCCTTCCAGTTCTTTCAATGTGATATTCCGCATCAGGAAAACACTTATGAAAGCGGTAACTTCCGCAGTATTGAATTTATTCTGTGCAATCTCAATCATGGTAGCTTTTGCTTCTGATTTTGAAAGCGTATTGTGGTTGAACAGGTATTGCAATATTTCTTTCATTTGTGGTGTTTTTATGGTTGTTGAAGAATTTTCTATGGTTTTCATGACAACAGAAAGTTTTTAATGATTACTTCTCCTTCCGGCGTTAAAATGCTTTCCGGGTGAAACTGTACTCCGTGTACATCATACGTTTTGTGCTGCAAAGCCATGATCATTCCGTCTTTGTCTACAGCCGTAATTTCCAGTTCTTCCGGAAAACCTTCCGGGTTTACCGCCCAGCTGTGATATCTTCCTACTTCCAACCCGGAATGCAAATCTTTGAACAATTTAGTATTTTCTTTTACCAGCTCGGTAGTGGTTGCTACTCCGTGGAAGATTTCAGTCAGGTTGATCAGACTTCCTCCGAAAGCTTCAGCGATAGCCTGCTGGCCAAGGCATACTCCAAGGATACTTTTCGTAGGAGCATATTCTTTAATAAGGTCTAATAAGATACCCGCTTCTTCAGGAATTCCGGGACCGGGCGAAAGGATGATTTTATCATATTTTCCAATCTCTTCAAGGGTAATTTCATCATTTCTTACCACATCTACTCTTTGATTCAGAATTCTCTCAATAATCTGGACAAGGTTATACGTAAAGCTGTCATAATTGTCGAAAACGAGAACTTTAAGTGGTGTCTGCTGAGTGTTTATATTGTTGTTCATTGCTTTTTTGTTAGGTTGTTGCTGTTTTTTTTGCTAGTTGGTGGGTTTATTTTTCAACTATTTTTTCTGCTTTTTCAACTGCTTTTTTCAGTGCATTTAGTTTGTTATTGACTTCCTGCAGTTCGCTTTCAGGAACAGATTTGGCTACAAGTCCGGCACCCGCCTGATAAAATAAAGTGTTGTTTTTGCTTAAGAAAGTCCTGATCATAATCGCCTGGTTACAGGTTCCGTTCAGTCCGACAATTCCTATACAGCCGCCATAATAGCCGCGAGAATCTTTTTCATATTGATTGATCAGCTGAAGCGCTTTATGCTTGGGTGCTCCGCTTAGTGTTCCCTGCGGGAAAGTAGCAGAAACCATTTCCAGAGGATTGATGTCTTCAGCAACATCTGCAGTCACCTCACTTACCATATGAATAACGTGAGAGAACAGCTGGATTTCCTTAAGCTTGGTAACCGTTACATTTTTTCCAAGTTTTCCAAGGTCATTTCTTGCCAGATCTACCAGCATGGTATGTTCTGCATTTTCTTTAGGATCGGCTTTCAGAACTTCAATGGCTTCAAGGTCTGCTTCAAAGTTTCCTGTTCTTTTTGAAGTTCCGGCAATGGGATGAATAATGGCTTTATTATTTTTAATGATCAGCTGACTTTCAGGGCTGGATCCGAATAATTTATAATTTCCGTAATCAAAATAGAACAGGTAAGGGGAGGGATTGATGTTTCTTAAAGCACGGTATACATTGAATTCATCTCCTTTGAATTTCTGTTCAAATCTTCTGCTTAGAACCAGTTGGAAAACATCGCCGCGCATACAGTGTTTCTGTGCTGTTTTTACCAGTTCAATATAATCTTCATCTGTAATATTGGATGTTTCCTCACTTGTTTTCTCGAAAGGATAAACCGGTGTATTCTGATTTTTAATAAGGTTTTCCAGCAGATGAAGTTCAGATTTTACCCCGTTAATAAAGTTTTCAATAATATACATTTCATCATTGAAATGATTGATCGCAATCACATATTGGTATAATCTGTATCTCATCACAGGAATTTCAACTTCCTTGCTCTGCGGTTTAAGAGTAACATTTTCGAAAAACTGTACCGCCTCAAAGCTTGTGTAGCCAAAAAGACTCTGAGCCGTCTGTTCAATAGGATCATTGGTCTCTTCACAGTTGAAAATTTTTCGGAACTCTTCAAATATATCTGTGATATTTCGCTCCATAATAAATTGTTTTACAGGAGCAGAAGCAGGAAGTTTGATTTCATATTCGTTAAGGTTTTTCACTTCAATTCCGGCAATGGCATTCACTGCGATGAAGGAAAAATTATTATCGAGACTTTTTGAATCTGAACTTTCCAGAAGAATTGTATCACGAAATTTATCTCTGATCTTTAGGTAAATATTCATGGGAGTATGAAGGTCTCCCAGTGTTTTTTTCGAAACAGTTTTTATTGTAATTGTGTTAGTCAACATCTTATTGTTTTTTGTGAGATTAAGGAATAAAAAAAGGCTTTAACGGTATCCGTCAAAGCCTATATATTGTTTTTTGATTATTTCTGCTGTGTTTAACAACATGACAATACCTTCAGACCCGACGAAGAGTTTGAAAGCCACCACCAAATATTGTTGTTCATTTTTAACATGGGACAAATGTAGAAATTTTTTTAATACGAAGACTAAAAAATATCAAAAAATAAAAAAACTTAATATAAAAATCTACTGTTTAAGCTGTTCGAGTTCCTGTTTTAATTCCTTGATTTTTTCTTTGTAAGTTTCATTATCATAGTGTTTTACATAATCTTCCAATGCAGCAATATACTCTTCAATGAATTCTTTATTGGTTTTATCAGCTTCATATTTGATTCTTGCAGAGTTCACAGGAGCCAGTTTTGAATACTTAAGATTAGCCTGTCCTTCATCAGACTGATTGTAGAGAATGACAATGTTTTTTTCATATCCCGGAATGTATTTTACAGGAAAAGAAACCTCCGTTTGCGGGATTCTGATTGCATTTTCAATCGGATAGATAGAAGCTGTTGTAGTAGAGAAAAATGTTGAAATATATTTCCCGTCCTGTTTCTTTACAATGGCTTCATAATCATGAATATACATGTCGTTCAGGGTAGAGTTGGTTTCTACATCAGATGTGATGATTGCAGTACTTTCCACTCCGTATTTGTTTAAAAACCATGCGTTTAAAAACTGTCCTCCAAACCCGTTTAATATAGCCAGAGGAATAATGGGGATCAAAAACCATGCTTTTTTGGTCAGATACGAAAGTCCTCCAAAGAATACCAGCAACAGAATCACAGTATAAAAACCATGATGACTGGTAAAAAACAGAATTTTTGAAATTAAAACCATGGATTAAATATAACAATAATAATCTTTTATTAAACGCTGGGATCGCAAAAATGTTCTTAAATTACTGTTAAAACGGTTGCAAAGGCGTTTCACTTAGCAAAGTCTGTTGTCATTATCTAAATGAAGTGCCCTTGCGAACGAAAAAATAGAGTTTTATATAATTACTTTATGAGCATAGCGTTTAAAACAACTATTTTACGGGTTCAGACAAAGGAATGTCAGGAGTTCCGCTGTAGAAAACAATCAGTGTTGCTCCCTGGTCTCCGGTTTTACCTCTGTGGCCTGTATTAACCATTTCTGGAAGCACCTGGCCCTTTCTTATCCATTGCGTTTTTCCATCCTCTTTTCTTTCAACCTGAATTTCACCTTTCTCTACATACGCTGCATTGATGACAGGATGTTTATGCCAACTGAGTGCAGAATTCGGAGGTACAGCAATTTTAAGAACCGAAATTTCCGGCTGAGTTGCAGGGTAGGCAGGATACGTAGTTCCATCCCAGGATTTCGTTGTTTTTAATAAGGTTACCGATTCAATTTTATCAGTATATTCTGATTGTGGCTCGTTCGATGAATTATCACAGGAAACAGGCACAGAAGAGAGTAGGGCAAAGAAAGCTATACCCAAGAGATTTTTTTTAGTCATAAACTTTTCAATTAATAGATTGATTTGGTTCGGATGATCCGTGATACAAAAATAGCAAGCCTATTTAAATTTCCCTAGTGTTTGAATTATTTTTTTATTGATCTGATTACAATTCAGCCCTTAAAAAATATTTATCAAAGAAAACATTTGTCATAAGTTTAAAACTTTATTTTTTATATTTTTGCTACCAAATTAGAAAAAAATGAAAAAAGTATTAGCAATCGCATTTATCGGAGGTTTATTATTAGCAAGCTGCAAGAAAAAGCCAGATCATTCTTTACAGGATACTAACACGATGCTTGAAGAACCAGAAGCAACTACCGTTGTAGATTCTACAGCTAAAACTGCTGCTCCTGCTGCTGCAACTCCAGCTACAACTGCTCCTGAAGCTGCTAAAACAGATTCTACAGCGAAGAAATAATGAAAAAAATACTTTTGGCAGGAATGCTCGGGCTTCTGATCATTTCCTGTTCTAAAAAAGAAAATACGGCAGAAGTGGCTCCTTCTTCTGAGGCAGCAGCTGTTTCAGAGACTGCTCAATCCAATCTTTCAGGTGACCAGATCATGGAAACATTGGATTGCTCAGGATGTCACTCTGTGAATGAGAGAATGATAGGACCTTCTTATCAGGAAATAGCAGGAAAGTATTCTGAAAAGGATACCGAATTGCTGGCTTCCAAAATTATAGAAGGCGGAAGTGGAGTATGGGGAAGTGTGCCTATGGCTGCCCATCCACAGGTATCTAAAGAAGATGCCAAAAAAATGGTGGAATATATTTTAAGTCAGAAGAAATAAAATATGTCCGCTGAAAAATCCAGTCTGCACACAAGAAATCTGCATCGTAATCCCTATGATTTTGATCAGCTTATTTCTTGTGTGCCGGAACTGAAACATTATGTTTTCGTTAATGCTTATCACACGGTAACCATTAATTTCAGCATTCCAAAAGCGGTGAAACTGCTCAACAAAGCCTTACTCTTACATTTTTATGATATTAAAGGCTGGGATATTCCGGATACCAATCTTTGTCCGCCAATTCCCGGGAGAGCAGATTATGTACACTATATTGCTGATCTTTTAGCTGAACAGCTGAGTGCAGTTCCGACAGGAAATTCTGTAAAAGGATTGGATATAGGAACAGGAGCAAATCTTGTGTATCCTTTAATCAGTCACCGTTCATATGGCTGGACCATGCTGGGAACAGATATCAATCAGGATTCTTTGAAAAATGCTCAGAATATTCTGGATCAAAATGAAGACCTTATTTCTGTTATTCAGTTGAAAAGTCAGCCTGATCCTGATCATATCTTTACCAATATCATTAATCCTGAAGACAGATTTACTTTTACGATGTGTAATCCTCCTTTTCATGATTCTGAAGAGTCTGCAGTGAAAGGAAATATCAGGAAAACAAAGAATCTTAATAAATCAAAGAAAGCCAAACCTGTTCTTAACTTTAGTGGTCAGCAGTCTGAGCTCTGGTGTGAAGGTGGCGAACTGGCATTTATTACGAAGATGATTAATGAAAGTGTACTATTTTCATCGCAGGTTCTTTGGTTCACATGTCTGGTTTCTAAAAAAGATAATCTTAATAAACTGACTACTCTTTTAAAAATAGTCAAAGCTGTAGAAGTGAAAACGATTGATATGGCTCAGGGACAAAAGATAAGCAGAATATTAGCCTGGACGTTTATTCCTCAAAAAAACAGAAAAACCTGGTTCATTTAAAATTCAAGGTTTAAAGTTTAAGGTTTATAGCACGATAGTGCATATCTCGAATCTCATTACCCCGTATCCCGCATTTCCTGTCCACATTTTAAAATTTCTGAAAAAAGCCATTGATGGTCATGTCAAAAATGCCTAAATTTGTACGCTTTTAGAAAAATAAGATATGCAATTATCAGAACAAGAAATCATTAGAAGAGAAAAGCTGAATAAGCTTACTGAAATGGGGATTAATGCGTTCCCTGCGGATGAGTATACCATTACAGATACTACAGAATCTATAAAACAGGACTTTTCTGAAAGTAAACAGGTGAAGATCGCTGGTAGATTGATGTCCCGCAGAATTCAAGGGAAGGCTTCTTTCGCAGAATTGCAGGATTCTAAAGGAAAAATCCAGGTTTACTTCAACAGAGACGAGATCTGTCCGGGTGAAGATAAGGAACTATATAATGAAGTATACAAACACCTTTTAGATATCGGTGATATTATCGGTATTGAGGGAGAATTGTTTACTACGCAGGTAGGAGAGATGACCGTTTTAGTAAAGAACTTTACACTTCTTACAAAGGCTTTGCGTCCTCTTCCTCAGGCTAAAACTGACGAAAACGGTGTTGTACATGACGGTTTTACAGATCCTGAATTAAGATACAGACAACGTTATGTAGATTTAACAGTAAATCCGCAGGTAAAAGAAATTTTCGTGAAGAGAACAAAACTGTTCAATGCCATGAGAACATTCTTCAACGATGCAGGGTACTTTGAGGTAGAAACTCCTATTTTACAGTCAATTCCTGGTGGGGCTGCAGCAAAACCGTTTATCACGCACCACAATGCATTAGATATTCCATTATATTTAAGAATTGCTAACGAATTATACCTGAAAAGATTGATCGTAGGTGGTTTTGACGGAGTATATGAGTTCTCTAAAAACTTCAGAAATGAAGGGATGGACAGAACGCATAACCCTGAGTTTACCGCTATGGAGATCTATGTAGCTTATAAAGATTACAACTGGATGATGGATTTCACTGAGAAATTATTGGAATTCTGTGCCACTCAGGTGAATGGAAATGCAGAATCTACTTTCGGTGAACACACGATCAACTGGAAAGCTCCTTATCCAAGAGTTTCTATGACAGAAGCGATCCTTAAATTTACAGGATTCGATATTACCGGAAAAACTGAGAAGGAATTATACGATTTTGCCAAGTCTATCGGTATCGAAGTAAATGAGACGATGGGTAAAGGAAAATTAATTGATGAGATCTTCGGTGAGAAATGTGAAGGAAACTTCATCCAGCCGACTTTCATTACAGATTATCCGATCGAAATGTCTCCACTGACAAAGAAACACAGAAGCAAAGAAGGCTTAACAGAACGTTTTGAATTAATGGTGTGCGGTAAAGAAATTGCCAATGCGTATTCAGAGCTTAATGATCCTATCGATCAGAGAGAACGTTTTGAAGCACAGATGACTTTATCTGAAAGAGGAGACGACGAGGCAATGTTCATCGATCAGGACTTCTTAAGAGCATTGGAATACGGGATGCCCCCAACTTCAGGGTTAGGAATCGGTATGGACAGATTAATCATGTTCTTAACGAATAATGCATCCATCCAGGAAGTGTTATTCTTCCCTCAGATGAGACCTGAAAAAGCGGTTCCGCAAATTGAATTGGGAGAGGACGAAAAAGTAATCCTTGAAATCCTTAATTCTCAGGAAGAAGCAATGTCTTTAGCTGAAGTAAAAGAAAGAAGCCAGCTATCCGGTAAAAAATGGGATAAAGCTTCCAAAACTCTTACAAAGAACAATATTGTGAAAGTAGAGAAAATTGATGAAAATCTTTTGATGAAACTGGCTTAAGATTTTTCAGAAGAAATAAATAAAAAAGGTACAACGCTATGCTGTACCTTTTTCTTTTTTCCATTTCCGAAGCTGTGTCCTGAAGTTTTTAAACGGAGCCACAGTATTAATATGAATCCATTTCCAGACCGGCCACTGAGCAGGTGTGGTTGCCCATTTTCTCTGTCCGGGAATGAATAATGTGTTGTCATCAAGTCTTTCTATCCAGTTAATAATTTCATCCACCTTAGCTCGCAGCAGCTCTCTTTGCTGTTGTAAACTATAAGAACCATATTCATTATAAAAAGATTGATATAATCCTCCCAGGTTATTCCATTTGTATTCGGGAGCAGGAGTTTTTACTTCAATTCCATTACCTTCATCAGATTCCCATTGTAAAAGCAGATGAGTCCAGCCCAACTGATAGGAAATATTTTGCGATGGCGTTTTGTCAACTCCCGGTTGCAGAAGATCTTTTTCCTCTTCTCTTATATCATCAAATTCCTTATCATAGAGCAAATATCTTTTCTTTAACTCGTCAATAAGCTCTGTTTTATCTTTGTAAGTCTGCATATTTTATCTATTTTCTCAGTTTACTGAAAGAAGCCATCAGATAAAATAAAAACGGAAGAATAAATAATGAGCCCAGCATCAGTGCCCATCCCAATGCGGCAATAGTCTTTTCAGGAGCCATATGTTCCAATAAAGAAAGGTGCTGCCCGTTTCCTAATAAAATAATATCCGGATTATGCTGATAAGTTGCCGCTACCAGAATCATAACCATCTGAAATCCTGCCAATGCACGTACAGGAAGTAATTTTTGACGGTTCAGGGCTCTTAAAATAAGCAACAATGCAATAGTAGCAAAGGCAATTGCCATAATACCTAAAGGTTTTGAAAATACCCACATCAATAGAGGAATGTCTGAAATATAAGCAGTAGCAAATACCAGTATTCCCGTTATAACCACAAAGATCATCGTCTGTTTGGATTTTCTTATCATTAATAAAAGATCAGTTTTATCACGGGTTTCTCTTAATGAAAAGATAGAAGCAAGATAAGCACAAAGCGCTACCGTAAATAAGCCTACGGAAACTCCAAACCAGTTCAGCCAGCTGAATACATACAAATCCAGAAAACCTACAGCATCGGGATTGATAGAATGTGAAACCGTTGCAGCAGCAATTAATCCCAAAAAGAAAGGTGTTAAAAGACTCGCATAGTAGAAAATCTGGGTATATAAAACCTGCCAGTTATCCTTTACAGCATCATAATGCCTGAACGTAAATGCTGTTCCTCTCGCTATAATTCCTAAAAGCATTAAGACTAAAGGAATATGAAGATAAGTAGACATCGTGGTATAAATCTCGGGAAATCCTACAAAGAGAATTACAATGGCAATGATCAGCCACATATGATTGGCTTCCCATACAGGAGCTATGGATTCATACATGATTTCCTGGGTTTTATTCCTTGCTTTTTTATGGGTGAAAAGTTCCACAATTCCTGCTCCGAAATCAGCTCCGCCCAGAATAATATAAAGACAGATGGATAGCCAGAGAAAACCTATTACAACATAAATCATGATTTTTTGTTTTTATCGTTAAACTGAGCATCAGTAGGATCGTAAAGTTTCGGTACCATTTGAATCTGTCTCTTTAAAAGGAAAACAAGAATCAGTGATAATGAAATGAAAATAGCCGTAAAGAAGTAGAAAGAATACTGTATTCCCGGCATAGGAGTTACAGCGTCTGCTGTTCTCATAATTCCGTAAATAATCCACGGCTGTCTTCCCACTTCTGTTACTGTCCATCCTGCTTCCAGAGCAATATATCCAAAAGGGGTAGCTATTAAAAATGTTTTTAGCAGCCAGTGTTTGCTCAGCCATTCTTTTTTGAAGAAGAAAGCATATAAATAAATAGCACCAATACCAATCATCACCACGCCGAAGAAAATCATAATCTGAAAAGCATAATGAACAACTGCAATCGGAGGCCATTCGTCTCTTGGGAAATCTTTAAGACCTTTTACTTCAGAATTGAAGTCATTGCTCACCAGAAAACTTAATACTTTTGGAATTTTCACCGCATATTTTACTTCTTCTTTCTCCTCATCAGGAATTCCCCCAATCACGAATGAAGCGCCTTTTTCAGTTTCAAAATGAGCTTCCATAGCTGCCAGCTTAATAGGTTGTCTTTCGGCAACAGATTTAGCCGCAATATCACCACTTAAAGGTGCGCCAAAAGCTCCAATCAGGGCAAAACCTACTGCAATTCTAAAAGCTTTGGTATGAAACTCAATATTTCTTTTTCGCATGATCATAAAAGCATGTACTCCTGCTACAGCAAACCCTGTCGCACAAAATGCAGCAACCGTCATGTGAAGAGCCTGTGGGAACCACGCATCATTGAACATTGCTTTAATAGGGTCTATATTGAGATATTGTCCGTTAATATAATCAAAACCGGTAGGAGAGTTCATCCATGAATTGGCTGCCACCACCAGAATTCCGGAAGCAAGTCCACTCACCCCTACAAGGAACCCACAGAACCAGTGAAACCATTTATTGAACCTTTCCCAGCCGTATAAAAAGAAGCCGATAGCAATAGCTTCAATAAAAAAGGCTGTTCCTTCCAGAGAAAAAGGCATTCCGAAGATAGGACCGGCATGTTTCATAAAACCGGGCCATAAAAGTCCCAGCTCAAAGGAAAGCATCGTTCCTGAAACCGCTCCTGTAGCAAAAAGGATGGCTACCCCTTTGCTCCATGCTTTTGTCAGTCCCTTATATACTTGATTATTCGTTTTCAGATATTTCCAATGGGCAAAAGCCATCAGAAAAGGCATCACCATACCCACGCAGGAGAATATGATATGAAAGCCCAGAGAAAGTGCCATCTGAGCGCGTGCTGCTATAAAATCATCCATAATATCAACTTTTCAGTAAATAAATTTACGCATAAATTATTGATGTTGAATATGATTTACAACAGTTGGTATTTCACCAATACCTTTTAATTTTGAATCTTTTACCGGCTTTCTATTTCTTATGTTTTCAATAAGAAAACTCTACAATTTTTTGACACTTTTTAACTTTCATACCTCGAAAAAAATCACGATATTTGTAAGTCTCTGCATAGAGCAGAATTTTTAATATTTAATATGAGTCAAAAACAATATACAGCTAGTAGTATTCAGGCATTGGAAGGAATGGAGCACGTTCGTATGCGTCCTTCAATGTACATTGGTGATGTAGGAGTCAGAGGACTTCACCACTTGGTTTATGAAGTAGTAGATAACTCTATTGACGAGGCATTGGCAGGATACTGCGACACGATCTTCGTTAGCATCAAGGAAGGAAACGGAATTGAAGTAAGTGATAACGGTAGAGGTATCCCGGTTGATTTCCACGAAAAAGAACAGAAATCTGCCCTTGAAGTTGTAATGACAAAAATTGGAGCCGGAGGTAAGTTTGACAAAGACTCTTATAAGGTGTCGGGAGGTCTTCACGGGGTTGGGGTTTCTTGTGTGAATGCACTTTCCAACGAGATGATCACTACGGTTTACAGAGACGGAAATGTTTACCAGCAGATTTATTCAAGAGGAAAAGCTCAGACTGGTGTAGAGGAGATTGGTCACAGTGAAAAAAGAGGTACCAAACAGTTTTTCCAACCGGATGATTCGATCTTTACAGAATTAATTTATAATTACGATACCTTAGCAAGCCGTTTAAGAGAGCTTTCTTATCTTAATAAAGGAATTACTATTACATTAACTGATGAAAGAGAAAAATTAGAAGACGGATCTTTCCGTTCAGAAGTTTTTCATTCAGAAGGTGGATTAAAGGAATTCGTTGCTTACATTGACGGAAACCGTGAGTCTATCATGGAACATGTAATCTTCATGGAAGGAGAGAGAGATGATATTCCTGTAGAAGTAGCAATGCGTTACAACACTTCTTTCAATGAGAATCTTCACTCTTACGTCAATAATATCAATACCCATGAAGGAGGAACTCACTTAGCAGGTTTCAGACGTGCTTTAACGAGAACTCTTAAGAAATATGCTGATGATCTGGGTATTCCACAGAAAGAAAAAGTAGAAGTTACAGGTGATGACTTCCGTGAGGGATTAACAGCTGTGATTTCTGTAAAAGTAATGGAGCCTCAGTTTGAAGGACAGACTAAAACAAAACTAGGAAACTCTGAAGTTTCCGGAGCTGTTGATAAAATTGTTGGGGAAATGCTTACCAATTTCCTTGAAGAAAACCCTTCTGAAGCAAAACTGATCGTTCAGAAAGTTGTTTTGGCAGCAAAAGCACGACAGGCAGCGAAGAAAGCCCGTGAAATGGTTCAGAGAAAATCTCCTATGGGAGGTTCTGGTCTTCCTGGGAAACTATCCGATTGCTCATCCAAAGACCCCGCAGAATCTGAAATTTTCCTTGTAGAGGGAGATTCCGCAGGTGGAACAGCCAAGCAGGGAAGAGACAGACACTTCCAGGCTATCCTTCCTTTAAGAGGTAAAATTTTGAACGTAGAAAAATCTATGCTTCATAAAGTTTACGATAATGAGGAAATCAGAAATATCTATACTGCTCTTGGAGTATCTGTAGGTACGGAAGAAGATAGCAAAGCATTGAATATGGCTAAGCTAAGATACCACAAGATCGTTATCATGACCGATGCTGATATTGACGGATCTCACATTTCTACATTGATCCTTACTTTCTTCTTCAGATATATGAAGGAACTTATTGAAAACGGATATATCTATATTGCCCAACCTCCTTTATATCTATTAAAGAAAGGGAACAAGAAAGTATATGCATATAATGAAAAAGAACGTGAAGAGTTTACTTTAGAAATGGCTCCGGATGGTAAAGGTGTAGAAGTACAGCGTTATAAAGGTCTTGGAGAGATGAACCCTGAACAGCTTTGGGAAACAACCCTTAATCCTGAGCATAGAATCCTGAAACAGGTAACTATTGATAATGCCGTGGAAGCAGACAGTATTTTCTCTATGTTGATGGGAGATGAAGTTCCACCAAGAAGAGAGTTTATCGAGAAAAATGCGAAATATGCAAAAATTGATGCATAAACGTTTTTAAAAATATAATAAAAAAAGCTTCTAATTATTTAGAAGCTTTTTTTATATTTGGATAAACCAAAAAAACAATAATATGTTAACTCTTTTACAAACAGACCCTTACAACGGGGCGGATGCAGCTTCTGGAGCAGTGGCTGCAGGATTAGGGATCGGAACGATGTTCTTCGGCTTACTGTGCTATATATTCTATGGATATTGCATGTACAAAATCTTCCAGAAAGCAGGAAGACAAGATGCCTGGGCCGCCTTTATTCCTATTTATAACACCATCGTATTGCTGGAAATTGTTAAAAAGCCCATCTGGTGGATCATTCTTTTCTTTATTCCTTTGGTGAATATCTATGCATGCTGGGTCGTATATGACAGACTGGCAAAAGGATTTGCGAAGGAAACTCCTCTTTACACGATTCTGATTCTCCTTTTCGGATTTATTTTTATTCCTGTATTGGGACTTGGAAGTGATCGTTTTGATAGTAAACTGGTCCCGAATGATTAAAAAAGACAAAAAAAAATTAAAAGACTTCATTTTTGAAGTCTTTTTTTTAATAATTTTTCAACTGTAGAATTTATTGGACTTTTTCTTATTATTAATTTTACATTATTTAAATTACATGAATCGTAATTTATTTTAAATTTGAAACGCAGATAATATGAAGTTTATCCCTTTTTCTCAGAGGATAGCTAGATCCTTCTCCCAATAGAATGAGTATAAATATTATGTTTTTAACGTTTCAGAATTTAATGATGAAAAGTTGATAATGTGTTCATTTTCTTATAAGTACATTTAATATAGTGCTTTTTTGAATATTAGGTTAGGGCTTCATATATTGAAGCCTTTTATATTTTTTTTAACAGTTATTAAGATTTTATTATTTTTGTACAATCTTAATAACTATGATGAAAATATTATTATTGGGGGCATTATCTACCGCCTCATTATATTTCGCACAGAGCTATCCTGCCTCTGCCATTCCTGAGAATTTAAAGAAAAATGCCGACGTTGTTATCCGTAAAAAATTTACAACTGTCCAGATCAATAAAGTTGATGAAATAAAATATCAATATAATACTGTTACTACAGTTTTAAATAAAGATGGTGACGAACGGGCTGTGGCTTATATTCCTTACGATAAAGCAAAAAGTGTTTCTAACATAAAAGTTACGATTTATGATGAAGCAGGAAAAAAGGTTAAGAGCTTTTCAAAGTCAGACTTTAAAGATTTTGCAAATAACCCTCAGGGAGTTTTCTATTCTGATAACAGAATTCTGGTATTTTCTTATACTTCGGTTCAGTATCCTTATACTGTTGACTTTTCTTATGAAAGCGAGGATAAGAATACGATCTTTATTCAGGATTTTGTACCATTTCACTCTATTAAAATGTCTTTGGAGGAGGCTCAGTTCAAAATTATTAATACATCAGGAATTGAACTGCGTACCAAGATATATCCTTCAAAGTATAACTATGCGTCTGTTGCAGAAAGCGGAAGTGAAAATGATAAAACCTATTCGTATAAAAATGTCCCTGCCATTGATGATGCCTTTATGATTCCGGAGCCTGTTAAAATCTTACCTTCAGTAAATTTTGCTCTGACAAAATTTAACCTGGCAGGAAAGCAGGGGACTTTAAATAACTGGACAGATTTCGGAACCTGGTATTATAAAGATCTGGTGGAACCGGTTTCAGTATCTACTCCCGCTATTAAAGCTGAAGTAGCATCTTTACAATTACAGGGATCTGTAGAAGATAAAGTAAAGAAAATTTATCAGTATATGCAGAACAAAACCCGATATATAGCTGTAGGATTAGGAATTGGAGGCTGGCTTCCTATGCAGCCGGATGAAGTTCACAAAAAAGGATATGGAGACTGTAAAGCACTCACAAATTATATGAAAATTCTATTGAACGAAGCAGGAATTCCATCTAAATACTGTGTTATCAATTCAAGTTCTTCGCAGGTTTCTTTTGATCCCGAATTTCCTTCTATGGGAGGAAACCACGCTATTCTGATGATTCCAACTGAAAAAGGAAATATATGGCTTGAAAATACTTCTCAGCAAATAGCTTTTAACCATTTAAGTTACAGGACAACAGACAGAAATGCACTTGCTGTAACACCTAAAGGAATAGAACTTATTAATACACCAGTTTATAAAGCTGAACAAAATAAGGAAAAACAGACTTTGAGAGTTAACCTTAATGAGGATAACAGTATTATTGGGACAGGAAATTTTTCCTATACAGGAAATCAATATGACTATAATTTAAGGTTTGCCAGTCTTAATCCTACTGAAAAAAATGATGCGGTAAAAGAGAGGTTTAATGTTTTAAATTTTGAAAAGGTTGAAATGAAAAATTTTAACAATGACAGAGATAATGCTGTTATTACCTACGACCTTGATTTTAAGACCAATAATTTCTCCAAAAAAGCTGGAAACAGCCTTCTGTTCAGATCTGTGCCTATTTTTAATGACGCTGTCTTTAAAACTGATGAAACCCGTGAGCTTCCTTTTGAAGTCGGTATGTCTTATGAGGACGAATATGAAATTGCTTATGTACTTCCTTTGGGGTATAAGGTGGATGAAACTCCTGATAATTCAAGCATCACTTCTGAATTTGGATCTTATAAACTAAGTTTTGTTAAAAGTGAAGGGCAGGTAAAGGTGATCAGAAAAGTACAGATCAATAAAGGATTATATCCAAAAGAGAAATACAACGATTATATAAGTTTCAGAAAAAAAATTCTGAATATGGATAATTCGAAAATTTTAATAACAAAAATATAACCATGAAAAAAATTATAGTATTGCTTTTTTGCTCTGCTAATGCAATATTGTTCAATGCTCAGAAGAAATATGAATTTCTGAACCCTCCCAAATTTAATGAGGCAGATCTGTCGAAAGCAAAATCTTTATTAGATGAAAATGCTCCGGCCGAAATTTTATACAAATCTGCTTATTTTATGGTGGATTCCAATACAGGAAATCTTCACAAAAGATATTTTTACAGAGTGAAGATTTATAATAAAGATAAAGCTGAAGACTGGTTGAATCTTGAAATTCCTATTTATAATGTTGGAACCAACAGAGAATCACTGGGGAAGTTCAAAGCTTTTACTTATAATCTTGAAAACGGAGCTGCTGTTCCTGTAAAAGTGGAAAAAAGTTCTCAGTATAAAAGTAAAGAGAATAAATATGTTACTTTAACAAAATTTGCTTTTCCAAGTGTGAAAAATGGATCTGTCATAGAATATCAATATGAAATTATATCTCCGTTCCGCTTTATGATTCCAGAGGTATTGATAGAATCTGATACTCCTTCGCTGAATACGGAATATGTTTTTGATACGCCGATCAATATGTCTTATAATGTAAACTATACAGGAGGAATCAGTCCGAAGTATAGAGAAATGGAAGAAAGACAGTTGTATGGAGGGCAATACAGAACCTATAGATTTGCTTATGAGAATTTGACTGGTTTTAAAACTGAAAAATTTGTAAGAAACGATAGAAATTTCAGAACAAAAATCAGTGCTGAGCTAAATTCTACTAATTTTGGCGAGCTTAAACTGTATTCATCTTCATGGGATCAGATTGCAAAGAGACTCTATGATAGTGATGATTTCGGAGGTGAAATAAAAAGAACAAAACTGGCAAGAGAAAATATGCCGGCAGGAGTTTCGGAAATGAAAACAGATCTTGAAAAAGCCAATGCTATATTTTCATACGTTCAGAAAACTTTTACATGGAATAAGGACAAAGGGGTTTATACAGAAGACGGTATCAAAAAACTTTTGGAAACTAAAACCGGCAACGCCGCAGAAATTAATCTTTTCCTTGTTATGATGCTTCGCGAAGCAGGTCTTAAAGCTGATCCGTTGATTATTTCTACAGTAGAGAACGGATTGATCAATATGGTATCCCCTAATATTTCCAATATGAACTTTGTTTTGGCAGCAATTGATATCGATAAGCAGCTGCATATTTATGATGCTACCTCCAAACAATCTTCACTGGATGAAATACCTCTTAAAAACTGGAATCAATATGGAATCCTTGTGACTAAAGATAAAGCTTTGCAGATTCAGATGTCCAATGTAAAATCAAGCAATACTTATCTTACAGCGAATGCCAAAATCAATGATGACGGTAGTATTTCCGGTACTTATTCGGATAAAGATACAGGCGCATACGCGATGTATGCTAAAGACAACTATGATGATAACGCAGAAAAATACAAGAAGCAGTATAAAGAAAACTTTTCAATGGATTTCACGGATATCAATTCAAAAGTGTTGGAAAATGGCGACTTTGAAAGCACTATGAAGTTCTCTTCATCCAACCTTATTGACAGAGTAGGGAAGAAAATGATTATCAATCCGATGTTGTTTTTAAGTAAAAACTCTAATGAATTTGATCAAACCGAAGTAAGAAAATATCCAATTGATTTTGGATCACCCATAACCAGAACAAAAAAGGTCATTCTTGAAATTCCTGAAGGATACAAGATAGAGGAAATGCCTAAAGAAAAAAGGATCGTTACAGAAGATAAAGAAATAGCATATACCTATTCTGTAGAACAAAAAGGAAATATGCTGGAGGTAACTACAACTACAAAAATTGGAAGTTCAGACTACCCGAAAGAATATTACCCTGCATTTAAACAAATCTGGGGTGTAGCTTCGAAATTTGAAAATCAGGTAATCAGCCTTGTTAAGAAGTAATGTTTGAGATAACTTAAACAAAAAAATAAAATTTTTTCAAAAACCATTCATCTTTTGAATGGTTTTTGTATTGGATACCAAAAAAATAGAATTATGAAAAATACGATTGCTGTTATAGCATTATCTTCTTTCTTAGCAGTTACTGCCTGCAAAAAAAATGAAACAGCAGGGCCAGCAGAAAAAACAGAAAGCAAAGCCGCTGAAGAATTTGTAGTAGACTCTGTGAAAGTGAATGACTCTACAAAGATTACCGATTCTTTAAAAGTGAGCTTTACTTCAAAACTACTGGTTTTTCCTACTTTAAAAGATAAAAAACTGTTAGACAGCATCTATTTTCAGAATGATAAAATCAAAGATTTTTCCAAAGCCGGCCTTCAGGCTTATCTGGACAGTGAAAAGAATAGTTATTTCAATTCTGTAAAAAATGATAATAAAGACTGGGCTTCAGATGTAACTTATGCTCAGAACTGGTATTCAAGCTCCCATATGAATCTTATTTCCAATACCAACGGTTATATGCATATTCAATATTTGGGAAGCGGATATGAAGGAGGAGCACATGATAATTATGGCTTCTCAGAAAGGATTTTTGATCTTAAAAACAGCAAAAAAGTAGAACTGAAAGACATTACTTCAATGCCTAAAAATAAAATTGAAGCCATTCTGATGAAAAATATTGATAAAATGAATAGTGGTACGATGGATGGAGATGGAGAAGTGAAGAACTCAGAAATGCTTTTAGTGGATAAAATTCCGGCATCTGATAACTTTTATTTTGATGATAAAAACCTGTATTTTCACTACAGTCCCTATGAAATTGCTGCTTTTGCCGCAGGAGATATTACTATTCCGGTTTCATGGGAAGATCTGAAAGGTACATTAAATACAGAATTTAAAGAAAGAATGAAAATTAAGTAAATTAATGCTTCCAGTTTTGGAAGCATTTTTTAATTTTGTGGTAATGGACAAAGTAGCTTTTATTATCAATCCTTTTTCGGCCAAAAAAAATTATCAGCCGTTTTTAAACGAACTCAAAACAAAGGTTAATAACCCATTGTATTATGTGTCCGAATCCATTCCCGGGACAGAAGAATTTATTCAGGCCCATTTTGAAAAGGTAGATATTTTTGTGGCAATAGGAGGTGACGGTACCATTTCTACAGTAGCCAAAAGCCTTATTAATACAGAGAAAATTCTGGCTATTTTTCCAGCCGGTTCAGGAAATGGATTTTCCAACGAGACACAATTCAGTAAAAATCTCGATGAACTTTTAGAAAAAATAAAAGCAAAAAACTCAAGAAAGATTGATACATTTACTGTGAACGATAGGCTTTCCATCAATGTTTCGGGAACGGGATTTGACGGTAAAGTGGTTAAAGAGTTTGAAAAAACAAGCCGCGGATTCAAGAACTATATCAAAGTTTCCCTGAAAACCTTTTTCAATTATAAACCTATCAAGGTGAAATTTTTTGATGAAAAATATCAACAATACAATGGAAGGTATCTGATGATGAACATCGCCAATACCCGTCAGTTTGGTAACAACGCCTATATTGCACCGAAGGCAAGCAAAAGTGATGGTTTGGTTGACATGGTGTTGGTAAAAAAGTTTCCCCTGACATATTCTGCACTTTTTGCCTTCCGTATGTTTACCAAAAGACTGAAAGATGATGAATATGTCACCTATCTTCCGGTCTCTGAAATATCTTTTAAAGTCAATACCAAAAACTGGCATCTTGACGGTGAATTCAATAAAATCAAATCACCCATTCATGTTAAAGTACAGCCGTCAAGCTTAAGTATTCTGATTTAAAGTTCAAGGTTTAAGGTTTTGAGTTTAAAGCTTACAGGGAGATAGTCCTTAATAAACTTCCACTGAAACTTCATGAATACCTCCTTATACCTGCAACTTACGATCTGCCACCTGTTTATACTTCCAGTTTTTTCTCAACTTCAGCCGGATGATCCAGGCAATATTGAAGTTGGTTCTTATCAAGTTGTTTTTCCCAGTTGGCAACCACTACAGTAGCAACAGAATTTCCTATTACATTGGTCAAAGCTCTGCATTCGCTCATAAACTTATCGATCCCAAGAATTAAAGTCATTCCTGCAATCGGAATTTCAGGAACTACAGCCAGTGTTGCAGCAAGGGTAACAAATCCCGCACCGGTAACGCCTGCGGCCCCTTTTGAACTTAACATAGCCACCAAAAGAAGCATCAGTTGTTTTTCAACAGGAAGGTGAATATTTAATGCCTGAGCAATAAAGAGAGAGGCTAGGGTCATATAAATATTCGTTCCGTCAAGATTAAAAGAATATCCGGTAGGAACTACAAGGCCTACAATAGCCCGTGAACAGCCCGCTTTTTCAAGTTTTTCCATAATTCCTGGTAAGGCAGATTCTGATGAGCTTGTACCCAAAACAAGAAGAAGTTCTTCTTTAAGGTAGAAAAGGAGTTTAAAAATATTAAATCCGTTATACCATGCTACTGCTCCCAATACCAGAACTACAAAAAGGATAGACGTAATATAGAATGTACCTACCAGAAATATAAGATTCAGAACAGAATGAAGCCCATATTTACCGATCGTAAAAGCCATTGCTCCAAAAGCTCCTATTGGGGCCAATTTCATAAGCATGTGCACGATTTTAAATACCGGAGTTGATAAATCCTGTAGAAAATCGGTTACTTTCTGGCTTTTTTCTTTTGTTAAAACCAAAGCAACTCCCATTAAAATAGCAACCAGAAGAACCTGGAGAATATTCTCACCCACCAATGGACTGAATAGTGTCTCCGGAATAATATTCATTATGAAGCCTGTCAGTGTTGATTCGTGGGCCTTTGCCTGATATTGTGAAACATCCCCCGAAAGAGTAGATGGATCAATATTTAAACCATGTCCCGGCTGTAAAATATTTCCTACAACTAATCCAATGATAAGAGCAAGGGTTGAAAAGGTGAAAAAGTAGATCATTGCTTTGATTGCAATTCTGCCTACTTTTTTCAAATCGGTCATGTGGGCGATTCCTAACGTAAGAGTAATAAAAATTACCGGAGCGATAATCATTTTTACCAGTTTGATGAATCCGTCTCCCAAAGGTTTCATCTTTTCTCCTAGTTCAGGATAAAATTTTCCAAGAAGAACCCCCGCAATAATGGCTATGATCACCTGGAAATAAAGCTGATTGTGTATTTTTTTTGCTTTCAAAGAACAGTCGTTTTGTTTTTTTTAAGGGCGAAAATTAAGAAAATTTATCTGAAAACATGACAAAAGTCATTGAAAAGAATCTATAGCGTTTGTTGTATAGGATGATTTAAAAAAAACCGGGCTTCATTCGAAGAATGAAGCCCGGGATGTATTTTATTTTTATGATATAAGAGTTATTCCACTGCAACAGAATCATCTCCACGGCCGTCTGCCACTGCATGGATATTTCCATTATCATCAAGGACAATCATCTCTGTTTTTCCGATGTATTTTGTCTTTTCAATAACGTAATTCTTACTTTTCAGTTCAGAAATAGTGCTTTCCGGAAAATTATTTTCAACCGTTATGGTTTCAGGAAGCCACTGATGGTGAAATTTTGGTGCATTGACTGACATATTCGCATTCAGTTTAAAATCTACGACATTGACAATAGATTGATACACTGAAGTTGGGATTGTAGTTCCTCCAGGTGTACCCACTACCATATATGGTTTTCCGTTCTTAAGAATAATGGTGGGAGTCATAGAAGAAAGCATTCTCTTATTAGGTTGTATTGAATTGGCTTCGCCACCCACAGCCCCAAACATATTCGGGACACCTGGTTTGATCGAAAAGTCATCCATTTCATTATTTAAAAAGAAGCCGGCGCCTGAAACAAGCACTTTGCTTCCGTAATACCCGTTCAGAGTTGTCGTTACCGAAGCTGCATTTCCATCCTTATCCAATACGGAAATATGAGTGGTCTGCATAGATTCTTTAGGTTGTTCTATGATTTTACCCACTTCTGCGCTTGGTGTTGCTTTATCAAAACTAAAGCTTTTCCATCTTCCTTTCAGATAATCATCGGAGATCAGGTAAGAAGTTTTATCCTGAATAAAATCCGGATCACCCATATATTCTGCTCTGTCTGCAAAAGCTCTTCTTTCTGCTTCAGCCATGATCTGAACAGCCTTAGTAGAGTTTTGCTGATACTTTTCAAGGTTTTCAAAACTGGCCATTCTGAGCATCTGGGCAAGAAGAACTCCGCCGCTTGATGGTAAAGGCATCGTTACAACATCATTTCCTTTGTATTCAAATTCTAATGCTTTTCTCTCAGCAACTTTATAGTTTTTAAGATCTTCCAATGTGATGATTCCGTTACCTCTTTTCATCTCTGCTACCAGAAGATCAGCTGTTTTTCCTTCATAAAAACCTTTGGCTCCCAGTTTTTGGATTAGCTTAAGGGTTTCTGCCAGGTCTTTTTGAACCAAAAGATCTCCAGCTTTCCATGGCGTATCTTTTACAAAAATGATAGATGATTTATTATGTTTCTGGAATTTTTCCCTTTGATTATTCAGCATTTCCGCTTCCTTATCCGTAATGGCGAATCCTTTTTCTGCAAGGTCAATGGCGGGCTGGATAATCTTTTCCATTGGCAGTTTACAGTATTTGAGAGTAGCAAAGAATCCTGCCACACTTCCTGGGATACCTACAGCAAGTCTTCCGTTTTGGGATAAATCTGTATCTGCTTTTCCCTTTTTATCAATATACATGTCCCGGGAAGCTTTTTTAGGAGCTGTTTCCCTGTAATCCAGAGTAAATTTTTCACCGTTATTTTTTACGCCTACCAAAAAACCGCCTCCTCCGATATTTCCAGCTTGCGGATATACAACGGCAAGGGCATACTGTGTTGCGGTAACGGCGTCGTAGGCATTTCCGCCCATCTTTAAGATTTTGGCTCCCGCTTCACTGGCTAACGGATGTGCAGAGACTACCACACCTTTCTTTTTTACCTGTACTTCTTTGATAATATTGATGTCAGTAAATTGAGCCCAACTGAGCTGTGCCGCCAAAAGCATCGAAGCAATTAAAATCTTCTTCATATGATTGTTTTTTCTTACAACAAAATTATTGAAATTTAAGTTAATGTCAGCTAGTGATGATTGTATTTGATTATTTCTATTGTTGAGGAAGATTTTAGCTGGCTATCAGTGTCTTTTATCAGGGGAATGTTTTTAAATACACCTTTTTTATTATGGTTGGCATGTTTTTTTTACTTTTGTACAATTCTAAAAAAATCTGAAAATGGAATCCTATACGGAAAGAATACTGATTACAGGTGCCTTGGGACAAATTGGTACCGAACTGACGAACAGACTTGTTGAAATTCACGGAGCAGAAAACGTTGTTGCTTCAGGATTGGACAGATGGCAGGAAGGAATTACTTCTGCCGGACACTATGAAAGAATGGATGTTACCAATACCCAATTGGTAAGACAGGTGATTCATGATTACGAGATCACTACAGTGTATCACCTTGCTTCACTTTTATCCGGAACTTCTGAAAAGCAGCCTATTTTCGCATGGAAACTAAATCTTGAGCCACTGCTTCATTTTTGTGAAATGGCGAAAGAAGGGCTTCTTAAAAAGATCTTCTGGCCAAGTTCCATCGCTGTATTTGGAAAAGGAATTCCAAAGCATGATGTAGGACAGGATGTGGTGCTGAACCCAACTACTGTTTACGGGATCTCTAAAATGGCAGGGGAGAAGTGGTGTGAATACTATTTCGACAAATATGGTGTAGATGTAAGAAGTATCAGATATCCTGGATTAATCTCATGGAAGACTCCTGCAGGAGGTGGAACTACCGACTATGCTGTTGAGATTTTCTACAAAGCAATTGAAGACGGAAAGTATACAAGTTTCATTTCAGAGAATACAGGAATGCCGATGTTGTATATGGATGATGCTATCAACGCAACCTTGAAATTAATGGATGCTCCAAAAGAAAGTGTAACGGTTCGTTCTTCTTATAATTTGGGTGGAATGTCTTTTACTCCAAAAGAACTGGCAGAAGAAATCACAAAAGAAATTCCAAATTTTACGATCGATTATAACCCCGATTTCAGACAGGCAATCGCAGATTCATGGCCAGCTTCTATTGATGATTCGGTAGCGAAAAAAGACTGGGGTCTTACCTATGACTTTGGAATTTCTGAGATGACAAAAGATATGATTAAAAATCTTAAGATAAAATTAGCTAAGGATTAATAATGTAAAGCAATACTTTAATTACTTTTGCTTTTAACATCTGATTTTTAATATTTTAAAGAATTTATATAAATTTTAATTTAAATGGTATTATTGACTTTTAACATCACTTGTATGGAGGCTGAGGTAAAAAACGGCTCTCAAATTACTGATGAAGAACGATTGAAAATCACTGAAGATAATACCAAAGCGATTCTTAGAATTTTAGATATTCATGATATCAAATCAAGTTTTTTTGTAGAGGTTTCTCTTACCGAAAAACTTCAGAATTTAATAAAAGCAATTTCATCCAAAGGGCATGAAATTGCTTTTTATAATAAAGGGTCAAATCCGGAAGAAATAGAAAATGCAAAGAAGAATATTCAGGATCTTTTGGAAAAACAGATCAGGGGAATTCGTCAGAAAGATGTAAAAGTTTCTCAGGAAACTTTGAAGCTGATGGAATTTAATTATGTCTCCAATATTGATAATGCCAATATTCTTTTTCCTTTCAAAAGACTCAAAAGAGATACCGAAATTACAGAAGAGGATGGTTTGAGTATTGTTCCGGAAAGTATCTCTCCGTACAGTCAGCTGCCCTATAATGACTTTGTATTTCAGATCCTGCCAATGAAGTATTATCAGAATATGGTGCTGGAAACTTTGCAGAATGAAGAGTTTGTACTGATCTATCTGAACACATGGCAGTTTACAGATTTCAACAAATACCGTTTTGATATTCCTTTTTACCGAAGATTATTTTCGGGCAAAAAAATGGAGGACAAATTAGATGCCCTCCTTACTTTTCTCAATGACCGGGAAATGGCTACTTCCCGCATGAAAGATTATATTTTTTAGGTTGCAGGTGTTAGGTTGCAGCTATTAGGTAAAGAATTTAAGGTTCTAAGTTCAGGGTTTAATGTTTTGTGTAACACGTAACTCGAAACCCAATAACTCGCAACTTATAATTCGTATCCCGAAACCCGCATCTCTAACTCAGCTCAAAAAGCGTAATTTCCGGTAATACACCCACTCTTCCCGGATAGCCCAATACTCCAAACCCTCTGTTGACATACAGCAGCTTTCCTTCGCTTTCATATAAATCTGCCCATTTTGGATATTTGTATTGTACCGGTGACCATTTTACATTTTTAAGATCCAGACCAAACTGCATTCCATGGGTGTGTCCCGAAAGGGTTAAATGGATATTTGCAGGATGTTTTTTTACCACATAATCAAAATGGGTAGGGTCGTGGCTCATTAAAATTTTGGTAGCAGATTCCGGCACGCCTTTTAGAGCATCATCTATTTTTCCGAATTGAGGGAATGGTTTCAGCCCCCAGTTTTCAACGCCCAGAATGTATAGTTTTTCTCCGTTTTTTTCTATGACTCTGTGCTCGTTTCTCAACATATCAAAACCAGCCTGCTTTTCATAACTAATCAGTGTGTCTAGGTTTTCTTTTTTGGCTGCAGGTGATTCCCAGGATACATAATCTCCGTAATCATGGTTCCCTAATACTGCAAATTTGCCATCTTTAGCCTGGATTTTTGAAAATAGAGGAATGAAAGGTTTGAATTCATCCGCAACGTTATTTACCATATCTCCGGTAAATAATACAAGGTCGGGCTTTTGTTCATTAATCAGTTCAATGGCGTGCTCTAATTTGCTGGGATCAGAAAAGCTTCCACTGTGAACGTCTGAAATCTGAATGATTTTGTAGCCTTTAAAGCTTTGGGGAAGGTTGGCAAAATTTACTCTTACTCTTCTCACTTTATGTCTGTACTTCCCAAACGTAATTCCATCTATGAAAAGAGCAGAAAGAACACCGCTCATTCCCAATCCTACAAGACTCAGGAACTTTCGTCTTTCCGGAAAGAAATTTTCTGAGGGCTTGGCAAAACCGATCAGATAACCTCCGGTTCTTATAATATCATCAATTAATAAAAACAGAACTACGAAGATTTTTGGAAGGATGAAAATCAAAAATAATGAAATCATGATCTGGGCTCTTACCATACTTTTGTCTGATCTTTGGTAGTGGGTAACTTCATAGGCGAAAATACCATACACCGCTAAAGATATGACCCAATATCCGATCCTGATCCAGAAATTATCGGTAAGTGTTCTGATAGCCTGATAAATATACACTTCCAAAAACAGGAAGATTCCGGCGATGATTAAAAAATTCTTTTGCATGTTCTGATTAAAAAAAGCACAAAGAATAAACTTCCCTGTGCTTTTATATTTTTAATGGTTTAAATATTACTTTTTAGGAAATCTATAAACGATAGCATTGATGTTCATTCCGGCACCTACCGAAGTCATCACAATGTTACCATTATCTTTAAACGATTGACCCTCCATTTTTCCTTTAATTATTAAATCATACATAGTAGGAATTGTTGCTACAGAGGTGTTTCCAAGATCCTGAATCGTCATAGGAGAGATCGCATGATCATACTCTTTTACATCATATAGTCTGTGAAGTCTTTCAATCATGGCATAATCCATTTTAGCATTTGCCTGGTGAATTAAGATTTTATCTATATCTTCAATAGAAAGACCTGCGTCTGTGATCGTTTCTTTGATGGCAACCGGTACGTTTTTAAGAGCGTATTCGTAGATTTTTCTTCCCAGCATTCTTACATAAAGACGTTTTTGGTCTACTTCTTTATTGATAGATGGCTGGTTTTCAAGATAATTTAATTCCGGTCCGTTATCACAAATAGTGTTGTGAGCGATGATTCCAACATTTTCCTCATCTGTTGCTTTTACCACTACAGCTCCGGCACCGTCTGCAAAGATCATTCTGTTTCTGTCATGCGGATCTGTTACTCTGCTTAAAGTTTCTCCTCCGATAACAAGAATTGTTTTAGCTACTTTAGCTTTAATAAGGTTATCAGCCAAAATCATTGCTTCTACCCATCCCGGACATCCGAAAAGCATATCATACGTTACGCATTTTCTGTTTTTGATCCCCAGTTTATTTTTTACTCTTGCTGCCATGGTAGGCATAAAATCAGCATATCCGTTTTCGGTAACCTCCCCGAAATTGCTTGCGTAGATGATATAATCCAATTCTTCGCCGTCTACTTTTGCATCCTCAAGGGCAATTTTTGCAGCTTCATAACCGATTTGAGAGTTGGAAAGATCATCCTCAATGAATCTCCTGTTTTCGATTTCTGTAATCTCTACAAATTTCGCAATGGTCTCTTCCACAGGCTTTTCAATCTTTACTCCGTCTTCAGTGTAGAACTCGGAATTCATGAAGTAATCTCTACCAATAACTCTGTTCGGAATATAACATCCAGAGCCAATAATGATCGTATTCGGCATTCGTTTATATGATTTTTTTAAAGATGCAAAGTTAATAATTAATATTAATAACGGAGAATTAAAAATATTATTAAATTTGCAAAAATTGTACTTTACAATCTATGAAAAACAACTCGTCCTTAAAAGGCTTACTTATTGCAGCTGTGGCGTTTATCGTTGCCTTTGGGATCTACTTCCTTTTTTTAGCCAAGAAGAATTATTATGTTGTAGATAATCCTACCCCGAATACGTATTACTTTAAGATCAATAACGGATCTGAAGGAATTATTTCTGCGGGGCAGTATGTGCATGTGGATTTGAATAAAGGGAAAAACTCTATTCAGGTTTTTGATCAGAACAAGAAAATGCTTTACGATTCAGCATTTGAAGTCAATAAACTTCGTGGTCTGATTAATATTACCCATCAGGATTACTACGTAAATGATCAGTATTACGGATACAATCTTAAAAAAGATTCGTTACTGGCCAACCTTGATAAAACTGTTATTGACGGAAAGGATTATTACGGAGGAGCAAGACGCTTCAATAAGCTTTACACAGAAGATTTTTATTACAATGTAGATGAAGACTATGACAAAGTGATCAAAAATATCCAGAAAGTGGAGTCACGATCCAAAATCTTCAGAAAGCAGGATTACCTAAATTATTACAAAGAATATTACAAGTTTTAAGTTTTGACAAAAGATATCACCAAAGTTACTCCCTACAATTCAGAGGCTACAAAAAAAAGCCAGGTAGAGGATATGTTCGACAACATTGCACCGAAGTATGACCTTCTGAACCATGTTTTATCCATGAAAATTGACGTTCTGTGGAGAAATAAACTGGTAAGATGGATGAAAAATGATAATCCGCAGGAAGTGCTGGATGTGGCTACAGGAACAGGAGATCTGGCAATTACTATTGAAAAAGGAACCGGTTCTAAAGTAGTTGGATTAGATTTATCACAACAAATGCTGAATGTTGGCGTTATTAAAATAAAAAAACTTAAATTAGACGGCAAAATTTCCATGCAAAAAGGAGATGCAGAAAATTTACCTTTCGAGGACAATAGATTTGATGCTGTTTCCGTTGCATTTGGAGTAAGGAATTTTGAAAACCTTACCAAAGGTTTGGCAGAGTTAAGAAGAGTAGTTAAAGATAACAAAAGTGTTTATATACTGGAGTTTTCAAAGGTTGAGGGTTTCATGGGACCATTTTATATGTTTTACTTCAAAAATATATTACCTGCCATCGGCAGATTGGTTTCTAAGGATAATAGGGCGTATACATACCTTCCGGATTCTGTAAATGCTTTTCCTTTCGGGGAGAAGATGAAGCAAATTCTTTTAGATACGGGATTTAAGAAAGTTGAATATAAAAAATTAAGTTTAGGTATAGCCACAATTTATAAAGCAACAAAGTAACCTATGAATAAATTTCTATTAAAAGCACTGGTTTTAACCTCAGTAAATGTTGCCGTTTTTGCAAACGCGCAATTCAGAACCCGAAACAGAATGGATAAGTTGGAAGATTTCGACGAACAGAAATTCAGTTGGGGGTTTTATTTGAACGGGAACAGACTGGATTACCGCATTGTTTTGCATCCGAAATATGGGATGAATGATAATGAAAACCTTGTTACCTCTAAGGAAAGTTATAGTTTCGGTGCCGGGCTTATTGCAAAATGGAGACTGAATGACTATCTTGATGTAAGAGTAGAACCAGGATTACAGTTTGCGCAAAGACAGTTGACTTTTAATACTCAATCCAATGACATTTATGCAGGTGGATCTTTAACCAATCCTCCTTTTATGCCATTCCCTTTACAGGAAAAGGATAAAGTAAGAGAAATTAAATCTACTTTGATTGATATTCCGGTGCTTCTGGAACTTCATGGTCAAAGATGGTACAATTCAAGACCTTACGTTGCTGCAGGGGTAAACTATGTGGTCAACCTTCAGTCTAACTCAAGTTCTACAGATGACAACATGCAGGGAATCTACAGATCTACAACACATAATTTTGCTTGGTCTGCAGAAATGGGTATTCAGTTTTATTTCAACAAGTTTAAACTGACTCCTGCAGTAAGAGGAACGTTCTTCATGAACAACGAAAAAGTGGCAGATAACGCTACTACACCTCCTTACTGGTCATCTGCGATCTCTACATTGCAGACAAGAGCAGTAATGTTCGTTCTGAAATTTGAATAAAAATATTCTGTTGAAAAATACACAGGAGGTGCACTAGCGCCTCCTTTTTTATTGTTATATCAAAATATAGAGTGTTTTATTTTTGTTAGTGTTATTATTTTTTTATTTTTGCTTTTAGTTAGAATATACAAACCTGAAATGCTTCAAGATTTAGAAAACAATTTTTCAGAATTAGAGAGAAAGATTTCGACTCTGCAAAAGAACTATAAAAATCTTACAGAAAATTTAAAAGAATTAAATATTGAGCATGAAGAGTTGAAGAAGAAATATGATGAGGAGAGAAGAAAGAATCAGGTATTAGCAGAAGAACAAAAAAATATAAAACTTTATTCAGCAATATCAGGAAATCCTGAACACAATAGGTTAATGAAAAACCATATCAACAGATTGGTAAAAGAGATTGATTTCTGTATTGCTCAGCTTCAAAACAGTGGATTATAATGGAGGTAAGGAGAATAACCGTCAACATTGCAGGAAGAGTGTATCCGCTGAACGTACCGGCAGCAGAGGAAGAAACTTTGCGTAAAGTAGGGAAGCAGATAGAGAATATGATTAAAGATTTTGAACAGAATTTCGATGTAAGAGATAAACAGGATGCTTTGGCAATGTGCGCCCTTAAACTGGGAACCAATGCAGAGGTATTTTCTCTGAACTACGAAAAAAATATTAATTCAACCAACGAAAGATTAACGCAGATTAATCAGTCGTTGAATGAAATCGGGAAATAGATTTTTTTTCCTGAAAAGTACTGCCTACAATAATTCTAACACATTAAAGGTAAACTCAACGCTAAACAATTACCGAACAAATGTCCATCGAATGGCGTGCCGGATTTCCGGATTACAGACAGTGGAAATCAGTTCAAATCGTGTTGATTAGGAGTTTACTCTCAATCTCTGGATTATTGTGGGCTTTTTTTATTGAACAAGGATATGAATACAATTAAAACTCAATATAAATTATGATAGAAGTTATAGTCGGTGTTGTTTGTTTAGTAATCGGAGCTGTCGTGGGAATGTTTTTTTCCAGAAGTTCTCTGAATACTAAAGCAAAATTCATCATAGATGATGCCAAGAAAAATGCCGAAAACCTTATAGAAAAAGCTAACGTACAAGCTGAATCCATAAAGAAAGAAAAGAATCTTCAGGCTAAAGAAAAATTCCTGGAATTGAAATCACAGCATGACGCTGACATTCAATCCCGCGAAAAGAAAATGCAGGAAGTTGAAAAGAGAACGAAAGACAAAGAGCATAAGCTGAATGATGAACTTAGCAAGACAGGAAAGCTTGAAAAAGACTTAGACAAGCAGATTGCAGATTATGCTAAGAAGAACGAAATTCTGGACAGAAAACAGCAGGAATTAGATATAGCTACTGCCAAGAAAGTAGAAATACTTGAAAAAATCTCTAATTATACCGCAGAGGAAGCTAAAGCAGAATTGGTGGAAACTATGAGAGCTGAGGCAAAAACAAGAGCGCAGGCACATGTTCAGAGCATCATGGAAGAAGCTCAGCTGAATGCCAAGAATGAAGCAAGAAAGATTGTTATTCAGACGATTCAGAGAATTGGAACCGAGCAGGCTATCGAGAATTCAGTATCAGTTTTCAACATTGAATCTGATGAAGTAAAAGGTAGAATTATCGGTAGAGAAGGTAGAAATATCCGTGCTTTAGAAGCGGTAACCGGAGTAGAAATTATTGTTGATGACACTCCTGAAGCTATCCTTCTTTCATGTTTCGATCCTGTAAGAAGAGAGATTGCAAGACTATCCCTTCACAGATTGGTAACCGATGGTAGAATTCACCCGGCAAGAATCGAAGAAGTAGTAGAAAAAACTAGAAAACAGATTGAGGAGGAAATCATTGAAGTAGGTAAGAGAACGATCATTGATTTAGGAATCCACGGATTACACCCTGAATTGATCAAAATCGTAGGTAGAATGAAATACCGTTCTTCTTATGGACAAAACTTACTACAGCACTCAAGAGAAGTAGCAAACATCGCTGCAACCATGGCTGCTGAGTTAGGATTAAACGTAAAATTAGCGAAAAGAGCAGGTCTTCTACACGATATTGGTAAAGTTCCTGAGCAGGAATCAGAATTACCACACGCACTATTAGGGATGCAGTGGGCTGAGAAATACGGTGAAAACCCTGAAGTGGTAAATGCTATTGGAGCTCACCACGACGAAATTGAAATGAAATCATTATTATCTCCGATTATTCAGGTTGCCGATGCAATCTCAGGAGCAAGACCGGGGGCAAGAAGACAGGTGTTGGAATCTTATATCCAGCGATTAAAAGATCTTGAATCTGCTGCATTAAGCTTCGATGGAGTATCCAGTGCTTATGCGATCCAGGCAGGTAGAGAACTGAGAGTAATGGTAGAGAGCGGAAAAGTAAATGACGAAGTAGCTTCTCAACTTTCTTACGATATCTCAGAGAAAATCCAGAATGAACTGACGTATCCGGGACAGGTAAAAGTAACAGTAATCAGAGAAACGAGAGCTGTGAATATTGCCAGATAATAATCAGAAAAAGATATTTGATAAAAACCTTTCAAGAAATTGAAAGGTTTTTTATTTTTATCAAAACTTAAAAATGCAAGAACTGTCCCTGTCCTCAAAACTGAAGTACATTTTTTCTATCCCCGTTATTATTTCTGCGCTCGGCTATTTTGTAGATATCTATGACCTCCTTTTATTCGGGATTGTCAGAATACCCAGTTTAAAAGCTTTGGGGCTTAATCCGGATGCGGACGGGACTTTTATTTTAAACTGTCAGATGGTAGGACTTCTTATCGGAGGTGTTTTCTGGGGTATTTTTGGAGATAAAAAAGGAAGACTTTCTGTACTTTTTGGGTCCATTTTAGTATACTCTTTAGCGAATATTGCCTGTGGTTTCCTTCCTTATTTTCCAAAAGAGCATTTGCTGTACCAATATGCAGGTTTAAGGTTTATTGCAGGTATTGGGTTAGCTGGAGAACTTGGAGCGGGAATTACACTGGTTTCTGAAAGTCTGCCGAAAAGTTTAAGGGCAATCGGAACCTCCGTTGTTGCGGGTTTTGGTTTAATGGGAGCAGTTGTAGCTCAGCTTACCGTAGAACTGGCCGGAGGCTGGAATATTTCTTACATTATCGGTGGGATCATGGGGATTATGTTATTGGTATTGAGAATAAGTGTATCCGAATCCGGGATTTATAAAAATATTGAGCATAAAAATGTCTCAAAAGGAAACTTTCTATCCTTTTTCACCCATAAAGACAGATTGATAAGGTATTTAAAATGTATTGCAGTAGGATTGCCTACCTGGTATTGCATAGGGATTCTGGCTGTTTTGGCTAATCAGTTTGCTCCTGAATTAGGAATAAAGGACATCAACCCCGGAAAAGCAATTATGTGGGCTTATGTAGGGATTTCTGTCGGTGATCTCTTGAGTGGTTTTATTTCCCATGCTTTAAAATCACGGAAAATGGCCATCTTTTATATGTTGATTTTCACGCTGATCGGGGTGGCATTCATGTTATTCGGAAATACCAATACGGAAACAAAATATTACATGTTTTGTGTATGGCTGGGATTTGGAACAGGATATTGGGCCATGTTTGTAACACTGGCGGCAGAACAGTTCGGGACCAATATCAGGAATACAGCAACCACAACGGTTCCCAACATGGTAAGAGGATTGGTGCCGGTAATGATATTTGCTTTTGATTCCCTTAAAGGTCATTTCGCGATTGTGGAAAGTGCTGCTATAGTAGGAGTGGTGGTATTCGGGCTGGCATTTTATTCTTACCATTTCAGAGACCCACGACAGAGATCTTGAATTTACAGAATAATTTAACTTGTTTAAAAAATAACATATCATTATTCCTTATTTTGAATACAATAATGAAGTTATAATCAATAAATTATTAATTTTTGTATTGATTTTTGTTGCGTGTAATTAATATTTGTTTAACTTTGGAAAGTAACTAAAACTATATTTTTAATCAAAACTAAACCACATGAACATTATGAAAAATGCTAAAAAACTGAAAAAACAAGACTTGAAAAATATTACAGGCGGAGTAAGCGGTAAGCCGGATTTATCTCTTTGCGGATGCAGCTGCTCAGGTGCTGTAACAGGTCCTGATTATTGCTCAATATACATGGGCTGTCTGCAGGTTTATACTTGCGGAGAGGTTTAAGAAATTATTTCAATACGAAATAAGCATTTCCACATTTAATATGCAGAACCCTTTTGATTCCAAAAGGGTTCTGCTCTTTTTAATAGATAATGTAAAGAAGACTGCCAACACTTATGGTGACCCATAGGATAATTGCCATAACCAAAGGTTTTAATCCGATTGATTTCAGCGTTTGAATAGAAAGGGTAGAACCGATCAAAAATAAAGTCAGATTCAGCCCGGATTTTGCCAAAACAATAATTGAAGAACTGAAGCGGTCAAAAAACGGGAAATAAGTATTCAAAAGAATGGCCACAATAAAATAACCGATAAACCATGGAATCTTTATTTTGGAATCTTTACTTTTAAAAATAAACATGGTGATCAGTGATACAGGAATGATCCATAACGCACGGGCCAGTTTTACTGTAGTGGCTATTTTCAGAGCTTCATCACCATATTTGCTGGCTGCACCCACCACGGAACTTGTGTCGTGAATTCCTACGGCACACCAAAGTCCAAACTGTTCCTGTGACAGATTCAGAAGATGCCCAATCGCGGGATAAACAAACAATGCAATAGAATTTAGGGTGAAAACAATAGCGAGCGCAAGGGAAATCTGCTTTGTGCTGGGTTTAATAATAGGAGACACTGCTGCAATAGCACTCCCTCCACAAATAGCTGTTCCCGCAGAGAGAAGATAGGATAAAGGACTTTCCAGTTTAAATATTTTTCCCAGAAAATATCCCAAAACCATTACTGTAAAAATACTTACAACAGTTAATAACAAACCTGTTTTTCCCGCATGAAGCGCTTCATCCAGTTTCAGCCCGAATCCCAGACCTACAATTGAAATCTGTAAGAGTAAATGAATATATTGATGAAGATGTTTCTCAAAAGGATTTCCGATAAGGACAACCAGGAAAAAACCTAGAGCCAGAGCGATTGGTGAAGATATAAGCGGAGTAAGGCATAAAACGGCCAATACAATAAAAAATACTTTTCGGGTCATTTCATTCCGGATGAAATTTTTCATAATGCGAACTTTTAAAATCTGCACCAAAATTCCGGAAAATAGTATTACAAAGTAAATTGTATTTTGTTATATCGGATAACTAAAAGTTATAACTAATAAAAGATAAAAGATAAAAGATAAAAGATCTTGTCATTAAATTTTACTATTTGCTTGGCTGCATCAATAGGGTTGGGCTTTAGCCCAGCCAAAAGAAAATAGATTTCCATTGGCTTTAGCCAAAACTTAAAAGCTTCATATATTTTTAATAATCATGCTAAAAAATAATAGGATTTTACATCATAAGGGATTATTCTGCAAATCTCAGAAAAAGCTTAATCAGTTCAGACTGATCTCCTTTAGGCAGGATAAAATGAAAATCTCTTTCAATACTAAAGTTTTTAATATCAATAACGGTCAGGATATTATTTTTCAATTCGTTCAGAATGGTACTGATGGAAAGAAATGCCATACATTCCGAGTGGAGAAGGTAATTCTTAATGCTTTCACTACTTCCCAGCTGCATAATGGTATTCAGTTCATGGATATTGATTTCCTTTTCTTTAAGTCTGTTTTGTATAAATTCCAAAGTCCCGGAACCCTGTTCTCTGAAGATCAGATCCAATTGATACAAATCTTTTAAATGTAACGTTTTATGGGCAAGTGGGTGATCAGATTTGGCAGCCAGAACAATTTCATCAGGCTTAAAAGTTGTATATTCAAAATAAGAAGACTGCGATTCCCCTTCAATGATACCCAGATCAATTTTTTCTTCCTTTAAAAGAGTTGAGATTGTTTCCGTATTTCCTGTAAGAAGTTCAATTTTAATATCTTTATAATAAGAATTGAATTTGGCTAAAATTTCAGGTAAAATATACTGGGCAACAGTTGTGCTTGCGCCGATAATCAGTTTCCCTTTATGCTGCTGACTGATCTGGCTGATCTCAAACTCCATGTCACGGTAGATATTTCTGATCTTCTCTGCATGTTCAAACAAAATTTTTCCGCTCTGAGTCAGTTGGATAGAAGTTCCTTTACGGTCAAATAATTTGGCACCTATCTGAGTTTCAATTTCTTTAATGTGTTTAGTAACAGCGGGTTGTGAAATATGCAGCTCTTCTGAAGCTTTAGTGAAACTTAATCGGGTAGCTACCGTATGGAAAACTTTTAATCTGTAATCGAACATGAGGTAAAATTACGAATTATTGTTGGAAATGGAGAAGGGGAGCGGAGAGTTTGAGAGTGGGAGGTTTGAGGGTGATGAGATGCGTGTTGCGGGTTTCGGGGTTTTGGAGTCTGAGGGTTTGCGAGTTTCGGGGGTTTTTGATTCTAAGGATTTGAGAGATCCGGGATTCGGGATTTCAGGTTTCAAGGTGTTAGAAGTGTACAACTAAAAACCAATACATAACCAGAATCCCATAACCAGTAACAAAATAAACCAATAGCTGTGATTTCGCATCCCGCATTTCGCATCCCGAATCATTCACCTCCCAACCCGCACCACGAATCTAGTAACCCATTATAAAAAATCTGAAATTGACCTGTCCTGCTGACTCTCAAATCTTCTGTTTTTTGCTTCTCCAATCTTTTGTTTTGTATAAATACTGTTATGTCCTGAAAGAAGATAGGAAACAACACAGGCGATCGCTACATACACACCGGATTCAGCTCCGAATAATTCAATTCCCATCAGCATACAGGCCAAAGGAGTATTGGTTGCTCCGGCAAATACAGCTACAAATCCCATTCCTGCCAATAATCCGAAAGGCAGGGGAATAAACAGAGACAAAGCACTGCCCAATGTAGCTCCGATAAAGAATAAAGGAGTAACTTCTCCACCTTTAAATCCAGCTGAAAGCGTAATAATGGTAAAGATCATTTTTAAAGCAAAATCATATAAAGGAAGTTGCTTTTCAAAAGATTCTACAATCACAGGAACTCCTAATCCAATATAGCGGGTAGTGCCTATTGCAAAAACAGCAAGCGCTATAATGATTCCTCCCACAACAGGGCGAAGCGGGGGATAGTTAATTTTCGATTTGAAAAAGGATCCCATCCAATGAATGAGTTTACTGAAAGCAGCAGCGCATATTCCAAAAGCTATTCCGGCCAGAATGCTGTATAAAATTGGTAAAAACTCAAGTTTGGGAATAAAATCAATATGGTAATGAGTATGTTTTACTTTCCAGAGATTGGTAACCCAGTCTGCCAGAATTGCAGAAGCAAATGCAGGAAAGATGGCATTGTAACGAATTCTTCCGATCAGGAAAACCTCAAGGCCAAAAACAGCTCCTGCTAATGGAGTTCCAAAAACAGAACCAAATCCGGCGGCAATAGCAGAAATAATCAATATTTTTCTTTCGTTTCTGTCAAGCTTAAAAGGTTTCGTAAGCTGGTCTGCGATAGCGCCTGCCATTTGAAGTGCTGTTCCTTCACGACCTGCTGAGCCGCCGAAAAAATGAGTTGCAATTGTCCCCAGATAGACAAAAGGTGCCATTTTAAACGGAATTATTCCCTTGGGCTCATGAATGGTGTCAATCAAAAGGTTATTTCCTGCTTCCACATCTTTTCCGAAATAATAGTAAAGAAGTCCTATCAGAAATCCTGCAGCAGGAAGCAGAGCAATCAGCCAGAGGTGGTTTTCCCTGAAACGTGTTGCCCATTCCAACGACTGAAGAAATCCTGCAGATGCGGTTCCTACCAAAGCACCAATAATAATACTGATGAAGAGCCATTTTAAAATATAAGGAAGCGCCGGAAATTTTCTGAAGAAAAAATGGGTGTGAAAAACTGCTTTTTTACCAAGTGTTCGTTGACTTTTTGACATAATAATCCTGATTAGTTATTTGTTAATAATCTTTTAATCAGGCGTCATCAGCTTCTGTAAAGCGGTTGGGTAAGGAAGAACACCATTTCCTTTTGATAATACAAATATATGAATTATGGTAAAAAGATAAAGATAAAAGATAAAAGATAAAAGATAAAAGTTATTATCACTAAATATCCGTATGTCGGGATCAATAGAGGTGGACTTTAGCCCGCCCAAATAAATTTCACAATTTCCACTGGCTTTAGCCCAAACTTAAAAAATATATCAGAGTTTTAATAGATCGGATAATGTATTGCCTTATCGATTTCAACAGGATTGTTGTATTTTCTTATGACCTCCTGCATACTTTTGGTTTGGGTGTTCAGCTCATCCACGTTACGGATTTCTTTCCCATTGATGTTAATTCTCAAATCGGTATTGGATTTGCTGAAATTGTTTCTTTCAAAAGCAAAAGGATCGTTGTAAAATTCCATGATCAGTTTATTCTTCTGTTTTTCATTGATGGGAATGGCTTTATTTCCGAAATTAGATTCCACAAAACTATCGGTCGGGTATACTTCCGGCAGCTCCTGACTTTTAATAAGATGATAAATGAAGTTCTTTTTCGTATCAGATAATTCAAATATCAAACCCGGTAACCCACGGAGTTTAAAAGGGCCTTCATTAAAAGGGATATCTTTACAGAACCAGGCTGTCCAGTTTCTCCCTCCAAATTGTGTCGTGGCCTTTTGCAAAGTATAGTTTTCTAACTTTTTAGTTTCATCGGAAATGGACCAGTATATTTTATCCGTAGTTTTAAAGGAGTAATATCCATTTTTAATATTGATGAAATTTTCATTATCAAAAGAATTGATTTTTCTTTTCACTATCTGTCCGGACATATCGGTATGACTGGTATTCATTCCGAATTTTTTATTTAAAGAATCTGTGGTGATCAGATTTCTTCCATAAAATTTTACCTCTTTTGGGGTAATATCCAGTATCATATTCAGCTTCTCATAAGTGGTTTCTGTGGAATCCATCTTATATTGCAGTTCATAAATAAACCGATGCGTCTGAGCCTGGGCCAAAGCCATCATGAGCAATATCATTAAGGTAAAAATATTCTTCATATAATGTGGTTAGTTTTGTAATTAGTTGCTATAACCTTAAATTCTAAACCTTAAACCTTAAACCTTAAACTTTAAATCCACGAACCCCGCAACTCGCATCACCTTACCCCGCACCTCGTCTCTACAAAAACGGTTTCATCTCATCCTCAATTTGTGTTCTCAGCTCCATCAGACGTTTAGCATAAATTTCCTGTTGTTTTTCTTCTTCTGTTTCCGGAATCCATTTCGGTACAGGGAGCTTTTTTCCATTTTCATCTACGGCCACAAAAACAATGATACAATGGGTTTTTTTCTCAAAATTAGGTTGTTTCAGGTTTCTTGAAAAAACATTGATCGCGATATGCATGCTTGAAGTTCCGGTATAGATTACCTGGGCGTCTACTTTTACTACTTCACCAATTTTAATAGGATCATAGAAACGGATTCCACCAACATAAACGGTAACAGAGTAATTACCACTCCAGGTTGTCGCACATGCATAGCCGGCCTGGTCAATCCATTTCATAACACTTCCTCCATGTACATTTCCTCCGTAATTAACATCTGAAGGTTCCGAAATAAACTGAAAAGTAATAGGCTTGTTCTGCATCTTTATAAAATTTGAATAAAGTTATTTAATAATTTCCAAAGTTTTAGATTAAATCCTACTTTTGAAAGACGAAACTTTCAATGAAAGGGAATTTTAACCAATAACAGATTTAGAAACGTAATGAAGAAAGTATTTTATCTCAACACATGTGATACCTGCAGAAAAATTTTAGCCCAATTTGATCTAACAGACTGGGAGCTTCGCGAAATCAAAAAAGAGCCGATTACAAAAGAAGAATTGGCAGAAATGCATAAAAAAACGAAATCATACGAAGCTTTGTTCAGTAAAAAATCTACTCAGATCAAATTGAGAGGCCTGGATGTAAAAGCATTGACTGAAAAAGATTGTAAAGAATTACTATTGGATCATTACACCTTCCTAAAAAGACCTGTTTTTATAACAGATAATGAAATCTTTGTAGGAAATGATAAGAAAAATCTGGAGACTCTCAGAATGTTCTTTGGGGTGAGTTGATAAAATCAGATCTAACGTTGTGGTGTGAGTTGCAGAGCAAAATGATTCTGTTGTGGCGGATTTATGATGTTGAAAAAAAACAGATATGGTGTGTAAATTTCCTTTTTAACAATATAAATTGCTAAATACATTATATAAAATATAGTATTAAATTAAAAATTTTAATATTGATTTCATAAAAAATATATTGTTTAAATGTTTTATTTTTGTTAAATTAAGTTAATTTTATCTAAAGTTTTTGCTTTTTGTGTATATTTGAAAATTAATTGACAAACACACTGATGAAAAAAACTATCTTTATTTCCTTAATGGGAGTAGGACTATCTGCCTATGGACAGGTTGGAGTGAATACAACAAATCCTGCTGCCACTTTTGATGCAACTGCAAAATCTTCAACAGGTACTTCCTCCAATGTAGATGGAATGCTGATTCCCCGCCTAGACAGACAAAGGGCACAAAGCATGATAAGTGTTCCTACTTCAACCTTAATTTTTGTAAACAGCATAGCTACCGGATCACAGTCAGGGACAGCTGTAAATATTGATGCTGCCGGGTATTATTATTACAATGGAACAGCATGGGTAAAGCTACACAACCCTACAAATGCAGTAGCAGGCAATATTTATAATACGGATGGCGCTCTTAGTGGAAACCGTATCGTTGCACAAGGGGCTAATACCCTGGCTTTTACAGGAACGCAGACCAATGCATTCTCAGTGAATGGTAAAAACTTTTCAGTAGATGCTGCAAATAACAGAGTTGGGGTTGGTACCATAGCACGTTCTTCTTCTCTGTCTGTTCAAAATAGCTCTGGAGCAACAACCAATACCATTTCTGCAGGAATTGAAAATTGTGGTGCCCCATGTCTGCAAGGAGTATCAAGAAATATTACGCTGTATAATTTAAATAGCACCGGTGGACAGTTTGCAGAGCTGGGTTTCATTCCTTCAACATCTGAAACAGGACTTTCCGGGGCTACCATTACAGGTATTGACCGTGATGTAGCCAATAGTTATGCCGGGTTGCAGTTTTTCACCAGAAATGCTACGGATTTTGCGCCAAGGCTGACTATCAAATCTTCAGGAAATATAGGTATTGGTACAACAGCTCCTACCAATAAACTTCATATTGAATCCGCCACAAGTGGAGTTTTGAAAATCGTAGATGGAACACAGGGCACAGATAAGGTTTTAACTTCCGATGCTAATGGTTTGGCAACATGGAAAGTTTTGCCAGCAGCACCTGCGTCTACTAATATTTATAATACGGATGGGACTCTTACCGGAAACCGTACCGTTACGCAGGGAGCTAATAGACTTGCTTTTACAGGGACAGCCACAAATGCTTTTTCTGTTGCGGGAAGCAGTCTGTCTGTAGATGCTGCCAATAACAGAGTTGGAATTGGAACAACAAGCCCTCAAAGGGTACTGGAGGTAAGTGCAAATAGTAACCCGATTCGTGTAACTAATCTTCCAAATCTTACATCAGGAGGTGGAAATACTGATGTATTGACTATCAATAGCTCCGGTGATATTCAAAAAGCACCTTTAAACAACTTGTTGGCTGGTCCTGTATCCCTTACTTTTACGCCAGCATCTTTTACTGCTTCCGGAAATGAATCTGTTATCTGGTGTTCGAATCCTGGTATCTCTGTAACATTGCCTACTCCTTCCAATAGCCAGATAGGAAAGACTTTATCTATTGTGGCAGCAGGAGGAGCAGTTAGTTTACTTGGTTCAACCCCTACAAGTTCTAATGGAGTAAAGCTAGGGACAGTAAATGATCTGAAAAGAATTACAATTTTTGCAATTGCGGCAGGTGTATTTGGAAATGCAACCAACGAATGGGTTGTCATTGCAAAAGATTTTTAGTCAGCTGAAACAATAATTTTCAATACAATATATTCTAAAAAAGATAAGGCCGTTTCACGAGTTGTGAAACGGCCTTATTATAAGTTTCTGAAGTGGAATAAATTTTCAACTTCCTCATTTAGTAAGTTATCTGTTATACAAAAGGAGCTTTCACTACTTTTGCAGGAATATTCTTATTTCTTACCTGGATAAAGATCTCAGATCCTAATTTGAAGTGAGGTTTGTCTACATATGCAAGACCTAAACCTACTTTCTTCATTGGAGACTGTGTTCCGGAAGTTACTTTTCCAATCACATTTCCTTCAGCATCCACTACAGGATAATCATGTCTCGGAACTCCTTTATCAGTCAATTCAAAGCCTACTAATTTTCTTGTAATACCTTCTTCTTTCTGTTTTGCGAAAACATCCTTGGAAACGAAGTCTTTATCGAACTTGGTGATCCATCCTAAACCTGCTTCAATCGGAGAGGTCGTATCATCAATATCATTTCCGTAAAGGCAGAATCCTTTTTCTAATCTTAAAGTATCTCTGGCAGCCAATCCGCAAGGAATGATTTCTTCTTCCTTACCTGCTTCCATTACAGCATCCCAAAGTTTTTCAGCACTTGCATTGTTGAAATAGATCTCAAAACCTCCGCTTCCTGTGTATCCTGTGTTGGAAATGATCACGTTATTTTCTCCGGCAACGCTTCCTACTGTAAAATGGTAGTAAGGAATTTCTGAAAGATTTACTTCTGTAAGTTTTTGAAGAATTTCAGTAGCTTTGGGTCCCTGAATTGCCAATAAAGACATTTCATCAGAAGCGTTAGTCATTTTAGCTCCGAAAGTATTGTATTTTGAAATATGATTCCAGTCTTTGTCAATATTGGATGCGTTTACCACCACGAAATATTTGTCATCTTCCATTTTGTAAACGATAAGATCATCTACAATTCCTCCGTTTTCGTTAGGAAGACAAGAATATTGAGCTTTTCCATTTTCAAGTGCATCTACATTATTGGTTGTGACATATTGTAAAAGGTCTTTTGAACCCGGCCCTTCGATGAAAAACTGTCCCATGTGGGAAACATCAAATAATCCTGCTTTTTCTCTTACTGCAAAATGCTCTTCTGTAACCCCTGAATATTGAACAGGCATTTCAAAACCTGCGAAAGGTACGATCTTAGCTCCCAAAGAAACGTGTTTGTCGTACAAGGCTGTTTTCTTCATATTTAATTTTTATTTCTTTATTTCTTTATTTTAAAACTGTTAAAAGTCTCATTGAAAAGGGTCATATAGTTTCCGTTCCAGAATTTCTGGCCGCAATTAATGGAAACTAAATATAAGTTTTTGTCTTTTTGAAAAACCTTGGTTATCCAGAACAGCTTCTCTTTTTCATCGAAGTGCTCATAGAAATATTCTGTATACCCTTTCTGGCTCTTTTTTTCTTTTACTTTTTTCTCTTCATCATGGGACTGATAAAGGGCCAGAATGAATTTTTTCACTTCTTCCTTTGGAAGGGGAAGGTCATGGTATTCCGAAATGGTGATAGCGCCAATCTGACTGGTAGGGAAAATATTGATAATCTCACTGTCATTTGTGGACTTCCAGCCTTCAGGAACATTGATAGAATAATTCGGAGTTTCAAATACACCTGCATTTTGGGCAAAAAACAGACTTCCCGTCAAAAGTGCAGAAAAAAGCAATATTTTTTTCATCATTAAAAATGGTGTTTATATTCTTCGAGGATAATTTTGAACCATTCCGTAAAGTTTTCAGGATTTTCGGAAATCTCTTTATCCAGATCTTCCATAGAAATGAATCTTACTTCTTCCACTTCTTCTTTATTTAAATTGAAATCAGCTTCATGATTTCCTACAAACACATGATCCAGCTCATGCTCCCAAAGACCACCGCCTACATCTGCTTTGTAAATAAAATTGAATTTTTCTGAAAGTTCTGCTTCAATTCCCAGTTCTTCCTTTAGTCTGCGTACCGCTGCCTCCTGATAAGTTTCCCCGTTACGTGGGTGCGAGCATACCGCATTGGTCCATTGGTTAGGAGAATGATACTTGCCTGAAGCCCTTTTCTGAAGAAGCATTTCTCCTTTACTGTTGAAAAGAAATACAGAAAAAGCACGGTGTAACAGGCCGTTGATGTGAGCCTGCTGTTTTTCCATCAGCCCTAAAACTTCATCCTCAGGATTTACTAAAACGACAAATTCTTCCATTCCTACAAATGTAAGAGTAATAAATGTATTTTGGAAATTTTTAGATAAACATCATGCTTTTTGTCATCTATTGAGAAGATAGGGAGTGCTTACACATAAATCGGCATTGTTCTTACAGATTACTGATAAAAAAGAAATATCAAAACGAAAATTTTTAACTAATTTGAATAAAATGGTTGATAAAATATTAATATTATTCTTTAAATAACACTTTTTATAGTATATTTTTAATATAAATGAAGATTAACGTGCCTGATAGTTGTAAAAATGCTAACTTTGTTACTTAATATTTAGTAATGGAATTAGAATACATTGAACACATTAGTCCTATTCTAAAGGATGGCGTAAAAAATTACTTAATAGATATCGACGGAACCATTACAGATGACGTTCCCAACGAAGAACCGGAAAGAATGGTTACCTGTGAACCTTATCCTGATGCACTGGAAACTGTCAACAGATGGTATGATGAAGGGCACCAGATCTGCTTTTTTACTTCAAGAACCGAAAATCTAAAACAAATCACAATCGACTGGCTGGATAAGCATGGCTTCAAATACCACAGCGTGCTTTGCGGAAAACCAAGAGGAGGAAATTATCACTGGATAGACAACCACCTGGTAAGAGCTACAAGATACAAAGGAAGATTTACGGATTTGGTAGAAAAACAAGTGACCATTGAAGTATTCAAAGAAGACGGCGAATAAAAATATAATTCAAAGATTTAAAGATTAAATGCGAACCCGGTTCCTTTAATTTTTAAATCTTTCATTTTTTAATATACTTGATATTTTATGAAAGTTTTAGCAAACGACGGCCTGGATCAATCCGGAATAGATGCATTGACAGAAAAAGGCTTTGAAGTGATTACTACAAAAGTTCCACAGGAATTTTTGGTAGATTATATTAACGAGCACAAAATCCGTACTTTATTGGTGAGAAGTGCTACGCAGGTAAGAAAAGATATTATAGACGGATGTCCATCTATCGACATTATTGGTAGAGGAGGTGTTGGCATGGATAATATTGATGTAGACTATGCAAGAGAAAAAGGAATCCATGTGATCAATACTCCTTCAGCCTCTTCAGAATCGGTAGCTGAGCTTGTTTTTGCTCATTTATTTTCCGGAGCAAGATTTCTTCAGGATTCCAACAGAAAAATGCCTTTGGTTGGAGATACTGAATTTTCAGGTCTTAAAAAAGCTTATGCTGCCGGTATTGAACTGAGAGGAAAGACGATTGGTATTGTAGGAATGGGAAGAATCGGGCAGGAAGTGGCAAGAATTGCTTTAGGACTTGGAATGAGAGTAGTGGCAGCTGATAATAATGTAGGAAAAGCAAGTATTAAAGTGAAGTTTTATAACAATCAGTTCATCAATGTTGATATCGAGACTGAACCGTTACAGGATGTTTTAAAACATTCAGACTTCATTACATTACACGTTCCGGCTCAGAAAGACGGTTACATGATTGGTCAAAATGAATTTGAAATCATGAAAGACGGAGTGGCTATCGTAAACTGTTCAAGAGGAGGAGTTATTGATGAAGCAGCTTTGATTCATGCTTTGGATTCAGGTAAAGTAAGATTTGCAGGATTAGATGTTTTCATTAATGAGCCAACACCATCTAAGGAGATCCTTACTCATTCTAAAATCTCTCTTACTCCTCATACGGGAGCTTCTACTCTTGAAGCACAGGATAGAATCGGGCTTTCTCTTGCAGAGCAGATTTCAAGTATCTTACAGATTCAGTAATTTGGAAATGATATTATAAATAAAGCACCTTGGTTAGACCGAGGTGCTTTTTATATTAAAATGTAGTTTACAAATTAGATATTTTTGCTTTTCAACAAATCTCTGATTTCCATCAGTAATTTTTGATCCTCTGTAGGTCCTGCAGGAGCTGGAGCATCTTTTTTGTTCACTTTATTGGCTAGTTTAATGATCCAGAAAAGAACCATGGCAATACAAAGGAAACTGATTACTGCGGAAAGGAAATTTCCATACGCAACTCCGTTCCATGTAAGTTTTGCAATATTTTCTGCACCAGCTGCTTTCAATGCCGGATTTAATATCAGAGGAGTGATAACATCTTCAACCAAAGACGAAACAATTTTACCAAATGCTGCCCCAATGATCACACCAACAGCAAGATCGAGAACATTGCCCTTAAAGGCAAACTCTTTAAATTCTTTGACAAATCCCATAATTTATATTTTTTTTAATTAGTATATACACAAAAATATAATTAAAAAATGTAAAAAACACTACGTTTTTGTAGTTTTTTGTATCTAAATATTGAATTTTATGCGGAATTTCTATCATCTGCTTTAATGAATATTCCTACATTATATCAATACATTGTTTCATTAATGATAACTTTTTATTTTTATTAATGACGTGATATCATAATGAAAAATCTTTTGTAATTTGCTTAAAAGTTTGTTTTACCTATGAAAATTTTTACCGCAGAACAGATCCGAAGCTGGGATCAGTTTACCATTTCCAAAGAGCCGGTTTCTTCCATTCAATTAATGGAAAGAGCTTCAATAGCTGTAGCTCACTGGATTTCGGAACATTGTAAAAACCATAAAAAACTGGCTGTATTTTGTGGTAATGGAAACAATGGCGGTGATGGGCTGGCTGTTGCAAGGATACTTTATCTTAAAGGTTTCGATGTAGATATATTTGTAAGCGATTCCAAAAAGAAATTTTCAGAAGATGCATCTGTTAATCTGAAAAGACTCCGCGATTTGTCAGGAATTTCGGTCAGAAAATTTGATTCCTCCGAGCATTATAATTTTGATGAGAAAACCATTATTGTAGATGCCCTTTTCGGAACAGGTTTATCCAGACCGTTGGAAGGAGAGTTGAAAGGACTTATTGAGCAGCTGAATTCCAAAAAGAATATTAAGATATCCATTGATGTTCCTTCCGGATTGTCTGCTGATGAAATGTTTGATTATGATCCTGTTATTCTGAAAGCTGATTATACCCTTACTTTTCAATGCTGGAAAAAGACGTTCCTTCATCCTGAAACCGGAAAATATACCGGAAAAGTAATAGTACTGGATATTGATTTAAGTAAAATATATGCAGACACATCCGATTCTGATTACTCTGTAATTGATGACCAACTGATCAGTTCAATATTCATTCCGAGACAGGAATTTTCTCATAAAGGGAGTTATGGTAAGGCAGCCATCATAGGAGGTAGCTATGGAAAAATAGGAGCAGCAGTACTGGCTACAAAATCAGCTTTAAAAACCGGTGCGGGGCTTACCTTTACCCTTGCTCCGGAATGTGGATATGATGTTTTACAGACCTCATGCCCTGAGGCCATGTTTATAAAAGGAGGGGAGCAGTTTATCACAAATTTTGAGATGGACAAAGATGTTACCTGTGGTGCAGGTCCTGGTTTGGGAACTCATTCCGGAACAGAGAAAAGCTTTTTGAGTTTTTTGAAAAGCTATTCTCAGCCATTGGTTCTTGATGCCGATGCATTGAATATTATTTCTAAAAAATCAGGAAATCTGAAATTAATTCCCAAAAAATCAATCATAACTCCTCATCCGAAAGAGTTTGAGAGACTTTTCGGAAGTACGGATAATTCTTTTAAAAGACTTGAGCTGGCAAGGAAAAAGGCAAAAGAGCTGGGTCTTTATATTGTACTCAAGGATCATCATAGCCAGGTTATTACTCCGGAAGGAAGAGTATTCTATAATATTACAGGGAATGCAGGTCTTGCGAAAGGAGGAAGCGGAGATATTCTTACCGGAATTCTGACTTCGCTTCTGGCCCAGAAATATTCCGAAGAGGAAGCCTGTATTCTGGGGGTGTGGCTGCATGGCAGAGCTGCAGATATTGCTTCAGAAAAGCATTCAAAAGAATCGATGCTGCCTACTGATGTCATTGATGCATTGGGAGCTGTTTTTGAAGAACTGAACAGGAAAGCAGAGAGGAATCTGTGATAATTTTAAGATATTAAAAAAGGCAAATCTGTATTTCTACAAATTTACCTTTTTATTTTTTTCTCTGGTGGCTTATTCCGGTTTCTCGTTTTCTGCCTCAGTGATCTTGAATTTCTTGGAAACGATCATGATGACAACTCCTGCAATCATAAAAGGAATCGAAAGCACCTGACCTGTATTCAGACCTCCAAACTGGATGAACTCATCTCCCTGTGGCTCTTTAAGGAATTCAACAAAGAATCTGATGGCCCAAAGAATAATGAAAAACAAACCGAATAACCATCCCTGCTGATATTTTTTATCTGTTTTTCTGTACAATATCCATAGCAAAATGAAAAGAAGAACGTATCCTACCGCTTCAAATAACTGGCTTGGATAACGGGGTACAGTAAGACCGTACTCACTGCTTTGTTGTGGGAAAAGCAAAGCGAACGGAGAATTCGGGTCAGCGGGTTTACCAACGATTTCAGAATTGAAAAAGTTCCCCATTCTTACAAATGCTCCACCTAAAGCTACTACAATACCCAATCTGTCATATACCCAGAACGGATTTTTTTTAATGATTTTAAATGAATAATAAAGCGTAGTGAAAATCAAGGCAATGGTAGCACCGTGGCTTGCCAGCCCTGAAAATCCAGTGAATTTAAAACCGTTTTTTGTACTTATCGGTAAAAATACACTCCAGAAATCCTCTTTAAATAGTTCCGGCTGATAGAAGATAACATGTCCTAATCTTGCTCCCAGAATGGTTCCGATCAACGTCCATGTGAACAGAGGCTCCAGGTATTTCTGATTCACATTATCAATCTTAAAGATTCTTGTCATCAAAATATATCCGAAACCAAATGCAAATACAAACATCAAACTATAAAAGTGAAGCGTAAATGATCCGATGTGAATACCTTTTGAAGGATCCCATATTTTAAATGAAGTTTTAAGTTCTACCTTGTCAGAATCAGTGATAGGTTT
>Ga0209675_1000047_pt1 | contig 221683 bp, 211 predicted proteins | sample AraplaCol_mLB_r2_2_FD_184280 | JGI IMG/M metagenome (GOLD analysis project Ga0209675, IMG submission 184280) | Arabidopsis root microbial communities from North Carolina, USA - plate scrape MF_Col_mLB_r2 (SPAdes) (version 3) | ecosystem: Host-associated > Plants > Roots > Endosphere | place...
TGCATGCTCGTCTTCAGGCGAGGCCAATTTACGTTTGCGCATAGATCGATATGCCTCGTCTCCGAGCAGTTGATCTTTCCACTTGTACAGCATCGGTCGGCTTACTCCAACCTTTTTCGCTACTTCCGAATACATGAACTACCTCCAAGTAGTCCAAGAATTCATCCGCACCCCCCCCTGCGACATTTGAGAACCCCCTAGACAGGGCGTGATGTTGATTGGCGGGAACAAGGCTTGTTCTGTCACAGCCTGTTTATGTTCTATTCTTCGAGGAATAACAGGATGAAACGATGGAGGCGATCATGCCGATCACGCGAGTGCAGCGAGTTTCCTCTCACTTTCCCGCATTGCGCTCGGCAAATCTGTCCATCGCAACATTAAGCGTGCAAGTGGCGCCCGAGTATGCAACCTACATGATCCCATCGCTGAATGCGGATAACAGAGTCTGGGCTATCGCCAATGCCATTGCACGTGTTACAGACGCCGAGGGCTCGCCTGTGCGCGGTCTTTCTTTATCGGCCTTTCGCGTAAAGAGATTTGTCGGTCTGGATGCGCCCTGGGCTAGCATTGAGATCAAATGGGTGACGTCGGCACCCGGCCCAACCGGCCACGGTTCAGATGCCGGCTTCTATCTCGTGCAATTTCCCCCAAATCTGCCCGAGCAAATTCCAGACTTCGGAGAGACGATCCAGTCTGAAGTCTACTCACTTGAGGTGCGTGGCCGTATTAAAACGCCGATCCATAGCGGGTTGGCGCAAGGACTAGCCATATTCGCGATTGCTCGATTCACCAATCCAGCGCCATCCGACAATCAATAGAATTTGATCAGTTTTAATCTTATTTGATTTCACATACTGTAATGCGCTACAGAAATATCGCTCAACGGTAGCATGGGCCGTTTCGGAATGGACAGCGACTGAGGCTTTCTTTGCCGTCAGTGGACCGAAGAAACCAGTTGAAGTGGCATCCGCCCCCGCGGTATGAACACCCCCTAATGGATGGGTGTTCGGTTGGCGCAGCAATATGGACGTGATAAAGCCCTCGATGTGACGCAAAGCGCTCCGGCTTTGGCAGAATGCGTTTCATACCGGCACCAAAGGATATCAAGCCGGAACGCGTCACCGCGCGGCAGCCGTGGCCGGTGACGACGCAAGAAAATAACGTAAAAACAAGAAAGGTTTGCTCAGTGGGTCGCATCAAAACCAGCCTGGCGCTTTGCGCGCTTGGCCTCGTCCTGTCAGGTTGCAGCGTCGTTGCACCGCCCTACCCTCCGTCGCTCGATAACGTCCAGACCCTAAAGAACAGTGGCGCCGCGCCAATGCGCGTCGGCACGTTCAATGCAAGCGGAACCGGCGTCAAGCATCCCATTCCGCTGCGCGCCAACAGTCTGGTGTCACCATACGGCGGCACGTGGTCGGCGTATCTCTCGGAAGCCGTCACGCGCGAATTGACCATAGCCGGCAAGATGTCTCCGGCCGCCGACGTGGTGATCTCGGGCACGTTGCTTCGCAACGAGATCGACGCTGCGATCGTCACCGCCTCCGGCGACGTATCGGCACGCTTTGTCGTGAAGAAAGGGGACACCGTCCGTTACGACCAGATCAAGTCGGTCCATCGCGAATGGGATTCGTCGTTCGCGGCTGCCGTGGCGATTCCGAAGGCGGTCACGGAATACGGCTACACGGTACAGGCGCTGCTCGCCACGCTCTACGCCGACCCCGCTTTTCTCGACGCTTTGAAGTAACCCCCCAGCAACACCGAAAGGAGAAAACGATGCGTGCCTGGTTCACGATCGCTAGCCGTTGCACGGCTGTCGCCGCGCTGATTGCGCTGGCTGGCTGTGCTCACTCGATTCAAATCGCGACGGACAAATCCGCGCCCGCTACGCCGGCCGAGAAGAAAGTCGACAAGAACATCGGCTTCGTCCTCCCCGATGCGCTGCTGACCAAGGAAGTGACTACGCCCGGCGGCGGTGGCGACAAGGTCAGCTACCAGCCGTACCGCGACCTCGAGGTGCCGCTCTATAGCACGCTGTCAAACGTGTTCGCCAACGCGACCAAGCTCAAGGCACCAGACGATCGCACCATGATTGACAAGGCCCAGCTCTCATACATCCTGACGCCGGAGATCACGACCGATTCGTCGTCCGACAGCGCGTTCACCTGGCCTCCGACCCGTTTCACGATCAATCTCACCTGCACCGTGACGGACCTCAACGGCAAGGTCGTCTTCAAGAAGGTAGTCACGGGCCAGGGGAACGCCGAGTTCTCCGAGTTCAAGCGCAACTTCTCGCTGTCCGCCCAGCGCGCCAGCGAGAACATGCTCAGCAATCTGCAGAAGGCGCTCAGCGAAGCGCCCGAACTCTCCGCGGCACGCTGACGCCTGGCGCGGCATGGGTTGCAAGCGGGGGCTTTATGCCCCCGTTTTCATTGTTGGGTATTGTGCAAGGAGCACGCCGATGGATAGCAGGCTAGTGCCCATTGAACCGCTATCGCAGTTTGTATTTATCCACGACTATTTCCAGCTTGTTTTTCAAGATGGAACGGTCCACCGTCTCCGGACCCTGGGCGTAGGCTGCCGCCCTTCTTGAAGGCTAATCGGGTCCAGGTCACCCCCATGTTCCGGTTCACTTGCTGAACGGACTCGGTACGGAGATTGAGCACGGGCTGCAAACCTTGGATGCGCGCGAGTTGGATTGTTTCTTCGGCAGAAACGGCAAACATGCGCCGGCCTTGGGGAACGGGTCCATGCCGCAGAGACATGATCAGAATGCCGCTCTCGCTTACAAGTGAAGTCACGTTCGGCATCGCGCGCCGCCGCTGGGCTTCATCAAGATGCATCCAGACGGCTGTTAGCATCACCACGTCGAATGTCTCGTTCCTCGAAAGCAGGATTGCAAGATCGGGGAGGCTATCGTCGATCCATTCAACTCGCGACGACGGATGCAGCGCGATTCCGGCAACGCGCAGTTCGTCGACCGGCTCAACCGCTACGACGGAGTGACCCAAAGCCGCAAACGCCGCCGCATCCGTCCCCACTCCTGAACCAACATCGAGAATTCTTGACGGCACCTGCGGTATCAAGTGCAGGACTGGCTCGTGTTGCTCGGCAAATGAGATGCTCCGCCATTGCTCGACAAAAGACTGCGCATTCTCGGCGTAGCCTTCTGTGCCGCTCACCTTAATGGACATCGACTACGCCTGGAATTTCACTAGTCAGGAATTCTGCCAGATTGTCGCCAAACCAGGGCCTGGAGTCCAAAGGCCGATATTGGTTGAACCCACGGTACGGACCTGGAGCTTGCAAGGCGAGACCACCCTCTTCCTGCAACGAACTCGGCTTTCTCAAGCCACCAGCTCGAAGTCAGGCATTTTGAAGGTTTTCATGTTCAACGCCTCGGTGCCACCGTAGAAGCGAAATGTCGGCAGAGGTCGTTTGCTGCGCGTTGGAATCCAGTTTGCCTCCAGGCCGGCAGGCGCTTTCGGGCCCACGTAGAGCGTGGTGCTACCGTCCGCGTTCCTTTTCATCTTGTCCAGATCGTATGACGAAAGCGTTGTGCGGCCGGAGTCGGTATAGATAAACGAGAACGTGGCCCGGTCATAGACGGTCAGGGCCCAAAACTGCTTGACCGGCATCTCCGCCGGCACGACGACCTTGTAGAGCTTGCCCGGCTCAAGCGGCCGCCCAGCCTTGTCGGCCATTGCGGCCAGGTACTGGTTGGCAGGCGCGTCAGCAAGAACCTTTGGCATGTATGTGCACCAGAAGTACTCAGCGGCGCGCGCTGTCAAATCAATGCGGTCCGGGTAGGTAAACGTGAATGTCCTGTTCGTGTCGGCTTGCAGTAGCGAAACGTAGTGCCGATCTGGCCAAAAAACACGTCGGGCTACGACATCGTCGAAGTAGGATTGCAGGTAAAACCACGCGTCGATGACAGCTTGCCGCATGGCACGCTTTGCCGTGGCGTCGGGAGCAAACGGTTTGCCCTGTTCGATGCCAAGAGAAGTCAACATTCCCATCATTACTTTGTCCTGCTCTTTGACCGGCTCGACGCTCACAATTTCATGCATGTCCTCGAAGTGTCGTTCATCGTAGAACGGCAGTGTCGGATACCTCTGATCGATGGGATCAATAAACCGTTGCTTTGGTGGATTGCTCGCTTCGGACAGATAGTACATACGTAGCCGCTTGGCATATTCGTATGAGTCGGCAGCGGATTTTCCAGGTGCTCGGACTGACCGGAAGGCGAAGGCAATCCGGAAATTTGGCGACGGGACGTGAATGTAACCTTGGGGGACCTCACCCTGGAACCCCGGGGGCGTAAACAGGTATTTCCCGCCGGCCCCCTTGTCGACGCCAGAAGGACCGACATCGGCAATCGTAAACTGCCAGGCATCGACCACCTGCCCGTAGAGACTGCCGTCTGCACCAGCGGGGGGTATCTCGAGTACTGCCGGCCCCTTACGCAGGTCGGTGAACGCAGCGATATACGAAGTACTGCTGTTCGCCGTCAGGGCCTCAAGCTTTGGAGACGCGGGGCCGGAATAGGCAATGATGTCATTGTCCCTGGCCCCGAGCCCGTCGAATGCCGCGCGTCGGAATGCAAAAATCGCGATGGCGGGCAAATTCCAGAGCACCGCCTCGAACGCCCGGTGGTATTTGATCTGATAGTCGAAATCCTTTATGGAAGGTTTCGCGCCATGGGCAGGCTGCCCTCCCAGCGGCTCAGCGCCAGTACCACGTGTCAAGGATGGCGCGTCGGACGCGGGCTTTGCGATGGCCGTGCCACTGGATGTCGTGGCAATGCCCGCTGCTGCTGTAACGGCCAAGAACTCGCGTCGCTTCATTCCATGCTCCTTTTCGGTACTGGTCTGGATCGCCAGAGCTTTCCGCACCTGATCCAGATACAGAAGTGAATTCTTTCTGATCTGACTTTATATTTTTTGTCTCCGGAGACAACGGGTACCAATATGCCCAGGATGTCTCCGGTCCCGGTTTCAGGCGCCTTCAGAACTTGTGGCGCACGCCAACGGCAACACCCAGCATGGAGTTCTTGCCGTCTGCCAGCGCGTAGCTTGTGCCCAGCGACAGCGATGTGGCATAGACGTTGGCCACCGAATCCAGCGTCAACCCTGCATTCTTCGCATAGGCAGCAGTGAGATAGACGTCCGTGCGTTTGGAGAACGCGTAGCTGGAAATGAAGGCGATCTGCCACGGGTTCACAACCTGGGTGTTGCCAAACAGGTTCTTGAGCAGCCCCCAGTATCAACAGCCACCAGGCCGCCCGATTGCCGGCACGCGACATTGACTTGGCATTTCGCGACATGGGAGGGAAAACGCCGACGGTGACGCCCGGGGGCTGCGCCTCTGCATCAGGGCTTCCCCGGTATGTCGCAAAAAGTTAAATCAAAGTCGGCGAAGGACAAGGCGATCGAACCCATTGTGGCCAGTATGCGCAGACGGCAGAAGGTGCCGCCACCCTACAGACAGGAGACCCACAATGTCCCAGCAAGAAATCTCGATCGTCCAGGAGCCGCACGACTGGCTTCCCCTCGCCCTCCCCGGCACCGAAGGCGTCAGCATCAAGGTCTACAAGGTTGACGAGGCCAACCGTACCGTGGCGCTGAAGGCCAGGTTCGCGCCCGGCGCCCGCATGCCGCGCCACCAGCACCACTGCCGTGCCATCGCCTACACCATCTCGGGTGAATGGGCCTACGACGAAGGCGGCTTCCGCGCCGGCGACCTGGCCTACGAACTCTTCGGCAACGACCACATTCCCTACAGCGCCGAAGGCACCGAGATGTTCATCACCTTCGTCAGCGACACGGACCAGTTCCTCGACAACGACCTGCCCGACGGCTCCACGTTGCACCTTGGCTTGCCATGGTTCAAGGCGCTGGAAGGCGTCACGCTCACGCAGTACCAGCAGATCGACCAGATGGCGCTGGTGCAGATCCACCCCGCGAAGCGCGTAGCCGCCTGAATGCGCAAGGAGCACTGACATGTCGATCTCGATGCAGGACAAGGTTGTATTGCTGAGCGGTGGCGCGCGTGGCATTGGCGCCGCGATGGCTGCCTCATTCGCCACCGCGGGGGCCAGGGTCATGGTGAGCGATGTACTGGTGGATGCCGGGCTGGCCACCGTCGAGTCCATCCGCAAGACGGGCGGCCAGGCCGACTTCGTGGCGCACGACGTGCGCGATGAGAGCGCGTGGGAAGCGGCGATTGCGGCGACCATTGCGCGCTTCGGCACGCTGACCACCGTGGTCAACAACGCGGGCATTGAAGTGTCGGCGCCTATCGCGGAGCTGCCGATCGAGGCGCTGGACAAGCTGATGGCCGTGAACGTGCGCGGCCTCACGCTTGGCATGAAGCACGCCATGCGCGCCATGCGTCCGGGCGGCGCGGCCGGCAGTGGCGGCGCCATCCTCAACCTGTCGTCGATGGCGCAATTGCGCGCCAACCCCGGCACCGGTGCCTACGCAGCCACCAAGGCCGCCGTGGATCGCCTGACCAAAATCGGTGCCGTGGAAGGCGGCAAGTTTGGCTGGAACATTCGCGTGAACTGCCTGTACCCGGGCCTGATTCAAACGGAGATGCTCGCTGGCCTGCTGGAACAACAAGTCAAGATGGGATTCTTCCAGAACGCGGAGCAGATGCATGCCTACGCGATTGACCGGACGCCGCTGGGCCGCCTGGGGAACGTCGAAGATGTGGCCAACGCAGCGCTGTTCCTGTGCTCCGACCTGGCGAACTTCGTCACCGGCGTGGGCATCTCGGTGGATGGCGGCATGGCGCTGACCTGAAGCCATTGGTGAGGACTACAACCTCGACTATGACATGGCGGACCAGGCCATCCAGTGGATGCGTATGCAGCAGGGCGCTGTGTCTCAGGCGCTGGCGCTGCGTTTGCGCAGAGCCGTCGGCGTACAGCCGAACCACCGGCGGCAACTGCGCGTCAGCGCGGCTTGCTCGGAGTAGCCAAGAATCAGAGCCACTTGTGTCAACGAGAGCGAACTGGGGCGGCCAAGCAGTTCCTGCAGCTGTTCGCGGCGCACGTCATCCAGAATTCCTTCGAACGTCGCCCCCTCCTTCTCCAGCCGCCGCTGCAGCGTGCGCGGATGGACCGAAAGGTCTCCGGCAATCGCGGCCTGCGTCAGTTGGCGAGAGCCAAGGAACCGGCGAACAAGATCGCGCACGCGGTCGGTCAACAGCCGGTCTGGCGATCCGAAGTGCTGGTCCAGGTAGCCCTGCGCCATCTCTTGCAGCAGCGCGTTGTGCTCCGCAAGCGGCCGGTTCAGATCGTCGGCCGCAATACGAATCGCCGCGACATCGACCTCGAATGTGCAAATGCAGCCCAGAGAACGCTGATACGCCTCGCGGGGGCCAACGCGTGGATGCGGGAAGCGCGGGCTCAGCGGCGCCAGGCCCCTGGGTGCCAGCAGCCTGGCCACTCTCACGATCACCCCCAGCGATAGCTCAAGCGTTTGCGCGCACGGTGGCCGGTTAGGGATGTCGATCTCGAACGAGAGGTCCATATGGGCTGGGCTGCTCTTCGCAGGAGCGATGGTGAAGCGGATAGCGGGACTGTGAACGAAGACGTAGTGCGATGCCAGTTGCATGGCCTGGCCAAGTGTGGCGGCGTGCCGCATCAGCACGGCCAGCGGCCCGAGGATGTCGATGCTCTGCATCTCGGACAACTGCAGGCCGAAGTCGGGGCAGCCGCTGACCTGTGCCGACTGTTCCAGCAATCGCATCAGGGCCGTGTAGGGAATCAGCGCATCAGGGTCTGCAAGGCTCCTGGCCGATATACCGGCGCGCCTGAGTTCGCGACCGATGTCGATGTCGAGCTTGCGCGCCAGGTCTTCGTAGCCGGCCAGACCAGCGGCACGTACCAATGCTGTCATGTTGGGATGTGGTTCAGGTCCGTTGTGGGGATGCGGAACGTGTCATGCAAAGTTAAATGATTGTCGGATCTGGTCAAGTCGGGCAGACCCTTTTCCGCCACCATTCCTGTGCAACGAGACGTATTGCCTCAGCTATCGTCCAGGCGCGCGGCGCGGCACCGATCCTTACAACGGCATGTCGCACCTGGGCTTCCGGCTGGTCATGAACCCGGATCAATGGCACCGGCCGATTCTGGCCCGTCTCAGATATTCTAAAATTTGCCCTGTGGCGATTTGCCGGGTGCCGGTTCGCGTCGGCTCGCGGCAGGTGAAGGCGAAGGCACCGTGCGTTAAAGATGTCCGGCGGCCGATGGGGAATCCACCGGTGCGCATCAAAAGAACTTTCAGGGCACTTTTCGAAAACTCTGAATAGGTTGTCTGCGCAGTATCGATCAAGATGGGCAACCCTCTTCCCTCCGGAAGGCCGGCGCACACCTACCGAGGACATCGTCATGAACAGGCTTTCCGCTCTTGTCACCGGGCTCGTTTCACTGAGCGCGCTTGGCGTGGTCAGCACCGCAAGCCAGGCACAGCAAGCCGATGCGGGCACGTTCAAGCCGCAATACCAACTCGGCGTGCCAACTGCCGATACTGCGCAGAAGATGCTGGATGAGCTGGCGTACCAGCGCGCCGTACAGGTCTATCTTTGGGGGCTGTCTGCCGTTGGCATGCAGCAGTACCGGGTTGCCAACGCTGCGGCAATGGGCGGCGGTGCGGACGACTACAAGCTTGGCTATCTGGGCGGCCTGCTCAAAAGCAATATCGAGCACGTGACCGGCAATCCTGACTCGATGTACATCGACTACTTCTTCGACACGCACAATGGCCCCATCGTCGCGGAAGTGCCGCCCACCCTGCCGGGATTCATCGACGACATGTGGGAATACCCCGTCGTCGATGTCATTCCAAAGGTGTCGCCTTCCGGCAAATACCTGATCGTCCCGCCGGGCTGGAAAGGCACCGCACCGAAAGGATTCGTCGTGGTGCGCCCCAATACATACGTGAGCTGGATGCTGTTGCGCGGCAACGTGCAACAGACGGCGAAGGGGCCCGACACCAGCGCGGCAATCCGCGAAATGAAGTCGAAGCTCAAGATCTATCCCCTGAACGCCTCGGCCAATGCGTCGGCGCGCCCCACGCTGCAGTACTTCGATATCAGCGACAAGCAGATCAATCGCGTAGCGCCAGAAGGGCTGGCGTACTTCCAGCGGTTGGCGGAACTCGTCACGAGCGAGTCGCCAAACCAGACTGACGCGTTTGCCATGGGCCTGATGAAGGCGATTGGCATGGAACCCGGCAAGCCCTTCAAGCCAGATGCGCGGATGACGGCGATCCTGGAGCGGGCCGAGGAGTCCGGGCAGGCCATGGCACGCTCCATCGCGTTCTACGGCAACGAGCCGGAACGCTGGCACTGGCCCGACCGAAAATATGCAGAGGCGTTCATGGGTGGCAGCCCGGCATTCGTGAAGGATGGCCACGTCAACCACGACGCACGCACCTATTTCTTTTATCTTGCCTGCGGCACTAGCAGCCTGATGGCGTCCACCACACCCGATGTGGGGCAGGCGTACCCCTGGGCCGCGCGCGACGCCTCGGGGAAACTGTTCGACGGCGGAAACAAGTACAAGATGCACCTGCCGGCCGGCATTCCGGCAAAACTCTACTGGTCTGTGACGGCATACGACACCGGCACCCGGTCGCAACTGCACAACGGCACGCCGTTCTCGCGTATCTCGTCGTTCACCAATCCCAAGGCGAACAGCGACGGCAGTACCGATCTCTATTTCGGGCCGGAAGTACCCGCAGGGCAAGAGGCGAACTGGGTGCGCACGGTGCCGGGCAAGGGATGGTTCTTCCTGTTCCGGCTGTACGGTCCGCGTGAAGCGTACTTCGACCGTTCGTGGAAGCCGGACGATCTCGTCGAGATTCCGTAGCAACCAGCACATCGCCATTGGCCTGGCAGCCGATTGGCATCGGCAGGCAAGTGTTTCCGGAGGTCCACCCCAATGCGCCCTGATAGATATGTCTTCCGCACCATTGCCGGAGTTGCCCTGTTGCTGCACGCGCTTGTGGCGCACGGGGAAGACTCCGCCGATCTGGCGAAGAAGTTGAGCAACCCAGTGGCCGCCCTGATCAGCGTGCCGTTCCAGTTCAACTACGATCGCGGCATTGGCCCAGCCCGCGATGGCGACCGTCTGACAATGAACTTTCAGCCGGTGATTCCAATTTCGCTGAATCAGGACTGGAACCTGATCTCGCGGACCATCCTGCCCCTCACCTACCAGAATTCCGTCACGCCCGGCGCCGGCTCCCAGACCGGTCTGGGCGACACGGTACAAAGCCTGTTCTTCTCGCCAAAGCAACCCACGGCGGGCGGCCTGATCTGGGGCGTTGGTCCCGCCATGCTGCTGCCTACCGGCACGGAGAATCAACTGAGCAGCCGGAAATGGGGGCTGGGTCCGACGGCGGTAGGGTTGGTCCAGCATGGCCCGTGGACTTATGGCGCGCTCGCCAACCACATCTGGTCCGTGGCGGGCGACAACGGCCGGCCTGCGGTCAGCAGTACCTTCATTCAGCCATTCGTCGCCTACACCACGCCCACCGCCTGGACTTACACGGTGAACACGGAATCCACCTACGACTGGAAGCAATCGCAGTGGAGCGTGCCAATTCACGCGGGCGCCAGCAAACTGGTCAAGATCGAAGGTCGGCCGGTCAGCTTTGGCCTGTACGCGACCTATTGGGCGGACTCACCAACGACTGGTCCGCATGGCTGGGGAGGAAGAGCGGTCGTTACCCTGCTGTTCCCGAAGTAACGGCTGTTTCGGCGCGCCAACGGCCGCTTGTAGGTGAGCTGGCGAATGTCGCAAGCTGGCCGATAGCTGGCCGATAGCCGACCAATAGCTGGCCGCACAAGCACGGAAACCGTTCGCGTTGCCTACGCGACGGCAAGCCTGGACTGTGTCATCGCCCATAGGTTCTGGCAACTCGTCCGTCGCCCTGGCGCATGCCATCTGCCCGACCAAGTGCGCTTATCCCCTCACCTCTCCGCACCCTGCTGTAGCCGCCCCAAACCGGCTTCGTAAGGGTAAATACCCACCTCGTTCTGCTTGGCGACCTTTATGCGCGACGCTATATTTATCACACGATCACTAATCGATTGATAAATTATTGGAGGCAGTCATGGGGCTCACCAAGCTTGCTCACTTCTCGATCCGTACCACCGACCTCGAACGGTCGTGCGGATTCTACGAACGTATCCTCGGGTTTCGGCGGGGATACCGGCCGCCCTTCGCATTCCCCGGCGCATGGCTCTACATGGGCGACGACGAGCGGGAGTTCGGGACGGTGCACATCATCGGCATCGATCCGAACAACCCTGCTGGCCTGACGGCCTATTTAGGCGACAAGGCACCGCTGGAAACTGGCACGGGCACCGTCGACCATATCGCCTTCCTGGCGACAGGCGTTGCCGCCATGTGGCAGACGCTGCGCGCCGAAGGCATCGCCTGGCGAGATCGCACCGTACCTAGCCTGGGGCTGCACCAGGTATTCATCGAAGACCCGTCCGGGGTGACCATCGAACTCAATTACCCCGCCGAGGAAGTGGCAGGCCTGACCTTGCCCCAACCATCGCAAGCCGCCGCAGGAGCCACAGCATGAACCCCACGCCATCCACGCCATCCACGCCGCGCAAGGCCATCATCGTCGGCGGCTCCATCGGCGGGCTTTTTGCCGCCAACCTGCTGTCGCGTAGTGGCTGGGAGGTAGACATCTTCGAGCGGACGCCAGATGCCCTGACCGGACGAGGCGCCGGCATTGTCACCCATCCGGAGTTGTTCGAAGCGCTGGCCGCCGCTGGCGTCACCGTGGACGCCAGCATCGGCGTATCGGTCAATACCCGCGTGACGCTGGCCCGCGATGGCAGCGCAATCTCCGATCGGGAACTGCCCCAGACGCTGACCGCCTGGGGCAAGATGTACGAGGTATTGGGCAAGGCCTTCTCGGGCCGCTATCGCACCGGCGCGCATGTTACCGCGGTGGCTTCGCATGACGACCATGCGACGGTTACGCTGCTGGATGGCTCGACACACCGCGCCGACATGGTGATCGCCGCCGATGGTTTCCGTTCGGCTGTTCGAGATCAGTTTCTGCCGTCGGCACAGCTTGAATACGCGGGCTACATCGCCTGGCGTGGCCTGGTAGATGAAAACGATCTGACGCCGACCACGCACGCCGCGATCTTCGACAAGTTCGCCTTCTGCCTGCCGCCGCACGAACAGATTCTGGGCTACCCGGTGGCTGGCGAGAGGAACAGTACCGCGCCCGGCCAGCGCCGCTTCAATTTCGTGTGGTACCGCGCGACTGGCGACAACGAGCTGGCGGACCTTCTGACTGATGCCAACGGCAAATGCTGGTCCACCGGCATTCCTCCGGGCTTGATCCGACCCGACGTCATTGCCGACATGGAAAGCGCCGCATCCGACTTGCTCGCGCCCCAGTTTGCCGAGGTCGTCACCCGAACCGCACAACCGTTGTTCCAGCCGATCTACGACCTTACCGTCCCGCAAATGGCATTCGGCCGGGTAGCGCTGCTCGGTGACGCCGCCTTTGTGGCGCGGCCGCACTGCGGCATGGGTGTCACCAAGGCCGCCGGTGATGCGATGGCACTGGTGCGGGCGCTGTCCGCCGCGCAAACGATCGAAGACGGCCTGGCAATCTACAGTGCCGAACGCGTGCAGGTCGGCCAGGCCGTTGTGGAGCACGCGCGCCACCTGGGCGCCTATATGCAGGCCCAACTGAAGAGCGACGAAGATCGCGCCATGGCCGAACGCTATCGCACACCGGAAGCGGTCATGCGCGAGACCGCCGTCTCACGCCGGTTCTGACCGTAAGCGACAACAACACAAGGAGACAACCATGCCTCAAGCCGCCCCCCAGGCCGCGCACTCAGTGGCGTCCTATGACGCCCAGGAAGACCCGGGTGCCATCCACGCCCCGCTTGCACCGCATCCGATGCTGGGCCGCGAAGACTTCGAGCGTCTGCACAAGGCACGCCGGCGCTTCTCATGGTCGCTCACGGCCGCCATGCTGCTGGTCTATTTCGGCTTCATCCTGACGCTGGCCTTTCGCCCCGACCTGCTTGCGCTGCGGCTGGCGACGGATCAGCCAATGAGCATTGGCATCCCTATCGGGTTTGGAATGTTCGCGTACACCTTCGCACTCGTCGCGCTGTATGTGTATCGCACCAATACGGTCTACGACCGGCTGATTGCGGATGTCCGCAGCGGAGCGCCGTCATGAAACACACACTCGCCACCCTCTTTTCCAGCGTTGCGCTGGCGGCCGCCACACCTGCCCTCGCAGCCACGCCGCCCGTAGGCCAGGGGCTGAACGGCATCGCCATCGGCATGTTCGTCGTCTTCGTGGTGGCCACGCTTGCCATCACCCGATGGGCGGCGCGTCGCAACAACAGCGTGGCCGACCACTACGCCGCCGGCGGCAAGATCACGGCCATGCAAAACGGCTGGGCCATCGCTGGGGATTACATGTCCGCCGCCTCGCTGCTGGGCATCTCGGCGTTGGTGTTCACCAGCGGCTACGACGGCCTGATCTATTCCATCGGCTTCCTGGCGAGCTGGCCCATCATCCTGTTCCTGATTGCCGAGCCGTTGCGCAACCTGGGGCGCTACACGCTGGCCGATGTGCTGTCGTACCGGCTGCGACAGCGGCCGATACGCGCGTTCTCTGCATCGAGCTCGATCGTGATCGTGCTGCTGTACCTGGTGTCGCAAATGGTCGGCGCCGGCAAGCTCGTTGAACTGCTGTTTGGCTTCAACTACACGTCGGCGGTGGTGCTCGTCGGCGTGTTGATGGTGGTCTACGTGTTCTTCGGCGGCATGCTGGCCACCACATGGATCCAGATCATCAAGGCCGTCATGCTGCTGGCCGGCTGCGCCTTCATGGCATTCATGGTGATGAGCCGCTTCGGCTTCAGTCTGAACAGCCTGTTCGACCACGCCATCGCCGCCCACGGCAAGCAGGACGCCATCATGCGTCCGGGCGGCCTGGTCTCCGATCCCGTTTCGGCGGTGTCGCTCGGCCTGGCGCTGATCTTCGGTACGGCCGGACTCCCGCACATCCTCATGCGCTTCTTTACGGTCAGCAACGTCAAGGCCGCACGCAAGAGCGTGCTCTATGCCACGGGCATCGTCGGCATGGGTTACGCGCTGATCATCATCATCGGTTTCGGAACGATTGCGCTGGTGGCCAAGGATCCGCTCTACCACACCGCTTCAGGTGCAGTGATTGGCGGGGTCAACATGGTGGCGGTGCACCTGGCCCACGCCGTGGGCGGCAGCGTCTTCCTGGGATTCATCTGCGCGGTGGCGTTCTCGACGATCCTGGCGGTGGTGGCAGGCCTGACGCTGGCCGGCGCTTCCGCGATCTCGCACGACCTGTATGCCACGGTAATCTGCAAGGGCCGCGCGTCGGACAAGGACGAAATGCGCGTGTCGCGCATCACCACGCTGGTGCTGGGCGTGCTGTCGATACTGCTGGGCATCCTGTTCGAGAAGCAGACCATTGCGTTTATCGTCAGCCTGACGTTCTCGATTGCGGCCAGCTCCAACTTCCCGGTGCTGCTGCTGTCGATCTACTGGCGCGGGCTCACCACGCGCGGCGCAGTCATGGGCGGCATGATGGGGCTGGTAACGGCCGTGGTGCTGACTATCCTGAGCCCGACGGTATGGGTACAGGTGCTGGGCCACGTGTCGGCCATCTACCCGTATGAGTATCCAGCGCTGTTCTCGATGCTGGTGGCGTTTGCCGGCATCTATGTGTTCTCCATCACGGATCGCTCGGCGCGCGGCGCCTGGGAGCGCAATGCCTACCAGAACCAGCGCGTGGACTGCGAGCTGGGCATCACGGCCAGCTCCGGCCACTGATTGCCGGGCTAGGCACGTCGCTTCATGGCGGCCGCCAGCTTCTGGCGTGCCGCCGTTTCTTGTTGATCGGTCGATTGGTAGAATCAGGCCCAGACCGGAACAGACGACCAAGAGAGACACCCATGGAGCCAAGCGACAACGACGACGCCGTTAAACCGACGCGGCGCCTGCTGCCCGAGGAGCGGGAGCAGCAGATCGTCGAAAAGGCCATCGAGCACTTCACCCGCAACGGCTTCGGGGGCAGTACGCGTGAACTGGCCAAGCAGATTGGCGTGACGCAACCCTTGCTCTATCGGTACTTCGCCAGCAAGGATGCACTGATCGAACGGGTCTACAACGAGGTCTTCCAGTGGCGTCCGGACTGGGATCGCCAGATCACGGACCGATCCCTGCCGCTGACCGAGCGGCTGCACGCCTTCTATCTCGACTATTCATCGGTGATCCTGCGCGAGGAATGGATCCGGCTGTTCATCTTTGCGGGCCTGACACACGAAGGCATTAACAACAAGTATTTGAGCAAGCTGCGCACCAAGGTGTTCTTGCCTGTGCTGGCGGAAGTGCGAGAGGCCTTCGACATTCCTGCACCACGCACCGCCGCCGAAACCGAGGCGGAGATCGAGATGATCTGGAGCCTGCATGCCGCCATCTTCTATATTGGCGTGCGCAAATGGGTCTATGGGTTGAAGGTGCCGACAGACATGGACGCCATGATTCGACAGAAGGTTGACATGTTCCTGCTGGGTGCGCCGGCCGCAATGACCAAGGTGCGCGGCGCAAACAACTAGCATTCGCGCCTTTGCCGCAAGATTCTGCGTTGGCGTCTGGCATCGATGGCGCTGTCCCGTCGATTTCATGAACGCACTGTTGGTTGCACAACCACACTTCAGCTGCGTTTTGGCGATTTTTCGTTTAGCCGTGGCGGTAATCGCATCGTGCAAATGGGAAGTCCGCCACGTTGTGCGACATGCGGGCAATCCAGCTTCTGAGAGCATTTACACAGGGCGGTCTCCGCCCTTCCCTACCATTTCAGAAGAAGGATGCCGCTCATGTCTAACCTGCTGTTTTCCCCGCTCAGAGTCGGGGACATCAACCTACCCCACCGTATCGCGATGGCTCCGCTGACGCGCTCACGCGCAGGCCAGCCTGGCAATGTCCCAACCGCGATGAACGTCGAATATTATCGCCAGCGCGCAACTGCGGCGTTGATCGTCACGGAAGCCACGCAGATCTCCCAGCAGGGCCAAGGCTATGCCTGGACCCCGGGCATCTACACGCCCGAACAAATCGATGGATGGCGGCAGGTTGCCGACGCCGTACACGCCGCCGGCGGCCACATTTTCCTGCAGCTCTGGCATGTTGGACGCGTCTCGCACCCGTCCTTCCAGCCGGATGGCGCTTTGCCGGTCGCGCCGAGCGCACTGCCGGTGCCCGGCAAGACCTTTATCGTCGACCAGGCCGGCGACGGCGTCTGGGGAGACATTCCGGTTCCACAGGCGCTCACTGCGGATGGTATTCGCGCAATCATCGAGGATTACCGCCGCGCCGCCAGGAATGCCATCCTGGCAGGTATGGACGGCGTGGAGATCCACGCGGGCAATGGGTACCTGCTTGACCAATTTATCAATTCGCACAGCAACCATCGCACCGACCAATATGGCGGCACCATTGAGAATCGTGCGCGTTTGCTACTCGATGTTGTCGACGCCGTGGCCGCCGAAGTTGGCGCCAGCCGCGTAGCGGTGCGGCTCACCCCGATGGGGCGATTCATGGGAATGGGCGACGATACCCCCGAAGCCACCTTTGGGTATATTGCGGCTCGCTTGAACGACTGGCCGCTCGCCTATCTGCACCTGGTAGAGCCGGCCATGGTAGGCAATGTGCGAGATGAGGCAATCGATCCGCGGTGGGCACCCATGATGGCCGAGATGCGTGCCGCGTACCGAGGCATTCTCATGCTCGCCGGCGGCTATGACGGCGCCTCGGCGGAAGCGGCTTTGGCAAATGGGCGCGCAGACATCATCGCGTTCGGTCGTCCGTTCATCGCCAACCCGGATCTACCTGAGCGCATCAAGACGGGTGCACACCTCAACGCTCCGGACCCAACAACGTTCTTTGGCGGCGACAAGAAGGGTTATATCGACTATCCCTCGCTAAGCCAATAGCCCGAGGCCGCCGGCCGGCATTGTGTAGAACGTGCTGGCCTGCGGGAAGTGCCCTCGCTTAGAATCCTGCATCCAAGTTACCGATAACCGACACCATGCCTGTAGGCCGCCTCACGCAATCTCCCGCGAAGGCCATGCGAACTGCCGCCTTGGTCGCCGCGTTGTTCGCGCTGGGCGCATGCACCGCGCGCCCTCTTCAGCCGAACCCGCCGGCGTACACGATGTGGGAAAAAACGGGGGTGACCGAGGATGGCGTGCGCGCGGCCATGCGCGATTGCGGCTTTGCAAGCGCTACGAATAACGACGGCGTCAACATGACCGGCAATGGCTATGCCGGCGCCCAACTGTGCATGATCGACAAGGGCTTCACGTATAAAGGGCGGCGTATTGCCTGCACCGACTTTCCGGAACGGGCACCGTGCGCCCGTGTGCCGCGTGGCAAGACATTCGGGACCGATCCCGACTTCGATCCGGCCCGGGTAGCGAGCCGGCCTGCGCGGCCGCCTGCATACACGCACTGGACTCGCCCCGGCACAGATGTCGAAGACGTCAAGCACGCGATGAAGGCCTGCGGCTACAACACGGTGATAGAGCCAACCGATTCGATGCTGCTCAACGACATTGCTGGCGCCCAATTGTGCATGATCGAACAGCAGTTCAAGTATGCGCGGCCGGCTAACAGCCTGCTATGCAAGAACACGCCAGGGTTGCCTGCCTGCCACAGTCGTCCCATCGATGCCGAGCGCTGTTGCGTTCGGCCGAAAGCCGCAGGTCAGCCCTGATCCGCGCCCCGCACAAGGCGCCAGAGAGGACTCTCGGCGGCCGGAGATGGGGGACATCTAGTCTCCCTTACAGTGGATTCGGGCCCAGGTCCCGCTTTGCAATGAAGGTACCTGTCCTATGAACTAGGCCCGCCACAAGGCTCGTGGCGGTCAGGACTTCATTTTTCGACCACGGTGCGCTCGAGCGTCTCGAAAGGCTTTTAGACCGGCAGATCGAGGCTTGCACTCAAGCTTGAGCGAACTGCAGACCGATGAGGCGTCGGTGCGGCATGCGCCTCGAATGTCGGCTGATGGCCGGCTTCGGCCTGCCGTCTGCTTTAGGGCGGGAGCTCTCCGGCACCACAGACGACTCCAATTCGGCCTTTCGGGCGATCAGGAACCGGTCATTCACTGCGGCTCGTATCCTCGAGTACCTTGCCCGCCAATCAAGAGATCAGCGGTACGCTCTGCTTCTTCGGCGGCTTTGCCCGCCAGACCAGCCTTAGCTAGCGGTGATATCCCTCCGCTTAACAGGCCAAGCGCTACTCCAATTCCATCGGCGACGGTAGGATTGGTGGCAGATTTTGTGAAGCCATCGGCCCACATGCTGATAAAGGATTTTGGTTCGCTCATCATCTTCTCCGGGATTTAAATGCGCAACACGTAATAATCTTTGCAATATCTCCGATGAAATAATTAACTATAATAAAAAATGTCTGAGCAACAATGCTTCCTGGGACAAAAATAAATAAAAATGAAAACCAAATTATTGTAAATTTATCTTTAATTGTGAATGGCGCAAAGCCATGAATCGCATTAATGGTGGTAAAGACCCCGTAAATAAAGATCGGGAGCATGACAAAAATAAGAGAGCTGCGCATCATAAGGACGGCTTTTTTCATTGACCATCCTTTTTGTATAATGAGAGATTGCGTGCGTTCTCTTTTTTCGGCGACTAATTTTTTCGAGGTTGAATATTATGTAGGTCGCTCCGTAGATATTCGTTGTAATGATACCAAATACGCAAAGAAGTATTTGCGAATGATATAGTTTTGAGCTTAGGGGCCTGTTATCCCTGGATTTGTAATGCGGAGTCCAAAGATGGAGAGTAATGATGACAGTTGGGAAATAGTGTTCATCCAAATTCCTTTGCTATTTCCGTCTTGGATAAACGGATTTATTATCAATAAAAATGAAAATGCGAAAATAATATATAGCTGAAGATCGGCTCTAGTTATATTCCGCAAGTATCCATATTTCATTATTTTTTCACTTTGTAAGTTGCAGGGCTGAGCTTTCAAAGGGCACAAACAGCACCAATGCGTAGGTTTACCGAGGATTCTGCCCTTAAAGTAGCTGTCGAAAGTGCAAAAAATGCTGAAGGTCAAAGGTTGCAAGAGCCTAGCAGTGACTTTGTGCGATTGTGGTTCTCGCGAAGAGGGGTGTGTCGGTGCGAAGCCACAAAGCCTGAATTGCGATCAATTAATCCGGTTCTTGAATGATTTGTCGATAAGACATTAAGAATGAGGCGTCCGGAAATCTTCTGCTTGAGCATCCAGGATGTTTTATGGCTGTTCCAACTTTGAGGAGTGCCCCCTATCAAGGACATTGCGGTCGTCCGAATGCCAGCCATGGTCATTAGTGACTGGCGCCTTCTGGCCGTTCTGGGACATCGACCCATCTATGCTCCAGATTCGCGTATGGCATGGGGGGGCCGGCTGCTATCGGCCAGAATCAGCCGCTCGACATGTCCGCCTAGATTGCACACAGCCAAGATGTTGTCCCTAGCATCAGGGTCGCGCCATGCAACAACGGTTCTGACATAGACAACGATCGATGGCAAGAACTGGATAGTCGCATGGACCTACACACCGAATACGGACTAATCAAAGTTGTCAACGACCCGAACTACTCGTTCAACTCCACCGACAACGCGCGCCGTTATGCTCTGGAGATTCGTCTTACTGCCGATTCCATATCATCCATTCATGGCGTGTATCTGAACGGAGACGGAATTGCGGTGATCGGAGCTGGAGGAGGATGCTCCGCGGTACACGAGCATTCTGCGCTGGAAATCGACGACAAGCTCTATCTGGCTGTCGGTGATAGCGTCGTCTGCTTGTCTTTGGAATCCCCGCGTCGACTTCTCTGGTCGGTTCAGACAGACATGGCAACGTGCTTTGGCATCCACTGGGCAGAACAGCAACGCGCTCTCATCTCGCACGGTGAATTGGAGATTTCCCGATTATCGACGGAGGGGGTCATCGCCTGGCAAACATCGGGCGCTGACATATTCTCCGAGGGCTTTCGACTGTTATCTGATTATGTCGAAACCATAGATTTCAACGGGGCTGTCTATCGAATCGACTACGTGACCGGGGAATTCCTCGGTTCTTAGGATCGCAATGCCCCATCAGCTTAATCCGCCCTGCCCGCCCGGAAATTCGTCCCTTTTTCGATTTGGCAAGCTCAGGCCGCCTCTTCCTCGACATTGCCCCGTGCCAGACGCGCATCGCGCGCGGGCGACTGGCCGAACATCCGGCCGTATTCGCGGGTGAACTGCGGCACGCTTTCATAGCCCACGGCAAACGCTGCGCGGCTGGCGGTTGCGCCCTCGGATTGCATCAGGCGCCGGGCCTCCACAAGCCTCAGGTACTTCTGGAACTGGAGCGGCGTCAGCGACGTCACCGCCCGGAAGTGCTGGTGGAAGGCGGCCTGGCTCATGCCGGCCACGGCGGCAAGCCGCTCCACAGTCAGATGCTTGTCGAATTCGGCGCGAATCACTGCCACCGCGCGTGCCACGCGTTGCGCGTTGCTGTTCACGTTCGCCAGGTTGCGGATTGCCGGGCCGTGACGCCCCATCAACAGCCAGTAGTGCAGCTCGCGCACCAGTTGTTTCTGTAAAACCGGGACGGCCTCAGGGCGATCCAGCAATCGCATCAGCCGCAACGCAGCGTCAGCAACTTCGGTGTCGGTACGGTCCACCCGGACCGGCTTCTCGTCGAAGACTTCGGCAGGGCCGATTTCCTGGCACAACTCCGCTATGACTGGCGCCTCCAGCTCCATCACCATCGACAGGTAGGGCGCCGCAATGCTTGCGCCGGTGATCTGGCTGACGGTCGGTACGTCGGCCGTGATCAGCAGGGAGTCGCCGGCGGCGAAATCAAAGTCCTGGGTGCCCATGGTCACACGTTTGCTGCCTTGCTGAACCATGCAGATCATGGGGCGCGAAATCGAATAGAGCAGCGGGCTCGGTGAAGTGGCCTGCACGATGGCAAGGCCCGGAACGGCCGCCGGTGCAACCCCCGGGGGGTTGGCGTCGGCATAGCGTCGGACGGCAGAAAGCAGAGCGGTTTCCATGACCGCAAGACTACACCTTACCGATGGGCCAGGCGTCGATTTTGTAGGATCAGGCAAGAATCGCCGAGCATCGGACAACCCTGCAAAGCGCTGGAATCCGATACTGGCTTCCGTCATTCCCCAACCGCAGACAGGAGCCAGACATGACCCGAATCACCGTTGTTACCGGCGCAAGCCGCGGCCTTGGCCGCAATACTGCCCTCAGCATCGCCCGTCAGGGTGGTGACGTCATCATCACTTATCAAAGCCGCGAACAGGACGCCAAGTCCGTCGTAGCGGAAATCGAAGCGGTGGGACGCAAGGCCCTGGCATTCCAGCTTGACGCAGGAAGTGTCGGTGCCTTTGCCCTCTTCGCCGAACAACTTCGTCACGCGCTGCGCCAGCACTGGGGCCGCGACACGTTCGACAACCTGGTCAATAACGCCGGTCACGGCGACTATGCGCTGATTGCGGACACCACGGAGGCCCAGTTCGACCGTCTGGTGGATGTCCATTTCAAGGGCGTGTTCTTCCTGACGCAGGCATTGCTGCCCCTGCTGGCTGACGGTGGGCGCATCGTCAATCTGTCATCGGGGCTGACCCGCGTTTCGTATCCGGGATACGCCGCCTATGCCGCGGTGAAAGGTGCAACCGAGGTGCTGTCGGTCTACATGGCCAAGGAGCTGGGGTCGCGCGGCATTGCGGTCAACGCCGTGGCCCCTGGCGCGATCGAAACCGATTTTGGCGGTGGGGCGGTACGAGATAACGCCGAACTCAACCAGTCCTTTGCCGCGATGACGGCGCTGGGGCGCGTCGGCGTGCCCGACGATATCGGGCCGATGATCGCCAGTCTGCTTTCCACCGACAACCGTTGGGTCAATGCGCAACGCATCGAGGTGTCCGGCGGTCAGGGGATCTGAGCCCAGGGACGATGACAAGACGTTGGGGTGCGGCCGGGTGACGCCGTGACCTGCCGAAGTCGAATGCATGGTGCTTTGGCCGCCGCCGATCTGTGATTTCGGTAAGCGGCCCCATTCCTGCACCACGCTCGCGCTACAGTCCGTTCGGCAACAGGTCCCGCACCGCATCGCGCATCACGCGCGCCAGCAGTTGCTGGCGCTCGCGCGGCATGCGGGCCAGCGTGGTGGCCACGCTGATACCGGCCACCGGCTCGCCGTCGCGATTCTCCACGGCCATGCCCACCGCCAGTGCGCCCCGCGTGGCGTGGTTGCCGATTACCGAATAGCCGCGCTCGCGTGTGGCGCGGATCAGAATGCGCATGCGGTCGGGCGTCATGCCGCCGTACTGCACCAGCGCGTCGGCGTTGTGCGCGATCACGTCGTCCACCGCGCCGTCTGGCAGCGCCGACAGCAGTGCCAGACCGGCCGCCCCTACCCCCAGCGGCTGCCGCGTGCCCACCTGAATCACCAGTACCTGCACCGGGTGCGTACCGACGTGGCGGGCGATGCAGCGCGACAGCGCACCGTCGCGGACGATGCCGAATGCAGCATCGCCGCAGGCCTGGCTGATGCGGGCCAGCACCGGATGCAGCCGTTCGGCCAGGTCTGCCGACTCGCCGCGCTGGGGCAGCGCCTCCAGCCTGGGGCCCTTGACGTACCGGAAGCGCCCGCGTTGCACCACATAGCCGCATTCGATCAACGTGCCCAGCAGGCGATAGACCGTCGGCCTCTCCAGCCCCGCGGCACGGCATAAGTCCACCACCCGCAGCCCCTCCCTGCCGCCGGCCAGTATGGCGTCCAGCAGCGTCAGCCCGCGCCGCAAGGCACGCGTGCCCTCTTCAACGGACTGAGCCTGAACGTCCGCCTGGCGGACGTTTTGATTCGCAGTACTAGCACGCATGGGAAAGAATTCGCTGGCCGGGAAGCAGTCCGCAGTATGCCGCAGAAGCATCGGGACGGCGGGTGCCGGCCACGATATCCAATAACAGGAGACAGCCATCATGACCATCCGCAGCCGGGCGCGCAGGCGCCTTCTTCGCCACGCCGCCCTCGTTCCCGCCCTCGTTCCCGCCCTCGTTCCCGCTCTCGTTTCCGCTCTGGTCGCGGCCACGCTGGCGTGCGGTGTTACGCCCGCGCTGGCCGCCGATACCGCATTCCCCACCCGACCGGTCCGCCTCGTGGTCGGCTACGCCGCTGGCGGCGCCACCGACGTACTCGCCCGGCTGGTGGCGCAGAAGATGGGCGAGGCGCTGGGCCAGCCGATGGTGGTGGAAAACCGCGCCGGGGCCAACAGCAACGTCGGGGCCGAGGTGGTGGCCAAGGCCACGCCGGATGGCTACACGCTGTATGTCTACACCATCGCCAACACCATCAACGCCACGCTCTACGACAAGCTCAATTACGACCCGGCCAAGGATTTCGAGCTGGTCGGCATGATCGCCCGCATTCCCAACGTGCTGGTGATCAATCCGAGCCTGCCGGTCAAGACCGTAGCCGACTACGTGAAGCTGGCCAAGACATCGCCAAACGGGGTGACATTCGCGTCATCGGGCAGTGGGTCGTCGATCCATCTGTCCGGTGAGATCTTCCGCACCCGCAGCGGCGCCAACATGCTGCACGTGCCCTACAAAGGCAGCGCGCCGGCCGTGACAGACCTCATGGGCGGCCAGGTGCAGTCGATGTTCGACAACACGCCTTCGGCCTTGCCGCACGTGAAATCGGGCAAGCTGCGCGCCATCGCGGTGACCAGCGCCCAACGCATGCCGCTGCTGCCCGACGTACCAACGGTGGCCGAATCGGGCTATCCGGGCTTTGACGTGCAGTCGTGGTTTGCCATCTCGGCGCCCGCGGGCACGCCGCGTCCGGTCGTGGACCGCCTCAACACTGCCCTGAACAAGGCGCTTGGCAATGCCGAGGTGCGCGAGCGCATGCGCGACCTCGCGGCCACGCCGGAGCCCGGCACGCCCGAACAATGCCGCACCTTCGCGATGTCCGAGATCAAACGCTGGCACGACGTAGTGCAGCAATCGGGCGCGCGCGTCAACTAAGGAGTCCGACAGCACCATGTTTCCGATCGACCTGTTCTGGCGCGCCGCCGACCGCTGGCCCGACAACATCGCCATCGATGCCCTGGACGGCCAGCTGCGTTACCGCGAGGTGGCGGCGCAGGTGGCCGCGCTGGCCGCGCATTTCATCAAGCTCGACCCCGCGCCGCAGACGTGCGTGGGCATCTGCGCCGGCAACTCGGCTCAGCACATTGTGGCGTTGCTGGCCGTGCTGGCAAGCGGCAAGATCTGGGTGCCGCTGAACCCCAAGAGCACGCAGCCGGAGCTTCGGCGCATCATCGACGCCACGACGCCGGGCATCATCGTGCTCGATGCCGCGAGCGATGCCTTGCTCGACGGCGCCCCGGGCGCGCGTGTCTACACCGACCACGCGCCGGCCCGGGGCCAGACGCTGGCCTCGGCCATCGTGCAGCACGCCAACGCCGCGCGACCGGTGCTGGACCTGGACCGCGATGCCACGCAGGCCATCAAGTTCACGGGCGGCACCACCGGCGCGCCCAAGGGCGTGATGCAGCCGTATCGCGCGTGGCTGGCCAATATCGTCAACCAGATCCACGCCTGGGGATTCACCGAGGCAGACCGCTACGTAATGGCGGCGCCCATCACCCACGGCACGTCCACCTACGTGATGCCGATCCTGGCCCAGGGCGGCTGCCACGTGATCATGGAAGGCAGCGGCGCCGAAGCGGTACGCGCCACGTTCCGCCACCGGCGCGGCACGGTCTGCTTCATGCCGCCCACGCTGATCTACATGCTGATGGCGCTGCCCGGCACCACACGCGCCGACTATCCCGCCCTGCGCCGCCTCATTTACGGCGGCGCGCCAATGCCGCCGGAAAAGATTCGCCAGGCGCGCGACTTCTTCGGTCCCGTGGTGGCTACCACCTATGGCCAGACCGAGGCGCCGCAGTTGCTGACGGTGATCGGCCCCGACGATTTCGACGACGAACGTAACCTGGCTTCCGTGGGCCGCGCCACGTGGTTCAGCGACGTGGCGATCATGGCGCCCGACGGCCGCCTGCTGCCCGCTGGTGAAGTGGGCGAAGTGGTTGCGCGTGGCGACCTGGTCATGACGGGCTACTGGAAGCGTCCCGACCTGACCGCCGCCACCATCATCGACGGCTGGCTGCATACGGGCGACCGGGGCCTGATCGACGCGCGGGGGTTCCTGTACCTGAAGGACCGCCTGCGCGACGTGGTCATCACGGGGGGCTTCAACGTCTATCCGATCGACGTGGAGAACGCGCTGGGCCAGCATCCGGCCGTGCATGAATGCGCGGTGTTCGGCGTGCCCGACGACAAATGGGGCGAGGCCGTTCACGCGGCGGTGCAACTGCGGGAGGGTTGCCACGCGGCCGCCGCGGACCTGATCGCGTTCGTGCGCGAGCGGCTCGGTCCCGTGCAGACGCCCAAGCAGATTCATTTCCATGCCAGCCTGCCGCGCTCGACGGTGGGCAAGGTACTGAAGAACACCGTGCGCGACCACGCCCTGGCCGCACAGCCATCCGGAGACCAGTCATGAGCCAACAAGACAAGCCGGTGACCCGGCTCTGCACCCACACGCTGACCAGCCTGCACTATCGCGACGCCAACCTCGTGGAGGATCTGCTCGGCAAGACCACGTTCACCGAGGTGATGCTGATGCAGATACTGGGCCGCACACCGCGGCCCGTGGACATGCGCATCGCCGACATGGTGCTGGTGGTGTTGATGGAACACGGCCTGACGCCGAGCGCAATTGCCACGCGGCTGATCTACATGAGCGCGCCGGAGAACCTGCAGGGCGCGGTGTCAGCCGGGCTGCTGGCGGTGGGCAGCTCGTTCGTCGGCACCATGGAAAACTGCTCGCAGTTGCTGGACCGCATCCTGGCCGCGCAGGACCCTGACGCCGAGGCGCTGGCCATCGCCCGCGACTGCAGGGCGCGCAAGGCGCCCGTGCCCGGCTTTGGTCACCATCTGCACAAGCCGGTGGACCCGCGCGCTTACAAGCTGCTGGAACTGGGCGAAGCCGAAACCGATCTGGCCGGCGCGCATATCGGCGCGCTCAAGCGCCTGTCCGCCGCCGTGGATGAGGTCTATGGCCGCGCGATCACGATCAACGCCACGGGCGCCGTGGCCGCCCTGCTGGGCGAAATCGGCGTGCCGACGACCGTGATGCGCGGCTTTGCGGTGATATCGCGCGCGGCGGGCCTGGTGGCCCACATCGTCGAGGAACAGCAAAGTCCGTCGGGCCGCTATATCTGGGATGTGGTCGAGGATGCGATTCCCTACGTGGGCAACGCGCCGCACGGAGATCACGCATGAGCACGCCCCTGCCGCCCTGCCCCTGACACGATTTGCCGGGCACCGAGCGGGTGGTAGACGGAGGCCTCACCGGCAAGTACGTGTAGCGGTCAGTGCAGGCCGCGTCCGCATGCGCGGCGTAAAGCGCTGGACCAGTTGCCATCAAGACCCACCAAACCAGTTGTAACCCTGGTCTACCCAGTAGCCGCCCGGGAAGGTGTTGGTCACGAACAATTCCATGATGTGCTTGGGGTTCTTGTAGCCCAGCTTGGTTGGCATCCGCAGCTTCATCGGGAAGCCGTATTTGGGCGGCAGGCGCTCGCCGTCGTAGGTGAAGGTCAGCAACGTCTGCGGATGCAGTGCCGTGGCCATGTCGATGCTTTCGTAGTAGTCGTCGGCGCAGCGGAACCCCACGTACTTTGCCGTGGTATCGGCGCCGATGCGCTGCAGGAACCCGGCGAACGGCGTGCCGCCCCAGCGCCCTATCGCGCTCCAGCCTTCCACGCAGATATGGCGCGTGATCTGCTCGGCCTTGGGCAGTGCGTACAGTTCCTGCAGGGTCCAGCTTTTCTTTTCCCGCACCAGGCCGCCAACCTTGAGCCGGAAGTCGTCGCCGTTCACGACGGTCACTTCGTCAATGCCGTAGAACGCGTTGAATGGGAAAGGCCGCGTGATGTCCGCCTCGGTATAGGTCGGGGCAAGCCGGTTGGGGTCGAACAGCCATGCCTGCACGCGGTCGTTCATGCGCGACACCCGCGACAGGAACGTTTCCACCGAGGCTTCGTCGGTCAGGCTGCAACCCGTCAGCATGGTCAGCCCGCCAAGCGTGAGGATGCGCTTGCCGAACAGGCGCCGCGACGGTGCGTCGAGTTCGCGCCGTACGTCGACGGCCAGAGACTCGCGGTCGACAGCCATGGGTCTGGAAGATTTGGGATTCACGACTCGTACTCCAGGTTCGGTTAGCGGCCGCGGATCATCGTCAGCAGGCTGCGCGGCACCAGCGCCACCATCACCACGTGCAGCACCACGAAGGCGGCAAGCACGGCCATGGCGCAGAAATGCACTACGCGCGCGAAGTCGTAGCCGCCCATCATCTCTCTCAGCAGCGGAAACTGCACGGGCTTCCAGATGGCAATGCCGGACAGCACCAGCACGATCAGCACCACCATCACCAGCAAATAGGCGAGCTTCTGTACCGCGTTGTAGTGGCTGAGGTCGGCGTGGGACAAGCGTCCGCGCAACGCGGCGATCAGGTCGTCCAGTACGGCACGCGGCCGCAGCGGAAAAAACTTGCGGGCAAGGCGGCCCGTGGCGATGTTCATCGCCAGATAGAAGATGCCGTTGAAGAACAGCAGCCACATGGCTGCGAAATGCCATTGCAGCGCACCGCCCAGCCATCCGCCCAGCGTGATGTCGTCTGGAAAGCGGAACGGCGGAAAGACCGGCGAAGCGTTGTAGATGCGCCAGCCGGACAGCATCATGACCAGGGCCGCCAACGCATTGAGCCAGTGCGTGACACGTACCCAGGCCGGCTGGATCTTGCGTGGGGCGACGCGAGCGTTGATTGCGTCTTGCGAGAGTGCCATTTCGCCCTCCTTCTGAACCAGGAGCCAGGCACCGTGGGCGAGCGCATGCGGCCACCGGCGCCTGGCCGAGTTTGCCCAGCGTTACTTGCTCATGCCACCGGACATGGCATCGCCTTGCTTGCCCATCTTGTCGTGCGACTTGGGCTTGGCCATCTTGTCCTTGGACATGTTGTCCTTCGCCATGCCGTCCTTGGACATGGCGTCTTTCGACATCGCATCCTTCGACATGTTGTCCTTGGACATCGCATCCTTGGACATCGCATCCTTGGACATCGCGTCCTTGGACATGGCCCCACCGGTCTGTGCGAATGCCGCCGTGCCACCCATCATGAGCATTGCGGAAACCACGGCGATTGCAATCTTGTTCATGTTCGACTCCTCGTTACCTTGCGTTTGGACCGGGAGCGCCCCGGTTGACGTAAATCGCGCCGCGCCGTGATCGGCGGGCACCAGATTCACACGGGATGTGTGCGTCTGGCGAGAAATTCGGCACGGCCGCGCATCCGGTTACAGCGCCTCGCGAAATTTTTACTGACTGAGTTCGGAAGTGGCCGCCCCGAAGCGCCTTGCAACACACACAACGGCCACCGCAGCGTAGAATTCGCGCAAATCAATATAGGCGGTGTAACCAACGCGATAGATGGAGCGAACTGTCGAACAGGATCTGCTGAAACGGCGGGAGTCTCGCCTGCTCGACCTGTTTACAGGCGGGCTGGCGGGCAACCAGGGGGCGTACGCGCAATTCCTGACGGAGTTGTCCGCGATGCTGCGCGGCTATTTCCGCAATCGGCTGCCGCAGCAAGCGGGGGACGTCGAGGACCTGACGCAGGAAGTGCTGCTGGCCGTGCACAATGCGCGCCACACCTACCTGCCTGGGCAGCCGCTGACGGCCTGGGTGCATGCGATTGCCCGGTACAAGCTTGCCGATCATTTCCGTGCGCATGGGCGCCACGATGCGTTGAACGATCCACTGGATGCCGCGGAAGACGTGGCGGCAGCGCCCGACCTGGAACCGGCGCAGGCCAGGCGGGACCTGAACCTGCTGCTGGACCAGCTACCGGACCGTCAGCGCCTGCCGATCGTGCATGTCAAGCTGGAGGGGCTATCGGTCAGCGAAACCGCGCAGTTGACCGGTATGTCGGAATCGGCGGTAAAGGCGGGCGTGCATCGCGGGCTGAAGGCGCTCGCGGCAAAGATTCGAGGAACACGATGAAAACGGACGACCTGATTTCCATGCTAGCCACCGGCGTCGCGCCAGTCGACCAGCACGTGGTCGGCCGCCGTTTCGGCATCGCCATCGCGGCAGGCGCGGCCATGGCGCTGTTGCTGCTTTCCATCACGCTGCATTTCCGTGCCGACCTGGCCGAGGTAGCCGCCACGCCGCTGTTCTGGGCCAAGGTGGCATTGCCGTTGTCGCTGATGCTGGGCGCCTTGTGGATGGTGATGCGGCTGGCGCGTCCCGGCATGGCTTTCGCCGGCGGCTGGCCCGGCATTTCAGTGCCGTTCGCCGCCGTCTGGCTTGGCGCGGCCTATGTGCTGGCCAACACGCCGGCTGGCGAACGCGCTGCGGCAATCCTCGGACAAACCTGGCGCGTCTGCCCGTTTGCGATTGCCATGCTATCGGTGCCCGCGTTCATCGCGATCTTCTGGGCGCTGCGCGGACTGGCGCCAACGCGGCTGCGGCTGGCCGGCGCCATGGGCGGCCTGCTGTCCGGCGCCGTTGCCACGCTGGTCTACTGCCTGCACTGCCCGGAGATGGGCGTGGCGTTCTGGGGCGTGTGGTACGTGCTGGGCATGCTGGTGCCTACCGCCATCGGAGCGCTGTTGGGGCCGCGTCTGCTGCGGTGGTGATGATCACGTCGGGCGGATCTCGTCGGGATCCGCCCAGACGCCGTCAGTCGCCACAGCGCATGGCGCTATAGAAGCGCGCCGCTGCGCCGCAAGCCCACGCCGCCGTAGCTGATCAAACGCCCGGGCGCCTCGCCGCGCTCCGTCGCGCCGGCTTCGAGTTTGAACACCCTTACGGCCTGGGCCAGCGTGCGCGCCTGTTCCTGCATGGACTGCGCCGCTGCGGACGCCTGCTCCACCAAGGCCGCGTTCTGCTGGGTGACCTCGTCGATCTGCGCAATCGCCTGGTTGACCTGCTCGATCCCCGAGAACTGTTCCTGCGTGGCAGCCGTGATCTCGTTCATGAGGTCCGTCATACGCTTGACCCCCTCGACTATCTCGCCCATCGTGGTGCCGGCCTGCCCGACCAGCTGATTGCCCTGATCGACCTTTGCCACCGAGTCGTCGATCAGCGTCTTGATTTCCTTCGCCGCAGCCGCCGACCGCTGGGCCAGCGCACGCACCTCCCCGGCCACGACAGCAAAACCGCGGCCCTGCTCGCCTGCCCGCGCGGCTTCCACCGCAGCGTTGAGGGCCAGGATGTTGGTCTGAAACGCGATGCCCTCGATCACGCCAATGATGTCCACAATTCTCTGGGAGGACGCATTGATCGATCCCATCGTATCCACCACCTGCGATACCACGGCGCCGCCCTTCACCGCCACTGCCGAGACCGTTACCGCTACCTGGCTGGCCTGTTTGGCGTTCTCGGTGTTCTGGCGAATCGTGCCGGTCAGTTCCTCGATCGACGCCGCCGTCTCTTCCAGCGAGGCCGCCTGCTCCTCGGTACGCGACGAGAGTTCGAGATTGCCGGCGGCAATCTGGTGCGATGCGGTGGCGATGGTGTCCGTGCCGGTGCGTACTTCGCCGACGATATGCGCCAGGCTCCCTTGCATGGCTTCCATTGCGTTCAGCAGGCTTTCCTCTGCACCGCTCGTGGCGCGGATGGGGCTGGTCAGGTCGCCGGCCGCGATGCGGTGCGCAACCTTGACCGCATACGCCGGTTCGCCGCCCAGTTGCTTCCGGATGCTGCTGGCAATGACAACCGCGATGCCCAGCCCCAGCAGCACCGCCAGGCCGCCCAGCATCAGCACTTGCTGCTGCGATGCACGTGACAGCCGCACAATCTCTTCACTCATGCTTGTACTGCGCGCCGAGTGATAGGCGGTCATTTTTCCGATGGTGGCCACATAATCGTTCAATGCGGGCTCCAGACTTGAGCGCATCAGCTTGCGGGCATTATCTTCATTGACTGCCTGCTCCTTGAATACACGGTCCCGGGCGGCAAGATAGGCACTGCGCCTTTCGGCGATCATCGCGAACAGGCCGCTTTCCTCCACCCCGTCTGCGAGCGCTTCGAGCCGTTTCTGGATCTCGCTGATCCTGCTGCTGGTTTGCTTGATCTGGGCCTGAATCTGTTTCTGCCGTTCCGGATCAGCGGTTTCCACGAGAATCATGGTGCGCGCGCCATTGGCATTGGTGCTTGCCGCCCATTCGGACGCCAGACGCTCCTTTACGAGCACGTCGTCCATCATCGTCGATATGACACCGGAGCTTGCGTGCAGGCGCCACCAGGCAATGCCGACGATGAGCGCCAGCAGGATGAGTACAAAGAGGAAACCCGCCACCAGCCGGGTACCGACCCGTGTGTCCGCCAATTTCATCAAATACTCCTCGGGAATACCCGCTCAGGTACGAAAAGCACAAGGGGAAAGGTGCCTGAGAGACTAGACTCTCGCGGGTATATCCCGGTCAATAGTTATTTGCACCGATTAATTGGTGCGGCGCACATGCCGTCCGATTCTGGTTCTGAACAGCGAACGCCCGGATGCGAAGGGGTTTTCAACGTCATTTGCCAGAAATGGCGAATGCCAAACAAGGTTCGCCCCAGGATATTTCCAGGCGACCAGCATGATCGAACGCGGGTCCGGCGTCATCCTGAACGCGAGTTCCGTCGTGGGCGTGTACGGCAACTACGGGCAGACCAACTACGCAGCGGCAAAATTCGGGGTCATCGGCTTTACCAAGACCTGGAGCCGCGAGCTGGGCCCGAAGGGCATCCGCGTGAACGCCGTGGCGCCCGGCTTCATCGAGACGCCGATCCTTTCCACCGTGCCGGACGACGTGCTTCACAAGATGCGAGACCAGGTACCGTTGCGCAGGCTGGGCAAGCCCGAAGAAATCGCCAGCATCTATGCTTTCCTGGCCAGCAACGACGCCAGCTATATCAACGGTGCGGTGATCGAGGCATCGGGCGGCCTGACGCTCTGAGAAGCCGCTTCACGTAACCAGGAGACTCATATGAATGCACTTGCCCTGCTCAGACCCCAACCCGGCCTGCGCGTGCTGGTAACCGGCGCCGGTTCCGGCATCGGCGCCGGCATTGCCGAAGCCTTTCTGCAGGCAGACGCCAACGTCTACGTGTGCGACGTGGATGGCGCGGCGCTCGCGGCGCTGCAAGCAACCAACCCGCAGCTGCACACCGGCATTGCCGACGTCGGCAAGCGCGAGGACGTCGATCGGATCGTGGACGATGCTGGCGCCAAACTGGGCGGTATCGACATTCTCGTCAACAACGCCGGCATCGCCGGCCCCACCGGTGGGGTCGAGGCGATCGACCCCGATGCCTGGGAGCACACGATCACGACCAACCTGCACAGCCAGTTCAACTTCCTGCGGCGCGTGGTGCCGATGATGAAGGAAACCTCCGCCTCCCCGAGCATCATTGCCATGTCCTCGGTGGCGGGCCGGCTCGGCTATGCCTTTCGCACCCCGTACGCCGCCACCAAATGGGCCATTGTGGGGCTGGTGAAGTCGCTCGCCATCGAGCTTGGACCGGGCAATATCCGCGTCAATGCAATCCTGCCCGGCGTGGTGCAAGGCGAACGGATGAACCGCGTGATTGCGGCGCGTGCCGAATCGCTGGGCATCTCGTTCGACGCCATGCGGGATCAGTATCTGCAGAAGATCTCGCTGCGCCGCATGGTGACGGTGGAGGACATTGCCGCCATGACGCTGTTCCTGGCCTCACCGGCGGCACGGAACGTATCCGGGCAGGCCATCAGCGTCGATGGCAACGTCGAGTACCTCTGACGGCCAGGATCGGGGCGGCGGGCCGGCCAGTGTCCGCCGGGTGTTTGCAGCACGCAGAGCCGTGGCGGATGGCGTAGCCCCGCCAGCGTTGTAGCGATCTCTACAACATTGAAGTCACCGATACAGCCCGCTAAGCTGGCTGCATGAATCCTCTTCCCGTCTCCTCCGGCGCAGCCTGGCTGCTGCTCGTGGTCAGCCTGCCCACCTCCGCGGCCACTGCGCGCATGCGCTTCTGGCGTGGCATCAAGGCGCTTGGCGCCACGGCGCTGCGGGATGGCGCCTATCTGATTCCCAATCTGCCAAGCTTGCGCGCGCCCTTGCAGGCGCTGGCGGCCGACGCCGCCAGTGAGGACGGCAAGGTCTGGACGTTGTCCGTGCAGGCCGCCGACGAACAACAGGAGGCGGAATATCGCGCATTGTTTAACCGGGGGGCCGAATACGCGGCCTGGATGGCGGAGCTGTCCAGCGTCCGCGCGACGTTGTCCGATACGGACGAGGCCGAACTGCTTCGCGTGGCGCGCCGCCACGGTCGCGGCTTCGACGCCATCCGGAAGATCGACTTTTTCCCGGACGAGGCGTCTGCTCATGCCGAAGCCCAATGGCGCGACTTCAATGCGGCGATCGACATCATGCTCTCGCCCGGCGAGCCGCGCGGCGTAGCCGGCAACATTCCGCGACGGGACCCTACCCAGTATCAGGGGCGCCAGTGGGCCACCCGCCAGCATCTGTGGGTAGACCGGGTTGCCTGCGCGTGGTTGATCCGGCGCTTTGTCGATCCGCATGCCACGTTTCTGTGGCTCGAGGATGTCCGTCAGTGCCCGCACGACGCGCTTGGGTTCGACTTCGATGGTGCGACGTTCACACACGTTGGCGACCGCGTTTCGTTCGAGGTTTTGCTCGCCAGCTTCGGACTCGACGAAGACAAGGGGCTCGGCCGTCTCGGCCAGATGATCCATGTACTGGACATCGGCGGCGCCCCGGTGGCGGAAGCCAGCGGCTTCGAGGCCATGCTGGCAGGCGCACGCGCGCGCCTGCAGGACGACGACGCGCTGCTGGAGGAAGTCGGCCGCGTCCTCGATTCGCTCTACGCGCACTTCTCCAGCCCGCGCAAACGCTAGACACTCAAGATGAACGCGCCCCGACCCTCCGCCCCGCCTGCCGCCGACCCATCGCCCAGTGGCCCCGCCTATACGCTGCGGCAACTGGTGATGTACTTCCTGCGCCTTGGCACCTTCGGCTTCGGCGGCCCCGTGGCGCTCGCCGGCTATATGCACCGGGATCTCGTCGAGACACGGCAATGGATCACCGAGGCCGACTACAAGGAAGGCCTGGCCCTGGCGCAGCTTGCGCCGGGACCTCTCGCCGCGCAACTGGCGATATACCTCGGATACGTGCACCACCGCATTGTCGGCGCAACGCTGGTCGGCATCGCCTTCGTCCTGCCGTCGTTTCTGATGGTGCTGGCGCTCGGCTGGACCTATGTACGGTTTGGCGGGCTGACCTGGATGCAGTCGGTGTTCTATGGCGTGGGCGCGGCGGTGATTGGCATCATCGCCATCAGCGCCTACAAGCTGACCCGGAAGAGCGTCGGCAAGGACAGATTGCTGTGGTTTATCTATCTGGTGCTGGTGGCCGTCACGGTCATCACCGAATCGGAAATGGCGTGGCTGTTCCTTGCCGCCGGCGTGCTGGTCTGGTTCTGGCGCGCCCCGCCAAAATGGCTGCGCCAGGGCAAGTTGAACGCCATGGCCGCCGCCCCGCTGGCATCGGCAAGCGGCATGCTCAGTACGCTGGATTGGCCGCTGCTTTCGCAGATCGGCGTGTTCTTCGCCAAGGCGGGCGCCTTTGTCTTCGGCTCGGGCCTTGCCATCGTGCCGTTCCTGTACGGCGGCGTGGTCACGGAGCACCACTGGCTCAACGACAAGCAGTTTGTTGACGCGGTTGCGGTGGCGATGATTACACCGGGGCCGGTTGTCATCACGGTCGGCTTCATCGGCTACCTCGTGGCAGGCCTGCCGGGCGCCTGCGTGGCCGCAGCTGCCACCTTCCTGCCGTGCTACCTGTTCACCATCCTGCCGGCACCCTATTTCAAGAAGTACGGCAAGCTGCCCGCCATCCTCGCCTTCGTGGACGGCGTTACCGCGGCGGCCATCGGCGCCATTACCGGCGCGGTGATCGTGCTGGCAAAGCGGTCGATCGTCGATATTCCGACGGTATTGCTGGCGCTGGCCACTGTCGCCTTGCTCTTGAAATTCAAAAAGCTGCCCGAGCCCGTGATCGTAGCCGGAGCAGCCTTGATCGGCCTGGTCGCCTATCCGTTGCTGCATCACTGAAATGCCGATGGAGATGCGGACCTGGACGCTTCCATGCGGAACGTGCTCTGGCAATGGCCGCCGACCGGCCGCCAACGCCGTTCCGCGCTCACTGAAGAGGTACTGCCATGCCCAACGCCACCTCCCCCGGGGAACTCGCGGTCGCCCTGCAATCGCTCGACGCACCGCAATTGATCGACGTGCGGCGCAAGCCAGCGTTCGAGGCCAGCGAGTACATGATTGCGGGCGCCGTCTGGCGCAATCCCGCCGAGCTTGCCAGCTGGATTGGCACGCTCGACGCCAACCGCCCTGTCACCGTCTATTGCGTCCACGGCCACCAGGTCGGCCAGGACTGCGCAGCGCTGCTCCAGGCCGTTGGCTTTGATGCCACCTATCTGATAGGCGGTCTCGAAGGCTGGATCGCAGGTCAGCTTCCGACGATCCGCAAACGAGCGCGGATAGAAACCTGAAGTCGAGCGTGGATAAACGACGCGAGATGGCGGGAGATGGATAAAACGCCACGCTTGCCGGCCGGTCGGTGACTACTGTATATTTATACAGTATCGCCGCCGCCCGAAATACTGGCTCCCGAAGTCAAGGTCGAGCGGCGCCTTCGCTTTCTCCCTCTCCACCTCGAAAGGCCATCATGTTCGTGGACCGCACCGAAATCATCAACGCCGCCAAGGCACTGCGCACCAGCCAGGAAGAAACCCGGTACAGCAAGCTCGTCGCGCTCGCGAACAAGCAGCTCAAGGCCATGCAAACGGCCATCCAGAAGGGCAAGGAAGAATTCGAGACCACACTGGTACTCGACATCAACGACGACAACCCGGCCGCAGCGCTCGAACCGCGCGCCCAGCGGCTGGCCACCGACCTGCGAGCGCAAGGCTACACCGCAACGGTGACCACGTTTGCCGAGGCCAGCGCCGACCGCAAGAACTGGACGCCGAATATCACCGTCGTCATCGGTCTGGGCGACATGATTTCCGAAGCCGACGATGAGGCACTGGCCGAAAGCGTGGCCGCCTAACCTTCGCCTCGGGTATTGGCCACAAGGCTATTCCGCAACTGGACGATTTCCTTTTGCAGCCTGGCAAAGCCTTGCTCGGTCAGACCACAGGCTTCCGTCAGGTCGGCGTCGAACGATGTCTCGCGCAGGCGCCGTCCGGTCTTCGTCAGGCTTACTCGTACCTGGCGCTCGTCGGCAGGATCGCGGTGGCGCTCCACATAATCCATCGCTTCCAGCTTCTTCAGGATGGGCGTCAGCGTGTTCGATTCCAGGAACAGCCTCTCGCCCAGGCCTCCTACGGTCTGACCATCCTCTTCCGACAACGCGACCATCGTCACGTACTGGGTATAGGTGAGACCCAGCTTCTCAAGCATCGGCCTGTAAGCCTTGCCAAAAGCCAGATTCGCCGAGTAGATCGCGAAGCACAGGAAATCCGCCAGCTTCGGGTCGGCGGACTTGCGCCTCTCTTTCGATTCCATCTAGCACCTCCTCAACGCAGGGACGATTGGTGCGGGCATGATACCTCGCATCCGATTTGATCGCAGGCGCTCAGATAGGGATTCCCATGTCGGCAATCCGGCAAGTGAGCTGTGTCAGCCAATGTGGCCTTGGCAGCAAGCGCGAAAAATCTCCTTGACCTTCCCTGTCCTCTGTACCAATATCATTTTCATCGCATACGATGTAATCGCATTCGATACACATACGAGACACATAACTGAAAGGAAGTTCTCATGACCAAGATCGACAAAGTGCTGTTCACGGGCAAGACTCACACGACGGCAAGCCGGGGAGGCAGCAGCCTTTCCTCCCATGACGTAGCGCTTAACCTGGCGCTCACCGCACCCGGCAACACTGCAACGCCCAGCTATTCTTTTGACGCCGTCCAGCCGCACCCGACCGCCGAGCAGCTCTTTGCAGGCGCCTGGTCGGCGTGTTACAGCGCGGCGGTTGGCCTGGTGGCGAAGGAGAAAAAGGTCACGCTGCCGGCGGATACCGCCGTCGATATCGAAGTCGACCTCGGCATGACGGGGCGCGAGTACTTCCTGCAGGCCAGGATCAGCCTACATGTTCCCGGACTGGATCACGAACTCGCGCTGGCGATTGCTCATGCCGCCGACCAGATCTGCCCGTATTCGAAGGCGACGCGCGGCAACATCGACGTGGCCCTGGATGTTGTGACTTCGTGATGCGTCCTGCCTAGGCAGTTCTAAAGCCACCTCTGGCCGGTCGCGGGCAATCGTTCGCGGCCGGCCAATCGCGTCTGTGATGACGGCGCCCGCGCCAAGGCCTGCACGGCGCGACTTAGTCTCCCTGACGTCGAATCTCAGCCCGAATCTCTGCACCGTGCTGGTTCAGGTCGGGTAGCGCCGTGTCCGCGCCACACGCCACATCGATCGTGAGCGGCAAGGCCGGCATGCGCAGCGTCCGGTTGCCGGGGCTCGACACGCTGACCACCCGGTCCGATGTCTGCGCTTCGGCATGGCGGATGGCGCCTTCCAGGTCGCGCACCACGCCGCTGACCACGCCAGCTTCGTTGAACGCGGCGCAGGCCTGATCGGCGCTCATCGTCGACAGTGCCTCGGCCAGAACCTGCCGCAGCGCGCCGCGATTGGCCACCCGCGCGGCGTTGTCGCGGAAGCGGGCGTCCTGGGCCAGCTCGGGTTGGCCGATGCACTGGCACAGCCGCGCAAAATGCTCCTGCAGATAGGCCGACAGCACGATCTTGCCCGCGGCGGTATCCACCACATCGGCTGCCGGCGCCAGTGCCGGTTGGCCGTTGCCACACCGCGACGGCATGGTGTCGTAGAGCTGGTGCTCGGCCCACTGCTGACTCAGGGCGTCGCTCGCCACGTCGATCAGCGAGACCCTGACATGGGCCCCCTGCCCGCTCGTGCCACGCCTGACCAGCGCCGCCAGCACGCCGGTTGCCAATGTTCGGCCGGCAAGGACGTCGACGATGGTGAAGCCAACGCGCGTGGGGTCAGCATGCGCGTCGCCATTCATGCTCATCATGCCGCTCTCGGCCTGGGCCGCGATGTCGAGCCCGGGGCGGGATGCTGCGGAACCGCTGTCGCCAAAGCCGTTCACCGATGCATAGATCAGCCGCGGAAGCTGTTCGCGCAACTGGCTGGCACCGAGGCCGTACTTTTCCATGACGCCGGGCCGCGCGTTTTGCAACAACACATCGGCGCCTTGCACGAGCGCCAGCGCCACGCCACGGTCTTCCGCATCGCGCAGGTCCAGCACGATCGATCGCTTGCCCCGGTTGTAGGCGGAGAACATCGGGCCGCACTCGTCCGCCTGCCAGCCCGAACGGCGGCTGGCGTCGCCGCCGGGCGGCTCCACCTTGATCACGTCTGCGCCAAGGTCGGCCAGTATCTGCCCGGCCGAGGGCGCGGCAATGAACTGGCCGAAATCGATCACGCGCAGGCCCGCCAGCGCGGCTGGCGCCTGGCCATTGGCTTCCGAAATTTCCATCGTTATCTGTTTGCTGTGTTGTAGGCGACTATGCCGGCCGACCACGGCATAACACCGGTCGTCGCTTGAAACTGAAGGCCCTTTTTACGCGCCAGGGTGCTTGTCGGTGCCATTGACACTAGCAAGCCAGCCTCGCCCCTTGCGATCAGTGTTTCGCTATCTTGAACGTTGCGCTTTCAAGCTCGACCGGACGATCCGGGCGCTATCCGCTATCCGCTGGGCGCTACCGCAACCCCATGAGGTCTTCCAGCGTTCGCGCCAGCGCTGCCACGCGGGGCCCTACGCGCTTCTGCAGCGCCTCGAAGGCGCCAGCGCGGGCCGGCACGCCGCTGTTGACGACGAACCATTGCGAGTCCACGGGCCGGCATAGCGGCACAGCAAAGGCGAACACGTCGTGCCGCCATTCGGCGCGGTTCGAGCAGTAGCCCAGGGCGTCGAGGTCCTGGCGCGCCCGGGCCAATGCCGGCTCGGCGCGGCGCCAGGCGGCCGGGTCTTTCAGCCGCAGCTGGTTGAGCACCGGATCGCGCAGCTCGGCCGGCACGCGACTCAGCCAGGCCTTGCCGATGGCCGTGGTCAGCATCGGCAGCGCGGCGCCGATGTCGGGCTGCACCACCAGGCTGTCGGTCGAGAGCGCGGTCTCCACGTAGATCATCTGCGTGCGGTCGCGCACACCCAGCGACACCGCGCCGCCCACTTCGTCGGCCAGCGCCTTCATCAGAGGCCGCGCCACCTGGCGAATCTGCATGCTGGCCAGCAGCGGATAGCCGGGCGCCAGCACGGGCGCCCCGAGTCGGTACTTGCCGAGCACTTCGTCGTGGCGCAGGTAGCCGAGCACGCTTAGCGTGTGCGTCAGCCGCGCCACCGTGGATTTGGAGAGCCCCGTGCGCTGCACGAAGTCGCGATTGCCAAGCAGCGCCTCGCCCGGCCGGTAGGCCAGCAGGAGGTCGATGCCGTTGGCGAGCGTCCGGGCAAACTGGCGGTCGGCGGTGTCGTCGGAAGGCTGCACGTCGTCCTGTGTCATGCCAGCAGCCCCTCCACTTCGGCCACCAGCGCCAGCAGGCGCGGTCCCATCTCGCGCTCGAGCATGCGTGGTGTCATGCGGGCGGCCGGAACGCCGCAGTTGAAGATCAGGTGTTCGCCGTCGATGGTCCGTCGCATCGGCACGGCCACGGCCTGGACGTCGGGCAGCCAGTCTCCGGCCGAGCGCGTGAAGCCAAGCGTAGCCAGGTCGTCGATGGCTGCAGCAACGGCATCGGCATCGGAATCGGCATGACGGGCCCAGTCGTCCGGCTCGGCCTCGCGCAAGGCGGCCAGCACGGCGGCGCGCTGGTCGGCGGGCGCCTGTGCCAGCCAGGCGCGGCCCATGGCCGAAGCCAGCATCGGCAGCGACGCCCCGATATCGGGGCGGAAGGCAATGGCATCGTGTCCGCGGCTGGTTTCCACGTACACCATCCGCAGGCGGTCGCGCAGCCCCAGCGATACCGAGCCGTGCATGCGGTCGGCCAGCGCCTTCATCAACGGCCGTGCCACCTGGCGCACACGCAGGCTGGCCAGCAGCGGATACCCGAGCGACAGCGCCGTGGACCCCAACCGGTAGCGGCGCAGCCTGGCGTCATAGAGCAGCAAGCCGCGCGCGGCCAGCGTGTAGGTCAGGCGGCTGATGGTGGCCTTCGACAGCCCGGTGCGTTCGGCCAGCTCCTTGTTGCTCAGCACCGTTTCGCCCAGGCGAAAACACTGCAGCAGCGCCAGGCCATGGGCCAGCGTGGTTGCGAAAGCCGGATCGGGATGGTGATGGGGAGATCTGGGTGCGGGCATGGGGACACATCCTACCCGGGCGAGTATGCGCCGCGAGGCCTCGATGTTCAAGATAGCGAAACAACGGTGCCGGTATATCGACGCAGCGCGTACGCTCGCCTCCATCACAAAGTCAACATTGGAGCGAGACGATGATCCGTGACCCCGAAGCATTCCCGCGGTTTCTGGCGTCGTTGCGCCGCTTCGTCCGCGAGCGGCTGGTGCCGCGCGAAGCCGAAGTGGCCGCGCGCGATGAGGTGCCGGACGACCTGGTGGAAGCCATGGCCGCGCAAGGCATGTTCGGGTATTCGATTCCCGAGGCTTATGGCGGCGCCGGCATGACCACCGAGGAACTGGTGCTCGCGGCCATCGAGCTGTCGCAGTGCTCGGTGGCCTTCCGCGCCCGCGTGGGTACCAACACCGGCATCGGCTCCGAGGCCCTGGTCGCCGACGGCACGCCCGAGCAGAAATCGCGCTATCTGCCCAGGCTTGCCAGCGGCGAACTGACCGGATCGTTTGCGCTGACCGAGCCCGACGCCGGCTCCGATGCCACCGCGTTGCGCACCACGGCTGTACGCGACGGCGATCACTACATCCTGAACGGCACCAAGTGCTTTATCACCAACGCGCCAATCGCCGGCCTGTTCACGGTGATGGCACGGACCGATCCCGAGCGCGCCGGCGCGGCCGGCATTTCCGCGTTCATCGTGCCGCGCGACACCCCGGGGCTCAGCACCGGGCAGCCGTACCAGAAGATGGGTCAAGCGGGCTCGCCGGTGTCGGAAGTGCATTTCGAGAACTGCCGCGTGCCGGCGGCCAACCTGATCGGCGGCGAAGAGGGCCAGGGGTTCCGTACCGCGATGAAGGTGCTGAACAAGCAGCGCATCCACCTGGCAGCGCTGTGCACGGGGCCGGCCATCCGCATGCTGGAAGACGCCGTGCGCTTCGTTACCGAGCGCAAGCAGTTCGGGCAGCCGTTGGCGGATTTCCAGCTCGTGCAGGCCATGATTGCCGATTGCCAGACCGAGATCCACGCGGCGCGGGCGCTGATTCTCGATACGGCGCGCAAGCGCGACGACGGCCAGGACGTAACGATGGAAGCGTCGATCTGCAAGTACTTCGCGTCCGAGATGTGCGGCCGCGTGGCCGACCGCTGCGTGCAAATGTTCGGCGGCTACGGCTATATCGCCGACTACGGCATCGAGCGGTTCTATCGCGATGTGCGCCTGTTCCGGCTCTACGAAGGCACGAGCCAGATCCACCAGCTCAACATCGCCAAGCGCACCTTTGCGCAAGCTGCCGGACGCTGACGCGCTGCCGGCAACCACGCATACCAAGTCGAAAAAAGAACACGGAGACAAGCATGTTCAAGCCCATCCTGATCGCCGCCAGCCTGCTGTGCGGTGCGGCGCTGACGTCGGCCCATGCGGCCGAAGCCGATGCGAAATATCCCAGCAAGGTCATTCGCCTGGTGGTGCCGTTTGCACCGGGTGGGTCCACCGACATCGTCGCGCGGCTCATCTCCGAGCCCCTGCGCGAGGAACTGGGCCAGACCGTGATCGTCGACAACCGTCCCGGCGCGGGCGGCAATATCGGCGGCGATATCGTGGCCAAGGCGGCACCGGATGGCTACACGCTGCTGATGTCCGCAGCCGGCCAGATCGCGATCAACCCGAGCCTCTACGCCAGAATGAGCTACGAGCCGGCGCGCGACCTGGCCGCCGTGACGATGATCGCCCGCGACCACAACATGATGGCGGTGAACGCGTCGCTGCCGGTCAAGAACGTCAAGGAGTTCATCGCCTATGCGAAGGCCCACCCCAAGGACGTCACCTTCGGCTCGCCCGGCAACGGTAGCCCGGCCCAACTGGCGGGCGAGTTGCTGAACCAGACCGCCGGGCTGAAGATGCAGCACGTGCCTTACAAAGGCAGCGGGCCGGCCGTGGCCGACCTGATCGCCGGCCATATCACGTTGATGATCGACAACATGCCGGCGATCCGGCCGCATGTGCAGTCCGGCAAGCTACGTGCGTTGGCGGTGACCAGCGACAAGCGCGCGTCGGGCGCGCCCGACGTGCCCACGGCCGAGGAAGCCGGGCTCAAGGGCTACGTGGTGCCCGCGTGGAAGGGGCTGATGGCGCCCGCCAACACGCCGCGCGCCATCATCGACCGCCTCAACCAGGCCATGGTCAAGGTGCTGGCAAGGCCGGACGTGCGCAAGCGGCTGATCGAACAAGGGGCCGAACCGGTCGGCAATACGCCGGAGCAGTTCGCGCAGCAGATCAAGTCCGATACGGCGTGGTGGGCCGCGCTGGTGAAATCCACGCACACCTCGCTGGACTGAGCCTGGCTCGCCATATCACAGCGTGATGTAATTTTTGCAAGGCATCCATACCCCGAAGAGATCCCTCGGGGATTTCCCCGAGTTTCGCCCAAATGCATCACGTCATGATGTATCGTCTCGCACTTCCTGCACCGCAAATACCAACCACGCCGCGCCAGACGGCTTCGGTGCATCGACGCGAAACGGGGAAAACCAATGCAAATACGGAGACAGACGGACTTCCTGTCCGGACTGATGTTCATTGCCGTCGGGCTCGGCTTTTCATTCATCGCCCGCGGCTACACGATGGGAACGGCGGCCCGCATGGGCCCGGGCTACTTCCCGTTCTGGCTCGGCATCGTGCTGGCGCTGCTGGGCGCGGTGGTGGCCATCAACTCGGCCTCGCCCAAGGGCGAATCCGACCGCATGGCGCGCTGGGACATCAAGACGCTGCTGTGGATACTCGGCTCGGTGGTGCTGTTCGGCCTCGTGCTCAAGCCGCTGGGCATGGTGCTGTCCGTGCTGGTGCTCGTGCTGACGTCGTCGATGGCGAGCCATGAATTCACGTGGAAAGGTGCCTGCCTGAACGCCGTGGTGCTGGTGGTGATCAGCACGGTGGCATTCGTCTACGGCATCAACCTGCAGATGCCGGTGTGGCCGGCGTTCCTGACGAACTGAGGAGGCAAGACAATGGAACTGTTGAGCCACCTCGCACTGGGCTTTTCTACCGCCCTGTCGCTGCAGAACGTTGCCTACGCCTTCCTGGGGTGCGTGCTGGGCACGCTGATCGGCGTGCTGCCCGGCCTGGGGCCGCTGGCCACCATCGCCATGCTGCTGCCGGTCACGTACTCGCTGCCTCCGGTGGCCGCGCTGATCATGCTGGCGGGCATATACTACGGCGCGCAATATGGCGGGTCCACCACGGCCATCCTGGTGAACCTGCCCGGCGAATCGTCGTCGGTATGTACCACGCTGGACGGCTACCAGATGGCGCGCCGCGGCCGTGCCGGCGTGGCGCTGGCCACCGCCGGGCTGGGCTCGTTCTTCGCCGGCAGCGTGGCCACGCTGATCCTGGCCGCGTTTGCCACGCCGCTGTCCGAACTCGCGTTCAAGTTCGGCCCGGCCGAGTATTTCTCGCTGATGGTGCTGGGCCTGATCGGCGCCGTGGTGCTGGCGTCGGGGTCGCTGGTCAAGGCCGTGGCCATGATCGTGCTGGGCCTGCTGCTGGGGCTGGTGGGCACCGACGTCAATTCGGGCGCCGCCCGGTTCTCGTTCGATATCCCCGAGTTGACCGACGGCATCAGCATCACCGCGCTGGCCATGGGCCTGTTCGGGTTTGCCGAGATCATTGCCAACCTCGAACAGAAGGAAACGCGCGAAACGTTCACCGACAAGGTGACCGGCCTGTTCCCCACGCGCGAAGACTTCCGCCGCATGATCCCCGCCGTGCTGCGTGGCACGGTGCTGGGCTCCGCGCTGGGCATTCTTCCCGGCGGCGGCGCGTCGCTCGCCTCGTTCGCCGCCTATTCGCTGGAGAAGAAGACCTCGAAGTACTCGCACGAATTCGGCAAGGGCGCAATCGAAGGGGTGGCGGGGCCGGAGTCGGCCAACAACGCGGCGGCGCAGACCTCGTTCATCCCGCTGCTGACACTGGGCATTCCGCCGAACGCGGTCATGGCGCTGATGGTGGGGGCGATGACCATCCACAACATCCAGCCCGGCCCGCAGGTCATGACCAGCAACCCGTCGCTGTTCTGGGGGCTGATCGCGTCGATGTGGATCGGCAACTTCATGCTGATCGTGCTGAACCTGCCGATGATTGGCATCTGGGTCAAGCTGCTGACGGTGCCCTATCGCTTCCTGTACCCCGCCATCCTCACGTTCTGCAGCATCGGCGTGTACTCGGTCAACAACACGGTGTTCGATGTCTTCGTGGCAGCCGCCTGCGGCATGGTGGGCTATCTGTTTCTGAAGCTGCGTTGCGAGCCGGCGCCGCTGCTGCTGGGCTTCGTGCTCGGGCCGATGATGGAAGAGAACTTCCGCCGCACGCTGCTGCTGTCGCGGGGCGACTTCAGCGTATTCGTGTCGCGCCCGCTGTCGCTGGGGCTGCTGGTTGCCGCTGCCGCGCTGGTGGCCGTGGTGGCGCTGCCCTCGATCAAGGCCAAGCGCGAAGAGGCGTTCCAGGAGGAGTAGCGCAGTTGTGCCGGAGGCATCTACATGCCTTCGACGTCCAGGCTCGCGCACGGCACGCAAGGCGCCGGCGCGGGCTGCACGCTTAACGGGAATGGAGCGCGAATGGTTGAGCGCCCAAACGCGCCGGCGTTATGTCGCGGTTACGCCGCCGCTATGCCGCCGCTATGCCGCCGTGGGGGACGGTGCGGCCTGGGCGCCGCCGGTTGTCTTGATGTCGGTAACGTAGTCAATGGCGTCCTGCACGGTTTCGATCGACGGCGGCGCGCCGTTTTCGCCAACCGACACCGACTGCCCGGGCCGGTCCACCCCGAAATGCTCCCGGGAGGTGGCCGTGAACAGCATCACGGTGGGCTTGCCCAGCGCATCGGCCAGATGCACGAAGCCGGTGTCCATGCCTACGACCAGCGCGGCGGCGTCCACGCGCTGCGCGCACTCGGTGATCGACATGCGCGGCAGCACTTCGGCGTCCGGAATGGCCGCGGCCAGCGTGCGGGCTTCCGCGTGTTCCTTCTCGGACCCCCAAGGCAGCTGCACGCGATAGCCGCGTGCAGCCAGGCGGCGTCCGATTTCTATCCAGCTTGCCTGCGGCCACTTCTTGATATCAAGCGAGGTGGCGTGGAACAGCAGCGCGCGCGGCACGCCGTCTGCATTCAACGGCGTGGCCGGGGCCGGCACCCGCAGTCGGGCGGTTTCGTGCGGTTCAATCTCGTAGCCCAGCGCATTGGCCACCACCATCCGCATTTTCTGGCGGCAGTTGGCGTCGCCGTGCGGGCCGAATATCTCGGTATACGCAAACACCGCTTTCTCTTCGCCAAGAAATTCGGCCGCGTAGCCCAGGCGCCGTTTCGTGCGTGCCAGCCGGGCCGCGATCGCGCTCTTGAAAACCCCATGCACGTCGATGGCAACGTCATACCGCTCGCGGCGCAGCGCCCGCAGTGCACCGATAATGCCCTTCAGGTCGCGCCATTTGCGGCCGTTCTTCTTGAATTGACGCAGAGGCGGTGCGATGACGCGATCCACGCCGACGGCCCATCGCGGAATATCGGCACACGAAGCATCGGCAATCCAGTCGATTTTTGCGTCCGGGTAGGCACGCTGCAGGTCGTAAAGCACGGGCAGCGTGTGCACCATGTCGCCCAGCGACGTGATTTTGATAAGAAGAATGCGCTTCATGCGGGAGTCTCAGGTGTGCAGACGCTGCACAATTTTTGAGGCTGGTAAGCCGAAAATTGCCGCTAGTTTGCCACACTCCGCCCCCCTGCCCGGGGGGATAACCACCGACGATCAGCGCACGGCTTCTTCCACTGGCTGTGGCAACGGGCGCCGCTGCCGCATCGACATGGGTCGTTCGACGTATTGGTACGTCAGGCAGGCAAAAGCCACGGTGAGCACCAGCGCCATGAAGCCCAGAATATCGGGCTGCACGTCGCCCAGAAACCGCGACGAGAATTTATAGAAGGCCGGAATCGTCAGCACCTGCACCAGGTAAATGCTGTATGACGCGCCGCCCAGATACACCAGCCATTTCGAGGTGGACTGCGGCATGTGCAGCGCGCCATGGACCAGCAACACCGACGGAATGCCCCAGACGATCAGCCTGTCCAGGTCCGGCTTCCAGAAAATGCTGGCGCCCAGCAGCAGGGCCCCGACGATCACCAGCGGCAGGCCGATCTTGAATTTGCCTTTCAAATAGAGCTTGGCGAGGATCATGCCGAACGCAAACTCCATGACCATCGGATAACTCCACCCCAGCAACGCGAATATCGCCAGGACGATTATCGGCAGCACAAACGCATAATGGTCGGACTTCAGCAGCAGACCGAGTGCGAACAGCGTGTAGAACAGCATTTCATATTCGAGTGACCATCCCACATAGAGAATGGGCATACGGTCCGTGACCAATCCGGACATGAAGAACAGCGACGACACGATATGTTCCACGGACGGCGGCGGGCCCCTGAAAACCGCCGGTATGAACATCGCCATGCTAAGTAGCAGGCAGGTCAGCAGCCAGTAGATCGGCACGATCCGCCGTACGCGATCCTTGAGGAATTCGAGCGGCGGCTTGCGCTTGCGGGCCTGGGTATAGGCCATGACAAAGCCGGAAATGACGAAAAACACGTCTACCCCGCAGGCGCCCCATCCGTCAAGGATGTCCAGGGACGTAGGCTGGCCATAGCTGATGGAATTGCCGATGATGTGGAACACGACGACATTCAGTGCCGCAAGCGCCCTCAAAACCTGAATGTTGTTCAGCATGCGCCCCCCGTGGAACATTTTCGCGTGACACAAATACCAGCCTGGCTCAGCTTGGAATGCTATCCGCGCTATTGGCTCAATGTCGTGTCGAAGGCATGCCTTGTGTGGGCAGACGCACACATCACCCGCGAAAATGCCGCGCGGGTAGCCCGAGCGCTTATCGCAGCATGGCCCAGACACCGTAGGCGACGGCCATCCAGACCGCCATAACCACGGCAATGCCCCAGTAACTGGTTGGTTTTTCCCGGCGGGCGTCCAGCCACTGTTCGGCCTGTACGCGGCAGGCCGCCAGCACCTCCGCCGGAATCAGGCGAACGGCCAGCCAGATCAGTCCCGGCAGCAGCAGCACGTCATCGACATACCCGAGCACCGGAATGAAGTCCGGCACCAGATCGATCGGACTGAGCGCGTACGCAACCACGAACATGCACAGCAGCTTCGCCGGCAAGGGGGTGCCGGGATGGCGGCAAGCGAACCACAAGGTCACACCGTCGCGCTTGATGCGCCGCGCCCATTTGCGCAGATCGTCCGAAAGCGCCATGGCGGTGGCTGGAACGGGAGTGGAGGGAGGCGCCATTCTAGCCGGGCTGCCATTACACTAGCGCGGCGCCCATTCCCGAGATTGCAGAGAAATACATGACGACAGGACACGTCTTTATCGCCACCAGCCTGGACGGCTTTATCGCCCGGACCGACGGAGACATCGGCTGGCTGCTGGAGCGGGATGATCCCGCCGAGGACCATGGCTATCAGGATTTCATCGCCGACAAGGACATGATCGTCATGGGCCGCGGATGCTACGAAAAGGTCCTCACCATGGGCGAATGGGCCTACGACAGGCCCGTATTGGTGCTGTCGCGCAGTCTTGCAGGCACGCCAGTGCCGGAACAACTCAAGGGGAAGGTGCGTTTCTCGGATGCCACCCCCAAGGATACGATGGCGCACCTGGCAGCCAGCGGCGTTCGCCGTGCCTATGTCGACGGCGGACAGCTCGTCCAATCATTCCTGCGTGATGGTCTGATCGCCGACCTCGTGGTCACCACCGTGCCGGTCCTGATTGGGAGCGGCAGGCCCCTGTTCGGCGCGCTGCCGCGCGACGTAAGCCTGGCGCTCGAATCAAGCCGGCATTTTCCGTCGGGCCTGGTGCAATCGACCTACCGCGTACTGCGCTGAACTCGCCACAGGGTTCAGCACTGATCGGCCAGCCTGGGTCGAGAGCACTCCCCTGCGCGTCAGAGCTTGTACGGCCGCGTCATCACCTCGAGTAGGTGGCCGTCCGGATCGTCGAAATACAGGCCGCGGCCACCGTTGTGCAAATAAGTCTCGCCTTCCCGTTGCTTGCCAGGATCGGCCCAGTAGCGAAGCCCCCGGTCTCGAACACGTGAGAAAACCTGGTCGAACTCGCCTTCACTGATCAAAAACGCGTAATGCTGCATGGCGATCGCGCCGTCGCTTTCGAAAAAATCGAGCGAGACACCGTTATCGAACTGAAGGACCAGCATCTGCCCAAATGCGACCGGGCCGGGAAGCCCAAGAATGCCTCCAAGAAATTCTGTTGATTGCTGCTTATCGCGGCACCAGACGATGGTGTGATTCAGCTGTACGGTCATGATGGACTCCGACGGCTTCGGGCGGAAAAACTCCGCTCCGACTGAGTCTATGTCAAGGACGCGTCCGCACCGGCCACCTTCCACCCGCGACGCGTTCGCGCACCGCCTCAGTCGTCCCCCTCGAAGCGCGCCACGATGGCGTCGATCATCGCCCGCACCCGGGCGGTGTGACGCAGGTCCTGGTGGGTGACCAGCCAGACTTCGTACATCGCCGCTCTCGATAGCTCGGGCCAGATGCGCGTCAGGGCGTCCCGCTCGCCCATATGCACCGGCACCTCGCCCATGCCGATATCGGTGCGCACCATCGCCCGCAGCATCAGGCTCGAATGCACGCTGGCGACGATGCGGCCCGCCTGGATCGGCTCGCCCACCAGCGTTGCCGCGCGGTTGGCGGACAGGAACGGCTGGTACAGCACAAGGTCGTGCCCCAGGAAGCCTGTGCCACGCTCCGGCTGCCCGTGGCTTTGCAGATAGCGCTCCGTGGCATACAGTCCCACGGGCCAGCGGGCCAGTCGTCGCGCCACCAGGTCCGGGCTTTCCGGCTTCTGGGTGCGAATGGCGATATCGGCCTCGCGCCGCGCGAGGTTGAGCATCTGCGTGGACGTGCTGAGCTGCACCCGGACGTCCGGATGTGCGGCGTGCAGATCGGCAATTGCCGGAATCACGAACGCGAGCGCGAGCGAGTCGGTGGTGGTCACCCTCACCTCGCCCGCCAGCCGGTTGTCCACCCCATGCGCCTGCCTGACCAGTTCGTGCGCGGACTGCTCCATCTTCTCAGCGGCCCGCAGCACGCTCTCGCCCGCCGGCGTCAGCGCATAGCCATCCGAGGCCCGGAAGAACAACGTGGCGCCCAGCGCATGCTCGAGCGCGGCGATGCGCCGCCCCACCGTGGCCTGGTCGAGCCCCACCACCTTGGCCGCCTGGCGGAGTGTGCGTTCCCGCTGCACGGCGAGAAAAACCCGTGTGTCATCCCAATTCATGCTGGTCGCCTCGTGATGCATTTTTGCATTGGTCGGACGGTATATTGCCGCACCATTTCATCACCGTGCAAACCTATACTGCCGCCACGGGCCAGACGCCAGCGCGTACGGCGCCACGCTTATCGACAAGGACAGCGATGAAAGCCATTACCTTTGCGGACTTCGGCAATGCCGACGTGCTGCAGCTCACCGACGCGCCAGACCCCGAAGTCCGGCCGCATGACCTGCTGGTGCGCAATCGCGCCGCCGGCCTGAACCGTGCAGACCTGACGCACCGGCGCGGCGGCTACGGCCGCGCCAACTTTGGCGATTCCGACATCATGGGCCTGGAGATTGCCGGCGAGGTGATCGCCATGGGCCCCGAAGTGCAGGGTTTCGCCATCGGCGACCGCGTCATGGGCATCGTGGGCGGCGGCGGCTACGCGGAACTGGCCCGCATCGACTACCGCATGGCCATGCGCATTCCCGACGGGCTGGACGACGTGCATGCTGGCGCCGTGCCCGAGGTCTTCGTCACCGCCTGGGAGGCACTGGGCCATCTGGGCCGGTTGGCAGCAGGAGAATCGGTGCTGATCCATGCGGCGGCCGGTGGCGTAGGGTCGGCCGCCGTGCAGCTGGCGCGCGCGGTGGGCGCCAAGGTCCTGGCGACGGCCGACGGCAGCAAGCGCGACGCGCTGCTGCGGTTCGGCGCCGACGTCGCGATCGACTACAAGACCGAGGATTTCGAGGCGGTGGTGCAGCAAGCCACCGATGGGCGCGGCGTCGACGTGATCGTCGATTTCGTGGGCGCGCCTTACCTGGCCCGCAATATCCGCTCGCTCGACTACGGCGGGCGGCTGGTGCAGGTTGGCATCCTGGGCGGCATCGAGGGGGCGGAGATTCCGCTCGACCGCCTGCTTTACCGTCATCTGCAGATCCTCGGCACGGTCATGAAATCGCGCCCGCCAGCGGTGAAACACGCCATGACGCGGCGCTTCGCCGAGCGGTGGCTGCCGGAATTCTCGAATCGGAAGCTGGTGCCGGTGATCGACAGCACGTTCCCGCTGGCGCAGGCCGTCGACGCCCATCGGCGCATGGAATCGAACCAGAATGTCGGCAAGATCATCCTGACCATGGCGTAGGCGGGAAAGCGCGTGGCGGGACCGTATGACCCGGATTGCATGATGGCGCGGCTGGCTTGGGCTGACCTTGACTTACCCGCGCGGCTCCGAAAGCAAGGACAGAATGCGGGGATCGTGTTCCACGCGCCTGGCTTCCACGATCCGCGCCGAGGCTGCATCCGGATGCAGCGGATTGAACAGGTAGTTGCACGCGTACGGCACCAGCACGCTTGGCACCTTCAAGAGCAGGCTGGACCGGATGGACAACCACTCGGTGCCGGCATTCTTTGACCAACCGGCGTTTTGCTTCCAGTCGTCGGGCAAATCCGAAATACCCGCCACGGCAACGGCATCGTCGATCTCCACGGTCAGGAGCTGATAGTGCCTTGGCAAGTCCTCGATTCGCGATACTTCGTGGTGAACCAGGATTTCGAGAAACGCCAGCGCGGGATGCTCCGCCAGATACACCACCGGCTGCCCGGGAAAATGCCATCGCCCGCCAGCGCGCAAGCCGCCAATACCCTTCAGGTCGGCATAGTTACTGATGCGCCAAAGGATCATCAGGCGAAATATCCTTCGTCGATCTGCACCAGTTGCTCTTCCACCAGATGCGCGCCCTGCTCCGTGCCGGCCAGTGCCAGCGGTGCCACGCCGCCCAGCCGTTGCTGCTTCGTGCGCAGCCAGTGCAAGGCCCGCCCGGCATCACCAAAGGTGCTCCTGGCTTGTGCAAGGATGCGGGCCAGCCGAATGGCCTTGTCCGACTCATCGATGGTCAGCAGTTGCCCTTTCTCGCGCCGATGACTCAGCGTGCGGCGCGGAATAATGAATGCAATCTCGTCCCAGGCGAGTCCGGCCTCCAGCAGACGCTCCAGGATATCGGCAGGCAGCCGATCGTTGGCCAGCGTGGCAAGGTCGGCGCCGCTACGCACTTTCGTGCTCAAAAAATCACTTAGTTGATCAAGATATCGCTCGTAAGGCGCTCGCGCACCTGAGGGGCGGAAGCTGATGGTTTGCATGGCATGCTCCGGCAAGATGCCTCAAGGTTATCGGCATATTGCCAGAATCGCAACCGGGCGGATAGGCCGGCCGGCTTCAGCCGCCGAAATACCCCGTCATCACCTCGACGAACGCCTCCGGCGTCTCGGAAAACGGGAAGTGGCCGGCGTCGTCGAACGTCACCAGTTTCGCGCCTGGTATGCCGCGTGCCAGCGCGCGGCTGGCGCGTGGCGGGCACACCCAGTCGTGCCGGCCCACCAGCACCAGGGTGCGGGCGGCGATCTCGCCCAGCCGTGGGCGCAGGTCGTACGCCGGTGCAATCGCGGTCATGAAGTGCCGCATCATGTCGACCGACGCGATGCTGAGCGCGGTGAGCCTTGGCGGCACGTCCATGTGATCGGGCGCTGCGTAATACGGCCCCACCTCGCGGAAAAAGTCCTCGACGCTGTCGGCGGTGATATCGCCGCCGAACACGCGGCTTGCCACCGCCAGCGTCTCCGGCCCGGCGCGCGAGGCCAGCGAGGGTGCCGGCTCGCCGTCGTCGTCCATGATCGGCTGCACGGTGGGCGCGCTGCCGCACAGGATCAGGCCGCGCACCAGCGTCGGATGACGCAACGCCAGATGCATCGCGACGAAGCCGCCGGCCGAATGCCCGAAGACGTGTATCTGACAGATGCCGAGGTGGGCGCACAGCGCCGCCACGTCATCGGCCATCTGCTCCAGCGTGCACGATTCCAGCGGCGGGCGTCCCGAGCGGCCCTGTCCACGCAGATCCACATAGAGCAGTTGCGCCTGATCGCGCAGCCCGGACAGGCCGGGCTTGAGGTAGCCATGGTCGAAGCCAAGCCCGCCATGGATGACCACCAGCACCGGCTGCTCCAACAGGGCGCCCCGGGTGGGGCGCAAGCCCGCGCCATCGATGTCGAAGAAGAGGTCGGTGCCGTTGAGCGTGGCGTACATGGGCGGGCGTTCCTGTGTCAGTGCGATGGAAGGGGCAAGCTGATTGCAAATCCGGGTCGGTCTCAGGCGTAGGCGCCGTCCAGGTACGGGTCGACGCTGCGGGCCGGATCGGCCGATACGCCGGTGCGGTCCATGCCGGCCAAGGTATGCCCGCCGTCGTAGTACGGGCTGCGCGGTTCCTGCACCGAGCGGGCGCCGTCCAGGTACGGATCAACGCTACGTGCCGGGTCGGCCGACACGCCGGTGCGGTCGAGGCCGGCCACCGTGCGCGCACCATCGGTGTACGGGCTGCGCGGCTCCTGCACCGAGCGGGCACCGTCGAGGAACGGGTCTGCCGAACGGGCGCCTTCGGTGTACGGGTCGCGGGCTTCGGTGGCCGTGCGGGCGCCGTCGGTGTACGGGTCGCGGGCGCTCAGGACGGAGGCTTGTGCGCCAGCGGCGGCGGCAACCAGGGCAACGGCGAGAACCAGGCGGGAGGTCAGGGTCTTGGACATGATCGGTTTCCTTTGGATATAAGTGAGCGGTTTGCAGTCTTGTGAGGCCGTGGCAGCGTTCGCGCCGTCGTGTCGGTGTTGCGTCGCGCTGCCATGGAACGTATTTAAGTCGGCCCACGTATCGCGCCCGTAGCCAGTTGGCGCCGGTTCTGTCTGGACGCGTATCACCAGCCGGCGCTGATACACAGGCGTACAAAAAGGCGGCGGGAAAGGACGAGAAACCGGAAAAGTGGCGGCACAGACGCAAAAAAGCGCCCCGAAAGGCGCTTTCTTGCAGTCTGACGACGACTGGCGCTTGCGAACGGCTACGGCGTGACGATGTTGAACCAGAACTCGAAGGTATCGAGGTAGCTGACCAGTTCATCCACCTTGGCCTGGTTGCCGTTGACCTTGGCGCTGCCATTCTTCACGGCGTCGGCCAGCTTGGTCTGGCCGAGGATGATGCCGTTCAGCGTGTCGCGCGTCATGGTCACGTTGGCATCGGCCTGCGGTGCCTGGATGCCGGCGGTGTGGTTCAGCACGCCGTTCTCCAGTTCCAGCAGGTAGGTGCCTTCCGGCTTGCCGAAGTCGACGTTGAGCACCACGTGGGCGTTGGCCGCCTTGGCGCGATTGACGCGCACGCTCAGGTAGTCGAAGAACATCTCGGGCGTCATCGCCCTGACGGTATCGGCGCTGGCCGTGTTCGGCGTCGGCAGCTTCTTCACCCCTTCGCGCAGCTCCTTGGCGCCGGTCAGGTAGAAGTTGCGCCACGGGCCCGACTCGGCCTGGTAGCCCATCTGCTCCAGCGCGTCGGCCTGCAACGCCTTGGCCGCCTGGTTCGACGGGTCGGCAAACACCACGTGGTTGACCACCTGCGCCACCCAGCGGTATTCGCCCCGGGCGTATGACTGCCGGGCCTTGCTCAGCACCGCATTGGCGCCGCCCATGAACTCGACGTAGCGCTTGGCGCTTTCTACCGGCGTCAGTTCGTCAAGGGTGGCGGGGTTGCCGTTGAACCAGCCCAGGTACAGCACGTAGGTGGCCTTCACGTCATGACTGACCGATCCGTAATAGCCCCGGTTGGCCCACATGTTGGCCAGGCCCGGCGGCAGCTTGAACTTGTCGGCAATCTCCACCATCGTCTCGCCCTGGTTGGCCAGATGCAGCGTCTCGTCGTTGATGTAGCGGTACAGGTCGCGCTGCTGGCGCAGCAGCTTCACCACGTTCTCGCGCCCGAACGACGGCCAGTGATGCTGGGCAAACATGACGTCGGCCTTGGCGCCCCACATCGTCAGCGCCTGGTTCAGGTACTTCGACCACGGCAGCGGCTCGCGGATCTTGGCGCCGCGCAGCGAGTAGGTGTTGTGCAGCGTGTGCGTACAATCCTCGGCGGCCGAGATTGCGCGCTTTTCCTCGATGTACCAGAGCATTTCCGCCGGTGCCTCGGAGCCCGGCGCCATCAGAAACTCGTACGTCAGGCCGTCGATCGTGCGCTTCTCGCCGGTCTTGGTGATGATGTCGGTCGGCGGCAGCAGCGTCACCGTGCCGGCTGACGTGGTGGTGCCGAGCCCCGCCCCCACCTGGCCCTTGGGGTCGGGCGGCAGCAGGTTGCCGTACATGTAGCTGGCGCGCCGGCTCATGGCGTTGCCGGCCATCACGTTCTCGGCCACCGCGGCTTCCAGGAAGCCCTCGGGCGCAAAGATCTTGACCTTGCCGGCCGCCACGTCGGCGGCATCCACCACGCCGCGCACGCCGCCGTAATGGTCCACGTGGCTGTGCGTATAGATCACCGCCTTGACCGGCTTGCGGCCGCGGTTGGCGTAGTAGAGGTCGATGGCCACCTTCGCGGTTTCCTCGGACACCAGCGGATCCACCACGGTGATGCCTTCCTTGCCCTCGATGATGGTCATGTTCGACAGGTCCTGGTTGCGAACCTGATAGATGCCATCGGTAACCTGGAACAGCCCGCTGATATTGATCAGCTGGGCCTGCCGCCACAGGCTCGGGTTCACCGTGCCGGGCGCCTCGGTGCCCTCCTTGATGAACGCATACTGCTGCGGATTCCAGATGGTGGTGCCCGAGGCGTTCTTGAGGATGGTGCCTGGAAGCGGTGCAACAAAGCCGCGATGCGCGTCGGCAAAGTCGGCGCGGTCGGAGAACGGCAACTCTGTCAGCAGCTTCTGGTTGGCGGCCCGCGTGGCGCTGGTGGCGTCCTTGCGGGCATCCTGCGCCGCAGCACCGCCGCTATGGAGCAAGGTGGCGACGGTGACCAGCGTGACGCCTGTGGCCAGGACTTTGCGATGTTTGGACCGATGTGTGGACCGATGTGTGGACCGATGTGTGGCCATTTCCTACCCCTGTTGTTGCGTTGGCGGTCTACCCGAAAGACGCCTCGGTAGCGGTCGAATGCGGGCCCGATTGCCGACCTGAGTGCCGACCTGAGTGCCGACCCGAGTGCGGCCCAATACTCCGACACGTCACACGCGAACAGAAGTGAAAATTCTTTTTCTGCGTAATAAGTGAAATCCGGCGCCGCTAGCGCCACACGCGTGCGGCCTGACAAGCGCGTGCATTCCAATCCGGTTAGATCGAGCGCCGAAAAGATTCACTTCCGCGCCCCGTCAGTCACTGCAAGCATGGATAAGCACCATGGCGTCAATCGACCCTGCCTGAATCCAGTTCCGGAGAGTTCCACATGGCACGCATCGCGATCCTGAGCTTGCTTGCGCTTTCCCTGACGGCCTGCACCAGTGCGCCGCAAAAAACCGGGTCCAGCCCGTCCAGTGCGCCGCCGCCGGCGGCCACGAGCGCCCCGGCCAGTGGCACCAGTGCCGCGGCGGCTGCCACGCCGGCCGCCAACGCGGTGGATCCCGCCGCCATTCAGGCGCTGCGCGACATGGGCACCTACCTGCAGACCCTCAAGCAGTTTCAGGTGGTGGCAGACCTTTCCGGCGAACGGGTGCTGACCGACGGCCAGAAGCTCCAGCACACGGCCAACGCGAAGCTGGACGTGCAGCGGCCCAACAAGCTGCGCGCGCAGATGCGTAGCGCGCGTTCGGCGCGCGACCTGATCTACGACGGCAAGACCGTGGTGATGTACATGCCGCAGCAGAAGTACTACTCGAAGGCACCGTTCGACGCCAACCTCGCACAACTGGTGGAGCGGCTGCGCGCGCGCTCCGGCGTGGAGATTCCGATGGCCGACCTGTTCCTCTGGGGCACGCCGCAGGCGCCACTGGACGGCATTACGTCCGCCATGAACGCAGGCCAGGACATCGTGGACGGCACGCTGTGCGACCAGTACGCCTTCCGCCAGGGCGACATCGACTGGCAGATCTGGATTGCCACCGGCCCGCGGCGGCTGCCACGCAAGCTGGTAATCACCAATCGCTCGGACGACGCACGGCCCCAGTCCGTGACGCTGATCCGCTGGAACCTCAATGCGCGCATGGCGGATTCGCTCTTTACGTTCACGCCGCCCGCCGGCGCCACAGACGCCGCGTTCGTGCCGCTGAAGAACCAGTAATGGAGGCCGCCATGACTTATACGATTGCAACGCGCTGCGTCCGATGGACGGCAGCCCTGGGTCTGGCAGCAGTGCTCTGCGTGCCGACGGCGGACGCCCGCCCCGGCGGCGGTGGCCACGGTGGCGGCGGTGGCCACGGTGGCGGCGGTGGCCACGGTGGCCATGGTGGCGGCGGCGGCCGCGCCGCCGCGCATGCCGGCGGCGGAGGTGGCGGGGGCCGGCAAGTCGACAACCACCGGGCCGATGCGCGCACCAACAACGTTCGCAGCACCAGCGTCAACAGCGTGAATTCCAGCCGCAACGTCAACGTCAACTCGAACCGCAATGTGAACGTCAACGTCGAGGGCGGCGGTTGCTGCCATGGCGGCTGGGATAACGACTACCACCCGGTGGCCACCGCGGCGGCCGTCACGGCCACCGTGGCGGTCACCTCGGCGGTGATCGGCTCGATGGTGCGGACGGTGCCGCCGGGCTGCGTGCCAGTCAACTATGGCGGCATGGTGTACCAGCAGTGCGGCGGCACGTGGTACCAGCCGCAGGGCTCGCAGTTCGTGGTGGTGAACCCGCCTTATTGAGCGCACCCTATTGAGCGCACCCCATTGAGCGCACCTTACTGAGCGCACTTTACTGAAGACGCCCGTCGCCCATAGCCCCTGCCCCAACAAAAAAGAGGAGACGCGCAGATGCCCGAGGCACAGAGTACCGCCGCGCGACAGGACGCGGGCCGCCAGGCGCGCCAGCAGGTCAGGCGCTCCCAGCACAGTAGCATTGGCAACACGCGGCGTGATCCGATCGAGCTGCTGAAAGCGAACAGCGCGGGCCGGGTAGACGCGCTGGTGCCCCTGCGCTACGGCCGCATGTCGGTGTCGCCGTTCACGTTCTTCCGTGGCAGCGCGATTCTCCAGGCGCACGACCTGGCCGGCACCGTCAACACCGGCATCACGTTCCCGATCTGCGGCGACGCCCACCTGATGAACTTCGGCGGCTTCGCCACGCCGGAGCGGCAGCTGGTGTTCGACCTGAACGACTTCGACGAGGCAGCGCCCGGCCCCTGGGAATGGGATCTCAAGCGCCTGGTGGCCAGCTTTGCCATTGCCGGGCAGCACATGGGCGTAAAGCGCGGGCCCATCGGCGAATTCGTCTGGACCGCCGTGCAGGAGTACAGCGAACGGATGCGCGAATACGCGTCGTACAGTTCTCTTGATCTCTGGCACGAGATGATTTCGTTCGACCGCATGATGGAGCGCGCCACCAGCGACGAGGGCCGGGATCTGATCGTCAAGACCAGCAAGAAGGCTGCTGCGCGCACCCACGAGAGCGTGCTGGGCAAGATGGCGGTGCTGGAAGATGGCCGCTGGCGCATCCAGGACGCACCGCCGGCACTGTTCCATCCCGGCGGGCCGAACTCGCTGCTGGGCCCCGACGAACGGTGGAGCGACACCAATGCCTGGCGCGGCAAGCTCGCCAAGGCGTTCGACGCCTACGTGGCCACCCTGCCGTTCGACCGCCGCATGCTGCTGACCCAGTATGACCTGCATGACATCGCGTTCAAGGTGGTGGGCGTTGGCAGCGTGGGCACGTTCTGCCTGGTGATGCTGTTCGTCGACTGCCACGGCAACCCGCTGTTCCTGCAGGTGAAGGAAGCGCGGCCCTCGGTAATCGCCAGCTACTTCCCGTCAGACGGCCCGTCGCACCAGGGCGAGCGCGTAGTGGCCGGACAACGGCTGCTGCAGGCCGCAAGCGACTCGTTCCTGGGCTGGACCAGCGGCCCCGCCAATCGCCATTTTTACTTCCGGCAACTGCGCGACATGAAGGTATCGGCCGAGGTGGAGCGCATGAGCAACACCGTGCTGCAGGGCTACGCGCGCATGTGCGGCTGGGCGCTGGCCCGCGCGCATGCCAAGGCGGGCGGCAAGGCTATCGAGGTGTCCGCCTACGTGGGCAACGGCGAGCGCCTGGCCGACGCGCTGATCGAGTATGCGTTCGCCTACGCGGACCAGAACGAGGCCGACTATCACGTCTTTATCGAGGCGTGCCGCACCGGCCGGCTGGAGGCGCGCGGCGACGAGGAAATGGCGGCGGACTTCCGCATCTGAGCCGCCCCGGCCCCACTGCCCGCGCTTCCTGCCTGCCTACGTTCGCCCGGCCCAGTACTCGCGGAACGCGCGCCGGGGGTCGTCCTGCGCGCGCGTGGCCGAGGCATCGCCGTCGAAGACCAGCGTGGCACGGCGGGCCGCGCTGTATGCAGGCCATTGCGGCGTGCGCGCGTTATTGGGGTCGCCGGTGGCCGCAAAACTGACCCAGGCGCTGGCGAGCTGGTCGGCCAGCCGCACATTGGCGTCGCTCGGACCATTGAGCCCCATGCGGATGTCGTGCAGGCTCGGGCCGATATCCACGCCGTGCGGCGCGCCGTACCGCCCGCCATATGCCGGACTGGGCGTCTTCCACAGATAGGTCCACACCGGCGCACCGCCACCGGCATGGGCGGCCGCCTTGCGCTCGGCTTGCAAGTTGGCACCAAGACGGAAGGTCATATCCGTATCGATGCGCGCCTGCAGCACGAACGGCGTGGCGTGCGGGTCTTCGTCGCGGTACATCGCCACCACCCGCGCCGCGTCGTCGCCCACACGCGCCTGCGCGAAGCGCAGCAGGCCCACCTCGTCGAGGTCGAAGTTCACCTGGCGATAGGCGCGCTCGTCGAGCGTGGTGCTGACGATCATCGGCACCTGTGCCGAGATCGCCGGCGCGTCCGGATCGAACGGATGGCGCGGAATGGCCACGCCGTCCACCACCGGCGAGAACGCACGCGGTGCCTCGCCCTTGGCCCGGTCGGCCTGTTCGAGGCGCATCTGCGCGGCCAGCAATTGCTCGAACGGCAGCGTATGCAGCCGGTCGAGCGAGCCCTTGCCAATCTGCAGCGCCGCCAGGTATCTGGCCGCGATCTCGCCCGATTGCGCCGCCGTCATGGCACGAATGCCGGACCCGCTCATCACGCCGGCACGGTGAAACAGCCCCTGGGCCGACGGCATGGCCATCAGCGTGCTGGTTTTCAGGCCGCCGCCGGACTGGCCGAACACCAGCACGCGCGACGGATCGCCACCGAACGACTCCACGTTCTCGCGCACCCAGCGCAGCGCGGCCACGATATCGAGCATGCCGGCCGCGCCCGATTGCGCGTAGCGCGTGCCGCCGGCCTCTGCCAGGTTCAGGAAGCCGAAGGCGCCCAGCCGGTGGTTGACGGTGATGAACACGCAATCGCCGAAGCGCGCCAGCATCTCGCCATCGAACTGGGGGGAATTGCCCGAGCCGGCATAGAAACCGCCGCCATGCAGATGCACGAGCACCGGGCGTCGCGCGCCCTTCTCCGGCGACGGCGTCCACAGGTTCAGCGCCAGGCAGTCTTCGCCCATGCCGCCTGGCTGCAGGTCGTAGGCGATCAGGTCCGCATAGGCGCGGCGGCGGTCTGCCGGCATCTGGGGCGCATAGTTGCCGTAGGCGGTGGCATCGCGCACGCCGGCCCACCTGGCCACCGGCTGCGGCGGCATGAAGCGGTTGGCGCCGCCCGTATCGGCGCCGTAGCGCAGCCCCTTGAATACATGCACGCCGCCCGACTTCAGGCCGCGTACCTTGCCGTCGGCGGTTTCCACCACCGTGAATACTGGGTCCTGCGCCATCGCCCGCACGCTGGCCGGCACCACTGCGCCTGCCGTCATTGCGGCCGCCGACACCAGCCACTGTCGGCGCGACATCGTCCCTTGCTGCATCCCCCCTCCTTGTCTCTGTTGTTGTGATGTACCTAAGGTTTATTGGCCGGTGAAGGCCGGCCGGCGCTTCTCCTGCCAAGCCCGCGCGCCTTCGCGTATGTCGTCCGACTGGGTCGCCCGCTGGATGTCCTCGGCCAGCGCCGCCGTATCGAGGTTGCCGCGCGCCATCGCGTTCAGGTGGCGCTTCATGCCTTGCACAGCAATCGGCGCCAGGCTGGCGATGGTCTCGGCCAGCGCGCCGGTGCGTTCGCGCAGGCCGTCCGCGGGCAGCAGCTCGGTCAGGAAGCCGCAGGCCAGCATCTCGGGCGCCTGGATCTTCTCGGCGGTCAGGAACAGGCGCTTGGCCTGGTTCAGACCCAGGCGCGTCATGTAGCGACGCATGCCGCGTTCATAGAAATGCAGGCCCAGCCGCGCGGCCGGCATGAACATCTCCACGGCATCGGTGCCGAGCCGGAAGTCGCACGCCAGCACGAGGTCGGTGCCGCCGCCGTAGACGCCGCCCTGAATCTCGGCGATGGTCACCGCGCGGCAGTCCTCCAGCGCGTTGACCAACGGTTCGAACCCGGCGCCGCGCTGGCCGGCGGCCAGCTTGCCGATATCGAAGCCACTGCAGAAATACTTGCCGGTGCTGCGCAGCACCAGCACGCGCACCTGGCTACCGTTCACGGTCTCGATGTGCTGCCGCAGCGCCTGCAGGTCGTCGGGGCCGAGCCGGTTGGCCACTTCGGGACGCTGCAGCGTCAGCGTGGCCACATGCGCGGCGATATCGAGCGTGGGAAGCATGCCTTCGGATGCCATCTGTCAGTCTCCGGATAAAGAATTCGTCAGGGGGTGGCGGTGTGCGCCGGCTGGCCAGCGGCCTGCCGCCGCTGCAAGGCCACGTCGAAGCGCTCGATACGGGCCAGCGCGAAGGCCGGGCGCCGCTGCACGCGTTGCCACCAGCCGGCCACTGCCGGCGCGCGCGCTGGCACAACCGCCTCGGGTGCCAGTTCGGCAATCCGCGCCACAAACGGGATGGCGGCGATATCTGCCAGCGAAAACTGTTCGCCCATCAGCCATGACGCCTGGCCCAGCATCGCCTCCATCCGGGGCAGCAGCGCCAGCAAGGCCTCGAGCGCCGCGCGTTTTTCTTCGTCCGAATACGGCTGGCGGGCGATGCGGTGCCACGCCTCGCGGCGCTCCGGTGTGGGAATGCGGGCCAGCTTGCCGGCCAGGTCCGCGTCAGTCCACTGCGCGGCCACGGGCTGCAATGCAATGCTCCAGTTCAGGATCAGCAGGTTCGGCAGCAGGCGCTCATCGGTCCAGCGCACGAAGTTGCGCAGTTCGGCGCGCGCATACGGATCGGCGGGCCGCAGCGGTGGCCACGGCCGGATGTCGTCCAGGTACTCGCAGATCGTGGCGCTCTCATACAGGAAGCGCCCATCGTCGAGCACCAGCGCCGGCACCACGCCATTCGGATTCATCGCCAGAAAGGTCGGCGAGTGATGCTCCTGTGCCGACAGGTCGACCGGAACGCTGTCGTAGTCGATGCCCTTTTCGGCCAGGCACAGCCGCACGCGGCGCGACGCGCTGGACAGCCAGCCATGGAACAGTTTCATCGGCGCGGGTCTCCGGTCTCGGTGTTGGTGTTGGTCTTGGTCACGGAATCAGCACGGTGGCGCCGGTGGTGGCGCGGCTTTCGAGCTGCCGATGCGCCTCGCGCACGTCCGACAGGGCAAAGCGCTGGCCCACCTCCAGCCGCAGGTGCCCGGCCTCCACCGCCGCGAACAGCACGCGGGCCGCCTCGCGCAGCGACGCCGCGTCGGCAATGAAGGTACGCAGCGTGGGCCGCGCCACGATCAGGGATTTCGCGTGCAGCAGTTGCAGGTCGAAGGCCTCCACATCGCCAGACGCGGTGCCGTAGTTGATCGCCATGCCGCACGGCTGCAGGCACTGCAGCGACGGCACGAAGACGTCCTTGCCCACGGCGTCGTAGACCACCGCAACGCCCTTGCCCTGCGTCAGTGCCAGCACCTCGGCAACGAAGTCAGTCTCCCGATACCCGATCACGTGATGGCAGCCGTTGCGCAGCGCCACGGCGCGCTTGGCCTCGCTGCCCACCGTGCCAATCACCGTGGCGCCCAGCGCGCGCGCCCATTGCGAAAGCAGTACGCCCATGCCGCCCGCCGCGGCATGCACCAGCACCGTCTGGCCCGGCTGCACCACATGCAGCCGCCGCAGCAGGTATTCGGCGGTCAGGCCACGCAGCAGCGTGGCGCCGGCCACTTCTTCGGAGACCGACTCGGGCAGCGGCACCACGCGATCGGCCGGCACGTTGCGCAGCACCTGGTAGGCGCCCGGCGCCATATAGGCCGCGCGCTGCCCCGCGGCGATGCCCGTCACGCCGGCGCCGGTCGCGGTGACCACGCCTGCGCCCACGGCACCGAGCGTCACCGGAAACGGCGTGACGGCATGCGGGCCGTGCGCACCCTTGCGCTGGTAGATGTCGGCGAAATTGAGGCCAATGGCCGACTGGCGGATCTGCACTTCCCCCGGGCCGGGTGCGCTCACCGGCACCTCGGCCAGTTCGAGGACCTCGGGCCCTCCATGCGCGCTTATACGGACAGCGATCGTATGCATACGGTCTGACTTCTCCCATCCGGGTGGAAACACGCTCAATGTTTCCGCAATTTCCGGCGAAGTTGTATGAGAAACGGCCGACGAAGCGTAGCCCAAGCGGGGCGCATCCGCATCATGGTAAATCCGTATACGTATTTTTTAGTTATCGCTTCGTATACTTTCAACGCATCGACGCACACAAACCTGGAAGAGGACTGATGACTCACGACGCCCCGCTGTCCGGCTACACCGTTCTGGATCTTTCCATTGCACGCGCCGGCCCGGTGGCCGTCCGGCTGCTGGCGGACTGGGGCGCGGACGTGATTCGCATCGAGCCGCCGCCGCCGCGCGACCGCGGCTCCGTCACTGGCCGTCGGCGCGGTTCGGACGAACAGAACCTGCATCGCAACAAGCGCAGCCTGTGCCTGGACCTGAAGACGCCCGAAGGGGCCGAAATCCTGGCCACGCTAGTGCGCAAGGCCGACATCGTGGTGGAGAACTTCCGATCGGTCGTGAAGGAACGGCTCGGCCTGACCTACGAACGGCTCAGCGCGCTGAACCCGCGCATCATCCTGGCCAGCATCTCCGGTTTCGGGCAGGACGGCCCGTACTGCGAGCGCCCCGGCCTCGACCAGATCGTGCAGGGCATGTGCGGGCTTAGTTCGGTGACCGGCATGCCCGGCGACGGCCCGCTGCGCGTGGGTATCGCCATCTCGGACACCACGGCCGGCATGTTCCTGGGCCAAGGCATCCTGCTGGCGCTGCTGCAACGCGAGCGCACGGGGCGTGGCCAATGGGTGCACACGTCGCTGATCGAGGCCATGCTGAACAAGCTCGATTTTCAGGGCGCGCGCTACACCGTGGAAGGCGTGGTACCTACCCAGCAGGGCAACGCCCACCCCACGCTGGTGCCGATGGGCACCTACCGATGCCGCGACGGCGTGGTCAACATCGCCGCCAGCACCGACCGCATGTGGACCAACTTCTGCCAGGCGCTGGGCGCCGACGCGTTGCTGGCCGACACCACGCTGCACACGGCAGCGGGACGCAATACGCAGCGCGCCCGCATCGACGCGGCGATCAACGCCTGCACCGCCGATTTCACGGCGGCCGAGCTGACCGCCCGGCTTAACGCGGTGGGCGTGCCGTGTGGCCCCGTGCTCGATATCGGCCAGGCGTTCGAGGACGCCCAGGTGCGCCACCTGCGCATGACGCGGCCCGCCGAACACCCGGTGCTGGGCTCGCTGGAGCTGCTGCGCTCGCCGATCAACCTGTCGGCCGCCCCGCATCCAGACCGCTTCACCAGCGCCGCGCCCGATCCCGGCGCCCACACCGACGCCATCCTGCGCTCGCTCGGCTATGACGATGCCGCCATTGCGCGGCTGCGCGAGGCCAATATCGCGGCGTAGCCGCACGGCCCGCTCACGTTGCACAGGGCGCACCACAACCAAAAACGACAACGATATCCGGAGACAACCGATGACCTCTCGAAGCCTGCGCGCCTGGCGCGCACTCGCGGCGGCCAGCCTGGCGGTGGCGTGCGCGCCGCTGGCGCTGGCCGCCGACGACTACCCCAACCGCCCCATCCGCGTGCTGGTGGGCTACACGCCCGCCGGCGCGGCAGACTTCGTCGCGCGCATCTTTGGCGAAGCGTTGTCCAAGCAGCTCGGCCAGACCGTGGTGGTCGACAACAAGCCCGGCGCCGGCAGCACGCTGGCCTCGGCGGCGCTGGCCAGCGCCGCGCCCGACGGCTACACGCTGGCCCTCGCCACGGCCACGCTGTACGGCATCGACCAGCGGCTCTACAAGGCGCGCTACAAGGGCGAGGACTTCACGCCCATCACACGGCTCACCGTCTCGCCGCTGATCCTGGCCGTCAACAAGAACCTCGGCGTGGCCGACGTCAAGGCGCTGGTGAGCAAGGCCAAGGCCGATCCGGGCAAGTTCAACTACTCGTCGTCGGGCATTGGCGGCTCGCCGCACGTGGCCGGGCTGCAGTTCGAAAAGGCCACCGGCGTGCACATGACCCACGTGCCGTACAAGGGCGGCGCTCCGGCCCTGCAGGCCGTGGCCGCCGGCGAGGTGCAGATGTCGTTCGGCACCGCGGCCTCGGTATTGCCGATGGGTACGCAGGGCCTGGTGAAGATGATCGGCGTGACCACGCCGAAGCCGTCGGAAGTGGCGCCGGGCCTGCCCGCGCTGGCCGAGACGGGGCTGCCCGGCTTCAACTTCACGTTCTGGTTTGGCCTGTACGGCCCGGCCGGCCTGCCGCCCGAGATTCGCGACAAGATCTTCGCCGCCACGCGCAAGGTCATGGCCGACCCGCAGTTGCGCGCCAAGCTGGCGGGCAATGGCAGCGAGGTGTCGCTATCGGAGTCACCAGCGGAATTCGGCGCCTGGGCCTCGGCCGATGGCCGCAACGCGCTGGAACGGATCGTCCAGGCCGGCGTGAAGCTCGATTGACGGGCCGCGCGCCGCACACGCCGCTCCGGGGCGGCGTTCAGCGCCTGGTGCGGGTGCGCGCCGCGCTGTCGCCGGGCATGGCCGCGATCATGTCGGCGTAGACGTCGCCGCCCGTGGCGATATGGCGCACCATGGCCTCGGCCGCAGCCTCCTCGCTGCCGCGCAGAATGGCTTCCAGCACCTGTTCGTGCTCTTCCAGCGAGGCGCGGATGCGCGCGGGCTTTTCGAAGCGCAGGTCGCGCATGCCGCGCATCCGCGCGCGCATGGTGCGGATCTGGCGCGACAGGATGTCGTTGCAGCAGGCTTCGTAGATGACGTGGTGAAAGGCGTCGTTGGCCTTGCGATAGGCATCGCCATCGGCCTTGTCGGCAGCCGCCCGGCACGCCTCCAGCGCGGCCTGGATGGCCTTGCGCTGCGGCGCCGAGATGCGCCGTGCCGCCAGCCGGGCGGCCAGCGATTCCAGCTGCACCAGGATCTCGCTCATCGCCACGTACTCGCGCAGCGTGATCGACGCCACGATGGCGCCCTGGCGCGGCACCAGGTCCACCAGCCCGGCCGATTCCAGCTGAATCAGCGCCTCGCGCACCGGTGTGCGCGACACCTTGAAGCGCGCCAGCAACTGCTGCTCCTCGAGCTGCGTGCCGCTGGGCAGCTTGCCGTTCAGAATGTCCTGCTCGATCGCGGCACGGATGGTGTCGGACAAGCTCTTCTTTTCATCGGGCATGGAACACTGTGAAGGCGCTGAAGTGGGGATGGCGCGATTCTACTCCTGCGCCCGCCTCTGTATGCGCCGTTGCGCGCTATGTGCACAAATGCGACGCTCGCGCCCGCGCGGCATTGCGCCCGGCGCCGTTATCGACATGCGGAAATCGTGCTTAGTGCGGCCACCGTGTTTGGTTACGCTGTCAGGCTCGGTACAACGAAGGAAACAGCATGGCAGCAACCGACAGCACCGCAATCCACCACCTTGCCGATCTCGCCCACCCCGCCAACCCCGCGCAACCAGCCGCCCACACCGCCCATCCCGCCTCGCCGGGCCAGCCGTTGCCGCCAGCCGGCGACGTGGCCGTGCTGCGCCAGCGCGCCCAGGCCCTGCTGCCGCAGATCGCCGCCCACGCCGCGCAGCGCGAGCAGACCCGCACCCTGCCCTATGACTGGGCCCGCCAGGTGGCCAACGCCGGGCTGCTGACGTTCCGCATTCCCAAGCGCTACGGCGGCCCCGGCGGCAGCGTGCGCGACGCCATCCGCTTCGTGATCGACCTTGCTGCCGTGGACTCGAACCTGGCCCAGGCCCTGCGGCCCAACTTCGGCCTGATCGAAGGCATGCTCGCCGGCCAGGACAACGAGGCGGAGCGCGAGCGCTGGTTCGGCCGGCTGCTGGCCGGGCAGATCGTCGGTAACGGCGGCGTGGAGCGCGGTGGCAAGCACGGCGCGGTGCAGGCCACCATCGTGCGCCACGGCGATCATTTCGTGGTCGACGGCACCAAGTACTACAGCACCGGCGCGCTCTATGCCGACTGGGTCAGCTCCATCGCGCTGGACGAAGCCGGCAAGGAAACGCACTTCACGGTGCCGCGCGACCGCGCCGGCATGGTGCTCGAAGACGACTTCGACACCACCGGGCAGCGCCTCACGGCCAGCGGCACCACGCGCTTCACGGCGATGCGCGTGGAAGCCGACGAGGTGCGCAACAGCTACTTTCCGCGCGACCGCCGCAACCCGGTGACGCCGGTGTTCCAGCTGTTCCTGGCCGCCACCGAGGCCGGCATCGCACGCAATGCGCTGAACGATGCGGTCTGGTTCGCGCGCCACAAGGCGCGTCCCATCAAGCACAGCTCGGCCGAACGTTCCGTCGACGATCCGTACGTGCAGGAAACCATCGGCCAGATTGCCGCGCAGGCATTCGCGGCAGAGGCCGCCACGCTGCGCGCTGCCGACACCATCGACGCGGCCTGGGCCGACAACCTTGGCAATGCGTCGCTGACGCAGGCTTCCGTCGACGTGGCGCAGGCGCAGTACCTGGCCGTGGCCGCCGCGCTGAAAAGCGCCGAACTGGCTTTCGACGTGGGCGGCGCATCGGCGTGCGACCGCCAGTACAACCTCGACCGGCACTGGCGCAACGCGCGCACCGTGGCCAACCACAACCCGCGCCAGTGGAAGGCCGCGGCCGTGGGCGCCTGGCTGCTCAAGGACGAGCCGCCGCCCACCACAGGCCTGTTCTGACAAACAGCAAGGCGCCGCGTCCGAAATGTCAGGACGCGGCGCCAGATTCCTGCCACTTACCGCCGATGATCGAACCGGCGTGCCAGCCGCTCCCCGCCAAACTGCACCAGCGACACCAGCACCACCAGGATCACGATCACGTTGAACATCACCGCCGTCTCGTAGCGCTCGTAGCCGTAGCGGATCGCCAGGTCGCCGAGCCCGCCAGCGCCCACGGCACCGGCCATGGCCGAAGACCCGATCATCGCGATGACGGTCACCGTGGCGCCGCCGATCAATGCGGGCAGCGCCTCCGGCAGCAGCACATGGCGCACGATATGCCAGCGGCGGCAGCCCATGGCGCGCGCGGCCTCCACCAGACCGGCGTCGGTCTCGTTGAGCGCCACTTGCGATACGCGCGCGAAGAACGGAATCAGGTGCGCGCTCAGCGGCACCACGGCCGCCCACGTGCCCATGGTGGTGCCGACGATCAGCCGCGTGACCGGCAGCATGGCCACCAGCAGGATGATGAACGGGATCGAGCGGCACATGTTCACCAGCACCGACAGCACGCGGTTCAGCCGTGGCCGGGGGGCCAGCCCGTGCGGCGCCGTGACGGTCAGCACCAGGGCCAGCGCCAGCCCCACCCCGAACACCACCAGGCAGGCGCTGGTGGTCATCAGCAGCGTCTCGCCCAGCGCCTTCCAGTATTTATCGACCATTGGCAACACGATTGACCACCTCCTGGGGTTGCGGCTGGGCCTGCGCGTGCAGGCGTTTGTGCAGCGGGCGCAGCAGCGCCACCGTGGCATCGGCCTGGGGCTCGCGGAACACGCGCCACACCGGCCCCTGCTCCGCCACACGGCCCTGGTCGAGCACCAGCACGCGGTCGCACGCCTCGTCGATCACGGCCATGTCGTGCGTGATCAGCACCACGGTCAGGCCAAGCTGGCGGTTGATGTCGCCCAGCAGCGACAGGATCTGCTCGGTCGTCTCCGGATCGAGCGCCGAGGTGGCCTCGTCGCACAGCAGGATTTCAGGCCGATGCACCAGCGCGCGCGCTATGCCCACGCGCTGCTTCTGGCCGCCCGACAGCATCGCCGGATAGGCCCGCGCCTTGTCGGCCAGGCCCACCAGCGCCAGCAGTTCGGTCACGCGCGCCTCGCGCTCGGCGCGCTTCACGCCGGCCACGCGCAGCGGCAGCGCCACGTTGTCGAACACGGTCTTGGCGGAGAGCAGGTTGAAGTGCTGGAAGATCATGCCAATGCGCCGGCGCAACGCCACCAGCCCATCCTCGTTCAACTGGCCGATGTCGAGCCCGTCGATGCGCACTTGGCCGCGATCGGGGCGCTCCAGCATGTTGATGGTGCGCAGCAGCGTGGACTTGCCCGCGCCGCTGCGGCCGATGATGCCGAAGCGCTCGCCGCGCCCGATCGAGAACGAGACATCGGCCAGCGCGGGCGCCGTGGCTGCTGGATAGGTCTTGCCAACCGCGTCGAACACGATATGCGCGTCGCGGGGCGGCAACTGGGAAACTGTGTGCATGCGGAATCTCGCTCGAAGCTAGGAACCTGTACCCCTGGGCCTCAGAACGCCGGAATCACGGAGCCCTGGTACTTGGTCAGGATGAACTGGCGCACCGCGTCGGAGTGGTAGGCCCTCACCAGCGGCGCCACCCACGGCGCATTGCGGTCTTTCTCGCGCACGGCAATCACGTTGACGTACGGGTTGTTCTCGCGCTTTTCCACGGCAATGCCGTCGCGCGTGGCAATCAGGCCGGCCTGGTAGGCGAAGGTGTTGACGATGGCGGCGGCGTCCACGTCTGGCAGCGCGCGCGGCAGCACCACCGACGCGCTCTCGACGAATTCGAGCTTGCGCGGGTTGGCAGTGATGTCCGCCAGCGAGGCCGTGCCGGTAAACGGGTCGAAGCCGTCCTTCAGCTTGACGAGCCCGTGGTCACGCAGGATCACCAGCGCGCGGGTCTGGTTGCTCGGGTCGTTCGGAATGCCGATGCGGGCACCGTTGGGCAGCGCTTCCAGCGACTTGACCTTGCGCGAGTAGAAGGCGATGGGCGAGATCAGCGTATCGCCGACGTTCACGATCTTGTAGCCCCGCTGGCGGATCTGGTCGCGCAGGAACGGGATGTGCTGGAACGCATTGGCATCGAGGTCGCCGTTGTTCAGCGCCTCGTTGGGGCTTGCCGTGCCGGTGATGATCACGGGCTCCACCTTGAGGCCGCCCTTCGCGGCCTCGCGCACCACCACCTCCCAGATTTCCTCGTCCACCCCGCCACGCACGCCCACCTTGAGCGTCTTGCCCGCCGGCTGCGCGTGGGCGGCGCCGAGCGTGAAGGCAGAGAGGGTGAAGGCGGCGGCAACCGCCGTGGCGAAGGCGGCCAGCGCGGCCAGCGAGGTCAGCGAGGTCAGGGCGAAGCGACGTTTCATGATGCAGGGGCTTGAGTTTGGGAAGCACCAGTCTATGAAGCCACCCGCCCCTGGTCCACGAAGGAATCCGAGATAGCAAATGCGGCCTACGCCGCCGCCGGCTCGCGCCGCCTGCCCGCCGGGCGGGCCAGCCCCATGTGCTCGCGCAGCGTGCGGCCCGTGTAGTCGGTGCGGAACAGGCCGCGCCGCTGCAGGATGGGTACCACGCCGTCCACGAAATGCCGCAGCCCGTCTGGCAATGCATCGGGCATCAGGTTGAAGCCGTCGGCCGCGCCATGACGGAACCAGTGCTCGATCTCGTCGGCAATCTGTTCGGGCGTGCCCACGATCACGCGATGCCCGCCACCGCCGGCCAGCTCACGGATCAGCGCGCGCACGGTCAGGTTCTGCCGCCGCGCCAGCGCGACGGTGGCGCCGAAGAACGTGTGGTTGCCGTTGGCCGGCAGCGCCAGGTCGTGCGGCAGCGGCGCGTCCAGTGACAGCCGCTCGACGGCAATGCCGAGCGTGCCGGCCAGCCGGGTGAGACTGTAGTCCCACGGTATCAGGTCGACGAGGTCGTCACGGCGCTGACGCGCCTGGGCTTCGGTAGCGCCGATGATGGTGGTCAGCCCCGGCAGGATCTTCACCGCATCGGGGCCACGCCCCAGCGCCGCCGCACGCTGGTTGATCTCGCGCCGATAGGCCAGCGCTTCCTCGAACGTTTGCGCGGCCGAGAACACGGCCTCCGCGTGCCGCGCGGCCAGTTCGCGGCCATCGAACGATCCGCCCGCCTGGAACAGCACCGGGTGCCCTTGCGGCGCACGCGGCAGGTTCAGCGGCCCCTGCACGCTGAAGAACTTGCCGTGGTGGGCAATCGGCTGCACCTTGCCGGTGTCGATGAAACGCCCGGCGGCCCGATCGCCCACCAGCGCGTCGTCTTCCCAGCTGTCCCAGAGTGCCTTCACCACTTGCGTGAACTCGTCGGCGCGCGCATAGCGCTCGGCATGGTCGGGCGGCGCGGTCTTGCCGAAATTGCGCGCGGAGCCGGCGTCGGCGGTGGTCACCACGTTCCAGCCGGCGCGTCCGCCGCTGACGTGATCGAGCGTGGCAAAGCGCCGCGCGATGTTGTAGGGCTCGTTGTAGCTGGTGGAGGCCGTAGCCACCAGGCCGAGGTGCGTGGTGGCGGCCGCCACGCTGGCCAGCAGCAGCGTAGGCTCCAGCGCGGTAATCGGCCGGAAATGGATCTGGTCGGCAATCGAGGCGTTGTCGGCCAGGAAGATCGCGTCGAACTTGCCGGCTTCGGCGATCCTCGCCAGGTTCACGTAGTGCTGCACGTCGACAAACGCGCGCGGATCGGCGTCGGGCAGCCGCCAGGCGGACGGCACGAAGCCCGAGTGCAAGGCGTTGAGGTTCAGGTGGAGCTGGCGGGTCATGGCGGTATCTTCGGCAGGTCGTTGGACGAACGAACCTCGAAGCTTGCGCCCTGCCATGGCCGGGCGGGAACGAAGGATTCCCGATATCGATATACCCGTGGCTACTGGATGGCGCGCTGGGCGGTACAGCATTCGCGCGGCAGCCGCACGGCGAACACGGTCTGGCGCGTGGTGGGCGACGACTCCGCCGCCACCGTGCCGCCATGCAGCGTCACCAGTTCGCGCGCAATGTAGAGACCGAGCCCGAGCCCCTCCGGGCTGCCGCCGCCGGCCATCGGCTGCGCCATGCCGGACCGGAACGCCTCGAAGATATGGGGCAGCGCGCCGGCATCGATCACGCCGCCGTTGGTGACCGAGACCCGCACCTCGTCCGCCGCGGTGCCGTCCACCCGTACCGTCACGGGCACGTCCGCGTCGCCATGCTGCAAGGCATTGCCAACCAGGTTCTGCACCACCTGGGCAATCAGGTCAGGGTCGATGCGGGCCTGTGTGTCGCCGACGGTTTCCAGTGCCAGGCGGCCCTGCGCCCGCGACACCTCGCATTCGTCGACGATCGCGGCGCAGATGGCGCCCAGGTCCGCCGCCTGTGGCATCAGGCTCACCCGGCCGCCGTGCAGGCGCGCCACGTGCAGCAGCTGGTCCACCATGCGCGCCATGCGCTGACTGCTGCGCGCTATGCGTTCGGTGGCGGGCTTGAGCTTCTCTTCGGCGCCAAAGCGTCCCAGGAACGATGCCGACGCGATGATGGCCGACAGCGGCGTGCGCAGGTCGTGCGCCAGCACGGCCATCAGCATCTCGTTGGTCTTCAGCAGCTGCTGCGCGGTTTCCAGCTGCTCGGCCAGCAACTGCTTCTGCTGGGCCAGTTGCACAAACACGTCCACCTTGGCGGCCAGCACGCGTGCGTCCACCGGCTTGAACAGAAAGTCCACAGCGCCGGTGGCGTAGCCCCGGAACGCGCGCTGGCTGTCCTGGCCGGCGGCGGTCAGGAACAGGATCGGAATCTGGCTGGTGCGCTTGCTGCCGCGCATCAGCTCGGCCAACTCGAAGCCATCCATCTCGGGCATCTGCACATCGAGGATGGCCAGGCCGAAGGCATGCTCCAGCAGCAGCTCCAGCGCCTGGGCGCCCGAGTTGGCATGGACGATCTCCACGCCGGGCTTGGCCAGCACGGCGTCCAGCGCCGTGAGGTTGGAAGCGATGTCATCGACAGCGAGGATCTTGATAGGTGCTTGCATGTTCAGCGTCATTCCGTGAATCCGGCCAGCGCATGGCCAATGGCTTCCAGCGTCAGCACGTGGTCTGCCGCGCCGCGCGCGATGGCTTCCTGCGGCATGGTTTCCACAACCGCGCTCTCGGGCGTCTGCACCCAGGCCAGTCCGCCCGCCGCGCGGATTGCGGCCAGCCCGCGGGCACCGTCGTCGTTGGCGCCCGAGAGCAGGATGCCCAGCACCTGCTCGCGCCAGGCAATGGCGGCGGACTCGAACAGCACGTCGATCGATGGCCGCGAGTACCGCACCGGCGGCTCCACCGACAACGCCAGCCGCACGTCGCCCCACGCACCCTCCCGGCGCCCCTCCCCTTCCTCCTGCTCCACCAGCAGGTGGTAGTCGGGCGGCGCCAGGTACAGGTGGCCGGGCCGTATGGCCAGCTTGTCCTCGGCCTCCAGCACCGGCAGTGCGCAGCGTGGCGCCAGCAATTCCGGCAACAGGCTCGGATGCATCGGCCGCTGGTGCATGACCACGATTACCGGCGCGCGGAACGCCGCCGGCAGCATCGGCAACAGCGCATTGAGCGCTTCAAGCCCGCCAGCCGATCCGCCGATCACCACACCGCGCAATGTTCGCCTGGCTGTGCTCATGGTCGGCTCCTCAAAGCTTGCGGAAGAGCCGCTCGTGCGGCACCACCGGTTCGAATTCTTGCGCGTGGGCGCTGAAATGCAGGCTCTCCTTGCTGCCCAGCCCCAGGAAGCCGCGCCGCGCCAGCGCATCGCGAAACAGGCCGATGGCGCGGTCCTGCAGCGGGCGGTCGAAGTAGATCAGCACGTTGCGGCAAGAGATCAGCTGGGCCTCCTGGAACACGCTGTCCGTGGCCAGGCTATGGTCGGCAAACACCGACTGCCGGATCAGCTGGGCACTGAACTTGGCCTTGCCGTAAGCCGCATGGTAGTAGTCCGACAGCGAACGCCGCCCACCCGCCGCCAGGTAGTTCTCGCCGAAGCCGCGCAGCCGCCCGGCGTCGTAGACGCCGCTGCGCGCCAGCGCCAGCGCCTCCGGGTTGATATCGGTGGCGTAGAACACCGTGCGCGAGGCCAGGCCCTCTTCCTCGAACAGGATGGCCAGCGACCACAGCTCCTCGCCGCTGCTGCAGCCAGCCACCCAGACGTTGATGGTGGGATAGGTCTGCAGCACCGGCACCACGTGCTCGCGAATCGCCCGGAAATAGGACGGGTCGCGGAACATCTCGCTGACCTGCACCGTCAGGTACTGCAGCAGCCGGCCGAATAGCACCGCATCGCGCAGCATGCGGTCTTGCAACTGCGAGAGCGTGGGCAGGTGCAGGTCCTGCATGGCCTGCTGCAGCCGGCGCCGCAGCGAGGCCCGCGCATACCGGCGGAAGTCGTGCTGGTACTTGCGATAGATCGCCTCCAGCAGCAGCTCCATCTCGATCTCGAAGAGGTCGTCCGGCAGGCACGCGCCAGCGTCTTCGTGAGCCATGCGGGGGGCCGGGCCGTCCGGCTTCAACTTGCGTGCAGCCATACGCGACACAGGGAAAGCAGTTTGTCCACGTCGATCGGCTTGGCGATGTAGTCGTTCGCGCCGGCCTGCAGGCAGGCTTCGCGGTCAGACTGCATGGCCTTGGCCGTCAGGGCGATGATCGGCAACCGGGCATACCGCGGCATCTGCCGGATATGCCGCATGGCGGTAATGCCATCCATCTCCGGCATCATGATGTCCATCAGCACGAGGTCGATGTCGTCGGCCTTTTCCAGCCGGGCAAGCGCCTCGCGCCCGCTGCGCGCTATCTCCACCGCCGCGCCCAGCGGCTCGATGACCTTCGACAACGCGAAGATGTTGCGCGCATCGTCCTCCACCAGCAGCAGCTTGCGGCCGTCGAACGCGTCGTCGCGGCTGCGGGCGGCACGCAGCATGCGCTGGTGCTCGGGCGGCAGCTGCGATTCCACGCTGTGCAGGAACAGCGTCACCTCGTCGAGCAGGCGGTCTGGCGAGCGGGCGCCCTTGATGATGATCGACTTCGAGTAGCGGCGCAGCCGCTGCTCATCGTCGGCGGAAAGCTGGCGGCCCGTATAGATGATGACCGGGGGCATGGCGCCAGTCTCGGCCTGCGCCATATGGGCCAGCAGGTCGTGGCCGGTGCCGTCGGGCAGCACCATGTCCATCACCACGCAGTCGAAAGGCGTGCCGTCGAGCGCGGCCTTGGCGCCGGCCACGCTGTCGGTGGTGACGATCTCGGCGTCGAGCGATTTCAGCAAGGCCCGGATGCTCTCGCGCAGCGACGGATCGTCCTCGATCACCAGCAGGCGCCGCTTGCCCGCGTGCATGCGCGCTTCCAGGCTGCGCATCACGGCGGCCAGCTTGTCGCGCTCGCTGGGCTTGAAGGTATAGCCCACCGCGCCCAGGTGCAGCGCGGCTTCGGCGTGGTCGCTGACCGACACCAGGTGCGTGGGGATATGGCGCGTGGCCGGGTCGCGCTTGAGCCAGTCCAGCAGCGTCAGGCCCGACTGGTCGGGCAGCGCCACGTCCAGCAGGATGCCGCACGGCTGGTGCTCGCGCGCCAGTTCCAGCCCCTGCGCCGAGGTGGTGGCATGGATGCAGTCGAAATCGAGTTCATGGGCCAGGTCATACAGGATGCCGGCGAAGTCGATATCGTCCTCCACCACGAGGATCAGCCGCTGGCCGCGCGTGCGATGGCCGCGGTCATCGGCAATGGGCTCCGGATAGCCGGCCTGCGCGTCGGATGCCGACGCCACTGCCGGGGCCGGCATGGGCACGAGCATCGGCGCGGCGGCCGGCGTGGGCGGCAGCGCCCGCGAGGCCGGTGCCGTCACCTCGCCGCGCGCGGGGTCCGAGGTCAGCAGGCCGGCCTGCGTGGTGGCGTCGGCCGTAAGCGTGCGCGGCACCGTCAGCGCGAACACGCTGCCCTGCCCCGGCTCGCTGGCCACGGTGATGGCGGCGCCCAGCAGGCGCGCCAGTTCCCGCGAGATCGACAGGCCCAGCCCCGTGCCGCCGTAGCGGCGGCTGGTGGTGCCGTCGGCCTGCTGGAACGCCTCGAAGATGACCTGCTGCTTGTCTTTCGGGATGCCAATGCCGGTGTCGCGCACCTCGATGCGCACCGCGTCGTCGCCGTGCGCCGCCAGGGCCAGCGTGACGGAGCCCGTGGCGGTGAACTTGAACGCATTCGACAGCAGGTTCTTGAGCACCTGCTGCAGCCGCTGGTTGTCCGACACAATGGCGTCGGGCACGCCGGGCATGAATTCGATGCGCAGCGGCACGCCCTTCTGCTCGCCCAGCGGGCCGAACATGGCCTGCAGCGTGGCCGTCAGCGCCTTCAGTTCCACGGTTTCCGGCTCGATCACGAGATGGCCGGCCTCGATCTTGGAGAGGTCCAGGATGTCGTTGATCAGGTTCAGCAGGTCGGTGTTGGCCGCGTGGATGGTGGCTGCGTAGCGCACCTGCTCGGCGGTGAGCGTGCCTTCCTTGTTCTCCTGCAGCAGCTTGGCCAGGATCAGCGCGCTGTTCAGCGGCGTACGCAGCTCGTGCGACATATTGGCCAAGAACTCGCTCTTGTACTGGTTGGAGCGTTCCAGCGCCCGGCCATTGGCGGCCAGTTCGGCCTGGAATGCCAGCATCTCGCGCTTCTGCGCTTCCAGGCGCTGGGCGTGCTCTTCCAGCTGCACGTTGGTCTGCTCCAGCTCGGCCTGCTGGGTTTCGAGGCGGGCCTGCGAATCCATCAGCGCCCGGCCGCGTTCCTCCAGTTCCTCGTTGGAGACGCGCAATTCCTCCTGCTGCACCTGCAGTTCCTCGCTCTGGCGCTGCGTCTCGCCCAGCAGCCGTTCCAGCCTGCCACGATAGGCCGCCGCACGCAGCGTCATGCCTACCGACTCGCCCAGGCGCTCCAGCAGTTCCACCGCGTCGGCGGTGTCGCGGCGCATCGTCACGAAGCCCAGTTCGATCACGCCCACCACGTCGCCCTCGGCCGTCAGCGGAGCGGCGATCACCTCGTTGGCCGAAGTGCGCCCCAGCGCGGACGACACCTGCAGGTAGTCGGACGGCAGGCCGCCCACGGCAATCACGCGGTTCTCGGCGGCCACTTGTCCCGCCAGCGTTTCGCCGGCGGCCAGCGTCTCGGGCAGTCGCTCCGCATTGGCCAGCGCCCAGGCAGCCACGCGATGCAGTTGTTCGCCGTCGGCCTGGTAGACCACGCCTACATGGGCGTCCAGCGTCTGCGCCAGCGCCCGTACCAGCGCATCGCCCACGTTGCCCGCCGTCTGCGGATTGCGCACCGCCTGGTGAATCCGCACCTGGGCCTGCTGCAGCCAGACGGCGCGCTCCATGGCCATCTGCGCGACGATGTAGCGGTACACCACCACCGCCAGGAACCACACCATCACCACGCCGGCCGTGCGGTTGATGATGGCGTAGGTGGTGTTGACATTGCTGGCGGGCGACAAGGCGTAGCCCACGCCGACCAGCACCGTGGCCGCCGCCGCGGCCATCAGCGGCAGCCGGGGGTTGTGGCCGTACAGCGAGAGGCAGACCGGCACCAGGTAGAACAGCCATGCGGCCAGGCCGAGCGGCGTCAACGCATCGACGCCGAAGACCACCACCAGCGAGACCGGCACGATAATCGCGCCGAACAGGAAGCGTTGCAGGGAAGACGATGGCATGCCGGCGTTGGGGAAAATAGGGGATGGCAGCGCCGCGATGGCGGTGCAAAGCGCCTCATGCTACCCCGCAACCGCCGAAATAGATGTCGGTGTCAGGCCGACATTTGCTGCGCCGCGGCAGGCCTTTGACAGGCCCTCAGGCCTTCGACAGGCTCGCTACGGGCCAGCCTGCACCGCCCGAGCCACCTTCAGGCCTTCAGGCCTTCACGCCCTCAGGCCTTCGCGGATTTCGACCTGGCCTTGCTCTGCCTCGCCTGCACGGCCGCCTGGTTTGCCGCGATGGCGGCGCGGATCAGCGCCTTCAGCCCGGTCTTGTCGATCCTGGCGCCCTCGTGGAAGTCGATGGCCCGCCGGGCGTTGCCTTCCAGGCTGGCATTGAACAGCCCCTTGGGGTCGTCGAGCGAGGCGCCTTTCGGAAACGTCATCTTGACGGCCGCCTTGTAGACCTCGCCCGTGCACAGGATGCCGTCGCGCGACCACACCGGCACGCTCCACTTCCATTCCTCCACCACCTCATCATCGGCGGCCAGCACGACGGCGCGCAGTTGCGCCAGCATCTCGCCGCGCCAGTCGCCGAGTTCGGCAATCCGCGCGTCGATCAACGCCGCGGCTGGCATGTCGGCCTGGGTAGCCTGGCTAGCCTGTGGCTGGGTCTTCTTCATCAGCTGTCTCCCGGTCAGTTGTTACCGCCAAACATCACTGTTGATACACGCAACGGCTTCGCCACGGGCAGGTTTTCCTCTAGTGTTAAGCCACCCGTCCGGGGCGCCGGCGGGCCTCACTATATAACAGCGGACAGACGACCACGCCTTGAACGATGCCCTGACCGATGCCTTGACTTTTGATTCTCGCATCGCAATACTTCAACACCATTGATTCTCAATTGGAGAACGACACAACAGTGTCGTGACGGCAGGTGGAACTGGCTGAACTTGAGATTTTCCGGGCCGTGGCGCGCGAACAGAGCATCACGCGCGCCGCCAGGCTGCTCGACCGCGTGCAGTCGAACGTCACCACGCGCGTGAAGCAGCTGGAAGAAAGCCTGGGCGTGGCGCTGTTCCAGCGCACGAACAAGCAGATGCTGCTCACGCCGCAGGGCCAGCGCCTGCTCGCCTATGCCGACCAGATGCTGGCGCTGGCCGAGGAAGCGCGCCAGGCCATGCACACCGACGCGCCAAGCGGCCGGCTGCGCGTGGGGTCGATGGAGAGCACGGCCGCCACGCTGCTGCCGAAGCCGCTGGCCCAATTCCACGCGAACTGGCCTGCCGTCGAGGTGGAACTGACAACGGGCACTTCGCAGGCGCTGGTCGATGCCGTGCTGGCGCGTCGCGCCGACTGCGCCATCGTGGCGCATCCGGGCACGGGCGCGGCCAAGGATCTCGATATTGCCGAACTGGGCGAGGGGCTGGAAGGCAGCTTCCTGAAGACCGAGGAACTGGTGCTGGTGCTGCCCGCCTCCCATCCCAAGGTGCGGCGGCCCGAGGACGTCACGCTGCGGCAACTGGCGGCCTTTGCGCGCGGCTGCACCTATCGGCGTTGCGCCGAAGACTGGCTCGAACAAGGCAGCGACGACCTGCGCCGCAACCTGTCGGTGGTGGAACTGCCCTCGTATCACGCGATCCTGGCCCATGTGACGGCCGGGTCCGCCGTGGCCTTCGTGCCACGTTCGCTGCTGGCCTTGCAGGGCGAGGCCGCCAGCGCATTGCAAACCGTACCCGTCCGGAAGGTCCATACGTTCCTGGTCCATCGCTCCGGTTTTACCACCACGGCCTTCGAAGCCTTCCAGCAAGAACTTCGCCGTAGCTAGCTCGTTACAAGGTACAAGGACACCCGTCATGCAAACCGAAAACCGTCAGAACGCGTCGCGCCAGCTGTTGGCGCGGCTGGGCATGCGCACCCCGATCATCCAGGCGCCGATGGCCGGCGTGAGCACCCCGGCCATGGCCGCCGCAGTGTCCGAAGCCGGCGGGCTGGGTTCGCTGGGCGTGGGCGCCATGGACGCCGAAGGCGCGCGCAAGGTCATCCGCGATACCCGGGCGCTCACGTCAAAGCCGTTCAATATCAACCTGTTCTGCCATCCGCCAGCCACGGCGAACGCCGAACGGGAATCGGCATGGCTGTCGTACCTGTCGTCGGTGTTCGCGGAGTTCGGCGCCACGCCGCCCGGCAATCTGCGCGAGATCTACAAGAGCTTCGTGGTGGACGATGCGATGTACCAGATGCTGCTCGAGGAAAAGCCGGCCGTGGTGAGCTTCCATTTCGGCCTGCCCGAGCAGCCGTGGATCGACGCCCTGCACGCAGCGGGCATCGTGCTGCTGGCCAGCGCCACGTCGCTGGCGGAAGCGCGCCAGATCGAGGCAGCCGGCCTCGACGCCATCGTGGCGCAAGGCATTGAAGCCGGCGGACACCGCGGCACGTTCGACACCGATGCCGAGGACGAAGGCCTGGGCACCTTCGCGCTGGTACGCATCCTGGCGGCGCGCACCCGCCTGCCGGTGATCGCGGCCGGAGGCATCATGGACGGCGCCGGCATTGCCGCGGCGCTGGCGCTGGGCGCCACGGCGGCCCAACTGGGCACGGCGTTCGTCGCCACCGACGAATCGGCCGCGGACGCCGCCTATCGCAGCAACCTGACCGCCGCCGAAACCCGCCCGACCACGCTGACCCGCGCCATCTCGGGCCGCCCCGCACGCGGCTTCACCAGCCACTTCACCCGCCTCGGCGTAGCAGCCGGCGCACCGGCGATTCCCGACTACCCCGTGACCTACGACGCCGGCAAGGCGCTGCACGCGGCCGCCAAGGCGCGTGGCATCAGCGAATATGCCGCCCAGTGGGCCGGCCAGGCCGCGCCGCTGGCCCGTGCGATGCCATCGGCGGAACTGGTCAGGGTGCTCGACGCCGAACTCAGGGAAACGCTGGATGCGCTGAGCGGGGTGCGCGCGGCGCTGGGTTGAGGGTTGCCATCGACGCTCCCAAAGACTTGCAGCGCCTGAGTTTTCAGCGCTGCAGCAGCCGGTGCGCCGCGAATTCCCCCGTGGCCCAATCCAGAAACGCCCGCACGCGCGGCGAGAGCTGGCGCGAGCGCGGGTATAGCAGCGACACCGGTTGCGACGGCGGCGGCGTGTCGCGCAGGATTTCCACCAGCGAGCCGCGTTTGAGTTGCTCGACGATGTGGAAGCGCGGCACCTGGGCCATGCCCAGGCCCAGTTCGATGCCGGCCAGGTAGCTTTCGGTGCCGGTCACGGCCAGCGGGCATGGCAGGGAGACGGTTTTCATGGCGTCGCCCGTGATGAATTCCAGCGGGGTGACGGTGCCCGTGCTCATCTGGCGGATGCCCACCATGCGGTGGCCTTCGAGCGACTCAGGATTGGCGGGCGTGCCGAATCGCGCCAGATACCCGGGTGTGGCGCAGGTCAGCCGCTCCAGCATGGCGACTTGCCGCGCCACCAGTTCGCTATCGGGCAGCGTGCCATAGCGCAGCACGCAATCCACGCCTTCCTGTACCAGGTCGACCCAGCGGTCACCCTCGCTCATGGTGATCTGCAACTGCGGATAGCGCGCCAGGAATTCCGGCAATCCCGGCATCAGGAAATGGCGCGCGATGGTGCCCTGCACCTCGATGCGCAGCATGCCGCGCGGCTCGGCGCCGCTGAAGCCGCCTTCGGCGTCCTCGATATCGTCGAGGATGCGCAGGCAGCGGCGGTAATACGCCTCGCCGTCCAGCGTGGGCCGCACCACGCGCGTGGTGCGCTGCAGCAATCGCACGCCCAGCCGCTTTTCCAGGTCGGCAATCACCTTGGTCACGGTGGAGCGCGGCACGTCCATGTCGCCCGCCGCTAGCGTGAAGCTGCGGCGCTCCACCACACGTGTGTAGAGCCGCATCGCGTCGAATCGGTCCATCTCTCCCCGGTGACTCCGGCGGCACAGGCTGCGCCGCATTGTTTCTCTGACAGAACAAGTGCGGGCAATTCTAGACCGATTATCCAAAGCAAACTATCGCCCATAGTGCAGTCACACCGCGGCCAACGCGGTTCACCCAACCCGCAACGACTGACCGGAGCCCCACATGACCACGACCACAGAGACCCAAACCACCGCCCAACCACGCGTTGCCATCGTGACCGGCGCCTCACGCGGCATTGGCGCCGCCATCGCCCGCCGTCTGGCCGCCGACGGCCTGACCGTCGTGGTCAACTACGCCGGCAGCGCCCGCGACGCCGAAGCCGTGGTAGCCAGCATCGAAGCGGCCGGCGGCCGTGCCGTACCGCACCAGGCCGACGTGAGCAACCCCGCCGCCGTGGCCCGCATGTTCGGCGCCGCCGAGGCCGCCTTTGGCGGCGTGGACGTGCTGGTCAACAACGCCGGGGTCTTGAAGCTGGCCACGCTCGCCGATTCCGACGACGCGCTGTTCGACAGCACGATCAACATCAACCTCAAGGGCACGTTCAACACGCTGCGCGAGGCCTCGCGCCGGCTGCGCCATGGCGGACGCATCATCAACCTGTCGTCGAGCCTGGTGGGCCTGCTGATGCCCACGTACGGCGTGTACGCGGCCACCAAGGCCGCCGTGGAGGCGATGACGCACGTGCTGATGAAGGAACTGCGCGGCCGCGACATCACCGTCAACGCGGTAGCGCCCGGCCCGACGGCCACCGAACTGTTCCTGGACGGCAAATCGCCGGAACTGATCGACAAGATGGCGAAGATGGCGCCGCTGGAACGCCTGGGCAAGCCCGAGGACATCGCCAACGCGGTGGCGTTCCTCGTCGGCACCGATGGCGCCTGGGTCAATGGGCAGACCCTGCGCGTGAACGGCGGGATTATCTGAAGCGTGGCGGCGGGCCGCGCAGATTGCTGGCGGCACATGACACCCCTCGCCCGCAGCCTGGGCGAGGGGTGCAAGCCGGCCACCCGCCGGCGACTACCCCGCCAGATGCCCCCGCAGCAGCCCGTTCACCTCGCCGGCCTTTTCCATCTGGCTCATGTGACCGGCGTCGTCGAACACCGTCACGGTGGCGCCGGGCGGCGCGCTTTCCGCGTGGGCAGCGGGGATGATCTGGTCCTGGCCGCCCCAGATCACCAGCGTGCGTTTGCCCGCTTCGCCCAGCCGGCGTCCGGGCTGCTCGCGCTGCCGGCCCTCGGCGAACAGGCTCGCGCCCAGCGCTGCCAGCGCCTCGGGCACGCCGTCCAGCCGCTTGTAGCGCAGCAGGTCGTCCAGCATCTGGCGGCTGACCAGGTCCGGGTTGGCGAACAGCAGCTCGATCACGGGCTTCAGGTCGCGGCGCGACTGCGCGTCGACGAACCCTTCCGTATAGGCGTGGTTGATCTCGTCGCCAAAGCCCACCGGCGAGATCAGCGCGACGGACAGCACGCGTTGCGGCGCGTCCACGGCCAGTTGCGCGGCGATACCGCCGCCCATCGAGTGCCCCACCAGATGGGCGCTGCCGATATCGAGCGCATCCATGAAGCGCGTCACGAAGCCGGCCATTTCCGCCAGCGTCGTGCCAGCCAGGCGGGGCGTGGTCTGCCCGTGGCCCGGCAGGTCCAGCGCCACCACGGTGTGCGCCTCGGCCAGCGGGTCGAGGTTGAAGAGCCAGTTGTCGAGATCGCCGCCGAAGCCGTGCAGGAATAGCACGGCGTCATTGCCGTGTCCCCGGCGGGCGTAGCGCACGCGCAGCCCGTCGACTTCCACGAAGTGATAGGCGGGGCCGGCTTCGTCCTCGCCCTCGTCGTCGGCCGGCGTCTCGTAGCCGGCCACATACGCATCGATCTCCGCATCGCTGACCTCCGCGGGTGCCAGTACGCCAAGCAGCGCCTTCACGGGCAGCACGTCGCCCGCGTCGGCCACCTTGCGCCGCAGCGTGCCGGCGTCGGGCGCCTCCACGGCATTGGCAATCTTGTCGGTTTCCACATCGAGGATCGGCATGCCCACCGTAATCTCGGCGCCTTCGTCGACCAGCCAGGCATTGAGCGTGCCTTCCTTCATCGACAAGCCCCACTTGGGCATCACGATCGGGGTGATTGCTGCGGCCATCAGTGCTTGCCTCCCTTCATGGTCTTGCGGGCGGCTTCGACGATGCGGGCCGCGCCGGGGATATACAGGTCTTCGAGCGTGGGCGAGAACGGCACCGGCGTATGCGGCGGGCACACCATCTCGATGCCGGCCTTGAGCGCGCCAAACGCCTGCTGCACGGTCTGCGCGGCGATATCGGTGGCGATATTGCAGCGCGGGCTGGCTTCGTCCACCACCACGAGCCGCCCGGTGTTCTCCACCGATTCGAGCACGGTGTCCATGTCCAGCGGCGACAGCGTGCGCAGGTCGATCACCTCCGCCTCCACGCCCTCCTTCGCCAGCGTGGCCGCCGCTTCCAGCGCGCGATGCACCATCAGCCCGTAGCTGACGATGGTCACGTCCTTGCCGTCGCGCACGATATTGGCCTCGCCGAACGGAATCGCGTAGGCGCCCTCGGGCACATCGCCCTCCAGCCCGTACAGGTTCTTGTGCTCGCAGAAGATCACCGGGTCGTTGTCGCGGATGGCCTGGATCAGCAGCCCCTTGGTGTCGTACGGCGTGGACGGGCACACCACCTTGAGCCCCGGGATATGGGTGAACAGCGGCGTCAGCATCTGGCTGTGCTGCGCGGCCGCGCGAAAGCCGGCGCCGACCATGGCGCGGATCACCACCGGGGTTTCGGCCTTGCCGCCGAACATGTAGCGGAACTTGGCCGCCTGGTTGAAGATCTGGTCGAAGCAGACGCCCATGAAGTCGATGAACATCAGCTCGGCGATCGGGCGCATGCCGCAGGCCGCCGCGCCAATGGCCGCGCCCACGTAGGCCGACTCCGACAACGGCGTGTCGAGCAGGCGGTCGCCATGCTTGGCATGGAGCCCCTTGGTCACGCCGAGCACGCCGCCCCAGGCGTCTCGCTCGCCATCGGCGCCTGCGCCACCGACGATATCTTCCCCAAGCATGATCACACTCGGGTCACGCGTCATTTCCTGGTCGATCGCTTCATTGATCGCCAGCTTCATGCTGAGTTTGCGGGCCATGATGCTGTCTCCTGTTCTGTACGGCGCTGTTCTGTATGACGGATAGGATGGTCTCGATTGGCTGGCGCGCTCAGTAGCGCACGTAGACGTCGGTCAGCAGGTCTTCCGGGCCGGGCAGCGGCGCGGCCTTGGCCTCTTGCACGGCGTGCTCGATCAGCGCGGCCACCTCGGCGTCGATGCCGTCGAACTCCTCGCGCGAGATCACGCCCGCCTGCGTCACGGCGCGCGTGAACAGCTTCAGGCAGTCCTTGTTGGCCCGGATGTCGTCCAGCTCGCCCGCGCCGCGATAGGTCTGGGCATCGCCTTCGAAATGGCCGTAGAAGCGCACCATCTTGCATTCCAGCAGCGACGGCCCGCCGCCCTCGCGCGCGCGGCGGATGACCTCGCCCGCCGCCTCGTGCACGGCGAAGAAGTCGGTGCCGTCCACCGTCACGCCCGGAATGCCGAAGCCGGCGGCGCGGTCCACGTAGCTGTCCACCGCCGTGCCGTAGTCGCGCGAGGTGGATTCCGCGTAGCCGTTGTTCTCGATGACGAAGATCACCGGCAGGTTCCACACGGCCGCCAGGTTCAGGCTTTCCAGGAACGTGCCCTGGTTCGATGCGCCATCGCCGCAGAACGTGATACCAACCTCGCCCTTGCCACGGAACTTGGCCGCCAGCGCCGCGCCGCAGATCAGCGGCGCACCGGCGCCCAGAATGCCGTTGGCGCCCATCATCCCCTTGGACAGGTCCGCGATATGCATCGACCCGCCCTTGCCGTTGCACGACCCGCCCTTCTTGCCGTAGATCTCCTTCATCATGGCCACCGGGTCCACGCCCTTGGCGATGCAGTGGCCATGGCCCCGGTGCGTGCTGGCGATGCGGTCGCCGTCGTGCAGGTGGTGCAGAATGCCCACCCCGGCGGCTTCCTCGCCCGCGTACAGGTGCACGAAGCCGGGAATGTCGCCACGCCCGAAATCCACATGCAGGCGCTCCTCGAAATCGCGGATCGTCCGCATCTTGCGATACACAGTGAGCAGGGTCTCCTTGTCGAGGGGCAGCTGCGCTGACTGCGAAGTGCTGGCGCTCATGGTCGTCTCCTTTTATGGGTGCTACGGGGGTAGGTGCTGCGTGAAAAGAGGGAAGTCAGCGGGGCACGGGCACGCGCCGCATCAGGTGCTCGCGCGCCGCGTGGCGCATGCAGGCCGCCACGTCGATGCTGCGGAACGCGTGGTCGTGCAGCGTCACCGTGACCTCGTCGTGCGGGCCGAAGGCCAGTTCGCGCTCGCCGTCCAGCGCCACGATGCCGGCGCGCTGGCGCACGCGATGCGGCCGCGCGTGTTCGATGCGATGCCAGCCGGCCACCGGCACCGTGCACAGCAGGCCCGGCGCGATGGGCGCCAGCAGGTCGAACGCGCCCTCGCCGGCGGGCGCCAGTTCGATGGCCAGCCCACCGGGATCGCGGCGGCCCACCGGTTCGAGCAGGCCGGCGACGGCCGATAGCCCGATGGCCTGCGGATCGGCATAGGCCACGTAGACGGCGGCCAGCGTGTCGGCCCGCCACAGCGCACGCGCGCCGATGAATTGCTCGTGCGCGATTACCGCGTCCACCAGCGCGATATCGCGCCGGAAGCCGCCATCGGCATCGCGAATCACGATATCGAGCCGCTTGTTCGACGCCAGCGCCTGGCTGGGCGGGATGCGGCCCGTGGCATAGAGGCCGGCGGCCAGCCCGGTGATGGTGGGCTCCCGCATCTCGGGAAACGCGTTGTTGGTGCCGGTGGAGAGGCCGGCGATTGGCACCGCGCCGCACTCGCGCACCACGGCGCGGTGGGTGCCGTCGCCGCCCAGCACGATGATGACCGCCACGCCTGCATCGGCCATCAGGCGCGCCGCGCGCAGCGTGTCGTCGACGCGCGCCGTGACCGGCATGTCGAGGAAGTCCACGGTGGGCAGGCCGGCGTCAGGCCCCTGCTGGCGGTGGAGATGGCGCGTCAGCATGACGCGCAGGCCCTCGCGGTCGGGCATCATCAGCACGCGGTCGATGCCGCAACTGGCCAGCGCCGCCAACAGCCGTAGCACGATGTTCACGCGGTCAGCCAGTTGCAGGCTGTTGGCGTTGGCGATGACGCGGCGGATATCGCGCGCCGATACGGGATTGGCGATGATGCCTACCAAGGGTCCACCCATGCCCGGTCTCCTCTGGCGCACTGCTGGCGCCTGTGATGACAGGGCTATTGCAATGGGTATGCCAGTGGCGCGCGATGCCGCCCGCGCGCGTCATGCGGTGGGAGAAAGGTGGGAAAAAAGGCAGGAAATCGGCAAGAAATCGGCGGGAAGGCGGTAGCAGGCCCGGTGGCATCCGCGGGATAACCCGCAGGCCGGCTCAGGGGTCGGGGGTGGCGCCTGTGACAGGTGTCACAGTACAGGTGTCGCGCGTGCGACAGTCGTCACGGCTCCCGCCCCGAGCCGTCGGTGGCGCTGTCATGGCCGTCGCGCTGGTTCGGCGACGCAATGCCGTAGCGCGCCATGCGCCGGTACAGCGTCATGCGGCTGACACCAATCTGCCGCGCCACGGCGCTGAGGTTCCAGCCCGAGGCGCGCAGGTACTGCATCAGCAGCATGGCTTCGGGCGAGCGCGCCTCCGGTTCGGCTGGGGCAGCGTCGGCCGCTAATGCCGGAATCGCCGAGAATGCCGCAATCGCCGGCGGCGCGGCCGTATCGCCCACCCCCGCCTTTGCAGACGTGCCGCCGTGCGCGCCCAGCCCATCGGGCAGGTCGGCGGGCTCGATCACGCCGCCCTGGCAGATTGCGCACGCGTACTCGATGGCGTTGCGCAGCTCGCGCAGGTTGCCCGGCCAGCGGTGCGCATGCAGACGCGCCCGCGCGGCGGCGGACAGCACCACGCCGCGCTCGGCCTCGGCCACCATGCGGTCGATCAGCCAGTCCAGATCCTGCCGCGCGCGCAGCGGCGGCAGCTCGAACCGGGCGCCGTTCAGGCGGTAGTACAGGTCTTCGCGAAACTGGCCAGCCTCCACCAGTGCTTCCAGCCGATGGTGGGTGGCCGATATCACGCGCAGCCTCACCGGCACCGGCCGCGTGGCGCCCACCGGCAGTACCTCGCCTTCGGCCAGCACGCGCAGCAGGCGCGACTGCAGGTCGCGTGGCATGTCGCCAATCTCGTCCAGGAACAGCGTGCCGCCGTCGGCTTCCTGGATCAGGCCACGCTTGCCGCGCGCCCCGGCCCCGGAAAAGCTGTTCGGCAGGTGGCCGAACAACTCGCTCTCGATCAGCGTTTCAGGAATGGCCGCGCAATTGAACGCCACGAACGGCTGCTCGCGACGCGCGCTGGCCTGGTGGAGTGCCTTGGCGAAGTACTCCTTGCCGCTGCCGGTCTCGCCGTGGATCAGCAGATGGATGCGCGCATCCACCAGCCGGGCCGCGCGCTGCAACTGCTGCTGCATGGCGGCGTCTCCGCCGGTCAGCGCGGCCAGCGGCGCGGGCAATGGCGCCGGCGTGGCCTCGCTGCGGGCCTGCCAGCGCAACGCCGGCGGCATCACGCTCAGGTACAGCAGGCCGCCACTGCGCTGCAGCGCCACCAGCCGTTGTTCGCTCGGACGCGAGTAAACATAGCGCCCCAGGTCGGCAAGCCGGGCATCGAACAGCGATTCGAAGGGTTGGCCCAGCACGGTGGCGCCCGGACATTCACTCTCCAGCATGCGCCGCGCGCGGTTGTTGAAGCCCACCACGCGCCCCGCGTTGTCGAGCGCCAGCAAGTATTCGGGGCTGACGTCGACAAACTCGGGCGCCACGTTCAGCTTCAGGATCCAGTCGCGGTGGTGCACGCGCAGGAAGCTCGCGTTCTCGATGTGGGCCGCGTAGATGCGCACCATCTGCAGTGCCAGCCCCTGGCTGGCCTTGGCCTCGGGCGAGGTCAGCGCCGAGATGTCCAGCACCCCGGACAACCGCCCCTGCGTGTCGAACAGCGGTGTGGCGGTACACGTCAGCGGAATGTGGGTGGCATCGAAATGGTCGGTCTGGTGCACGGTCAGCGCCTCGCCCGTCACCAGCGCCGTGCCGACGGCACAGGTGCCCGCGCCGTCCTCGCTCCACGCCGAGCCCAGGTAGAGCCCGGCATGGCGCAGCGCGCCGTCGGTGTTGGCGTCGCCGATGTAGTCGACGGTCACGCCCTGCGCGTCCGTCAACAGCACCACATAGCCCAGGCCGGCCACCTGGCCGTAGAGCGATTCGAGCCCGTGGCGGGCGATGCGCGCGAAGTCGTCCATGCGCTGCTGGTGCTCGCGCAGGCGGGTCTGCGGCACGATGCGCGCCTCCTGCATGCGCGACGGATCGAGGCCGTACTGGTGGACACAGCGCTGCCACGAACGCTGGATCACGGCGTCGTGCCCGGCCGGCAGCACGGCTGCTGCAGAGTCGGCAGAGTCGGCAGATGCGGCGGATTCTGCAGGTAGGGGCAGGTACGTCGTGGCGTGCACCACGGTCTCGATGTGCTCGCGTTGCCGCAGGTCCATCGCTGTCTCCTTGAGTGTCCGGCCATCGGTCTGGCCCGATCTGTCTGCGGCGTACTTTATCCCACTGTCCTGCTGGCGCAAACGCGGCGCCGCAGCAAGGCGCCGCGACATGCTGGTGGCGTCACGTCCGGGCGGTTAATGGCGTTTTGTTGTCCAACCGTCAATACAGCGATTCCATTGCCGATACTTCACATGACCCATCCGGGCGGTCATCATGAGCGGTTGCCCATCACCCTGCAAAGAAAACCAACAATGTTCGAGCGTCGCTATGGCGCCGTGGCCGTGGCGGCCATCGGCCTGATTGTCCTGACCTGTCTTGCGCTCACCCGCGGCGTGTCGTGGTGGTGGGTGGCCGTGCCGCTCGCGCTGTGCCTGCTGGGCGTGCAAGACATGACCCAGCGCCGGCATGCCATCCTGCGCAACTACCCCATCTGGGGCCACGCGCGCTTCTTCCTGGAATTCATCCGCCCCGAGATCCGGCAGTACTTCATCGAGGACGACACCTCGGAGGCGCCGTTCTCGCGCGCCCAGCGCAGCCTGGTCTACCAGCGCGCCAAGAACGAGGTGGACAGCCGTCCGTTCGGCACCGAATCGGACGTCAAGCGCCCCGGCTACGAGTGGATCAGCCATTCGCTGGCGCCGTCGAAGATCGCCTCGTCCGATTTCCGCATCACGGTGGGCGCCGACCGCGCCCAGCCGTACGCCATCTCGGTATTCAATGTGTCCGCCATGAGCTTCGGCGCGCTCTCCGCCAACGCCATCCGCTCGCTCAATCGCGGCGCGAAGTTGGGCGGCTTTGCGCACGACACCGGCGAGGGCTCGATTTCGCCGTATCACCGCGCCGAAGGCGGCGACCTGATCTGGGAACTGGGCTCGGGCTACTTCGGCTGCCGCCGTGCCGACGGCGGCTTCGACCCCGACCTGTTCGCCCGGCAGGCCGCCGACCCGCAAGTCAAGATGATCGAAATCAAGCTGTCGCAGGGCGCCAAGCCCGGCCACGGCGGCGTGCTGCCGGCCGCGAAGATCACGCCCGAGATTGCCGCCACGCGCGGCGTGCCGATGGGCGTCGACTGCGTGTCCCCAGCCGCCCATAGCGAATTCTCCACGCCGCTGGAGCTGCTGCAGTTCGTGGAGCGGCTACGCAACCTGTCGGGCGGCAAGCCCACCGGCTTCAAGCTGTGCATCGGGCATCCGTGGGACTTTTTCGGCGTGGTTAAGGCCATGCTGGAATCGGGCATCCTGCCGGACTTCATCGTCGTGGACGGCGCCGAAGGCGGCACGGGCGCGGCGCCGCTGGAGTTCGTCGATCACATCGGCGTGCCGCTGCAGGAGGGGCTGCTGCTGGTGCACAACACCCTGGTGGGCGCCAACCTGCGCGACAAGATCCGCGTGGGCGCCAGCGGCAAGCTGATCAGTGCCTTCGATATCGCGCGCACGCTGGCGCTGGGTGCCGACTGGTGCAACGCCGCGCGCGGCTTCATGTTCGCGCTCGGGTGCGTGCAGGCCCAGAAGTGCCACACCGACCGCTGCCCGGTGGGCGTGGCGACGCAAGACCCGATCCGCCAGCGTGCCATCGTGGTGCCAGACAAGGCCGAGCGCGTGGCAAACTTCCACCGCCACACGGTGCACGCGCTGCAGGAACTGCTGCAGGCCGCCGGCCTGCACACGCCGGACGACCTCACGCCGCATCACATCGTGCGCCGCGTGTCGCCCAGCGAGGTCAAGCCGATGTCCGAACTGTTCGACTTCCTGCAGCCGGGCGACCTCGTCAACGGCAACCTGCGCTACAGCCTCTGGGAAAAGTACTGGCCGATGGCCCGCGCCGACCGCTTCGGCATGCCGGGCTGACATCGAGGCGTTTCAGTATTCCCGCAGGAGCCAGCCGCTGATATACGCGAAATACTCGCGCAGCCAGGCGTTGTAGCGCAGGTAGAGCGGCGTGGGCGCCGCCACGCCCGACACGGCGTGGAAGCCGGCCTTGCGGGCGATGCGCTCGGCGCGCCGCAAATGGAAATCGCTGGTCACCACCACCAGCGGCGCATCGGGGCCCAGGCCCCGCAGTGCCAGCAGCTGGCGGCTGAAACGCAGGTTTTCGTCGGTGCTGGTGCTGCGGTTCTCGCGCACCAGCCGGCTGGCCGGCATGCCGTGAGCGATCAGGTAGTCGGCCATGACATCAGCCTCGGTGCAGGGCCGCCCGCCAAAGTCGCGGCCGCCGCTGACCACCACCGGCACCTGCGGCTGCTGCCGCGCCAGCGCCAGGCCCTGGTCGAGCCGGGCTTTGAGCGTGGGCGATACGGCGCAGCCTGGCGTACCCGACCCCAGCACCACGATCGATGCGGCCGAGGCCGCCACCGAAGCCGGCTCGCCCGCGCCCGTACTGATCAAGCGGAAGAACACGGCCACGCTGAGCAGCCAGACCCCCAGCACCACCCAGCCCGCGCGCCACAGCCACTGCATGCGCGGGCGCGCGTGCCGCCAGCGCGCGATGGCGTGCCAGCGCACCGCCAGCACCAGCGCGGCCAGCCCAAGCAGGCCGGGCAGCACCACGCCAAAATGGAACAAACCCATCGACATCAGCGCCACGGCGTCGCCCAGCAGCAGTGTGCCCAGCAACGCCATGCCGATACGCCAACCTTGCAACCTCATCGCCCTGCCCGTTCCACTCGTTGATCCAGCGCGCGATGCTACCGCCTAAGCGGGACGCTTGCACGGGGATGGCGTCAAGCCCGGCGCGTGCATGGACGGCAACTGGACGGTCAGTGCACCGTCAGTCGGCCAGGAACGTCAGCACCGCCTCGCTGAAGCCGTCCACCTGCTGCAGGTTCGACAGGTGCGCGGCATACAGCTCCACATAGCGCGCGCCCGGGATGGCCTCGGCCAGATAGTGGCCGTCGGCGGGCGGCGTGGGGATATCGCCCGAGCCGGCGATGACCAGCGTCGGCGTAGCAATGCGGGCAATCTCGCCACGCAGGTCGGAATCGCGCACGGCCAGGCAGTTGGCAGCGTAGCCATTGGCATCGGTGGCGGCCAGCATGGCGCGCAGATGCCGCACCAGGGCCGGCTGCGCCGCCGCGAAATCGGGCGTGAGCCATTTGTCCACCACGGCCGCGGCAATCGAACCCACGCCATCGCGCTGCACGGTGGCGGCGCGGTTGGTCCAGTTCTCGGGCGGCCCGATGTAGGCGGCGGTGTTGCACAGAATCAGCTTGTTCAGCCGCTCGGCGTGGTTCAGGGCCAGCCACATGCCGGTGATGCCGCCCATCGACAGCCCGCAGAAATGCACGCGCTGCAGGCCCAGGTGATCGAGCAGCGCGATCACGTCGCCGCCGAGCTGGGCGATGCGGTACGGGCCTTCGGTCACCGCCGACTGGCCGTGGCCGCGCGTGTCGTAGCGCAGCACGCGGAACTGCCGGGTCAGTGCAGCCATCTGCGGCTGCCACATCTCAAGGTTGGTGCCCAGCGAGTTGGACAGCACCAGCACCGGCAGGCTGGCATCGCCGTCGAGCTGGTAGTGCAGGCGCACGCCGGGAAGATCGGCAAAGGGCATGGTCGGTCTCCCCGTTCAGTTCTGCGCGATGGCCGAACCGTGCTGCGCCAGCGCGGTGACCTTCATGTCCATGTACGGGTACAGCGGCAGCGCGGTCAGCAGCGTGTGCAGTTCGTCGGCGTCCTTCACGTCGAAGATGCTGACGTTGGCGTAGAGCCCCGCCACGCGCCACAGGTGGCGCCACTTGCCTTCGCGCTGCAGTTGCTGGGAATAGGCCTTTTCCTCGGCCTTGATCTTGTCCGCCACCTGCGGATCAAGCGATTGGGGAATGCGGACAGTCATTTCGACCATGAACAGCATGGTGGCTCCTTATGAAAGGCGGGTAGCGGAAAAGCGGAAAACATGCAGCGGCGCAAGTCGGGCAAATCACACCGTGGCGACCGGCGTGACGGGCGACCCCATCGCGCCGGGCAGCCGCAGCGGCGGCGCCGACAGGAAGAAACGGTGGCGCCCCTCGGCGTGCAGCCACGCGGCCAGGTCTTGCAGATACCAGAGCTCGCCCAGCGGCAGGCCAAGCTTGAACAGGCAGTGGTGATGCAGCGGCAGCATCGGCACCGGCCCCTCGCTGGCGGGCACCGGGCGCGCCGGATAGCGCTCCACGGCGTAGTTGTCGGCCGCGATGGCCGCGATGCCGGATTCGGTAATCCATTGCAGCAGCCGCTGGTCGCGCCCGTCCAGCGCGCAGCAGCTGTTGTGCAGCAGTTCGGCGTCGGGCTGGCCGGCCATCTCGACCAGCATCTCGGCAAACCCGGTGCGCAGCACCAGGATGTCGCCGCTGCCTACCTCGATCCGGTCGGCCTCGATCACGCGCATCAGGTCGTCGTAGCCCACGGTGCGGCATGCGCGGCCGTAGTGCCGGGCCAGGTCCACCAGCACACCCCGCGCCTGAATGCCGTGCGTGGCGAAGGTCTCGATGCCGAGCGCCTCCGCATGGCTATGGTCGTGCCCGCACGGGTGCGCGGCGAAATGGTCGGCTTCGGCGTAGTCCACCGGGCCGACGATGTCGGCATTGGGCCGGAAGCCGTTGTAGTAGACGCGCTCGGCCACGCCATCGCCGTCGGCATCGAACAGCGCGCCCAAGTGCGCCAGTGAATCCCACTGGGTCGAGTACTGCATCGACAGCAGCACCTGGTCGTCGCTGAGCACGTCCAGCGCGCGCGGGTCTACCTTGGCCAGCGGGAAGTTCACGTAGGCCACGTCGTCACGGAATGTGGGACGCAGCACGGGCGGATGCCGGCGCGGGTTCAGCACGTTGCCGCCGGGCAGGTCCAGCGGCAGCGACAGGCAGAACGTGCGGCCGGTGCGGATCTCCTGGGCGGCGGCGCGCACGCACGCGGCCGTGATCAGGTTCAGTCGACCAAGCTGGTCGTCGGCCCCGAAGTCGCCCCAGTTGGCGCCCTCGGGCCGTTGCTTCCATCGTTTCATGCTGGGCTGCCGGGTTCAGATATGGCGCACGCCGTCCAGGTAGGCCTTGCGCCAGCGCACGATCTTGATCTCGGCGAACAGGCCTGCCTGGTGGAACGGATCGGCCTCGATGAACGCCTGGGCCGCCTCGCGCGTCTCCACGTCGACGATGTAGAGGCCGCCGCCGCCGTCCGTGCCGTCGTCCTTGAGCTTGGCGCCGCAGGCCAGCAGCAGTTGCTTGTTGGCTTCCAGGTAGTCCAGGTGTGTGGGCCGGTTGGCCTGGCGCACGTGCTGGTGGTCGGGCTTGTCGAACGTTTCGATCAGGTACGGCATGCGAGGTCTCCTAGGTTGTGCTTCGGTATGACTTCAGTGGGTGGCCATGCCCCAGGCCAGCAGCGCCACAATGTAGATGGCGCCGACCCAGAACATCATGATCACGGTGTAGCCCATCACGTCCTTGAGCTTGAGCTTCGAGAGCGCCAGCGCCGGCAGGATCCAGAATGGCTGCACCAGGTCGTTCCACGCGTTGCCCAGCATCACCGACATCGACGTCTGCGCCACCGAGCTGCCGATGGCCTTGGCCGCGTCGATCATGAAGGGGCCCTGGATCACCCAGTGGCCGCCGCCCGACGGCGCGAAGAAGTTGATCACGAAACTGCTGACCAGGCCCCAGAACGGCAGGGTCTGCGGCGTGGCGATATCGACGAACACGCGCGAGATGGTATCCACCAGCCCCGAGCCCGCCATCACCGCCATGATGCCCGCGTAGAACGGATACTGCAGGATGATGCCCGAAATCGTCTTGATGCCTTCGTTGAGCTTGGCCACGTAGTTGGCCGGCGTACCCAGCAGCAGCACGCCGATGAACAGGATCAGGAAGTTGATCAGGTTCAGGTCCAGCGTGCCGCCCTGCACGAAGTACAGCACCGCGTAGGCCATGCCGCACAGGCCGATCAGCAGGCTCAGCAGCCGGCTGTTGTTCATGCGCGTGGCCAGCGTGTTCTCGATGCCCATGCTGTGGCCGCCGGCGGCGGCTTGCTGCTCGGCCGGCTCTGCCTTGATTTCCACCACGTCGCGCGCGTCGCGCGGGTGCAGCATGGCGTTCAGCAGCGGCAGCGTGACGATCACCGCCAGGCTGGTCAGCAGCATCGGCAGCGAGAAGATGGTGTCCTTCAGCGCAATCACGCCCATCAGCTTTTCCATCGGGTGTCCCGGGGTGGAGATCAGCACCGGGATGCTGGCCGACAGGCCCAGCCCATACATCGTGAAGCCGCTATAGGCCGACGCGATGATCAGCGGGTAGTGCACGCCCTTCACCTTCAGTGCCAGCTTGCGCGCGATGATGCCGCCGATCACCAGGCCAAAGCCCCAGTTCAGGTAGCTGCCGATACCGCCCACCAGCGTGGCCACGATGATGGCGCCACGCGGCGTGGCCACGCGGGCCACGATGCTGTCCAGAAAGCGGTCCACCAGCGGCGCGGTGGCCAGCACGTAGCCCATGGCCAGGATCACGGCCATCTGGGTGGTGAACGAGAGCAGGTTCCAGAAGCCCTTGCCCCAGTTCATGATGATGGCGTTGGCGCCCTGCCCCTCCACGACCATCGCCATGATCATGCTGAGCAGCGTCAGGCCGATGGCAAACACAAAGGGGTCCGGCAAATACCGGCGCATCAGTTCCGTAAAGAACCCGGCAACCTTGTTCAAGGCTTGTCTCCTGAGAATCGAAATGACCGCATATCGAACCAGCGTTCTATATGCGAACGTCTTCTATACATGGCCGGGAGCGTAAGACTTCGTAACAGGCAATGTCAAGGCAACGAAAGGCGCGATTACGGCCGTCGACCGCAATGATTCGATGCTGCGATGCAGCGCAACAGACACCGGGGTGGAGCGCGGGAAGTCCGCTCTATTTCAGGGGCGCAGGGGATTGTGGCGGCGCACCAATCACCTTTCAGCGTAGAAAGACTGGCGGCCGGTATCCGCACAGAACAGGCGGGGCGGGAAATGGTTACAAGCAGAGCAAACAGGCGGGAAGCGAGGCCGGCATGGGCCTCGCCACGGTTGATGCGCTGACGGTATGCGCGGACGCCGGCAACTGCAGGCGTCGACGGGTCAGGACACGCGAAGCTGGTTCTGCACGTCCTTCACACCCATCACATGGTCGGCGATGTCCTCGATGCGAAGCTTCTCGCGACGGTCTCGCGCGGCGCCCGAGAGCGTGACCACGCCGCCGGCCACCTGCACCTCCACCTCGCGCAGGTCGACGTGGCCATCGTGGGCCAGCCGTTCACAGACGTCGTCGCGAATCCGTTCGTCGGACCGCTGGTAGCCCTTGGGCCAGACCGGCTGCGAGCGATGATGGGCGGCATCGCCGTAGCCGCGCTCCTGCTCATGGGGGATGCCGGCGGCCCGGCCGCCGCTGCCAGGGCGATGACGCAGCGCGCCATCCTCATGCCTGTCCTGCCAGTTCACATCGGCGGCGCGATGCCAGCGCGCGCGGCCGGGCGCCGTACGCAGGCCATCGTCCTCGGCAATGCCATAGGCGGCCGGGTCCACCCGGGCGTCGTCATACACCTGTCGGTCCGGCTGTGGTCCGCGCGCCCAGGGGCGGGGATACGAGTCCGGCCCGCCAAAATCCTCGGTCTGGTCGTGCACGGCCCAGTCGCTGCCTGCGTCGGATACGTTGGCCTGGAACCAGCGGTTCTTCGGTGGGTGTGTCTGTGCCATGTCGGTCTCCCATCGTGCGTTGGTGGTCAATCCATGGGAATCATGCAAATTCCGTTCCGCGCCCCCGGCCCGCCTCGCGTGACCCGGGTCGGGCCTGGCCGTGTGTAGACCTGCCCCGACCGTGGAAGATTTACCGCCTGCGCCCAGCAGGGCGATGACGTCCAACGCCGGGTGTCACGACGCGATTAGAATGATGCGCCATTCACGCGCCGCCGCCCCCATGATTCCGTCCGTCTCCGCCCTGCACAACCGCCTGAAGATGCAGCACCTGCGCCTGCTGGTGGCCATCGAGGCGCGCGGATCGCTGCGGCAGGCGGCGGAGTCTCTGACGCTGTCGCAGCCGGCCGTCAGCAAGATGCTGCAGGACATGGAAGACCTGCTCGGCGTGGCCTTGTTCGAGCGCCATGCGCGCGGGCTGCGCGCCACCCGCTTCGGCAGCGCCGCCACGCGCTACGCCAAGCTGGTGTTCTCCGACATGGCCGGCTTGCGCGACGAACTGGTGGCGCTGGAATCGGGCAAGATCGGCCGCGTGCGCGTGGGCGCGGTCATGGCCCCCACGCCGGGCCTGCTGGCCGACGCGGTGCGCCACCTGAACCACGACCACCCGCAGCTTGAAATCGCCATCCAGGTCGATACCAGCGACGTGCTGATGCCGCTGCTGGAGCGCGACCAGCTCGACGTGGTGCTGGGCCGCGTGCCCGAGGGCTGGGACGCGAGCGGCCTGGAATTCGAGCAACTGGGCGACGAGGGGCTGGCCATCGTGGTGGGGCCGCGGCATCCGCTGGCCCGCAAGCGCCGGCCCGCGTTTGCCGAGCTGACCCGATACCCGTGGATCATGCAGCCGCGCCCCAGCCCGATGCGCGCGCTGATCGACCGCTCGTTCGAAGACGCCGGCGTGGCGCCGCCGCCGTCCACCATCGAGACCGCCGCCGTGCTGATGACCACCTCGCTGCTGGCCGACAGCGAACTCGTGGCGGTGCTGCCAGAATCGGTGGCCGCCTACTACGCGCAGCTGGGCGCGCTGACCGTGCTGCCGCTGCCCCTGCCGATCCAGCTCGGGCCCTATGGCATCGTCACGCGGCGCGGGCGGCCCGTCACGGCGTCGATGAGCCTGCTGATCGATACGCTGCGCGCGCACGCCGCCTAGCGGCACGCGCCATCGTCAAGCACTGACTTCGAGCGCTAACGCCCCCAGCGCAGCACCAGCGGGTCGAGCCGGCGGGCCACCTTGAGCAGGCTCTCGCGCGTGGCCGGATGCATCGGCTGCAGCGGATGCCGCACGGCATCGCAGCCAATCACGCCGCCTGCCTGCATCAGCACCTTGGCCGTGGCCAGCCCGCCCTGGCGGTTCTCGTGGTTGATCAGCGGCAGCCACTGCTGGTAGCGCGCCGCCGCCGCGTCCGCATCGCCGGCCTGCCAGGCATCGAGGATCTGGCGGATGCCGTCCGGATAGCCCGCGCCCGTCATTGCGCCGGTGGCCCCGGCTTCCAGATCGGCCATCAACGTGATGGCTTCCTCGCCGTCCCACGGCCCGACGATGGCATCGCCGCCGAGCGCAATCAGGTCGCGCAGCTTGGCGGCGGCCTGCGGCACCTCGATCTTGAAGTACGACACATTGGCGATCTCGCGCGCCATGCGCGCCAGGAACGGCGCCGACAGCGTGGTGCCGCTGACCGGCGCGTCCTGGATCATGATCGGGATCTCGATGGCGGCCGAGACCGTGGCGAAGAACTCGAAGATGGCCGCCTCGGGCACCCGGATGGTGGCGCCGTGATACGGCGGCATGACCATCACCATGGCGGCGCCCGCCTCTTGCGCGGCACGGCTGCGCGCGGCACAGACGCGCGAACTGAAGTGCGTGGTGGTGACGATCACGGGCACGCGGCCCGCCACGTGGTCCAGCACGGTGGTCATCAGCAACTGGCGCTCGTCGTCGGTCAGCACGAACTGTTCGGAGAAGTTGGCCAGGATGCACAGCCCGTGCGAGCCGGCGTCGATCATGAAGTCGATGCAGCGGCGCTGGCCCGCCAGGTCGAGGCCGCCCTGGGCGTCGAAGATGGTCGGGGCCACGGGGAACACCCCGCGGTACGCGGTCGTCGTCATGCTGTCTCCTGGATGTTGTTCGGGTGCGATGCGGTGGCGCCCAATATACGGCCCGGCCGGGGCGCTGCCTATTGAATCCTGCACATAGGGTGATCGCCTGCGGTGATCGCTCGGCGGCCGCTTTCAGGGTTTGTTCAACCGCTCTTTCCACCGCCTGTTCCACGTTAACCCGCATATCACTGCCGCTTATCGCCAGTTCAGAAATGCTCAGTATCCGGTTGCCACTGGCCTCCGTATAGTGATCGTCACGCAGCGCAGACTGCCAACGACGGAGACACAGCATGAAGACCTGGATGGCCGGCACCCTGGCCGGCATGGTGGTACTGGGCATGATGGCGCCGGACGCCCGCGCCGACGACGCACGCCCGATTCGCATGATGGTGGGCGCGGCGCCCGGCGGCGGCACCGACATCATGGCGCGCGCGGTGTCAGACAAGCTCGCCGCGATCCTCAAGCAGCCCGTGGTGGTTGACAACCGTCCCGGCGCCTCGAACACGATTGCCGCCGACATCACGGCCAAGGCGCCGGCCGATGGCAACACGCTGCTGATGGGCGTGTCTACCTCGCAGGCCATCGCCCCGCACCTGCTGAAACTGCAGTTCAACCCGCTCAAGGACTTGGTGCCCGTGGCGCTGGTGGCGCAGGTGCCCAATGTGCTGGTGGTCAACACCCAGTTGCCGGTGCAGGACGCCAAGACCCTGGTGGCTCAGATCCAGGCCAACCCCGACAAGTACCGCTACAGCTCCTCCGGCGTCGGCAGCACGCAGCACCTGGCGGCGGCCGCCTTCGCGCACCAGATCCACGGCAAGATGCTGCACGTGCCGTACAAGAGCAGCGCGAGCGGGCTGGTGGACCTGATGGGCGGCCAGGTGGACATGAGCTTCGAGACCATGCCGTCGGTCATCAACCATATCAAGGCCGGCAAGCTGCGCGCGCTGGCGGTGACGTCGGACAAGCGCTCGGCGCTGCTGCCCAACGTGCCCACGCTGAAGGAAGCCGGCGTGCCCGAGATCCAGGCCAATACCTGGTACGGCGTCTACGCCACCGCCGGCACCCCGCCGGCCACGCTGCAGAAGATCAGTGCCGCCATGGCCCAGGTCATGAAGGACCCCGACACCGTGCGCCGCCTGGCCGACGTGGGGGCCGTGCCCGGCACGATGGACGCCGCCCAATTCGACGCCTTCTCGCGCAGCGAATATGCGCGCTACGGCAAGCTCATCGCCGAACTCGGCGTGAAACTCGACTGACTCCCGCAATCATGACCCAACGACCCCGCATTGCCATGGTGCTTGGCGACCCCGCCGGCATTGGCCCCGAACTGATCGCCCGCCTGCTGGCCGACCCGGCCGCCGCCCAGGCGCGCGTGCTGCTGATTGCCGACCGCGAGGAATGGCGGCGCGGCATGGCGGTGGCCGGCGTGAGCCTGGCGCTGCCCGAAGTGGACCGGCCCGACTTCCACGCCACCGAGGCCGGCCCCTGCCTCTACCACTGGGCGCTGGACGGCGCGCCGGCCTACCCGCGCGGCCAGGCCAGCGCCGAGGGCGGCCGTTACTGCCTGGGCACGCTGCAGGTGGCGCTGAACCTGGCGCAGGCCGGCCAGGCCGACGCCATCCTGTTCGGGCCGCTCAACAAGAGCTCGATGCACGCGGCCGGCATGGGCCACAACGACGAACTGCACTGGTTCGCCGAAAAGCTCGGCTATCGCGGCCCGTTCTGCGAGTTCAACGTGCTCGACGGTCTCTGGACTTCGCGCGTCACCTCGCACGTGGCCATCAAGGACGTGCCGGCGCTGATCACGCCCGAGCGCGTGCGCGATGCCATCGATTTGATCGACCACGCGCTGCGTCGTGCCGGGGTGGCCACGCCGCGCATCGCCGTGTGCGGGCTCAACCCCCACAACGGCGACAACGGCGCCTTCGGCCGCGAGGAAATCGACACCATCGGCCCGGCCGTGGCCGCCGCCCAGGCGCGCGGGGTGGCGGCGCAGGGCCCGTTCCCAGCCGACACCATCTTCCTGAAGGTGCAGGGGGACGCCGCCCAGCGGCAGTTCGACGCCATCGTCACGATGTACCACGACCAGGGCCAGATCGGCATCAAGCTGATGGGCTTCTCGCGCGGCGTGACGGTGCAAGGCGGGCTGCCCGTGCCGATCACCACGCCCGCGCACGGCACTGCCTTCGACATCACGCAGCAGGGCCGCGCCAACGTGGGCGCCACGCTGCAGGCCTTCCACCTGGCATGCCAGATGGGTGCCCGCCGCCTGGCCGACGCCCGTGCCGCCTGACCTCAACGCCCAAGGAATCCGACCATGAAGATCACCAACGTCCGCGCCCGCGTCTTCGAATGGAAAGGCAGGACCGTGCCGCCGCAAGCGCACTTCTGCACCAACGCCACCGACATCCTGTTCGACCGCGGCGACGCCATGGACTCGTTCCGCTTCCACGGCTGGCTGGTGGTGGAGATCGAGACCGACGACGGCCACGTGGGCATCGGCAACTGCGCGCTGGCGCCGCGCGTGGCCAAGCAGATCGTGGACCAGTACCTGGCCCCGATCGTGCTCGGGCAGGACCCGTTCGACAACGAGTACCTGTGGCAGAAGATGTATCGGCGCACCCATGCGTGGGGCCGCAAGGGCATCGGCATGGCCGCCATCTCGGCCGTGGACATTGCGCTGTGGGACCTGATGGGCAAGGCCACGGGCCGGCCCGTGTTCAAGCTGCTGGGCGGCCGCACCAAGGAAAAGATCTGGTGCTACGCGTCGAAGCTCTACAACAACGACGACCGCGACGCCTTTCTGGCCGAGGCCCAGCGCTACCTGGACCAGGGCTTCACGGCCATGAAGATGCGCTTCGGCTATGGCCCGAAGGACGGCCCGGCCGGCATGCAGAAGAACCTGGAGCAGGTGCGGCTGCTGCGCGAGCTGGTGGGCGACGGCGTGGACATCATGCTCGAGTGCTACATGGGCTGGACGCTCGAATACGCGCGCCGCATGATCCCGCGCCTGGCCGAGTTCCAGCCGCGCTGGCTGGAAGAGCCGGTGATCGCCGACGATATCGAAGGCTATGCCGAACTGAAGAAGATGAGTCCGTTCCCAATTTCGGGCGGCGAGCACGAATTCACGTCGTACGGCTTCAAGGACCTGCTCGAACGGCGCGCCGTGGACGTGATCCAGTACGACACCAACCGCGTGGGCGGCATCACGGCCGCCCAGAAGATCAACGCCATGGCCGAGGCGTGGTCGGTGCCGGTGATTCCGCACGCGGGCCAGATGCACAACTACCACCTGACCATGGCCTCCACCGCGTCGCCGATGTCGGAGTTCTTCCCCGTGCATGACGTGGAGGTGGGCAACGAACTGTTCTACTACATCTTCAAGGGCGAGCCGGCGCCCGACAACGGCTACCTGCAGCTTGACGACCACCTGCCGGGGCTGGGCCTGACGCTGAACGAGGCGTATTTCGACCAGTTCGACATCCTCGAATAGGCGTCGGCCGGCGGCCCCCACTTATCCGACCTTGCACAAGTTGCACTGCACAACAAATAATAGAGCGGCTTGTACCTCACGTATCTCACCTTCGGGAGCGTCGGATGATCGGGGATGGCAAGGCCGTTGCGCGGGAGCCGCTGCTGGTGGACCTCGCGCTGCAGGGCGGCGGCGCGCATGGCGCCTTTACCTGGGGCGTGCTGGATCGTTTGCTGGAGGAGCCGTGGCTGGAGATCGACGGCATCTCCGGTACCTCGGCCGGGGCCATGAACGCGGCCGTGCTGGTGCATGGCCATGCCTGCAACGGCGCGACCGGCGCCCGCGAGGCGCTGGAAGCGTTCTGGCGCCGAGTGTCTGACGCGGCCCGCTTCAGCCCGTTCCGGCGCAGCCCGCTCGACGTGATACTGGGCCGCTGGACGCTCGACAACTCCCCGCTGTTCGTGGCGGCCGACCTGGCCGCGCGCATCTGGTCGCCCTATGACCTGAACAAGGCCGGCAGCAATCCGCTGGCCGAGATCCTGCAGGCCAGCATCGACTTCGAGGTGCTGGCCCGGGCCCCGATCCACCTGTTCGTGACCGCCACCAACGTGGAAACCGGCCGGGGCCGCGTGTTCAAAAATGCCGAGGTGACGGCCAGCGTGCTGCTGGCCTCGGCGTGCCTGCCCACCGTGTTCCAGGCCGTGGAGATCGACGGCGTGCCGTACTGGGATGGCGGCTACGCGGGCAACCCCACCATCACGCCGCTGGTGCGCGAGTGCGAGTCGCGCGACACCATCCTCGTGCAGATCAACCCCGTGGCCCGCCCCGGCGTGCCGCGCACGGCGCGCGAGATCCTGAGCCGGGTCAACGAGATCTCGTTCAATGCGGCGCTGCTGAAGGAGCTGCGCATGATCGCGGTACTCAAGCGCGTGGCCGACGCCGGCGTGGCCGAGGGTTCGCAGTGGGCCGACATGCGCATTCATCGCATTGCCAGCGAGCGCATGGCCGAGTTTGGCTCGTCCTCCAAGATGAATGCCGAATGGTCGTTCCTGTGTACGCTGCGCGACGAAGGCCGCGCGGCCGCCGACCAGTTCCTGGCCGCGCACGGCGACGCGCTCGGCCACCATTCGTCGTTCGATCTCGACGAGCTGCTTGAGGAGATCTGACCCATGGGCCTGCTCGGCATCGTCATCGCCCTGGGGGCGATGATCTGGATGGCATTTCGTGGCTGGAGCATCCTGCTGATTGCCCCGGCCGCCGCGCTGCTGGCCGCGGCCACCGCCGGCCAGCCCCTGCTGGCGCACTGGACCCAGACCTTCATGGGCACGGCGGCCGGCTTCGTGGCGCAGTTCTTCCCGTTGTTCCTGCTCGGCGCGCTGTTCGGCAAGCTGATGGACGACAGCGGATCGGTCACGGCCATCGCCGGCTGGATGACGCGCACGCTGGGGCCGCAGCGCGCCATGCTGGCGGTAGTGCTGGCCGGCGCCCTGCTCACCTATGGCGGGGTGAGCCTGTTCGTGGCGTTCTTCGTGCTGGCGCCAATGGCCCATGCGCTGTTCCGGGCCGCCGATATCCCGCACCGGCTGATGCCGGCGGCCATCGTGCTGGGCACGTCGACGTTCACGATGTCGGCCCTGCCGGGCACGCCGGCCATCCAGAACGCAATTCCAATGCCGTTCTTCAGCACCACGCCATTCGCGGCGCCCGGGCTCGGCATCATCGCCAGCCTGATCATGCTGGCGTTCGGCATGTGGTGGCTCGCGCGGGGGCGAGCGCGCCGCGCGGCGGCGGGGCGAAGGCTATGGGGCCGGCGATGATGAGGGCGAAGGTGCGTCGGCCGCCATCGAGGCCGTGGCCGAGCGGCCGCTGATTCGCGAACGCGCCAGCACCGCGCACGACTTCGACCCGGCCGAAACCTTGCAAGGCCAGCGCAGCGCCCAGCCGCCCGGCGCGCTGGTGGCGCTGCTGCCGCTGGTCGTGGTGATTGCCGTGAACCTGCTGATGAGCCTGGTGCTGCTGCCGCGCCTGGACGCGTCATACCTGGAACTGCCCGAATGGGGCGGCACCACGGTGCAGGCCGTGGGCGGGGTGTGGTCGGTGATCGTCGCGCTGGCCACCGCCACGCTCTGCCTGGTGGCGCTGAACTGGCGCCGCCTGCCGGCCCTGCGCGACTCGATGGGCGCGGGCGCGCACGCGGCGGCCCTGCCGGTACTGAGCGTGGCCAGCCTGGTCGGCTTTGGCGCCGTGGTGGCGGCCCTGCCCGGCTTTGCGCTGGTGCGCGACTGGGTGCTGTCGATCGAAGGCGGGCCGCTTGTTTCGCTGGCGGTGGCCACCAACGTGCTGTCCGCGCTGACCGGCTCGGCCTCGGGCGGCCTGACCATCGCGCTCGATGCGCTGGGCGGCACCTATCTGATCCGCGCGCTCGAAATCGGACTCGACCCAGCCGTGCTGCACCGGGTGGCCGTGATGAGCGCCGGCACGCTGGACACGCTGCCGCACAACGGCGCCGTGGTCACGCTGCTGGCCGTCTGCGGCGCCACGCACCGCCAGAGCTACGGCGGCATCGTGATGGTCGGCATCATCGGGCCGCTGCTGGCGCTGGTGGCGGTGATCGCGCTGGGCACGCTGGTCGGATCGTTCTGACCCGGCCAGCGCCCAGCACCAGCCACCAGGCGCCCGGCCTGGACGGCCGCTCAGGCGGCCGATTGCACGCGGTAGCGTTCCAGCCAGTGCGCGTACGGGGCCGGCAGCACCCACGACGGGCGCTCCAGGCCGAGCTTCATCGCGGTCTGGTACGGCCAGTGCGGGTTGGACAGCATCGCCCGCCCCACCATCACCAGGTCCATCTGGCCCTCTTCGACCACGCGGTTGGCCACCACCGGATCGTCGATGCCCCACGACGACGCCACCGGCAGGCCGGCTTCGCGATGCACGCGCTCGGCGATCGGCGCCAGGAAGGCCGGACCCCAAGGGATCTGCGCAGCGGGCGTGGAAAAGCCCACGCTGACGTTGAGCAGGTCGAGGCCGCCCTCGCGCATGGCGCGCACCAGCTCGATGGACTCCTTGAGCGTCTGCTCGTCATTGCCGTCGTACTCGATCACGCCAAAGCGGGCGGTCAGCGGCAGGTTCTTCGGCCACACTTCACGCACGGCGGCCAGCGTTTCCAGCAGGAAGCGGCCCCGGCCGATGGCGTCGTTGCCATATTCGTCGGTGCGTTCGTTGCCGTGCACCGAGAAGAAGCTCTGGGCCAGGTAGCCGTGCGCAAAGTGCAGCTCCAGCCACTGGAAGCCCGCATCGCGCGCGCGGATGGCGGCGGCCACGAAATCGGCCTGAACGCGGGCGATATCGGCTTTTGTCATCGCCTCGGGCATCTTGGCGAGGTTCGCGCCGAACGGCTTGGCCGACGGGGAGATGGTCTGCCAGCCACGGGCGTCGCCGTCGGCGATATGGTCGTCGCCTTCCCACGGACGATTGGCGCTGGCCTTGCGGCCGGCGTGGGCAATCTGGATGCCCGGCACGGCACCGCCGGCCTTGATGGCTTCGGCGATACGCGCCATGCCAACCGCCTGCTCGTCATTCCACAAACCCGTGCATCCCGGGGAAATGCGGCCCTCCGGCGACACGGCGGTGGCCTCCACGATCACCAGGCCGGCGCCGCCACGGGCCAGGCCGGCGTAGTGCGACAGATGCCAGTCGTTGGTGAAACCGTCGATGGCGCTGTACTGGCACATCGGCGGCACCGCGATGCGGTTGCGCAGGGTGACATCCTTGAGGGTGAAAGGCGTGAAAAGCGCAGGCGTAGTCATAATCGGTATCCACGTTTGTTGCGATGCAGCGAATATTAGGGTGCCACCGCTATAATGAAAACCGTCTGCGCCTTATCGTCCTAATAAGAGTTCATTATGCTTAACCCGCAATGGCTGCGGTCCTTCGCGATGCTCGCGCAGGTCGGCAGCTTCACCCGTGCCGCCGACGAACTGGGCCTGACCCAGGCTGCGGTCAGCCAGCACGTGCGCCATCTGGAAGACGCGCTGGGCCCGCTGCTGATACGCCGCCCCCGCGCCATGGAACTGACGCCGGCCGGCAAGGCGCTGGTGGAATACTGCAACGACATGGAAGTGGCCAACGACCGCCTGCGCGCCCGCCTCAGTGCCGATGGCGAGAGCGGCGCGGTGGGCCTGATCACGCCCGGCAGCATCGGCCTGTTCCTGTATCCGCGCCTGCTCGACCTGCAGGCCCGCACGCCGGGGCTGATCATCCGCCACCGGTTCGCGCCCGACGCCGAAGTGCTCGAAAACGTGCTGCAGAACCGCTTCGACGTGGGGCTGGTCTCGCTCAAACCCGACGACCCGCGTCTGGAAGCTTCACCGTTCAGCGAGGAACCGCTGGAACTGGTCTACCCGGCCGGCGAAACAGTCAGCACCTGGACAGACCTGGAACGGCTCGGCTTCGTCGACCACCCCGACGGCAAGACCATGGCCAACCGCCTGCTGAGCCGCCATTTCCCGGGCAATCCCGGCGTGCATACGCTGCCGTGCCGGGGCTTCAGCAACCAGGTGAGCCTGATGCTGGAACCGGTGGCACGCGGCTTCGGCTTCACCGTGATCCCGCGCTACGCCCGGGAAGCGTTCGTCCAGTGCGACCAGATCCGCGTGCTCGACTGCCAGATGCCGGTCATCGACAAGCTCTGGCTGATCCACCGCTCCGAATGGTCCCTGCCGCCGCGCGTGTCGCGCGTGGTGGACTACCTGCGGACCCAAGTCAAGGCGGGTTGAAGCCCTTTAGCGATCGATGCCAAGCCGGCGCACCAACGCCGCGTGCGCCGGATACGCCGCCGCCAGTGCCTCCGGCTCTGCCAGTTCGAATTCGCTGAACTCGAAGCCCGGTGCCACGGTGCAGCCGGCCAGCGCGTAGCCGGCCTGGCCCGGCACCCGTTCGGCCGCAAACCAGCAGCCGGCGGGCACCACGGCCTGGAAGGTCGTGCCCGGTTGCACCAGCGGGTTGCCGAGCCGGTGCGTGACCAGCGCGCGGTCGGGGGTCAGCACGTGCACCCGCAGCTCATCGCCGGCGTGGAAATGCCAGGCTTCGTCGGCGCCAATACGGTGCCAGGCGGACCACGCGTCGTCGCACAACAGGTAGTAGATGGCCGTGGAGGCAGACCGCTCCGCCCCGTCGGCCACGCGCATCACGCGCGCCGTGTCGCGCCAGGTCTCGCGGTAGAAGCCGCCTTCGGGGTGAGGCACCAGCCCGAGTTCGTCGATCAGGCGTTGCTGCGGAGTCAGTGACGTGGGGGACATAGGAAACATAGGTGGCATGTGAGGCATGACGCCATGGCGGCGCGACTGGCCAGCCGGCGGCAGGACGGGCCGCCACCTTACCATGCAGGATTTGCCAAGACAGCCGCGCGGCGCCGCGCTAGGCTGCGGGACAATTTCCAGTATTCCGCCCGCCCCAAGGTTACGCCCCCGAGTCACGCCCTCATGTCACGCCCCGTTCCCGCCTGGCTGCCCGCCATGGCCTTCGTCCTGATCTGGTCCACCGGTTTCATCGTCGGCAAGGCCGTGGTGCCGGTGGCCGACACGAGCCTGTTCCTGCTGGCGCGCTTTGCGCTGGCCACGTTGATGTTCGCCGTCATCGCCGCCGCCAGCCGTGCCGCGTGGCCGCCGCTGGCGCAGGTGCCGCGCCACCTGCTGGCCGGCGCGCTGATGCAGGGGGTGTACCTGTGCGCCGGCTATGGCGCGGTGGCGCACGGGCTCTCGCCGTCGATCATGGCGCTGCTGGGTGCGCTGCAGCCGCTGCTGACTGCCGTGCTGGCCATTCCCCTGCTCAGGGAGCAACCTGGAGCGCGCACGTGGCGCGGCCTGGGCCTGGGCGCGTTGGGCGTGGGTCTGGTAGTCTTGCCAGCCATGCGCACCGGCGCGCCGCACGCGGTGTCGCCGTGGATCGTGCTGATTGGCGTGCTGGCGATTGTTTCGATCACGATGGGTACCCTGCTCCAGAAAACCTCGATTGCGCGCGCGGATATCCGCGCCAGCTCGGCCTGGCAGAACGCCGGGGCAATGCTGGTGGCGGGCGTGGTCGTCAGTGCATCGGGCGGCGTCGGGGCCCTGCACTGGCAGGCCGGCCCCACGCTGTGGGCCGCGCTGGGCTGGGCCGCGCTGGTGTTGTCCGGCCTCGGAACCTGGCTGCTGCTGGGGTTGGTCAGGCGCGGCCAGGCGGCCAACGCCGCCGCGCTGATGTTCCTGGCGCCGCCGCTGGCCGCCGTGCAGGCCGCCTTGCTGTTTGGCGACCGGCTCGGCCCCGTGCAGTGGCTGGGCATGGCGGTGGCCGGCATTGGCGTCTGGCTGTGCCAGACCTCGGGAAAACCGCGTCATGCCGAAGCTCGTTGACCACGCCTCGCCGCTGGTTGAGCCGCGCCGCTATCGGCGGCGGCCCTTCGGGCATGCGCACGACTATCACCAGTTGCTGTTCGGCGTCGACGGCGAGATCGAGCTCGAGATCGACGGCCATGCCTATCGCGTCGACGCGCAGCACGGGCTGGTGATTCCGGCCGGCCTGCATCACCTGTGCAGCGGCCTCACCGACAACCTGCAGCTCGTGGCGGATTTTCCGTCGAGTTCCGTGGCGCTGCCCGCGCGGCTGCTGGCCCGGCCGCGCACGTTTGCGATGGATCCGGCCTTCGCCGCGCGGGTACGCGGACTGGCCACGGCGCGGCGGGATGGCATCGACCGGCCATCGCCCGCGGCGCACCCCTCGTCCTCGCGGCAAGGCGCGTGGCAGCAGGCGGCGGCACTGGCAGGCGGGTTGACGTCCATGCTCGGCCTCGATGACCGCCATTACGATGCCGCGCGCTTTCCGGTGGCGGCCATCGACGGCTATCTGCGTGCGCACCTGTCCACGCCGTTGCGGGTAGACCAGCTTGCCGCGCGCATCGGCTGGGGCGCGCGACGCTTCCATACGCTGTTCTGCGAAGCGTTCGGCGACACCCCGCACGGCTACCAGACCCGTCTGCGGCTGGACCAGGCCGTGCAGTGGCTGATGGCCGGCACCATGCCGCTGGCCGAGATCGCGGCAGCCACCGGCTACCCAGACCAGACCACCTTCACGCGCGCCTTTGCGCGGCGCTTTGGCCAGCCGCCTGCCGCCTGGCGCAGCGCCGCCAACGCAGGCGCCACCCCCACTGCTACCCCGGCCCGCACCAACGCCGCGTGATCGGCAACTTTTACAACCGCAAGTAAAGCCGGAACGACATGGCGCGTCGCTGCTGCGTCCGCGATCCGTACCGCCGTGCCCGCGGCGGCATGAGGCCGGCCGGTACGAAACTTGCGCGGCATACCGTTCGCCATGTCAAACGCCGCTGCTTGCCCCGCCACCTCCCCCGCCGCCCCGCTGGGCGCCTCGCTGCTACGTCCCGGCCACAACTGCTGGCGCGTGGCGCCCTGCGCGCGCTTCGCGATGCTGGTGGACGCCGATGCCTATTTCAGCACGCTGCGCCAGGCGCTGCTGCGCGCCGAGCACAGCATCTTCATCCTCGGCTGGGATATCGACAGCCGCATGCGGCTGACCCCGGGCGAGCCCGACGACGGCCTGCCCGCCACGCTGCGCGACTTTCTCAACGCGCTGTGCAAGCGGCGGCGCGGCTTGCGCATCTACGTGCTGAGCTGGGATTTTGCGATGGTGTTCGCGCTCGAACGCGAATTCCTGCCGTCCGCCAAGCAGCACTGGCAGGCGCATCGGCGCCTGTCGTTCTGCTTCGACGGGCACCATCCGGCCGGCGCCTCGCATCACCAGAAGGTGGTGGTCATCGATCACGCACTGGCTTTCGCGGGCGGGCTCGACCTGACCATCCGCCGCTGGGATACCCATCACCACCTGGCCGACGAGCCGCGTCGCGTGGACCCGGACGGCAAGCCTTACCCGCCCTTCCACGACGTGCAGGCGATGGTCGACGGCCCGGCCGCGCGCGCGCTGGGCGAGCTGGCCGCCGAACGATGGCGCCATGCCACGGGACGGCGTCCGCGCGTGCCCGAGCCTGACGCATCGTCAGCGCCGTCGCACCTCTGGCCCGAGCAGGTCACGCCCGACATCACCGACGTGCAGGTCGGCATCAGCCGCACCTATCCGCCGGGCGATGACACCCCGGCCGTCACCGAGATCCGCGAGCTCTATGTCGATGCCATCGCCGACGCGCGCGAGAACATCTATCTGGAGAACCAGTACTTCAGCTCGTGGCTGATTGCCGACGCCTTTGCCGCACGGCTGCGCCGCCCCGACCCGCCCGATATCGCCCTGGTCTCGCGCCGCACCGAGAGCGGCTGGCTCGAGGAAGCCAGCATGGGCGTGCTGCGCGGGCGGCTCTGCCAGGGGCTGCGCGAATGCGACGCGGGGCATCACTTCCAGCTCTATTGTCCCGACGTGCCAGACCTTGGCAACGCCTGCGTCAACGTCCACGCCAAGGTGATGGTGGTGGACAACCGGCTGCTGACCATCGGCTCCGCCAATCTCAGCAACCGCTCGTTCGGGCTTGATACCGAGTGCAACCTGGTGATCGAGTCGCGCGGCGACGCCCGTATCGAGGCCGCCATCGAGGCCATGCGTGGCCGTCTGCTGAGCGAGCATCTGGCGGTGTCGCCCGAGGTGCTGCAGCAGGCCACGGCGCGGCATCCGCGCCTGCACGACCTGATCCGCGCGCTGCACCGCACCGAAGGGCGCACGCTGCAGCCGTTCTCGCCAACGGTGTCTGAAGACGTGGATGCCGCGCTGCCCGACGCCACGCTGCTCGATCCGATGGAGCCGATCGACCCTGACGAGATCATGTCCGCATTCGTCAGTCATGAGGCGCGGCCCCGCGCGGCCGGGCGCGTGGCCATGTTCGTGGCCTTCGTGCTGCTGCTGGCCGGCGTGGCGTTCGCGTGGCGCTACACGCCCCTGCGCGAGTGGGCCGACTTCCGCCATCTGCTGACGCTGGTGCAGCGCATCGGCGACATGCCGCTGGCACCGCTGGCCATGGTCGGCGCGTTCGTTGCGAGTGGCCTGATACTGTTCCCGGTCACGGTGATGATCGTGGTGACGATGGTGGTGTTCGGGCCGCTGTATGGTGCCGGCATCGCGCTGGCCGGCACGGTGTCCAGCACGGCGGCGGGCTACACGGCGGGCCGCCTGATGGGGCGCAACGCCGTGCAGCGCTTCGGCGGGCGTCGCCTCAACCGGCTCAGCCAGCAGGTAAGCCAGCATGGCGTGCTGGCGATGGTGGTGCTGCGGCTGGTGCCGGTGGCACCGTTCACGCTGGTCAACCTCGTGGTGGGGGCATCGCGCATTCGCCTGCGCGACTGCCTGCTGGGCACGGCCATCGGCATGTCGCCGGGCATCATCGTGTCGGCCTCGCTGGTGGACCGCATCGCGGCCGTGGCGCGCGATCCCGGCGCGCTGACGTTTGCATGGCTGGCCCTCGTGCTCGCGGTGCCGGCCACACTCTGGTATGTGCTGCGCCGCCGCCGGCGCAAGCGCGCCAACGCGGCGCGTGCCGCCCGCCCGCCCGCCGACCATTCACACGCCGACCCCGCGCACGCCGACCATTCACCCGCCGACTCTGGGCACGCGGCGCGCCAGCCGCGCCCCGCCGCTACGTCGCCGCAGTCGGCAGGCAGGCGCCCCGGAGAATGCGCGCGATGAACGCGCCCGACGCACGCGCCCCGGCCTTGCATGCCGAGATTGCGGTGGCCAGCTACAACATCCACGGTGGCGTTGGCACCGACGGGCACTTCGTGCCGAAGCGCATTTGCGAGGTGCTCAACGAACTGCGTGCCGACCTGATTGCGCTGCAGGAAGTGGAAACGCGCGGCACGGGCTTCGACATGCTGCGCTTTCTGTCGCACCACACCGGCCTGCATGCCATTCCAGGGCCTACGCTGGTGCGGGACGATGGCGACTACGGCAACGCGCTGCTCACGCGCTATGCGCCGCTGAGCGTGCGGCATATCGACCTCAGCGTGAAGGGGTGCGAGCCGCGCGGCGCCATCGACGCGCAGCTCGAATGCAACGCCATCGAATCCGGCACGTTCGCGTTGCGGGTGATCGCCACGCACCTGGGCCTGCGGCCCGGCGAACGGCGCTGGCAGGTGCGGCGCCTGCTGACCGCGCTGGCCGAAGCGCCGGCACAGCCCACCATCCTGCTGGGCGACGTGAACGAGTGGTTCTTGTGGGGACGGCCGTTGCGCTGGCTGCATGCGTACTTCGAGCGTACGCCGCATGTGTCCACATTTCCGTCGCGGCTGCCGTTCCTGGCGCTCGACCGCATCTGGACCTCGCCGCGCGCGCACCTGGTGACCGTGACGAGCCATCGCACACCGCTGGCGCGGCTGGCGTCAGACCACCTGCCGCTGCTTGCGCAGATGCGCCTGACGTCTGCATGAGATGCGCACGAACACTGCATGAAGGCGGCAACGCGACGCTGCACTGCAAGGTCCGCCGCCCGCGCAGGGCGCGCGGGGCATGGCCCGCATGCGTTGCCGCAGGGCCGCAATACGGGTATTTCGCTAGGTTCTCGCGCTAGATTGGTGCCATGCGCCTGCCTATACTGACCTGCGTACCGTGCATGTCATCGTGCGTGGACGTGTACTGCCAATAACAACGGGCAGGCGAAGGGTGGCCCCGGGAGGACGCCGCCGAAGGTCATAGCGATACGGCCTGCCCCATGAACAGGAAAGTGGAGATGGGCATGCCCAGCGAACAGTTCCTTGCAACCCAGGAAACCCGCCGCTCGGGGCTACGTGCCTTGCGGGCGGCACTGCTCCAGGTCCACAAGGAGGTCATCGGCTACGACCGCGGACAGTACGAAAGACTGCACGGGCCGATTCCCGCAGGTCAGTTTGTCCAGCTCGTGACGGAGGAAGCGTTCTTCCGCTGGCTGGACCCCTTGTCGCGCCTGATCATCGAGATCGACGAAGAACTCGATGGCGACGAGCATCACGATGAAACGTGCCGCGCCGTGGCCGGCGCCACGCAGAAACTGTTCAGCGACCTCGGCGATGCCGCGTTCCGCCGACGCTACCAGGAGGCCCTGCAGGACGAGGCCGCGGTAACGGTGGCGCACGGGCGGCTGATGTCCGTCATCGGCCAGTTGCGCCAGTTGCCCTAGCCCCTGGCCCCCGGGCGGTTGGCCGGGATTGGTCCGCGCGCGCGGACCGGCGGCAAGCGGCGACGACTATCGTCCCCTGCCGCCGCCCCTTCCGCCACCACCACCACCACCGCCACCGCGATAGCCCCCGCCGCCACCGCCCCGGTATCCGCCCCCGTAGGTTGCGCCGTAGTTGCCGCCGCCGCTGTATCCGCCACTGTATCCGCCGCCATGGCCGCGGTAGCCCCCATAGCCACCATACCCGCCGCGGTAGCCGTAGTAGCCGCCGCGATACCCGCCGTAGCCGTGATACCCGGGGTAGCCCCGGTACCCGTAGTAGCCGCGGTAGCCGTAACCGCCCCGATATCCGTAGTAACCCCGATACGCGCAGCAGCCATAGCCAATCCAGATGCTGCTGTAGTAGGGCCAGCCGCCGTACGAATAGGGATAGCCGTAGGGATAGCCAGCGTAATAGCTACCGTAAGCGCCACCGTAGTAATTGCCGTAGTAGGCCGAATAGGCCGGGTAGCCGCTGTAGAACGTGCCGTAGCTGTTGAGATAGCTGCTGTCGGCTTCGCCGGTGCCGGTGCCGGTATAGCCCGCGTAGCCGCTGTAGCTGCCATAGCCCGCATAGGCCATGTCGTAGCCGGGATACGTCACGCATCCGCCCAGCATCGGCGCGAGCCCGGCCAGCGCCGCGCCTGCCAGGCTGGCCAGCCAACCGCGTATGGCACCCATTCCCGTCTCCCGCAAGGCTGGCGCGCCGCGTTGGCATTCACGCGTGTCCAGCGTTTTGATTCTATTGTTTATTGACGGGCAGACAAGTGCCGAAACCCCGGGGGGCCCATGCAGACCGCCGCCTGTTCCCATCCTCATGCGTACCCGTTTGCGCGGGAACGCGGCACGCTGGTGTGCTTCGTGGTGGCGCTGCTGATGCACGTGCTGCTGGGTGTGCTGCTTCATGTTGGCATCCACTGGCGCAACGCCGCACCCGAGGGGGTAACCGCCGAATTGTGGGAGGCAATACCGTGGGAGGCCATGCCGCTCCCGGCCGCGCCGGAACCGGTGTCGGAATTGGCGACGGAATTGGCGACGGAATTGGCGACGAAATTGACGACGGAAGCCGCCCCGGCTACCCCGGCTACAGCGCCGCCGGAAGACCCCAACGCCAGCATCGCGCTGCAGGAAACGCCGCGCAAGGCAGCACGCGCTGCGCAACCTCTCCCCCGGCAGGCGCGCCCCGAACCGTCGGCACGGCCTGCCGTCACGCGGCCGCCCACCTCCGCTACTTCGCCCACCTCCGCCACTTCGCCCACGTCGGCCGACACCACGCAAGCCGATGCCCAGCGGCAGGAGGCCCTCGCGCACCTGCAGGCGCAGGCCGGCGCCGCCAGCGCCAATACCGGCAGCGGCACCTCGGGCAAGCCGTCAGCGGGCTACGCCGAGCGCGTACGGCAGCGCGTCAAGCCGAACATCCACTTCAGCGAAGAGGTGGACGGTAACCCGGCCGCGGTGGTGGCCGTGCGCATGGCGCCCGATGGCGCGATCGTCTCGGCGCAGCTGTACCGCTCCAGCGGCCACGCTGGCTGGGACAGCGCCGTGCTGCGCGCCGTGACGCTCTCCAACCCCTTGCCACGCGACGAGAACGGCGTGGCGCCGGCGGAGATCCGCATCACCTTCTGGCCCAAGGACGAGGCCAATCCGTAGCCGCGCGGCCCCGGCGTTGACCGCGCGGCACGCATGGCGAAGTACGCAAAGATCGGTTCGCCGCCGGCGATGCGGTGCCTATATCCGCCTCCCTCGACAAACAATTGCACTGCGCACGTCGCAAAAGCACCCGTTTTGATCTTGCTCAAATTAACCGCGAGGACGCTCTTGCACACTCGCGGCCATGACTCCGAACACCTCCCCCAGCGCTTCCGCCTCCCCTGCCTGCCCTACCCCGCCGGCAGTTCCTGCGTCCGCCCGGTCCTCAACGTCCTCCACTTCGCCGTCCCCTGCGTCCCGGCACTCCGACCCCGCCACAGCGCCGCGCCGACGCCTGGCATGGCTGGTCGGCTTGCTGAGCGGGGCGCTGCTGATCGGCAACACGCTGCTGTGCTTCCTGCTCATCGTGCCGCTTGCGCTCGTCAAGCTGGTGCTGCCGATGACGGCGGTGCGCCGGCTGGTCGACCCCTGGCTGAATGGCATCGCCACGTACTGGGTTTCGTGCAATACGCGCTGGATTGCGTTCCTCCAGCCCCGCAGCTGGGACATCGAGGGCAACACCGGCCTGCAGCGCGACGACTGGTATCTGGTCAATTGCAATCACCAGTCGTGGGTCGACATCTTCGTGCTGCAGCGCGCGCTGAACAAGCGCATACCGCTGCTGAAGTTTTTCCTCAAGCAGCAGTTGCTGTACGTGCCGGTGATCGGGCTGGCGTGGTGGGCGCTCGACTTCCCGTTCCTCAAGCGCTACAGCAAGACGCAATTGCGCAAGAACCCGGCGCTGGCGCGGCGCGACCTCGACACCGCCCGCCGTGCCTGCCAGAAGTTCAGCCTCGTGCCCACCAGCGTGATGGTGTTCGCCGAAGGCACGCGGCTGACCGAAGCCAAGCGGGTGTCGCAGTCCTCGCCGTACCGGCACCTGCTCAAGCCCCGCGCTGGCGCGCTGGCCATGACGCTGAATGCGATGGGCGGGCGCTTCCGCTCGATGGTCGACGCCACCATCGTGTATCCGGACGGCGTGCCGAGCTTTTGGGACCTGGCTTGCGGCCGCACCGGGCGCATCATCGTGCGCATCCACCAGGCGCCGATTCCCGCCGATTTCTGCACCGGCGACTACACCGGCGACAAGGCCTTCCGCTCGGCCTTCCACAAGTGGCTGGCCGATCAGTGGGACGCCAAGGACGCGGAAATTGCGCGGCTGATGACCGACGACCGCGCGACAAGCTAGGCCAATTTGGCGATGGCGGCCAGCCGCCGCCGGAAATCGGGTACGCTACGCGGTCCCTTGCAGACCCGCCACACCCGTGACCCACAGATTGATCCGGACAACCCTGGCCATCGCCATGACCGCGCTGGCGGTGGCGACGGCAGGTTGTTCCGGCGACCCTCCGCCGCCGCCCTCGCCGACCACCACTCCGACGACCAAGCAGACCACGACCCCAGCAGCCCCCAGCGACCTCGAAGCATCGGCCGGCCTGGTGCCGCAGCGCGATGAAGCAATCCTCGCCAATCTGGCCGCGTTCTGCGTCGATCACGCACCGCGCACGAGCAAGGCGGTGAACGCCGCGCTGCAACGCTGGAAGTCCGTCAATGCAGCCCACCTCGCGGTGGCGCGCCACTACCGCCAGCGCCTGGACGACCTGGCCGCCAACGCGGGCAGCGAAGCCGAGCGCCACGGCATTCAGGAGTTGCTGGACCAGCAGGTCACGCTGATCGGCAGCGAGACCAACCAGCATCTGGACCTCATGCGCGTGGCATGGGCGCACGAGCGCCCCGAGGTGGTGGCCGAACTCTGCAGCGAGCAGTTCGCCAAGGTGACGGCCGGCGATTGGGACGTGCGACGGCGCGACCCCGAGGTGGCTGCGCTGCTCGATGCCGGCATTCCCGGGAACGCCAGGTAGTTTCGGGGCGGGCACCGGCTGGGCATGCGTCCGGCCCCGCGCGCAGCCCGGCGCCGCCACTGGCACGTATCCTGCACTTCCTCCCGCTGTCGGGCCGCCCGGCCCCGGACTTCAGGAGGACATCCGATGCAACCAGGCGACGTACAGGACCGAGACGAAAAGATGCAGCGCCTGCGCGGCGAACGGCGCTATACGTGGACGCACCCGCTTGTCTTGGGGGCCATCGCGCTGATTGTGGTGGGCTACGCGGCCACGTTCTGGTAGCCATGCGCGGCGGCGTGGCGATGTAAGGATTACCGGTCAGCGCGCCGACCGTGGGCGGGTTTGCCAACGCCAGGCATCGGCCAAAAGGCAAAGCCGCCCAAAAGCAAAAGCCCCCGCCCGCCATTGCAGGGGCGCGGGGGCCGCAGCGGTCATGGCGCCCGCCGTGGCACCGTTCAATGCTGCGCGCGGGCCGAGCGGAACGCCGCGCGCAACTCCTCGGCAAACAGTTGCGGTTGCTCCCACGCCGCGAAGTGGCCGCCCTTTTCCACCGCATGGTAGTAGTTGAGCGACGGGTAGGCCTGCTTGCTCCAGCTTTCCGGCGCGCGGTAGATCTCGTGCGGGAACACGGTAATGGCCACCGGCACCTTGATGTCGCGCGTCTTCTGGGCGTCGGCGCTGAAGTTGTTGTTGTTGTTCTCCCAGTAGAAGCGTGACGACGAGGCCCCCGTGTTGGTCAGCCAGTACAGCGTGATGTCATTCAGGATGGCGTCGCGCGACAGCACGCGCTCGGGCACGCCATTGCTATCGCTCCACTGCGCAATCTTCTCGTACGTCCATGCGGCCAGCCCCGCCGGCGAGTCGGCCAGCGAATAGCCGATGGTCTGCGGACGCGTCACCATCATCGCGCCATACGCCGCGTTGCGGCCGAAGAACGTGCTCAGCGACTGGAAGGCGTCGCGCTCGGGCGCGGTCAGGCTCTGTGGCGCCGCATCGCCCGCCAGGATCTGCTTCATCAGCGGCCCCGGCACCGTGGCCGGCATGTTCAGGTGAATGGCCAGCAGGCCGCTCGGGGCCTGACGGGCCAGCGCATCGGAGATGACCGAGCCGTGATCACCGCCCTGCGACACGTAGTGCTTGTAGCCCAGGCGCTTCATCAGCGTGTCCCACGCACGCGCCGTGCGGTCCGGCCCCCAGCCGAGGTCCTTCGGACGGCCGGAGAAGCCATAGCCCGGAATCGACGGGATGATCACGTCGAACGCGTCTTCCGCGCGGCCGCCATAGGCCACGGGGTCGGTCAGCGGGCCGATGGTGTTGACGAACTCGAAGATCGAGCCCGGCCAGCCGTGCGTGAGGATGACCGGCAAGGCGTTGGGGTTGCGCGAGCGCACGTGGATGAAGTGGATGTCCACGCCGTCGATGGTCGTGACGAACTGCGGCAGCGCGTTGAGCTGCGCCTCGGCCTTGCGCCAGTCGTACTTCGTGCCCCAGTACTTCACCAGCTCCTGCACGCGGGCCTGCTGGATGCCCTGCGAATCGTCGGCGACGGTTTCCTTGTCGGGCCAGCGCGTGGCGGCAATGCGGCGGCGCAGGTCGTCGATCTGCGCCTGCGGCACATGGGCCCTGAACGGACGGATGCTCTCGTCGGTGGGGGCGGCGCGCTGGGCGACCGTGGCCTTCATCGCCGGCCCGGCGGGCGCGGCCTCGGCAGCCCTGGCGGGGTGCAGGGTGGCGGCCAGTACCAGGCTGGCAAGCACGGCGGACGCGGTCAGCGTGCGGCGCGCAAGCGCGGCGTGGGACGAATGGGGCGAATGGGACGAATGGGACTTCAGGGAGGCGGGCGCAAGGGTCTGGACAGCGGTGCGAGACATGAAGGTTTCTCCTGGTTGTTTGCCCGATGCAGCAATCGGGATGCGAACGAACCATCGCAGTCTGGGCAGGCAATGCAGGTGCAACATGTCGGCGGCGGCGCGGTTTTGGATCGCAATGTGTCGCTTCCACGGGCAGATACAAAGCGATACACGCGTCACCCGCCGCACCGGGGCGCAGCAGGAACGGAAGATGCAAAACCAGGGCATCTGGCGAGTTGGAGAAGCGCGATGAGCGACTTTGAATACACCCCGGAGGAACTGGCTGCATTCGCGGAAAAGCGCCGAGACGCCCTGATGGAGCGGCAAATCCAGCCCCTGGAAATCAGGATCAGCCGCCTGCGCGCAGAGATCCGTGCCAAGGTACGGCACGTGCGCGCCCTGCAAGCGCGGGGCTATCCCGCCCAACCTTCGGTGCGGGTACTGAAACTGCTCTGCCGTACGCTGGCGGCGCGCCGCCGCTATCGCGACGTGCTGCTGCGGCAGATCGTGGAAGACACCACCCCCATGCACCGCTGATCGCACACGTCACATCATGACGGTTGCAGCGCGACTGTCAGGCGTCAGCCCCCGGTACGGGCTACACACATGGCAAGAATTGCGCATGGCGCGCCCACTCGATCGTCGGGATCATTCCCCGTTCGTCGCATCCCAGTCGAACGCCGTCACCTTGGGCAACACCACCGCCAGGTAGTCCACCATCGCGCGCACGGCCGGCAACAGCCCGGTGCGATACGGAATCAGCGCCGTAATGCGGGCATCGGCGGCCATCCAGCCCGGCAGGACCTGCCGCAATGCGCCGCTGCGCAGCTCGGCCTGGCACATGTAGCCCGGCAAGGCCGCTACGCCAATGTTGGCGCACGTGGCTTCCTTCACCGAGATCAGGCTGTTGCTCTGGAAGCGCGGGTCGAACGCCACCGTCACCTCGCGCCGGTCTGGCCCTTGCAGATGCCATTGCAGCGCGCCCTTGCCGGCCAGCGCGATGATGGCGTGCTGGTCCAGTGCCTCGGGCTGCTGCGGAGCCGGGTTGCGCGCCAGGTACTCGGCGCCCGCGAACAGGTACCACGGCGCGCGCGCCAGCGGATGCTGCACCAGGTTGGAATCCTGAAGCTGGCCCACGTGTCCGCGAATCGCCAGGTCGAAGCCTTCGCCCACGATGTCGACGAACCTGTCGGTTGCCGTCTCGATGATCTTGACCTTCGGATTGCTGGCCAAAAAATCGGGCAGCACATGGCGCAGCGCGAACTGGGCAAGCTCGGCGGCGGTAGTCACGCGAATCACGCCGCTGGGCTCCACCAGCCGCTGGCGCATGGCTTCCTCGGCCAGCTCGGCACTGCGCAGCAGCGAGGTGGCGTACTGGTAGAACTCCTCGCCCACCTCGGTCATGGCGAACTGGCGTGACGTCCGGTTGATCAGCCGCACGCCCAGCGAGGCTTCCAGCTCCTTGAGCCGATGGCTCAGCGTGGATTTCGGCAGGCGCAGCGCCTCGCCCGCCGCGGTGAATCCGCCGCGATCAACGACCTGCACGAAGAAGTAGACATCTTTCAGATCAAGCATGGCAGCGGGAAAACGCGTCGACGTCCGGATCATACGTCGCGCCGCGCGCGGGCGCCCATCCGGGCAAACCTTGGTAGTGACATGCGCAGCCACGCGCGGGCGCGCACGGCAATCGTTCAGGTTTGCCGAACCTTCCGTACACGATTTGACGGCTTCTCAAGCGCCCGTCCGCGCTTTAGCGTGTTGCCCAGGAGACGGCCGCGCTGTCTCTGGACATCGAATCACACGTGGAGCAGACAATGTCAATGATCAAGGGCTTTCACCATCTGACGGCCGGCGTCCGGCACGCGCAGGAGGATGTGGATTTCTATGTGAAGCTGCTCGGGCAAAGCCTCGTCAAGAAGACCGTGCTACTGGACGGCGAGGACCCGATCTATCACCTGTACTACGGCAACGCCAACGGCGAACCGGGCACGCTGGTCACCTCGTTCCCGTTCCGCCAGCGCGGCGTGATGGCCCGCCCGGGCTCCGGCCAGGTACGGATCATCAACTACTCGGTGCCTGCCGGCTCGCTGCCGTTCTGGCGCGACCGCTTCACCGCCAGGGGCATCGCCTTCGAGGCCGTGATCACCGAGCGCTTCGGCGAGCGCCGGCAGCGCTTCCAGCATCCGTGCGGCATCGAGTTCGACCTCGTGGAAACCAGCCTCGATGCGCGCACCCCGTGCGTGGCCGACGACATCCCCGAGGCTTGCGCAATCCGCGGCGTGCACAGCATCACGCTCTCGCTGCGCGAGGTGGCCGAATCGGTGCGCTTCATGAGCGAGGCCATCGACTTCCGGCTGGTGGGCCAGTCCGGCCCCTACTACCGCTTCGAGACGCATACCGGCGGGCCCGGCATGGTCGTGGAGTTCCTGCACGAGCCGGAGCGGCTGCAAGGTTCCTCGATCTATGGCGAAGGCACGATCCACCATGTGGCCTTCGCGGTGGACACGCAGGCCGAGCAGATGATGCTCAAGGAAAAGCTCATGGCGCTGGGCTACATCGACACGTCGGAGTCGGTCAACCGCAACTACTTCCGCTCGATGTATTTCAAGATGCCCGGCGGCGTGATCTTCGAAGCCGCCACAACCGACATCGGCTTCGCCATCGACGAGCCGCCCGGCCACTTTGGCGAGGAATTCCAGCTGCCGCCGTGGCTGGTGGACCGCAAGGACGAACTGCTCGGCCGACTCGAACCGATCGCCGTCTAGGCGCCACCCCCAATCTTTTTTGTAGTTGTCAGGATCCGTCATGCAGAAACCCAAGGTACTCGTCGTCTTCTACTCGCGCAATGGCTCCACGGAGCAACTGGCCCAGGCCGTGGCCGATGGCGCCATCGCGGCCGGCGCGGACGTGCGCATGCGCCGCGCGCGCGAAGTGGTTGGCCCCGATGTCATGCGCCAGGCGCCCGGCTGGGCCGAGAACGCCACCGAGATGAACGCCCGCTATGAAGCGCCCACCGAAGCCGACGCCGAATGGGCCGACGCCATCGTGTTCGGCACGCCTACGCGCTTCGGTGCGATTTCCACCGAGCTGAAGGCGTTTATCGACGGCCTCGGCGGCCTGTGGTTCCAGGGCAAGCTCAACGGCAAGGTGGGCTCGGTATTCGGCTCCACGTCGTCGCGGCACGGCGGCAATGAATCGACGCTGCTGTCGATCTACACGCCAATGGCCCATCTGGGCCTGATCATCGTGCCGCTGGGCTATGCAGACGCCGCCATGTTCAAGGCCGGCACGCCGTACGGCGCCACGCATGTCTCGCAGCTCGACTCGGTCAAGCCCGACGAAGACCACCTGGCCGTCGCGCGCTTCCAGGGCCGCCGCGTGACCACCGTGGCCCGCGCGCTGCATTGCCAGCCCGCCGCCGTCGAAGCCTGACGCCTTCCCGGGCGGCTGCCGGAGGGCGCCGCCCGTTGCCCAGCCCGCAGGGCAAGAAAAAAGGGCCGGTCCCGTCGGAACCGGCCCTTTCCGCATCGGCGGGACAGTCGTCCCGCTGCCGCTACCCGCCACTACTTGCGCATGTGCGGACAGGCCGCCGGCGGATCGCCGATGATGCCGCGCGCCGACCACAGTTCCGGGAACGGAATCTCCTCCATTGTCGGCATCAGCCACGCAACGCCTTCGGTGCCGAAGTACGCGGGCCGCGCGCCAAACGTGCGGCGCGTGGCCATCAGGTGCAGATGCTTCCAGGTAGTGAAGCCTTCGGCGATGTCGGCCAGCGTCTCGCCCAGTTGCTGCAGTTCCAGGTTGTCGTTGGCGCTGGTGTAGATCGCGCGCCAGACCTGCTCCACCGCCGGGCTTGGCTGGTACGGCGCGCTGAAATCGCGCGTGGTGACCGTGGCGGGCACGGCGTAGCCGATACGCGCCAGATAGGTCAGCACGTCGTCATACAGGCTTGGCGCCGCCAGCGTGGCCTGCAGCTGCTGCCAGCGCTGGGGCTGGGGTTCGAAGTGTTGCAGGTGCTCGGCCTGCTTGATGCCCAGCAGGTAAGTCATCTGGCGGTAGGTCCACCCCTGCAGCGCGGTGTCCTTGCCGTACGTGGCCACGGCGCGCGACAGAATCTGCAGCAGGTCGTTGGGCGTCATCCATGCAATCGACTGCCATGTGGCGTTGAGCGGCGCGTGATGCGCCACGATGCGGCGCAGCGTCTGGCTGGCGGCCGGCAGGTCATTGGCGCGCAACTGCGCCTGCGCAATGCGGATCTCCTTGATGATCAGCATCCAGTACAGCTCGGACACCTGCACGGTGGCAATCCACGCGTGCTCGCCGGGATGCTCGCTGACCGGATGCTGGAGCGCGTGCAGCGCATCGGTGCGCATCCAGGCGCTGTACGGGGTCTGGCCGGCCGGCGCTTGCGCGGGCGCGGACGGCGCGCGGGTGACGGTATCGTCCATCGTTGTCTCCTTGTCGTAGGGTCGTAGGGTCGTAGGGTCGTAGGGTCGTGGGTGTAGTGGGCGTGAATCGGCGAGATATGGCGGGTTATGGCGGGATATGGCCGGAAAGCGCCTATACGCAGGCCGGCCCGGCTTCGACATCGGCCCCGGCTGCGAGCAGCGCGGCCATCTGGTGGGCAATCTGCAGCAGCGCACCGTCGTCGCCAGGCTTCGCCACGATCTGCAGCGCCGCCGGCAACTGGCCGGGCCGGGCCGCCAGCGGCAGCGAAATCGCCGGATAGCCGGCCAGGTTGAACGGTGCGGTGTAGGTCATCAGCGCCTCGCGCACCGTGCCTGACCACGCGCCAATGCCGACGGTGTCGTGATCGAGATGCGGCGCCACGCACGGGCACGTCGGCAGCACCAGGTAGTCCACGGCGGCCATGGCCGCGTGCAGCCGCTCGGCCAGCTGGCGGCGGCCCTGCTGGGCGCTGGCGTAGGCCGCGAGGTCCATCGTGCGCGCGCGCGACAAGCGGTCCACGGTCTCCGCGCCGTAGGAGGCGGCGATATGCGTCCAGTCGCTACGCCGGAAATGCTCGATGCCGCCTTCCATCAGCACGATGCCCGCGAACGCCGCGAAGGCGCCGTCGAACACCGCCGCCGCCTCAACGGGCACGCACGAAAACGTCTGCGCCAGCCGCTGCACGGCGCCATCGAACGCCGCACCAACTTCGGCGCTCAGCGGCACCGGTGCGATCTCGCGGATCACGCCGAGCCGCGCCGACAGCCACGCATCGCTGTGCGGGCTTTCAATGCCGAGCGCGCCGGCCATCAGCCGCACATCGTCCACATGCCGACCCAGCAGGCCGACGTGGTCGCACGTGGGCGCCAGCGGAAACACACCGTGCGCGGAAAACGTGCCGAAGGTCGGCTTGAAGCCGGTCACGCCGCATAGCGCGGCGGGAATGCGCACCGAGCCGCCGGTATCGGTGCCCACGCCGCCCAGCACCGCGCCACAGGCAATGGCCGCCGCCGCACCGCCGCTGGAACCGCCGGGAATGCGCGAGCGGTCGAGCGGGTTCAGCGTGTTGCCAAACCGTTCGCTGGCCGTGGTCACGCCCCATGCGAATTCATGGGTGGTGGTCTTGCCGATGACGATTGCGCCCTGGGCCGTCAACGCCTTGACGATGTCGGCGTCGGCGGCCGGCACATGGCCCATATAGGCGGGCGATCCGTAGCGGGTCTCGATGCCCCGGGTGTCGATCAGGTCCTTCACGGCAATGGGCAGCCCTTCCAGCGGCCGGGCAACGCCTTCCGCCAGCCGGCGATCGCTGTCGGCCGCCGCCTTGAGCGCGCGGTCCCAATCGATGGCGGCAAACGCATTGACCGTATGCCGCGCGGTCTCGGCGGCGCGCAGCGCCTGCTCGGCGAGCGCCGTGGCGCTGGCCCGGCCCGTGGCCAGCCACTCGCGCGCCGCGCGCAGGCTGGCATGAGCGGCCGGGCGGCGCGCGCTGGTTGACGGCTCGGTCATCACCACAGGCCCTCCAGCAGTGCGTCGAGCTTCGCCTCGGCCTGATCGCCAAGGTCCGCCACTTCGGCGGGATAGTTCTGCTTCAACAGCGCCGCCACTTCCGGCAGGTGGCCACGCTCGAAATCGAGCGAGCGCAGCCGGCTGGGCAGTTCCAGCGTCTCGACCAGTCCGGCAATGCGGTCCGCCAGCTGCGCGGCACCCTGCGAGCCGAAGATTTCCAGCTTGTCGCCGTAAGTCGAGCCACAGGCGCGGATCACCGGCGCCAGCGTCAGGCACGACGTCACGCTGTGCGGCAGCCCGAAGGTGCCGCCGAGGATATGGCCGATGCGATGGCTGAGCCCATAGATGACCGACGCCGGATAGAAGTAGCACTGCCACGCGGCCAGTTGCAGGTTCAGCAGGTCATCGGCCGAGACCAGCCCGTGCGCGAGGGCCTCGGCGGTTTCCACCCGGCTGGGCCACGCTTCCAGCACGCGGAAGAAGCGGGCCACGCCCTGCGCGGCCAGCATGGCGTGAGGATGGTCCACGCTCACGCGGCGCATGCCTTCCACCGCGTGGTCGATGCCCTTGATGGCCGAACTCAGCAGCAGCTGGCGCGGCGTGCCGGCCACCAGCGACGGATCGATCGCCACCAGCGTGGGCACCGTATCGCGCACCGCGTAGCTGCGCTTGAACCGGTGCGGGCCATCGGTCTCGGTCACGCCGAAGTAGTGCGAGAACTCGGAGCCCGACAGCGTGGTGGGAAACGCCGCAATCGGCAGGTAGCGGCCGGTCTGCGCGTGATGCTGGGCGGACACGGCCTTCGCGGCATCGAGCACCGAGCCCCCGCCAAGCGCCACGATGGAGGCCGCGCCGCGCGCGATGCACGCCTGCAGCGCCTGGCGCACGGTGTAGTCCGGCACGTGCGGCGGCAGTTCGGTAAAGACGCCCACCTCGTCGCGCATGGCGGGCTGCAGGCGCTCGCGGTGCCATGCCGCCAGGAACGGCACGGTAAAGGTCATCGGGCGGTGGATGCCGTAGTCGGCCAGCGACGCCCCGACGCTCTGCACGATGTCGTGCCCCCACACCACCTCTACCTGCGGCAAGCATTTCAATTGATTCACGCACACACTCCAGTTCGTATCGGATGCGGTCGGTGCTCCGATCACGATGGAGAAGATAGGCCATCGCGCCATGGGCGTGCGCGCGGAAATCCGCAACGCAGCGTCCAGAAATCTGGACGTCCGCGGCAAGGCTTCTGCATGGCTTCTGGCGCTTGGGTCACGCGATCTGGCGCGCGCACGCCGTGCGCCCATCGTTCAGGAATTCCGAACCCAGCTTGCAAGCGGGGGCAGCTTCCCGACGCGGCTTGCGGTCCTATGATCCCAACACCAAAGCAACCCCACGAGAATGGAGAGACTGATGGAGACGACCGATTACATGGCCGAACTGATTCGCGGCCGGCACAGCAAGCGTGGCTTCCTGGACCAGCCAGTGCCACTCGATACCGTGCGCGACATCCTGTCCGTGGCTAAGTACGCGCCGAGTTCGAGCAACACGCAGCCATGGCGCTGCTATGTGCTGACCGGCAGGGCCCGCGAGAACGTGGCCGACGCGGCCGTTACCGCCTACCGCGCCAACCCCGACACCCTGGCGCCCGAGTACCCGTTCTTTCCGAAGGAGCTACCGGCGCCGTTCGCCACGCGCTTCCAGACGTTTCGCGGCATGCTTGGCGATGCGCAGGGGGTGCAGCGCAGCGACCTGGCCGGACGCCGGCGCGATGTGGAGCGCCAGTTCCGCTTCTTCGGGGCGCCGGTGGGCCTGATCTTCACGATGGACCGGCGTCTGGAGTGGGCCAGCTTCCTCTGCTATGGATGCTTCCTGCAGAACATCATGCTGGCGGCACGCGCCCGGGGCCTGGACACCTGCCCCCAGCAGATATGGTCGTTGCAGTCGGACGTGCTACGCCCTGCCCTGGCCATTCCCGCGGGCGACATGGTGGTGGCGGGCATGTCGCTGGGCTACGCGGACAACAGCATCCCCGAGAACAACATGGCCATCCAGAAACTGGAGGTGGACGAGTTCACCCGGTTCGTCGACGCCTGACCACGGGTGCGGCGGCCGCCGATGTGCGACGTCTTAGCCGGCAGTGGCTACGCCGGCCGTGGCACGCTGCGCGACGGCGCTGCGCAGGAGCTGGCTGCGCGCCAGCGCCAACGCCGTCTTGAGGCCCACCCACGGGTTCAGCAGGCAGCGGCACACCTGCTCGCTGCGCCCCACGCCGGTGACGCACCACGTGCAGAAGTGCTCGCAGTTGTTGGTGAGGAGGCGATACCGGTCTTCGCCAATGCGCGACCAGGCGCGCGCCACCACGTCCTTGCCCGCGTAGCGGGCGTGCGGCTCGGTCCTGACCTTGACGCCGCGCCCCGCCGCGAAGCTGCGCAGCGCGATGCATTCGACGGGCCGACGCCTGGCGGAGGTAGCGAAGCCGCCGTAGTGGATGACCTGGCCATTGCCGGCATAGATGCCATGGTGCGCGTAGCCGTCCCGTTCGGTCACCAGATGGGCACCCACGTCGAGGGTGCTGGCCAGCCAGTCGAGCGCCGGCCACGCCATCAGCTGATCAAGAGAGAGAGTTTCCACGATGCGTCCCCAATCGCCATCTGCACCGGATCCGGCCACGCGAACCAGACCACCCTTGCCCGGACGCAGACAACACCGTCCCCGCCAGGGGAGTGACCGCCCTGGCAACACGGAACGCCGCACCGGGATTCGTTGTGCCGCAGCGCGCCTGGACTCGTTCGGCACGCGTGCACCAACCATGGAAAAAGGGTAGGACCGCGCCGGCCGGGATGCCATGCTACGGACGGTTTGCGCGGTGCTACATTGGCGTCGCGCACTCATACCCGCGTATAACGCGGGCGCCGCACAAGGCACCGCCGCCGTTGCTCGCGTGCCGGTGTGAATACTTCGGTGGTGCTGCCCCGTGACGGCGGCTCGTTCACGCCGGCCCGGCACAGCCCGCCGCCTGGGGCTGGACGCGGCCGATCCAGGCCCCCAGCAGCAGGGCCAGCAGGCTCACTGCCGCGCCAAGCCCGCACACGGCCGGCCAGCCACCGTGTGCGAAGGCCGCCGTGCTGCCGATCGCGCCCACGCCGCTGCCCACGGCATAGAACAGCATGTAGACGCCGATCAGCCGGCCCGGTGCATCGGGGCGGGTGCGCAGGATCAGGCTCTGGTTGGTCACGTGCAGCGCCTGGCCGCCAGCGTCCAGCAGCACGATGCCGAGGGCCAGCAACCACAGCGAGCCATACCCCTGCGAAGGCTGCGACAGCGGCGACGACAGTTGCGACAGCGGCCACCATGCGGCCAGCAGCAGCGCCAGCGCGGCCAGCGTGGTGCGTTGCGCATGGCCGCCGTCAACCCAGCGCCCGGTGCGCGCGGCCGCCAGCGCACCGGCCACACCGACCAGCCCGAAGGCGCCGATGACAGTGTGCGGCAGCGCAAACGGCGGCGCGCTCAGCGCCAGCGTCAGCGCGCTCCAGAAGATGTTCAACACCGCGAACATCAGCAGGGCCAGCACGCCGCGCGCCTGCACCACGGGCTCGCGGCGCATCAGATCGAACATCGAGCCAACCAGCGCCCAGTAACCGATCTGCGTTGGGGGACGCGACAGCCTGGGCAGTCCGCGCCATAACGGCACGGCGACAAGGGCCATCAGCACGGCAGCGGCCGCATAGGCCCCGCGCCAGCCCGACAGATCGCTGATCGCGCCCGAGACAACGCGGGCCGACAGCAGTCCGATAAACACGCCGCCCTGCGTGGCACCCACCACCCGCCCCTGCTCGCCAGGCGACGCCGCGCTGGCCGCATAGGCAATCAGCCCCTGCGTCATGGCGGTACCCAGCAAGCCCACGCCAAGCATGCCGGCCAGCAGCATCGGTGCGGTGCGGGCCACGGCTACCATGCCGAGCATGCCGATCAGCGCCAGCACCTGCAGCCCCATCAGGCGGCGCCGGTCCACCAGATCGCCAAGCGGCACCAGGCACAGCAGCGCCAGCGCGCAGCCGGCTTGCGTCATGGTCACCACGCCCCCAACGGTGGCCGGATGCATGCCGAAATCGCGCGCCAGCGCATCGAGCAGCGGCTGGGCGTAGTAGACGTTGGCCACGCTCAGCCCGCTGGCCACGGCAAACAGCCACAGCAAGCCGCGTGGCATCGGCGCTGGGATAGATAGTGGCTTCGAGGGTGGATGCATCGGCAAGTCTCCAGGCTGCGGCATCGCCCAAGCCAACGTAGTTGCAAAACAAAACTGGTTGAATGCTAGGGCAACCGGTTTTAAAATGCAACCACTCTGCCGGAACGGAACCTGTTGCCATGCCTCGCCTTCCCGAATCGAACGATCAGCCTTGCCCGGTAGCGCGGTCACTCGATGTCATTGGAGACCGGTGGTCGATGCTGATCGTCCGCGATGCCTTCGATGGTGTGCGCCGCTTTGGCGATTTCCAGCGCAGCCTGGGCATGGCGCGCAATATCCTCACCGACCGCCTGCAGAAACTGGTGGCGGCTGGCGTGCTGGAGACCCAGGCGGCCTCCGATGGCACGGCGTATCAGGAATATGTGTTGACGGCGCGCGGCGAGCGCCTGTTTCCGGTGGTGGTGGCGCTGCGCCAGTGGGGCGAGCGCAATCTGTTCGACACCGGCGAGCGGCACTCGGTACTGGTGGACAAGCGCACCGGCAAGCCGCTGGGCCCGATGGTGCCGCTGGCCCGCGACGGCACGACAATCGCGCCGTCCGACACCGAGGTGCGCAAGGTGAAATAGCACCGCGCCGGCAAGCCGGCGCTCTGACGACGATCACGCGCGCACTGACTTTCAGAGTATTCCGATTACAGAGTCAGAACCGTCTCACTAGACTCGCTTTCGCCCGCGTCATGCGGGTGCTTCACGGCTTTCGGGGTGATCCCCTCCCCTGCTCGGCCGCTTGCAGATGTCGCGCCGGACCCCTCCGCGCGACATCTTTTTTCCCTCGGCCCGCTAGACGCCCGCCTGCAAGCCTTTTTCCACCATTTCCAGCAGCCGCTGGCCGATCATTCCCGCCTCTTCCTTCGCGCGGCTGCGCAGCGGCCCGTCGATCAGCAGCACCGCCAGCCCATGCACCGCCGACCACGCGATGTATTCCGCGCCCGGCCGCCGCGCCGGCGACAGCAGCCCCGCCTCGACGAAACGATCGAGCGCGGCGCCCAGCAGTTCAAACGGGTTCAGCCCGCTGTTGCCGGCCTTGGCCGGGTCGGTGTCCGATTCCACATCGTCGGGCACCGAGAACGCGGTGCGGAACAGCCCCGTCTCGGCCTGCGCAAACTTCAGGTATCCCACGCCCACGGCGCGCAGGTTGCCGCGCGCACGTTCCACCGGTGAGGCATCGGATGAAATCGCTGCCAGCTCGGCTTCCATCGCCATGGCCAGGCTGGCCAGGGCCGAGGCGCGTACGGCCTGCAACAGATCCTGGCGGCTGGCGAAGTGCCGGTAGGCCGCATTGGGCACCACGCCGGCACGGCGGGTGGCTTCGCGCAGCACCACGGCATCGGGGCCGCCATCCCGCGCAAGGTCGATTCCTGCCTCGAGCAACGCACGACGCAGGTCGCCATGCCGGTAGGTGGTGCGGGTGGGAGGCGTCGCGGCGACGGTACGGTTCATGTCAGCTCCCTATGTGGACGTTGTCCACGCTTCTTCGAAGAATAGTAGACAGTGTACACAACCAGCGCCAGCGGGATTTGTCAGGTGACGCGTGCAGCGCAGCATGCGCCGCGGCCGCAAGAGGCTCAGAGAATCGGCGCGAACAGTTTCGCCACGTGCATCGCCACACGCAGGATGGCGGACGAGCCGAGGAAGTCGTCGGGGCCGATCTCGCGCGCCTGCGCGAAATCGGCTTCGAGCATGCGCGCGACATCGGCCGCAAAGGCCGGGTGCGCGGTCATCACCATCAGCTCGAAGTTGAGCCGGAAGGAGCGGTTGTCGAGGTTGGCCGTGCCCACGGCAGCGGCCTCGTCATCGATCAGGATCACCTTCTGGTGCAGGAAGCCCGGCTGGTAGCGATAGACCTTGATGCCCGCGCGGATGGCCTGGTAGGCATAGATCGTGGAAGCGGCGTAGACCACGAGGTGATCGGGGCGCGCCGGAATCAGGATGCGCACGTCCACGCCGCGCAGCACGGCCAGGCGCAGCATGGCAAAGACCGCTTCGTCGGGTACGAAGTAAGGCGAGGTCATCCAGAGACGGCGCGCGGCCGACTGGATTGCCTCGACGAAAAACAGCGAGCAGGTTTCCTGTGCATCGGCGGGGCCGGACGGCACGATCTGGCAGACCATCTGCCCTGCCGCCGCGGGCGGCGGCGTCATCAGGAACGGCACCTCGCGCGCGGCCCAGTACCAGTCTTCCGCAAAGGCCATCTGCAGGTCGAGCACGGCCGGGCCGCGAATCTCGACATGCGTGTCGCGCCACGGCGCCAGCGGCGCGCGCTTGCCGAGGTATTCGTTGCCGACGTTGTGCCCGCCCACGAACGCGCGCTCGCCATCCACGACCACGAGCTTGCGATGATTGCGGAAATTGAGCTGGAAGCGATTGACGAAGCCGGGATGCGTGGAGAACGGATGCGCCTCCACACCGGCCTGGTGCAGCACGCGCACATAGCCGCGCCCCAGCGCGTGGCAGCCGATGCTGTCGTAGAGAAAGTAAACCTTGACCCCGGCACGCGCGCGCTCGCACAGGCGGCGTTGCAGCGCGCGGCCCAGTTCGTCGTCGTGCACGATGAAGAACTGCACAAGCACCTGCTGCTGCGCGGCATCGATGGCCGCGAAGATCGCCTCGAACGTGGCATCGCCGTTGATCAGCAGGCGCACATCGTTATTCGCCAGGCAGGGCATGCCCGTCAGGCCCGGCAGCGCCCGCATGCAGGCCTGCCCGGGCTGGTGCACGACGTTGGCGGCCAGCGTATTGCGCTCCTGCCGGGTCATGCCGTGGCGGATCTCGCGCAGCCGGTCGTTGTTGAAACGTCGGGCGTTGACATAGCCCGCGAACCGGCTCCGTCCGAAGATCAGATACGGGATCAGCGCGAAGTACGGCATCATCACCAGCGACCCGGCCCACGCAATGGCGCCCGGCGCGGTACGCACCGTCATCACGGCATGCAATGCCGCGATGACGCCCACGATGTGGAACGCAAGCACAACCGCGGCAATCACGCTAGGACTCAGCATCGGCAACTGGCACCCTCGTCAGCCCGGACTCGATCAGCCCCGTATTCTGGCACAGCGCCTTGCCAACCACACGCAGCCGGCTTCACATCGGCGCGGCCACGCTGCCTGTTTTTTAAGCACGCCGATGCGCTACCCGCACGGGGCCTCGCGCCGCCAGTTCGTCTCGCTGTTATCCACAATTTCTGTGGATAACGCCGGCACCATCGCGCGCCGACCCGACCGACTGCCGGGGGCGCCCCATTTTCGATGCCGTCGCCGATCTCATCTTCGATCGCATCGTCGATTTAAGGGAACCCCGATTGTTGCGGGTGGGCACGATGGCTACGCTGCGACATGTTTATCCGATTCAATGCGTTTTGCCTGATCGATAGTGTCTAATGAATGCCCAAGCCAATATCGCGCTGCTGGCCAGTCGCGCCTCACCCCTCCAACCCATGCAGGAAATGCTTTCCATCGCGGGGTTCCAGTGCAACCTTTTCCAGGCCGGACGCGACCTGATCCATGGACTCAGTCATGACAGCTACGACATGCTGATCATCGACCGGGACCTTCCCGACATCTCCGCGCTCGACGTCATCCGCACCGTGCGCGCGGTGCGCAACCGCGACGTGCCGATCGTCATGTTCTCCGGCGAACTCAATGACGACGACATGGTGGAAGCGCTGGACGCCGGCGCCGACGACTACCTCATTCGCCCGCTACCGGCGCGCGTGCTGCTGGCGCGCATTGCCGCGCTGCGGCGGCGCATGGCGGGCACCCGCCTGCGCGCCCATATGCCGCTGCGCGCCGGCCCGTACGAGCTGAACAATCCTGGACGCTACGCCATGCTCAACGGCGAACGCATCGCGATGACGCCCAAGGAGTTCGATCTGGCAATGCTGATGTTCGCCAACGCCGGCCGCATCCTGGCTAGCCAGCGCATCGAGAACACCATCTGGGGCCACGAGCTGCCGGCGTCCTCGCGCGCGCCGGCCGGGCTGGTCTCGCGCATGCGCCGCACGCTGAACCTCTGCGCGGAGAACGGGGTCACGATCACCGTGGTGTACGCCCAGGGGTACCGGCTCGACATCCTGGACAGTGCCGCGCGGGCAGAGCTGACTCGCCATCGCGGCGGGGGGCATTTCGGCACCGGCATGGGGTCCGATCGCTGAGGGCCAGCTGGCGCGTCAGCTGTCCAGTTCGCCGCGCGCGGCAAGTTCGGCAATGTCGGTGCGCACGAGGCCATCGGCCCGGCCTTTGGCCTGCCGCTTGGCCACGGCCAGCGCCGCGCCCACCTGCTGGCTGCCGAGCCGCCACGTTGCCATCGCTTCAGGGCCCACGCGAACCACGCCCACGGCCATGGTCACCGGCGGATGAAAGACCGGGCGGCCGTGGCGGTCTTCGCCATGGATGCCGCCCGCCACCCGATCTGCCGCCGTATACATCGCCAGTGCGCCTTCGTTGAACCGCGCGATGGCACCCTGTATACGCCCCTCCCAATCCTCGCCCTGGAACAGCACCAGAAAATCGTCGCCGCCGATATGGCCGAGGAAATCGCGCGACGAATTGCAGGCATCCGCCAGGATGGCTGCAGCACCCTTCAGCAGTTCATCCCCCTTCCAGTACCCGTAGTGGTCGTTGAAAGGCTTGAAGTGGTTCAGGTCCACATAGCACGCATGGAACGGGCTGAGCGCCTCGATCAGGCGGTCGATATGCTGGTTCAGCAGAATGTTGCCGGGCAGGAAGGTCAGCGGATTCGCATAGCGCGCGGCCTCCATGCGCACGTCGGTAATGGCGCGCAGCAGGTCGGCACCGGTGCCCAGGCCGACATAGCACCCTTCATCGGTGATCACGAATCCGTCCGCCAGCGCACGCGAGGTCTCGCCGGCGAAATGCTGGGCCATCTCTTCGAGCGGGGTGCGCTTGTCAAAGCAGACCGGCGCCATGTTGGCCAGCGTGATGCAGGCCTTGCGGCCATAGAGTTCGCGATGGAACGGCGTAGCGTACCGGTCGATCAGGTTCTGGCGATTGACCAGCGCTACGGGGCGCAGCGCATCGTCGACCACCGCCATCGCATGCAGGTCGCCATGCTCGTGCAGCCGCGCCAGCACCTCGTTGTTCGAGGTCAGCGCCGTCACGGTGGGCGCCGGCCGCGTCAGGTGGCCAGCCGTCATGCCCGACCAGCCGTTGCGCAGCGTCTGCGGGAATACCGCGATCTGTTGCGAGGCCAGCACTGCACGCGCCTCCAGGGGAATGTCGCGGATCGGCTGCGAGGCGGGGCGTCCAAGGAAATAACCCTGTCCGGCCGCCACGCCAAGGTCGCGCACCAGGGCCAGTTCCTCGGCGGCTTCGATGCCCTCGGCAATGACCCGGCCACCCAGCGCATGCATCAGGCGCAGCATCGCCCGCAGCACCTCCAGCCTGCGCGCGCTGGTGTGGATGCCTCGCACCAGCGACTTGTCGATCTTCACGAACTGCGGCGTGAGGTCGGCCAGCCGATCCAGGTTGGCATGGCCGGTGCCAAAATCGTCGAGCGCGTATTGCACGCCCAGTTCGTTCAGCACCGCCACCACCTGGCTGAAGCTGGCGGCGTCGCCCACGGCGGTCTGCTCGGTGACCTCGATCACCACGCGCGATGGCGCAATGCCCACGCCCTGGGAGCCATCCAGGCCCAGCAGCGCGGCCATGGCCCCGCCCCGGCCGTCCAGCAGATGCCGCAGGGTCAGCGGGCTGAAATTCAGGAACAGCTTGCCGGGCAGATTCAGCGCAGCCCACGATGCCAGCGCTGTGCGCGCTGCGGAAATCTCCAGCGCCACGGTCGTGCTGGCCTCCTGCGCCATGCGGAACAGCGCGTCGGGCGATGCGTAGGCGGAGCCGGCCGGGCCACGAATCAGCGCTTCGTATCCGAGGATCTCGGCGGTTGCCAGCGTCACGATGGGCTGAAACACCGCATGTAGCGGCGGCAGACGCACGGCCTCGCGGGCCGCAGCCAGATCGGTGGCAACGGTAAGCATGAAACAGTTTCGGAACGGAAGGCAGGCTACCTGCGCAATATCGTCGAAGCGCAAGCAGGCTTGAGCGCAGGTCACACGTCAGCGAGACATGAAGCGCGCCATTCCGCGGGAGAAATGTGACGTCCGTATGACATCCGCACGCTGAGCCGGCTGTCGCCCGGCAAGCCCGCGCCGCCGCGCAATGTCTGCACAATGCCAGCGCGTCTTCAGCTTCTTCGTGCGCAGCCGTAAATAGGAATAATCTGATTCGCCATCGGCCGTTCGCCGGCTAGCATGCCGCTTGTACCGTTGCCCGAGGCGGCCAGCAGCACTCACCCCTCGGCCCCACCAGGCGAATGGCGCAGAACGGCGGAGAACACGCATGCTACGCAAGGCTGTACAGGACGACGCATCGTTCGAGGAAGACTTCGAGGCCGCCGGCCGCGACTGGGCACCCCGCCTGCGGCCCTGCGGTGCGTGCCACGCGTGCGAACAGCGCGTCGGCCACGCCGACCTGTTCTGCAGCATCACCTGCCAGTACGCATTCGAGCATTTCGAAATGCGTTTGCTGCAGCAGGGCTAGCTTCCCATCCCCATCCTGGCTCCGGCCGGGGTTATGTCAGCCCCAAGAACATTTCCTTTCAAATTCCTGTCAACCGGTGCGCCTCACCGCCCGTTGAGGCGTGCATTACGGCGTTATCCGCATGGACTTCAACATCGTGGATGCCCCGGAAAACAAGGTCTGGCGCGGCAGGTGTGTCCGCGAGAAACAATTGCAGAGAAGAGGTAACCGGCATTAACGAGTCCCGCGAGCAAGTTACACAACTGTTGCACTTACGCACACTTTGTGTCGCCATTCTCACGAGAAAGCCGGATACGCTTGATTCATCCCATCACAGATTGACGAGAAATCATGTCTGAACGCCTCATCATGCTGGACGTACCCGGCGTCCTGTATTCGGAACGCTCCGCTGCCCGCCTGGGCGGTACGCCAAACACGGGCACGCTGCGCGACGTCAGGTTTTTCGATCCGATCGCCCTGGGTTTCCTGCGCCGCCTGTTCGGCATCGCCGGTGCCCGCGTGGTGGTGGCAGACGCATGGCGTCGGGGCACCCCGGCCGCCATCTTCCAGCAGTTGGACCTGCAGGTGGAAGGCATGACGCCGGCGGTGGCCGGTGGCCACGGCGCCGAGATCGACGCCTGGTTCCAGCAGCATGCCGCGCCCGGTGCCTGGGTCATCCTGTCGACCGCGCCGGCCGCAACGTTTACCGAGGCCCAGCGCGCCCACCTGGTCCAGGTGGATCCGGCCGAAGGCTTGACCGTCGACAACTTCCGCCAGGCGCTCGATATCCTGGGCGTTGCCTGCCCGTCGACGATTACCGCCGATTCGCGCGTGGAGCCTGGCCTGAAGGCCAAGCTGCGCCACCTGCAACGCCTGGCACGCGACGAGCCCGAGCGTTTCATGCCGGCGCCGGCCGCCGCCGAAGCGCGCGAGCAGGCGATGGCCGTGGCAGTGGCCAGCCTGACCGGCAAGCGCCTGGAGCCGACCGCGATCCACGCCTGAGCACCAGGCACGGCGTGCATCACGTTATGATGCATTGCACAATGTGCCGCCGCCAACCTGGCGGTGCCACGGAAAAGGCCGCATAGCGATATGCGGCCTTTTTTCATGCGGCGTGGCGAATTAGCGTGCGTTCAGCTTCACGGTCGGAAAATCCACCGGTACGTTGAAGGCGACGTTGATGTAGTTGGTGAACAGGTTCAGCGCCACGTGTGCGACGATCTCCACGATCTCGCCGTCGGAAAATCCCACCTTGCTCAGCCGGGCCACGTCGGCATCGCTGACCTGCCCGCGGGCTTCCACCAGCTGTAGCGCGAACGCCAGCGCGGCGGCCGTGCGCGGGTCGTCAGACTGGCCCGACTGCGCTGCCGTCATCTCGGCGGCCGAAGCGCCAGCCTTGCGGCCCAGCGCAGTATGCGCCGCCAGGCAGTATTCGCAGCGATTACGATCGGCCACGGCCACCGCAATCTGTTCGCCGAGCTTGGCCGGGATGACCCCGCCGCCCAGCGCGCCAAAGGCGGCCCACATCGATTGCAGCGCGGCCGGCGAGTTCGACACGGCGCGGAACATGTTGGGCACCACGCCAAAGGCGCCCTGGATCTGGCCGAGCGCGGCCTGGCTGGCTTGCGGAGCGGACTGGGTTTGCGGGAGCGGAATACGTGCGGTCATGATGAATCTCCTGTTTGGGTCGGTACTGCCGGGTTTCAGTGACGTGAATCAGGACGTTGCCGTCCTTGGGTTCCACTATGGACGCCAGCGGCGTACGATGAGACACCATTCGTCCGGGAAACATACCAATTCATCCAGCCACGATGTCTGCCCAACCGTCTCCGCCACCCCTGGATCGCCTTTCCGCGCTGCTCGAACGCTTCCGCATCCAGGCGCATCTGTTCCATACCGGCCCGCTCTGCGGCATTTCGCGTTTTGATGAGACGGAGCGCGGCTTCCTGCACGTGATGCGGGAAGGCGCCATGAGCATCACGCACCAGACCAAGGGCTTGCCGCGCCGGCTGGAGATCGACGAGCCGTCGCTGCTGTTCTATCCGCGCCCGGCGGTGCACACCTTTCATAACCCGCCAGCCGAGGGTTCGCAGTTCTCGTGCGCCACGCTGGAATTTGCCGGCGGGGCGCGCAATCCGCTGGCGCGCGCGCTGCCGCCGTTGATCGTGCTGCCGCTGGCAGAAGTGCCCGGCCTGTCCCCTGCCCTGGCGTTGCTGTTCGACGAGACCGAGCGGGTGCGCTGCGGGCAGAGGCTGCTGGCCGATCGCCTGTTCGAAGTGGTGCTGATACAGCTGCTGCGCTGGATGCTCGATCACCCCCAGCGCGTGGGCGTGCAGCCGGGGCTGATCACGGGCTTGTCGGACCCCCGGCTGGCACGCGCGCTGGTGGCCATGCACGAAGCGCCGGGAGACAGTTGGAATCTGGAGAAGATGGCGGCGTGCGCCGGCATGTCGCGCAGCGCGTTTGCCACGGCATTCCGTGACATCGTCGGCCAGACGCCGGCCGACTACCTTACCGACTGGCGCATCAGCCTGGCGCAGGCGATGCTGCGCCAGGGCACGCCACTGAAGCTGATGGCCGACGAACTGGGCTATGCCAATCCGTCGGCCCTGTCGCGGGTGTTCCTGGCCCGGGTGGGCCAGTCGCCGCGCGACTGGTTGCGCGCGGCGTCAACCGCGCCTCAATAGTCCACGGTCATCGAAACCTTGAACGTACGCGGGTTGCCAATGTACAGCGTGTTGGCCGAGGTCGACACGCCAGACCAGTAGTCCTTGTTGGCCACGTTCTCCACGGCAGCGCGCAGCGTGTAGCGCATCTGCGACGCCTTGAACGTGTAGCGCGCGCCCAGGTCGAAGCGGTTCCACGACGGCAGCGCAATCGTGTTGGTGTTGTTGGCGTACTGGCGGCCGGTCTGGATGAAGCGGCCCGACACCGTGGCGCCAGCCAGGAACGGCAGGTCATACTCGCCGCTCAGCGTCAGCGTGTAGTTCGGTATGCCCACGCCCTTCTTGCCTTCCGTCGCCGGGTTGCCGGTGTTCTGGTACTGCGAGTCGATATACGACACGCCGCCCAGCAGGCGCACGCCGCGCAGCGGCTCGCCGAACACGCTCAGTTCCACACCGCGGTTGCGCAGGTCCTGCAGGCCGAACACGTTGTTGGCCTGCGTGGTGCCGGTGGGCTGCTCGATCTGGAAGAACGCCAGCGTCGTGCCGAACGAGCCGGCGTCATACTTCACGCCCGCTTCGTGCTGCTTGGTCTTGGTCGGCGCGAACACTTCGCCACGGTTCACGGCGGTATTGCCCGCCGTCGGACCCTGCGCCAGACCCTGGATGTAGTTGTAGTACACCGACAGGTTCTGCAGCGGCTTCACCACGAGCCCGAACATCGGCGACGTGGCGGAATCGCTGTAGGTCGAGGTCTGGGCGCCGGTGGCGGTGGCATAGCCGCGCACGTTGATCACCTGCTGGCGTACGCCGGCGGTCAGCAGCACACGGTCGTTCAGGAAACCGAGCGTGTCCGACACCGACACACCATTGAGGTTGGTGCGCTGCGTCACGTACGGATCGGCCATGTTGCCCGTGGCAGGTGCCGACGGATACGGCACGATCGGCGCGTTGTAGAGGTTGGTGGCAAAGGCGCTGGAGAACTCGAACGCGGTGGCCTTCTTCTGCTCCAGGCCCGACCAGCTCAGATTGACCGTGTGGTTGACGGGCCCGGTCACGAACTTGCCGCGCACGCCCACTTCGCCGCTATAGGTGTCCTGCTCGAACGGCACGGTCAGGCGCGTGGCGGTGCCCACGCCGTTGTTGCCGACCGTGGCGCCGCTATAGCTGCCGAATTCGTTGGTATGGTGGCCACCGAACGCCGCATAGGCGGTCCAGTCCTTCGTGATGTCGTACTCGGCGCGGATCGTGCCGTAGATGTCTTCCAGCGAGGAGTTGGTCCACGGCTGGGCAAAGTTGGTGGTGGCCGACGGCACGGCCGGCAGCGCGGTGCCAGACAGGTTCACCGTGCTGCGGCCCTGGTAGACGCGCTGCTTCTGGTAGCCGAAATCGGCATTCACGCGCAATGCATCGCCCTGGTAGTCCAGGCCCAGCGTGAACAGGCGCTGCTGGCGGCTTTCGTTGTCGATGGCCGTATCGCCACCGCGCGCCATCGCGTTGACGCGCACGCCAAACTGCTTCTTGTCGCCGAAGCGGCGGCCCACGTCGATATGGCCGCCGGCCTGGCCGTCGCTGGTGTAGTCGAGCGTACCCTGCGTGATCGGCGCCGCCGTGGCGTACTTGGGCACCAGGTTGATCGAGCCGCCCACGGCCGAACCCGTTGCCGACACGCCAGTCAGGAACGCGTTGGCGCCGCGGAACACTTCCACGCGCTCCAGGCCCTCGGTCGATGCGATCTGGCGCGGGGCGATGCCGTAGAGGCCGTTGTAGCTCAGGTCATCAGACGTCAGCGTAAAGCCGCGCACCACGAAGGTTTCGGCGAAGTTGCCGAAGCCCGAACTGACGCGCACCGCCGGGTCGTCGGCCAGAACCTGGCCCACCGTGTGCGACTGCTGGTTCTGGATCTGCTGCGACGTGTACGACGTCACGCTGAACGGCACATCCATGAAATCCTGGTTGCCGAGGACGCCGATGCGTCCGCCGCGTGCCACCTGGCCGCCGGCGTACGGTGCGGGCAACTGGTCCGGCGCGGCTTCGCCCTTGACGGTGACGGTGGGCAGCGTCTGTGCTGCCTGTTGTGCGGACTGTTGTGCGGCCTGTTGTGCGGAAGGCTCGCCGGCAGCCTGCGCAAAGGCCAGCGACGGCAGCACGCCCGCGGCGGCCAGCGAGGCTACCAGGTGACGCAGATGGGTGGAACGGGCAAAGCCCGAAGAACGCGAGGCGCGCGCGCAGGCGCGGGATTTCGCAATAGACAAGATGACACTCCCAAATGAAAAACGTTTTTCCCCGTACCGCAGGTCCCGACGCGGCACACAGGAACGACCCGTGTCCGTGAATGGCGGCATCGCTCTGTTGGCGACGCTCGTGAAATCGACTATGACGGCATGGAGGGCGCGAGCCAGATGGCCACCAGCGCGGCGGCCAGGCCCACCGCCATTGCGCCGCGTGCCAGGCGAGGCGTGGTACGTGGCGCCCAGGAGAACGCGCCGACCACCGTCAGCGCGCCCACCGTCAGCAGGCCCGCCCAGTAGATGACGCCGAACGCCCACCCTTCGGCCAGCACGCAGGCTGCCAGGGCCGCCGCCAGCGCCAGCGTGCCCTGCCAGCGCAGCCGCGCCACGCGGGCGGGTGCCGGCACGCTGCCACGGCCGAACATGTCGGCATGGTGGCGATCAATGGCCTGCGCGAGCCAGGTGAATCCGCCCACGGCAAAGCCGAACCCGGCAATGCAGGCCGGCCAGACTGGCCACATCGACCACAGCGACACCGTGCTCATTGCGAAGCCTCGCGCGTCAGTTCGCCAACGCGGCCGGCAACGCCTGCCACGCCCGTGGCTGCTTGGGCGGCGCGCGGGGCCGCCGCCTTGCGCGGTGCCGCGCTCCGCTTGCCCAGCATCCAGGCCGCACCGCCGAACGCGATGCCCAACACCAGCACGGTGAGGTCGAAGCCCGCCACCACGGCCGGACCATCGAACAGCGTCACGCCCAGATGGGTGCGCGTCGTCAGCGCATTCAGCACCGGCAGCCCGGCAAACAGCGCCGCGGCCGTCCACAGCTGCACACGCCACATGGCCCGGTTCGGCCGCCATTGCGCCAGCAGCGCGGCCAACGCCCAGGCGGCGAAGAATGCCTGAATCTCGGTAGCCTGACGTTGCGCCAGATCGACGGGCAGCAGACGGTTGGCCCAGAAATACGTGGCGAACGCGATGGGCAGGCCCGCGATAACGCCGAGGTTCAAGGCCTCCACCAGGCGCAGCCCGAAAGGAATGCGGCCGGTGGCGGCAATTCGCTTGGCATGATGCTGGCGCGTCTTGACCGCCCACAGCAGCGCCCCGGTGGCCACCATCAGGCAGCCGGCAATGCCGGACGCGAAGAACAGCGCGCGCAGCAGCCAGGGCGCGAAGTGCGCCACGTGCAGCCCCACCATCGTGAAGCGCGTGGCTGCCGCCGGAGCGGTGTTGTCGCCCAGCGTGGCCTGCAGCGCGCCGGTGGCACCGGAGAAGACCACGCTGGGGGGCGTGGTGCGGATATTGCGGCCATCGTCGCGCGTGATCGACACCACCGCGTTGGCCCTGTTCGGCGCATCGATCGAGATGCGGCCAGGCGCGGCGCCATGCCAATGCGCGGTGGCCTGCGCCAGCATCGGCAGAATCGGGGCCAGCGGCGCCGCTTCCTGCGAGGCCTTCACGCGCGGCGCACGGGCCGCGAGTTCGGCGTTGAAGGCCTGCTCGTTGCCCTGGTAGACCGACTGGATGCCCCATGGCATATAGAGGAACAGCAGCGTCACCAGGCCCGTGTAGGTAATCATCAGGTGGAACGGCAGCGCCAGCACGGCCACGGCATTGTGGGCGTCCAGCCACGAGCGCTGGCCTTTGCGCGCTCGGAACGTGAAGAAGTCGACGAAGATGCGCCGGTGCGTGATCACGCCGCTGACGATGGCCACCAGCATGAACATGGTGCAGAAGCCGATGATCCAGCGCGCCCAGATGGCGGGCATGTAGTGGAGGTCGAAATGCAGCCGATAGAGGAACTCGCCGCCCCGCGTATCGCGTGCGCCCGGCACCGGCTGGCCAGTGACAGGGTCGAGCGCACGTCGCTCCAGGCGTGCCCGGGCCGGCTTGCCGGCATCGTCGGGCGTGGCCTTGCGGGTCCAGAACAGCGCGATGGCCGGGTTGCGCTCGTCGGGCATCGTGATGAACCAGCGCTCCGCGTCGGGCGCCTCGCGCTGCAGGTAGGCATAGGCGCGCTGCGCGGCGTCTTCCGGCGCAACCTTCTGGCCCAGCAGCCCGTGCGCTTCGGGCTTCATCCAGATCGTGATCTCGTCCTTGTAGTAGCTGGCGGTGCCGCCGCAGAACACCAGGAACAGCATCCAGCAGACCAGCAAGCCCGACCACGTATGCAGCCAGGCCATCGATTGGCGCAGGCCTTGCCCCTTCCTGAGTTCAGTCATCACGCACCCCGCAGCGCAAACCAGCCCAGCGCCAGCAGCGCCGCCGAGGCCAGCAGGCCGCCCCACGCGCGCCAGGCGGTGTCCACGGCAAAGACCCAGATCACGGCCAGCGTGAACCACAGGAACGACAGCAGCGTGGCGGTGATCACCGCTTCCACGCGGGCCATGCCGGCCCAGTTCGCGAGCACGAGAGACAGGCACCCCGTGGCCAGCGCGGCCACCGCGTAGCCTCCCAGAATGGCGGCCACCGCGCGCGAGGCAACTGCCATGCGGTACCCGACCGAAACGTGCTTCATGTCTCTCGCCGTATCGAAATATGTCCAACGCGCATGATAAGCGTTCTCAATCACAATGTGTTCAAACATGTACGACAAGCCATGTCTTTCGTATGAAACATGGGTGGACATGTCGCGAATTCGCGATTCCGCGGGGCCCTCACCGCCGCATGTGCGCTGCCAGGGCGGCATTGCCGCCGCTGGCGATAATCGCACGGACTTTTCCGGCGATTCCACTGTGCAGAACTACGGTTCCACCCTGCGGTTGACACTCGTAGAACAACGATGGGACGATGCACCGCATCGAATATCGGCGGACTACCACGTCAACGCCGGAAGCCTTGCCTGGAGACAACATGCGCAGTACCGCCGTACCGATCGACACGCCCCTCGAACGCGACAACACCATGGCCGATGAGCGCCTGGAAGACAGCGACGCCCTGGCATCCACGGAAACGCCGGCCCGCAAGGACAATCGCAAGGAAGACCGCCACTTCGTCACGGCGCTGGCGCGCGGCCTCGACGTGCTGGCCTGCTTCCGCGCGTTCGACGCCGAACTCGGCAATGCCGAGCTGGCGCAGCGTTGCGGCCTGCCCAAATCCACCATTTCGCGGCTGACGCACACGCTGACCGAACTGGGCTACCTGCAGGCGCTGACAGACCCCGTGCGCTACCGCCTGGGCAGTTCGGCGCTGGCGCTGGCGCCGGCCGGCCAGCAGGGTGCCGACGTACTGGCCGTGGCCAAGCCCTTCATGCAGGAACTGGCCGAGCTGTCGCAGGGCGTGGCCTCGCTGATCGTGCGCGATCGCGGCCGCATGCTGATTTTCGAGAACTGCCAGTCGGAGAGCTATCTGACGCTGCGCGTGCCGGTGGGTAGCCGCGTGTCGGGCCTGAACACGGCAGCCGGCCGCGCCTACCTGCTGGCACTGCCGCCGGCCGAGCAGCGCCAGGCGCTGACCGCATTCCGCACCGATGACAAGGTCAGCGCGAGCCAGGCCGAAGGCATGCTGTCGACGTATCGCGACGAACAGCGCCGCCTGGGCTGCACCACGTCATTTGGCGAGTGGCTGCCCGATATCAACTCGATTGCGCTGGCGTTCCGGCCCGGTGCGGCGCTGCCGCCCATGACGCTGAGCTGCAGCGGGCCGAATGCCGTGGTGCCGCCCGCGCACCTGCTGGAAAAGGTGCGGCCGTTGCTGCAGCAGCATATCCGCCGCATCGAGTCGGCGTTCGGCATGGCCGCCTGACAGCGCCGGGCGGCAGGCAACAAGCGGGGGCGATCAGAACAGCCGGTCGTCGTCCCGCGGGTTGCCCTTGCCCCTGCCCTTGCCCTTGGCCGTGCCGTGGCCACCCCCGTTGTCATTCCCGTCCTCGGGCCGGCTCCCCGCGCCCTGTGCCGTGGCACGCGCATCGGCCCGTGCGTGCAGGCTTTTTTCCAGGCGCCCGCCAAACCGCAGCAACAGCAGCCCCATCACCAGCGACATCAGCGTGATGGCGTAATAGCCGGCGCCCGAGGCCGCGCCGAGGATGGCCGCCAGCCAGATGCCGGCCGCCGTGGTCAGCCCCTGGGGCCGCTCGTCTACGCCATGCCGGGCAATCACGCCCACCCCCAGAAACCCCACGCCGGTCAGCAGGCCCTGCAGCACGCGCGACATCGCGTCGGGCGGGTGTCCGCTTGCCGTCACCACGCACACTGCGGCGGCCGAGCCCAGCGACACCAGACCCAGCGTACGCATGCCCGCCGCCTTGCCATGCAGGTTGCGATCGAGCCCGATGATGGCGCCGGTGGCCAGGCCGCCCAGCAGGCGCAGGAAGAGGTCGAGCGAGAATTGGTCCATGTCCGCAGCTTAGCGCGTGGCGCGTCGACATGACAGCCGGGAATGCCGTACGATGCGGGTTGCCGGCCCTCCAACCTCCACACGCGTGCCATGCCTCATCTCGTCATCGAACTCACGGAAAACACCCGCCTGACCTGCTCGCAGGAAGAGCTGCTGGACGAAGCGAACGCGGCGCTGCTTTCGAGCGGCCAGTTCAACGAACCCGATATCAAGTCGCGCTGCGTCACGCTCGCCACGTTCCGCCAGGGCACCGAGCAGGTGGACCGCGCGTTCGTGCACGCCACGCTGCAGATTCTGGACGGCCGCGACCAGGCCGTGCGCAAGCAACTCGGCGAGCTGGTGGTCAATGCCATCTCGGAAATGGTGCGCCCGGGCGCTGCCGGGCAGACGGTGCAGGTGACGGTGAACGTCGTGGAGATGGAGCGCGCCACGTTCGCCAAGCAGATCGTCGGCGGCTGATCGCCGCGCGCGATCCTGACGGCCCCGCGCGCGCCAGAACGAAAAAAGCCGGACGCTCGTCCGGCTTTCCTGCATCTGGCGGGGCCTATGGGCCAGCGAGGCGTCAGGAACTCTGGATGCCGCGCTTGCGGATGAAGTCGCCCCAGGTCTTCGACTCCGACGCTGCCCGCTGCTTGATCGCATCGGGCGTGCCGGCCACCGGATACAGGTACAGCGCCGCCAGCCTGGCCTTGATCTGCGGATCGGCCAGTGCCGCCTGCACCGCCGCGTTCAGCTTGCCGACGGTCTTCCGGTCCATGCCGTTCGGCCCCACCAGCGCATACCAGCTTGGCAGCACGGGCACGTCGATGCCCGCCTCCTTCAGCGTCGGCACGTTCGGCAGCTCCTTCACGCGCTGCTGGCCCATGATGGCGATCGGCACCACCGTACCGCCGGTCACCTGCGGCAACGCCGCACCGAGCACGCTGGCCATGGTATCCACCTCGCCCGCCACCACGCCGGTCAGCGCCGGACCGGAGCCCTTGTAGGCCACGTGGGTCATTTTGAGGTTCAGCTTGTCGGCCACGATTTCCATGGCCAGGTGCGTGGAGTTGCCCACCCCGGCGCTGCTGAACGTGAGGCCGCCCGGCTTCTGCCCGGCCTTCTCGATCAGGCTCGGCACCGACGTGATGCCGCTGGCCTTGCTGGCCACCAGCACGAACGGCGTGTCGACCACCGGGGAGATGAACGTGTAGTCCTTCTGCGGGTTGTACGGCAGCGAGGCGTACAGATGCGGATTGAAGCTGATCTGCGACACACCCGTCAGCAGCAGCGTGTAGCCGTCCGGGGCCGCCTTGGCCACCGTGGTCATGGCCACGATGCCGTTGGCGCCGGGCCGGTTGTCGATGACGATGGACTGCCCGAGATCCTTCGACAGCTTTTCGCCCACCAGCCGCGCCACCACGTCGCCACCGGACCCAGCGGATTGCGGCACGACAGCCGGATCGGACGGCTGGGATAGCCGTCGTCGGCCAGGGCCGCACCGTTGCCAAGCACCGCGGCCGCCAGCACCGCACAACCAAACATACGTCTGTTCATCAGTTACCTCACGTAAGCCAAGCGAGTCATCAAACCACCGCCATGGTAGGGACGGGCCCGGCGCAGAACCAATACGGATTCTCGATGGCGACATAGGCAAAGCCTATGCCCTGGCAATATCCACGACGCGGTGCGCCAGCACGGGGCGCCCTGGCACTGTTGCGATGCAGCACACCGGTGGGTGCACGGCCAGCGTGCACGCCGGAGGGTCGAACATGGCACCGCACCACCGACCCATAGGGCCGACCTATGGCCAGATCGGAATTTCGTCTTTCCGGCTGGCGCCGCCGCATCCTTACCATTGGCCGCACCACCCACGCTTCCCGTCACACCTTCATGTCCGACCTCGATACCCGCGGCAACGCCTGGCTCACGCCGCCTTCGGCATACCTGGCGAGCCGCCCCTCGGCGTTTGCCGCGCCGGCGCAGCCGCTGTCCTGTTACCTGCCGATGCGCGACGGCTGCCGGCTGGCCGCCGATATCTACCTGCCGCAGCCGCTGCCCGGCACGGCCGGCCCGCCAACTTCCTATCCAGCCGTCGTCATCTTCACGCCCTATTACCGCCGCTTCCGGCTTTCCCAGCCCGGCGCGGAGCCGAGCCCGAACGGCGCCAAATACCGCGATGCCTTCGTGCCCAAGGGCTACGCCGTGGTGGTGGTGGATGTACGCGGCACCGGCGCCAGCTTTGGCACGCGCGATGCGCTGCGCTCCCCTACCGAGCGCGACGACTATTTCGAAGTGGCCGAATGGATTGCCAGCCAGCCATGGTCGAACGGCCGCATCGGCTCCACGGGCATCTCGTATCTGGGCGCGGCGGCCTGCTTCCTGGCCAGCACCGGCCACCCGGCGGTCAAGGCCATCGCGCCGCTGTTCTCGGTATCGGACATCTATAGCGAGCAGCTCTACCCGGGCGGCATGTTGTCGAAGGTCTGGGTGCAGGCGTACGACGAACTGATGCTCGCGCTCGACCAGGACCGCCGCGACCTCGTGGCCGGCTTCCCATACTTCAACGACCCGCGCTTCAGCGGCCCCGAGCGCGTGGACGAAGACACCGATGGCGCGCTGGTGGCGGCGGCCGTGGCCGAGCACCGCAACAACTTCACGCTGGCGGACCTGGCACCGGAGTTCGCGTTCCGCGATGGCGCCGCGTTTCACGATCCGTCGCTCGACTCCGGCAGTTGCAGCCCGTACCGCTATCTGGACGGCATTCGTCCCGACGTGGCCGTGTACTCGATCTCGGGCTGGTACGACGGAGGCGGCTATGCGAATGGCGCCATCACGCGCTTTCTCTCGCTGCCCTCGCATGACAGCCGCCTGCTGCTGGGCCCATGGGACCACGGCGCGCGCACCAACGTCTCGCCATGGCGCGACCATGCCGCGTCCGACTTCCCGCTGCTTGGCGAAGTGCTGCGGTTCTTCGATCATCACCTGATGGAATTGCCCACGGGGCTCGAACGCGAGGCCCGCGTGCACTACCACAGCATCCACGACAACCAGTGGCAGCCAGCCGATGCCTGGCCGCCGGCGCCGGCCACGCGGCGCTTCCACCTTGCCGAAGACGCTACGCTGGCGCCCAGCCCCGTGGCCGCCACGACGCTGCTGGACACGCAGGTCAGCTTCGACTGGACCACCGGCCGTCAGACGCGCTATGAACGTTTGGGCGCCGCCAATATCGAGGACTACTACGCCGACTGGGCGCAGCACGAGCAGGCGCTGCCCCACTTCGACACGGCGCCGCTGGACGCGCCGATGGCGATTGCCGGCCACGTGGTGGCGCATCTCGACGTGGCGGCGTCGCAGCCCGATGCGGCGGTCTTCGTCTATCTGTCCGAAGTGGAAGCGGACGGCACGGTGCGCTATATCACCGAAGGCATGCTGCGCGCCTCGCACCGCAAGCTCGAGCAGTGTCCCGCCGAGTACCGTACGACCTGGCCGTACCGCGCGCACCGCCGCGCCGAGGCCGAACGACTGGTGCCCGGCGTGAGCGTGCCGCTGCAATTCGCGCTGCTGCCCGTGGCGTGGACGCTGGCGACCGGGAGCAGGCTGCGTGTGTCCATCGCGGGTGCCGATCGCGGGCACTTTCCGCAGGTGCCGCACGGGCGCCCGCCGCGCCTGACGTTCACGCTGGGCGGCGCGCGCGCTTGCCATATCGACGTGCCCGTGGCCGCACCGACGGCGGCACGCTGAGACGGCACGCTGATGCGGCACGGAGGCCGGCCGGCACGCATGGTGCTACAGTCGGGCTTCCTTACCGCCCCCCGCCCCCGCCATGGATTTCCGGCAACTCCGCTATTTCGCCCGCATCGTCGAACTGGAAAGCATTACGGCGGCGGCTGACGCGTTGCACATCGCCCAGCCCTCGCTGAGCCAGCACGTTGCCAACCTCGAAGCGGAGCTGGGCGCCCGCTTGCTGGTGCGCGGGCCATTCGGCGCGCGTCCCACCGAGACCGGCCAGATTCTCTACCGGCACGCCAAGATCGTGCTGCGGCAGATGGAAGAGGCGCAGGCCGCGGTGCGCCACGGCCGCGACGTGCCATCCGGCCACGTGCGCGTGGGCCTGCCCACGAGTACCTCGCGCGTGCTGGCGCTGCCGCTGATCCAGTTCGTCAATGCCGAAGTGCCCGACGTCACCGTCGAGATCGTCGAAGGCAGCAGCGCCGACCTTGCGGAACTGGTGGCGGCCCAGAAGCTGGACCTGGCCATCACCATGGACGCACTGCAGCGTCCGAACCTCGATCTGATACCGCTGCTCGATGAAGCGCTGATGGCCGTGGGCCCGGCGTCGGCGCAGCGCCACGCACCGCTTACGCTGGCCGAGATGGCTGCGCTGCCGCTGCTGCTGCCGAGCTTTCCGAACTCCGTGCGCGTGCTGACCGACCGCGCCTTCGTGGCGGCCGGGCTGGAATTGAAGCTGGTGGCGGAGACCAGTGCGGTGTCGGTGCTGCTGCCGGCCGTGAGCGCCGGCATGGGCTGGACCATCCTGCCGTGGAGCGCGCTGGCCAACGAGGCGCCCGACGCGTTCGCGTGCGTGCCGATCTCCGATGCGTCGCTGATGCGGCGCGTGTTCCTGTGCGTGTCAGGCACGGCCCGGCTGAGCCTGGCCTGCAAGACCGTGGAAGCCGCCATCCTGCGGCTGATCGGCGAGGCCATCCGCACCGGCAGCTGGCAAGGCGTCACGCCGTTGCGTGGCCTTGCCGTGCCGGACAGCGGCGATGGCGGGAATGAAGGGGGATGACCACGGAGGCCGATCAGGTCACCGGCGCCGGGTTGAACAGTGCCAGCGAGTTGTGCAGGCCATGGTGTTCGGCCCAGGTCTTCTTGCGGCCGCTGGCCACGTCGATCATCAGGCGGAACAGTTCCCAGCCCACCTCCTCGATGGTGGCTTCGCCCGTGGCGATGCGGCCCGCGTTCACGTCCATCAGGTCGTGCCAGCGGCGCGCCAGGTCGCTGCGCGTGGCCACCTTGATCACCGGCACTTCGGCCAGGCCGTACGGCGTGCCGCGGCCCGTGGTGAACACGTGCAGGTTCATGCCGGCGGCCAGTTGCAGCGTGCCGCAGATGAAGTCGCTGGCCGGCGTGGCGGCGTAGATCAGGCCGCGCGTCTTGACCTTCTCGCCCGGCGACACCACGCCGGTGATCGGCGCGCTGCCAGACTTCACGATCGAACCCATGGCCTTTTCCACGATGTTCGACAGGCCGCCCTTCTTGTTGCCCGGCGTGGTGTTGGCGCTGCGGTCCACGCGGCCCCGGTCGAGGTATTTGTCGTACCAGTCCATCTCGCGGATCATGGCCTCGGCCACTTCCGGGGTGGCCGCGCGCGACGTCAGTTGGTCGATGCCGTCACGCACCTCGGTCACTTCCGAGAACATCACCGTGGCGCCGGCCCGCACCAGCAGGTCGGTGGCAAAGCCCACGGCCGGGTTGGCCGTCACGCCGGAGAACGCGTCGCTGCCGCCGCACTGCACGCCGACAACCAGTTCCGACACCGGCACCGTCTCGCGCTGGCGGGCATTGAGCGCCTCCAGGTGCGGAATGGCCATTTCCATGATCGACTCGATCATCGAGCCAAAACCCACGTGCTTGTCGTCCTGCAGGCAGACCACGCCCACCTGTACCTCGCCGGCACCGGTCTGGATCGGGATCGTGCCGGGCGGCATCAGGCGCTCCGGCTGCAGCTTCTCGCAGCCCAGGCTCACCATCATGGCGGTGCCGCCGAAGTTCGGGTTCAGCGCGATGTTGCGCAGCGTGCGGATCGGCACCACGGCATCGGGCGCATCGATGGCCACGCCGCAGCCGTAGGTGTGCTCCAGCCCCACCACGTCGTCGACGTTCGGATACTTCGGCAGCAGCTCGGCCTTGATGCGCTTCACCGCGTGGTCCACCACGCCCGACACGCACTGCACCGTCTGCGTGATGGCCAGGATGTTGCGCGTGCCCACCGAGCCGTCCGGATTGCGGAAGCCCTCGAACGTATAGCCTTCCAGCGGCGGCAGCGGTTGCGGCAGGCGCGTGCCGATCGGCAGGTCGGTCAGGCCCGGCGCCACCGGCATCTCGATCACGCGCTCGTTGACCCAGCTGCCGCGCGGCAGGTCCTGCAGCGCGTAGCCGATGGTCACGTCGTAGCGGGTCACCGCGTCGCCCTTCTTCAAGTCGACCAGCGCCACCTTGTGGCCTTGCGGCACGCGCTCCACGAGCGTAAGGCCGCACGGGAACACCGTGCCGGCCGGCAGGCCGCCGTCGTTGGCCACGATGGCCACGTTGTCGTTGGCGTGGATGCGGATGTACAGCGGCGGACGTTGCTCCGCGGCCTGGGCGTTCTGTACCGACAGGTCCGACATGATGGGGATTCCTTCTTTATTGGGGGTGCTTCAGTTCAACACGGCGAATGTCCTTGACGATCACCAGGTAGCTCAGCACGGTCACCAGGGCGTTGATGCCCACGAAGACCAGTGCGCCATTGAACGAGCCCGTGGCGCTCAGGATATAGCCGATCACGATTGGCGTCACGATACCGGCGATGTTGCCGAACGTATTGAAAATGCTGCCGGCCAGGCCGATCACTTCCTTGGGCGCCGTATCGGCCACCACGGCCCAGCCCAGCGCGCCAATGCCCTTGCCGAAGAACGCCAGCGCCATGATGCCCACCACCAGCCATTCGGCATCGACGTAGTTGCAGGCCACCATCGACACCGACAGCAGCATGCCGGCCACGATCGGCACCTTGCGGGCCAGCGTCAGCGAGTGGCCGCGGCGCAGCAGGGTGTCTGAAATCACGCCGCCCAGCACGCCGCCCAGGAAGCCGCAGATGGCCGGCAGCGACGCCACGAACCCTGCCTTCAGGATCGACATGCCGCGCGCCTGCACCAGGTACACCGGGAACCACGTCAGGAAGAAGTACGTCAGCACGTTGATGCAGTACTGGCCCAGGTAAACGCCGGCCAGCATGCGGTTGGTCAGCAGCTGTTTGGCGTAGAACCAGCCGGCCGGCCGGGCGGCCTTGCCTGCCTTGCCGCCTTCCTGCCCCTCGCTCTCGCCCTCGCCCATGTGGATCAGGCCGCCGCCCTGCTTGATGTGGTCCAGCTCGGCCTGGTTCACGCCCGGGTGCGCGGCCGGGCTGCGCATGACCTTGAGCCACACCAGCGCCAGCAGCATGCCCATGATGCCCATCCACAGGTACACATGGTGCCAGCCCCAGCTGTGCACGATCCACGCCATCAGCGGCGTGAACACCACGGCCGCAAAATACTGGGCCGCGTTGAAGATGGCCGACGCCGTGCCGCGCTCATCGGTCGGGAACCAGCTGGCCACCACCTTGGCGTTGGCCGGGAATGCCGGCGACTCGGCCAGGCCCACGGCAAAGCGCAGCGCAAACAGGACGGTGATGGCCTGGCCGATGGTGGCGAACACGCCAATCCAGCCCTGCAGCAGCGTGAAGAACGACCACAGGAAGATGCTGAAGGCGTAGATGCGGCGGGCGCCGAAGCGGTCGAGCAGCCAGCCGCCCGGAATCTGCGCCATCACGTAGGCCCAGCTGAACGCCGAGAAGATATAGCCCATCTGCACGGCCGAGAAGCCGAACTCCTCGCGCATGGCGGGGCCGGTAATGGACAGCGTGGCACGATCGGCATAGTTGATCGTGGTTACGATGAAGATCAGGGCCAGGATCCAGTAGCGGACGTTGGTGCGGCGCGCGCCCGAAGCGGCGGCGGCGCTGGAAGTGGGTGTTGCGTTCATCTAAGTCTCCTCACAGCCGGCAGACCAGATGCGGGAATGCGTTGGGACCGGCTTGTGATATGTCGTCGTACGACCGGAAGTATAGAGTCGGGGTTCCGTCCAAGGCAGTGCGCGTTTACCCTGAGCGGTGCATGGCGCCTTCTCGCAGTGCACCACGATTTTCCCTTCCCTTTCAATTGCCTTGCGGATTTCAGGGCGGATTCCGGCGACAACGAGCGGGGTCCGAAGCGGTGTCAAATCCGCCCCGCATCGCGCTTTCTGTCCGCCTCGACCCGGGGTTTTCCCTCGGTTTCACCCTTACCGCTTGCATGGTCAAGTTGTTAGTTGTACGATGACTTATCTCGAAACATCCACAACGATGGAACGAGGTACGAACCCACCGCGTTCCATACTTAAACCACCATTCGCCATGTGGCGATCAGGAAGAGCGACATGACAACACCGCAAGAACTCAAGCAGATCATCTCGGAAGGCCTGCTCTCGTTCCCCGTCACCGATTTCGACGCGCAAGGCAACTTCCGCGCCGACACCTATATTGAGCGCCTGGAATGGCTGGCGCCGTACGGTGCCTCGGCCCTGTTCGCCGCTGGCGGCACGGGCGAGTTCTTCTCGCTGACGCAGCAGGACTATTCCAACGTGATCCGCACTGCGGTGGAAACCTGCCGTGGCAAGGTGCCCATCCTGGCCGGCGCCGGCGGCCCGACCCGCGTGGCCATCGAATACGCGAAGGAAGCCGAGCGCCTGGGCGCCCACGGCATCCTGCTGATGCCGCACTACCTGACCGAAGCCAGCGAAGACGGCATTGCCAACCACATCGAAGAGGTCTGCAAGGCAACCAAGTGTGGCGTGATCGTCTACAACCGTGCCAACTCGCGCATTGGCGCCGACCTGCTGGCCAAGGTGGTGGACAAGTGCCCGAACCTGATCGGCTTCAAGGACGGCGTGGGTGACATCGAGGCCATGGTGCGCGTGCGCCGCAAGCTCGGCGACCGCCTGGCCTACCTGGGCGGCCTGCCCACCGCCGAAGTCTACGCCGCCGCCTACAAGGCGCTGGGCGTGCCCGTGTACTCGTCGGCCGTGTTCAACTTCATCCCGAAGACCGCGATGGACTTCTACCGTGCCGTCGCCGCTGACGACCACGCCACCATCGGCCGCCTGATCGACGACTTCTTCCTGCCGTACCTGGATATCCGCAACCGCAAGCACGGCTACGCGGTGTCGATCGTCAAGGCCGGCGCCAAGCTGGTGGGCCACGACGCAGGCCCGGTGCGCGCCCCGCTGACCGACCTGACCGAAGAGGAAATGGCCAAGCTGGACGCCCTGATCAAGAAGCTGGGACCGCAATAATCTCCTTGAGAAGTTTGAGTTGAAGCGTTGAGAGCCGACTGAAGTCGGCTCTTTTTTTGCCTGTCGGCTACCGACGCGTACCGGGCGCCCCCCCTGAGCCGCGCACCAGGGCGGATCACCCGTGCGCCATCGCGGGGCATCCGGCTCCGATACTGCGCCGCAACCGCCCAAAAATCGCACGGAATCGCCCAAATTCGCCCGGAATCGCCGCATGACTGCTGGTCCCGGGCCTGGCCCGAAACCTGCGTTATCCGCCACCGAAGAGTAGAAGCGATCAACCACCCTGCCCGGCCTCGGCCGCTTGCCAGGGGTGGCAGGAAATTGCTCTTGATGTCCGGCGCGCGAGCGGCGGAACGTCGAGCGCCTTCCTGCCAGGCATCCCCGCGTTCCGCTGTCGCCCGGACCCGTTCAACCTTTCCTGAACCCGGAACGACATGACAGACACCCTTTCCCTCCACGAACTCGCGCGCGAATCGCGCATGGGCGCCCACGGCGTAGAGACCGATGCGCGCGAAGTGCACCGCATCGACCTGTCGGATTTCGACCGCCGCAAGGCCGAGATTGCCGACCAGTTGTGGGACGCCGCCGTGGACATCGGCTTTTTCCAGCTCGACAACCACGGCATTCCGCTGGCCGCCGTGCGCGAGGCGTTTGCCCTGACCGAGCGCTTCTTCGCGCTGCCCGAATCGATCAAGGGCCAGTATCCGCTGCAGAAGGCCAATAACGCGGGATGGGAGACCCGGGCCCAGGTGCGCCCGTCCACTGGCACGCCCGACCAGAAGGAGTCGTACCAGATCACGCGGCCGCACATGGCGCCGCTGTGGCCCACCGAAGCCGAGCTGGCGGGCTTCCAGGCCACGATGCTGGCGTTCGAGCGTCAATGCTGGGACGTGGGCATGAAGGTGCTGTCGTGCTTTGCCGACAAGCTTGGTTTCGACGCCGCGTTCTTCACGCGCGCACATGATCCGGCCGCGCCCGACTACCAGAGCACGCTGCGCCTGCTGCACTACTACGGCATTCCGCCCGAGGCGCAGGACAAGCTCGACCTCTGGCGCGCCGGCGCCCATACCGATTTCGATTGCCTGACGCTGCTGTTCCAGCGCCAGGGCCAGGGTGGCCTGCAGGTATGCCCGGGCAAGGAGATGGATGCGCAGGCGTGGACGCCGATTCCGCCCGACGAGGACGTCATCACCTGCAATATCGGCGACATGCTGATGCGCTGGAGCGACGACCAGTTGCCGTCGAACTTTCACCGCGTGCGCAACCCGCTGCCCGGCGAGTACATGGGCCCGCGCTACAGCCTGGCGTTCTTCTGCCAGGCCAACCGCAATGCCATGATCGAGGGCCCGGCCAAGCGGTATCCGGCCATCACGGCTGGCGATTTCCTGCGCCAGCGCGTGGCGGCAAATTTCAAGGCGTACGGCTAAGTCTGGTTGGACGCCGCCATGCCAGGCCAACGCCTGGCATGCATCGTCGCGCTGGCCGAGCGGTCAGAAGCCCACGGCCTGGCCGTCGCGCCGCGAATCGGACGCGGCGATGTAGCCATCGGCGGCCTTGTAGATCAGCTGCGCGGAGCCGAATTCCAGGCTGTCGCGCGGCGCCACCTCCACGCGATGACCGCGCTCGCGCAGCGTGGCCACTACATCGGCCGGCAAGTGGGCTTCCACGTTGACCACCGGCCCGTGTTCCACGCGGAAGCGCGGCGCATCGCTCATCGCCTGCGGGTTCTGGCCAAAGGCCGCCAGCCGCGCCATCATCTGCACGTGGCCCTGGGCCTGCATCGAACCACCCATCACGCCAAACGCCATCACCGGTGCGCCCTGGCGCGTGACGAAGCCCGGAATGATCGTGTGCATCGGCTGCTTGCGCGGCGCCACGCAGTTGGCATGTCCCGGCTTCAGGTTGAAGCCTTCGCCACGGTTGTGCAGCGAGATGCCCGTGCCCGGCACCACCACGCCCGATCCGAAGCCGCGATAGTTCGACTGGATGAACGACACCATCGAACCCGCCGCGTCCGCAGCCGCCAGATAGACCGTGCCGCCCGTCTTGGGCGTGCCGGCCGAGGGCGTGCCCGCGCGCCGCAGATCGATCTGCGCGGCACGTTCGGCCAGATAGGCGGGGTCGAGGAACGAGGCTGCCGGGTGCTGCATGGTGGCCGGGTCCGACACGTGACGGTGCAGGTCCGCAAACGCGAGCTTCATGGCCTCGATGCTGACGTGGTAGAAGTCCGGGCTGTCCACGCCCATGCCTTCCAGATCGAAACGGTCCAGGATGCCGAGCCCGATCAGTGCCGCAATGCCCTGCCCGTTCGGCGGAATCTCGTGCAGCGTATAGCCGCGGAAATCCTGCCGGATCGGCTCGACCCAGGCGGCCTCGTGCGCGGCAAGATCGTCGCCACGGATGGCGCCGCCGGTCTCTTCGGCGAACGCCACGATGCGTTGCGCCAGTTCGCCGGTGTAGAAGCTGCGGCCGTCGCTCTCGGCAATCTTGCGCAGCGTGGCGGCCTGCTCCGGAAAGCGCCAGCGTTCGCCGGCCTGCGGCGCGCGGCCATCGCGCATGAACGCCTGGGCAAAGCCCGGCTGCTCGCGCAGCACCGGCACCTGCGCCGCCCATTGCCGCGCGATCTGCGGCGACACCAGGAAGCCCTGCTCCGCGTATTCGATGGCCGGTGCGAACAGCCGCGCAAACGGCAGCTTGCCGAAGCGCGCCGACAATGCCTTCCATCCCGCCACCTGGCCCGGGACGGTGACCGTATCCCAGCCCACCAAAGGCATGCGGTCGCGTCCCGCGAAATGGTCGAGCGTCCAGGCTGCCGGCGCACGGCCACTCGAATTCAGGCCGTAGAGCTGCCCTTCGTGCCAGACCAGCGCAAACATGTCGCCGCCGATGCCGTTCATGACGGGCTCCACCACGGTCAGTGCGATGGCACTGGCAATGGCGCTGTCGATGGCATTGCCACCTTCGTAGAGCATGCGCAGGCCGGCTTGCGCCGCCAGCGGCTGGCTCGTGCTCACCGCGTTGGCGGCCAGCAACGGCATCTTCTGGGAGGGGTACGGAAAGGACCAGTCGAAAGGCAACATGGGCAGGATCAGATCAGGAAGGAAGACACGGCGCCGCCACGGCGACGGCGCCACAACGATATCGGCGCGGCCTACTGGAGCGCGACGCCGGACTGCTTGACGAGCTTCTCGGTACGCGGAATTTCGGCGTTGACCATGGCGGTGAAGTCGTTGATGCTGCCGCCGCGCGGCTCCGCGCCGGTCACGGCCAGCTTCTCACGAAAATCGGGCGATGCCAGCAGCTTGTTGATCGACGTATTGAGCTTGACCACCACCTCGGCCGGCGTGCCCTTGGGCGCAACAATGCCATACCACGGCGCGATATCGAATCCGGCATAGCCCTGCTCGGCGATGGTCGGAATCTCCGGCGCCTGCGGCGAACGCTTCGCGGTGGACATGCCCAGCGCGCGCAGCTTGCCGCCCTTGACGAACGGCAGGCCGGTCATGATGGTGTCGAAGTACATCGACACCTGGCCCGACAGCAGCGCCGGAATGGCCTCGCCCGCACCCTTGTACGGCACGTGGACGATGTCGATGCCCGCCGCCGCCTTCAGCATTTCGCCGGCGATATGCGAGGTGGTGCCGGCGCCGAACGACGCATAGGTCAGCTTGCCCGGATTGGCCTTGGCATAGGCCACCATTTCCGGCAGCGTCTTGAACGGCAGCGACGGATTGGACAGCAGGATGTTCGGCGTGACGGCCACCACGGCAACCTTCTCGAAGGCGTCCGGATCGTAGCTGAGCTTCTTGTAGAGGAAGCGGTTCGTCACCATCGACGCAGGCCCGGACATCAGCAGCGTGTAGCCGTCGCCCGGCGCACGGGCAGCCGCTTCACTGCCGATCATCGCGGCCGCGCCGGGCCGGTTTTCCACCACGAAGGTCTGGCCATATTCCTTGGCCAGGCCCGCGCCCAGCTGGCGGGTAATCAGGTCAGTGGCGGAGCCGGCCTGGAAAGGCACCACGATGCGCACCGGCTGCGTGGGCCAGTCGCGTGCGGCCTGCGCCAGCGCCACGGAAGACGCCGCGAACAAGGTGATGGAAAGTAGTGCCCGGAAAGAAGAGAAACGCATGTCTGTACCCTCGTTGATTCGAAAGATGGCCATCCCTTTGCACCTGCTGGATGGCCGCTTTCCGTCCGCAATATGCATGCCACTGGCGGCATCGCGACTTCGGCACGCGCCTCGCCCGCCCCCTTCGTTTCGGCGAAGTTTGCGTGTGTTGCGCACCGGATCGATGAATATTGGCCGGTGCGCGCGAGGCAGGTGTTGTCTCCTGGTGCTCGGGCACAGCGACGGTGCCCGGCACGCTCCTCTGGTTGGCGAAGTCGCCGTGGCCTAGCCGGCCAGCGCCTGCGCCAGCACGGCCAGCGCCGCGTCGAACTGCGCCTGCGGGATGGTCAGCGGGTACAGGAAGCGAATCACGTTGCCGTACGTGCCGCACGTCAGCAGGATCAGGCCAGCCTCCATCGCGCGCGCCTGCACACGCTTGGCAAACTCGGCGTCCGGCGCACCGGTGGCCGGATCGCAGAACTCCGCGGCAATCATCGAGCCCAGGCCGCGCACTTCCGCCATGGCCGGGCACTGCGCACGCAACGCGTTCAGGTGGGCCTGCAACTGCGTGCCGAGCACCGCGGCACGCTCGCAGAGTTTCTCTTCGGCAATCGTGTCCAGCACCGCGTGCGCAGCGGCCACGGCCAGCGGGTTGCCCGCGTACGTGCCACCCAGGCCGCCCGGCAGGGGTGCGTCCATGATGCCCGCGCGGCCGCATACCGCGGACAGCGGCATGCCACCGGCCAGGCTCTTGGCCATCGTGATCAGGTCCGGCTCCACGTCATGGTGGTTCATCGCGAACAGCTTGCCGGTGCGGCCAAAACCGGTCTGCACTTCATCGGCAATCATCACGATGCCGTGCTTGTTGCAGACCTCGCGCAGGCCGCGCATGAAGCTGGCGGGCGCCGGCAGGAAGCCGCCCTCGCCCTGCACCGGCTCCACGATGATGGCGGCCACGCGTTGCGGATCGATATCGGTCTTGAACAGCGTTTCGAGCGCCTGCAGCGACTGCTCCGTGCCGATGCCATGCAGCGCGTTGGGGAACGGCGCGTGATAGATGTCCGACGGGAACGGGCCGAACCCCACCTTGTACGGCACCACCTTGCCGGTCAGCGCCATGCCCAGCAGCGTGCGGCCGTGGAACGCGCCCGAAAACGCGATCACGCCAGGGCGACCGGTATGGGCACGCGCGATCTTGATGGCGTTTTCCACGGCTTCGGCGCCGGTCGTGAACAGGGCCGTCTTGTTCAGCCCGGTGATGGGCGCGAGCGCATTGATGCGCTCGGCCAGCGACACATAGCTCTCGTACGGCACTACCTGATAGGCAGTGTGCGTGAAGGCTTCCAGCTGCGCCGCCACGGCTTGCATCACGCGCGGATGACGATGGCCCGTGTTCAGCACGGCGATACCGGCCGCGAAGTCGGTATAGGCGCGGCCTTCGACGTCCCACAGCGTTGCGTTCTCGGCGCGCTTGGCAAACACGTCGCACATCACGCCGACACCACGGGGCGTGGCCAGGCTGCGACGTTGATTCAGATCGATGTTCTTCATGGTATTGGAGCGAGGTGGCAGGTCGGCATCGCCGGCAATCACGCGCGGGCTCCCCGGCGGCTTCGGCGATGGCACCCATTTCAAACAGATTTGGCTCTACAATCCAGCGCCACTTCCAGAAATCCAATGGTGCCAATTGAAGTCGATCTGCGGTGACCTGCTGCTCCAGCGCCTGGGCCCCGAGGGCCTGGCCGCCTTCGGCAAACCTTTGAACCGGGGGCTCTACGCGTGCATCCGCGAGGCCATCCTCGATGGCAGCCTGGCGCCGGCCACACGCCTGCCACCGCAGCGCGACCTGGCCGCCGAGCTGGGGTTGTCACGCAACACGGTGATGTTCGCGTACGAGCAACTGCTGGCCGAAGGCTATCTGCGCGCGCGCACGGGCAGCGGCACCTTTGTGGCAGATACCGCACCGGAAACCTACCTGAATGCCACCGCGGCCACCGTAGCCGAAGCCGGCCCACCGGCCATGCCGGGGCTCTCTGCGCGCGGTCAGCGCCTGCTGGCCAATGCCTCGGCATCGCCCACGCAATGGGGCGCGTTCATGCCCGGCGTGCCCGACCTGCGACGTTTTCCGCATCGGCGCTACGCGCAAATTTCCGCGCGCCTGTGGCGCAATCCGCAGCCCGAGTGGCTCAGTTACAGCCACGGCGGTGGGCTGCCGGAACTGCGCGAAGCGGTGGCCGCGCACTTGCGCGTGGCACGCTCGGTGCACTGCGACGCCGGCCAGGTGCTGATCACCGAAGGCATTCACCAGGCCATCGACCTCGTGGTGCGGCTGCTGGGGTCGCCTGGCGATCAGGCGTGGGTGGAGGAGCCCGGCTACTGGGGCATTCGCGGTGTGCTGCAGGTGGGCGATATCGGCATCGTGCCGATGCCCGTCGACGATGAAGGGCTGACGCTGCCCGATACCGACACATCCGATACGCCCGCGCCGCGCTTTATCTTCGTGACGCCGTCGCATCAGTATCCGATGGGCGCCGTCATGAGCCTGCGGCGGCGGCGCGCGCTGCTGGAGCTGGCCCGCCAGCGTGGCAGCTGGATCATCGAGGACGACTACGACAGCGAGTTTCGCTTCTCGGGCCAGCCCATTCCGTCGCTGCAGGGCATGGAGCCCGATGCGCCGGTGATCTACATCGGCACCTTCAGCAAGACCTTGTATCCGGGCCTGCGCATGGGGTATCTGGTGCTGCCGCGCGCGCTGGCCGCGTCGTTCCAGACCGCGCATGCCGACCTGTATCGCGCCGGGCACCTGATGACGCAGGCCACCGTGGCGGAGTTCATGCAGGCCGGCGACTACGCCGCGCACATCCGCCGGATGAGGCCGCTCTATGCCCGGCGGCGCGCCGTGCTGGCCGGCCTGATCGAGCGATACCTCGGGCCCGAGGCCCTGAACCCGCTGGGCAGCAACGCCGGGCTGCACCTGGTCTTGCGGCTGCCCGACGATGCCGACGATGTGGCCATTGCCGCCACCGCCAGCCAGCGCGGCGTGATCGTGCGGCCGCTGTCGCGCTACTACGCGGGCAACCCGGTGCAAAAGGGATTGCTGCTGGGCTACGCGTGCGTGCCCGAGGAAAACATCGGCCCCGCGTTCGACGTGCTGCTGGGCTGCTTGCCGCGCTAGGCGCCGGCCCAACAAAAAACCCCGCGCTCTTGCGAGGCGCGGGGTCTTAAGCCGCCCGAAACCTGCGTCACCGCAGGGCCGGGCTGGCGACTACCAAAGGGATCGGCAATCAGGCCGCAGCGTCCTTCAGCTTCTTCAGCGGACGGACCTTGACCTTGACGCTGGCCGGCTTGGCCGGGAACCAACGCTCTTCACCCGTGAACGGGTCCTTGCCGAAGCGCTTCTTCTTGGCCGGCACTTGCTGCGCCGTCACCTTCAGCAGGCCCGGCAGCGTGAATTCGCCAGCGCCCTTCTTGTTCAGCGCGCTGACGATGGTGTTTTCGAGATGGGCCAGCACCGTCTTGACGGCCTTGGCTTCGAGCTGGGTTTGCGCAACCAGGTGGGCGACCAGGCTCGACTTGTTGAAGGTGTCCTTCAGCGGCTTCACGGCCGGTGCAGCGGCGGGAGCAGCCTTCTTGGCCGGGGCGGCGGCCTTCTTGGCGGCAGCCTTCACAGGTGCCTTGGTTGCTGCAGCCTTCTTGGCGGCAGGCTTGGTTGCAGTCTTCGCGGTCGGTTTCGCTTTGGTCGCCATATCGATATACGAGAGTTGAAGATTGATGTGCCGGTCATCATCGCAACGTCCGCGTTGTGAGCGTTGCAAAACGTGCTAGCCGGCACGCACTGAATCATAGCGGAAACAGCCAGAAGTAAAGGGGTTTTCTCACATGCGACAGGTCAAACCAAGTGAAAACCCCGGGTTTTGTCGCTGGTTTGCGTCAGCCAACACGCTGCGGAGCGCTACGTCCCCCCACTTTGGCGTATGAGAGACGCCGTGCGCGCGCAAAAGTTTCCGTGCGTCAGTGCACGTGCGCGGCCACCGCCGCGCGTGTTTCGCGCGCCAGGCCCAGTGCGAAAGCGGTTTCCGCCACCAGGAAAAGCGGGCCCACCAGCAGCCCGACGAGGTCGTCGACGAACGCGGGCTTGCGCCCTTCGTAGTAGTGGCCGATGAACTGGATGACCCAGCCGGCGACGAACAGACCGATGCCGGCAGCCAGCCACGCGGCGGTATCGAGCGCCGCGATCCACGCCCCCGCCCAGACGAACACCGCCAGGATCGCGGCCATTGCCACGCCGAACGCCAGCGACAGCCGCAGGTAGAACAGGCAGGCCAGCACGTACACCACCACCGCCGGCGTAAGGAACAGCGCGCCATCGCCAAGCGGCATGACGGGCCGGCCCAGCAGCGCGGTGACGGCCAGCACGATCATCGGGATGCCGACGAAATGGGTGGCCACGTTGCGCGTATCGCGGTGATACGCCGCGTACTGGGACAGGTGATCGATCAGGGTTTTCACGGGGCGTCTCCGGTTCCTGGGCCGCTCTTTCTGGTGGCGTGGCGAGACCACGCTGCGAGCCCGGTTTTGATGTCGATTTATATTAGTGAGGTGCTGCCCGCTCCGGAAGAGGTACAACCCGCCGTTCGAGCCACCCTACTAAATTTGCTCACTGCCACCATGCTCGCCGTCGACGAAATTCCCGCCCTGTCTCCCGAACAACGCGATGCGTGGCTGCGGCGCATCGGCATCGATACCGCGCCGCCGCCCACGCTCGATGCGCTGAACACGCTCGTCGCCGCGCACCTGGCGCATATCCCGTTCGAGAACCTGACCCCGCTGGTGGGATGGCCGGTGGCCATCGACCTGCCCGCCGTGTTCGACAAGCTCGTGCAGCAGGAACGCGGCGGCTACTGCTTCGAGCTCAATACGCTGTGTTGCGCCGGCCTCAAGTCGCTCGGCTTCGCGGTGGTGCCGCTGGCCGCGCGCGTGCGCTGGAATGTACCGGAGGGCCGGCCGACGGGGCTCTCGCACATGCTGCTGCGCGTGGAGGTGGCCCACCAGAGCTACATCGCCGACGTCGGCTTCGGCGGCCCCACGCCCGATCGCGCGCTGCCGTTGTCCGAACCCACCGGCCCCGATTCGCCCTACCGGCTGCTGCCCGCACCGGGGGCAACCCATGGCACCGCCTTCCACAGCTACGCGTTGGCGGTGCGCAACCCCGACGCGCCAATCGCGGATGCTGACGATGCAGACACGTGGCGCGTGATGTACCGGTTCGACCTGACGCCGCAGCCGCAAATCGATTTCGTGGCGCGCAACTGGTACGTATCGACCCACCCGGACAGCCATTTCACGCAGATGCTGGTGGCCGCGCGCACCGAGGCCAACGGTGCCCGCCTGTCGCTCGGCAACGGCAACCTGACCGAGCGCGCGCCCGATGGCACGGTGCACAAGACGGCGCTGACATCGGCCGGCGACGTGATCGGCCTGCTGACGCACCGGTTCGGCATCCGCCTCGACGACGACCTGCGCGGCGCCCTGGCGGCCCGGCTGCCCACCGTGCTGGCGTCGGGCAGCTAGCCGGCCACGGGGGTGCCGGTTCCGCGCGGCGGCACGCGCCATGCATCGCGTGAATTGCCGGCAGAAAGTTTGCTGATATCGGCCCCGCCAGCGCGCCCCGGCGGTGGACTGAGGAAGGGTGCCTGCCCATAATGTCCCGGCCAATTCACGTTTTCAGGCGCGGCCAAGCACCGCAGCCAATCCATCTCAGGAGACACCCATGTCATTGTTCGATCTGTCGGGCAAGGTCGCCATCATCACTGGTTCCTCGCGCGGCATTGGCCGGGCCATTGCCGAGCAACTGGCCGTGCAGGGCGCGAAAGTCGTGATTTCGTCGCGCAAGGCCGAGGCCTGCCAGGAAGTGGCCGACGCCCTCAACGCGCAGCACGGTGCTGGCACGGCGCTGGCCGTGGCCGCGAATATCTCGTCGAAGGAAGCGCTGCAGCACCTGGTGGACGAGACCAACCGCGTGTTCGGCAAGGTCGACGTGCTGGTCTGCAACGCGGCATCGAACCCCTACTACGGGCCAATGAGCGGCGTCTCTGACGAACAGTTCCGCAAGGTGCTGGACAACAACGTGATCTCCAATCACTGGCTGATCCAGATGGTGGCGCCGCAGATGATCGAGCGCCGCGACGGCTCGATCATCATCGTGTCGTCGATCGGTGGCCTGCGCGGATCGCCCACGATTGGCGTCTACAACGTCTCGAAGGCGGCCGATTTCCAGCTCGCACGCAATCTGGCCGTGGAATTCGGGCCGCACAACGTGCGCGTGAACTGCATCGCGCCGGGGCTGATCAAGACCGACTTCGCCAAGGCGCTCTGGGACGATCCGGTGCGCTACAAGCAATCCACCGAGAACGCGCCGCTGCGCCGCATCGGCGAGCCGGTGGAAATTGCCGGCGCCGCATGCTTCCTGGCGTCGGCGGCCAGCACGTTCATGACGGGCCAGGCCATGGTGGTGGACGGAGGCGTGACCATCTGATCGTTGTTCTTGCGGGGAGCCAACGCATGTCGCAGGATCCGCAGCAACCGCAGCAACCCGGACAGGCCGGCCACGCGTGGCCGGTCATGTCGATTGCCGAGGCCCACGCCCGGCTTACCGCCCCCGGCACACCGTTCGAAACCGAGCAGCGTGTGATCCGGGGGATTCCCACCACGGTATGGAAGCACGCGCCGCCCACGCTGCGCGACCTGTTCCTGATTGCCGCGGCCTGGGGCGACCGCACCTTCGTCGTCTACGAGGACGAGCGCGTGAGCTATCGCGCGTTCGCGCTGGCCGCCACCGCGCTGGCTCACCAGCTGGTGCGCGACGGCGTGCGCAAGGGCGACCGCGTGGCCGTGGCCATGCGCAATCTGCCGGAGTGGCCCGTGGCGTTTTTCGCGGGGCTGCTGGCCGGCGCCATCGTCACACCGCTGAACGCGTGGTGGACCGGCCCCGAACTCGAATACGGCCTGGCCGATTCAGGCAGCCGCATCGCCATCGTCGATCACGAACGGCTCGACCGCATCCTGGAACACCTGCCCCAGTGTCCGGCGCTGGAGCGCATCTATGTCTCGCGCGCGCCTGCCGATGCCACGTTCGATGACCCCCGCATGGTGCCGCTGGCCTCGCTGATCGGCACCTCCGATGCCTGGCCTGCCCTGCCCTCGCAATCGCTGCCGCTCGTACCGCTCGACCCGGAAGACGACGCCACGATCTTCTACACCTCCGGCACCACCGGCAAGCCCAAGGGTGCCGTGGGCACGCACCGCAACGCGTGTTCGGTGGCGGTGTGCGCGCAGTTCAGCCCGATGCGCAACCTGCTGCGCCGGGGCGAGCCGATACCCGAGCCCAACCCCGATGCGCCGCAAAAGGCCGCGCTGCTGGCCGTGCCGTTTTTCCACGTCACCGGCTGCATGTCGGTGCTGAACGGGGCGCTGGCGGCCGGTGGCAAGATCGTGCTGCTGCATCGCTGGGACACACTGCGGGCCATGGCGCTGATCGAGCGCGAACGCTGCACCTCGGCGGGCGGCGTGCCCACCATCGCGTGGCAGATCATCGAGCATCCGCAGCGCGACGACTTCGACCTCTCGTCGCTGGAAAACATGCATTACGGCGGCGCGCCCGCCTCGCCGGAGCTGGTCCGGCGCATCAAGGAGACCTTCCCGAATGCGGCACCCGGCATCGGCTGGGGCATGACCGAGACCTCGGCCACGTTCACCAGCCACAGCGCCGACGAGTATCTGCATCGTCCGGACAGCAGCGGTCCGTCCCTGCCGATTGGCGAGATGCGCATTGACGATGGCTTCGGCCGGGCGCTGCCGCCCGGCGAGACCGGCGAACTGCTGGTACGGGGCGCCAACGTGGTGGATCGCTACTGGAACAAGCCCGAGGCCACGGCGAAGACGTTCGTTGACGGCTGGCTGCACACGGGGGATGTGGCGCGGATCGACGAGGAAGGCTTCCTCTACATCGTCGACCGCATGAAGGACATGCTGATTCGCGGCGGCGAGAACATCTACTGCATCGAGGTGGAGAGCGCGCTGTATGCGCATCCGGCCATCATGGATGCCGCCGTGGTGGGCATTGCGCATCGCACGCTGGGCGAGGAACCGGGCGCCGTGGTGAGCCTGAAGCCGGGCGCCACGGCGTCTGAAGCGGAATTGCAGGACTTCGTGCGCGCGCGGCTTGCCGCGTTCAAGGTGCCGGTACGGATCATCGTGCTGCAGGAGATGCTGCCGCGCAATCCGAACGGAAAAATCCTGAAGTCGAACCTGCGCAAGCTGTTCGCGCAGGCGGAGCCGTAGACGGCTGCTTGCCTTGGCGCGCCTGCCGGCTCCATCCGGGGCCGGAGCGTGCCAGTTGCCCTACTTCACCGGAATCGGGGTGCCTGCCGGCACCGGCACGGCGGTCACTGAATTTTGCGGGCTGCCGCTGACGATGCGGTCGGAATAGGTCAGGTAGACCAGCGTATTGCGCTTGCGATCCACCGCGCGCACCACGTGCAGGGTCTTGAACAGGATCGACATCCGCTCGGAGAACACGTCGTCCTGCTGCTTGACCGGCCCCTTGAACGCGATGGTGCCCACCTGCCGGCACGCGATCGACGCCTCTGGCGGGTCTTCGGCCATGCCCAGCGAGCCCTTGATGCCACCGGTGCGCGCCCGGGAGACGTAGCAGGTCACGCCATCCACCTGCGGGTCGTCATAGGCCTCGATCACGACCTTGTCCGAGCCGGTGACGCGGAAATTGGTGGAAACGCTGCCGATTTCCTCGGCATGCCCGGCGCTCAGCAGCGCGGCCAGGCCGCACGCGACGCCAATGCGCAGCGCGCGGCGGCTCATTTGGCGAGAGATGATGCGGCAGGAGGTCATGCGGCGGGAGATCATTCGGCTGGGGGTCATTCTGTCGTGGCGCCCTTGATCTCGTCGTGCCGGCGCTCCATTTCCTGGCGCAGCGCGCGGCGTTGCTTGGCGGCCTCGAAGCGCTGCCGCTCCACCTCGTCACGCGGCTGCAGCGGCGGCACTTCGGCCGGCGTGCCGTTGTCGTCGACGGCCACCATCGTGAAATAGCAGCTGTTGGTGTGGCGCACGACCTTGCTGCGGATATTCTCGGTCACCACCTTGATGCCAATTTCCATCGAGCTGCGGCCCGTGAAATTCACGGCAGCCAGGAACGTCACGAGTTCGCCCACGTGAATTGGCTGGCGGAATACCACCTGGTCAACCGACAGCGTCACCACATAGCGGCCGGCGTAGCGGCTGGCGCAGGCGTACGCCACCATATCCAGATACTTGAGGATGGTGCCGCCGTGGACGTTACCGGAGAAATTGGCCATGTCCGGCGTCATCAGCACGGTCATGGAAAGCTGGTGTGACAGATCATTCATCGCTGAAAATCCAGAAATCGAGCCTGAGGCGCGGGCAGTGTAACCCGGTGCGCCGCGCTTTTGGCATCTGGAATGCAGCGATTTGTGCCGCGCGCCGGAAAATACGGTGGCCGACCGGCGGCACCAAAAAGAAAAGCGGCCGCGCAGGCCGCTTTCTTGGCTTCAGGCACGCGATGCGCTTACTTCTTCTTGTTCACGGCGTCCTTGAAGCCCTGGCCGGCGGAGAACTTCACCGTCTTGGCGGCCGGGATCTTGATCGTTTCGCCGGTACGCGGATTGCGACCGGTACGGGCAGCGCGCTTGCCCGAGCTGAAGCTGCCAAAACCCACCAGCGTGACGGAGTCACCCTTGGCCACTGCCTTCTTGATACTGTCCAGCGCAGCGTTCAGCGCGCGCTCGGCGGCGGCGTTGCTGAGTTCTGCTTCCGCGGCGATGGCCGATACCAGTTCACCTTTATTCATGGCTGATTTCCCTTGTTTGGTCGTCGTCACCGGACTTTTGCCAAGTGGCAAAAGTCCGATCGGCGCAGTCTAATCTGCCCTTCGCGGCTTGAGCAATCCCCAGTGGCACCAATGCAACGAAAACCGCCGGGAATCGTTCTCTGGCAAGACTTAGCGGGTGTTTTACCCCTCTGTTTTTCGAATCGACACGTCACTTTTCCGGACCACTACGTATCGGACGGCGCACTTTATGTAAATGGCATAAAGTTGCCTATCCGACGCTGTATTGGCAATCTATCGGCGTAAATGGCGTGAGTCGCCAGAGCCGGTGCCGCGCGCCGTTTTAGTGCACTCGGCGATTACGCACCAAACCGGTACACATGACGGTGCATGTCATGCGTCGTTTTGGCGCATGCAGGCGGGTCACCAACCGTTTCCCCGGCACCGGCCGCTCCGCCCACCGGCCCACCTAACGCCACAGCAGTGCGCAACGCACTGATTTCGCGCGGCTTTCCCCGTTTTGCAGCGGATTCGGGAACGCAAATTGCTTGCTCGTGCTCCCATTTTGCGCACGAGGTCACGATGGACAACTTGAAGACAGGCACGGATGCGTTGTTCATCCTCCTGGGGGCAATCATGGTGCTGGCCATGCATGCCGGATTCGCATTTCTGGAACTGGGCACGGTCCGGAAGAAAAACCAGGTCAATGCACTGGTAAAGATACTGGTGGATTTCGCGGTTTCCACGCTCGCCTATTTCTTCATCGGATATACGATCGCCTACGGCGTGCAGTTTTTTGTCGGTGCCGAAACACTGGCCCAGAAAAACGGCCACGAACTCGTGAAATTCTTCTTCCTGGCCACTTTCGCGGCGGCCATTCCGGCCATTATCTCGGGCGGCATTGCCGAACGCTCGCGCTTCAACCCGCAGTTGATTGCCACCTTCGTACTGGTGGGTTTTGTTTACCCGTTCTTCGAAGGCATCGTCTGGAACAACCGGCTCGGCGTGCAGGACTGGATCACCCAGGTGACCGGCGCGCCGTTCCACGACTTCGCCGGCTCGGTGGTGGTGCACGCCGTGGGAGGTTGGATCGCCCTGCCCGCCGTGCTGCTGCTGGGCGCGCGCCGCGGCCGCTATCAAAAAGATGGCCGCATCAGCGCGCATCCGCCGTCAAATATCCCGTTCCTGGCGCTGGGTGCCTGGGTACTGGCGGTGGGCTGGTTCGGCTTCAACGTGATGAGCGCCCAGACCATCGACAAGATCAGCGGCCTGGTGGCCATCAATTCGCTAATGGCGATGGTCGGCGGCACGCTGGCCGCCTGGGCCGCCGGCCGCAACGACCCCGGTTTCAGCTACAACGGCCCGCTGGCCGGGCTGGTGGCGGTGTGCGCGGGCTCGGATCTCATGCATCCGCTGGGCGCGCTGGTCACTGGCGCCGTGGCCGGCCTGCTCTTCGTCCATCTGTTTACGCTGGCGCAGAACAAGTGGCATATCGACGACGTACTGGGCGTGTGGCCGCTGCACGGGCTGTGCGGCGCCTGGGGTGGCATCGCCGCCGGCATTTTTGGCACCCATGCGCTGGGCGGCATGGGCGGAGTCTCGTGGCTGGCGCAGGTCATCGGCACGCTGATGGGCATCGTGATCGCGCTGGTGGGCGGCACCGTGGTCTACGGCGTGCTGAAGAAGCTGGTGGGCATCCGCCTGGACCCGGAAGCCGAATTCAATGGCGCGGACCTGACGCTGCATCGCATTTCGGCCACGCCGGAACGGGAAACCAACTGGTAACCAGGGTTCCCGCGGTGATTTTCAAGCAGAACGGCCGGACGAAAGTCTGGCCGTTTTTACTTGGCGCTTCCAAAAGATTGACTTGAACTTTCGTTGGCGCGGGCCCAATAATGCCCTTGGCCTTCCCACGTAGTTTCCTCAAAAACGCCGACACAGGCGTGCCTTGTGGTCCTGACAAGATTGGCGGCGTTCGCGTTTTTCGCCCCGCTTTCCCTGGTTTTTCTGCCCGTTCACACAGGAGTCTGTCCATGGATACCACCTCGCTGCAAAGCATCCGCGACGTCATTTACGGTTACGCCACGATTTTCGGCGTCAAGATCCTGGCCGCGCTGGCCTTCTGGGTCGTGGGCCGCTGGCTGATCCATTTCGTGGTGCGGCTGGTGCAAAACTCGCTGTCACGGCAGAGCGTGGACCCCACGCTGCTCCGCTACGTTGGCTCCATCGTCACCGTCACGCTGAACGTGGTACTGGTGATCGGCATTCTTGGCTATTTCGGCATCCAGACCACCACGTTCGCCGCGTTGATCGCGGCGGCGGGCGTTGCCATCGGCATGGCGTGGTCGGGGCTGATGTCGAATTTCGCGGCCGGCGCCTTCCTGGTGGTGCTGCGTCCGTTCAAGGTGGGCGACTTCGTCACCGTGGGCGGGGTCACCGGCACCGTGCGCGAAATCGGGCTGTTCGCCACCTCGCTCGATACGCCGGACAACGTGCTGACCGTGGTCGGCAACAACAAGATCTTCAGCGACACCATCCAGAACTTCACGGCCAATCCGTTCCGGCGCGTGGAGCTGAAGGCCCAGCTGGCCGGCACCACCGATGCCACCGCCGCCATCGCCTTGCTCAAGCAGAAGATTGCCGCCATCCCGAACGTGCTGGCCGAGCCGGCCGTGGACGTCGAGATCCTGGAATTCACGCTGGTCGGCCCCGTGCTGGCCGTGCGGCCGTACTGCCATAACGACCACTACTGGCAGGTGTATTTCGATACCAACCGCACGATTCGCGACAGCTTCGGCGAAGCCGGCTTCGCCGCGCCGATGCCGGCCCAGCTGATGGTCATGCAGAACGCGCCCGCCGTTCCGCTGACCCAGCCCGCCAACCAGGCCGCATAGCGGCGAAGTCAGCCCGGCTGGCGCCTGCCGGCCCGGCCGTAGAGCCGCAGCAGCACCCCGCCGCTGCCGCAAATGGCCATCACCACGGCCAGCGGCAGCGCGGTGCCGTCGTGCCAGAGACTGACGGCCGCCCCGGCCAGCGTGCCAAAGCCGAATTGCAGCGTTCCCATCAGCGCCGAGGCCGTGCCGGCGCGATGACTTTGATGGGTCAGCGCCAGGGCCGACGCGTTGGGCGAAATGCAGCCCAGCCCCGCCAGGAACACGAAGAAGCAGCACAGCAGCACCGGCAGCGTAGCAACGCCCAGCAGCGCGGCGGCGGCCAGCGTCAGCCCCGCCACGCAGGGCGCCATCAGCGCGGCGCGCAGCACGTCGTCCAGTGCGCGGGCGCGCACCAGCCGTGCGTTGACCTGCGCCATGGCGATCAGGCCAAAGGCATTGGCCCCGAAAACGAAGCCGTAGTGGGAAGGATCGATGCCATGCAGTTCGATCAGCACGAACGGCGAGCCGGCGATGTAGGCGAACATGCCGCCCTGCACGCATCCCGCGGCCAGCGAGTAGCCCAGGAATTCGCGATCGCGCAGCAGCTCCCAGTAGCCGCGCAGCACCGTGCCCGGATGCAGCGAACGGCGTCGCTGCGGGTCGAGCGACTCTTCCATGCGCGCATGCACCAGCCACAGCAGCAGCACGGCGGCGCCGCAATGGATCCAGAAAATCGCGCGCCAGCCGGTGGCGGCCAGCACCGCGCCGCCGATCAGCGGCGCCAGGATCGGTGCCAGCCCCATCACCAGCATCAGCGACGAGAACGCGCGCGCGGACTCGCGAGCCTCCAGCCGATCGCGGATGACCGCGCGCGACACCACCAGCCCGGTGCAGCCACCCAGCGCCTGCAGGAAGCGCCAGGCCATCAGCGACTCCACGCTGCCCGCCATCGCGCAACCGGCCGCCGCCACGCCATAGAGCGCGAGCCCGATGTACAGCGGCGCCTTGCGGCCAAAGCGGTCGCTGATCGGCCCGTAGAACGCCTGCCCGATCGCGAGCCCTACCAGGAAGGTGCCCAGCGTCAGTTGCACGCGGCCAATATCGGTATGCAGGTCGGCTGCCAGCGCGGGGAAGCTGGGCAGGTACATGTCGATGGAAAGCGGTGCGATGGCGGTCAGCGACGCGCAGATCAGCAACCAGAGCGGAAAGCGCGCCGAGGATGGCGCGCTTGTGGTGGACGTCATGGAAGAATTCCGGAAAGGCAAGGCGCAATTGTTGCATAGCCAGTGCATGCCGAAAAATTTGCGCGTCAAGTAGCCGGATGGACCGTGGAAAATCCGCCGCAGCGCACCAATGGTGGCGGCTTTCCGGGTGGCGCGCCTTTCACGTGCACCAAGGTGGAGGGTACAATGCGTGCCTGTCAGGACAGACGAAAGTCCAGACCACGCAGTCAGACGCATCGCGGAAGACGGATCACGGGAACCGTCCCGGCAACGTTATCCTGCATGACCATACGACATACGCCGTTTATTGCTTCGCTGAGCCTGGTTGCGCTGGCAGCCCTGCTGCCATTGCCCGTATGGGCCGCACCAGCCAGGCCGCCTGCCATGGCATCGGCACCGTCGACCGCGCCCGTGGCGATCGACGAAGCCGAGGCCTTGTCACGCATGCTCAAGGGCGCGGCCACGGGCCAGAACACCGGCGGCGCCGGCGTGCCCGAGCTGCTGCGCAACACCACCCGCCCAGACAGCGTGCTGGCGCGCGCCTGCCGCCAGCTCAACGACGCGCTGCCGATCGAGATCGATGGCGAGACCCGCCTGCGCCGCTGCCAGTCCATCCCCGGCAAGCACGTGCTGTTCCAGCTGGAACTCACGAACTATCGCGGCCCCATGCTGGACCTGGCCAGCTTCGAGGTGAACTACGCCGCGCCGTTGCAGCGCAATATCTGCGCGAACCGCGACGTGGAAATTCTTACCAAGATCGGCGTCAGCATGATGTTCCGCTACATGACGCGCAACGACCGCGGCGAGCGCCGCGTGGGCGACGTCTATATCAACGCGCCGATCTGCGTGTCGGCGCTGCGTTGAAACGCTGGCGTTTGAAACGCCAACGGCGTGCACGCGCCGGCGCCGCCCTCTCCACCCGCACGCCACCCCCGCACCAAAGAAAAACACCAAAGAAAAACGGCAGGCGCGATGCCTGCCGTTTTCACATGTTGCTGCCTGCGCCGGGCGTCACGCCGGGCGTGGCCGCAGCGGCAGCACGTTGGGCGCGCGGCGCATCAGCACGCGTGTTTCCTTCCAGGCGGCATCGGCCAGCGGCGAACCCCACACCAGTTCGTGCAGCTTCGAGAGCGCGAACGGATCGCCCAGCAGCACATGCTTCTGCGCCGGCGACAGCGAGTTTGGCCCATGTGTCAGCGCGTGCTGTACCAGCGAGGCATGCTGCAACCGGGCCGGCTCCGGCATCACCTTGCGCGCCGTGGCCGTGGCGCACATCAGCGCATTCGTCACCGGATCCACCACGGCATCGGCAAAGCCCGGCGTTTCCTGCGCAGCCTCCACGTGCTGCTGCGTCTCCACGATCTCGCGCGGCATGTTCGTTTCCTCGGGGATCATGAACAGGCCGGCGCGACGCGCGGCGCGTCCCAGCGAGACGCGGGACAGCATGACCGACAGCGGGATCGACAACGCCAGCGAACCGACGATCGGCAGCAGCCACCAGATGAAGCCCGGGCTCAGGTAGTACACGCCGGCGCCCCACACCAGGCCCAGCGCCGTATGCCAGCCGTGGCGGCGGAACGCCTCGCCCCAGGTGGTCTCGGCGTCTTCCCGCGGCGGCGACTTCCACGAAATGCCCCAGCCGCTGTAGGCAGCAATCACGAACTTGGTGTGGAACAGCATGCGCGTGGGTGCCAGCAGCGCCGACAGCGCCATCTCGATCAGCATGCTCAGGAACAGGCGCACCACACCACCGTACTGCTTTGCATCCTTGAGCAGCAGGATCACGCTGGCCAGCTTGGGCAGGAACAGCAGCGTGGCCGTGGCCGAGAACAGTGCCAGTGCCTTCTCCGGATGCCACTCGGGCCAGGTCGGGAACAGCTGGTACGGCTTGGTGAAGTACTCGGGCGGCACCAGCGCATGCTTGGCCAGCGCGGCCGTGGACAGCATCAGGAACAGGAACCACAGCGGCGCCGAGACGTAGGCCATGATGCCGGTCAGGAACACGGCGCGGTGCACCGCGTGGAAGCCCTGCTTCATCCACAGGCGGAAATTCATCAGGTTGCCCTGGCACCAGCGGCGGTCGCGCTTCACCTCGTCCAGCAGGTTCGGCGGCAATTCCTCGAACGAGCCCGGCAGGTCGTAGGCAATCCATACACCCCAGCCGGCGCGGCGCATCATGGCCGCCTCCACGAAATCGTGCGACAGGATCTCGCCGGACAGCGGCCCCTTGCCCGGCAACGGCGCCAGCCCGCAGTGCTCCATGAACGGCTTGATGCGGATAATGGCGTTGTGGCCCCAGTAGTGCGACTCGCCCAGCTGCCAGTAATGCAGCCCAGCCGTGAACAGCGGCCCGTAGACGCGCGTGGAGAACTGCTGCACGCGGGCGTACAGCGTGTCGCGGCCCACGGCCAGCGGCGCGGTCTGGATGATGCCGGCGCCGGGGTTCGCTTCCATCAGGCGCGCCAGCGTGGCCAGGCAATCGCCGCTCATCACGCTGTCGGCGTCGAGCACGATCATGTAGCGGTACTTGTTGCCCCAGCGGCGGCAGAAGTCGGCCACGTTACCGGTCTTGCGCTTCACGCGATGGCGGCGCCAGCGGTAGAAGATGCGCCCGAAGCCGCCCACGGCGCGGCAGATTTCCATCCAGGCATCGTGCTCGGCGGTGCGCAGGTCAGGGTTGCCGCTGTCGGACAGCACGAAGAAATCGAAATGCTGCAGTTCGCCGGTGCGCTCCAGCGATTCGTACGTGGCGCGCAGGCCCGCGAAGACGCGCGTCACGTCCTCGTTGCAGATCGGCATGATCACCGCGGTGCGCGCGGACGGATCGATCGGCGTGTCGCTCGCGGCGCTGCGCGAGATCAGGTGCTTGTCGCCGCCCTTGAACAGCACCAGGAAGCCCATCATCGCCGTCCAGAAACCGGCCGAGACCCACGCGAACAGAATCGCGAACAGCGAGAGGATGGCCACCTCCAGCGGGTCGGCCCCGTGGTACGGCAGCACCTTGGCCATGAAGTACGTGGCCATGATGGTCTGGACCACCACCAGCGCCAGCAGGAACCAGCGCCGGTGCGAGCCGGCCGGGTGCCACTTGCCTTCGGCATCGGGGCCGTCGTGCAGCGTATCCCAGGTCTCGGGCACCGGCGGCCGGCCCAGCATGCGACGCCACGCATTGCGGATGCCGCCCCAGATCACATGGGGCGGCCACTGGCGCGGCACCATCGAGGCGCGCTCGGGCTCGGGCCCGGTAGGCACGCGCACGGTGTCGTCGTCCCGCCGCTGCAGCAACGGCTCGCCGTCGATCTGCGGATTGCCATAAGCCATCGAGAAGCGACGGCCCACCGATGCATACGTTGCCCCGCCGGGCGTACTGCCGTAGTTCAAATCGGTTGCTTCCTTGTCCTTCGGATCGCGGCCAGCCAGTCGCGTCTGCAATTCGATCATGGCCGATGGCACTTCGGTACCTTCCGTCGGCACGCGCGACATCAGCGCCTTCGGGGTATCGGCCAGCAGCTCGCTACGCAGTTCGGGCGAGGCCGGCAGGCGATCGACATAGCGCTGGCATGCTGCCGCCGCCTGGACCGGGCGCTGCTTTAGCCTGGGGGTAAGATGTAGCTCCATGTCTCGGAAAGGGTTGTATTGCCGTTGCGAAGATAGCCGCGCAACTCAACCGGCTTGTTCTCGTCCTTGCGCCGCATGAACATCGTCATGCGCCAGCCACCCGTGGCCTCGTTACGCTGGACTGTTGTCTTGAGCAGTTCGCCGTTGGCGTCCGCCGATACCACCGGGTCCAGCCGCACCTCTTCAGGCAGCTTCTTGAACGCCGGTCCTTCGAAATCGACCACCAGCGAGAAACTGGTGTCATCCTGCTTGCGCGTCAGGCCTTGCCCGCGACGCGTCTGCGTGACCCACGACAACGGCGGCAGGTTCTCGCCGTCCTTCTGCCACTTCAGGCGGTATTCGTAGTCGAAGGCCTGCTTCGGCTTGGGCGGGCTGTCGGGCACCCAGAACGCCACGACGTTGTCGTTGGTCTCGTCCGGGGTGGGAATCTGCACCAGCTCCACGCGGCCCGAGCCCCAGTTGCCGCGGGGCTCCACCCACGCGCTGGGCCGGCGCTCGTACCACGCGCCAATTTCCTGGTAGTTGTCGAAGCTGCGGTCGCGCTGCATCAGGCCATAGCCCTGCGGATTGGTGGCGCCGAAAGACGTCACCAGCAGCCGCTTGGGATTGACCAGCGGACGCCAGATCCACTCGCCGGTACCAAGCTGCACCGAGAGGCCGTCGGAGTCATGCACCTCCGGACGGAAATCGGCGTTGGGCGACGGCTGGTTCTCGCCGAACAGGTACATGCTGGTCAGCGGCGCCAGGCCCAGCTTGGTCACGTGCTCGCGCAGGAACAGCCGCGACTTCACCTCCATCACGGTCTCGTCGCCAGGCTTGATGATGAAGCGATAGGCCCCGCTCATGCGGCGCGAATCCATCAGCGCGTAGATCGTCAGCTGCTTGTCGTTGGCCGATGGACGCTCGATCCAGAATTCGGTGAAACGCGGGAATTCCTCGCCCGAGTTCAGCGCCGTATCCACGGCCAGGCCACGCGCGGAGAGGCCATACCACTGGTCCTTGCCCAGCGCGCGGAAGTAGCTCGCGCCCAGGAACGAGGCCAGCTCGTCCTTGCGCTTGCTCTGGTTCAGCGGATACATGAGCCGGAAGCCGGCGAAACCGAGGCCCTTGAGCTTGGCCGGGTCTACCTTGTGCGAGCCGTAGTTGAACGCCGCGGGGTCGAAGCGGAACTCGCGCACGCTGTTGCTCACCACCTCGTTGATCTTCACGGGCTGGTCGAACACCATGCCCTCGTGAAAGAACGAGATCTCGAACGGCAGGCGCGCGCCGCGCCATGCAAAGCGCTCGGGCTTGTATTCGATCTCGCGGTAGCGCTCGTACGACAGGTCCTTCAGCTCGCGCGGCAGCTCCTGCGACTTGGGCGGCTTGTAGGGCGACGCCGACAACTGGCGCGCACGCGCCGCCACGGTCTCGAAGTCGAACGCGTGCGCGGTCAGGGCCAGCACGGCGAGCATGCCGCCGCCAATCCAGCGTCCCAGCCCTGACACCTTGCCCGATAAGCGGCGCGCGCGCGCGGCGGTTGGGCGTTGAACGGGTTCGGACGACGCTTGGGACGACGTTGGATATGCGGACATGAAGACCGTGGACTGGGTTGGCGGGGAGACCCGCGGCCAGACCAGGGGACGGCCGCGAAATGTGTCAGAAAACTTCAAACGGATGACAGCAAGAGACGGACCAGCGTGCGGCGCATCACGACAAGCAGCCGGGCTTCCGGCTGCCGCCGCAAGGCGGCGCGTCACGTTGATGGTCGGGATTGTTGCAATGCGATGCGAAACCTTAACAATTCGCGCCTTAAAAGTCACGTTTCGGCGCCGCAACGTTTGCAACAAAATGTCTCACCTGTCGGCTGGAAGCCGCTCCCCGCGTGCGCTCCAAGGCTGAAGTCAAGCATAGATCATGCGTGGCGCGCGGGAGGTCGCCCGCGAAGCAGGCCGGGGCCGATTGCACCAGCCCCCTGCGCCTTGCCTGCAAGCTGTGCGTTGGGATGCACCGAAACGGCGGCGCGGCGCTTACAATCGCCCACGTCTCAACCGCTTTTCATCCACGAGGAATCGTCATGCACGTTCGGCGCCAAATCCGCCTGGCCGTGGCGGCCAGCCTTGGCTGCGCCCTGCTCCTGGGCACCGCGCAACCCGCCTTCGCCTACTTCCAGACCTATCTGTCCGGCAGCATCGTCGGCACGCTGACACAAAAGGAAGCGGCCTCGCTGCAGAAGTCTGTCCGCAAGGCGCTCGATGACACCGAAGACAACCAGACGGTGGAATGGCATTACCCGGCCGAGGCGCGCCGTCAGGCCGCCGACGGCACCATCACGCCCGTGGCCACGAAGACCGACAAAGGCCAGAAATGCCGCCGGCTGAAGTCCGACCTCAAGCGCGGCAGCGCCACCGAGGCCTGGTCGGGGTGGTTCTGCAAGCAGTCGAACGGCACCTGGAAGGCGCGTCACGTCGACGAGTGACGCCGCGCGCGCCGGCCCGGCTCAGTGGCAGAGCCGGCTGGCCAGATCGCCCGTGAGCGTGCCCGACACCACGGGCTGCGGCTTGCCGGCCTGCGGCCCACGCATCGTATAGAGTGCGTCGCCGCGCGCGTAGCGGCGCGAGTAGACAGTCTGCTCGATCACCGCGTACATCGACGTGGCGCAGTTGAGCACCATGCGTTTCAGCGACGAGCGGATGGTGTCGCCGGTGGTGGTGCGGATTACGCCGCCCGGCGGCGAATTGTGGACCAGCGCCACCCCCACCTCGGACCCACGGCGACGGATCGACATCTGGTCGAGATAGGAAATCACGCCATTGGCGCCCATCAGTGGCAGCCAGCGCTGCGGATCGAGCGGGCCTGCATCGGGCGCCGCCACGAGCGTGCAGCCTTCGCGCGGCGCGCCCCGGAAAATCGTGCCGCCATTCGGGCCCTGGCACTGATACAGCGCACTGGCCGCGGCCGGCCGCACATTGGCGTTATTGAAGGACGGCGCACCGTTGGACTCGGCATGCGCCGCAAGACTGAAACACGCGCCGGCGAGCAGGGCCGCGCGTGGAAGCAAGCGGGAAAACATCGTGAGGAACCCTCGTAAGGACGGGAAAAGGCCCGCGCATTCTCGCACAGCATGCATGCATCGTGACAGTCCGTTTCGCGTGGCATCGTCCCGCGGCACCACGCCACGCGCCACCGCCGCACCATTTTTCCGGCCTCGCTTGCGCAGGATCAGATGGCGCAGCGGCCGAATGCACCTATGCACTCACCCGCGCAACTCGGGCGCGCAACTCAGCCATGCAGCTCGCGCCAGGCCACGAGATCGGCGATGGTCAGCACCGGCAGCTGGTACATCTGCGCGAAGGCCAGCGCCTCGGGGCGACGCGCCATCGTGCCATCCGGATTCATCAGCTCGCAGAGCACTGCCGCAGGCGACAAGCCCGCCATGCGCGCCAGTTCCACCGAGCCTTCGGTATGGCCGCGCCGCTGCAGCACGCCGCCATCTACCGCCACCAGCGGAAACACATGGCCGGGGCTGACCACGGCGTCGGTACCGGCATCGTCGGCAATGGCGGCACGGATCGTGGTGATCCGGTCAGCCGCGCTCACGCCCGTGGTCACGCCTTCGCGCGCCTCGATCGACACCGTGAACGCCGTGCCGTACTGGCTGCGGTTGTTCTCCACCATCGGCCGCAAGCCCAGCTGGCGCACCTTGTCGGCGGTCAGGCACAGGCACACGATGCCGCTGCATTCGCGGATCATCATCGCCATGTTGGCTTGCGTCAGGCACTCGGCCGCCAGGATCAGGTCGGCCTCGTTCTCGCGGTCGTCGTCGTCGAGCAGCACGACTGGCCGCCCCTCGCGCATGGCGTCGAGCGCCTGGGCGATGCGGTCGGCAAGCGGACGCGGGTCGGCATCGGCCACGGCAATGTCGTCGGCCAGATCGGCAAGCGGGGTGTTGTTGAGAGTCAGCATTGATGAAACGCTCCGTGCAATGAAGTTCAAGGGCGTTTCAGGGGAACGAGCAGCCGCACGCGCACAACGCTCCGCCCGCGCGCACGGCCATGGCCGTTCGCGCATGGGAATGCCATGCGTATGCCGCCCATCTTCTTTCATCCGGACTATGACCGTCGGCCCTGGCCTCTCACCAGGTCTGCTGACCCCGCACACCGTGCGGGCGCTCGCGGGCTCGTGGCGACTGCGCGCAATCGCGCTTGCCACATACCGCCGGTGGGGACTTTCACCCCGCCCTGAAGACGTAACGATGCCGCTGCGGCGTGCAGCCACAGCGGCCCGGCGATGTTAGCACGACTGTGCTTTTCTGGCGTAACGACGATGCCCCGTGGGCTAGGCCGGCGTCGATGTCACCGACGGCGCCGACGCCGGGGCCGAGGCCGCCAGCGCCTCGAACAGAGCCCGGGTGGCATCGTCGGCCGGATAGAAGCACTCGATCCGCATTTCCTGCAGCGTCACGTCCTGCGGGTTGCCCAACGTGGTGAGTGTGGAAAACAGCGAGGCCCGGAAGCTTCCCGTATTGACCACCACGGGCAGCACGGGCGGCAGCGGGCCCTCGGCCGGATCGTCCTCCCCGAGCAGTACGCCGCCCGGCCCCACCATCTCCGGATGCCAGTCGGCAATGCGCTGGAAGATCGCGCGCGCGGTCTGGTCCTGCGCCTGCACCTGCAGTTCCTGCCAGACCCGGCGCAGCAGGTAGCGCCCCACCTGCCCGGCATTCTCGATGACCGGCCACAGCCCCTTGGGGTCGAACACCGCCAGCATCAGGTTGATGCGGCCGCCCGCGCCGTCCAGCGTTGCCGGCCGGCGCTTGCCCAGCAGCTGGTCGAGCATGCGCCGGTACGCATCGTTGGCATCCACGAGTTGCCAGAAACGGTCCAGCACCACGGCCGGATACGGCTCCTGCTTGGCCAGGATCAGCGAAATGGCATGGCGCACCATCTGCATCGGCGGTGCCGCCAGCGTATGTTCGCTGTACGCGGGGGCATAGCCGCTGGCCAGCAGCAGGCCGTTGCGCTGCCGCAGCGGCACACCAAGGCGCTCGGCCAGCGCCAGCACCATCTCGCGGCTGGGGCGGGCCCGGCCCGACTCGAGGAAGCTGATATGACGCTGCGAGACGCCGGCGGCCAGCGACAGCGCCAGCTGGCTATAGCCGCGCTTGCCGCGCCAGTAGCGCAGGAGTCCGGGGAAATCGATGGCGGCTTCGGAGCCAGGCGTGAGGGTTTCCATGCCCGGCATTACAGCATGGGGCCTGCCGCAATGCGACTACCTGGCAGGTAATGAACGGCATTCAGGCGCGGCTGGCTGGGAGCCGTCCCGGGTAGCTGGACGGTCCGTTTTCAGAGTTGTCGCATATACCGGTCATATACCTGTCGATCATGGCGCCCCAGGATCGATGCGCGGATTCAACCTGACAGGCGCTCACGGAAGCGCTGCCATCGCGCGCCAATGCGATCGCGGCATGATTCCTGCTGGTTCTGGAAACGACCCGCAAGGTGATTTGTGAGGCACGTCGCTCAAGGCGACGTCACATGCGGGTGGTATGCTCTGACTTTTCAATTCCCGCGCGCACAGGGCGCGCACCCTGATGGAAATTGCCATACTGCTGGCGCTGATTCTGCTGAACGGCCTGTTCGCCATGTCCGAAATCGCTCTGGTCACCGCCCGCAAGGCGCGGCTGCAGCGCCAGATCGAAGACGGCGACCGGGGCGCCATGGAAGCCGTGAAACTCGGCGAGGACCCCACCCGCTTCCTGTCCACGGTGCAGATCGGCATCACATCCATCGGCGTGCTCAACGGCGTGGTCGGTGAATCCACGCTGGCCGCGCCGCTTGGCGTGTGGCTGCAGGGCCTGGGCCTGGCTGCCACCACGGCCGGCTACGTGGCCACCGCCATCGTCGTGGCGGGGCTGACCTATTTCTCGATCGTGCTGGGCGAACTGGTGCCGAAGCGCCTGGGCCAACTGGCTCCCGAGGCCATCGCACGCCTGGTGTCGCGCCCGATCTCGTTCCTGGCCACGGCGTCCAAGCCGTTCGTCAAGCTGTTGTCCGGCTCCACGCAGCTGGTGCTGCGCCTGCTCGGTGTCAAGGTGGATCGCGGTCCGGCCGTCACCGAGGAAGAAATCCATGCCCTGCTGGTGGAAGGCTCGGAGGCCGGCGTGATCGAGCGCCATGAACACACCATGGTGCGCAACGTGTTCCGCCTGGACGATCGCCAGCTTGCCTCGCTGATGGTGCCGCGCGGCGACGTGGTCTACCTGGACGTGGAGCTGACCGAGGAAGAAAACCTGCGCCGCATCGAAGACTCGGACCATTCGCGCTTCCCGGTGGTGCGTGGCGGCATGCACGACATCCTGGGTGTGGTCAGCGCCCGCCAGTTGCTGGCGCGACGCCTGCGCGGCGAAAAGGCCGACCTGACGGCCGTGCTGCAAGCCGCCGTGTTCGTGCCGGAAAGCGTGACGGGCATGGAACTGCTCGAGAACTTCCGCTCGTCGGGCGGCCAGATCGCCTTTGTGATCGACGAGTATGGCGAGGTACTGGGCCTGGTGACGCTGCAAGACCTGATCGAAGCCATCACCGGCGAGTTCAAGACCGAAACCGCCGGCGAGGAATGGGCCGTGCAGCGCGACGACGGCTCATGGCTGCTGGATGGCCTGATCCCGATTCCGGAACTGAAGGACCGTACCGGCCTGCGCGCCGTGCCCGAAGAGGACAAGGAGCGCTATCACACGCTGTCCGGCATGCTGCTGCTGTTGCTGGGCCGGCTGCCGCAGACGGCGGACACGGTGCAGTGGAGCGACTGGAAGTTCGAAATCATCGACATGGACGGCAAGCGTATCGACAAGGTGCTGGCCTCGCGCGTGCCGCCCGAGGATGGGCCCGAAGCCGAAACCACCGGCTGACAAACCGGCAGAGGCCCTAAGCCCTCGCCAACAAAAACGGACGCCCCGGGCGTCCGTTTTTTATTGCCCTGCCTGAATTCTTGCCGCTCCTTGCTAGCCGATCCGCCACGCACGTGAGCAGGCGGCGCCTATCGCCTTTTTTGGTAAACGGTCAAGACAACAACCGTCACAACGCTGGCGGCGTTGTTTGAAATCAAACACGGTGCGACGCCCGCGCCACGTCGACATAGCCGTTATCCGAATTTGACTGCTGCTGCCGTATGATCTGGCCTGAACCGCTCGCCACATGGCAATTCGGCGAGCCACTGCCAAGAGAGAAGGAGCGAGCGCGCCACCTGAGAGCGCGCCGTGATTACGCATGAACGGGAATGCAGTCCAAGTATCGCGGGCGGCCACCTGCCACGATAAGACGTCGTCGGGACGAGTAGTCGATGGGCCCTGACAACAAAGGCGCGCCGCCATCAGGCGCCGGTGGCAACGGCACGGCCGCCGACACACCCTCCGCCAACGTCCAGCCCGCCGCCTTCCTGGCCGCGCTGGAAGAACACCGCGCCAGCTTCGGCATGGGCCATTGGCTCGCCGTACTGGTGATCCGCCTCGACCGTTTCGCGCATGCCTGCGACAGCATCGGGCCGGTTCGCGCCCAGGCGCTGCGCGCGCAAGTGAAATCGCGCGTGGCCGGCGCGGCCTCGATGCCCGTCGCCATGCAGTGGCTTGGCCCGGCCGATCTGGGTCTCGCCTGCGTCCTGCCGCAAGGCACGGAGCATCCACAGGCGCTCTGCCAGACCATTGCCACGGCGCTGGGCCGTACCTATCGCGTGGATGGCTTCGAGATCACGCTGTCTTGCAGCATCGGTAGCGCCGTGGAGCAGCCCGACGTGGGTGCCGAACGTCACCTGCAGCAGGCTTTCGATGCCATGCTGCAAATCAACCGGCGCGGCGGCGACGGCATCGGCGCGGCCAACCGTCCGGCCACGCCGCGCATGACTACCCTGCTCGCCGCGTTGCCCGGCGCCATCGACCGCGGCGAACTGAGCCTGCAACTGCAGCCCCGCGCGTCAATCGCCACCGCCGCCATCTCGGCCTACACGGTGCGGCTGCGCTGGCAGCATCCCGTGCTGGGCCGCATCGCGCCACAGGATTTTCTGCCGGCCGCCGAGGCGCTCGGCATGATGAACGAGGTGGGCGCCTGGACGCTCCAGCAGTTGCTGCAACTGATGCGCGACACCGCCCACCTTGGCCCGCTGCAGTTCACGCTACTGGCGACGAGTTCGCAATTCCAGGCCGATGACGCAATCTGCATGCTGCGGCGCGCCATCGACGCGCATGGCATCGCGCCCGGTCAGATCTGCGTGGAGGTGCCGGTGGGCATCGTGCCCGGCCCGGCGGAGACGTTCGACAAGGCTGGCCGACTGCGCGATGGCGGCGTGCCGATCGTCCTGGCGGACTTCACGGACAACGACATCAGTCGCCGCGCGCTGACGCTCGTGCAGCCCGACATGGTGACGCTGGATGCCCGCCACCTCGGACATGCGGCGCAGGGCCCGGACATGGCCGCTGCCCTGCGCCGCGCGTGCGTGCTGGCCGCCGAGCATGGCGTATCGGTCTGCGCCAAGGGGGTGGAAACGCAGGCCCAGCTCGACGTCGTGCGGAGCTGGGGCTGCGACAGCATGCAGGGCTTTTTGCTGGCCCAGCCGTTCCCTGCGGCCTGGCTGGTGCAGACCCACCGGGCCATTAGCGAGCGCGCGCGCCAGTTGCTTCAGCCTTAGCCCCGGCAGGCGCGTGTCAGAGTTTTCCGACACGACGAAGTGGCATGCATCCTGCATCGACGGTCGTTGGGGCGACGATAAACTGTGCCCACTTCTTACTATCCCGATAGGAGCCGAGATGAAAAAAGGATGGATCTGGTGTGTGCTGGTTGCCTCGCTGCTGGCCGGCTGCAACACGATGTCCGGGCTGGGCCAGGACGTACAGAAGGGTGGCCAGAAGCTCGAAAACTCGGCTGAAAAATCGAAGTAAGCCGACGCAGGCCAACGTAAATGTGGACAAAGGGCGCCATTGGCGCCCTTTGTCTTTTCCATCCGGCATGTCATCCGGACTGGCGATGTAACTATTACATGGTCACGCCTTGCCCGACGGCGCGCGCAGTTGCGCGGCCTCTTCGGCGAGCTTGCGGATGCGGCCCCAGTCCTTTGCCGCAATCGCGTCCTTCGGCACCACCCACGAGCCGCCCACGCACACCACGTTCGGCAGCGCGAGGTAGGTCGATGCCTTGGCCAGGTCGATGCCGCCCGTCGGGCAGAACTTCACCTGCGACAGCGGACCGTACAGCGACTTCAGCATCGGCACCCCGCCGGCCGCCTCGGCCGGGAAGAACTTCAGGAACGAGAAGCCCGCTTCCAGCGCGAACATCGCCTCGCTGGCGGTAGCCACGCCGGGCAGCAACGCGATGCCCGCGTTCTGCGCGCCATCGGCAAGCTTCTGCGTCAGCCCCGGCGACACCGCGAACTGGGCGCCGACGTCCCGCACGGCGTGCAGTTGTTCCACGGTCAGCACGGTACCGGCGCCCACCACGGCCTGCGGCAGCGCCTTGGCTACGGCTTCCATGGCCTGCAGTGCCACGGGCGTGCGCAGCGTGATCTCCAGCATCGGCAGGCCGCCCTCGACCAGCGCCTCGCTGATGCGCAGGGCGTCGTCTACCGAGTGATACTCGAGCACCGGAATCACCGGCACGTTGGTCAGGCGGGCAAGCAGCGGAGAAGGTTGAATTTGCATGACAGTATTCGAAAGGTTCATGGTCCTGTGGCACCGGTCCGTGCGGTGGGCCGATGGACCGGTGCAAGATCAGGCAATTACCGAAACGCCGTGTTCCAGCCGGGCCAGCACGGTTTCGGCACGCGGAATCGGGGCCACCGCGCCGTAGCCGGTGGTGGAGAGCGCCGCCGCCACGTTGGCATAGCGGGCCGCCTCGAACGGATCGGCGCCCGCGGCCAGGCGGGCGATGAAGCTGCCGCCGAAGCAGTCGCCCGCGCCAGTGGCATCCAGCGGCCGCACCGGGTATGGCGGCACCAGCGCGCGCGAATCGGGCGTGGCCACGTAGCAGCCCTCCTCGCCCAGCTTCAGCGCCACGATACGCACGCCGCATGCCAGCAGGTGGTCGACGATCGCGTCGCGGTCGTCCAGGCCGGTCAGCACCGTGATGTCGTCCCAGCTCGGCAGGCACACATCGGTCAGCGCGAACGCCTCGCGCATGATGCCGCGCGCGCGCGCCAGCGACCACAGCCGCAGTCGCAGGTTGGTATCGAGCGACACCTGCACGCCCGCCTTGCGCGCATGTTCCATGGCGGCCAGCCCGGCATCGCAGGCGCTAGTGCTGATGGCCAGGCTGATGCCCGACAGGTGCAGGTATTGCGCCTGTGCGATGGCCGCCAGCGGCAAATGCTCGTGCTGGTAGCGGCTGGCAGCGGAGCCTTCGCGCAGGTAGTCGAAGCGGTGCCCGTGGTTGTCGTGCGAGACGAAGTAGACGCCGGTGGGCGCCGACGCGTTGACCGCAACGTGGCGCGTGTCCACGCGTTCCTGCGTCCACAGTGCGAGTAGCCGTTCACCGAAGCTGTCGGCGCCCACGGCGCTGATGTAGCCGGCGCTCGCGCCCTGGCGCGCCGCCGCAATCGCGAAGTTGGAGGTGTCGCCGCCAAAGCCCTGCAGGTAGCGGGTGGGGTCGTCGGGCTGCTGGTTGAACTCCACCAGCGGTTCGCCGTAGGCAAGGATGTCGATGCTCATGTCGTGGGCCGCTCCGTTCTCAGAAGTACGTCTGCACGATGTCGATCACGCGCAACTGGCCGTCCAGCACGGGGATATGGCGCCACTTGTCGAACGTCAGGCACGGATGCGAGATGTCGAAGGCAATCATATCGCCGACGCGAATATCATCGCCAGCCTCGATTTCGAGATAGGCGTGCTGGTCCATCATGCCCGTCACCTTCCAGGCGGCCGGCACGGCCACGGGCGCCTCGGTGCCCGGACGATAGATCTGCGCCGGAATCGGCATGCCTGCATCGAAGGCGGCATCGCGCTTGCCCAGGCCGATGATGGCGCGCCGCGCCTCCGGAATCGACTGCACATAGGCCCACAGCTGCAGCGCCGGCAGCAAGCCCTCGCGCATCTTCTGCGCCACCGGGTTGCTGGCCAGAATGCGCTCCTGCGCCGCGCGATAGATGCCCACGTCATGCGTCAGGTAGCAGCCGGGACGCAGCACGATGTCGATCGGCACGCCGATATCGGTGCGCGCGAATTCCTCGGCCACCACGTCGTACCACGCCGAACCCGCGCCGGACATGATCACCGGGCTGCGGCCAAAGCGGCCGGCGGCGGCCAGTTCGCGGGTCACGGCCACGGTGCGTTGCAGAAACTTGCGGATGTCCGCTTCCTGCTGCAGCACGCCTTCATACACTTCGACACCGGCCAGCGCCAGCGCATCGGGCCAGCGCGACAGCGCCTCCAGCACGGCGGCCTGCTGGGCGGCGTCGCGCACGCCCGTGCGGCCGCCTTCCACGCCAAGCTCCAGCAGCACGTGCAGTTTCTGGCCGCGCGCCTGGAAGTAGGCGCCGAGCTGGTCAACCAGCGCTGCCGAATCCACCAGCGTGAAGAATTCGAAGTCGGGATCGCGCAACAGGTCGGCCACGATTTCCATGTTCCGTCGGCCCACCAGTTGGTTGGCCATCAGCACCCGCTTGACGCCGTGCGCGGCCGCGGCGGCCGTTTGTTGCGCGGTGGCCAGCGTGATGCCCCACGCCCCTTCCGCCAGCTGGCGCGCGAACAGCTTGGGCGCCATGGTGGTCTTGCCATGCGGCGCCAGCTGCACCCCGTAGGCGCCCATGAAGCCGCGCATCCACTTGAGGTTGTGCACGAGCTTGTCTTCGTAGAGCACGGCCGCCGGCAGGCTCAGTTCCTCGCGCAGCAGATTCCAGCCGGGCTGGCCGGCTTCGGCCGGGGTCAGCGGTGCGTCCAGACGGCCCAGCGCCTTGTTCAGCGGATCGATGATTCCTGTCTGGTACTTTATTTCACGCATGGCTGACATCACCCTGTAAAAATTCGATTGACGTAATCATAGCCTTGAAACTACGATATTTCATCCTTGTTAGAAAGTAACATGCTGTGCCGGCAGCCCGCTGCCGACAGCCCCTCGCCCGCCCCTCGACCGCCATGACCGCGCCCTTCGACATCCTGACCCGCATTGCCGAACGTGGCCCGTCGCTGCGCCTGGCCGAGCAGAAGGTTGCGCAGGTGATCCTGGAGGATCTTGGCGGCGCCGCGGCCGCCAGCATCAACGAACTGGCGCGCCGGGCTGCCGTCAGCGAGGCCAGCGTCACGCGCTTTGCCAAGGCCATCGGCTGCCGCGACGTGCGCGACCTGAAGCTGCGCCTGGCGCAGGCCACCGCCGTCGGCACGCGCTTCCTGCAGCCCGCGCCGGACGTAACCGGCGCCGCAGCCCCTGACACGCTGGCCGAGCGCATCCATACCGACGTGCTGACCACGCTTGAAGTGAACCGCAAGCTGATCGATCCGGAGCGCATCGCGCAGGCGGCGCGGCTGTTGCTCGATGCCCGCATGGTCTACGCTTTCGGCATGGGTGGCGGCTCGACGTTCATGGCCGACGAGGCCCGCTATCGGCTGGCCCGCCTGGGCGCACCGGTGGCGACGTACCAGGATGCGCTGCTGCAGAAGATGGTGGCGGCCACGCTCACGCGCGACGACGTGGTGCTGGCCTTCTCGGCCAGCGGCAACGTGCCGGAGATGCTGGCCAGCTGCGATATCGCCCGCGAGTACGGCGCGCGCCTGATTGCCGTGACCGCGCTGGGCTCGCCGCTGGCGGCCCGCGCCGACGTGCTGCTGCCGGTGCGCACGCTGGAAACCGATTTCATATTCAAGCCGTCGGCGTCGCGCTACGCGATGCTGCTGGTGATGGACGTGCTGGCCACGCAATGCGCGATGCAGCAGCAGGAGCAGAGCAAGGAAAAGCTGCGCCGGCTGAAGTACGTGCTCGACGCCCATCGCGGCGTGCCCCATGAAAGCGATGGGCCGGACAGCCGCCAGCCGCTGGGAGACTGACCATGCCACATCTGTTCGATACCCTGATTCGCGGCGTGATGCTGCTCGACGGTTCCGGCGCCGCGGCGCGCATGGCCGACGTCGGCATCCGCGACGGGCGCATTGCCCGCATCGACGCCGCCGGCACGCTCGACCCCGATACCGCGTCCCACGTCGTGGAAGGCCACGGCCTGGTGCTCGCGCCGGGCTTCATCGACGTGCACACGCACGACGACACCAACGTGGTACGCGAGCCGGCCATGACGCCGAAGATCTCGCAAGGCGTGACAACGGTGATCGTCGGCAATTGCGGCATCAGCGCCGCGCCGGTGACGCTGCCCGGCGATCCGCCCGACCCGATGAACCTGCTGGGCCGCGCCGACGCGTTCCGGTATCCCGATTTCAAGACCTACGTCGACGCCGTCAACGCCGCGCAGCCGTCGGTGAACGTGGCGGCGCTGGTTGGCCACACGGCGCTGCGCAGCAACCATATGGACCGCTTCGACCGTGCCGCCACCGACGCCGAGATCGCGGCCATGCGCGTGCAGCTCGAAGAAGCGCTCGCGCACGGCGCGCTGGGCCTGTCCACGGGCCTGGCCTATGCCAACGCGTTCAGCGCGCCCACCGACGAGGTGCTGGCGCTAGCCGCGCCGCTGGCCGATGCCGGCGCGCTCTATGCCACGCACCTGCGCAGCGAGTTTGCCGAGATTCTCGACGCGATGGACGAGGCCTATCGCATCGGCCGGCACGCCCGCGTGCCCGTGGTGATCTCGCACCTGAAATGCGCCGGCGTGCCGAACTGGGGCCGCAGCGGCGAGGTGCTGCAATCGCTGGAAGCCGCGCAGCGCTGGCAGCCGGTGGGCTGCGACTGCTATCCGTACACGGCCAGTTCGTCGACGCTGGACCTGAAGCAGGTAACCAGCGACTTCGACATCCAGGTGACGTGGTCGGAGGCTCATCCGGCCATGGGCGGCCGCCTGCTGGCCGACATCGCAGCCGAATGGCAGGTAGACCTGACCGAAGCGGCACGGCGCCTGCAGCCGGCCGGCGCGGTCTATCACTGCATGGAAGACGCCGATGTGGACCGCATCCTGAGCCATCCGGCCACGGTGGTCGGCTCGGACGGCCTGCCCAACGATCCGCTGCCCCATCCGCGGCTCTGGGGCGCCTTCCCGCGCGTGCTGGGTCACTACGCGCGCGACCGCGAACTGTTTCCGCTGGCCGTGGCGGTCAACAAGATGACGGGCCTGTCGGCCGAGCGCTTCGGCCTGCACGAGCGCGGCTTCGTGCGCGAAGGCTACTGGGCGGACCTGGTGCTGTTCGACGCGGCCACCATCCGCGACGCCGCCAGCTTCACCGACCCGATGCAGCCGGCCGAAGGCATTGCCGCGGTCTGGGTCAACGGCGAACTGACCTGGCAGCACCGCGCCGCCACCGGCGTGCGCGCCGGCCGCTTCCTGCCGCGCGGCACCGCGCCCGTGGCACACCCGCACTGAATACTCGAAAAGCTGAAAACAGGAGTTCCCATGGATATCAAACGATTTGGCGTGGAAGGCGGCACGGGCCAGGGCGGCTCGCACATGCCCTTTGCGCGCGCCGTGCAGGCCGACGGCTGGCTCTACGTGTCCGGCCAGGTGCCGATGGTCGATGGCGAAGTGGTCGAGGGCAACATCGTCACGCAGACCCACCAGGCCATCCGCAACGTGCTGGCCATCCTGGCGGAAGCCGGCTACGGCCCGGAGCACGTGGTGCGCTGCGGCGTGTGGCTGGACGACGCTCGCGACTTCCCGTCGTTCAACAAGATCTTCAAGGAATACTTCGGCGCCAACCCGCCCGCCCGTGCCTGCGTGCAGTCGAGCATGGTGGTGGACTGCAAGGTCGAAGTGGACTGCATCGCGTACAAGTCGCCGACGGCCTGAAGCCCCGTCCGACGGATCGGTGAGCCAGCCGATCCGCTTTCGGTTTCATAACCAGCCGCTTGCGCCCAGGTGCCGTGCGGCTTTTTCATAGCGGAAGCGGACCATCCTCAGGGTGGCAACCGCCACAAGGAGACGAGACATGGGTGCCGTTACCGGAACCACGCTCTTGATTTATGCGCTGATCGCCGTGATCGCGCTGGTGATCCTGATCGCCAAATTCAAACTGAACCCCTTCATCACCCTGGTGGTGGTGTCCGTGGCCCTGGGCTTTGCCGTGGGCATGCCGATGGGCGACATCGTCAAGTCGTTCGAAGCGGGCGTGGGTGGCACGCTGGGCCACATCGCGCTGGTGATCGGCCTGGGCACCATGCTCGGCAAGATGATGGCGGAGTCTGGCGGCGCCGAGCGCATTGCGCTGACGCTGATCAACTTCTTCGGCGAGAAGAACGTCCACTGGGCCATGGTGGTCATCGCGTTCATCGTGGGTCTGCCGGTGTTCTTCGAAGTGGGCTTCGTGCTGCTGATTCCGATCGCGTTCAACGTGGCCAAGCGCACGAACACGTCGATGATCCTGGTGGGCATTCCGATGGTCTGCGGCCTGTCGGTGGTGCACGGCCTGATTCCGCCGCACCCGGCCGCGCTGCTGGCCGTGCAGGCCTATGGCGCCGACATGGGCAAGACCATCCTGTATGCGCTGATCGTCGGCATTCCCACCGCGATCATCGCCGGCCCGCTGTTCGCCAAGCTGATCGACAAGCACATCACGCTGCCGGCCGTGAACCCGCTGGCCGAGCAGCTGACCGAGGAAGCCGACGCGGCGCGTGCTGGCAACCTGCCGAGCTTCGGCATCACGGTGCTGACCATCCTGCTGCCGGTGTTCCTGATGCTGATCGGCAGCTGGGCTGACCTGATCGCCACGCCGAAGACGTTCGCCAACGACTTCCTGAAGCTGATCGGCAACTCGGTGATGGCCCTGCTGATCGCCACGCTGTTCAGTTTCTACACGTTCGGCAAGGCGCGCGGCTTCAACCGCGACATGATCCTGAAGTTCACCAACGAGTGCGTGGCGCCGACGGCCATCATCACGCTGGTGGTGGGCGCGGGCGGCGGCTTCGGCCGCGTGCTGCGCGACTCGGGCATCTCCACGGCCATCGTGGACGTTGCCACCCATGCCAACGTGTCGGTGCTGGTGCTGGGCTGGCTGGTCGCGGTGATGATCCGTATCGCCACGGGCTCCGCCACGGTGGCCATGACCACCGCGGCCGGCATCGTGGCCCCGATCGCGGCCAGCGTGCCGGGCACGCGCCCGGAGCTGCTGGTGCTGACGACCGGCGCCGGCTCGCTGATCCTGTCGCACGTGAACGACGGCGGCTTCTGGCTGGTCAAGGAGTACTTCAACATGACCGTGGCCCAGACGTTCAAGACCTGGTCGGTAGCCGAAACCGTGATCTCGGTGGTGGCATTGCTGTTCACGCTGGGACTGGCGACGGTGGTGTAAGCACAGCGGATGGTGTTAGCTCCCCTCTCCCGCAAGGCGGTAGAGGGGCCGGGGGAGAGGGCGCAGCGGTTCAAATTCAGGCAGGTTGGCAAGCAGAACCTCGATGCCCTCTCCCCCAACCCCTCTCCCACAAGTGGGAGAGGGGAGTGTAGTGGTCCAATTTCCTCAGACAAGTCGACAGAGCAAGAATGGCCTCGGGCAAACCAAGGGCAAACCCGATTGCCCAGCCCCCCTGCCCCTCCTACACTCCCACAGCGATGCAGCCGTCCGATGCTGCACTTCCGGGAGACCTCCATGACGTTCAGTCCGCTGCGGCGCGCCATGCTGGCGTGCGGCGCCCTCGCCGTTCTCACGCACACGCCGCCGTCGCACGCCGCCGAGCCGGTCAAGATTGGCCTGATCGCCCCGTTCTCGGGCAGCTTCGCCGACTATGGCAAGCAGATGGAGGGCGGCATCAAGGCGTGGCAGAAGCTGAACGGCGACACCGTGGCGGGCCGCAAGATCCAGATCATCGTCAAGGACACCACCGGCCCCGTGCCCGAGGTGGCTAAGCGCCTGGCCCAGGAACTGGTGGTGCGCGACAAGGTGGACATCCTGGCCGGCTTTGGCCTGACGCCGGAGGCACTGGCCGTGGCGCCGGTGGCCGAGCAGGCCAAGCGGCCGATGGTGATTTTCAACGCGGCCTCGTCGGTGATCACCACCAAGTCGAACTACATCGCGCGCGTGTCGATGACGCTGCCGCAGATTTCCGCGCCCATGGCCACCTGGGCCGTGCGTAACAACGTCAAGCGGGTGGTGACGCTGGTGGCCGACTACGCGCCCGGCCTCGACGCCGAAACGGCGTTCAAGACCAATTTCATGGGCGGCGGCGGGCAGATCGTGGAGTCGATCCGCGTGCCGCTGCGCAACCCCGAGTTCGCGCCATTCATCCAGCGCATCAAAGACGCCAAGCCAGAAGCGGTATTCCTGTTTCTGCCGGCCGGCGAACAGGGCGTGGCCTTCATGAAGGGCTTCCGCGAGCGCGGGCTGGCCGATGCGGGCATCCGCGTGATCGCCACCGGCGACCTGACCGACGACCACGTGCTGCCGGCCATGGGCGACGCCACGCTGGGCGTGATCACGTCGTTCCACTATTCCGCAGCGCACGATTCCAAGGAGAACAAGGCCTTCCTGAAGGCGTTTGCGGAGGCCAACCCCGGCGCCGGGCGGCCCAACTTCATGGCCGTGGCTGCCTACGACGGCATGGCCGCCATCTACGAGGCGCTGAAGAAGACCGGCGGCGCCACCGACGGCGACAAGTTCCTGGCCGCGCTCAAGGGCATGAAACTGCAAAGCCCGCGCGGCCCCATCACCATCGACCCCGCTACGCGCGATGTGATTCAAACCGTCTATATCCGCAAGGTGGAGAAGGTGAAGGGCGAGCTGTTCAACGTCGAATTCGACAAGTTCGAGAACGTGAAGGACTCCGGCAAGTAGCACCGGGACGTCGGCCGGTTCGAAATCTTTCATCGCGGTGTCGGCAATGTGCATTTCCCTTGCGGAAAAAGCTGACCTACGCTTGTCTGGCGGCGCCTGCGTGCTCCGCCAAATATGACAAGAACTCCGGAGACATCACGATGAAGATCTCAGCCATTGCCATGGCCGCGTCGTTGTTCGTGGCCGCCCTGCCGCTGCTTGCCGCCCCGACCGACAACCTCCAGAAGCTCCAGAATTTCAAGCAGACCGGCGCCGCGCCGGCCGAGAAGGTGGCGCAGGACGGCCAGAAGGCCGACGCGATCCGCCAGAACCTCAAGGCCATCAAGCTGCCGCAGGGCTTCAAGATCGAGCTGTTCGCGGTGGTGCCCGAGGCCCGCCACATGGCCGTGGAGCCCTCCACGGGCGTGGTGTTCGTGGGCACGCGCAAGAACCGCGTCTGGCAGGTGACAGACCGCACCAAGCGCCGCGTGGCCGACGACGTGGTGCAGTTTGCCAGCGCCATCAACTTCAAGGTGCCCAACGGCGTGTGCTTCTCGCCCGACGGCATCCTCTACGTGGCCGAGCAGAACCGCGTGCTGGCCTTCCCCGCCGCCCAGTTCTTCGGCGACGGCGGCCCGGACGTGGCGGCGGCCGTAGTGGTGCCGCAAGGCAAGCTGATTCCCGTGGAGTTCGAAAGCTTCAACCATGGCGCCCGCGCCTGCCGGGTTGGCCCGGACGGCAACATCTACATCGCGCTGGGTCAGCCGTGGAACGTGCCGCCCAAGGACAAGCTGGCCGCGCTGAACAAGAACGGCCTGGCCGGCATCATCCGCATCGGCCAGGACGGCAAGAACCGCGAGGTGTACGCGCTGGGCGTGCGCAACTCCGTGGGTCTGGACTTCAACCCCGCCGACAAGACCCTGTGGTTCACCGACAACCAGGTGGACGGCATGGGCGACGACCAGCCGCCGGGCGAACTGAACCGTGCCACCAAGGCCGGCCAGAACTTCGGCTTCCCCTGGTACGGCGGCGGCAAGGTCCGCACCACCGAGTACAAGGACCAGCAACCGCCCAAGGACGTGGTGTTCCCCGTGGTGGAATACGCGGCCCACGCGGCTGACCTGGGCATGTCGTTCTACACGGGCAAGATGTTCCCGGCCAAGTACCAGGGCGGCGTCTTTACGGCCGAGCATGGCTCCTGGAACCGGACCAAGCCAATTGGCGCGCGCATCATGTACACCGCCGTCAAGCCCGATGGCTCGGTGGGCGAGACCGAAGTCTTCGCCGAGGGCTGGCTGACGTCGAATGGCGAATACATGGGCCGCCCGGTCGATGTGCAGCAGTTGCAGGACGGCTCGCTGCTGGTCTCGGACGACTACGCGGGCGCCATCTACCGCATCTCGTACTCGGGCGCGAAATGACTGGGCTGACCCGCCTGACAAGCCTGACCGTGACGACGGCCACCACCGGACGCCGCGCCGCACCCCTCCGCCGCCTGGCCGCCATCGTCGGCCTGCTGGCCTGTGCCAGCGCGCCCGCGCTGGCGGCCGATGCCCAGGCGGGCCGGGCGCGCGCCGTGCAATGCCAGGCCTGCCACGGTCTCGACGGCAAGTCGAAGCTGCCCGAAGCGCCGCACCTGGCCGGCCAGGTGGAGCAGTACCTGGTCAAGGCGCTCAAGGACTACAAGAGCGGCGCACGCAAGGACGAGATGATGTCGATGATGGCTAAGCCGCTCAGCGCCACCGACATCGCCAACCTGGCCGCCTTCTACAGCAGCCTCAAGCCCTAGTGCCGCCGGGGTGCCAGGGCCGCCAGCATCGGGCCCTTCCCGCAGCCTTCCCGCAGCCCTTCCCGCAGCCCCTTCCTCCACCCCGTGCCTACGCCAGCGGTGGCCCCATGACCTTCGACATCTCGGAGGTCTGGCGCCACCCGCCCTGCTCGTACAGCGGCCGACCGGCCTGGGTGGCATGCAGGATGGAAAAGGTCGCGCCGCGCCTGGCCAGTTCCGCCTCCGCGCACGCCATCAACTGTTTGGCCAGCCCGCGCTTGCGGCGTATCGGATCGACGTAGAGGTTCAGCACATAGCCCCGCGTGGACTGTTCCGGATGCGCGGGATGTGGCGGCCAGTCGATCAGCATCAGGCCCACGCCGGCTACCGGCCTGCTGTCCGCCATGGCGACAAATCCGAAATAGCTGCCGTCGGCCAGGCGTGGCCGCAGCCACTCGCGGAAGTGGCGCGTCATTGTGCGCAGCGTGTCGGCGGCGAAGCCGGATTCCTGGAACATGGCCTCGCGGTGGTGGCAAATCAGATCGAGGTCGTCGGGTTGAACCGGTCGGATGTCGATATCGGACATAGCAATACGTCTAGTTTCTGGAAATTCGAGGATGGCCCCGGGCCTTACCTTGCGATGTGGGGCGCCAGCGCGGCCAGTCCGCGGGCAGCCTCCTGCCGCAGCATGCGCAGGATCAACGCGGCGCCTTCGTTCGAGAACTCGGGCGCGGCGGCATGCTCCAGCGCCACCGTCAGCACGCCCATGCCGCCCTGTACCTTTTCCAGTTGGCGCAGCGCGCAGACGCTCGCCACCGGCAATCCCGCCAGCGGCACGCCGGCCGGTTCGCGCGGCATGACTTTCGGGGTCGGCCTAGCCATGTGCCGGCCTCCGGCAAGCCGGGGCAACGACCGGGGACACAAGCAAGATGCAGACATGATGGCGATACATGGCAGGACTCCTTTCTCTCTCAGGGCAACGGTAGGCGGGTACGAGGCGTGTGCACCGGCCCCCATGCACCGCCCGACGAGCCGCCGCATCACGCGACGACCTGGGCATTGTCATCCGCGCCGTCCGGCCTCGAAATAAGACGATTCTGAAAGCCACCGGAAGCTTCCGAGCGACGACCTAGCCCGCTCCGCCTGCCCCGCCCGCCTGCCGCACCGTCACAAGGCGATCGAGCAGCGCCTGGTCCGCCAGCAGATCGGCGCTGGCGCAGCGATGCACCACCCGGCCGCGATCCAGCACCAGCGCCTGCCGCGTCATGGCCAGCGCCAGGCGCGCATGCTGCTCCACCACGATCACCGCCATGCCGCTATCGGCAATCAGCTGCGCAATCACGCGCTGCAGCTCCTGCACGATGATCGGCGCCAAGCCCTCCATCGGCTCGTCCAGCAGCAGCAGCGCCGGGTTGACCATCAGCGCGCGGGCGATGGCCAGCATCTGCTGCTCGCCGCCCGACAACTGGTTGCCGAGGTTGCGCCGACGCTCCTCCAGTCTCGGAAAAATCCGATAGATGCCGGGGATGTCCCAAGGCCCGGGCCGCGCCACGGCGCTCAGGTGTTCCTCCACGGTCAGCGACGGGAAGACCCAGCGCTCCTGCGGCACCCAGCCCATGCCGGCCTGCGCGCGCCGATGCGACGCCATGCGGCCCACGTCCGCGCCCCGCCAGTACAGCTGGCCGGCACGCACCCGCGTAAAGCCCATCAGCGTGGCCAGCAGCGTGGTCTTGCCCACGCCGTTGCGGCCCAGCAGCGCCAGGCTCTCGCCGGGGGCCAGCGACAGGTCCACCTGCTCCAGCACCAGCGCCTCGCCATAGCCCGCGCTGATGCCGTCCAGCCGCAGCAGCTCAGTCATGGGCGGCCTCCCCCAGGTACACTTCGCGCACACGCGGATCAGCGGCAATCTCGGCCGGCGTGCCTTCGGTCAGCACGCGCCCGGCCACCAGCACCGTAATGCGCTCGGCAAAGCGGAACACCAGGTCCATGTCGTGCTCGATGAACACGATGGTGATATCGCGCGGCAGCGCGGCAATCACGCCGAACAGTTCGGCGCTGTCGCCCGCCGGAATGCCGGCCGCCGGCTCGTCCAGCAGCAGGATCGACGGCCGCGTGGCCAGCGCCAGCGCCATTTCCAGCAGGCGCTGCTTGCCGTAGGGCAGCCGGCGCGTCTCGGTATCGGCGTCGCGGTCCAGCCGCAGCATGGCCAGCACGGCCATGGCCTCGTCCACCAGCGCCGTCTGCGAGGCCACCGTGCGCGCCCAGATGCGTGCCGCGCCGGTGCGCTCGGCCACGGCCAGCACCACCGATTCCAGCACGGTCAGCCCGGGGAACAGCGTATTGATCTGGAACGTGCGCGTCATGCCCAGCTTCACGCGCGCATGCTGGGGCATCGACGTGATCTCGCGCTCGCCCAGCCAGATACGCCCCGCCGACGGCGCCAGCGCACCGGTCAGCAGGTTGATGAAGGTGGTCTTGCCTGCGCCGTTCGGCCCGATCAGCGCGTGGCGCGCGCCCGGCGCGAACGTCAGCGACACGTCGGCATTGGCGGCAAACGCGCCCCACGACTTGCACAAGCCCTCGGTACGCAGCGTGGCGGTCATGCGTCGGCTCCCTGCTCGATGGCCGGCGCGGCTTGCCGGCGCGCGCGCCACGCGCTGAGCGCGCCCATCACCCCGCCCCTGGCGAACAGCACCATCAGCACCAGCAGCAGGCCGATCCAGAACTGCCAGTAGACCGGATTGATGCCGGCCAGCACGTCCTGCGCGATCATGAACAGCGCCGCGCCAATCAGCGCGCCATAGAGGCGGCCGGTGCCGCCTAGCACCAGCATCACCAGCAGCTCGGCCGAGCGCGGAAAGCCGAGCACGTCCATGCCCACGAACTGGGTGGTCTGCGCCAGCAGGCCGCCCGCCACGCCGGCCATGGCCGCGGCCACCGTGAACACCGCGCGCAGGCGGCGCGGCATATGGGTGCCCAGCGCAGGCATGCGCCGCGCGCCTTCGCGCACGCCGCGCAGCGACAGGCCGAACGGCGACGCCACCATGCGCCGCGCCAGCACGAACATCGCGAACAGCACCGCCAGGCTGTAGACGTAGGCGGTTTTGCCGAACAGGTCGAATTCGAACAGGCCCAGCAGCGGGCGCATGGTCACGCCGGACAAGCCGTCCACGCCGCCGGTCAGGAACGCCGCCTTGTTTGCCGCTTCGAACAGCATCAGGCCAATGCCAAGCGTGACCATCAACCGCGTGAGGTCGCCGCCGCGCACCACGAGGTAGCTGCACAGCCAGCCAGCAAACGCGGCCACGGCGGCGGCGGCCAGCAGCCCCGTGAGCGGCTCGCCCCAGCCATGCGCGCCCAGCAGCCCGGCCGTATAGGCGCCCAGGCCAAAAAACGCGGCATGTCCGAGCGAGACGATGCCGGCATAGCCGAGGATCAGGTCGAGCGACAGCGCGAACAGGCCGGTAATCAGGATCTGGCTGCCGAGGATCAGATAGCCGGGCAGCGCGAAGAACACGGCCACGGGCACGAGCCAGAACGCCCACTCGGCCGGGTGCCAGCGCCCATCTGGCAGGCGGTGTCGTGGATGATCGGGCGTCATGCGGCGCGCCTCCCGTAGAGTCCGGCCGGAAAGGCCACTAGCAGCAACACCATCATGGCGTAGATCACGAACGCGCCCACGCCGGGCACGTAGTACTTGCCGGCCACGTCGGCCACGCCCAGCACCATGGCGGCCACCAGCGACCCGCGCACGCTGCCCGCGCCGCCCACGGCCACCACCAGCAGGAAATACACCATGTACTTGAGCGGGAATGTGGGGTCGAGGCCCAGCACGTCGATGCCCAGCCCGCCGCCCAGGCCCCCCAGGCCGGAGCCCAGCGCGAAGGTCAGGCTGAAGACGCGTGCCACGTCGATGCCGAGGCCGCGCGCGGCCTGCTGGTTGTCCACCGCCGCCCGCACCTGCGCGCCGAAGCGCGTGCGCGCCACCAGCCAGCCCAGGGCCAGCGTGATGACCACCACCACGGCCAGCAGGAACAGGCGATAGGCGCCCAGATCCACCCCTGCCACCCGCACCTGCCCGATCAGGAACGCGGGCAGCTCCACGGGCTGCTGCCCCGGCCCGAACCACCACGTGGCGCCGGCCATGGCCATGAAGGTCAGCCCGATCGAGAACAGCACCTGGTCCAGATGGCTGGCCCCGTACAGGCGCCGGTAGAGCGTGCGCTCCAGCACCCAGCCGGCCAGCGCGGCACCAAGAAAGGCCACCGGCAACGCCGCCAGGAACGGCACGCCGAGCCGGTTCATCAGCACCACGGCCACGTAGCCGCCCAGCATGGCAAAGGCGCCATGCGCAAGGTTCACGAAGTTCATCAGGCCCATGGTCACCGACAGGCCGATGCTGATCAGGAACAGCAGGCTGCCGTACGTCACGCCATCGAACAGCACGCCAGGCAAGCTCGATATCACGATGGGTCCTTTTGCACAGGAACGCCCTTGGGAAACGGATCGCGCAGATTGTTCAGTGGACGCCGCTTTTTTGCAATCCGGCCTGACCCGCGCCGCGCGGCAACCTCGGGTTTACATCGCCCCGCGCAAGCGCTAAGGTCGTTTGGACCCTGACCGTCCACGCGAGGCATGCCATGCCGATCGACCGCCGCACCTTTCTTGGGATCTCCGCCACGCTGGCCGCCGTGCCGGCCGGCCCTGCGCTGGCCGCCGCCGCGCAGGCCGCCACCGTGGAGGCGCCGATGCGCCGCAAGATTCCGGGCACCAGCGAGCAGCTGCCGGTGATCGGCATGGGTACGGCCGACACGTTCAACGTGGGCAAGGGCGCCGATGAGCGGACCGCGCAGACCGAGGTGCTGGCCATGCTGCTGCAGCGCATTCCGAAAGCGGTGGTCGATACCGCCCCGAGCTACGGCAGCGCCGAGGCCGTGACCGGCGACCTGCTGCAGGCGGCCAATGCGCGCACCAAGGTGTTCCTGGCGACCAAGGTGTCGTCGCAGGCAACCGGCACCATGTCGCAGTTCACGGAGTCGCGCGCGGGCCTGCGTTCGGACAGTGTGGATTTGCTGCAGGTGCACAACCTGATCGACTGGCGCAACAACCTCCGCGTGCTGCGCCAGCTCAAGGAGCAAGGCAAGACCCGCTATATCGGCATTACCCACTATCGCGAAGATGCCCACGGCGAACTGGCCCAGATCCTCCGCGCGGAGAAGGTGGACTTCCTGCAGGTCAATTACTCGCTGGCCGAGCGCAACGCCGAGAAGACGTTGCTGCCGCTGTGCGAAGAACGTGGCGTGGCCGTGCTGGTCAACCGTCCGTTCCAGGACGGACGGCTGTTCGCCGCAGTGCGCGGCAAGCCGTTGCCCGACTGGGCCGGCGAGATCGACTGCACCTCGTGGGGCCAGTTGTTCCTGAAATTCATCGTCAGCCACCCGGCCGTGACGGCCGCGATTCCCGCCACCTCCAAGCCGAAGAACATGGCCGACAACCTCGGGGCCGCGTTCGGCCGCATGCCCGACACCCGCGAGCGCGCCCGCATTGCCGCGGCGCTGGCCTGAGGCGCCGGCCGACATGGCGACACCCGACCCGGACCATCCGACGGACCAGTCCGCTCCGTCCGACCTGCCGCGCGCCGGCCGCGTGCTTGGCGTGCGGCCGGGCGAGATGCCAGCCGTGGTGGCGGCCTTCCTGTTCTTCTTCTGCCTGTTCGCGAGCTACTTCATGCTGCGGCCGGTGCGCGAGACCATGGGCATCGCGGGCGGCGTGAAGAACCTGCAATGGCTGTTCACGGCCACCTTTGTCGTGATGCTGGCGGCCATCCCGCTGTATGGCGCGTGCTGCAAATGGCTGCCCCGCCGCCGCTTCGTGCCCTGGGTCTACGCGTTCTTCGTTGCCAACCTGCTGGCGTTCGCGTTTGCCACGCGCGCGCAGCCGGACAACATCTGGCTGGCCCGCGTGTTCTACGTGTGGCTGTCGGTGTTCAACCTGTTCGTGGTGTCGGTGGCGTGGAGCCTGATGGCCGACGTGTTCCGGCCCGGCCAGGCGCGCCGGCTGTTCGCGCTGATCGCCGCCGGGGCCAGCGCCGGCGGGCTGGCCGGCCCCGTGATGGGTGGCTGGCTGGTGGGCAGCATCGGGCTGACCGGGCTGATGCTGCTGTCGGCGGCGCTGCTGGCCGCCACGCTGCCTGGCGTGGGCTGCCTGTTCCGCTGGCGGCGCCGGCTGGGCGCCGGCATGGCAGACGCCGACGGCGCGCCCGCGCAAGACCCCGCGCAGCCGGTGGGCGGCGGCCTGTGGGCCGGGCTGGTGCTGGTACTGCGCTCGCGTTACCTGCTCGGTATCAGCCTGTTCGTGATCCTGCTGGCCACCGCCAGCACCTTCCTGTATTTCGAACAGGCCCGGCTGGTGGCCGAGGCATTCCCGTCGCGCGCGCAACAGACGCAGGTGTTCAGCGCGCTCGATGCCACGGTGCAGGCGCTGACCATCATCGTGCAGATCTTCTTCTCGGGCCGCGTGGCACGCCGCCATGGCGTGGCGGCCCTGCTCACCGCCGTGCCGCTGGCCGTGGCCGCCGGCTTCGTGGTGCTGGCCATGTGGCCCACGTTCGCGGTGCTGGCGGCCGTGATGATCGTGCGGCGCGTGGGCGAATACGCGATGCTGCGGCCGGGGCGCGAGATGCTGTTCACGGTGGTGGACCCCGAGACCAAGTACAAGGCCAAGAACGTCATCGACACCGCCATCTACCGCGCCGGCGACGCGGTGAGCGCGTGGGTCAAGACCGGCATCGACACGTTGTCGGGCCATGCCTCCGCCATCGCGCTGGCCGGGGCCTTGCTCGCCCTGGGCTGGGCCTGGCTGGGATGGTGGCTGGGACGGCGTCACGAAGGACAGGTGCCCGTGACAGTGCCCGATGAAGCGATCAACGAAGCGACCGAGGAAGCGACCAACGCCGGCGCGCTGCCCGGTGCCACGCGCGGCAGCCGATAATCGCGCAGCCGTCTGGCCGCATCGCGCCGATGCCCGTATAGTCTTGGCCTGTCGGCGGACAGCGTGCCGCCCAACCTCATTCGCACAGGAGTTGCCTCATGAAGACCAAAGCCGCCATCGCATGGAAAGCCGGCGCACCGCTCACCGTGGAAGAGGTGGACCTCGACGGTCCGCGCGCCGGCGAGGTGCTTGTTGAAATCAAGGCAACCGGCATCTGCCATACCGACTACTACACGCTCTCCGGCGCAGACCCGGAAGGCATCTTCCCGGCCATCCTGGGCCATGAGGGCGCGGGCATCGTCACCGACGTGGGCCCGGGCGTCACGTCGCTGAAGCCGGGCGACCACGTGATTCCGCTCTACACGCCGGAATGCCGCCAGTGCAAGTTCTGCCTGTCGCGCAAGACCAACCTGTGCCAGGCCATCCGCGCCACGCAGGGCAAGGGCCTGATGCCGGACGGCACCTCGCGCTTCTCGATCGACGGCAAGCCGATCTTCCACTACATGGGCACGTCGACGTTCGCCAACCACATCGTGGTGCCCGAGATCGCGCTGGCCAAGATCCGCCCGGACGCACCGTTCGACAAGGTCTGCTACATCGGCTGCGGCGTCACCACGGGCGTGGGCGCGGTGCTGTTCACGGCCAAGGTGGAAGCCGGCGCCAACGTGGTGGTGTTCGGCCTCGGCGGCATCGGCCTGAACGTGATCCAGGCCGCGAAGATGGTGGGCGCCGACAAGATCATCGGCGTGGACCTCAACCCGGGCCGCGAAGCCATGGCGCGCAAGTTCGGCATGACGCATTTCATCAACCCGAAGAACGTTGAGAACGTGGTGGACGCCATCGTGCAACTGACCGACGGCGGCGCCGACTACTCGTTCGAGTGCATCGGCAATACGCAGGTCATGCGCCAGGCGCTGGAGTGCTGCCACAAGGGCTGGGGCAAGTCGATCATCATCGGCGTGGCCGAGGCCGGCGCCGAGATCTCGACGCGCCCGTTCCAGCTGGTCACGGGCCGCGAATGGAAGGGCTCGGCGTTCGGCGGCGCGCGCGGCCGTACCGACGTGCCGAAAATCGTCGACTGGTACATGGAAGGCAAGCTCAACATCGACGACCTGATCACGCACACGCTGCCGCTCGATCGCATCAACGAGGGCTTCGACCTGATGAAGCGCGGGGAGTCGATCCGCTCGGTGGTGCTGTACTGAGGGCGCGCACCATGGAATTGCTGTCCGAACACGGCTGCCATGGCGGCGTCCAGCGGTTCTACCAGCACCAGTCGGCAGCCATCGGGCTGCCGATGCGGTTCTCGGTCTACCTGCCGCCGCAGGCGCTGGCGCCGGATGCCGGCCGCCTGCCGACGCTGTTCTACCTGGCCGGCCTGACCTGCACCGAGGAAACGTTCATGATCAAGGCCGGCGCCCAGCAATACGCCGCGCAGCACGGCCTGATCCTGGTGGCACCCGACACCAGCCCGCGCGGCGCACACGTGCCCGGCGAAGCCGATGCATGGGACTTCGGCGTCGGGGCCGGCTTCTACGTCGATGCCATCGAGGCGCCGTGGCGCATGCACTGGCGCATGGAAAGCTACGTGGCCGACGAACTGTTCCACCTGGTGACGAACGAGCTGCCGGCCGATGCCGCGCGCGTGGGCATCTTCGGCCATTCAATGGGCGGACATGGCGCGCTGGTACTGGCGCAACGCTACCCGCAACGGTTCCGCTCGGTCTCGGCATTCGCCCCGATCGCCGCGCCGTCGCAATGCCCCTGGGGCGTAAAGGCGTTCACCGGCTACCTTGGCGAAGACCGCGCGCGCTGGGCCCAGCACGATGCCACGGCGCTGATGGCGGCCCAGGCCGAAGCCCCCTTCCCAGCCGGCATTCTCGTCGACCAGGGCCTGGCCGACAAATTCCTGGCCGAGCAGTTGCACCCGGAAGCCTTCGAAGCGGCCTGCGCGCAGGCCGGCCAACCGCTGACGCTGCGCCGGCACGCCGGCTACGACCACGGGTACTACTTCATTGCCACCTTCATGGCCGACCACGTGCGGCACCATGCGGAACGGCTGTGAGGGCTGGCCTGCCATGCCGGCCTGGCCGGCTTGGCAGGACTCGCGTCAGCGCAAGATGCCGTCGTGACCGCGCTTCAGCCGCATCAGAAAATCCTCGGCGATCTGCAGGCATTGCTCGAAGTCTTTCCAGTATTCCCGCCTGCGAATGGCGGCGAACTGCTCTCTCATCAGTACCGGACGCGCCTTCAGCCGCTCCACAAACGCATCGGCATGCCTGAGCAGATAGGGCGCGGCACGGCTCAGACCCTCGGGGTCCGCTTCGACCACGACCGCGAGATCGAACAAGTCCCGCGCCGTTCCGCTGTAGCCACGGTGGTAGAGCTTCTTGGCGATGATCTCCGCGGCGGTTTCGACGCGCACCTCCCGCCCCATGATCTCCCACAGTTCAAAGGGCTCCGCCGTCAGATTGGTGGCGGCCACCACGTCGATCTCGCCGGACGGCAACACCAGCCGCACATAGTTGGCCTGCTCGATATATTGATCGGTGATCGACTCCGCCGCGGCACTCAGCCGAGGTGTCAGGTAGCCAAGGTATTGAGGGTCGGGTACGAAGAGATCGATGTCGTGCGACAGCCTGTGCTGATACCGAAGCATGAGCACGGTGCCACCGCCGAACGTCCAGAACGGTTCAATTCCACCATGGATGCGGACCTCGTCCATCAACGTAAACGCATGCGGAAACAGCGCCTCCCAGAGGTCGCCAGTAAGGGCTTGGGATTTCACTGCCATAGCCCGTCTCGAGTGGCGGTGGTGGCGCGGGCCAGTTCACGCAGGTTGCTCCAGATCTCGGCGGGCTTCCGGTCTTGCTTGCGCGCCACTTCGGCTACGGCCTTGACGACCAGTTGCAAGGGTGCTTCGTCCAACACCTGCGCGATATGAGCACCAAAGCCTTGCGGAACGGCCCCGGTTGCCAATGCCTGCTCAAGCAGTTCGGTGGTGAAGTCTCCGGAATAGCTGACCGTTGCACCCTTCGCCGCCATCCGCAATGCGCTGGTCGGCTTGCCGGCGGCGCGCCGCTCGGCTTCGGGATCGGAGATTGTGATGGCCAGGCCGAGGATGTCGAGCAGCCGCCCGAGGTTGTCCAGTGTCACGTTGACAGTACCGCGCTCGATGCCGTTGAGCGACTGGCGCGACAGGCCGGCCATGGCCGCCAGTTGCTGTTGCGTCAGTCCAAGTTCCTTGCGCTTGCGTTGAATTGGAAGCATCAGTGTGTAAGCGTTCATCGGGGGGCGACTTTGCTTGGAATTTGTCAAGTATAGTTGACATCCACTCTGTAGCAAGCCGTTTCTGCGTGCAGGCCCGCTATGATCCCCGTCACGCCGTCTGACTCCTTTGCCGTGAATCCATGACCACCCAACCCTATCGTCCCCACCCCATCGTCATGCTGTCCGCCAGGCAGCTTTCCGAAGCGATCCATGCCCGGCAGGTGTCGAGCCGCGAGGTCATGGCAGCGTATCTGGCGCATATTGCCGCCGTGAACCCGGCCTGCAACGCCATCGTGGCGCAGCAGGACGAAGGCGCGCTGATGCGCGAGGCGGCGACGGCCGACGCGGCGCTGGCGCGTGGCGAGTCCAGGGGATGGATGCATGGCATGCCTCAGGCGCCGAAGGACCTGGCCATGACGCGCGGCATTCGTACCACGTACGGTTCGCCCATCTTCAAGGACAACGTGCCGGCCAGCGATTCAGTGGTGGTGGCGCGCGTGCGGGATGCCGGCGCGCTGCTGATCGGCAAGACCAACACGCCGGAATTCGGGCTTGGCTCGCATACGTTCAATCCGGTGTATGGCGCCACGCGCAATCCGTACGATCCGTCGCGCTCGGCCGGGGGCAGCAGCGGCGGCGCGGCTGCCGCGCTGGCCTTGCGCATGCTGCCGGTGGCCGACGGCAGTGATTTTGGCGGCTCGCTGCGCAACCCCGCCGCGTACTGCAACGTCTTTGGCATGCGTCCGTCCGCTGGCCGCGTGCCCTATGGTCCGGCGCCCGAGCTGTTCCTGCCGCAACTGGGCTGCGAAGGGCCGATGGCGCGCACGGTGGAGGACCTGGCGCTGCTGCTGGCCACGCAGTCCGGCCCCGATGCGCGCACGCCGCAGGCGTTGCCCGACGATCCGGTACTGGCCACGCTGACGCCGCAGAACGTGGCCGGCGTGCTCGATGCCGACCTGGCAGGCAAGCGCGTGGCGTGGCTGGGCGATTGGGGCGGCTATCTGCCGATGGAAGACGGCATTCTCACGCTGTGCGAACAGGCGCTGCGCTTCTTCCCCGATTTCGGCGTCGAGGTGGAGGTCATCGCACCGCCCTACCCGCCCGAGAAGATCTGGCAGACGTGGCTCGTGCATCGCCACTTCCTGACCGGCAACGCACGGCTGGCGCTGTATGCCAATCCGTCCACGCGCGCCCAGCTGAAGCCCGAAGCCATCTGGGAGATCGAAGGCTCGCTCGACCTGAAGGCCAGCGACCTGTATGCCGCCAGCGTGCAGCGCAGTGCGTGGTATCAGGCGTTGCTGCGAACCTTCGAACAGTTCGACTACATCGCCGTGCCCACCGCGCAGGTGTTTCCGTTCGACGTCGACCAGCATTGGCCGAAGGCCATTGCCGGCAGGCAGATGGACACCTATCACCGCTGGATGGAAGTGGTGGTGGCGTGGACGCTGTCGGGTTGCCCCGTGATCAGCGTGCCGGTGGGCTTCAACGCCGAGGGCCTGCCGATGGGGATGCAGCTGATCGGACGCCCGCGCGACGACCTGAGCGTGCTACGCCTGGCCGCCGCCTATGAAAAGGTGCGCAACTGGGTGGGCGACCGCCTGCCGCCGGTGCTGGAAGGCTAAAGCCTCTGCTTGCCGCGCTCCCCTCTCCCGCCTTGCGGGAGAGGGGCCGGGGGAGAGGGGGGTCCGTTCAAATTGCCGCCATCGCATACTGCAAGGCTCCCCCAACCACGTTTCCTTCCCCGCGCACGCGAGAAAGAAAAAACCACTCCCCCATCAAGCCACGCGACGCAGTGTCCGTGCCGACCCACCGAACAACGGCGCGGCGCGATCGGCCGCCAGCTTGATGCGCTCGGCCAGCGCGCCATTGCCTACCTGATAGCCGTCGAAGTCCGCCGTGGACGCGTACACGCCAATCGGCAGCGTCAGCGCCTGCAGGAAGCTGAACAGCGGGCGCAGCTGGTGCTCGAGCACCAGCGCGTGGCGGTCGCTGCCGCCGGTGGCGGCCAGCAGCACCGGTTTGTCCACCAGCGCGTTCATGCCCACCAGGTCGAACAGGTGCTTGAAGTGGCCGGGGAACGAGCCGCGATACACGGGCGCCGCCGCAATGATCAGGTCGGCCGACTCGATGGCAACGATCTGCGCCTCGATTTCGGCAGGCAGTTCGTCGCGCGTCAGCGCCGCGCCCAGCGGACGGGCAATCTCGCTCAGGTCCACGACCTGCGTGTCGAGCACCAGCCGCTGGTCCAGCTCGGCCAGCAGCGCCTGGATCAGCACCAGCGTGCGCGACGGTTGATGGGCGCTGCCGTTGACGGCAACGACTTTCAGCGGTGTGGACACTATCTATCTCCGGTACGCAAAGGCGATTCTCGTACCTTAGCGCTGTCGTCCGGCGATGCGAACGAACCAATTCAAATATGCATAGATGCGAAAACGGCAGCGCGGGGGTGTGCCGGGCTGCCGTTTCGCTTGCTGCGGGAATGCCTTGTTGCCGTTGGCCGAGGCTTAGAACGACGGCACCATCGCGCCCTTGAACTGCGTCTTCATGAACTGGCGCACTTCCTCGGACTGGTAGGCGGCCACGAGCTTCTTCACCCACGGCTTGTCCTTGTCCTGCGTGCGCACCACGATGATATTCGCGTACGGGCTGTGGATGTCTTCCAGCGCAATCGCGTTGGTGGTGGGCTGCAGGCCGGCGGCCAGCGCGTAGTTCGTGTTGATCACGGCGGCGGCCACGTCAGGCAGCGCGCGCGCCAGCTGGGCGGCGTCCAGTTCCACGATCTTGAGCTTCTTCGGGTTCTCGGCGATGTCGAGCGGCGTGGCGTTCACCCCGTTCGTACCCACACCAGCCTTCAGCTTGATCACGCCCTGGGCCGCCAGCAGCAGCAGCGCCCGGTTCTCGTTGGACGGGTCATTGGGCACGGCCACCTTGGCGCCTTGCGGCAGGTCCTTCGGCGACTTCAGATTCTTCGAGTAGATGCCGAGCGGCGAGATGTACGTGTAGCCCACGCTGACCATCTTGTAGCCGCGCTGCTTGATCTGGCTGTCGAGGTACGGCTGGTGCTGGAAGCTGTTGGCGTCGAGGTCGCCGGCGTCCAGCGCGGCGTTCGGCTGCACGTAGTCGTTGAATTCCACGATCTTCACGTTCAGGCCGTTCTTCTTGGCCACCTTCTGCACCACCTGCCAGACTTCGGCATCGGGGCCGCTCACGGTACCAAGGCGCACCGTCTGTTCCTGGGCCACCGCGTTGCCGGCAGCCACCACGCCCAGCGCCACGGTAGCGGCGGCCAGGCTCTTCGTGATCGAGAGCATTTTCATAGCTATTGTTTTTCCTGGGAATCGAGGAGCGGCCGCACCGGATAGGTGCGGCCGAGGCGCAAGCTTACCTCAATGCACGGCGGGCTGATGCGCCACCGGCTCGCCCGCTTCCTTGCCTACCGGCCGGCTCGCAATGGCCGGCGCGTTCTGCCAGCCGCCGCCCAGCGCCAGGAACAGATTGATCTGATCCATCGCCACCTGGGCGTCCGACGCGGCCAGTGCGGCATCGGTGTTGGCCAGCGTGCGGTCGGCATCCAGGCTCTGCAGGTAGGGCGAGCGGCCCGCCTGCCACAGCATGCGGTTCTGGCGCGCCGCCTCGTCGGCCTTGTCGCGCGCGGCACGCAGCGACGCATTGCGCTCCAGCTCGTGCGTATAGGCCGACAGCGCACTCTGCGTCTCGCGCAGCGCCTTCAGCACCACGCCGTCGAAGTGCGCCAGCGCGCCTTCGGCCCCGAACTCCATGTTGTGGATGCGGGCGCGCGTGCCGCTGGTCGGAATCGTCCAGGACAGCGCCGGGCCCCAGCCCCAATGCGCGGTGGGCGCCTGGCCGAGGTGATCGAGGATGCCGGTGAAGCCGGCCGAGGCCCCGATGCGGATTTGCGGGAACAGGTCGGCCGTGGCCACGCCGATCTTGGCCGTGGCCGACGCCAGTTCGCGTTCGGCCTGGCGCACGTCGGGCCGGCGCTTGAGCAGCGCCGTGCCGTCGCCCACCGGCAGCGGCTGCTTCAGTGCGGGCACGTGCTCGCAGGCCACGCTCGTTACATCGAGCGCGGTGGGCGGCTTGCCCAGCATCACGGCCAGCCGATAGGCCGCGCCCTCCTGCTCGGCACGGTATTTCGGCAGCACGGCGCGCAGCGTATCGGCCTGGGCCTGCGCACGCAGCAGGTCGGTCGGCTGGCCGCGGCCCGCGTCCACAAGTTTCTGGGCAAGTTGCACGCCGCGTTGCTGCAGGTCGAGCTGGTGCTGGGCCACATGCAGTTCATGTGTGGCCGTGCAGCCTTGCACGTAGGCGCGCACGGTTTCGGCCACTACGCCCACGCGGGCCTGGTCCAGCGCGGCATGGCTGGCCTGGGCCGCCGCCAGCGCGGCCTCGTCGGCACGCTTGAGCTTGCCCCAGAAGTCGATCAGGTACGACACCTCGAAGCCGATGTCGCCAAAATTCATGGCGGGGATCTTTTCCTCGTGCAGCAGCGGCTCGCCGGCAATCTGGCCGCGCTCGGCGCTGGCACGGAACTTCGCTTCCGGCAGGTTTTCCGCTTCCACCTCGTGGTACACGGCAATCGAGCGCTTCAGGTTGGCCGCCGCCACGCGCAGGTCGGTGTTGGCCACCAGCGCCTGCTGCACCAGGGTGTCGATATGAGGATCGTCGTACAGGCGCCACCAGTCGTTGGGCACGTCGGCAATCGATACCGCGTCGCTCTCGGTGCCGGCGAACGGTCCGTTGGCGGACGTCGACTTCGCCACCGCATCGTCGGGCACCTTGTGGTCGGGGCCGAGGGTCATGCAGGCGCCGAGCGCCAGCGGCAACATCACCGCCAGCGTGGCGCGGGCCAGGCGTTTCACTGCAGCACTCCGGTTGCGGACGCGCCCTTGCCGGACAGCGCGACCTTGTCTTGCGTGGCACCGCTGGCGGCCGCCGCCAGCGCGGCAGCCTTGCCATCCTGACCGTCCTGGCCGTCGCCCTTCACAGACACCGTAGCGGTACGGCCCGCCACCAGGCGCACGTCGTCGGGCATCTGGTCGAACTGGATCCGTACCGGCACGCGCTGCGCCAGGCGCACCCAGTTGAACGTCGGGTTCACGTTGGGCAGCAGGTTCGAGCCGTTGGTGCGGTCACGGTCCTCGATACCGGCGGCGATACTCTGCACGTGGCCATGCAGCACGCGCTGCTCGCCCATGATGCGGATGTCCACCGGGCTGCCGATATGAATGCCCTGCAGCTTGGTTTCCTCGAAATAGCCTTCCACGTGGAACGACTTCGAATCCACCATCGACAGCACGGGCTTGCCCGTGGACACGTAGTCGCCCAGGCGCGGCAGGCGGTCGTTGACGTAGCCTTCCACCGGGCTCAGCACCCTGGTGCGTTCCAGGTTCAGCTTTGCCACGCCAATGGCCGCGTCGGCCTGTGCCAGCTGGGCCTCGCCCTGCTGCACCTTGGCCAGGCCCTCTTCGATGATTTCCTTCGACACCACCTCGGACAGCTTCTGGCTGCGCGAAGCCTCGCGGCGCGCCTGGGCCAGGCTGGCACGCACGGCGGCGGCCGTGGCCTCGGCCTGGCGCAGTGCCAGCGCGTAGCGTTCGTGATCGATCTCGAACAGCACGTCGCCGGCCTTCACATGCTGGTTGTCCTTCACGGCGATGCGCGTGACCAGCCCGGCAACGTCGGGCGCCACCTGCACCACGTCGGCGCGGATGTGCCCGTCGCGGGTCCACGGTGCTACGGTGTAGTAGTCCCACAGGTGTTTGACAACGACCGCGCCAACGGCGGTGACGGCCAGCGTCAGCACGACTGGCCCGAGCGATGAGAGTCTGAGTTTCATGGTTGCAGCGACGGCACCAGCGCCACCACCCCACCCAGGATGATGGCGTACAGCGCCAGGTTGAAGAGGGAACGGTGCCACACGAGCCGGTAGAAGCCCACGCGCGTGAGCACGGCGCGCGCGGCGCTCGTGATCACGAAGGCGGCGAGCATCCACACCAGCAGGCTGGGAATGAACACGCCATAGATACTGATTTCACCGGGCATCATGCTTTTCCGGAAACGGGTGCCGGCAACGCCGGCGGAAACAGGGCCACCTGCATATCGACCAGCGCGGCGCGCGCCACACGCGACTGCACCTTCTGGCGGGCATGCTCGAGCCGCTTCTGCAGCGCCGCGGGCGGCGCGCTGGCGGCGCCGTCGAGCCGGGCCTTGTAGTAGGTGGAGATACTGCGCAAGACGCGACGCACCGCGTGCTGCTCGTCGGCGGGCAGCCCGGCCATCTCGCGTTGCAGCGCCAGTGCGGTCAGCTCCACGCGCACCTCGCTGAAGCCGTCGGTCGACACTTCGCTATTGCTGGCCGCCAGCCGCGGCACCAGCTGGGCCAGCCGGTCGAGCATGCGGGCGCGCAGCCGCGTATGCGAGTCGGGATGCTTGCCCAGCGCGTTCTCGGCGATATCGCGCCAGCCCGCGCGTACCAGCCGGCGCGTGGCCGCCTGGGTGCCGAACGGGCGCACCACCAGGGTCCACACCAGCGCGAAGGCAATGCCGGCGATACCGGCGATGTTGCTGTTGAAGAACGTCTGGAAGTTGGCGCTGTACGCGCCCTGGATGCCGATGTCGTTGGCGGTGACCACGGCCAGCGGCATGCCGATCATCGCCAGGCGCGGTTGCGCCACCAGCAGTCCGATGATCAGGTACGGCACGGCAAACATCAGCACCAGCATCTCGAAGTCGTGCGCCACCGGCAGCACGGCAAACAGCATCACCAGCGAGATCAGCAGGCACACCACGTTCCAGTTGAAGAACGACTGGATCATCGGCGCCGGCTCGTCGAGCGCGGCAAAGAAGCAGCACGAGATGGCGCCCAGCGCCACCGCGCCGGCACCGTCGGCCCAGCCGGTGTGAATCCAGATCATGCCCATGGCGTAGATCGCCATGGCCACCGTCACCACCGAGAACATCAGCATGCCGTGGTCGTAGTGGCGTGCGCTGCCCACTTCCCAGCGCAGGAACTGGGGCACCCAGCCGCCCTCGATATGCTTCTGGCCCAGGCGCTGGCACAGCGTCACGCAGTCGTGCCACAGCACCACCATCTGCTGCAGACGGTCTTCCAACGCGGTGACCAGCGCGGCATCCCACCCGGCCTGCAGCGGCATGGACACCAGCGTGGGACGCGCGTCGTCCGGCGCACCAGCCTCGATCCACGCCTTCACCTCGCGCATCTGCGCGGCCAGCGGCGCGGGCACGCCGCCCGCCGCCTGCATCGATTCGACAATCGTGGCCAGCGATGCCAGCACCGGCAGCAGCATCGTCATGCGGCCACGCAACTCGCGCGCGGCGCGCACCCGCTCGGCGGTTTCCGCGTCGTAGCTCAATTGGCTGATCAGTTGGTCCAGCGCCAGGATGTCGGCGGCCAGCCGGTGACGGCTGTGATGGCGCGAGACGTTGGCGCCGGGCGCCGGCGACAGCATGTCGCCCGCCCACAGCCCGGCGTCGGCCATCCATTGGCGCGACTTGTCGCGCAGCACGTTGGCCACGCTGGCCGGCAGCACCACCGCGCCCACCACGGCGGCGCACAGGATGCCCAGGCTGATTTCCTCGGCGCGCGCCACGGCCAGGTCGAACACCCCGGCGGGGTTGTCCACGGCGGGCAGCGCGATCAGCGGCAAGGTATAGGCCGCCAGCATGAAGACGTAGCTGCGCGGCGTGCGGTGCAGCAGTGCCACGTAGAGCAGGCACGCCACCCAGACCGCCACCGCGGCCATCAGCAGCGGCGGCGAGTTCACCAGCGGCGGCACCATGGCGATGCCGGCGGCGGCTCCCAGCAGCGTGCCCAGCACGCGGTACAGCGCCTTGGAGCGCGTGGCGCCCGTCAGCGGGTGCGCCACGATATAGACGGAGCCCATCGCCCAGTACGGACGCGGCAAGCCGAGGTACATCGCGATCCACAGGGCCAGCATCGCGGCGATGAAGGCCTTGAAAGAGAAGATCCAGTCCCGCGTGGACGGCCAGCTCATCATGGCCTCAGGACTCCTGCTTGCCCGATGCCGACGCGGCGGCGCGCGAGAGCGCATCCAGCACGCGCAGGGTGGCGGCCATGTCGGCCTCGCTGATCTCGGCGAACACTTGCGCGCGCAGGTGCTTCAGTTCCACCTCGATGCACTCGGCCATGCGTTCGCCCGCTTCGGTCAGCGACAGCACGTTGGCGCGCCGGTCGCTCGGATCCACTTCACGGCGCACGAGGTCTGCCGCGCAGAGTTGGTCTACCAGCCGCACCAGCGTGGCACCTTCCACGCCCACGTAGTCGGCCAGCGTCACCTGGCGCACACCGCCACCAAGGCGGCGGATGAACAGCAGGGGCGCGGCCGCGGCGGCGGAAATGCCGTGCGCGGTCACCGCAGCCTGGCTGATCTGTCGCCATTGGCGCCCGGACAGCATGAGCTGGCCGGTGAAGGCGAAACGGAGGGCGTCGATGTTTGGCATGGGCCGAATGATAGACGTGAATTAATTAGGATGCAAATGATTTCTTTGCAAACTAGTTTGCGCTATCGGTTCGCACCGCATTAGTCACATATGACACTTCTGCGGCGCCGACATCACACCGCCGCCCTGCCTTCGGCCTATGCCGGTGCCGTCACCGCCTGGGCCGCCCGCAGGTTCGCCAGCATGTCGTCGACCATTTCCTCCAGGCCGAATTGCGGTTGCCAGCCCCAGTCGGCGCGCGCCGCGCTGTCGTCGATCGAGTCGGGCCAGCCCTGGGCAATCAACTGGCGGTAGTCGGGAGCGTAGTGAATCTGGAACCCCGGCACGCGGTTGCGGATGGACGCGGCAATCTCGGCCGGCGTGAAGCTCATGCCGGCGAGGTTGTAGCTGCCGCGCTCGCGCACCGATTCACGCGGCGCTTCCATCAGTTCCAGCGTGGCGCGGATGGCGTCGGGCATGTACATCATCGGCAGGCGCTCGTCCGCCTGCAGGAAGCACGGATAGGCTTCGCCGCGCACCGCGTAATGGAAGATGTCCACCGCGTAGTCGGTGGTGCCGCCGCCAGGCGGCGTCTGGTGCGAGATCAGGCCCGGATAGCGCACGCTGCGCACGTCCACGCCGTGGTTCTCGAAATACCAGCGGCACCAGCCCTCCCCGGCCTGTTTGGAAATGCCATAGACGGTGGTGGGTTCCATCACCGTCTTCTGCGGCGTCTGCACGCGCGGCGTGGTGGGCCCGAACGCGGCAATCGAGCTGGGCCAGAACACCCGCGCGATGCCATGGTGGCGCGCGGCCTCCAGCACGTTCAGCAAGCCGGTCATGTTCAGGTTCCAGGCCCATTGCGGCGCCTTTTCGCCGGTGGCCGACAGCGCGGCGGCCAACAGGTAGATCTGGTTGATGCCATGGCGCTCGATGACGGTGGTCAGTTCGCCGCGGTCTGTCACGTTCAGCATCTCGTGGGCGATCTGCACATGGCGCCCGGTGGGCACCACGTCGGATGTCACCACCTGTTCGCGGCCGTATCGCTCGGCCAGCGCCAGCGCCAGTTCGGAACCGAGTTGCCCATTGGCCCCGATGATCAGAATCTTCGGCACGCTCATGGAATCAGCCCCAGCTCACGCCCCGCCTTGGCAAACGCATCCAGCGCCCGCTGCAGCGTGCTTTCGTCATGCACCGCGCTCAACTGCACGCGAATGCGCGCCTGGCCCTTCGGCACGACGGGATAGAAGAACCCCACCACGTAGACGCCGAACGCCAGCAGCCGCTCGGCCAGTTGCTGCGCCTTCTCGGCGTCGTAGACCATGATCGGCACGATCGGGTGATCGCCGGGCTTGATGTCGAAACCGAGCCTGACAATGCCCTCGCGGAAGAACCGGGTGTTCCGCTCCAGCTTGTCGCGCAGTTCGGTGCTGGCTTCCAGCAGGTCCAGCACGGCGAGGCTGCCGCCCACGATGGCGGGTGCCACGGTATTCGAGAACAGATACGGACGCGAACGCTGGCGCAGCAGCTCGATCACTTCCTTGCGCCCGCTGGTGAAGCCACCAGACGCGCCGCCCAGCGCCTTGCCGAGCGTGCCGGTGATGATGTCGATCTTGCCGAACACACCGCGCGCCTCGTGCGTGCCACGGCCGCGCGCGCCCATGAAGCCGGTGGCGTGGCACTCGTCGATGCCCAGCAAGGCACCGTGTTCGTCGCAGATCTTGCGGATCTCGTCGAGCCGCGCCACCGTGCCGTCCATCGAGAACACGCCGTCGGTGAACACGAGCTTGAAGCGCGCGCCCTCGGCGTCGGCCTGCTTGAGTTGGGCGCGCAGGTCATCGAGATCGTTGTGCGCGTAGCGATAGCGGCGCGCCTTCGACAGCCGGATGCCGTCGATGATCGAGGCATGGTTCAGCGCGTCGCTGATCACGGCATCCTCGGCGCCCAGCAGCGTCTCGAACAACCCGCCGTTGGCGTCGAATGCCGAGCCATACAGGATGGTGTCTTCGGTGCCAAGGAAGCGGGCCAGCCGCGCCTCCAGCTCCTTGTGCGTGTCCTGCGTGCCGCAGATGAAGCGCACCGACGACATGCCGTAGCCATGCGTGCGCAGCGCCGCGTGGGCCGCCTCCATGACCTTGGGGTGCGACGACAGCCCCAGATAGTTGTTGGCGCACAGGTTGATCACCTCGCGTCCGTCAACGGTGCGGATGGTGGCGCCCTGCGGCGTGGCAATGACGCGCTCGCGCTTGTACAGCCCCGCGTCGCGGATGGCATCCAGCTCCGCGCGGATCGATGCATAAAAAGCCTCGGCACTCGACATGGCCAGACTCCCGGTGGTAGTGTCTCGGATCGCTCGATCGATAAATCGAACGTGTTCTATATAACGAACGTGTCGTGCACTATAACGAACACATGACGACCACGCAACCCTCTTCCGCCAAAGTACCCGCCGCCCCGGAGGGGCCGCCCGCCGTGGGCAGTGCGCTGCAGGCCCTGCGGCAAAGCCAGCAACTGTCGCTGGACGACCTGTCGCGCCGCGCCGGTGTCTCCAAGTCTATGCTTTCGCAGATCGAACGGAACCTGGCCAATCCAACGGTGGCCGTGCTGTGGCGGCTGGCCAATGCGCTGGGTGTGAGCCTGACCGACTTCCTGGCCCAGGGCGCTGCGGCAGCGCCGGCCCCCGCCATTGCCGTGGTGCAGGCGCACGCCATCCCGGCGCTGAAGAGCCCCGATGCGCGCTGCGAGCTGCGCATCCTGGGCCCGATCGACCTGGCCGGCCGTTTCGAGTGGTATGAACTGACGATCCAGCCAGGCGGTGTGCTGGCTTCGGAGCCGCATGAGGCGGGCACGCAGGAGCACCTGTCGGTGCTGGGCGGCGCCATGACCGTTCGGTCAGCGGGTGACGAGAAGAAACTCAAGCATGGCGAAACCGCGCGCTACGGCGCGGACGTGGCCCATGCGATTGCCAATCCGGGCAAGAGCGTGGCTACGGCGCTGCTGGTGGTGGTACATCCGGGCTGACGCCTATGGCATGACCCGCGCCGGACTGGACCGGGGCGGCCACGTAACGGCCACGTAACGGCCACCTAACGGCCACGTAAGGGGCACGGAGCCTACGTAACGGCCACGGAACGGGCGCGCCCTGGCGCCCCGGCTACAACCGGCGGCTCAGTCCGCTTCCTTCATCCGTTCGCTGGCCAGCAGGTTGCGCTTGGTCTCGAGGATGTGCTCCTCCAGCAGCTCGGCAACCTTGCCCGCGTCGCGTGCCTTGCACGCCTCCAGAATGGCGTAGTGATCGGCCTGCGGCCCTTCCTTGCCGGTGGCCAGCGACATCTGCTCGTGCGTGTAGCGGTCTGTATTGAGGCAGAACTCCTCGATCAGCCGGCGCAGCTTCTTGTTGTTGGCCGGCGCGCACAGCGCCAGGTGAAAGCGCCGGTTGTACTCGGCCCACTCCACCAGCGATTCCGATTGCGAGTACGCGTCCAGGATCTCCTGCATCTGCTGGAAATCCTGCTGGACCATGTTCGGCACGCCCAGCCGCGCCGCATGGCATTCCAGCGCCACGCGGATATCGAGCAGTTCGCAAATCTGTGTGACATCCATCCCCGACACCACCGCGCCGCGATTGCGCTGGTAGGTCACCAATCCTTCCGTTTCGAGCTGACGCAGTGCCTCGCGCACCGGAATGCGGCTCGCATTGAAGCGCTCCGCCAGGGCGTCCTGGCGCAACTGCACGCCGGCTGCCAGCGTGCCTTTCAGGATTTCGTAGCGAAGCTGGTCGCGGATGATCTGGGGTAAACCCTTGGTAGGAGCGCTTGCGCGGCCCGTTTGCGTGGACATGGGAGGTGCTGGAGATCGGTGTGCGATTCGAGTGAGGTCCCTATTGTGCCTGAATATTTGCGCTGCTATATTGGATCCAATTTTTCAAAATACATATCCAATAGCAATTCAGTCGTATATGTCTGCAAACAATCTCTATCCAAAAGCCACTAATGAAACCGTTCTGGCCTACGCGCCGGGCAGCCCCGAGCGCCAGGCATTGATTGCCGAACTGGGCGCGCAGCAGGCACGCGTGCTCGACATTCCTGCCGTGGTCGATGGCGAACGCGTGTCCAGCGGCAACACCACCGCCGTGCGCGCACCGCATGCGCACGCACAGCAGCTGGGCCAGGTTCACAATGCCGACCCCGCCACCATCCAGGCCGCCATCGATGCCGCCGTGCGTGCGCAGCGCGACTGGAGCCAGGCCTCGCTGGCGGACCGGTCCGCCGTGTTCCTGAAAGCCGCCGACCTGCTGGCCGGCCCGTGGCGCGCCAGGCTCAATGCGGCCACCATGCTCGGCCAGGGCAAGACGGCCTATCAGGCGGAAATCGACTCGGCTTGCGAGCTGATCGACTTCCTGCGCTTCAACGTGCAGTTCGCGCATGAACTGGCCGCCGGTCAGCCGATTTCTTCGCCGGGCCTGCGCAACCACCTGGAATACCGTCCGCTGGAAGGCTTCGTCTACGCAGTCACGCCGTTCAACTTCACGGCCATCGGCGGCAACCTGGCCATCGCACCGGCGCTGATGGGCAACACCGTGCTGTGGAAGCCGGCCGCCACCGCGTCGCTGTCGAACTACCTGTTCATGGAACTGCTGGAGGCCGCCGGCCTGCCCAAGGGTGTGATCAACTTCCTGCCGGGTGACCCCGTGGCCGTCAGCAACGCCGTGCTGGCCCGCCCGGAACTGGCTGGCATCCACTTCACGGGCTCGACGGCCGTGTTCGACACGCTGTGGGGCGAGGTGGGCCGCAATGTGTCGCGCTACCGCAGCTATCCACGCCTGGTGGGCGAGACGGGCGGCAAGGATTTCGTGCTGGCGCATGCCTCGGCAGACCCCGAGACGCTGGCCGTGGCGCTGCTGCGCGGCGCCTTCGAATACCAGGGCCAGAAGTGCAGCGCGGCCTCGCGCGCGTATATCCCCGCCTCGCTGTGGCCGCAGGTGCGCGAGCGCCTGGTGGCGCTGGTGGAAACGATCCGCATGGGCGACGTGACCGACTTCACGAACTTCATGGGCGCGGTGATCGACCGCCGTGCGTTCGACCGCATCGCCGGCCATTTGCAGCGCGCGGCGGGCGATAGCGGCGTGAAGGTGGTGACGGGCGGCCGCACCGACGACAGCGTGGGCTACTTCATCGACCCGACCGTGCTCGAAGTGGACAACCCGCGCCACACGCTGATGGAAACCGAACTGTTCGGGCCCGTGCTGAGCGTCTACGTCTACGCCGACAACCAGTGGCCCGAAGTGCTGGCGCTGGTGGACGGCACCAGCCCGTACGCGCTCACCGGCGCCGTGTTCGCCACCGACCGCGCCGCCGTTGCGCAGGCTTCGGCCGCGCTGCGCTTCGCTGCCGGCAACTTCTACATCAACGACAAGCCCACCGGCGCCGTGGTTGGCCAGCAGCCATTCGGCGGCGCGCGCCGCAGCGGCACCAACGACAAGGCCGGCTCGGCCCTGAACCTGCTGCGCTGGGTCTCGCCGCGCACGGTAAAGGAGACGTTCGTGCCGCCGGCCGACTACCGCTATCCGCACATGGCCGCCTGACACGGCCGTCGTCGCGAGCCAAGACTGATTTCAAGCCACACCACCACGGAGAAGAAAAGATGAAGCGAGCCACCCTGCTGTCCGCCCTGGCGCTCAGCCTGACCACCTTTGCCGGCGCGGCCAGCGCCGCCATTTCCGGCGATACCGTCAAGATCGGCGTGATGACCGACCTGTCCGGCGTCTACCTGGACTATGCCGGCAAGGGCTCCGTCGAAGCCGCCAGGATGGCCATCGAAGACTTCGGCAACGGCCTGCCGGGCAAGAAGATCGAGCTGGTCACCGCCGACCACCAGAACAAGGCCGACATCGGCAGCGCAAAGGCACGCGAATGGATCGACCGCGACGGCGTTGATGCCATCGTCGACCTGCCGAACTCGTCGGTGGCGCTGGCCGTCTCGCGCATTGCCTCGGAGAAGAAGCGCATCTCGCTGATCACGGGCGGTGCCAACCTGCGCCACACCAACGAGGAATGCTCGCCGTACATCGTGCACTACGTGTACGACACCTACGCGCTGGCCAACGTGGCCGGCAAGGCCATGGTCAAGCAGGGCCTCAAGAGCTGGTACTTCCTGACGGCCGACTACGCGTTCGGTGCGTCGCTGGAAACCGCCACGGCCGATGTGGTCAAGGCGTCGGGCGGCAGTGTGGCAGGCCAGGTCAAGCACCCGCTGAACGCCTCTGACTTCTCGTCGTTCGTGCTGCAGGCGCAGGCGTCGAAGGCCCAGGTCGTGGCGCTGGCCAACGGCGGCGGCGACACCATCAACGCGATCAAGGCGGCCAACGACTTCGGCCTGCCGAAGAACCAGACGCTGGTGGGCTTGCTGATGACCATCAGCGACGTGCACAGCCTGGGCCTGAAGCTCACGCAGGGCATGAAGATGACCGATGCCTGGTACTGGGACCTGAATCCGCAGACGCGCGAGTTTGGCAGCCGCTTCTTCGCCCGCATGAAGCGCATGCCGAACATGGTGCACGCCGGCACGTACTCGGCCGTGCTGCAGTACCTGAAGGCCGTGCAGGCCACCGGCAGCGACGACTCGGACACCGTGATGGCCGCACTGAAGAAGGCGAAGATCAACGACGCCTTTGCCAAGAACGGCTACATCCGCGCCGACGGCCGCATGATGCACGACATGTACCTGATGGAAGTGAAGAAGCCCGCCGACTCCAAGTCGCCGTGGGACTACCTGAAGCTCGTGGCCACCGTGCCGGCCGAGGAAGCCTTCCAGCCCCTGTCGCAATCGCGCTGCCCGCTGGTGAAGAAGTAAGTCTGCCCCCCTCTCCCGCCCGGCGGGAGAGGGGCTGGGGGAGAGGGCAAAGCGGTTCCAATCGCCAAACGTCGCAGCTTGAGAACCCCGCCCCTCTCCCCCGCCCCTCTCCCGCTTGCGGGAGAGGGGAGAAAACCGGCAGTTAATTAAGCGCCCTATTTTTCTATCGAATGACAACCAACGTACTGGAAGTCCGCAACCTGACCAAGTCCTTCAAGGGCTTTACGGCGGTCAGCGGCGTGGACCTGCAGGTGCGTCGCGGCTCGATCCATGCCTTGATCGGTCCGAACGGCGCGGGCAAGACCACCTGCTTCAACCTGCTGACCAAGTTCCTGGAGCCCACCACGGGCACCATCCTTTTCAACGGCATCGACATCACGCGCGAGAAGCCGGCGCAGATTGCGCGGCGTGGCGTGATTCGCTCGTTCCAGATTTCCGCCGTGTTCCCGCACCTGACCGTGCGCGAGAACGTGCGCATCGGCCTGCAGCGCCAGCTTGGCACCGCGTTTCAGTTCTGGCGCAGCGAGCGGTCGCTCG